>Ga0315274_10000083_pt1 | contig 131261 bp, 136 predicted proteins | sample YL17G02_20_MG_FD_203700 | JGI IMG/M metagenome (GOLD analysis project Ga0315274, IMG submission 203700) | Sediment microbial communities from Yellowstone Lake, YNP, Wyoming, USA - YL17G02_20 | ecosystem: Environmental > Aquatic > Freshwater > Lake > Sediment | place: USA: Wyoming | collected...
CAGCTCCAGGTCTATGGTGCCACGATTTATTATGTCTGGTATCAATATGATGGAAGCAACTACCAAATCTGGACCGCCACTTCTACCCTGGCCGGCGGAAGCTTTACCCCCACCAAACAAACCACCAGCGCTTTTGATAAAAACGATCCCCAGCTCCAGGTCTATGGCGCCACGATTTATTATGTTTGGTCTGAAATCGATGCAAGCAGCTACCAAATCTGGACCGCTAACTCCAACCTGGACGGCACCGGCTTTACCCCTACCAAACAAACCACCAGCGCTTTTGAAAAAGACTATCCTCAGCTCCAGTGTTATGGCGCCAAGATTTATTATGTCTGGCATGAAGCTGATGGAAGCAAGTACCAAATCTGGACCGCCAACTCTAACCTGGACGGCACCGGCTTTACCCCTACCAAACAAACCACCAGCGCTTATGATAAATTCTTTCTCCAGCTCCAGGTCTGTGGCACCAAGATATATTATGTCTGGCAGGAATCTGATGGAAGCAAGTACCAAATCTGGACCGCCCGGGCGATTTTTGGCGACCGGATAGATAATTCCAACCCCACTTTTTTGACTGAAACCCGACAAACCTCCAGCAATTTTAATAAATCATATCCCCAGCTCCAGGCCTATGGCTCCAAGATTTATTATGTCTGGCAGGAAGTGAATGGCAGTAACTACCAAATCTGGACCGCCACCTCCAACCTGGACGGCTCCAGCTTTACCCCCACCCAACAAATCAGCGACACTTATACTAAATCCTGGCCTCAGCTCCAGTGTTATGGCTCCAAGATTTATTATGTCTGGTATGAACTTAATGCAACCGGCTACTACCAAATCTATACCGCCTATTCTGACCTGAACGGCGGAAACTTCACCGTCCACGCCGTACAAACCACCAGCAATTATAATAAAGTATTACCTCAGCTCCAGTGTTATGGCTCCAAGATTTATTATGTCTGGTATGAAACTGATGCAAGCGGCTACTACCAAATCTGGACCGCCTATTCTGACCTGAACGGCGACAACTTCACCATCCACGCCGTACAAACCACCAGCCTTTATCATAAAGTAGCTCCCCAGCTCCAGGTCTATGGCTCCACGATTTATTATGTCTGGTATGAACTTAATGGCAGCTACTACCAAATCTGGACCGCCACTTCCACCCTGGTCGGCGGAAGCTTTACCGCCACCCAACAAACCACCACCAATTTTCATAAATACAATCCCCAGCTCCAGGTCTATGGCTCCACGATTTATTATGTCTGGTATGAAGGTGATGGAAGCAACAACCAAATCTGGATCGCCACCTCAAACCTTAATGGTTCCGGCTTTACTCCCACTAAACAAACCACCAGCGCTTATACTAAATCCGATCCCCAGCTCCAGACCTATGGCTCCAAGATTTATTATATCTGGCGTGAATCTGATGGCAGCAACTACCAAATCTGGACCGCCAACTCCAACCTGGACGGCACCGGCTTTACCACCACCGTACAAACCGCCACCGCTTATAATAAAAACGCACCTCAGCTCCAGGCCTATGGCTCCAAGATTTATTATGTCTGGTATCAAGCTGATGCAGTCACCCCAACCTACGCTCAAATCTATACCGCCAATAACTGGGGCTATAATCAGTTTCTTTTCAAACAAAAAAATACCAATCTTGCGGCTGACCCAATTTCAGTCACTTGGGACGGTCAGGCCAGCATAACCGGTGGTGCTACACCAACAGTTAAACTACAAATCTATAATTATAATAGCAGCCAATGGGAAGACTTGGCTTCCAGCAATAGCTATTCGGCCGGTACTGACTTTACTTTGACTGGTTACAAAATCACCAATTTGGCTAACTATTATGATGCTAATTATTTTGTAACCCTTCGAGTTACCCAAGGGACCCGGGAAGAATACCTTGAATCAGATTATTTGAGAGTAACCTTTGAAGGGGTGGCCAGTTTGACGCTTTCGAATCAAAATGTAACTTGGACCGGAATTAATCCTGATCATACGCCTGATAATACGGGTAAAGGACTTACTTGTACGGTAACTAGTACTGCAAGCTGGAGCGTGAGCGTGACTACTTCCTCGGGTGATGCACAAGGCCGCTTATGGTCAGCCGCAAATTCTTTATATTATGACGGTACCTTTACCTATACTTCTACAGGTGCGGCCGGCCCAACTTACCAAACAAGTCCCACAAGTTTTACAACCAGTTGGACAAATATAGCTACTTATGCGACTCCAGTAGACAATTGGGCGATTACAGTATCCTATGTCTTAGGAAAGCCAAGTTGGGCTACTGAACAAGGGGATTATATTGCCACGCATACCTATGCCCTGACGTTACCATAGCTAAAAAATTTTTGGGTCTTGGTTTTTATATTTCTTTTACTGGGTCTATAACCTTTAGTCATAAAAAACAATAGATCAAACTCGAGGTTGTGGCATTGTTGGTATTTTAGAAGTAGTCAAAAAAGTTCCTTTAGATAAAATTTTAGTAGAAACTGACTGTCCATTTCTAGCTCCAGAACCTTATCGTGGGCAAACCAATGAACCAGCTTATGTCAAAGAAGTGGCTAAAAAAATTGCTGGAATTAAAAGTTTATCTTTTAGCAACAAGCAACCCTTACTTTTTAATTAATGGCTTTTTTTTAGAACAAAATTGTGTAATATTAAGACATATGGAATTTGAAGAATTAATTAAAAAAAGACATTGTGTTAGGCGATTTGATCCCAAAAAAGAAGTTAGTAATGAACAGATAGAAAAGTTGCTCAAAGCAGCAACTTTGGCGCCGTCCGAAGGCAATATTCAGCCGTGGATTTTTGTAGTTGTTAAAAAACAGGAGGCAAAGCAAAAACTAACTGATGCCATTTTTGGCCAGACCGCGATTGAGAAAGCTTCAGTAATAATCATTACTTGTATTAATTTGAATATTACTGCAGAAAAATATAGCGAACGTGGTATAAGTTTATACAGCATTCAATCAACAGCCGCAGCTACCGAGCATATATTTTTGGCATTAACGGATATGGGCCTTTCTGCTTGCTGGATTGGTGCCTTTGATGAAGATAAAGTTAAAGAAATTTTAGACTTAAAACCAAATCTTCGTCCAGTGGTTATAATGCCAGTTGGTTATTCGGCTGAAGAGGCATTTTTGACTGACAGAAAAGATATATCCAAGATAAGTAAAATAATTGAGTGAAATAATGTTGAAGGCAACTTTATTTGGTTTTATCGGCGGAGCAGCCCTATTGATTGGCGCATTTTTAGGCCTTTATTTTAAACTTAGCAAGAGAACAATTGCTTTGATTATGGCCTTTGGCTCTGGTGTCCTAATTTGCGCTTTATCGTTCGATTTAATGGAAGAAGCATACAAAAGAGGTGGATTTGATTCAGTGTCTATTGGTTTTTTGGTTGGAGCCTTACTTTTTGTTGTCGGCGACTGGCTGGTTGATCGCAAAGGCGGACATTATAGAAAAAGCATTCATAGTAAAAGACATTTGGTAAAAAAACCAGAGCACACTAATAGTTCTGGAATGGCTATATTTATTGGAGCCTTACTTGATGGTATTCCAGAATCAGCAGCCATTGGCATTGGCCTTTTAGCCGGCAAAGGCGTTGGTTTTTTAATGCTTGTAGCTGTATTTTTATCTAATTTGCCAGAGGGAATATCTGGGGCAGTCAGTATGCGGGAAGTCAAAAAATCAAAAGGTTTTATCCTTTTGATGTGGACGGGCGTGGTTATAATCTGTACAATTTCAGCTTTTTTGGGCTATAAATTATTAGGCAATAGTTCGCAGGATTTAATTGCGGCAATCTTAGCATTAGCGGCCGGGGCAATTTTAGCTATGATTACGGATACTATGATTCCTGAAGCTTTCGATGAAGAAGGAAAAACCGTAGCTTTGATTACCGTATTAGGATTTTTGTTAGCTTTTATAATTTCTCGTTTAACGGCATAATTTTTTAGGAAAATAGATGCAATATTTCGACCTAACAGTTGATCAAGTTTGTCAAAAATTAGGAAGCGATTCTAAGCAAGGTCTTTCGTCAGAGGAAGTTCGAAAGCGCCAAGCAAAATATGGCCAAAATATTATTTTGGAAGAAAAAAAGCATCTTGTTATTTTAAAATTTTTTGCTCAATTCAAAGATTTATTTGCTATTATTCTCTTAGTAGCCGCCTTATTAAGCTATTTAGCTGAAGCCAAACTTAATGCCATAATCATTTTAGGCATTGTTCTTTTGAATGCGACTATTGGTTTTTTTCAGGAATATAGGGCAGAGCGGGCTGTTCAAGCCTTAAAGAAATTATTACCTTCGTATACTAAAGTAGTCAGAGATGGTGATGAGAAAAAAGTATTAGTTTCAGAAATAGTTCCCGGAGATTTAGTCATTCTGGAAGAAGGGGATACGGTGCCGGCTGATGCTCGGCTTGTTGAGGAATATGAGCTGACAACTAATAATGCTACCTTAACCGGAGAGTCCAGGCCCAAACGTAAGACGGATAAACCAATTTTTAGACGTCATGTGCAAATTACTGATGTACCCAATTTAGTTTTTATGGGAACTGATATTACTTACGGCCAGGGACAAGCAGTTGTTACAGCTATTAGTATGAATACGGAATTTGGTAAAATTGCGCACTTAACCCAGCAAATCGGCATTGAATATAGTCCATTGCAAATTCAATTATTCAAATTAGCTAAATTGGTGGCCAAAATAGCTGTTGCTATTGGCATTTTAGGAATTGGAATCGGCTGGTTGTCTGGCGAGCCATTAGTGGAGATGTTTTTATTTGCTTTGGGGGTAATGGTCGCTGTAGTACCGGAAGGTTTACCAGCTACAGTATCAGTGGCCTTAGCAGCCGGTGTACAAAGAATGGCTCGCCGTAAAGCTCTTTTAAAAAGATTATCAGCTGTGGAAACTTTAGGTTCGACAACAGTAATTTGTACTGATAAAACCGGCACTTTGACCAAAGGTGAAATTACAGTCAAGGAGTTATGGATGCCCGGACAATCTGTATCAGTTACTGGTTCTGGCTATGGACCGACTGGTGACTTTTTTATAAATGATAAAAAAGTCACAATAAAAGATTCAGATCAACTTAATTTAATTTTTAAGATTTCAGCTCTCTGCAATAATTCTAAATTAATATCACCAACTGGCTCACATAAAAAATGGTCTATTATAGGAGATCCGACTGAAGGAACGCTTTTGACTTTAATTAATAAAGCCGGAATTGATCAAAAAAAGCTATTAGAGGAAAATCCACGTATTTTCGAGCTATCTTTTAGTTCAATTCGTAAGCGTATGAGTTCAATTCATAAAGATAAAAATGGTGATATCCAGGCCTATATTAAAGGTGCACCGGAGAGCATTTTGAAGTGCTGTACCCATATTATGATTGACGGCAAGCGGGAGAAGATTACAGATAAGCAAAAGAAGGAAATTTTAGCCAAGAATGATGAACTGGCCAAGAAAGCATATCGTGTTTTGGCTTTTGCCTGGCGGGATCTGTCGGATAAAAAGATACATTATACAATTGAGAATGTCGAGCATGATCTGACTTTTGTTGGCCTTTGCGGAATGATTGATCCACCGCGCGAAGAGGTTCCCAAAGCAGTCAAAATTACTTATAAAGCCGGAATTAAAATAATTATGATTACCGGGGACTATGGTTTGACAGCCAAAGCAATTGCTAAACAGATTGGCATTGCTTCGGATGATACTGAAATAATTGAAGGAGAAGAAATTGATAAACTTTCTGATCAAGAATTAAAGAAAAAACTAGACCAGCAACATATTATTTTTGCCCGCGTTTCTCCCACGCATAAAATGAGAATAGTCACGCTTTTAAAAGAAAAAGATGAGGTAGTAGCTGTTACTGGTGATGGAGTTAATGATGCACCAGCCTTGAAATCAGCTGATATTGGAGTCGCTATGGGCATTACTGGTACTGATGTTTCCAAAGAATCAGCTGAAATGATTCTTCTGGATGACAGTTTTGCCACCATTACCGCGGCTGTTGAAGAAGGCCGAAGAATTTTTGACAATATTAAGAAATTTAATCTTTTATTATTTTCAACTAATACTGGTGAGCTATTTTCAGTTGTTTTTGGAGTGCTTTTATTTATACCTTTACCAATTACGGCCATTCAAATTTTATCCATTGACTTGGGAGCTGAGGTTTTACCGGCATTGGCTTTAGGTGTTGAGCCGGCCGAAGAGGGGATTATGGATCATCCGCCGCGGCCTCGCCATGAAAGTTTTTTAAATAAAAAAGTGCTATGGCATATGTTTAAGATTGGCATAATTATAGCCGGAGGCGCAGTCCTTGCCTTTATTGTTACACTTTTACAAGGAGGGTGGCATTATGGTCAAAACTTGAGTGAAATGGCTCCGCTATATTTTAAAGCCACCACAGTTACTTTTAGCGCTTTAGTTATTGGTCAATTAGTTAATAGTCTTTGTGCTCGTAGTGAACATGAATCATTATTTAAGCTAGGGCTTCGATCTAATAAATACAGCATCGGTGCAATTTTTGTATCAACTTTATTACTTTTAATAATCGCTTATATTCCGGCCATCAATAAGCTTTGGCATACTGCACCGATTGATGGGATAGGTTGGCTTTTGATATTAGGCACAGGGTTGGCTTTGTTTATCTCTGAAGAAATAAGAAAATTGATTTTAAGAAAACGATTAAGGACGCAAGCTAAAAATTGATTAGATAGATTTATAAAATAAAGGCGTCTTTTTAGGCGCTTTTTTCTTGACAAAAATATTTAATGACGAATCAAGACCCTTCGGTGATTCTACACCAATGCTGTATGACTTTCTTTTTATCTTTAAGTCTTGACAAGAATATAATATATGTAGATAATGGGTAGTTATGCTTGTTTAGGTGGGGAAAGGAGAATACCATGGGATTTCCGGGTCAAGCCTTCCTGTGCTGGAGGGGACATCTTTTTCACTATATTAATCCAAATCTTCTTCCATGGGGATGCTCTAAGACCGAGATCAACGCTTTTCTCGAATATTTAAGGAAGATCCGGGATGAAGGCTGTCCTTGTGGAGCGCCGACCCTGGAGGTCATTGATCACTACGGTGATATTAATGATTATCGGGAACGACCCCTGATCAAAGTCGGAACCGAGAAGCTCCGATTTCTAATCAAGGGAGCAGTGGATCTACAAGGGAACCCCTTGGAAGCATTCCAGGAGCAGGAAGTTCCTCTATACTATGTCGCTGATATGGTGTACAAAAAAGTAGTTCATCAGGACTGCTGACGGACTTCCGGCTCGCCCGCCTTAAGCCCGTTTGGGTAGTTGTACATGGTACACACTCAGGCGGGTTTTTTCTTTAACTTGACAAAAATAGTCGGGAATAATAAGATATCAGTGGAGGAAAAATTATGAAACTTTCAACCAAAGGGCGTTATAGTGTCAGAGCTATGTGTCTGCTAGCTCAATCAAAAAATTCCGTATCTTTGTCCGAGATTTCTAAAAAAGAAAAGATTAGTCTCGATTACCTGGAACAACTATTCAATAAATTAAAAAAGCAAAAATTAGTCAAAAGTACCAGGGGACCCAAAGGTGGATATGTTTTAGCCAAATCTCCCGAAAAAATCAGTATGGGCGATATAATTTCTGCCGTAGGCGAAGAGGTCCAGATAAATAATTGTCAAGCCAAGAAATGCAGTCGAATTGGCACCTGTCCAAGTAGCGTTCTTTGGCAGGAAATGGATAAAAAAATAAATCAGACTTTAAATACTGTGACTTTAGCTGATTTAGTTAAAAATAAGGTGTTAAAATAATGAGACGAATTTATTTTGATCATGCCGCTACTACAAAAGTTGATCCGGAAGTCAAAAAAGCAATGCTTCCATATTTAGGAGACAAATTTGGTAATCCTTCTTCGATTTTTTATAAAGAAGGTCAGGATGCGCACAAAGCCATTGATGAATCTCGAGAAAAAGTAGCTGAATTTTTGAATGCAAAAGTCGAAGAAATAATCTTTACATCTGGCGGGACAGAATCAGACAACTTGGCTTTGAAAGGAATATTTGAAGCTAATAAAAATAAAGGTAATCATATTATTGTATCATCGGTCGAGCATCACGCAATTTTGCATTCTTGCCAATATTTAGAAAAATATCACGGTGCAAAGGTAACTTATCTGCCAGTCGATAAATGCGGAATAGTTGCGATAGAAGACTTAAAAAAAGCTATCACTACAAAAACAATTTTGGTTTCAATTATGTATGTTAATAATGAAGTTGGAACGATTGAGCCGATTGCTGAAATTGGTAAACTTTTAAAAAATTTGAATCAAAAAAGAGAGAATAGAATTTATTTTCACACTGATGCTGTTCAGGGAGCAGGATACCTAGATTGTGATTTACAAAAGTTAGGGGTTGACGCTTTGTCGATGTCGGCTCACAAAATTTATGGACCAAAGGGAGTTGGAGTTTTATATTTGAGAAAAGGTATCCCTTTTGTTCCGCAAGCTCAAGGTGGAGGACAGGAAGGAGGAAAAAGAGCCGGGACAGAAAATGTTGCGGGTATTGTGGGTTTGGCCAAGGCGATTGAGTTAATTAAGCAAAATAAAAAAGAAACAGGAAGAATAGAAAATTTAAGGAATAAATTGGTTGAAGGTATTTTAAAAACTGTACCAGATGCAATTTTTACCGGATCAAAAATCGGCCCGAATCGTTTGATATCAAGCGCTAGTTTTTGTTTCAAAAATGTCGAAGGCGAATCACTTTTAATGAGTCTTGATCAGGCCGGAATTGCTTCCTCATCAGGCTCTGCCTGTACTTCGGGTTCGCTTGATCCATCCCATGTTTTGATAGCCATGGGGCTCAAACCAGAAGTTGCTCATGGTTCCTTGCGTTTGACTTTAGGCAAGGAAAACACTGAAAATGAAGTTGATTATTTTTTAAAAGTTTTACCCGGAATTGTAAAACGTCTAAGGACAATTAGTCCATTTTGACCCCGTGAAATAGTTTCACAGGGTAAAGGAGTAAAAATGGCACAAATGTATACAAAAAAAGTAATAGAGCACTTCACTAATCCTAAAAATATGGGCCAGATTAAGAATCCATCTGGCACAGGCACTGTTGGTAATCCAGTTTGTGGTGACATTATGAAGGTTTATATTAAAGTTAAAAAAAATAAACAAGGCGAAGAATATATCGATGATATTAAGTTTCAGACTCTAGGTTGTGGAGCGGCAATTGCTACTTCTTCAGTGGTTACAGAGTTAGCCAAAGGAAAAAAATTAAAAAATGCAACTAAAATTTCCAAAAAAGAAATAACTAAAGAATTAGGAGGGCTGCCGCCTCAAAAATTGCATTGTTCTCTTTTAGCTGACAGGGCTTTGGTAAAAGCAATTGATAATTATCACCAAAAAATCAAGAAAAAATAATGGAAAAAATTTTTTACCGAAAAAAATCAAACCACAAAAGTCTAATTATTACTTTGATAATTGTTTTAGCGCTCTTAGTAAGTTTAAGCGCTTATTATTTCTATAAGCCAAAAGTTTTAGGAGTGACGACTAAAAATAGCCTGCCTTATAATAAAATTAAAGCCGAATCCGAAGTCAAGGCCGAACCTCCTGAAAGTTTTCAACTCCAAGTTCCTTTTGTTTGTCAGGCACCTTTTGCTAATTGGGATGTACATGAAGACTCTTGCGAAGAAGCGGCTATACTTATGGATTATAGCTATATAGAAGGAAAACCGCTTTCTCCGGAATATGCAGATAAGGAATTTTTAGTTATGCGCGGGTGGCAACGGGATCACTATGGGCAGGAAAAAGATATGACCTGTGCAGAGGCAGCTAAATTCACCAATGATTACTATGGATATAAAAATTCACAAAGTTTTAATAACATTACAGCCACCGACATTAAAAGGCAGATTTCTTCCGGTAACTTAGTTATTGTGCCGGTGATGACGCACTCGCTTTTGAATCCGCATTACGGCGCCAAAAGTGTTTATCATTTTGTTTTAATCAAAGGTTATAATAAGGAAGGCGTTATCACCAACGATGCCGGAGTAAAAGAAGGGGAAAGTTATTTTTATCCTTGGGAAGTAATATTTTCAGCCATTGATGCTCAAACACCAAAAATGGGTCAAGGTAGATCAATGCTGGTTATTAAAAAATAAAATAGAAATATGAAAAAACCTAAAGTTTTATGTGCTATGAGCGGAGGAGTTGATTCTTCCGTAGCCGCAGCTTTATTGCAAAAGCAGGGTTATGAGGTTTATGGGATTACTTTCAAATTATTCTGTTATGCTAAGAATAAAATGCAGAAGCGTGCTTGTTGTTCCCTCGAATCAATAAATAATGCTCGGCGAATCTGTCAAAAATTGGGCATTCCTCATTATATTGTTGATGTTAGCAAGAAGTTCGAAAAGGAAATCATAAAAGATTTTATTAACGAATATGTAGCTGGTCGAACTCCTAATCCTTGCGTTCGTTGTAATCAGTTTGTTAAGTTTCCAGCTCTTATAAATTATACCAAAAAGCTAAAAATTGATTTTGTGGCGACAGGTCATTATGCCAGGATAAAAAAAGATAAATTAGGTCTTCATTTATTAAAAGGCAAAGATAAAGTAAAGGATCAGTCTTATTTTTTGTGGGGATTAACACAGGAACAGCTAAAATATATTTTGTTTCCAATTGGCGACTATAAAAAATCAGAGGTTTTCAATCTGGCTAAAAAATTTGGCCTTAAAAATTTAGTTAATAAAAAAGAAAGCCAAGAAATTTGTTTTATTCCAGGTGACTACAGAGCATTCTTAACCGACAAGGCTAAAAAATATCTTAAAAAAGGTCTGATTTTAGATACTAAGGGTAAAAAATTAGGAGAACACAAGGGTCTACTTTTTTATACCGTTGGTCAGCGGACTGGTTTAGGAATTTCAGCTTATAATCCGCTTTATGTGGTCAAAATTGATACGAAGAAAAATATATTAATAGTTGGAGAAGATAATGGACTTTACCAAAAGGAATTGATGGCTAAAAATATCAACTTTATTGTTGGTAAGTTTCCTAAAAATTCTCTTTCACTCAAGGTTAAGATTCGTTATGGCATGGAAGGGCAGTCCGCTATTGTTTACCCCGAAGTCAAAAGCAAAAAAGCCAAAGTTATATTTTTAAAACCCCAAAGAGCAATTACGCCAGGTCAATCAGCTGTTTTTTATAGCCGAAATGAATTACTGGGTGGAGGAATTATTAGTGAATAGTTATAATCCTCTTGACAAATGTATTTTGTTTTTAGATAATAGAATTCCTAAAGGATTGGATAAGCCATTTGGTTGAAAAATTAAATAACCAGAGGGCTTTTATTGACTACTTTTATTGACAAAAGAATAAAGAATAAGGCAAATAAGGCACTAGGTATTTGGTTCCAGGTAAGAAAGGAGGTGAGAAGGATGAGGCAGACAAGCTTTATAAGTCCGGTTTATAAGGAGTTTGTTGAAAGGATACTAGAGAACACAGTGACCTTTAGTGAACTTCTTAATGAAGAGGTGGTCAAGAAGCTTATCAAGTCTAAAGAAGAAAAACCAGTATTGCTGGTAGAGCTCTTGGATCACCTGAAAAAGCTCGCCATCTTTAGAATGAAGATGTTCGAGGGAAAGGAGACAACAGACCAAATCTATGGAGAGCTTCAGCAGAACAGCCAGAAGCTGGAATTGCGATTGGATGAAAACAAATTAATTCAGTTGCGTAGAACAGTGGCTAAAAGAATTAGCTCTCCAGAGGAAGCTCAAAGATTCATCAATAAAATTGACCGACTTACCCGAAAGGAGAGAAAATAAACCATGGAACCAGAACCGTGCCTTAATAAAAAAACCGCATCTTTTGGTGCTACCTACTGGTAGTAAATTTCAAAGATGCGGTTTTTCTTTTGTTTGACTAAAGAATACTAATTTTATAAACTTAAAAGTAGTTCTTAGCGATTTTCATCGTTATTGATTTTTATTATGCAAAGTCAAGAAATACGTCAAAAATTCATTGATTTTTTTGTTAGAAAAAACCATAAATTTATTCCTTCTGCTTCTTTGGTGCCCGAAAATGATCCGAGCGTCCTTTTCATTTCGGCTGGCATGCACCCATTGGTTCCTTTTTTGTTAGGCGAACCGCATCCAGAAGGCAGAAAGTTAGTGAATATTCAAAAATGCCTGCGTACTGACGATATTGATGAAGTTGGGGATACGACACATAATACTTTTTTTGAAATGCTCGGTTATTGGTCACTCGGTGATTATTTTAAAGAAGAATCAATCCGCTATTCTTTTGATTTTTTTACTGAAAAATTAGGTTTAAAGAAAGAGAAAATTTCTGTAACTGTATTCAAAGGGGATAAGGACATTCCCATAGATGGTGAATCAGTCAGGATTTGGCAGGAAAAGATTGGTATTCCCAAAGACCGGATTTATTTTTTGCCAACTGCCGATAATTTTTGGATTGCTGGCGAAACCGGTCCTTGTGGTCCTTGTACAGAGATGTTTTATGATTCTGGATTACCCAAATGCGGACCTTCTTGTAAACCTAGTTGCTATTGTGGCAAATATGTTGAAATTGGCAACAATGTTTTTATGGAATATAACAAGACTGCCGACGGCAAGTATGAGTCGCTGAAACAAAAAAATGTTGATGTTGGTCTGGGACTCGAGCGCATTACAATGCTTTTACAGAGGAAAGATAGTGTGTTCGAGACCGATCTATTTTCTGATATCAAGAAAGCAGTTGAAAAATTAGCTCAGAAAAAAGATAATAATAAGGCAGTAAGAATTATTTGTGATCATTTGCGGGCGGCTGTTTTTATAATTGCTGACGGAGTTATTCCATCAAATTTGGATAGAGGTTATGTTTTACGCCGTTTGATTAGAAGAGCGATTCGTTACGGTAAAATGATTGGTATAGAAGATAATTTTTGTTCAAAAATAGCTAAAGTAGTTATTAGTAGATATAAAGAAATCTATCCTGACTTGGCAGATAAGGAAGAAATGATTATTCATGAATTGAATAAGGAAGAGGAAAATTTTGAAAAAACCCTAGATAAAGGAATTAGAGAATTCGAAAGAAGAGTTAGTAGACTTAGTGAAGGCGTATCTATACTAACCGCAGATATATCCTTTCCTTTATATGATACTTACGGTTTCCCAATTGAATTAACAAGAGAGTTAGCCCAAGAAAAGGGACTTAAAGTTGATGAGAATGGTTTTCAAAAAGCTTTTAAAAAACATCAGGAATTATCGCGTAAAGGAGCCGAACAGAAATTCAAAGGTGGCTTGGCTGATGCTTCTAAAGAAACAATAAAACTTCACACCGCGGCCCACTTACTTCAGCAAGCGTTACGAGAGGTTTTAGGGGATAATGTTTATCAGAAAGGTTCTAATATTACGGCTGAAAGATTAAGATTTGATTTTTCTCATCCTGAGAAAATGACCGATAAGCAGATTAAAAAAGTTGAGGATTTAGTAAATCAGAAAATTAAGGAAGCATTACCGGTGACCTGTCAGGAAATGAGCTTGAAAGAAGCAAAAAAACAGAAAGCCATGGGCGTTTTTGATAAAAAATACGGACAAAAAGTTAAAGTTTATTATATTGGCCGGGAGAACTTGCCCGAAGGATTTTTTAGCCAAGAGATTTGCGGTGGACCTCACGTCAAAAATACTTCAGAGCTGGGCCACTTTAAAATAATTAAAGAACAGAGTAGTTCAGCCGGTGTCAGAAGGATAAAAGCAATAATAGAGTAAATTATGAGTATAATTAACAGATTATTTGGCAAAAGAGAAAAAGATCAATATTGTGTAGCTTTGGATGTTGGCACAGAATTTGTTAAGGCTTTAATTTTCAAATTAGAGGGAGATAAGGCAATAGTCACCGGCGTTGGCCGGCAGAGGCAAAAATTAGGCGATATGCAGGCAGGGGCTGTGACTGACATAGCCGGAGTAGTTGCTAATTGCAGCCGGGCTTTGGGGCGAGCAGAGGAAATGGCCAGAGTAAGGCCGGAGCAGGTCATAATTGGTATTGCCGGCGAATTAGTTAAAGGAACAACAACTTCTGTTCATTATGAAAGATTGAATCCAAATGCCAAAATTGATTTAGCTGAACTTAAAAACATAATTCATAAAGTTCAATGGAAGGCATTCGATAAAGTGCGTTCTCAGCTGGCTTGGGAAACAGGCTATCCCGAGATTGATGTAAAGTTAGTTAATGCAGCAATCGTTGATGTGCGAATTGACGGTTATCGAGTGGCCAATCCTATCGGCTTTCAAGGGAAAGATGTGGTAATTGGTATTTTTAATGCTTTTGCACCACTTGTGCACTTGGGAGCATTGCAAACAATTGCGTCAGACTTGGACTTAGATCTTATTAGCATTGCAGCTGAGCCCTATGCTGTGGCTCGATGTATGGGTGTTGAGGAGGGTTCGGAATTTTCGGCTATTTTTATTGATGTCGGCGGCGGAACTACTGATGTAGCTGTGGTTAGAAATGGGGGAGTGGAAGGGACTAAGATGTATGCTTTAGGGGGTAGGGCGGTGACTAAAAAAATATCATCGGTGCTCAATACTTCTTTTACCAAAGCTGAACAAATTAAAATTGATTATACAGCCGGTCTTTTAGACAATAAATCGAGCAAGATGATTCATGAGGCTCTAATATCTGATTGTCAGGTGTGGCTTTCTGGTGTAGAATTAACCTTGAGTGAATTCTCTAATGTTGATCTTCTGCCTTCGAGAATTTTGCTTTGCGGAGGAGGCTCAGTTTTACCAGAAATTTATGAAGTTTTATCCGATTCCGCTTGGATTAAAAAATTACCGTTTGCCAGACGTCCAAAAACCAGTTTTATCCAACCGCAAGATGTGTCTAACGTAGTTGATAAGACCAAGCTTTTAACCACTCAGCAAGATATTACACCAATGGCTTTGGTTAATTTAGCCCTAGACTTGGCTGGTGAAGAAGAATTATTGCCAGGCATTTTGAGGAAAGTAATTAAATTAATGCAAACATAATCGCGAGTTATAAAGTTATAAGGTTATAAAGTTATAAAACTAAACTGCAATATTTTATGGAGAAAGTAATATATTTAGAAGCGGATGAAGAAATAACTTCAGTCATTGATCGTATAAAGAATGTTTCCGAAGGGAAAATTGCCTTGGTCCTACCGAAAAGGGCTAATTTATTGCAAAGCATAGTTAGTCTAAAATTACTCAAAAGACAAATTGACGCTCTTGGTAAAGAAGTAGCTATTGTAACTACTGATAAGTTAGGCCGTAATCTTGCTTCTCAAGTCGGGTTTATGGTGTACCAAAAATTAGGCGAACAGCCAGTTGAAGTAGAACCAAAACCTGGAATTCAAAAACCTTTGGGCGCTGCGATTGGTTACCGAACTGGTAAGGAAATACCTAAAAAAGAACCTCAGTTTCAAACTGGGCCGTCAATTGCCGATATCACATATCGCAAAGAGCCCCCAAAAGAACCACCAAAAGAGTCGCCAGAAGAAGATGTTTCACCATTGAAGACAGCTCCGATTTCAACTTCTGCAAAGCCACATCATGAAGAAACTCATAAGGCCATCACTAAAAGTATTAGTAAACCCTTACCTAAAAAAACTCGTGGATTATCAAGTAAGAATATAATGATTATTTTGATCTTAAGTATCATTGCGGTCTTATTAGCCGCTTTGATTTGTTTTTTTATCTTACCTAAAGCCAAGGTTACTATAGTTTTGAAAGGCAATGTCACGCAGGCCTCTTTTGATGCAACAATCAGTAAAAATACCAATTCGCCTAATTTTGATAAATCAATACTACCTGGAAATAATATAACTCTAGAAAAGGAAGCTACACAAAAAGACTTACCTTGTACAGGTAAAAAGAATATAGGCCAAAAAGCAACCGGTACAATTATTATTTCTAATTCTTTTGATACTAATCCGCAATCTTTAGTTGCAAATACTCGGTTTGTTGCATCCAATGGCAAGACTTATCGTTTAACTGCAGCTGTAACAGTTCCTGGCGCTACTGTATCTGGCGGGAATATAGTTGCTGGAACAACAACGGCTACTGTTCAGGCAGATGAACCTGGTGAGGATTATAATATTGCTAGCTCACATTTTACAATTCCAGGTTTTGCCGGTACTTCAAAATACGATAAAATTTATGCCGATACAGCATCAGCTATAAAAGGCGGTTTTACTGAAGAAATTACGGTATTATCCCAAGATGATGTAAATATTAATAAGGATAAAATGGTAACAGACCTAAATAATCAGATTAAAGCAGATGCTCAAAATAAATATAAAGATAAAAAAGTTTTCCTTGATGGAATACAACCAGAGGTAACGGTGACACCCAATATTCCAGTCGACACTGAAAGTAAAAAATTTGATCTAAAAGTGAAGGTAAAATATAATACTTTGTCTTCCAGCAATAATGATTTTAATTATCTAGTGGCTAAAAAATTAGCATCATCATTACCGGCCGATCAAGAGCTGATTCAAGAAGGTATGGAAGCAAATAAAACCTTTGTTTCCAATTTTGACAAATCCTTAGGAGTAGAAACGGTCAAGGTCGATGCCAAAGGATTTATAGTTACTAAATTAGATAAAAATAAAATAAAGGATGAAATTGCCGGCAAGAGTCAAAATGATGCTATTAACCACTTAGAGACTTTAAAGGATGTTACTGAGGCGAAAGTTGAATTGTGGCCTATATGGGTTCGTAGCGTGCCCAGACTTATGAAAAGAAATATAGACATTAATGTTCAGATAAAACATTAGCCTTAAAACTTAAATTAAGACTAAATGAAAAAAGAAGTAGAAAAAAAAGTTTTTTATAAAAAAAGAAAAAAGTGGCCCTGGATTTTACTCATAGTTTTTATCATTCTGATTTTAGCAGGTGCTGCTTTTGGTCTTTTTATTAATAAAACTTTAGCGACGCCGGCGGGTACTAATACTGAAGCAAAAATATTTTCAGTTGATGCTGGTTCAGGGAATGCAAAAATTGCAACGGATCTAAAATCTCAAGGATTAATAAAATATCCCTGGCTTTTTTTGGGTTATATTCGATACAAAAACCTTAATAACAAAATGCAGGTAGGAAAGTATGAGCTAAAGTCTACAATGACTATTTCAGAAATCGCTGATATTTTATCACAAGGAAAAGTTAAAGAAAATCAAGTTACCTTTCCAGAAGGATTTACAATTGACCAAATGGCCAAAAGATTAGAAGAACAAAACATTGTCAAAGCGGCTGATTTTAAAAAGGCGACTAAAGTTTATTATCCTTTCAGATTTCTAGATGATCGGCCTAGAGTAAACAATTTAGAAGGATTTTTATTTCCGGATACCTACAAGTTTACTTTAGATGCGACTGCCGATAATATTGTCGAAAAAATGCTTAATAATTTTGATAAAAAATTAACTGATCAGATGCGGCAAGATATTAAAAAAACAAACATGAATATTTATGAAGTCATAACCATGGCTTCGATTATCGAAAAAGAAGTACCTAATTTGGAAGACCAAAAGATTGTGGCCGGCATTTTTTATAAACGCTGGAATTCTGATATGCCCTTGCAGTCCTGTGCTACCTTGCAATTCATTTTAAAAACTAATAAAAAAATATTTAGTCAGGCTGATACGCAAGTAGCGTCTCCATATAACACTTATTTACACAAAGGTTTACCGCCAGGACCAATTTGCAATCCTGGTCTTTTAGCCATTGAAGCCGCAATTTATCCTTCCAAAACAGATTATTTATATTTTTTATCAGCCAGTAATGGTCGGACAATTTTTGCCAAGACTTATGAAGAGCAATTAGCTAATCAGGAAAAATATCTAAAATAGTTAGTCAGCTATAAATAGCTTTATAGAGACTTAAAAAGGGGCTTGACAAATTTTTGAGGGGTAATATAATTAGAGCCGTATATTAGATTTTAGGTTTGTTGTTAGCGTTTTTATTTATTTTATCTTTTATCCATTGATTTTCTAGAAAATAATTCAGGAGGTGAATATTAGAATTGCCAAACTTGTTGCTTCACTAAATGACAAAGCAAAATCGTGGTTTTCTAAAACAAAAAATTTTAAACAACAAATTGTTCAAAAAACAAAAACTTTAAGACGACATAAAAATATACACCCTTACTATAAGGATGTTGTACGGTCAACAAAGAAGACTGTTTATTATACTAAACAGATATTTTCTTTATCACCGCGTTTTATTTTCCACCTAAGTTTGATTATGGTGGTTATTTTTGTATTATTTTCCAGCACTTTTGTTTCAAAAAGAGAGACCGGCACAGTTATTGCTAACAAAGTTTTACCGAATAAAGTTGCTGGAACAACCAGTTATCATACTTTAGCTACTTTGGCTTCAGCTGTAAACTCCTTATCTGGCCTCGAAGCTCGTCAAGGTATCAATATTGTTCCAGAGCCATCTTTGGCCACAACCTCAGATTCTTATTTAGCTAAACCAACTTATGCTTCAACAATTATTTCTGAAAAACAAAGAGAAGGTCTTATTACCTATACTACAGTTCCGGGCGACAACTTATCTTCTTTGGCTGTTAAATTTCAAATTAGCACCAACACTATCAAATGGGCTAATAATATAGCCGATGTAAATGCAATTAAAGATGGTCAAACTTTAATTATTTTGCCGGTATCTGGTGTTCTGCATGCAGTTTCAACTGGTGACACCATTGAGAGCGTAGCTGCTGCTTATAGTGCTTCACCGGAAATGATAGTTAAGCAAAATAAATTAAAAGATAGAAACTTAAGAGAAGGCCAACAAGTTATTGTGCCTGACGGCAAGAAACCTGAGCCACCTGCCCCAGCTGAGCCGGCACCGGTTGATAACTCAGATAATATAGCTTCTGCTTCAACTTCTGATTTTATACCATCTGCCAATTATTATGATTACGGCGGTGGCGGTGGAAACTTTCCTTATGGTTATTGTACTTGGTATGCAAATTCAAGACATCCAGCTCCTCCAGGTGCGGGTAATGCTTGGACTTGGTTTGGCGCCGCTCAAGCCGCTGGTTGGGCTACAGGATACTATCCTGCTCCGGGAGCAATCATGGTTACTTGGGAATCTGGTTGGGGCCACGTAGCAATTGTAGATTATGTTTCTGGTGGTAGTTTTACAGTTTCAGAAATGAATTATGCTGGTTGGGGAGTTGTGAGCTCTAGAACAATCACTACTTCTTCGGTACCTTTAATCGGATTTATTTACTAAAAATTACTTTTAAATAAAAAAGAGTCTAAAAGGGACTCTTTTTTTGTATGTTATAATATGATAAAAGGTCAAAATTCAAAAGTCAAAAATTATAGATTTTTAACTTTCTAACTTTATAACTAGTATTTTATGTTTTGCGACGAGGTACAAATTAAAATAAAAGCTGGAGATGGCGGAAAAGGTTTGGTAAGTTTTAGGCGAGAAATTTTTGTAGCTCACGGCGGGCCTGATGGAGGCGATGGAGGCGATGGAGGGAGTATTTATTTTGAATCTGATCCAGAACTAAACACTCTTTCTGATTTTCGCCGAACTAAAATGATTAAAGCTTTCTCTGGTCAGGCGGGTGGTAGGAAAAAAATGAGAGGCAAACGCGGTCAGGATTTAGTCCTAAAAGTTCCCTTAGGGACAATAATTTATGATAAAAAAACCGGTGGAGTTTTAGCCGATTTAGATAATAAAAATCAAAAAGTGCTATTGGCTGCTGGTGGCAAGGGAGGATTTGGCAACGCTCACTTTACTTCTTCAACCAGACAAGCCCCTAACTTTGCAGAGTGTGGAGAACCCGGGGAAGAAAAAGAATTAAAACTTGAGCTAAAGTTAATAGCTGATGTCGCCATTATTGGGCTGCCTAATGTTGGCAAGTCAACTTTACTTTCGCATATTTCTAAAAGCCGGCCCAAAATTGCTGATTATCCTTTCACAACTTTGGTGCCGAACTTGGGGATTGTTCGAATAGGAGATCTTTCTTTCACTGCTTGTGATATTCCAGGATTAATTGAAGGAGCGTATAAGGGCAAGGGGTTGGGAGATAAATTTTTGCGTCATATTGAAAGGTGTCGAATACTCATTCACATCCTTGATGTTACCAGGGATGATCTATCAAAAGATTATAAGACTATAAATCAAGAATTAAAAAAATTTAGTCCTGTCTTGGCCAAAAAAATACAAATTTTAGTAATTAATAAGATAGACGCGATCGATAGTTCAAAGTTCAAAGTTCAAAGTTCAAAGTTAAAGAAACTAGTTGCTAATCATTATTTAATATTTACAATTTCAGCAGTCACTGGCCAAGGAATAAAAGAGCTTCTTTATTATATTAAAGAACAGCTGGAAAAAATTCCCAAGCCAAAACCAGTGCCAGAAGAAGTAAAAGTATTCAGACCATACGAGAAATTAATTAGAATAGAAAAGAAAGATAACAAGTTTATAGCCAAAAATGCGGAATTAGAAAAACTAATTTTAAAAACTGATTTTTCTAATAACGAGGCAGTTGCGCGCGTGAATCGTATTTTAAAAAGAAGAGGTGTTTTTAATGACGCAATAAGGGCAGGGGCTAAACCAGGTGATGAACTTAAAATTGCTCATCAAAAATTTATTATAATGAAAGATTAATCGCGGGGATGTAGCTCAATGGTAGAGCGGTCGCCTGCGGCGACAGGTTAGTGATTCAATATGTATTACATTTATATTCTTCAAAGCTTAAAAAATAAAAGACTTTACACCGGTTCGATGAATAATTTAAATAGAAGATTAGCTGAACATAATTCAGGGAGGAGTAAATATACAAAATTAACAAAACCTTTTAAATTAGTGCATTCTGAAACTTTTAAAACAAGAACAGAGGCAGTTCGAAGAGAAAGATATTTTAAAACAGGAAAGGGGAGAGAAGGGCTAAAGAAAATACTTAAGGGGATGTAGCTCAATGGTAGAGCGCTTGCATGGCATGCAAGAGGTTAGGGGTTCGATCCCCCTCATCTCCATAAAATTAAAGTTAGAGCGGTCGCCTGTGGCGACAGGTCACCGGTCCGAATCCGGTCAGGTCCACCAATAAATAGAGCGGTCGCCCGCCACGGCGGACGAGTCGCCTTGTGAGACTCGCCGCAGGCGACGGGTCAGCGGTTCAAATCCGCTACGCTCCATAAATTTATTAAACGGCTCATTAGAGCCGTTTTTTATTTGACAAAACATTTTTGTCGGATTATAATAAAATATCGTCGTAAAGTACGATTAGATGCGAACCTTGATTAAGGAGGGATAAAGTAATGGAAGAGAGCAAGTATATTGTTGATTTTACGGTAGGTGCTGCTTCTGGATATAATCTGGATAATAAAATTGAATTCTATGCCTATAGTGATAAGGAGGCCATCAGAATAGCTAGAAGGATTATAAACCAGGAGAAAAGCCTTATTAAAGAAAAATACAAGGCTGAAGCTCACGGGTATCTCTACAAAGAGACATTCATTAAAGAGTTTAGCCACAACAACGTCTGATAGCTTACTAGAATTAAGGTCCAACTTCAAATCTCTTAGTTATTAGGTCTTTGGGTGGAGTACCTTTGTGGGTAATACTACATAAAACTCCACCTGGGGTTTGAGGGTAATTATAATATGATTTAATCATTTTTATCGTAATTATAACAAACCCCTCAACCCACTTGACTCTGTTGCTTAGAGCAGCACCGATGAGCCTTAATGGATGGTTACAGCAAGGCGAAAGTTAATAACAAAAGAACACAAAATCGTGTTCTTTTTTTATATTGTTTGTGTTTGCAACTTCTTCCATCCCATCAATTCCCTCACCAAGCGGTTCCAACTGAATCCGCTACGCTCCATAAATTTATTTAAGCGGCTTTATTGAGCCGTTTTATGATATAATTTAAACAGGAAAAATATACATAAATTATGGCTAAAGTTAAAGTTACAAAAGAAGAAGCTGACCGGTTGATGAAAATACCCGGCAATACTAGAGGGGCAGTTTTGCATGGACATTTCGACTATATTAGAAATTCAAAAGGAGAAAAAGGTTTAAAAGCTGTTGAACAACGATTAGAAGAGTTAGGTTATCCTATCAAAGCTAAAGAAATAGTTAATTTAAAATGGTATTCTGAGGCTCTTTCCAACTTAATTGTTCTTGTTTACGCCGATATCTTTCAGTTAGAGGAAAAAGATATTTTCGAGATGGCTTATCAAGCCCCCAGCTATTCATTAGTTGTTAAATTATTAATGCGACACTTAATAGGTTTAGAAAAAGTCTTTAAAGAAATACCCAGATATTGGCGAGAAAATTTTGATTTTTCAAAATTGGAAACAACAGAATTTAATTTAAAAGAAAAATGGGCTGTATTACGATTGAAAGGTTATCATAAATACCATCCTTTAAGTAGTTGTGTATATTTTCAAGGCTATTTTTTAAGAATTGGAGAAATGGTTTATAACCAAGGTAAAATAAAAGTCGAACATACCAAATGCCTTTTTAAAGACGATCCTTACGAAGAATTTAAAATAACTTGGAAATAAATATTTTCTATTACACAATCTCTAATTTCTTCTGCTATGCTCCAATTTCTGCAAATAATCCTTGCCACCTCACCAATTCCTTCACCAAGCGGTTCAAACTGAATCCCACGGGGTCCATTCATAAAATAAGCGGCTTTACAGAGCCGTTTTTGTGATATAATTAAAAAAAATATAATTTAAATATTAATTATTTAAAATCTAGTTTAACAAAATAGTCGAAATTAAATTAATTTATATTTCATGATCAAGAACTTCAGAATTAGAAGTATAAAAAATTTTCTCCTTAATAATTATCAATTAATTATAATTATTTTTTTAGCCTCAATAATTTTATTATTCAAATTAGGACGAGCTAGTCTAGTTGATTGGGATGAAGCAATATATGCTCAAATTTCTAGAGAAATATTAGAAAAAGGAAACTGGATAATATTACATTGGGGTGGTGAACTTTGGTTCCAAAAACCACCGTTGTATATGTGGATAACAGCCATTTTTTTTAAACTATTTGGTATCAATGAATTTTGGGCTAGAGCTACTTCGGCTTTTTCGGGAATCGGTCTGGCTGTTGTCACTTATTTAATTGGTAAAAATATTTATAGTAAGTTAGTAGGATTTATTTCGTCTTTGATCTTACTATCTACTTATCATTTTGTTTTTGCTTCTAGATTCGGTACTACAGATATTATGCTAACATTTTTTATATATTTAGCATTCTATTTTTATTTAAAAATTAACAAAGTAAATTCTAGGTTTTGGTACGGAGTTTGGGCTTCTTGTGGTTTAGCTTTGATGATAAAAGGAATGGCTGGTTTAATCGCTCCAATAGTAATAATAGCGATGATGTTTTTAGATAAAAAATTTATTTCTTATTTAAAATCAAAAAATTTTTGGCTAGGGATACTATTAGCTAGTTTGATAGTTTTGCCCTGGCACTTAATAGTTTTTTACCAATATGGTCGATCTTTTATTGATCAATATTTGAGTTATCATGTTTTGGCCCGTGCGACTCATCCAATTGAAGGTCATATTGGTGACCGTTATTTTTATATAGACACAATAAAAAAATTATTTTTTCCTTGGTTTTATTTAGTCCCGTTTGCTTTGGCTTACTGTCTAAAAGAAAATATTATCAAAAAATCAAGATCTTTAATTCTTGGAGTTGTAATCCTTCTGGTTTTTGGATTATTCACTATAGTAAAAACTAAATTAGATTGGTATATCATACCCATTTATCCGGCTCTAGCTATTTTGATATCTCAAATGATTAGTATAGCTTTTAAAAATTATAAGACAATTGCTTATGGAGGTTTGCTTTTTGGTACACTATTAACTTTACTTTTGACTTCCCAAAAGTTAATTATTATTTTTGTTTTAATTCTAATAATTTCTACTTCAATTCTTTATTTGTTAAAGAAAAATGCATATAAAGGAATTGCTTTAGCAAGCGTTATTTTTTTATTGATAGTTGCTTTTAATAATATTAGGCCTTTTTATAATTTAGGGTTTTCACCGGTTGCTTCCATTGCTCAAGCGGCTAGCAAAGAAAATACCACAAAAGAAAGTCCAATAATTGTTTTTTCTGGGTTAGTTCAGCCAACCCCGCTTTTTTATAGCCAAAGACCAATTTTAGTAGCGGGGACAGATAAAGAGATAAAATCTTTAGTTAAAGATGATAGAACCAATGAAATTATCATAGATGAGAAAGATATAAAAGCAATTTCTAACGATTATAAAATTAACACTCTAGTAAAGATCCCACCTTATATTTATGCCGAATTAAAACCTAAGAATTAATAACATTAATATACCTTATTTAGTAATGTTTCTATTTGTCTCATTTTCTTCACAGGGGCACTTGATCGTAATGCCCCAGCCTCGACTAGTGAGACAATGTCGAGTCTAGGCGGGCCATCTTATTAAGCGGCTTATCAGAGCCGTTTTTGTGATATAATACAAGCAAATAGTTAATAAAAGGAGATAGTATGCCTATTAATAAAGAGTGGCATAAAAAACATAAAATGCCTAAAAATCCTTCTTTTGAAGAAAGGAAAAAGTGGCACTTAGACCACCAAAAAAATTGTTCCTGTAGACCAATTTCTGAGAAATTATTAGCTGAAATAAAAAATAATAAAAAAAGGAGTTAAGTATGAATGAACGTATCAAAAGGTTTAATGTTATAGACATCGGTCTTATTAAGCTCGTTGGAATATTTGCTGGATTATTTTTAGCAAAGTTAATTCCTCAATTGATGAATATAAGTATATGGTGGTATGTAGCTCTCATAATTATATGTGGCGTAAGACCATTTTATGTAGTTATTAAAAGAGATTAATTTACCATCTCTAATCTTAATTCCTGTCAACCCATTAATTCTTTCACCAAGCGTTTCCAATTGAATCTTTTTGGGGCCTAAAATATTTCTTATGATTTATAAGCGCTAAAGATAAAAATTGAAAAAAATACTTGACAAGCGTTTTAGAAAAAAAGATACTTAGTATAGGTAAATATTTCAGCTTTAAGTAAGGACTTCCTGAGGATTTCCTGATAGTTTTTATCGGTATTCGATAAAATATTGACAATATATAGTCTTAATATAAAGTAATATTAAAAGCAATAATTTAATCTAACAGAGGAGAAATTATGAAGTTTATGCATTCTATTAAGAAAGGCTTGGCTTTGGTAACTTTGTTTGCCTTAGCAATTATGGCCTTAAATTTGGTAGCTTTACTTGCGCCAACAGTTGCTAATGCAACAACAAGTGCAACAACAAGAAATGTCGGTCCTGGTCAGACCTATACAACCATACAAGCTGCCGTTAATGACGCTGGGGAAGGTGATACGATTCACATCTTTGCTAGCACATATCCGGAGAATGTTACTATAACCAGTAAGACCAACTTAACTATTGAAGGTGTTGGCGACACAACTATTGTACAACCAGCTAGCGGTATAGGATTCACTATTGCGAGTTCTAACGGGTTAACAATTAAATCGCTTAAGATACATACTACAGGAACGTCTGCTCATGGTATCTGGGTAGGTGGCACTGCGTCGACCGGTCTGACAGTCCAAGATAATACCATAATTGTCGACGGATATTCATCCGGAGTCTATGGTGGAGATTCAAGCGCCGTACATTCTGGTTGGCTCATCGGAGGAGTAGGACACGGAAACACAATAACAATGAACCCGGGGACAGGCGTTACGGGAGACGGCATGGATCTCTATGACGTTTCGGATTCAGAAGTGAGCTACAACACAATAACCCTGAATACTCCGACTGATAGCACGAACGTGATTTGGAGCAGCGAATTATCAGACATTGCTAACTTGACGTTCAGTCATAATACTTGTAGCGGTTCCAGTGGTAGTGAAGTAGCGTTCTGGGCGAATTCTTTTTCTGGAGGTACTAAGACAATTACTGGTGTCACAGTACACGGTAACACGTTCAGCAATTGGGGTACACGTGCATTGAGATTTCGCGCCGATACAGGTTCTGTTACTGGACAGGTGGTGAACGCCAACACATTTCAGATGACCACGGACACTGAAGCCATCGGCGGCAATGAATTTGTACACGCAACAGGTTCAGGGAATACGTTCAATGTTGGCACCAGCGTAAAAGTTCAAAAAGCCGTTGATTCGGCTTTCAACACCGACACGATAGTTTTAGCTGCTGGGACATTTAACGCACTTGGCACAACCACTGTCAATAAAGAAGTGACGATTAGATCGACAGCCGGCACCTATAATGTAGCACCAGCTAATCAAACAACAATCACTGGCGTTAGTAAGTTTTCTCTTGATGCCAATAACATCACTTTGAGTGGGTTAATATTTGAAGGTGTCACAGATCCAATTGAAGCCTTGTCTCCGCCTACCGTCGTAGGTGTTACTATCTCCAATAACAAATTACATAATGTTGCCCACGTCGGTATGAATATCGCGGGTAGCACTAATATGGTTATCACGGGTAATGTTATCGACGGAGTCACAGGTCTGGGAGATGGGATGTACATAAGCGCTTCGACTGGCCTCAATATCAACAATAACAATATTGCTAACTGTGGTTATATAGGAATAGTCAATGATACAAACACGAATGTTACTATCTCTAAAAACACTTTCTATAATATTGGAAGCAGTGGTGAAGCTGGCTTCAACCTTTATAAAGTAAATGGAGCAACCGTCTCTGGTAATACGATGATCAATGCACCTATTAATCTTATTGCTACTACTCTAACTACTGGGACAATTAATATTACCAATAATACGATAACAAATACTGCTGGACCAAGTGCTGGTAAAGCGATTTTGACAGATGGAACACTCGCTGGTGCAACGGTTAATATCTTAAGAAACAATCTAGCTGGCAATTCTTATGGGGTATATAATCCCGGAACTGTCGATATTAACGCAATACACAACTGGTGGGGAAGTACCAGCGGACCTTATAATGCAACATCGAACCCGTCTGGGACAGGAAGTTCAGTCACCGATAATGTGACATTTGATCCTTGGAGTATGGGTTCTGTCATCCAATATCGTGCTCATGTCCAAGGCATCGGCTGGCAAGCATGGGTTGGTGATGCTGCGATTGCAGGCACAACTGGCCAATCGCGTAGAATGGAAGCAATTCAGGTTGAAGGGATTGGCGCATCTGCCGGTACCTCTATCACATATCGTGCTCATGTCCAAGGCATCGGCTGGCAAGGATGGGTTGTTAATGGTGCAACTGCAGGCACAACTGGCCAATCGCGTAGAATGGAAGCGCTTGAAATCACCTTAGTTAATAGTAGTAAAACTGTATATTATAGAGCTCATGTCCAAGGCATCGGCTGGCAAGGATGGGTTGTTAATGGTGCAACTGCAGGCACAACTGGCCAATCGCGTAGAATGGAAGCACTTCAGAGTATTATCTATTAACGATAATAAAAAAAGAGCCGCGAGAGCGGCTCTTTTTTTTGACTCTTATATACTTGTAGTAAAATTCTAACTTGTTCTATAATGCCCAGTTTATATAACGGTTTTCATAAGCCGTTTTTGTGATATAATAGAATAAATAATAAAAGGAGGTTACAAATGGCAGACGTAAAACAAACTCCACCAAGCCAACCTGTTACAAAAAAAGGTATGTCTACTGGTGCCAAAGTAGGAATTGGCATTGGCATTGGTTGTTGTGTAATTATATTAATTATCATTGGGTTAATTTTAGGCGGAGTTTGGAAGATAGGCAATACAGTTCAAAAAAAACAAAATTATGCGAATCAATTTACAGAAATAGCCGATAACATTAATAATGCCTTACGAGATTTTGATAATGGGTTAAACGTTACCTTAAAAAAATCTCCTAATTTTGATAGCAGTGATTATAATTCAGTTGATAAAAATCAAAAAATAATTCAAGATAATTATGATCGTTTAGTAAAGTTAGATGTTCCACAGGATTATCAAGAAATACAAAACTTATATGAACAGGGTATTAAAGATTATCTCGATGGGATGAAGATATATAGAACTGGGCTACAAAGCAAAAATATTAATGATTTTCAAAAATCATCTGATTTGTTTAAACAGGGCCAGAGCAAGCTTGAACAGGCCAAGAAAAAACTAGATGAGAAAAATAAATAATTAATAAAAATAAAAAGAGAGGTTTTTAATGCCTCTCTTTTTATTGTTGAAATAGAGGCTTTCATGTGATATGATTAAAACACTATGAATATAAAATATAAAATATTAGCAATTATTTATCAAAAGAAAAATAAGAGGACTAAATTTCTGGCCTTAAGGAATAATCCTTCTAATAAAATCCCTGGTGGTGACTATTATTATATTGTTACGGGTGGCGTTAAAAAAGATGAAAATTATGAAGATGCGTTAAGAAGGGAGATAAATGATGAAACTGGTATTGAAAATATTATAAAATTAGAACACCTTAAAGAAGTTTATGAATATAAGTGTAAAGGAGAGGGCAATTATCTTTGTAAGGAACATGCTTATTTGGTAGAAGTAAATGATGAGGTTAAGCGCCTTAGTGTGAAACATACTGATTTTAAGTGGTTGAATAAGAATAATTTTACAAAAACAATTCAATGGGATGGTGATAAAAACGATTTGACTGAAATTTTAAATTCAATATAATTTTTTTATACTGTCTTATTTGGCCCAGAACGGTACTGGACCGTAATGCTCAGTCTTAAAGCGACTTTATTTAGTCGTTTTTTTATTTGACAAAATATTTTGATGAATTATAATGAAATATCTATCGCAACAAGGCGATGGTGGACATTGAAAGGAGAAAAAATGAGGGAACGAGTAAGTATAGCTCAACTAGCCTTTGAAGAATTAATGGGTAGGAAACTAGCTGACAAAATTCCTGGACATTTACTACTTTCTTGGGGAACCATAGGAGGCTATAAAGGATTTTTCGATTTCGTGATGTGGTTTTCTTCTTTTCTTTCTAATGAGTTATGGAACGAGATAAGAATTCTTCCTAATTGTGTATTTAGTTCCGAAATAGGAGGAGAATATGCTGGAAGGTACGCAGTAATAAGAAGTGAAGAATAAGGAAACCTTTGAAATTATTGAACATTGTTAAATCCGTAGATTCTCCTTCTAACAAAAGACCCGATACTTATTGGATATAATTCCAGTATTGTAGAAGGTCTTTTTCTCTTTTTTTTTTATACTGTCTTATTTGGTCCAGAACGGTACTGGACCGTAATGCCCCAGTTTATATTAACGGCTTTATGGAGCCGTTTTTGTGATATAATTAAATAGATAATAAAGGCAATTAATATAATAATAAAAGATAATAAGGAGATTAATATGTCATCAAAAGGCGGTGGTAATGAAAAAAAACAAAAAAAGAGAAGAGGCTGGAAAAAAAATAAAGCTAGACACCATCATAAGCAAGCAACTTATTAGGATGTAAAATGAAAGAATTAAAAGATATTAAACTAAAAGATAGGTTAAGGCCGCTCTTCTTTTTATAGTGTCTCATTTGTCTCATTTTGTTACTGGACCGTAATGCTCAACCAAGATGGACGAATAAAGGTTAATGCCTCTTTTTTTGTTGAAATAGACCAAATACTTGACATTTTTTAGGGCTTGGCAAAAAAAGCATTGACTTTATTGGAATAAAAGATTATATTTAAACACAGTTTGATGAATCGTACGTTGGCATTATCTTTTCAAAAAATAGTGCTCCGAGGATTACAAACGGGGTCGATAGATATAAATTAAGTTAACTAAAGGATTTCAAAATGGATCAAAATAAACTATACGTAGGTAATCTATCTTACGATGTTAATAACGAAAGTCTTACTGATATGTTCAAAGAATTTGGAGAAGTTACAGAAGCTGTTGTTATCGTAGACAGAGACACCAATCGTTCTAAAGGTTTTGGATTTGTTACTTTCACCAAAGAAGAAGATGCCGCCAAGGCAATTAAGGAATTAGACGGAAAAGAAATAGACGGAAGAAACATTAAGGTGAATGTATCCAAACCAAGAGAAAGTAGATAAAATTAGCGAATGCTATTTAAAAAAGCGCCCAAAGGCGCTTTTTTTTTATTGCCCAATAATGTTTTTGGGTCTTTTTTTTATAGCGTCTCATTTGTCTTGTCTCATTTTGTCTATTAAGTTACTGTATCTTAATACCTAGTTTATATATCGGCTTTATTGAGCCGTTTTTGTGATATAATTTGGGAAAAGGGAGATATCTATGTCAGAAAGAAATATAGAAAGAGGAATGCCGTCTTTTGGCGAAGGAGAAGAAAAAGAAAAATCAAAAGAACCAGTGCCAGTTACTGGAGAAGAGTTAGTGGGTGCTTTTGAATCTAAAGATTTTCAAAAATTATTGAAAGAATCTGGTAAATTTATGCAAGAAACTAATCGTGAGTCCAGTTTTCATATTGTAAGAGATTTATATAACTCTTCATTAAGATTTTCCAGCGATGTTATTGAAGGTGAATATGGGAGAATGGATCCAATAACTGCGGAAGAAGAAACACATAAGAAAGGGAAACTTAGTGCGTTAGACAAAGCAGCTGATATTCTTGATCTAGACGAATTTATAAATTTCACTCCTGTATATTTAATTGAGTTTCATATGCACCCCAAGAAATTTAAAGAAGAACCCATTATACCTTCAAAAGATGATTTAGTCGTCTTGAATATGATTAAATCAATAGATTCGAAAGCAGCAGAAGCAAGAAAATCTGTAAGCGGGACAAAAATATGGTTTCCCTTAGGTGTAATAGGTCAATTTGATGAAAAAGGTAATTATAAGTTATTATTATTTCAGGAGCAATTCAAACATATATTAGAAGACTTTCCAGCCAGTCTTAAGGTTCTAGATGAAGAATTAGAAGAATTAAGTGAAAGCTGGAATAAACAGTCTCAAGAAGAAGCTTTAAGGTTATTAAGAGAGAATAGGTATAAAGCTGAAATAATAAAAATAACTAAAGATGGTGAAATTTCGAAAGAAGATAAAGAAAAAATTAAAAAATTTGTTTCAAAACCCATCTCCAATCAATAGTTAAGTTTAAAAGATTAAGGAAAATTATGTTAAAAAAATCTAAAAAGAAAATGGTTGTTACAGAAGAAGAGCATAGCAAGTGGCACAAAGAGCAGGGGAGTTGTGGCAACTTAAAAGAACACGATATCTGTATGAAAAAATGGGGAATCACCATAAAGAAGAAAAGTAGAAGAAAAACCAAATAGTTTTTGTTAACCCATAATTTCTGTTTATAAACATTGTCAATTCTGTAATTCTTTAATAATGTATTTCCAACTAATCATCAATTGCGATTTATAAAATAGCTCATTTGGGCTTTTTTTGATATAATTTGAAAGAGTTGGCATAAAAAATATCAGATTTAATTTACATTATGAATCAACGTTTTAAAGATTTAATATATGGACCGATTTTTAAAGGGAGTCTACTTGTTTCTTCCTTGATTTTTGTTGGTAGTTTTTTCAACTACTTATTTAATATGGTCATGGGCCGAATGTTGGGACCGGCAGATTATGGTATTATTGCGGCTCTTTTGTCCATTGTTTATGTCTTGGCAGTTTTTTCATCTTCAGTCCAGGTAGTTAACGCTAAGTATACTTCTATCTATAAGGCCGAAAAGTCAGAAGACAAGATAAATGTTTTATTTTGGGAAATGAATAAGACGATGCTTGTTTTTAGTATTTTGAGTTTTTTAATTATTCTTGCTTTATCTCCACTCATAGCGTCATTTTTGAAAATTCCTTCAGTTTCAACCGTTATAATTTTTTCGACATTATTTTTAGTTACATTTTTAGCACCAGTCAATCGCGGAATTTTACAAGGCTTGCAAAGATTTTTTTATTTTGCCTCAAGTTTTCCATTAGAATCAGGTATAAAATTATTAGCTGGAATCTTTCTGGTATACTTGGGCTTTGGTATAAACGGCGCAGCTTTTGCTCCTTTCTTAGGACTTATTTTGGCTTATTTTATTATAGCTGTGCCATTATTTAGGCTTTTTAAAAAAAGAGTAAGAAATGTCAAACTTCCGTGGCGAGACATGCTTGCTTACGCCAAACCAGTTTTTTTGGCCACTTTGGGATTATCAGGTTTTATGATTTTAGATGTATTTTTGGTTAAGCATTATTTTCCGCCGGTGGAAGCTGGTCTTTATGCTGCTTTATCCATAATGGGTAGAATTATTTTCTTTGTTACCGGGCCGATAAATCAGATTATGTTTCCTTTAGTTTCCGAGAGTTATCAGCAAAAAAAGGGATATAAAAATCTTTTTCTTGATGCTTTCTTTTTGGTTGTAGTCTTATCGGCCATAATCTTGGCTATTTATTATTTTGCTCCAACTATATCAATTAAATTGCTTTTCGGAAGCACCTATTTGGCCATCAAGCCTTACTTATTTTTGTTTGGTTTTACCATGTTTATGTATTCTTTAGCCAATGTTTTTGTTTATTACTTTTTAGCCACTCAGAGAACAATGATTTTTATTTTACCTATTTTTTTCAGTATCCTTCTGATTGCACTGCTTATAATTTTCCATGCCTCAATTTGGCAAGTAGTTTGGGTACAAGTATTTACGAATACTTTATTTTTCTTATCAACTTTGATATTTTATTTTACTAAACGTAGAAGATTATCAATTATTTAATTTCCATATTAAATTTATGAAAAATGATTATAAAATTGCTATTTTTGGCGCTGGTTATGTCGGTTTAACTACGGCTTCGTGCTTGGCAAAGTTTGGTTATAATATTACCTGCGTTGATATTGATAAAAATAGAATTTCATTTTTACAAAAAGGAAAACTGCCTCTTTTTGAGCCTGGTCTTTTCGATCTTTTGGCTAAATATAAAAAAAGAATTAATTTTACCATAAACGATAAAAAAGCTATCAGGGAAAATGATATTATTTTTATTACCGTTGATACTCCATTCAGTGCCAAAAACGGCCTAAACCTTGTATCGGTTAAAAATGTAGCTGAAAAGATTGCGTTAAATATTAATGATTATAAGATTATTGTTAACAAAAGCACTGTGCCGGTCGGTACAGCTGAACTAATCAAAGGAATAATTAAGAAAAGATATAAAGACAAGTTTGATGTTGTTTCAAATCCAGAATTTTTAAGAGAAGGAATGGCAGTTTCAGACTTTTTACATCCGGATAGGATAGTTATTGGGTCAGATAGCAGAAAAGCTTCCCAAATTGTTGCTTATCTATACCGAAAAATAAAAGCACCTCTGGTTTTGGTTGACGCTAAAAGCTCCGAGATGATAAAATATGTAGCTAATGCTTTTTTGGCCACCAAAATTTCTTTTATTAATGAGATTGCCAATTTATGCGAATATGTTGGAGCTGATATTGATAAAGTTCGAGAAGGCATTAAATATGATCCGCGAATTAGCGGTCAATTCTTAAATCCAGGTATTGGTTATGGTGGTTCCTGTTTCCCAAAAGATACCCATGCTTTAGCGGTGACAGCCGGTGATCATGGTTATAACTTCCATCTTTTACGCTCAGTAATTGAAGTTAATAATAAACAACGGCAAAGGGTAATTAAAAAGGCCGAAAATTTATTGGGCAGTTTAAAGGGCAAAAACATTACTGTTTTGGGCTTGTCTTTTAAAGGTGGAAGCGATGATGTACGCGAATCAGTAGCCATAAGGATTATTAAGGATTTAAAAAAGAAAGGAGCTAAAATTAAAGCTTTTGATCCAAAAGCTATAAGCAATGCCCAAAAGATATTATCTGGTATAATGTATACTACAAATACTTATGAAGCTTTAAAAAATTCTGACCTTTTAATTATTGTTACTGAGTGGGATGAATTTAAAAACCTTGATTTTAAACGGGTTAAAAAAATAATGAAAAAGCCTAATATAATTGATGGTCGGAATCTACTTAATCAATCAAAAATGATTAGATTGGGATTTAATTATTATGGAATAGGAAGAAAATAATGGAAAAAGAAAGATACAATCCACAAAAAATTGAGCCAAAATGGCAATCAATTTGGCAAAAAACTGAGATAGATAAAGCCGAAGATTTTTCTAAAAAGCCAAAATTTTACTGCCTTGATATGTTTCCGTATCCATCTGGGGAAGGTATGCATCTTGGTCACGTAGAAAATTATACCGGGACTGATATTTATTCTCGTTTTTTAAGAATGAATGATAAAAATGTTTTACACCCGATTGGTTGGGACGCCTTTGGCTTACCGGCAGAAAATTATGCGATTAAACATGGCACTCAGCCCGCCATTACAACTGAAAAAAATATTGCAAAAATTCGCAAGCAGTGCAAACAGATGGGTTTTTCCTATGACTGGAGTCGAGAGATAAATACAACAGATCCTGACTATTATCGTTGGACCCAGTGGATTTTCTTATTGCTTTTTAAGCGAGGATTGGCTTATGAAGCTTATACACCGATCAATTGGTGCCCTTCTTGCAAAACCGGTTTGGCCAACGAGGAAGTAGTTGATGGAGCTTGTGAAAGATGCGGGACTACAGTTACTAAGAAAAAATTAAAACAATGGCTTTTAAAAATAACCGCTTATGCTGACCACCTGTTTAGCGATTTGAAAGATTTGGATTGGCCGGAAAATATTAAGTTGATGCAGGAAAATTGGATTGGTAAATCGAAAGGGACTGAAGCTATATTTAAAGCAAAATCACCATCAGGTGAGGAATTTGATATTCCGGTTTTTACTACTAGGCCGGATACTCTTTTTGGTGCCACTTATGTAGTTTTGGCACCAGAGAATCCACTAGTCAATAAATTAACTGACAAAAAATACAAGAATAAAGTTAAGGAATATATTGATAAAACAGGAAGAGAAACAGATACAGAGCGCTTATCATTAGAAAAAGAAAAAACAGGACTTTTTATTGGTGCGTTTGCTAAAAATCCGGTAAACAATCAGAAAATTCCTATTTGGATTTCTGATTATGTTCTTTTAAGTTATGGAACTGGGGCAATTATGGCAGTGCCTGCTCATGATACTCGCGACTTCCAATTTGCCAAAAAGTTTAATCTGCCGATTATAGAGGTTATTAGTCCAACTGGCAAACCGACTGCTTTAAATAAAGCGTTTGTTGAAGAGGGTAAATTAATTAATTCAGAAAAATTTGATGGAATGAGTTCACAAAAAGCTCGAGAAGCTATAACTTCTTATTTAACAAAAAATAAACTAGCCAGAAAAAAAACATATTATAAATTACGCGATTGGATTTTTTCCCGACAGCGTTATTGGGGTGAACCAATACCAATTATTCATTGCCAAAAATGCGGTACTATTCCAGTTCCAGAAAAAGATTTACCGGTGAAATTACCTGATGTAGAAAATTACCAGCCGACCGGTACTGGTGAATCACCATTGGCTGTGATTAAAAATTGGGTTAATACAAAATGCCCAAAATGTGGTGAACCGGCTAAAAGAGAAACTAACACAATGCCACAATGGGCAGGTTCCTGCTGGTACTTCTTGCGTTATGTTGACCCCAACAATAATAAAGAAATTTTTGACAAGAAAAAAATAAAATACTGGTTACCAGTCGATCTTTATGTGGGAGGAGCTGAACACGCAGTGCTTCATTTGCTTTATGCTCGATTTTGGAACAAATTTTTATACGATGAGGGATTAATTTCATTCAAAGAACCATTCTTAAAACTGATTAATCAGGGTATTGTTTTAGGGTCTGATGGTCAGAAAATGAGCAAGTCAAAGGGTAATATTGTTAACCCAGATAAGCTTATCAAAAAATACGGAGCCGACACATTAAGATTATACGAAATGTTTATTAGCCCATTTGAAGAGGTAAAAATCTGTGATTCTAAAGGAATTGAAGGAATAGTACGATTCTTAAATAAAGTTTGGGATCTATCCGTACAAATCGCGGTTGTTAAAAACAAATTTTCCAAGTCCGAAAGTTTTCCTAATCCTTTGAGAGAAGTAGTCGAAACTGAAACAAAAAGATTGTTGCATAAAACAATAAAAAAGGTGACTGAAGATATAGAAGGTTTTCGTTTTAATACTGCTATTTCAGCTTTAATGGAACTAATTAATGAATTAATAGAAGCAAAAGAGAAAGTCAAGATAGAAGAAGCTCCGGAAATGTGGCGAGAAAATATAGAAATTTTGTTAATACTTTTAAGTCCTTTTGCTCCACATGTTGCTGAAGAACTTTGGCAGAGATTAGGTTTTACCGAAAGTATTTTTGTTGAGAAATGGCCGTCTTTCGATAAAAGGTTTATTAAAGAAGATAATGTTACTTTAGTTGTACAAGTTAATGGCAAAGTGAGAGATGAGCTGATAGTTCCAATTGGCACTAAAAAAAATAAAGCTTCTGAATTAGCTTTGGGAGGTGGAAGAGTTAAGAAACATCTCGAAGATAAGCAAATCATAAAAACCATTTACGTTAAAGACAAGTTAATTAATATTGTAGTTAAGGAGTAGACGTTGATTTATGCAAATTGACCTTGCGGATCTTTATAAAGCGCCGTTTGGTTCTAAAATAGAGACCGATATAAAAATTAAATCGGCAAAGTTTGATCAAGAAGTAGAGTTATACGTACCCCTAATAGGCAAAGTAAAAATTGTACGGCTCGAAGATGGACTTTTAGCTAATTTTTCAATTAATGCTACTCTAAAACTTTTATGCTTTCGTTGCGCTTCGGATTTTATAAAAAAAGTTAGGCTGGATTTTAATCAAAAATATATTTTTACAGATACAAAAGAAAAAGCTATAATAGATAAAGCATTAGAAGAAGATTTTTTTATTGGTTTTGATGAAAAGTTTGATCTGTGGCCGGCTATTCGGCAAGAAATTTTGTTGAGTCTTCCAATGAAAATTTTATGTAAAGAATCCTGCAAAGGACTTTGCCAAAATTGTGGCCAGAATTTAAATCAGAAAAAATGTAAATGTAAATAACTATTAAATGGAGAATTCATGGCTGTTCCTAAAGGGAAAAGGTCTCGTTCTCGCCGCGGAGCTAGAAGAGCCCATCAAAAGATACAATTAATGAGCCTGACGACTTGTCCACAATGCAAGACTTTAATTAAGCCGCATACTGCTTGTTCAGTTTGCGGAACCTACAAGGGAGTCCAGGTAATTGATATAGATAGAAGAAAGAAAAGAAAAAAACGCAAAGAAGGAAAAGAAAAGGAAAAAACAGTTCCTGGACAAAAATAAGCAAATCCTAATTTCTAAATCCCAAATCCTAAACAAATTCAAAATAACAATGTCGTAAATCAGAAACAGTTTGGAATTTGGTAAATTAAAAATTATAATTTATTTAGAAAATTAGATATTAGAATTTAGTATTTAAGGTAATTTATGGCCTCACGTCATTTATGTCGAATTATAGCTATGCAATCTCTCTATGAATGGGATTACTGGATTAATCACAAAAAAGAGCAGAAAGCTTCTTTTGTTTTTAAAAAAAATAAAAGCGAATCGGCAATTGTCAAATCAATTACTGAGAATAATATTAAGAATTTCAGCCAAGAAGTTTCTGAGAAAAGCTTTGTTAGAGATTTGGTAAACCAAACAATCAAGCGCCAAAAGGAGATAGATCAGCTTATTTTGAAGCACGCACCGGAATGGCCTCTTTTGCAAATTGCGGCCGTAGACAGAGCTATTCTAAGATTGGGAATTTATGAGTTAATTTTTACCGATACTCCTCCAAGAGTAGTTATTGATGAAGCGGTTGAAATAGCCAAGTCCTTTGGCGGACAGAATTCTTCAAAATTTGTCAATGGCGTTTTAGGGTCAATTTATAAGGAAAACAAAAAAGGAAAAGATGCTAAAAAATAAAGTTTTGCATGAATTATCTGCCGGAGGCGTTGTTTTTAGAAGAAATAAGGAAATAAAGATTTTACTTTTGAAAAATCAAAAAGATTTATGGGTTTTACCTAAGGGTAAGATTGATAAGGGTGAGAATTTAGAAGAAACCGCCTTGCGCGAAATCAGGGAAGAGACAGGTCTTTCAGATTTAAGGATTATTAAAAGTTTAGGCAAAGAACATTATTTTTATCGAGCCTACACAAAAAAGAAAAATTTAATTTCCAAAACTGTTTACTATTTCTTAGTAGAAAACAAAAAAGGTACTCCTATTCCGCAGAAAGGAGAAGGGTTTATGAAAGCTTACTGGTTTGATTATAATTTGGCTTTGAAAAAAATAGCTTATAAAGCGTCAAAAAAGATATTAAAAAAAGCAATTGAGAAATTAATAATATGAAAGATTTCAAAAAATTAGAAAGCAGGATAGCCATAAATTTTAAAGACAAAGATCTTTTACGCCAAGCATTTATTCACCGATCTTATCTTAATGAGCATCCCAAGTTTGAACTGCATAATAATGAACGACTAGAATTTTTAGGTGATGCCGTCTTGGAATTAGTGGTAACAGAATATTTATATAAGAATTACCCTAATCCAGAAGGGGAGCTGACAAATTGGCGGGCGTCATTAATCAAAGGAGAAACATTATCTAAAGTTGCTCGCAAGCTTGGTTTTAATGATTATCTTTTTTTAAGCAGAGGTGAAGCCAAAAGTACAGGCAGAGCCCGTGACTTAATTTTAGCTAATAATTTTGAAGCAGTAATTGGAGCGATTTACCTGGACCAAAAATTAGAGGCAGCATCGATATTTATTAATAAATATCTTATAAAGGAATTGCCGGAAATTTTAGAAAAAAAGCTATACACTGATCCAAAAAGCAGTTTTCAAGAATTAGCCCAAGATAAAGCAAAAATAACACCTGTCTATAAAGTTTTGAAAGAAGAAGGTCCGGATCATAATAAAGTTTTTACAGTTGGAGTTTATTTGGAAGATAAATTAGCCGGCAGTGGTCAAGGACCAAGTAAACAAGCAGCAGAACTGGAAGCGGCAGCTTCTGCTTTGAAATTATATAAATTTTAGCACTTGCTTTTTTTTAATTTCTTTGTTAGAGTTTAAAACTGCAAGTTTTTAAAAAATTAAGGAGAAAAATGTTAAAAATAAGATTGACTAGAAGAGGAAAGAAAAAGCAGCCAGTTTATAGGATTGTAGTAGCTGAACATACAATGCCGGTAAAGGGCAAATTTATTGAAATGCTGGGATTTTATAATCCAAGAAGCAAAGAGATTGGTTTAAATAAAGAAAAAATAGAAAAGTGGCTAAAAAATGGCGCCAAACCTTCAGACACAGTAGCTATGCTTTTGAAGAAAAATAATATTAAGGTACCAGAAGAATTCCAGAAAGCCAAAAAATATGTAAAGGCGAAAAAAGAGAAAAAAGAAAAAGAAAAAGAAGAAAAGCCCACAAAACCAGAGATAAAAAAAGAGGGTGAGGAAGTGTCAGAAACAACTGAAGGGAAAGTTTCTCAAGAAGAAAAACCTAAGGAAGAAAGTAAAGAACCCAAAGACGAAAAGAAAGAATCAAGTGCTGAAAATAAACAGAAAGAAAAAGCAGAAGTCCTGGATAAAAAAGAAGAAAAAGGTAAATAAATATTGACAGTTTTTTAATATTTTGTTATACTCTTTCTAAGAGTAAAGGTCGAACCTTAAAAGACTAGAGAGTAAGTCTTTCAAGGCAGGTAGATAGTAAAGATTAAAGGAGATTAAAATGGCTGCTAAAGAAGAAGATCAAGAGTTCGTGGAAACCGTTGTTAAATCCTTTGTGGACAAACCTGATAAGGTAACAACGAAGCGAACGATCGACGAGAGAGGAGTCTTAATTGAGCTTAATGTTGACCCTGAAGACATGGGTAAAATCATTGGTAAACAAGGGCAGACAGCAAAAGCTATCAGGACTCTACTTCGAGTAGTCGGTGCCAAGAACAATGCTCGAGTCAATCTAAAGATTATCGAGCCAGAAGGAAGCACAAGAGAAGCTCCCGCATCCGAAGACAAGAAATCAGAATCAAAGCCCGCATCTTCAATCGACGACATCGAAGTCTAACCCGCTTCGACTTAATCGAATCGAGGCGAGAAATCAAAAATTACAAAAAATTGCAAAAGCTGTCCAAAAAGGACAGTTTTTGTTATATGTATTATAATAAGATTAAACCACATACATTAATCAAATTATTTATGAGAATTGATATATTAGCGCTATTTCCAAATATGTTTGAGGGACCTTTTTCTGAAAGCATTATTAAACGGGCGCAAGGAAAAGGCTTTTTAACTATACACATTCATAATATCCGTGATTATGCCAGCGATAAGCACAAAACTGTTGATGATACACCATATGGCGGAGGAACTGGTATGATTATGAGAGTTGATATTATTGACAAAGCTTTGCGTGACATTCAGCTGAAAGTTAGAAATAAGAAGCTAAAAACTATATTATTAACACCTCAAGGAAATGTTTTTAACCAAAAAATTGCTCAAAAGCTATCCAAATTTGATAGTTTGATTTTGATTTGTGGTCATTATGAAGGCTTTGATGAAAGAATAAGGAAATTGGTGGATATGGAAATTTCAATTGGTGACTATATTTTGACCGGAGGAGAAATACCAGCTGCAGTTTTAGTTGATAGTATTGCTCGTTTAATCCCCGGAGTTTTGGGTAAAGAAGAGTCTTTAGTTGATGAATCATTTTCAAGAATTAATAATCAAGTTACTTTAGAATATCCTCAGTATACTCGTCCAGAGATTTATAATGGCTTAAAAGTTCCTAAAATATTATTATCGGGAAACCACCAAAAAATTAGGCAATGGCGACAAAAAGAAGCTATAAAAAGAACCAAAAAAAGAAGGCCGGATTTATTATCATAAACAATGAATAAATTTAAATTAGTTTCAAAATATAAACCAATGGGGGACCAGCCTAAAGCGATTGAGGAGCTGGTTTCTGGTTTGAGTAAAGGTTATAAAGACCAGACGCTTTTGGGGGTTACTGGCTCTGGGAAAACTTTTACGATGGCCAATATAATAGAGGCGGTTCAAAAACCGACTCTGATTATTTCGCATAACAAAACTTTGGCTGCTCAGCTTTATAGTGAGTTTTTGGATTTTTTCCCCCAAAATGCCGTTAATTATTTTGTTTCTTACTATGATTATTATCAGCCCGAAGCCTATATTCCGCGAACGGATACTTATATTGAGAAAGAAACTGATATTAATGATGAAATTGATCGTTTGCGTCACGCAGCGACCGCATCTTTGCTGACACGTCGCGATGTTTTGATTGTGGCCTCAGTTTCCTGTATTTATGGCTTGGGCAGTCCGGAGGATTATCAAGCTGTGGCGGTTCATATTACTAAAGGTCAAGATAAAAAAAGAAATAGTTTGATTTCCGAACTGATTGATATTCAATATCAAAGGAATGATTTTGATTTTACCCGCAGTAAAATTAGGGTTCGCGGCGATACCTTGGACATTTTTCCACCTTATGGTAACACATCTTTTCGAGTTGAATTTTTCACAGATACAATCGAGAAACTTTCCGAAATTGATCCTTTAACAGGGGACAAAATAAGAGATTTAAAAGAAATAACAATTTATCCGGCTAAGCATTTTGTTATTCCTCATGAAAAATTACCTTTAGCAATCAAGAATATTAGGAGAGAGCTTTCAGAGCAGGTTGAATTCTTTAAAAGGCAGGGCAAAGAGCTTGAAACTCAAAGAATAAAACAAAGAACAGAATTTGATATTGAAATGATTGAAGAGACTGGTACTTGTCAGGGGATTGAGAACTATTCCAGACAATTGTCTTTTCGCAAACCCGGTCAGCCGCCGCAGACTCTGATTGACTACTATCCGTCCGATTTCTTGCTGATTATTGATGAGTCACATATGACTGTTCCACAAATCGGCGGAATGTATAAAGGCGATCGCTCGCGCAAACAGAATCTGATAAATTATGGATTCAGATTACCTTCAGCATTGGATAATCGGCCGCTTAAATTCCATGAATTTGAAAAGCGAGTCGGCCAGGCAATTTATACTTCAGCTACACCGGGTATTTATGAATTAAGAAAAAGCAGGCAGGTTGTTGAGCAAATTGTTCGACCAACTGGACTTTTGGATCCCGAAGTAGAAGTCAGACCGACGAAAAACCAAATTGATGATCTAATTTCTGAGATAAACTTAAGAGTTGATAAAAAGCAAAGAGTTTTGGTTACCACGCTTAGCAAAAAAATGGCTGAGGACCTGACCGATTACTTAGCCGATTTAGGCATTAAAGTCCAATATTTGCATTATGAAGTGGATACCTTGGAGCGTGTCAAAACTTTAAGGGATTTACGCTTGGGAGTTTATGATGTTGTCGTTGGAATCAATTTATTACGTGAAGGGTTAGACTTGCCGGAAGTATCGCTTGTGGCGGTTTTGGACGCTGATAAGGAAGGTTTTTTGCGTTCTGATTGGTCTTTGATTCAGATTATGGGTCGAGCGGCGAGGCATATTGAAGGCAAGGCGATTATGTACGCCGATAAAAAAACCGGGGCTATAAAAAAAGCAATTTCAGAAACTGAAAGGCGAAGAAAAATTCAAGAAGAGTATAATAAAAGAAATCATATTATTCCCAAATCAATTACCAAAGAAGTCAAAGAGGGTGTTGGTTGGATTGAAGAGAAAGAAGAGGCCGAAGAGAAGAAAAAAGTAAACTTGTCCAAAGTCTCTGTTGATGAAATTAAACATTTGATTCGCGATTTGGAAGATCAGATGAACTTGGCCGCCCAAAATTTGGAATTCGAAAAAGCCGCGGTCTTACGCGATCAGATTAAAGAAATTCGTGAAGAAACTAAAAGAGTAGAACTAAAAAAGAAACTTAAAGCTTAATAACAAATATAATCATGGCAAGGGTTTAAAAATAGGCGAGAGGAGAAAGTTTTAGGATTAATTATTAATCTATAAAAAACAGTCCCGATCGATCGGGACTGTTTTGTTTCTAGCGAATAAAAGCCTATTTTGATGGTTCAACTGGTTCTGAAGGCGGAGTTGGTGTAGACTGACCTGGTAGGGTTCCTTTACTGCGTCCGGCAATCAGATAGATTAGAGAGCCCAAAACTCCCAAAATAATTATAACGACCAGCCAGATAATCTTGTCATTGTCACCCGGGAACTGTCTCTTAGCACAATCAATAATTGTCCAAATCCAGAAAATTAAAGCAGCTAGGCCAATAAGCATACCAATAATCCAGATAATAATCAGGAAACCGCCGACTGCAGCACCGGCAGCACCACTTGAATCTTGAGCCAAAGCTAATGGTAATAATCCCATTTTTTCCTCCTTTACCCTGTGAAACTATTTAACAGGGTTAATTATTATTCTGATTTAATTTTACATAATAATTTTACTTAGTCAATAAAAAAACAGTTCCAATAAATCAGAACTGTTTTTCTTTCATTAGGTAAAATCTATTTTGATGGTTCAACCGGTTCCGAAGAGATATTTTGTACCATTTTAGTTTTTGGTCTAATCCCAAAGAAGTAATAAAGTACAATTACGAGCATATAGATTCCTAGGCCAAGCATAAAAACAATATTCACAAATGGAATCCAGCCAAAAACAACCGCAACGATTAGGGGGACTAAGAAAAAAAGCCAAAACCAAACTTTTTTACTGTGAAGACCACCCGGGAAAGATGTCGAATCAGTAGTGCCCCAATTGTATATAGACATGAAATACAGAATGTAATAAACAATCACTACTGCAACAATTAGGATTAAAAGCAGTATCCCGATACCGCCAAATAACCAACTCCATCTTGAAAGGCTTGTGCTACTTGAAAGATCAGATTGGGCACTAGCTACGGGAATAATACCGGCTAATAAAGACATTAACCCTCCTTTTTAATTATTATTACTAGCTAAATTTTTACATAGACATCTAATTTTGTCAAGAGAGAGTAGGTAAATAGCAATAAGTACTTTACACCCCTTGACAAGCGCGGTATAATAGTTCTTATGTAAACACTGATTACGCTGATACTATTTACACACTGATTACACAGATAATTTTAAGAGATAAAAATTTATGGCTTACTTATATGAAGATTTAACTTATAAATTAAGAGGCAGTGTAATCAGCGTTTAAGGGAGCATGTGACCATGGATAAAATTATCATTCGCGGAGCTCGCGAGCACAATTTAAAAAATATTAACTTGGAAATACCCAGAGACAAATTAGTTGTTATGACAGGGCTGTCCGGTTCAGGTAAGTCATCTTTGGCTTTTGATACTATTTATGCCGAAGGCCAGCGTCGTTATGTTGAATCCTTATCGGCTTATGCCCGACAATTCTTAGGATTGATGGAGAAGCCGGATGTTGATACAATTGATGGTTTGTCGCCGGCAATTTCAATCGACCAAAAGTCAGGCACCCGCAATCCTCGTTCAACTGTGGGCACAGTTACTGAAATCTATGACTATTTGCGGCTTTTATTTGCTCGAATCGGCCATCCGCATTGTCCGAATTGCGGCCAAGAAATATCTCGTCAGACTATCGAACAAATTACTGAGCAGGTAGTGAGCTGGCCGGGTGGCACTAAAATTATGATCTTAGCTCCCTTAGTTCGAGATCGCAAGGGTAAACATCGCTATATTTTTGAAGAAATCAAAAAGGCTGGATTTATTCGAGCCAGAGTTGATGGTAAGGTGATAGATATTGCTGAAGAGATTGGCCTTGATAAAAATAAAAAACATAGCATTGAAGTTGTGGTTGATCGGACAATTATTAGTGAGAACGAAAGAGCCAGAATTAATGAGTCTATTGAGATTGCTTCAAAATTGGGCGAGGGAGTAATTATAGTTCACAACCTTGATAAAGCCGAGGATGTGCTTTTTTCTGAGCATTTTGCTTGCGAAAAATGCGGCATTTCTCTACCCGAGCTGGCTCCGCGTAACTTTTCTTTCAATAGTCCTCATGGCGCTTGTCCGGCTTGTACTGGCTTGGGAACTAGATTGGAAATCGATCCGAACCTGATTATTCCCAACCCGAAATTAACATTGGCTGAAGGAGCAGTCAGGCCTTGGAGTCGAATTCCTTCTAAAACAACTTGGTATGAAAGAGTTCTGGAAGCTGTAGCCGAAAAGTATGGTTTTTCCCTAAATACACCAGTTGAAAAGTTGTCCAAAGAAGATATGGATTTTGTTCTTTACGGCACTGGTGATGAATTGTTTAATGTTTCCGGCGGCTACGGTAAGGTAAGGGAATATACAACCACTTATGAAGGAGTAATACCGAATTTAGAAAGACGCTACAAGGAAACAGATTCAGATTATATCCGACGGGAAATTGAAAAATATATGGTGGTGAAAATTTGTCCTTCATGCGAAGGTAAAAGACTCAAAAAAGAGGTTTTATCAATTACGGTTGGCGACCAAAACATTATTGAAGTAACCCAGCGTTCAATTGATAAAACTTTAGAATTTTTTGAAAAATTAAAATTATCGGATAAAGAAGAAACAATTGCCCGTCAGATATTAAAAGAGATTAAAGAACGTCTCGGATTCCTGCTCGATGTTAGTTTAGCTTACCTAACTTTGGACAGGACGGCGGCTACTTTATCCGGCGGTGAAGCTCAAAGAATTCGCTTAGCCACCCAAATTGGTTCTTCTTTGATGGGTGTTGTTTATATTTTGGACGAGCCCTCAATTGGTCTTCACCAGCGTGACGAGGCGCAATTAATAAAAACTCTCATTAAACTCCGCGATTTAGGCAACACGATTTTAGTTGTTGAACATGATGAAGATACTATTCGGCAAGCCGACCAGGTGATTGATATTGGCCCAGGAGCTGGTGAGCACGGCGGCAAGATAGTTTTTCAGGGGACACCCGAAGAAATGCAAAAAAATAAAAAATCCTTAACCGGGCTATACTTAGCTGGCAAGAAAAAAATCCAAATTCCTACTCAACGCCGAAAGGGCAATAGTCATTTTTTAGAAATCAAAGGAGCTAGAGAACACAATCTTAAAAATATTAATGTAGAAATTCCTCTGGGCAAATTTATCTGTATTACTGGCGTTTCTGGTTCAGGCAAAAGCACACTGATTTATGATATTTTGGGCAAAGCCTTGGCTCAGAAATTCCACCGTGCCCATACCCAGCCTGGAGATTTTGATGGCTTAGTCGGCACAGAACATTTGGATAAAGTGATTAAAATTGATCAGTCACCAATTGGCCGGACTCCGCGTTCCAATTCAGCAACTTACACTGGAGTTTTTGCGCCGATCCGTGATCTTTTTGTTCAAACACCAGAAGCTAAAATGCGTGGTTATTCTGCTGGTCGTTTCAGCTTTAATGTTAAAGGCGGAAGGTGCGAATCCTGTCGTGGTGAGGGTTTAGTCAAAATCGAAATGTTTTTCTTACCCGATGTTTATATAACTTGTGAAGAATGTAAAGGCAAGAGATATAACCGAGAGGCATTGGAGATTTATTATAAAGGCAAAAATATTGCCGATGTGCTCGATATGAGCGTGGAAAAAGCTCTGAAATTTTTTGAAAATATTCCTTTGATTCAAAACAAATTACAAACGCTTTTTGATGTCGGATTGGGTTATATAAAATTAGGCCAGCCAGCCACAACCTTATCTGGCGGTGAAGCCCAAAGGGTAAAATTAGCAACTGAGCTTTCCCGCCGGGCCACTGGCCGCACTCTTTATATTTTAGACGAGCCGACTGTTGGTCTTCATTTTGAAGATGTCAAAAACCTACTTGCCGTTTTGGGTAAATTAACTAATATGGGCAATACTGTTTTGGTTATTGAACATAATCCGCATGTGATAAAGGTAGCTGATTGGTTGATTGACTTGGGTCCCGAAGGAGGGGACTACGGAGGGGAAATTGTTGATGCTGGCGCACCCGAAAGAATCGTCAAAAATAATAAATCTTATACCGGCCAATATCTAAAAAAATACTTAAAGAGATAATAATGTTCTTATAAAAAAAGAGGCAACGCCTCTTTTTTTGATACTTGAGAAATGATAAGATTGGAAAAGGTGAAAGATATGATTATTGATGGCAGGAAAATTGCGAACAAAATTGAAACGAATTTAATCAAAGAAGTTAAAAAACTAAAACAAGTTCCAGTTTTAGTGGTAATTTTGATTGGCCATAATCCAGCGTCGGAAATTTATGTTTCCAAAAAACAACAAGCTTGTGAGCAGATAGGTATATTATGTAAAATTTATCGGTTACCAATTTCAACATCTCAACAAAAATTATTACAGCTAATTGAAAAATTAAATAAAGACAAAAAAGTTAACGGAATTATAGTGCAACTGCCGTTGCCGGCCAAATTTGACCGAAATACTATTGTTTATTCCATTGCTCCATGGAAAGATGTTGATGGCTCAAATCCTATAAATTTAGGCTTTTTGGAAATCGGCCAGCCGCTCTTTATACCCCCTACAGCGGCTGCAGTCTTAGAAACGGTCAAGTATACTAAAGTTCAGTTAAAATGCCTTAGTGTTTGCTTGGTGGGCTATAGCAGCTTAGTAAGCAAACCATTAGTACCACTTTTGATTGATTTAGGAGCAACAATTACAATTTGCCATAAAAATACCAAGAATCTTATCAAACACACTAAAGAAGCTGATATTTTAGTTGTGGCTGCCGGTGTTCCTAAGTTAATTAAAGCTTCGATGGTAAAAAAGGGAGCAATTGTGATTGATGTCGGAATCAATCGGCAAGGCAAAAAAATAGTCGGTGATGTAGACTTTGAGAATGTTAAGAAAAAAGCCAAATTTATTACCCCAGTACCGGGCGGGGTCGGGCCAATAACTGTAGTTATGCTTTTACGAAATCTAATACAAGCTGCAAGAATTTACCCCGTCAAATAATTTTAAATTTTATGATGTTTTATTATGTGTATGTATTAAAATCGCAAAAAGATAATAAATTTTATACCGGCTATACTAAAAATTTAAAATTAAGATTTAAGGAACATCAAAAAGGTATAGTTAATTCAACTAAAAATAGAAATCCATTAAAGCTAATTTATTTTGAAGCATGCTTAAACCAAAAAGATGCAACTCATCGTGAAAAATATTTAAAAACTTATTATGGTAAAATGTTTATTAAAAATAGACTTAAATCTTATTTGACAGGGTGAACCTATGGACAAAGAATTATTTGATTTAATTGAAAAAGAAAAAAAGAGGCAAAACGAGGGAATAGAGCTTATTGCTTCGGAAAATTATGCTTCAGCCGATGTGCTCAAAGCAGCTGGATCTGTTCTGACCAATAAATATTCGGAGGGGTACCCAGGCAACCGCTACTACGGCGGGCAGGAGAATATTGATGCCATTGAAAACTTGACTATTAAAAGAGCTAAAAAAATGTTTGGGCTTTCAGATAATTGGCATGTTAATGTTCAGTCTTATTCTGGTAGTCCAGCCAATAATGCAATTTATTTAGCTCTTTTGGAATTCGGCGATACTTTGATGGGGATGAGTTTGTCTTCCGGAGGACATCTGACTCATGGCGCAGCAGTTTCTTTTTCGGGTAAAGCTTACCGAGCGGTTCAGTATGGAGTAGGCAGTGATGGCTATCTAGATTATGATAATATTTCAGAATTAGCTTTGGAATACAAACCTAAACTAATTATTTGCGGTTATACAGCTTACCCTAGAACTATAGATTTCAAAAGATTCAAAAAAATTGCTGAAAGCGTCGGTGCTTATCTTATGGCTGATATTTCGCATATTTCTGGTTTGATTATTGGTGGATGCCATCCTAGTCCATTTTCCGCCCAAGGCGGACAGGCCTCCGCTGATATAGTTATGACTACCACGCATAAAACTTTGCGCGGTCCTAGAGGAGCAATTATAATTTGTAAAAAAGAGTTGGCTGAGAAGATCGATAAAGCAGTTTTTCCGGGGTTCCAGGGCGGACCACATGATCACATAACAGCGGCTAAAGCTATCGCCTTCGGTGAAGCAATAATGCCAGAATTTAAAAAATATGCATCCAAAATTATTGAAAATGCCCAAAGTTTATCTTTTGAGCTTACTAGGCTAGATTTCAAATTGGTCACTGGTGGAACTGATAACCATTTAATTTTAGTTGATTTGAGTAACAAAGGTATTACCGGCAAGCAGGCGCAAGACACTTTGGATAAAGTAGGAATCACTCTTAATAAAAACTCGATTCCTTATGATTTCCGTCCGCCGTCTGATCCATCAGGCGTGAGAATTGGTACGCCGGCTGTGACAACTCGTGGCTTCGGAGAACCAGAAATGAAAAAAATTGCTTTATGGATTGATAAGGCAATAAAAAATAAAAATAATGATAAAGAACTGGCAAGAATTAAAAAGGAAGTAAAGGAACTATGCCAAAGATTTCCAGTTCCAGGCATAAATTAAATTTGTTATAATAAAAAACATGATTACAAAAAAACATCCTGAATATCAATACCTTAATCTCTTGGAAGATATTATTAAAAATGGTTCGGATAAAAAGGAATTCAACACCGGAATTACTATCAGAAGTCTGTTTGGCCGGACAATGCGGTTTGATTTATCCAAAGAATTTCCGCTTTTGACCACCAAAAAAGTTTTCCTTAAAGGAATTATTTATGAACTTTTATGGTTTTTGGCCGGCGATTCCAATGTTGGCTATTTAGTTGATCACGATGTTCATATTTGGGATGATTGGGCTTATAAAAATTATCAAGAGTCTATCAAAAAAGGTGAAGTGCCCGACATTTCACAAGATGAATTTATTGAAAAAATAAAAAATGATCAAAAATTCGCTCAAAAATGGGGCGAGCTGGGGCCGGTTTATGGTCGGCAATGGAGACGCTGGCCAGCAGGTGATGGGCGCAAGATAGACCAGCTTGCCTGGGCGATTGAGAAAACAAAAAAATATCCTGATCGCAAGCATGCTTTAGTTTCGGCTTGGAATCCGGCCTACATTTACGAAATGTCGGCTCCGGGAACTTCAATGGCCATTCCGCCCTGCCACGTTATGTTTAATATTAATGTTTCGGATAATAAATTATCCTTGCTTTTATATCAGCGAAGTTGTGATGTTTTCTTGGGCGTACCATTCAATATCGCCAGTTATGCACTTTTGACTATGATGCTGGCTCAGGTTTGCGGTTATAAAGTCGGTGAATTTGTTCATGTTTTGGGCGATGTTCATATCTATGGTAATCATTTTGACCAAGTACGCGAACAATTGACAAGAAAACCAAAGCCCTTTCCAAAAATGAAAATTAATCCAAAAGTTAAAAATATTGATGATTTTAAATACGAAGATTTTACTTTGGAAAACTACAATCCTTATCCACCGATCAAAGCCGATATAACTGTGGTTGGCGGTTTCAACGAAAAAGATAGAAAAAACTTTTGTAAAAGTACATAAAAATGAAAGAACCGATAATTAGTCTTATTTGTTCTATAGCTTCCAATCGGGCAATCGGCAAAGGCAACAAACTTTTGTGGGATATTCCAGAAGACTTAAAGCACTTTAAAGCAATTACTTCTGGTCATGTGATAATTATGGGGGATAAGACTTATAACTCCATTGGCCGGTCTCTTCCAAACAGGACAAACATAGTTTTGACCAGAGATAAAAATTTTAAAGCCAAAAATTGTATTATTTCCTATTCAATCGAAGAAGCACTTGAGAAAGCAAAAGAACTTGAAAAGGAAGAGGTTTTCATTATCGGCGGAGGCCAGATTTATAAACAAACAATTGGACTAGCCGACAAACTTTACCTGACAATTGTTGAAGGGAAATATGAAGCCGATACTTATTTTCCAGATTATTCAGGTTTCAAAAAAATAATCAGGCAAGAAAAACACGATAATGGAAAATATAAATATACATATTTAGAATTAGAAAAGTAATTTTAAGGATTTTTATGATTTTAGGCATTGAGGAATTACTAAAACTTGTAAAGAGACAAAAATTGGTTGAAAACTTATGCGACAGGGAGATGAAAAATCCCGAGGGAGCCGGTTTTGATCTGAGATTAGGTGAAGTTTATGAACTTAAAGGTGATGGGTTGTTGGGTGTTGAGGAACGTGATACACCCGAGTCAAAATTAATCGCTAAGTTTGATCCTAAAAAGGAAACAAGTTTTATTTTTGAACCAGGAATTTATTACTTAATTAAAACAATGGAGAAAGTTAATTTACCAGAAGATTTGTCCGGAATTATTTTTCCCAGAACAACGCTTTTTCGTTCAGGTTTAACCTTGTTCAATGGACTGGTTCAACCGGGCTACCGCGGCGAGTTAACATTTGGAATTTGTAATTTAGGTCGGGGGAAAATCAAAGTTTCCTTTGGCGCTCGAATTGTTCATATAACTTTTCATCAAGTTATTGGCGAAGGAAATAAATATCGAGGGCAATGGCAAGGCGGTCGGGTGAGCACTGACGGCAAAGAAGAACAAGTATAAATAAAATATAAATTTTATAACGGAAGCTCTAGCCTTTACTATGACGGTCATTTTTAAAACAGTTCTACGGAGCTGTTTTTTTGGTACTTGACAATTAAAATAGAGGATATATAATGAAGATAGATATGAACATATGTTCATTTAAGGGGGTGATAAATATGCCAGGTTTTGATGGAACAGGACCTTTAGGTTATGGACCAAGAACTGGAAGAGGAATGGGTCCATGTGGACTAGGATTAGCTAGAGGAAGAGGTTACGGCAGAGGGTTTGGTCGTCGTTTCTATTATTCTCCATCTAAGAAAGAAGAAATGGAAATTTTAGAAGAAGATTCACAAGTTCTAAAAGAAGAATTGGGAGCTATTGAAGATAGGATTAAAGAGCTTAAAGGTTCCAAATAAAAGGATTGCTGTCTTTTCTATAAAGTAGAGAAGGTAGTAACCTATCGTTATTCTATTTATAATTATTTAAAAAGGATAAATTATGCCTCGTCCAAGAAAAATAAGAAGAGTAAGATTTATGCCAAGGTTTAATGTTTTTAAACCTGTGGGTGTATCTAAAAAAGTACTAGATGAAGCTAATTTAACCATAGATGAATTAGAGGCTATTCGTCTTAAGGATTTATATGGGTTTAACCAAGAACAAGCAGCCAAGAAAATGAAAGTTTCACGAATTACTTTTCAAAGAATATTAGTTTCAGCTCATAAAAAAATTGCTGATGCTTTAGTTAATACAAAATCAATCAATATAAAAGGAGGTGATTTTAAAATGGTTAAAGAACAAATGCGTAAGTTCAAATGTGAAGAATGTAAAAATGAATGGGATGTACCATTTGGTACTGGTCAAAGAGGAATTGAAATGGAATGCCCAAAATGTAAGAGCAAAAACATTCATCGGATTGATGTTGAAGGAAAACATGGTTTTGGTAGACAACCTTGGGGTTACAAAGGAAGAGGAAAATGTTAGAAACGTAAAAAAAGAAGCAATCTGATTGGATTGTTTCTTTTTTATTTCAATTTTGCCTTCAAAGTAAAATTAATCAGTCAAAAGTACCATTTAACTAACAGAAGCTCTATTCTGTGTAATAGTACTAATAAATTCCCCTTGACAAAATATTTTTGTTTGATAGAATGACAAAACAAGGAGAATTTATGGGTGGATATGGAGAGCATTAAAATATAATTTATTTACCAAAGACAGTAGGTATAAAATAAATCCTACCGAGGTTAAAACATTTTTTGTTATTTCTGCTGTCTTTGGACGAGCAGATTTTTTAATTTCAAAGGAAAATTATGGCCAAAACTAGAGAACAAAAAGAAAAAATAGTTGAAGAATTGGCGGATAAATTATCCAAAGCGAAGTCAATTATTTTTACTGATTATCGCGGGTTGAAAATGAATGAAATGGAAGAACTTCGTGATTCATCGTTTGAGAAAGGCATTGACTATAAAGTGGCCAAGATCAATTTGCTAAAATTAGCCAAAAAGATTGCCAAAGTGGATATAGATACTGAACAGTTCAAAGAAAAACCTTTAGCAATTGTGTTTGGTTATGAGGATGAAATTACACCGGCCAAAGTTATTTACGATTTTTCTCGCGCTCACGAAAAACTAGAAATCCTGGGCGGTCTTTTGGATGGTCGACCAATGGATAACGAGGAAATAAAGACCTTTGCTTTATTGCCTGGTCGTGAAGAACTTTATGCCAAATTGGTTGGCAGTATAGCTTCACCGATTTCCGGAATAGTTAATATTTTATCAAGCAATTTAAGAGGATTAGTAAGTATTATATCTCAATATAAGGAAAGTATAAGTTAAAATATTAATTTAATGTTATCCCGATATCGTTAAACACTCATCGGGACAAGAAGGAGAATATTATGGCAGACAAAAAACCTGCTTCGCCGAGTCAAGGCGGGGACGATAAAAAAAAGGAAGAAAAAAAAGAAGAGAAACAGGAAGAAAAAGTTGAGGAATCTAAACCTGAAGAAAAAAAAGAAGAGAAAGCTGGAGAGTCTAAAAAAGAAGAACCTAAAGCTGAGCAAAAAGCACCAGAAAAACTTCAAGAACAGCCAAAAGAAGAAGTAAAAGAAGTAAAAAAAGAAGAGCCGAAACCTGAAGCACCAAAACCAGAGGAAAAACTAAAAAAACAAGAGAAAAAACCTGCACCAACAGGCAAGTACAAAGAATTAATTAAACAGATCGAAGGATTGTCTGTTGTTGAATTAGCTGAATTGGTCAAAGAATTAGAAGAGCGTTTTGGTGTATCGGCTGCTGCTCCGGCAGTTGCAGCACCGGCTGCAGGCGCTGCTCCTGGCGCTCCCGGTGAAGCCGAAGAAAAAGCATTGTTTACTGTTGAACTGACTGATTCCGGTTCCAATAAAATTGCCGTAATTAAGGCAGTCCGAGAAGTGCTTCCTGACTTAGGGTTGAAAGAGGCAAAAGACTTAGTTGAAGCAGTGCCCAAAACTTTGAAAGAAAATGTTAAGAAAGAAGAAGCCGAAGAATACAAGAAAAAACTAGAAGAAGCAGGGGCAAAAGTAGAATTAAAATAACTTAACTATAAAGTAATACAAAATCACCCCGAAATTCGGGGTGATTTTGTATAATTTTCTCTAAAATTCCGTTAACATTATTTCACGATCGTGAATATTTGTAAATAAAAAATAGGGTGCGATTTAATCTAAATGCGATGGGCAAAAGATTTACGCACCCTTTAGGGTTTGTTTGCCAAGCAAGACATGGCTGTAAAGCGAACACCACGTCATTATAGCGGCAATTATTAGTATTCCGAAACCAATTGTTACTAGTTCTAACTCTACGGATTTTATCACAGAACCCAAAAAATAGAACAATAAACACAACCATTGGAATTGAAATTTAACTTTGCCCACCCAAATCGAGTGAACAACCTTACCCTTGGATTTTAAATAAAAGGCAAGGAAAATTAAAACAAACTCACAGATTATTATCAAGATAGCTATCCAGGGCAGAATTCCAGCAGCTATCATATAGATAATAATCCCGCTGACTACAAGTTTATCAACTAGAGGGTCAAGCATAGCGCCTAGATCACTAACATGATTAAGCCTGCGGGCCAGATAACCATCTGCAAAATCAGTCAGGAATGCAATTACCAGAATTGCAAATCCCCACCAGTGGTATCCCAAAGCAAGCAATATTATTCCAGCCGCTCCAAGAACAAATCTCGAAATAGTACAAATCATTGCTGGACTCATTTGGAACTCATCCACTTTTATCACCTCCTTAATTTTCAAAGATCAATTGATATTCCACCTTAACATAAGTAGAATAAAAGTGCAAAATTTAAAATTAATTTATGTTTAAATTTAAAGTTAAAAAAATTGATAAAAATACTAAAGCCAGAATAGGCGAAATAGAAACTAGTCACGGCAAAATAAAAACTCCATGTTTCATACCAGTGGCTACTTTAGGATCTGTAAAAACATTATCAAAAGAAGAACTGGAAACGCTTGGTGCTGAAATTATTTTAGGCAATGCCTATCATTTATATTTAAGACCAGGTATTAATATTATTAAAAAATTTGGCGGGCTTCATGAATTTATTAACTGGCCGAAGCCAATTTTGACTGATTCCGGTGGATTTCAGGTATTTTCTTTAGCGCGTTTGCGCAAAATCACTAACGAAGGCGTTGAATTTGCTTCACATATTGACGGCTCAAAGCATCTTTTTACTCCAGAGCGAGCGATAAAAATTCAAAAAGACCTAGGGGGAGATATAATCATGGCTTTTGATGAATGCGCGCCATATCCCTGTGATCATGAATATGCCAAAAAAGCAATGGAGAGGACACACTTGTGGGCCAAAAAATGCAAATCTTACCATAGAGCTAAAAACCAGGCTTTATTCGGCATTATTCAGGGAGGTGTTTATAAGGACTTAAGGCAAGAAAGCGTTAAATTTATTGTTAGCTTAGATTTTCCTGGTATTGCTATTGGTGGGGTGAGTGTAGGGGAGAGCCGAAAACAAATGTATCAAGCAATAGAATGGTGTGAACCGCATATTCCTAAAAATAAGCCAAGATATTTAATGGGGGTAGGCGAGCCGATTGATCTTTTAGAATCAATTGATAAGGGTATGGACATTTTTGATTGCGCGCTTCCCACGAGGATTGCCAGAAATGGAGCAGTCTGGACCAAAAAAGGCAGAATAAATTTGCGCAACAGTCATTTTAAGAAAGATTTTAAGCCAATTGAGGATGGTTGCGGATGCTATACATGCCAAAATTATTCCAAAAGCTATATAAGACATCTTATTTGCGAGAAAGAAATTTTGGGGATCAGATTAACGACGATTCACAATTTATATTTTATTTTTAATTTGATTAAGAATGCTCGACAGGCGATCAGAAAAAATACATTTGGCAATTATAAAAAGACATTTATCAAACAATTTAGAGATGATAGATGATGAAAAAGATATTTGCTCTTTTAATTATTTTATTTTTTATTTTAATTGGCTTTTTAATTATTTATAAAGGATATTTTTCTATGAGAATAAAAACAGTTACAATTAATGGTACAAAAATTAATGTCGAACTTGCCGAAACCTCTAGTCAAAGAAACAAAGGTCTTTCTGGACGTAAAAAACTTCCTGAAAAACAAGGTATGCTTTTTATCTATGATAATCCTTCCTATTATTCTTTTTGGATGAAAGATATGCTTATACCTTTGGATTTTATCTGGATTAATCAAGGAAAAATCGTTGAAATTTCCGAAAATGTATCACCTCAAGATTATCAACCGCCGAAATCATTAGTTCCCAAGCAAAAAGTTGATAAAGTTCTGGAAGTCAGTGCTGGGACCGTTAAAAAGTTTGATTTTAAAGTTGGGGATGAGGTAAGGTTCAATTAAACGTCTTGACATTTGTCAAAAAATATATTAAAATAAGATAAAATAAGCAAATAAGGAGGTTCGTATGGTTGATACATCCAACACAGGTCCAGATGCTGGACTTGAAACACAAAATGGGCCAGAAATAACTGAAAATAAAAAGCAAGAGATAATTTCTTCTAGAGGCGAGCCTAGAGAACAGGCTGGTCAAGTTGACGTAGAAACTGAAAAACCTTCTGGCGGAGAATTCCCTCAGACAGTTCCTTCAGTTGAGAAACAAAAACCGCCAACTCCTAATATTGTCAAGGAAATTCCGACAGAAAAAATATCACAAAAACCAGCAGATATTTTAGCTACGCCTATTTCAGAGGCAGATGCTGTTTCTGATTCAAAAAACGATATTCAAAAGATAAAATCTAGTAATGATGTTGAGTTAGGTGGTCGATTAGCAGAAACTACAAAGAATCTAGCTAAATCAAGAGATAGACTAGCTGAATCACGAAGAAAAATGGCTGAATCAAGAGAGAGACTTGCCGAAAACAGATAAAAGCTATAGCAATCATAATAGTAATCTGAAAATAGTAAATAAATTATTAGTTATAAAATGACCGTTACTCTTATATTAATTTATATTTTAATAGCCACAATTACAATTGGCGGCTTATTTTTGATATTTTATTTTTGTAAATGGTGGTTAGAGGAAAAAAGAAAAATACCTTATTCTTTGAAAATGGTCTTACTGCAGGTAGTTGTGCCCAAAGAGCGGGGGAAACAAATTGAAGAAACACGAGACCCTAAAGAGCTAGCTCAGCTTTTTATTGGCAATGCTGAGCAGTTTTTTGCCAGCATTTATAGTATTTATCAAAAAGCAACTAAAAATATATTTTATAACCAAGAATATTTAAGTTTCGAGATTGTGGCTTTAAATGATGAAATTAATTTTTATGTTTCAATACCCCAGAATATTCGCGGTCTAGTTGAAAAACAAATCCATTCTTATTATTCCGATGCTTTAGTGGAAGAAATAGAAGATTATAATATTTTCAGACCAGAGAATAAGGTAGCAGCCTGTAGCCTTAAGCTTTCTAAGCCTTATTTTTATCCAATTAAAACTTATAAGACCCTAGAAGTGGATTCTTTGAATGGTTTAGCCAATTCTTTGGGTAAATTAGGCAAAGATGAGGGAGCGGCTGTTCAATTTTTAATTCGTCCGGCTTCAGAAAAATGGAGAGTACAAGGTAGAGTTTTGGCTAAGAGAATACAGGAAGGTAAGGGTATAAAAACTTCTACTACCGGTAAAGTAGCATCAGGTTTAGGTTCTTGGTTGGGTGAGATTTTTAACCATTTATTTCATAGTGGCGAGACTGCAGCTCGGCATGAAGATTTTACCAAGTTGACACCAATGCAAGAATCTACTATCCAAGCTTTGGAGGAAAAAACCAATAAAGTTGGTTTTGAAACTAATATTAGGATAGTAGTATCTTCTCAAAACAAAGAAAGCGCTCAGAGCCAACTTGACAGTATTGTTTCTGCTTTTTCTCAATTTAGTATTCCTGAGTTCAATGGTTTTAAAAAAGAGAAAACAAAATCAATAGCTGATTTGGCAACCGCTTTTATCTTTCGCTTTTTTTATAAAACCGATATGATTTTGAATGCTGAAGAATTAGCCACTATTTTTCATTTTCCCAATTTTACTGTTGAAGCTCCGAAGATTAATTGGCTTTTATCTAAACAGGCTCAGCCACCGGCTAATTTACCAGCCGAAGGAGTACCTTTAGGGGAAAGCGTTTATCGAGGAGAAAGAAAACCGGTTTATCTTAAAGATGGTTCAGATCGTCGTCGTCATGTTTATATTATTGGTAAAACTGGTACTGGTAAATCGACTCTTCTAGCCCAGATGATAAATTATGATATAGAACATGGCCATGGCATTTGTGTTATTGACCCTAATGGTGATCTAATTGAGGAAGGAATTTTACCTAAAATCCCTAAAAGTAGAGCTGACAATGTAATTTATTTTAATCCTGGTGATTTAGCCCGGCCAATGGGCTTGAATTTATTTGAGTTCAGAAAACCAGAGGAAAAAGACTTTTTAATTCAAGAATTAATTCTGATGCTTTACAAACTTTATGACCCAAGCCATCAAGGAATTATCGGTCCACTGTTTGAACACTGGATTAGAAATGCTGCTTTACCTCTAATGTCTGATCCAGCCGGCGGAACAATTATTGATATACCAAGAATGTTCACAGATAAATCTTTTGTGGAAGAAAAAATAAAGTACATATCTGATCCAGCTGTCTTAAGATTTTGGCGAGAGGAAATGCCTCAGACGCCGGCTGATCGTAAAGGTGAAGTAGCCGGTTGGGTAATAGCCAAGTTTGGAGCTTTTATGACTAATGAAATGATGCGCAATATTATGGGACAAATTAAATCGGGGTTTAACCTAAGAGAAATAATGGATTCGGGCAAGATTTTGCTTTGTAATTTATCTAAAGGAAAAGTAGGGGAACTTAATGCAACTCTTTTAGGAATGATTTTGGTTACCAAATTGCAGATGGCGGCTATGGGACGGGCTGATATACCCGAAGAACAAAGAAAAGATTTTTATCTTTATGTCGATGAGTTTCAAAATTTTGCCACTGAATCATTTGTGACTATTCTATCTGAAGCCCGAAAATATGCCCTTGATTTAACTGTAGCTAATCAATTTATCGGTCAGGTGCCGGAAGAAATTAAGGATGCTATTTTTGGCAATGTTGGAACAAAGACAAGTTTTACAATTGGCGTGGAAGACGCAGAATATATGTCTAAAGAATTCGAGCCTGTTTTTACCAGGCAAGACCTAATAAATGTTCCCAGATATAATGCTTATATTTCTCTTTTGATTGACGGCACCGAATCAAGACCATTTAATATTGTAACAATTAAAGATCCTAATCCTGGTAGTTCAGAGGTCGCCAAATCTGTTATTCAGCTTTCGCGATTGAAATATGGCAAAGACCGTGAAATTATTGAAAAAGAGATTTTTGAAAGAGCTAAAACAGGCGGAGACACAACATAGTTCTGAATCATAAATTAAGAGTATAGATATAAAAAAATACTGTCGAAATTATTTGCAGTATTTTTCTTTTTAGTAGCTGTTAACTTAAAAAAATTAAACCTAAGGCCATTAAAAAAACAAAAGCGCCGATAAAGATATAGTCTAAGGCAATTGCTTTAGTTAAACGATGTTCAATATGATGATGCAGGATTCCCCAGGCCACATAGTAAAGCGACATAACCATTATGGCTAAAACAAAATAGGAAGCCAAAGGCCAATAATAAGCGGCTATCCAGGCGAAGATGCCTAATATAGCTCCTACTCCTAAACCAGTAAATGAATAATTTCTTTTCAAAGCCGAAAGCCGCCAGAACATATGATGCATTAGTATAAAAGCACAAGCCAAAATTAGTAGGGGAATGAAATAAAGGGGAAGTCTAAAATAATGGACTAACTCTAAAATACTATCAAACAGGAGAAAGATAACTAGAAATTTAACTAAATCGTGAACGTGGTGGGTAAATTCAGAAAAAATTTCCGAAAATATAATAAAGTAAGCCAGCGTAGATAAAATGAGAAATATTTCTCTCATATAGAAGTTGGTGTTAAAAAATAAAAAGCCCGCCAATCCCCAAAACAGAAATATTGGCGGAATAGCAAAAACTATAAATTTAGTTTGCTTTTTACAAATCTTATCTTTGGCACAACTCTGATAAGTAATAACAATGCTGAGCAATAAAACAAAAAAAGCTATAGCTAGCAGCCAATTGAAACTAAAATGATAGCGTCCCACTAGGCAAAGAGTAGTTGCCTGTAAAATAATAAAAAGGACAAGACTTAAGATTAATGGTTTAATAACACGAAGCCACATAGTTTTTTAATTTAAATGATATGACCTAAGCTGGCAAATAAAATACCAACTAACATTAAGAAGATAATAGCCAAATGGGCATAAGAATGACTGTCAACTCGGACAATACCCTTAGTATAAACAGTTATACCATCGATAAAAATAAGGACAAAAATCCAAAAGCCTAAAATGAAATATAGAAATCTGACTACGCTTTGAAAATCGCGTGGAATAAATGACCTAATAGTCCCGATAATTTTTTGCAGAATACTTTGTTGCACTTGGAGTACCTGGGGGAGCATTGCCAAATAAGAAGCTTTATTTCCAGCTTTATCAGTTGCTTCAATATTTAATTTAGGTGGGCTACTAATTAATACTTCTTTTGGTGGAATTAAAGTTCCTTCAAATAATTCCCCCTTTCCTTTATCTTCATTAAGAATAAGTGCATAGTGGTCTAGCGATGCAGTTACCTCCGAAGGATTTTCTGCAACTTGAATAGCCACTTTATAGCTTTCAGTTCCTTGTTTTTTACTTGCATCAGTCACTAACGAGTCTTCGTTAATTAAAGGTGCTACGGTATCGACAGTGAAAGTTACAACTTTTGAACGAGCGCTTTTTGCGCTATTTTTATAAGCGCTATCAGCACTGATTTTATGAATACCATCTTTCAAAACCTCGGTTGATTTGAAGATGAAAATTCCCTCTGGTTCTGCATTTTGTGAGCCAATGGCATTATCACTATCATAAATTATTACCTGACTATCTTTAGCCGCTGTACCGCTAATTGCCGGTTTATTGTCATTTAATATTGCTCCATTTTCTGGTTTAGTTATTACAGGGGAAGGTGGGGGAGCCGGCTGTTGAGGAACTGCTGGTGCAGTTGGCGTTGTCGATTCTTCAGATGATTGATATGTAGTTTGCGTAGGAGCAGCTGCAGGTGGTGCATAAGCGGCTTGAGAGCCAAACATTTGAACGCACAAAGTTGTCTGGATTCCTTGGAAATTACCAGTCATTATAGCTGTGCCAGTATCATTGAAATTTGTTGATAAAATATTTTCACGATGAGAGGGACTGTTCATCCAGGCATTTACAATTGCGTTTGATGAAGTAAACCCTTTGGCTAGGTTTTCTCCAGCATAAATATAATTATAGCCAGCCTGACTAATAAAGTACCAAGGCGTTAAACCAGAAGGACTTGTGTGGTCCCAGTATTGATTAGCAAACATATCAACGCATTTATTATAGGCGGCGTTATCTAGTAATCCATTTTCGGAAAGTGCTGGGAGCCCATAGGCTGCTCTTGAACTATTAGTTAAAGTAGTTATGTCCGAAGACGAAATTTCAGTAGCCGCCAAAGCTTTTTGAGTTGACCTTGGTTCTCCAATTAAACTTACACCCAACTGTAGAACAATTAGGATAATTAAATAAAAGGCAAGAACTTTGAACCTTAAACCATAAGGTTGAAAGTCATTGCCTTTGTTAGGGATAAAAATATTTCTTATAAATTTTCTCATGTAATCCCTTTTTTAAAATTATAGTTAAATTCAAATTACAAATCAAGAACATTATATTCTAATACTATAATTTTAATTTGTCAATGAATCCTTTACTTTTTCTGACCTTTTAATATAATCAAATCTTAATGGTTGACTAAAAATAAATTTAATATTAAACTTTTAAACAGTTTATAATTAAGGAGGCAAAATGCCCAAAGCTTTGAAAATTATTTTAATTATTATGGGAATTATTTTAATTATTATTGGCGTGTTGTTGTTTTTGCGCATCATTCCATTATCCACTGCTAAGATTACGGAAGCCAAAGTTGCCAAAAATGTTGATAAGGATACTGCTGAACCAGTTGATGTTAGTTCTGAATTTGAAGCTGATATTTCCGCCATATATTGTGATATAAAAGCAGTACAGGTTCGTGGCGGTAGTGTGATTAAAGCTGAATGGTATCAGGAAAAATCTAAGTTATCAGAAAGTAGTTTGACTGTACCTGGCGAAAAATTCATGCATTATAATAGCCGATTTTATTTTGAGCAAAAAAAACCTGAAGGAGTTGATTGGAATAGCGGCAATTACGAGGTTAAAATTTATTTAGATAATAATTTAAGTCAGACTGTAAGTTTTAAAATAAAAGAAGAACAAGGTCAAGCCAGTGAGGCTAAGATTATTTCAGCGGTTACTTGTAAAAAAGTTGATGACAATTATGCGCCACTGGACAAAACAGATGTTTTTCCAGATAATATTGATAAAATTTATTGTTCAGTGCAAGTTAGTAATGCTCAAAAAGGAGCAGTAATTAAAGCCCAATGGTACAATAAAGACAAAGATCAACTTTTACAAAGCTCTACATATACTGTTCTCAAAGATCATTCAGCCGGCTATATTGCTTTCTCTTATGCATCTGAAGGCCAAAAATGGGACAAAGGAAAATATGAAGTCAAAATTTATGTCGGAAATAAATTAATCAAAGTAGCACCCTTCAAAATCGAGTAATATTTAAGATTATATAATAAAAAACCAACAAATTTTGCTGGTTTTTTATTATCGGTAGTTATCTAATTTTTCTTAGGTTTCCATTTGTTTTTATTAGTATTTATTTTTACTAACTCTTCAGTTGCCAGTTCTGGCGGAATAACATTAATAAAAGAACCAGATGATGCTTCATAGCCACCAGGGATGGTCAAGCGAGGCATTATTTTTAAATACCAATGGCCGGCTTTTTTTAATAGTCCTTTATTTTCATAATTACGGATAAAATAATTATAATCCGGATTAGACAAATGCATATAGAGCTTTCTCAAAATTTCTTGCAAGATCGAAGCGAACTCTGATATTTCTTCAGCTGATAGATAAGAAATATTAGGATTATGGGTTTTAGGGATAATTAATATTTCATAAGGGGAGAAAGAAGCCCAAGGGCAGATAGCGATAAATAATTTGTTTTGAGCAATTAAACGTTTTTTTCTGATTCGCTCTATTTTTTCCATATGCCCCAAAAGACAGAATTTATTTTTTTTATAAAAATCAATGATTCTTTTTTCTTCTTCTTCGGTTTCAGGACTTTTTTCACACATGGCCGTTATTTGTGAATGAGGGTGAGTTAAGCTTTGACCGGCCAGATAGCCGTGATTACGGAAAATTAAAACCTCTTCATAACGCGGAGCAAGTTCCGTATATCTATTCTTATAACCTTCTATTACTGCCTCTAGTTCTGTTTTTTCCATAAAAACTAAATCTTCATAATGATTCGGTGTTTCAATGAAAACTTCAGCCGTACCAATTGGAGCCATATAACTAAAAATAACTCCACGGGTAATCAAACCAGTATCCTTTTCTGATGGCGGATTGAAATAAGGCGATTTATTTAAAATAGATCTAACCTGCCAATCTTGATCGTCACTCAGACGAAAAACTTCGCGACCTGATAATTTTTCATGTCCTTTATCAAATGGACAGAATTTTTGTTTTTTTGTTGCGCTTTTATCTTCTTTTTTAACGATTTCATGAGGTCTGGTGGCGCGGCCCTTAGCAATGATTACCCAACGATGAGTTAAAGGATCTTGTCTCAATTCATTTTTCATAAATTTAATCTTACTTAAGCTTTTAATAACTTAGTCTATTTTAGCACAATTTTTTATTTTAGCACAATTTTTTATTTTTTCTTGAAATTAATTAAATTTTATGTTAGATTACAAAATAGTATAAATTATTATCTAGATATTTTATATAAACAAGGAGTGGAGATGGTTAAAAAAAAGACAGTTCAAAGAGTTCGTGGAACATATGATATTTTACCAACAGAACAAAAGTATTGGCGAGGCGTGGATGAGGTAGCTCTTCCGTATTTAGAAAAATCTGGTTTTGGTCGCATCGAATTGCCAATAATTGAAGATGCTTTCTTATTTTCTAGAAGTGTTGGCGAAAACACCGATATTATTGAAAAAGAAATGTATGTTTTTCGTGACAGAGGAGACGATATATTAGCTTTAAGGCCTGAAGGTACAGCTTCGGTGGTGAGAGCTTATATAGAAAATGGCATGCATTCGCTTCCTCAGCCGGTCAAGCTTTATTACCAAGGACCAATGTTTCGTTACGAACGTCCCCAGTCTGGGAGGTACAGACAGCATTATCAAATCGGTTTTGAGGTACTTGGTGAAATTGATCCGATTGTCGATGCTGAGATTATTTGTCTAACTTTTAGAATCTGCGAAAGATTAGGTTTAAAAAATTTAACTATTGAAATAAATAGTATTGGCTGTTCAAACTGCCGGCCAAAATTTACGGCCGAACTGGTTGACTATATTAGTCAACGTAAAGAACTTTTTTGTGATAATTGCTTAAAACGAAGCGAAAAAAATCCACTTAGAATTTTAGATTGCAAGGAACCTAGTTGCCAAAAAGCTCTAGAAAATGCTCCTTCAATTCTCGATTTCTTATGCAAAGAATGTCATAAACACTTTACTTCAGTTTTGGAATATCTAGATGAATTATCTATTCCTTATAATTTAAATACCAAGTTGGCGAGAGGACTTGATTACTATACCAAAACTGTTTTTGAAATATGGACTAGTCAAGAAGGTGCCCAAAGTTCTTTGGGCGGAGGCGGCAGGTATGATAATTTAGTAGCACTTTTGGGCGGCAAAAAAACTCCAGCTTGTGGTTGTGCCTTAGGGCTTGACCGCTTAGTTTTAGAGATTAAAAAACAAAATATAGAAGTGGCTCAAGAGAACCCAATTCAGGTTTTTATAGCTTTCCTAGGCGATAAAGCAAAAATTAAAAGTTTGAAGATTATTAATGAATGTCGAAAGGCAGGAATTGGCATTATTGGTAGTCTAACTCAAAAGACTCTAAAATCTCAGTTGAAGACAGCTGACAAACTAGCTGTTCCGATCACTTTAATTTTGGGTGAAAAGGAAATAATTGATAAAACAGTACTGATTCGTCATATGGAAGAAGGCGCTCAAGAAGTTATTGAGGTTAAAAATATTGTTAAAGAACTAAAGAAAAGATTGCCTAAAGGAAATTAGGTTTGGTCAGTTTGGGATGTTAAGTTAATCAAGCAGAGATTGAATAAACAAAAAGAAAATTAGCTGATTCTGGTTTTGAAATTGTTGACAGTATGTAGATCGCTGATCTTTATATTTAACAAAGTGAAGGACAAAGCTTTAGGTCTCTTTAAAAAAGAGATAAAGATTATTTATTAAAAGGTTTATGTAAAAACCTTTTAATTATTATTGACTTCAATTAAAATTTTTGATAATATCTGCTACAATGAATAAGTAATTATAGAGGGAGTGATTTTGAAGAAAAATTTGTCTTATTCTTTTTGGTTTTATTCATCCATTTTGTGCTGGTTTTTGATAATTCTAATTAGTAGTCTGATATCATTTTTTGCCAGTCAATATGTAGGAGTAAGATTTTCTGAGGCTGGAACTGTTCTTTATATTTTAGCAGTACTGATTTTGGCCTTGTGGTTTAGAGAAGATCACAGGGATTGGAGTAGAGCCATTTTGAAAGGATTTTTATTTGTTTTTATATTTTGGCTATCATTTTTAATTATCTTTTCAATATCATTTTTTATAGGGTTTACCCTGTGAAATCCAGTTTCACTGGTCTGCTGAAGGCAGAATTTCACAGGATAAAAGTCCAGCAGAACATTTCTTACGAATCTTTGTTTCAGATCAGGGTTAATAAAAATTAAAAGTATAAAAAAATGGATTGTTTATTTTGTAAAATTGCCAATCATAAAATTCCAGCCAAAATAGTTTATGAGGACGAAGAATTAATTGCCTTTGATGATATTGCTCCAAAGGCACCGGTTCATATACTTGTTATTCCCAAAAAACATATTGATAGTGTTACTGATTTAAAAGAAGAAGATGCACCTTTGGCTGGTAGGCTTTTAATAAAAGCAGCAGAAATTGCTAAGAACAAAGGGATCGTTGATTCCGGATTTCGAATAATCTTTAATACCGGCAAACATAGCGGTCAGGAAGTTGATCACATTCATTTACACTTACTCGGTGGCAAACCATTAGGATCAATGGTTTGTGAATAAATTCCAAGATACAAATATAACCAAACTTTTAATCAAATTATAAATTTCTACAAAGGAGGTGATTAAGTTGATAAAAGAAGTTAGACGCAGAGACAAAGAAACTTTTGAAAGTTTAATGAGACGTTTTAATAGGGCAGTACAAGAAAATAAGGTCTTGCCTTTGGCGAAAAAAAGGCAGTATCACGAAAAGCCTTTATCTAAACGAGAGGTTAGAGAAATTGCTATTAGAAAAAACATAAATCGCGAGCTTAGAAAAAAAAGACAAATGGGTTTAATAAAATAATCAAATAGGAATTAACATTTATGCAAGATATTTTGAAAAAAATTGAAGATGATTTTAAAACATCCCTTAAGACTAATGACAAGTTGAAATCGGATGTTTTGAGAATGCTTAAAAGCTCCATTAAAAATGCAGAAATAGAAAAACGAAAAGAACTTTTACCGGAAGAAATTATGGCTATTTTGTCCAAAGAAGTGAAGAAAAGAAAAGAGGCAGCAGAGATGTATAAAAAAGGTGGCAGGCAAGATTTAGCGGAAAAAGAAGAAAGCGAAAATGAAATTATTAATACTTATTTACCGGAAAAGATTTCTGAAGAGGAAATAAGAAAAGTTATTATTAAAACTATTAATGAAACTAAGCCTTCTGGGCCAGCTGATTTTGGAAAAGTAATGGGACTAGTTATGGCCCAACTTAAAAATCAGGTAGATGGAGCTATGGTAAGCCAAATTACACGAGAAGAATTAAACAAACTTCAAAATGATAAAGGATCGTAAAAACAATTCTCAATCAAAAGATATAGACAGTCAAAAGAATATTAGAGCTGTTCGAACTAGGAAAAAGAATTCCCTCCATCTTTCTTTAGTAATTCTTTTATTTCTGATTTTAGGGGCCACTCTAATTTTAGTTTATCAAAAGAGTTTTGGACAATTAGCAATTAAAAAAGGGGATACGGTAGCCGAGATTATTAGAGCGCCCAAGACCGTAACATTCAAAAGTGTTAGTAAGACTAATGAACTAAAAAATGAGGCTGCATCAGAGGCAACAAAAGTTTATCGTCTTGATCAAGGCGTTATTAATGATCAGGAAAATAAAATTAATGTTAATTTTGCCAAAATTGACGAAATACGCGGGCAGCAAGATTGGCCAACTGATAAAAAATTCACAAGCATTAAGGATATTGGTGACCTCCGGTTATCAAATGAACAGGCGAACTTAATCCTAAATTTATCCCCGGATTCTTGGAATAGAGTTAAACAAAATGTCAGAAGTATTCTTTTGGATATGCAAGAAAAAGAAAAAATGAAATATGAAGAATTAAATAATTTTAAAAACCAGTTATCACTCAAAGTAAATCAATCATTATCTGAAGATGAAAAAACAGCCATTATTGTTTTATCCAAAGATCTTCTTCTACCTAATACTTTCTTAGACCAAGTGGAGACAGAAAAAAACCAAGAACAGGCTCGTGATTTGGTTGCCCCAGTTTATTATACTATTGAGAAAGATCAGATAATTTTAAAACCAGGGGATAAAGTTTCAGATTTGGACTTAGAAAAACTAGAAGCTTTGGGGCTTACATCTCCTTCGTTAGTTGGTTATGAGTTTTTAGGTATTTTGATTTTAGTTATTATTCTTTCTTTACTTTCCTTTATTTTTATTAATTATTTTACTAAAACCAAATTGCTTTCCTATAAAGTCTTTTTTATCTTTACTGTTTTTTTATTATCAGTGATGTTTTTAGCACGCTTAGTTTTGCCGCTAAAGCCATCTATTGCTTATCTTTTTCCGGTTGCCGTTCCAGTAATTCTTTTGGCTATTTTAATAGATTTTCGTCTAGCGCTTTTTTCCAGTATAATTTTCTCAGTATTTTTTGGTCTGGTAGGAGGCAATTCATTTGAATTAGCTGTTGTTCAATTACTGACAATTCTGGCCGGTCTACTAATTATCAAAGATATAAAAAAACCAAATGTTTTTATTAAATTAATTTTGACTTTAACTTTAGTCAATTTTTTGGCGGCTTTATCTTTTAATCTTTTAGTCGGCAATTTTTCTTCTAAAATAGTATTATCTCTTTTGGCCGTTGGGTTTTTCTGCGGTCTGATAAATACTGTATTAGTTGCTGGTTTTGCTGTTTTTATTGGCAATGTTTTAGGTGTTACTTCTTTTTTACAGCTTTCCGAATTATCCAACCCCGAACAACCGCTATTAAAAGAACTTTCTCTGACCGCTCCCGGCACTTATCACCATAGTATTTTGGTTAGTAACCTAGCCGAACAGGGTGCTAAAGCGATCGAGGCCGATTCTTTAATTGCTCGAGTAGGGGCTTATTATCATGATATCGGTAAAATCTCTAGACCCTTATTTTTTATTGAGAATCAAGAGAAATCCTTAAATGTTCACGAAAAAATGGATCCTCGAAAAAGTGCTTCTTACATAATTAGTCATGTTGATGACGGAGTAAAAATAGCTAAAGATTATCGTTTACCATCAGAAATACAAAATATTATCGCTGAACATCATGGGACGACCTGCGTTCAATTCTTTTTCAATTTGGCTAAAAAACAAGGACTTTCGGCTAACAAGAAGGATTTTTGTTATCCTGGGCCGTTTCCCAAAACTAAAGAATCAGCTATAATAATGTTAGCTGATTCGACTGAAGCAGCAATCAGGGCTTTGAATAAATTTACTCCAACTAATGTTTCTAAAAAAATTGAAGAAATTTTTAAACAGCGTTTTGAAGAAGGGCAATTTAATTTTTGTCCTTTGACCACCCTTGATTTAAATAATCTAAAGCGTTCTTTCACCGAAACTGCTTTAGCTGTGTTTCATCAGAGAGTTGATTATCCAAAGCCTTTCAGTACATTCAAAAAAATTACGAGAATGGATTGGTTAAGATTAAAATAAATAAAAATGGCAATTAAACAGATTGATATTCGAAATAAAACCAAGAAGAGGATTGATAAAGATTTTTTAATAAAAATAGTTCGCATTACCTTAGATGTATTAAAAGCAAAAGAAGACTATATATTAGGACTGCTTTTCGTTGACAAAAAAACTATTAAGAATTTAAATAATAAATATCGGGGGATAAACAGCTCAACTGATGTTTTAAGTTTCAGTGTTTTTAACAAAAAAAGAAATTTTATTGATCCACCTGATAATATTTTATATTTAGGAGATATAGTTATTTGTTTAGATAAGATTGCAGGAACAACTGGTAAAACAAGTGAATTAGAACTGGCCAATTTATTAATTCACGGGCTCCTTCACATTTTTGGTTTTACGCATAATAAAAAAAATGATAAAAAGAAAATGAATAAAATAACTGAGAAAATTTTAGATGAGTTAATTAAGAAAAAAATTTTATGAATCGACTACTTAAAAGCTTTTATCATGCTGGTCGCGGTTTGTGGTTTACTATTCGTCAAGAAAAAAATGTTCAAATTCATCTTTTAGTGGCTTTAATTGTAATTCTTCTAGCCTTTTTATTAAAAGTTAGTATTCTGGAATTTGCTATTTTAGTTACAGTTATTCTTTTTGTTTTTGTGGCCGAGCTTCTCAATACGATTGTTGAACTTATAATTGACTATATTAATCCTCATTTTAATCAACGGGCTCGCTTAATCAAGGATTTATCAGCCGGAATAGTTTTATTAGTTACGCTCGGTGCGATTTTAATTGGTTTTTTAGTTTTTTATCCACATTTACTTGTATTCTTTAAAAAGTAGTTGTATTCAACTTATAATTAGTTTATACTACTAATAGAATTTTTATTGCTAAATTTTTAATTAAGGAAAATTATGGCTGATCCTAAACCAGTTGTTGGTTTAGATATTGGAACCAGCAAGGTTTGTGTAGTTGTTGGCCAACGTTTCGAGAATAGTAAGACCCCGGAAATTATTGGTTTTGGTACAGCTCCTTCTTCTAGCCTAAGAAAAGGGGTAGTTTCCGATATTGAAGAAACGGTTAGTAGTGTTTCATCAGCCTTAGAAGAGGCCGAAAGAATAGCTGGGACTTCATTATCAAATGTTTATTTGGGAATTAATGGCGCTCACATATCTTTTTTAACTAGTAAGGGGGTTATTGCTGTTTCTCGCGCTTCTGGAGAGATTGGCGAAGATGATGTTACCAGAGCTTTAGAGGCAGCCCAGGCTGTTTCTTTACCAGCCAATTCTGAAATTATACATGCCATTGCTTCTTCCTACACTGTCGATAATCAGCAGGGAATTACCGATCCAATTGGTATGAATGGTGTACGGCTAGAAGCTATGGCCCATATTATTACTGGTTCGACTCCAATTATCAAAAATATAACTAAATCAGTTTCGCGGACCGGTGTGGATATTAATGAATTAGTTATTAATCCGCTAGCTTCTTCTCGTGCCTGCCTAACTGATCGTCAGAAAGAACTCGGTTGCGCTTTGGTCGATATTGGTGCCGGAACTACAGGAATTGCGATTTATGAAGAAGGTAATCTTTTATATACTGCTGTTTTACCTATTGGTTCTGGCCATATTACGAATGATATAGCCATTGGTCTTAGAACTTCAATCGATGTTGCCGAACAAATTAAATTAGAATATGGATTTGCAACAGCCAAAGAAATTTCTAAACATGAAACAATCGATTTATCTTCTTTAAGTAAAGAAGAGGGTAAAGTTCCACGTCATCACGTAGCTGAAATTATTGAAGCTCGACTTAATGAAATATTTTCAATGGTCAGATCCGAGCTTAAAAAAGCTGGTAGGGATACTTTGCTTCCTTCAGGAATTATTTTAGTTGGCGGAGGGTCAAAATTACCAGGACTAACTGATTTAGCCAAGGAAAAACTTAAATTACCTTGTCAAATCGGTTTTCCAATGGAGCTTAAAGGAGTTGTTGAAAAAGTTGATGATCCGGTTTATGCAGTTGCTGTTGGTTTAATGCTTTGGGGCATAGATTCAGAATTTGGTAGAGGTCATTTTGGCTTCTTGAAAAAAGGCGGACCGACAGTTGATAAAATTAAAAAATGGTTTAAATCATTTTTGCCTTAAAATCTCATTGACGGATATTATTTATTTTTATAAAATGCGAACATAAGGAGAAATTTTATGGAAGATAGATCAGAAGCTGAATCATTCGCCAGAATAAAAGTAGTTGGAGTGGGCGGTTCTGGTTGTTCAGCCATTAATCGAATGATGTCATCAAAAGTAAGAGGTGTAGAATTTGTGGCCATTAATACTGATGCTCAAGATTTACATTATTCACAGGCACCAATAAAAGTTCATATTGGTAAAGAAACTACCCGAGGTTTAGGTGCTGGTTCGGATCCTGAATTGGGTAAGAAATCAGCAGAAGAAAATTCTGATGAAGTAAAAGAAGCTTTAGCTGATGCCGATATGATCTTTATAACTTATGGTTTAGGCGGAGGAACAGGTACAGGGGGTGGACCAATTGTGGCTGATATTGCTAGGGAAGTAGGAGCCCTTACAGTTGGTGTAGTGACTAAACCGTTTTCTTTTGAGGGTCATAAAAGGAAAAAAGTAGCCGAGCAAGGATTTGATGATTTGAAAGATAAACTCGATACATTAATTACTATTTCTAATGATCGACTTTTACAAATAATTGATAAAAAAACATCACTACTTGATGCTTTTAAGGTAGTCGATGATGTGCTCTATCAAGGTGTTTCAGGAATATCTGATTTGGTTACCGTTCATGGAATGATTAATGTTGATTTTGCCGATGTTAAATCAATTATGGCTGGAGCTGGATCTGCTATGATGGGCATTGGTAGAGGAACGGGTGAGAATAGAGCAATTGAGGCAGCCAAAGCGGCAATTGATAGTCCACTTTTGGAACTTTCAATTGAGGGAGCTCGTGGCGTCCTATTTAATGTCACCGGTGGTAATGACTTAGGTATGTATGAAGTTGATGAAGCAGCTAAAGTTATTACTGATGCAGTTGATCCAGAAGCCAATATAATTTTTGGCGCTGTCGTTGATGAATCATTACAGGGTGAGATTAAAATTACAGTAATTGCTACTGGTTTTGGCATTAAAGAAGCTAAACCATTGGCCGACATAACTAAAGTTACACCAAGTATGGAACCAAAAGAGATACCTATTCCTTCGACACCAAAGGGAAAATCAAAATTTGATGAAGAGGATGATGATTTAGAAATTCCAGCCTTTATTAGAAAAAAAATGAAATAAACAATAATATGCTTTTTTAAAAAGACCTAGAAATAGGTCTTTTATTTATAATAAGCTTTTCAGTATATTAATTATGAATGGGCTTGACAAACTATATGTCGTACTATATAGTTAAAAATAGCACCAAATATAGTTTATATCTATTAAATTTTACTAAATAAGGAGGGATATGCGTTGTCCTTATTGTCTACATAATATGACTAAAGTTTTAGATTCTAGAGATATTGATGAATCAAAAGCTATAAGAAGAAGAAGAAAATGCCTAAAATGTCACCGTCGTTTCACCACTTATGAAAGGATAGAACCAATCAATATTTTAATTATTAAACGAGATGGTACTCGTGAATTTTATGATCGCAACAAACTTTTAACTGGCATCTTGAAAGCCTGCGAAAAAAGATCAATTAGCAAAGAACAAATTGAGAAAATCATAAATAAAGTAGAATCAAAGTTTGAAAAGCTTAAAAATCCAGAAATTTCCAGTGTTAAAATAGGGAAGGCAATAATCAGTGAATTAAAAAAATTGGATAAAGTTGCTTATATTCGATTTGCCTCTGTCTATAAATCTTTTGATGATTTAAATGATTTTGAGGAAGAATTAAAGATAATCAAACCAAGAAAAATTAAAAAATAAAAATTTATTAAAAATTATAAAGGTGAACAAATGGCTGATTTATTTTTGTCGCAAAATTTATCGAAAAAAACATTAAATAATAAAGAAAAAGAAAGATTAGTTAGTTATTTAGAAAAAAAGCTATCCCAATTAGGCATTCCATCCAAAGAAATCGAAACAATAATTACTGACCTGGAGCGGAAGATCAATGAACACAAGAATTTAACAAAATTAGACCAACAGATTCCTTTAAAAAATATTTTAAGAGTAATTAAGGAAAAAGAAGGCGAGAAAGACACTACTGATATGTCTCTAATGGTAGCAACGCCAAAAGAAGGTTTGATTTTAGAATGGAATCGAGAAAAAATTGCCAAAGCTTTGGTTGCTGAGGCCGATCTGCCCAGACATGAAGCCGAAGATATTGCTTTTGCTGTTGAGGATAAGGTTTTTTCTTCCGGAGTAAAAACAATCAATGTTTCTCTTATTCGGGAATTAGTTGATAATGAGCTTTTTGAAAGAGGCTACCGTAAAAAAATCCATAAACAGGAAACATTAGGTATTCCCACTTATGACCTAAATCGCATAATTTTTTCCAAAACTAAAGAAAATGCCAATGTCAATTCTAATAATCCTGAAGCAGTCAATTTAGCCATTGCTGAGACTACCTTAAAGCAATATGCTTTAAGGAATATCTTTTCACCCAAAGTAGTAAATGCCCATCTAAAAGGGATTTTTCATCTTCATGATCTTGGTTATCCGATCAGAGTTTATTGTTCTGCTCATTCTTTGGAATACTTAAAAAAATATGGCTTGCAGCTGATTACTCTTTCTACTTCTTCAACTCCGCCAAAACACGCTATGACCTTGGTGGGGCATCTCAATACCTTTTTGGCTTCAATGCAGACTTTTTATGCTGGAGCTTTGGGCATCGGCTATATTAATATCTTTTTTGCCCCGTTAACCCAAGAATTAAACGAGCAAGAACTCAAACAGGTTGCTCAGTATTTAATTTTTTCTTGTTCACAGAATGCTTTTTCCCGTGGCGGGCAGACACTATTTATTGACTTCAATGTTCATTTAGGTATCCCTTCTTATCTCAAAGATGTTCCAGCCATTGGTCCCAAGGGCAAATATATGCTTCGTCGGAACGGAAAGATAAAATATTTGGATGACGTACCAAGAGATAAGTCTGGTATTTTACGCCAACCCAAAAATGGCCGGATTTTAACTTATAAAGACTTTGAAAAAGAGTCGCAAAGAGTTTTGAAAATTTTTATGGATGTCTGGCGAGCTGGGGATAGCGGGGGGCGACCATTTCCATTTCCGAAAATGGATTTACATATAAATCAAGACAGTTTTGATAATCCAGAACAGCTGAAACTTCTTAAATATGCCTGTCAAATTGCATCTGAGAATGGCGTTCCGTATTTTGTTTTTGATCGAGACGAAGTAACCTTGTCTGCTTGTTGTCGTCTAAGAGCTCAGGTAAAAGATAATTATGTTATTAATCACCCGGAATCAATGCGCTTTTGTGGTTTTCAAAATATTACCGTCAATCTGCCCCAGGCTGCTTACCGAAGCGAGAGGAATATTAATAAAACTATTATAGAGATTGAGAAAACCATGGATCTAGTGGCAGAAGCTCATCTAGAAAAGAAAAAGTTTATTAAAAACATTATGTCTGAGCCGGGTCTTCCTCTTTGGCAGGTCGGAATGCCAGCAGTGGACAAGCGTCCTTATATTGATCTGGATAGTGAAGATACATCTTATATTATTGGTATGCTTGGTCTTAATGAATGCGTTAGATTTTTAACAGGTAAAGAATTACATGAAGATAAAGAAGCCTATAAATTGGGATTGAAAATAATCTCAGCAATGTATTTGAAAGCTAAGAAATTAGAGAAAAAATATGTCCTGAATTTTAAATTAGAAGAATCGCCAGCTGAATCAACTTCGCTACGTTTGGCCAAAATCGATTTACAGGAATTTCCAGAAGAAGCTTCCAAAATGGTCAGAGGGGACAAAAAAAGCGGAGAAATTTATTATACTAATAGTATTCATTTTGCTCCGGATGCGCCAATTGATATTATTGAGAGGATTATTGGGCAGGGCCGATTTCATAATCTGATTGAATCAGGAGCAATTACTCATGTTTTCTTAGGTGAACAAGCGCCATCACCAGAAAGTATATTCAATCTGATAAAAAAAGTTTGGCAGGATACAGATACAGCTCAAATTACTATTTCTCCAGAATTTACTTATTGCCAAGATTGTCAAAAAATCAGCCGTGGCTACAACAGATAAATTTCTAAACGGATCTTAAATTCTAAATCCAAAATAATAAACAAAAAGGGGGAATATGGCCAAAAAACAAAACACACCACATTGTCCGTATTGCGGTTCGGAAAATGTTTATGGTATTTCCAGGGTAGTCGGTTACTTCTCTCGCATTGATAATTGGAACAAGAGCAAGACGGCCGAATTTCGCGATCGACAAAAAGGGAACTACAAAGTGTAAATTACAAATCGGAGTACATTCATGATGGTAAAAATTTTTTGGCGGCAAGGTTGCCCAAAATGCCCGGCAGCTAAAGAATTAGGTAAAAAATTATCTAACAGTAATATTAATGTTAAAATTTATAATCTAGAAGATATTGATGGATTATCTGAGGGTACGCTTTTTGGAGTAATGAGTACGCCGGCAACCATAGTTGTTGATGATAAAAATAAAGAAATTGTCTCTTGGCGCGGAGAGACGCCGTCCGAAGCAGAAATTAAAAAACATATTATATAATGGAAATAAAAGGATTTACCAAAACTTCATTAGTTGATTGGGATGGGAAGATTGCATCTGTAATCTTCCTTCCTTTTTGTAATTTTTCCTGCGGGTTTTGTCACAGTTCTGAGTTGGTCAAAAATCCCAAAAAGCTCTCAAATATTCCAGAGTCTTTTATCTTTGACTTTTTAAAAGGTAAGAAGGGCTGGATTGATGGAGTGGTGATAACTGGCGGTGAACCAACCTTGCATGGGGAAAAACTGACAAAAATTTCAAAGAAAATTAAGAAACTAGGATTTCTGGTTAAATTAGACAGTAATGGGACAAATCCAGAATTGCTAGAAAAACTGATTAAGGAAAACATTGTTGATTATATAGCCATGGATATTAAAACTTCAAAAGAAAAATACGAGAAAGCCACAAGTACTAAAGTTGATATAAAAAAGATTAATCAAAGCGTCGAAATTCTTCTAAAAGGCAAAGTTGATTATGAGTTTCGGACAACTGTGGTTCCTGGGTTGGTCGAAAAAGAAGATATAATAAAAATAGGAGAGTGGATTAAAGGTGCTAAACTTTATGCCCTTCAGCAATTCAGAAATATTGATGTAGCCGACAAAAAATTTGAAAAAGTAAAACCTTACCCAAAAGAAAAGCTCGAAGAGTTCGGTAAATTATTAAAAAGAAAGGTCAAAAAAATTAAAATTAGGGCTAGTTAATGCAGATTAATGTAAAGGTTATCACTAAATCTAAACAAAACAAAATAAAGCAAGAAAAAGAAGGATTAAAAATATATTTGACAGCAGTTCCGGAAAAAGGGAAAGCTAACGAATTATTATTAAAACTTTTGGCAGATTATTATAAAATAAATAAGAGTCGAATAAAAATAATAAAAGGTGAGAAAAGTAAAAATAAAATAGTTAAAATTGATTAAATTTTATATTTTGCGGTAATTTAATCAATATTAAAAGGAGAACTTATGGACAAAAAAATGTTAGCTGATGCTTTGATCGTTTTATCACTACTCATTGCTGTTTTGGCAGCGGTTACTGTCTTTACCAGTGATCTTTGGTTAGCTTCAAGCCAATGGTTACTGATAGCTATTCTTTTAGCAGTTTATGGCTGTTATTTGAGATTACGGAATTAATTAGGAATTAAATCCAGTAACTAAAGAATAGTTAGAATAGTTCTTTTTGAGACTTTTGATTTTTATTTCTTTTTGGAGTACTATTGTATTACAATCAGCAAAAGCAATGATGAGGTAATCGCCTCGGAGCTGGTGGAAGAAATTTCGACTATTAAGTCGAAGGAGTAGAGCCACCCGGGATTAGCCCGTTATAGCTTATAACTAAGTGGTCGCCGAAGGCGACAATTAAGGTGGTACCGCGGATTATCTTCGTCCTTTGAGAGGACGTTTTTTATTATGTTATAATAGAAAATAAGGTGAAAATTATGTCATTTAAAAAAGTAGATTCGAAACAAAACTTTCCAGAGCTTGAAGAGGAAACATTAAAGTTTTGGAATAAAGAAAAAATTTTTGAAAAATCAGTAGAGAAAAGACCAAAGAATAAGACTTTTTCATTTTATGATGGTCCTCCTTTTGCCACTGGTCTTCCTCATTATGGTCATCTTTTAGCCGGATTTATCAAAGACGTAATTCCCAGATACAAAACTATGCAGGGATACAGAGTGGAGCGAGTCTGGGGTTGGGATACTCATGGACTTCCGATTGAAAATTTGGTTGAGCAGGAACTTGGATTTAAGGCAAAAAAAGATATAGAAAATTACGGCATTGATAAGTTTAATGAAAAATGCCGTTCCAAAGTTTTGCATTATGCCGAGGAATGGAAAAAAATTGTCAATCGGACTGGCCGTTGGGCGGATATGGAAAATGCTTATGTGACTATGGACCCTCAATATATGGAGTCGGTCTGGTGGGTTTTCAAAAATCTCTACGACAAATTTTTAATAAAAAAAGGTTATAGAGTAATGCCTTATTGTCCAAGATGTTCTACTCCACTTTCTAATTTTGAGCTAGGGCAAAATTATAAGGACATCCAAGATCCATCGATTTTCGTTAGATTTTCTTTAAAAAATGAAAAAGATACTTATTTTCTTGTTTGGACAACTACTCCTTGGACTTTGCCTGGTAATTCAGCCTTGGCCTTAAATCCTAAAATCAAATACGTAAAGATTAAACATAATAATGAATTTTTGATATTAGCCAAAGAAAGGCTCGGAGTTATTGATGGCGAATATAAGGTTTTAGATGAGTTTTTAGGGAATAAACTACTTGATCACCTAAAAGTAATAGATTATGAGCCAATTTATGAATTAACTAAAATTGCTATACCGGGTGAGAATACTTACAGGATTATTTTTGGTGATTTTGTTTCTACCGAAGATGGTACTGGAATTGTTCATATTGCTCCTGCTTTTGGTGAGATTGATTATGAGATCGGTCGGCTGAAAGAAGGCATGGCTGTTCTGAATACAGTTGATGATGAAGGAAGAATAATAAAAGGGCAAAAAATACCGGGAGAGGGAAAACTTGTTAAAGAAGCCGATAAAGATATTATTGCTGACCTTCAAAGAAGAGGATTGATTTACAAAAATGAAGTTTTAACGCACTCTTATCCTCATTGCTATCGTTGTGAAACTCCTTTAATTTATAAAGCTGTATCGAGCTGGCTAGTTAATGTTCAAAAAAATAAGAAAAAATTATTAGAATTAAATGAAAAAAATATAAAATGGGTTCCAGAATCTATTGGTAGGGGTCGTTTTCACAAAATTTTAGAAGGTTCTCCGGACTGGAACATTTCCCGTAATCGTTTTTGGGGGACGCCAATTCCCATTTGGCGATGCATAAAGTGCGGAAATGACCAAGTTTTTGGCAGTATTAAGGAGCTGGAAAAAGCATCGGGAAAAAAGATTAACGATATACACTTACATAAGATTCAAAATATTAAAGTGCCTTGTGAGTGTGGAAGCGAAGCGACAATTACTGGTGAAGTGCTTGATTGTTGGTTTGAGTCTGGTTCAATGCCTTATGCCTCAATTCACTATCCATTTGAAAATAAAGATAAATTTGAAAAAGATTTCCCGGCAGAATTTATTGCCGAAGGAGTTGACCAAACTAGGGGCTGGTTTAATACTCTCTTGATTTTATCTATCAATCTTTTTGGCCAGACTGCTTTTAAAAATGTTGTTGTAAACGGAATTGTATTGGCCGAAAATGGCCAGAAAATGTCCAAGCGGCTCAATAATTATCCTGATCCTATGGATATTGTCCATAAATATGGCGCTGATGCTTTGAGATTTTATTTAATATCATCACCGGCTGTCAAGGCAGGGGATTTGCGATTTTCTGAAAAAGGTGTTGATGAGGTTGTAAAAAAATTAATATTAACTTTATGGAACTCTTATAGCTTTTTTGTAACTTATGCTAATATTGATAAATTCGAAGCCAAAGGTATTTCAAATAAACCAAAAAATATTTTGGATCAATGGATTTTGTCGGAGGTTGAAAATTTAAATGCTCTAGTTACCGAATTTATGGATGGTTATGAGCTCGATAAAGCTACTCGTCGTTTTGGTTTATTTTTAGACAATCTTTCTAACTGGTATATCAGACGTTCGCGTCGACGTTTTTGGAAGTCAGAAAATGATGCCGATAAAAAAGAAGCTTATGAAACTTTGTATTATGTTTTAGTTAAATTTATAAAACTTTTAGCTCCATTTATGCCTTATTTGTCCGAAGAAATTTATAAGAATTTAACTGGCGAAGAGTCCATTCACTTAGCTGAATGGCCAGAAGCTAAAAAAGAATATATCAATAAAAAATTAATGGGTGAAATGACCAAAGTTCGCCAAACTATTGCTCTAGGATTAGCCGACCGTGCCAAAGAAGGTATTAAAATAAGGCAGCCATTGCTTACAGTTTTTTCTAGTCACAAATATACGGAACAATTTGCTAAATATGTGAAAGAGGAATTGAATGTTAAAAATATCAAAAAAGGCGAAGATGGGAAACTTAATTTGAAGATATCAAAAGAATTGGCTGAAGAAGGATTAGCTCGGGAACTGGTTAGACAGATTCAGGAGATGCGCAAGGAAGCTGATTTTAATGTAGAAGACAGAATTGAAGCGTATTACGAAATCCAGGATAAAGAATTAGAAAAAGCTATTAAAAATTTTACTGATTATATAAAAAAAGAAACTTTGTCGGAAAAATTATCTACTAAGAAATCATCAAAACTGGATTATCAGAAAGATTTATTAATCAATAAGAAAAAAGCCTGGATAGGGCTACTTCGTAAATAAAATGTCACCATCAATAAGAACAACAGCATTACGCGCTCGGTTGCGCGATTTTGATTGGATAATGTTAGCTATCACCATTCTTCTTTTAGTTTTTGGTATCTTAGTAATTTATAGTACGACCATCTCTCAGGCAAATTCGACACTTACCAGGAATCAGATTATTTTTGCCGGCGTTGGTTTTGTTCTACTAATCATTTTTACGATTCTAAACTATCGGTCTTTCAAAAACTTTGCAATTTATCTCTATGTTTTGACTTTGATTTTACTAAGTGTGGTTTTGATTTTGGGTCGTGCATCCCACGGAGCTGTACGTTGGCTTAATTTGGGATTTTTCCAATTGCAGCCTTCGGAATTCGCTAAACTTTTTATGACCATAGTGCTGGCTAAATTTTTTTCCAGCCGGGCAGAGGATAATAGCTTCAAAACTCTTTTGCTCTCAGGACTTTATGTGGGAGTTCCAGTTTTATTGGTTATGGCCCAGCCTGATTTGGGCACAGCTTTGGTTTTTATAGCTATTTGGTTGGGAATGGCCCTTGCATCTAACATTAAAAAAATATATGTTTTAATTTTGGGTGGTGTCGGTTTAGTTTTAATGCCGATTGCCTGGCTTTTTTTGCACGATTATCAAAGAAAAAGAATTGTGACTTTTTTCAATCCAGGAGCCGATCCACTAGGAGCTGGTTATAATGTTTTGCAGTCAATCATTGCTACTGGCTCTGGACGGTTTTTTGGCCGTGGTCTAGGTTACGGTTATCAAAGTCAATTAAAGTTTTTACCAATCCAGCATACTGATTTTATTTTTGCTGTTTTAGCTGAAGAACTTGGATTTGTTGGCGCCTTGGTTCTTCTAATTTTGTTTTTTATTCTTTTGATTCGCATTCTTAGAACTACCTTTCAGGCATCCGATTCATTTGGTATGTTTTTAGGCATGGGCATTTTTGTGATGATTGTTTTTCAGATCTTAGTAAACATCGGTATGAATATGGGAATTATGCCGGTAACTGGTGTTCCTTTGCCTTTGATTAGTGCTGGCGGAAGTTCTTTGATAACGATTATGATTGGAATTGGAATTATGGAAAGTATCGCCCTGCGCCGCCGCAAAATTATTTTTTAATTGACATTATTTTCATCAACTGTTATTTTATTACAGTAGTTCAAAAGGAGCACATATGTTTGCAGTGATTAAAATTAAAGGGAAGCAATATTTAGTTAAAGAAGGAGAAAGTGTCAAGACTGAAAAACTGGAAGAAAAGGAAGGGCAAGAGATTACCGTAAAAGATATTCTTTTGGTTTCCAATGGCGAAGAGGTTGAGATCGGTGAACCGGTTTTGAGCAAAGCTCAAGTTAAAGCCGAAATTATTAAACACGGTAAAGATAAAAAAGTTGTTGTTTTTAAATATAAAAAACGAAAAGGTTATCGCAAAAAACAAGGTCATCGACAAAATTTTTCTAAGATTGAAATTACAAAAATAGCCGGTGAAAAAATAAAAGCCAAAGCAAAACCAAAGACAGAAAAAAACCAGTGGCCAAGCCAGTCTCGAAAAAAACTAGAAACAAAAAATCAGCTAAGAAATAATTAGACATATTAAAAAATTAGCCTTTTAAGACTAATTTTTTATCTTTCAAAAATAAATTAAAATTTAATATTTTCTGGTTTTAAAGTATATATTTTATTAAAAAAAGTAGTCAAATTATAACTTGGCGTTTTGATAACTTGCCAGTCAGAAAATGGCCAACAGATCACCCAAGACCGGCCAATAATTAAATCAGAAGCCAGAGGTCCCCATTCTCGGGAGTCACTGGAAGCTTGCCGATTATCACCCATAACATAATATTCATTATTTGATAAAGTAACATCTGAGAATTGATTATTGCGAGGCAGAGTTTTTGTTTCAGAAGGAATATAACTTTCTCTAAGCTCAATACCGGATGGATAATCGTGATTATAAACTACAACTTGGTTGTCCTTAACGACAATTTGCTCATTCGGTAAACCAATAATTCTTTTGATATAGATCTTGTTTTTATTGTCCGGAAATTTGAAAACAATAACATCCCCCCTCGACGGTTTATGAAGTCTGTAGCTGACCTCATTGACAATAATATATTCATGATTATGGAAGTTTGGTTCCATACTCGAACCATAAACTGAAAAAGGTTGAATTATCAAACGGATCAGTACTACTACAATAATAACAATGTCAACATCAAACTTTGTTTCATACCAAGAGTGGAGGGTAGTTCTCTCGCTTTTACTCGCTGGTTTCACTAAATCTTTTATTGAAAAATAAACCAATAAGAATATTCCAATCAAAGTCAATACAGAAAATATTAACAAAATAATAGATTCGAAAATCACAGGTATTTCTAAGGTTGTAAAGCTATAATTAATTCGGTCTAAAATATTAAGAGTGCCGTAGGAATAAACATAAATTCCAATCAAGGCAATATTAAATAAGACCAATAACAATGATTTTATTTTGATATTAAAATATGTTTGCTTAGGTTTTTCTGATATGTGGTTTTTGCTTTCCCTGCCATTGTGATGATTAGGAAATACACTCCATCGTTTTTTTTCAGCCATAAAATTGTACCTTTTATATCTCTTGGCAAAAGTTTACCAATTCAGTAAAATTCTAACATGAGAGTATATTTAGTCAATAATATTTATGGTTTTAATATTTTATTTTGTTTGATATAATATATTCGTTGAATTTGGAATCTATGAAAATAAAAGAAAAGTTTAGAGAAATTTTTTATATTAAAAAGCCTTGGTGGCGATTTCCTTTGGCTATTATTTTAGTTTTGATTATTTTGATTGGAGGCGCCTTGGCTTATAAATTTGTTGCTGCTGCCCAAAAGGTTATTGTTAAAGGCATTTCTTCTTCTTTGACTAATAATCGACTAGGCGTAAGTCAGTTGAAAGGTGAATCAGATGGCCGCGTCAATGTTCTATTTTTAGGTGTTGGTGTTGAAGGAGAATCAGGAATCGACCTTACTGATACAATGATGTTGGCTAGTTTTAATCTCAAGAATTATAATGTTTCATTGATTTCGGTGCCCCGCGATCTTTATATCAAAATTCCAGACGTCGGTTATAGTAAGATTAATACAGCCTATACTTATGGAGAAAAAATTAATTATAATGGCGGTGGCGGAGGTTTAGCCAGAGACACCATCAGTAATATTTTAGGTGTACCGATTCATTATTATGTAGCCATGGATTTTGACGGATTTAAGGAAATTATTGATACTTTAGGCGGTATTGATATAAAAGTTGAAAAAAGCATTTATGACTATAATTATCCTTGTGCAAATGAACGTAGTAAGTGTTCATTTATTTTAGAAAAAGGCGATTATCATATGGATGGCGAATTGGCTTTAAAATATGTACGCTCGCGTCAAAGCACTTCTGATTTTGATCGAGCCAAGCGTCAGCAGCAAGTCCTCACAGCTATAAAAGATAAGGCTTTTGAAAAACAGATAATCTTAAATCCGAAAAAAGTATATGATTTATACAATGCTTTATCGAGTCACATCAAAACTGATTTTCAAATGCCGGAGATAGCTCGAGTAGTGGAATTAGCAAAGGACTTCAAGATCGAAAATATTGATAGTTATGTATTTAATGATAATCCAAATGGTTTCTTATATGCTGATCAAATTGGTGGAGCATATGTTTTAAAACCACAAGGTGGCGATTTTTCAGAAGTTCAAAAATTTATTCTGTATCTTCTAAACCAAGAACCGACTGTCAAAAAAGAAAATGCTTCGATTGAGATAGAGAATGGTTCTGGTCGTAATAACCTGGCTGCATCTTTAGCAGATAAATTAAAAAAATATAATTTGAACATTGTCGGAGCAACTTCAGCCGATCGATATGATTACACTGAAAGCATAATTTATGATCGAACAGGCGGGTCAAAACCAGCAACCCTTGATTTTCTATCCAAGTATTTATCGGCCAAGATAATTAAAGTTGATAAAAGTCAGAATAATAATAATGAGCCTGACATAACCATTATTATTGGCCAAAATTATGATCAAAGTTAGGCAAAAGTCTACTAATCCAAACTACATTGAATGTGGTAAGGCAGATATTCATATTCATTCCATTTATAGTAAAAAATGTGGTCTTTTTGATATAAAAGATATTTTGGATTATGTTGAGAAGATGACAGATCTGGATGTCATTGCTATTACTGACCATGATCAAATTAAAGGATCTCTAAAAGCAGCCAAAATGTCTTCTAATTATAATTTTGAAGTTATCGTAGGTGAGGAAATTTTAACCAAGCAGGGTGAAGTAATTGGTCTTTTCCTAAAAGAACGAATTTTACCAAAGAAATCTTTGGCAGCAACTCTTGCCGAAATTCATAAACAAGATGGGTTAGCAATTATACCTCATCCATTTTACTTTTACGGAAGAATACCAGGTTTAAAAAAAGCTGTTTCTATAAGAACAGTTAATAAAATTCTAAAACACGAATCTGATCTTATTAAAATTGATGCTTTGGAGGCTTTTAATGCGTCTTTAGCTGGTCAATTATCTCATCGAAAAGTTCTCAAATTTAATACAAAGCTATTTGATTTGCCGGTAATTGCTTCTTCTGATGCTCATTCCGTTGCTCATATTGGTTGTGCCTTTACTTTATTCCCAGGAAAAACCAAAGAAGATTTGCGACAAAGTATTTTAAATAAAACAACAATTATTCAAGGGGGAGAATTTTGGCCTTTTGCCGATACGGCTAGACTTATTGAAAAGAATGTGACAAAAAGACTTAAAAAATACAGTCACACTATTCATGACAAGCTTAAAGAAAAAATATTATGAGACAAAGAAGTATTTTAGCTAGTTTATATATTTTAGTAGCTTTAGAAATATTTTATTATTTTGCTTTCAAAGGAAAATCATTTGAAATAATATTTCTAGCTTCAACTATTATTTTAATCCTTATTCTTTTATGGATGTTAGGGCTGCCATTCAAAAAGTGGTTATCTAGAGAAATTTTTACCCACACTGCTTATTTGGTACTACCCGTATTATTTTATGTTAGTAGTTTGATGTTTTCATTGCTTATTCAAAGCAAAACATTGGAACAATTATTCATTTTTGCCAGTACTGCTTTATTTTTCATAATTCTGGCTGGAATTCGTGGGGTCGTTCTGAATTTAGATTATAAGATAAAACCACGCCTTACCTATAATATTCTAACTTTATCGACACTTTTGACCATTTTTTTATCTTATTCAATTGTTTGGGCTTTTTTTCAAGATTTGGCTTTTTCTATCTGGATAATTTTGTTAATATTTTTTGTTCTAACATTTTTATTATCCTACCAAATTTTTCACTTAAGCGGTGCTGAAAGAAGAAGATCAATAATTTTTGCCTTGTTTACTGGGTTGGTTATTGCCCAAGTCTCCTGGATTTTTTGTTTCTGGCCAATTGAATATTTTTTCTTAGGTATTTTAACAACCATAGTTTTTTATACTTTGTGGGGTATTATTCATCATCAGTTTGAAAATAATATAACTTCCAGTTTAATACTTGAATATTTGTTAGTTAGTGTAATTATTTTTATTTTGATTTTATGGAAAAGTATAAGTGTTATAGCAATAAGATAAATAATATAAAAATAAGGAATAGAAAATATGTCTCAAGAAATTAAAATCCAAAAAATTAATTCCGGTGATGATTCGGAGTTCGCGACCGAAAATTTGCCACCGAAAAACCAACCGCCCAAAAAATCAGGTGGCCGGCGTATAGTATGGATGATTATAATAAGCTTAATCTTTGGCGGTATTGGTGGCGTTTTAGCCGATAAGTTAATATTTCCTTTTATTGAACAGAAATTAGCTCACAATAAAAATGTTGTTTTGCCTGAAAAAGTAGAAAAAGTAACAGTGCAAGAAAACTCAGCTACTATTGAGGCGGTCAAAAAAGTAAGCCCAGCTGTTGTTAGTATTTTGACTACTCGTAATGTCGAAGACATTTTTGGGCAAACAACGCAACAAAAGGGCGGTGGAACCGGCTTTATTTTAACATCCGATGGTTTAATTTTAACTAATAAACATGTAGCTAGTGATAAGAATGCTTCTTATACGGTTTTAACTTCGGACGGCAAAGATCTCAAGGCCACCATTATGGCAGCTGACCCAGCTAATGATCTGGCCGTTTTAAAAGTAGATGCCAAAAATTTACCAATAGTTGAAATCGGTGATTCTTCTGAATTAGTGCCAGGTCAGGATGTAATCGCAATTGGTAACGCGCTGGGCGAATATCAAAATACAGTAACAGCTGGAGTAATTTCTGCCGTCGGGCGGGCTATTGTAGCTGGCGATACACAAGGTAGTTCAGAGCGAATAGAAGGAGCTATTCAGACAGATGCAGCAATAAACCCTGGCAATTCTGGCGGTCCGTTGGTTAACATTGAAGGTCAGGTAGTTGGGATTAATACAGCTGTTGACCAGAATGGTCAGACCATTGGTTTTGCTATTCCGATTAATGTTATTAAGCCGATTGATAATTTTATTAAAAGTGTTCGAGCTGGAAAGATTGTCAGACCGATGATTGGTGTCCGTTATATTCCGATTACCAAAGAATTAGCTTCAATGCAGAATCTGCCGGTATCAGAAGGAGCCTTGGTTTATAAAGGAAGTGGTGGGACAGCAGCAGTTATTTCCGGTAGTCCAGCTGATCAAGCCGGCATTCAAGACGGTGATATAATTACTTACATAAATGGTCAGAAAATTGATGCAACTCATAGTCTTTCTTCTTTAATTCAACAGATGAAGCCGGGGGATGAAGTGGAATTGACGATTCTTAGAGACGGCAAAGAACAAAAAGTGAAGTTGAAGCTAAGTGAAATGCAGTAAATTAGTTTATAAAGTATAAAGTTGAAAGTTTAAAAAGTAAATTTTTTTCAAAATCCCTAAGCACTTTGCAACCATTATTAGCCTTGACAAGATATGAAAAAGTAATAAAATGAAAAAGAATCAAGGTGGAAAACTTTCTCTTGACTTTTTCAAAAAAATTTGATATACTATATACACAAAATAATTAAATAAGCTTTTTATTTATGTTTAAAGACAGGGCGGTAAAAATTATCCGAAGCATCAAGGTAGGCAGAGTTAGCAAAATCATTCTTTTGCTAATTTTTTGTATATCCATTTTGGGCATTTTTGGCCAAACCAAAGCTGATACTATAAGTGATAAACAAGCCGAATTAGACAGTCTACAAAGTCAGATTAATCAATACTCAAGCATTATTGCTCAAAAACAGAAAGAAGCAGGTTCTTTACAGGCGCAAATAGACGCTATTGATGCTTCTTTAGAAAAAACTAAATTGGAAATTCAGCGTACACAAACAAATATCGATAAAAATCAGTTAGAAATTGACGATACTCAGGCAAAGATTAATGACAAGCAAAAAGAAATGGATAAGAAAAAAGGTATTTTGAGGGCCTGTATTCAGACAACTTACGAAGAAGGCAAGCAAAGTACTTTAGAGATACTTGTTTCTTCTGATAGTCTTTCTGATTTTATGGATCAGATGGAATATATTTCAGTGGTTGAGGATAAAACCAAAGGAATTTATGACGAGGTTAAAAGTATAAAAGATCAGCTAACTAAGTATAGGAAAGATTTAGAAAATAAAAGGCAAGAATTAGTAAAATTAAATAATCAGCAAGATCAGGAAAAGCAAAGTTTGGAAGGACAGGTAGCGGCCAAACAAAATTTACTTGCACAAACAGAGCAAGAAAGAGCTAGTTACGAGGGGCAATTGGCAGACGCTAGCAATAAGGCTAATTCAGTAAGAAGCGCCATTGATTTAGCAACTGGAAATAGAGATGTAATCGGCAGAGGTGGAAGATACGATGGTGGCGGTAATTTGGTTATAACAAACAGTTCTCCATACCATTATTATCAATGGGATAGTAGATGGGGCGGGTTGACAATCGGGAGTTCCAATTCTTTAGTTCGTGATTATGGCTGTGCACTTACTTCTGTAGCAATGGTTGCTACATCAAAAGGTCGTGGGAGATCGCCAGGTGCTTTAGCTAGATATTCACCTGCTTTTTGGGGCGATTTAATTATTTGGGGAGCCGCTGGTCAGTTTTGCGGTATGGGTTATGTGGGTTCAGGAGCAGGTATTGATAATGAACTAGCAATGGGTAATCCAGTAATAGTTTTTATAAATATAGGGCATTATGTCGTTATTAGTGGGAGAAGCGGTAATACATATTATGTTGATGATCCGTATTTTTCTGGTGGAAGTTATAGTATGAGTCAGGTACAGCAAGTAGTTGTTTATAGATAATTCATAAATAAATTGACAATACTACAATAATAAAAACGGTTTAAAAGGCCGTTTTTATTGAGACAAATTGACTTGACAAATCATATTATATTAAATTATAATTATAGTGAATTTAATTATTGATAATAGTTAAGAGGGGTGGATATGAAAAAATTAATAACTATTTCTTTAGCCATTATTTTGATTATGGCTTTTTGTTTTATATATGTACCAGAAACAAAAGCTTCTGATAGCCACAATATTGCTGATTTTCAAACTAAACTAGATGAATTAAAACAAATTCAAAACAAAATTGTTACTAATCCTTCGCCGGGGCGAAGAGTAGCTGATGTTACTATTGACACTGATACCACTTGGAGTACTAATCAATCCTTTAGTGAAAATGTCTATGTTGATGCTGGGGTAACTTTGACTATTAATCCTGGGGTTACTGTTCAATTTGCCGAAGGATACGGTTTGTATGTTAACGGCAATTTAGTGGCTATTGGTACTAATTCTCAGCCCATTACTTTCACTTCTCCCAGTCCGCCAGACAATTACTATGGTATTTTTGGCAATCCGGGAAGTGATATGGTTTTTAATCATTGCATTGTTGATTACGCCGGTCAGCAAATAGGTCCCGATACTTATACTGCTGGCATAACGGTTCAGGGATTATTTTCAGTCCAAAATTGTGCTTTTAGTAATAGTGCTTTACTCAATATAGGTATTATGGTATCTTCCAATGCCTCTATTATTAGTAATACTTTTGCCGATAGTTCTCTTATAGGAGCCATAATTTACAATGTATCAAATCTTGTAATAACTGATAATGTTTTTCAAAACGAACTTAACGGCGTTTTACTAAGCGGCACCACTCAAGGACTTGTTAGTAATAATGAGTTTACAAATGGGTTGTTTGGTCTTTCCGTCATAAATACGACTAATGTAACTATAAATGGCGGTAATAATTTCAATGGCTGTACGCTTGGTGTCGAAGTAGAAGATGATGCACAAGCGATAGTTTCCGACAACATAATCAATAATAATGTTTTTGGTATTTATTTAAGAGATAATTCTACGGTTAATGTAAGAGAAAATAATATTAATGACAATACAAGAGATGGTGTTTTTGTGCTTGATGAAGAAGGCACAACACCCACTGTTATAATTAATTATAATGATATTTCTGGCAATGATCTTTATGGAGTTGAGGTAGGTACCATCGTTGGCGAAATAATAATTGGTTCTCAAGGTAATCATATTGTCAGCTTACCTGTTCTGGCAACCAAAAATTATTGGGGTTCTGACACTGGTCCAACACATACTTCCAATCCAGGTGGTATTGGTGATGCGGTGACTGATAATGTGACATTTTTACCTTGGTTGGATTTATCATATACTACGCCCCCGCCAATTAATTCAGTAAATTTGGTTGACGGTCAGACAGTTGGAGGAATTTATCCAATTAACGTTGATGCTTCTTGGGTAGTTCATGTGCTGCCATTAGATGATATGACTAAGGTAGATTTTTACATTGATGGAGTGCTCATGGGAACAGATACTACAGCTCCTTATTCTTATGATTGGGATACCACAGTTCACGCTAGCCCTCATATAGTTAGGATTGTAGCTACTAATGTTTTAGGCACAACTAATGAAAGAACAGTTAATGTTAATGTAGAAAATGCGCTTCCTTATACTGGAAAGTAAAATCTCTTAAGATAGATAAAAAACGGCTTATTAATAAGCCGTTTTTTTTTTTTTTGTTGACAAACTTATAGACAAAAATTTATAATCTAATAAAGGAGATGGAGGTGAAAAAAATAGCAACAATTCTCTTAGCCATTTTTATTGCGATGGCTTTTTTTGTACCACAAGTTAGGGGAGATAATTCAACCGATCAATATCAGGCGCTTTTTGATTTACCCAAGCAGATGAGCCAATTACAATTAAAACTTAAAGCTAAAGAGGCTGAAAAAGTGACTGTCGAGAAGCAAATTGCGACAATTGATAAACAACTGCAACAGGTACAATCAGAAATCAAGGCGACTGACGATAAGATGGAAAGCGTTCAGTTTGAAATTGATGATATTCAGTGGGAAATTAATCAAAAACAAAAAGGAATGGATAAGAAAAAAGATATTTTAAAGGCATGCATTCAAGAAACTTATGAAGAAAACAAAAAAGATACCTTGGAAATTCTAATTTCATCGAATAACCTTTCTGACTTTATGGATCAGATGCAGTATGTTTATGTAGTCGGAGATAAGACTAAGCAGGTTTATGATGATATAAAAGTTGCAAAAGAAGAATTAGATAGTAAACAGCAAGAGTTCAATGATAAAAATGATGAATTAGTAGAATTGAGAAATAAAAAAGAAGTAGCTGAGAAGACTATCCAAGCAGAGCTGATCTCTAAGCAAATTATTTTAGGAAGAATTCAAAAAGAAGAACAAAATTATCAAAAACAGCTACTGACTCCTAAATTTATTACTGCAAATAATGGCGGCAGACTACTGCTTTGTGGAATAGCGACCTGGTATGGTCCAGGATTTGAGGGCGGGACAACTGCTTCCGGTGAACCATTTGATCCTTTGAGACTGGCCGCTGCTCACCGAACTTTACCTTTAGGTAGCCTAGTTAAAGTTACTAATTTAAGCAGTGGTCTTTCTTGCGTTGTGGTAATCAATGATCGGGGACCATTCAGCTATCAAATTATTGATTTAACCCGAGCGGCAGCTGACGCAATTGGTATGGAGAGTGTGGCGCCAGTCATTTTGGAAGTTTTATAATTTTATTCAAATTGGTGAAACTAATAGTTAATGATATAATGAAAACAAATACTTGCTTGTTAAAATTTTTAGAAAGCAAGTAGAATTTTATTTTAATGTAAGTAATAATTATGAATAAAAAGATAGACTTTAAAAGAAGTATAATAACAACGCTTTCAGCTTTACTACTTATTGTCTGCATAATTCTCATTTCTTTCAGTTTTGTTCCTAAAGGTGAGACTTCTGCAGTTCCCAAATTTAATTATAAACTTGAACCTAACCATATTGTTATTCCCAAAATTGAACTTAATCAACTAGTTTATGAAGGATCATCAGCGGCTATTTTAAATAAAGGGCCAGGGTACTATGACCAAAATACAGATAAACCGGGCATAGGAAATTGTGTTATTTTTGGCCATTCAGCCGTAACAGCGGAGCATGGAGCGCCATTTGCGAAAGTAACTGATAAAAATCTGTTAGTAGGTGATGGAATCATTCTAACGGATAAAGATAATAAATCATATACATATCAAATAAATGAAATTAAAATAATTGCTTCGAATGATTTTTCAGTGGTTAGGCCTACTGATAAACCAACAGTTACTTTAATTACTTGCATTCCTCCAGATTTTCCTCGTGATACAAGATTTGTAGTTAGGGGTTTGCTTAAATAAGAGTGAATATGAATAAAACAAAAAAAATTTTAGGAATAATTGGAATAGTTGTTATTATTTTTGGCGCTTACGGATTTGGTTGGGCGGTTGGTCGAGGCGATATTACAATCGGCCAGAATTTTATTCCAAAAGTTATTAATCTCGGATCAAGCCCCAAAGAAATTGACTTCAGTCTTTTTTGGAATACCTGGGATCTGATAGAACAGAAATATGCCGGTAACATTGATTACCAAAAAATGCTATATGGAGCTATTTCTGGTATGGTTAATTCCTTAGGTGATCCTTATACTTCTTTTATGACTCCTAATGAAGCAGCTAATTTTTCTGATGAATTAAAGGGAGTATTTGAAGGAATAGGTGCTGAGATTGGTATGAAGAATAATAAGTTGACTGTTATTGCTCCTCTTGAGAATTCACCAGCCAAGAAAGCTGGCCTTTTATCCGGTGATCAGATTTTAAAAATTAATGATCAAAGTACTGAAGGTATGAGTCTTTCTGATGCGGTGAATAAAATAAGAGGTCCTAAGGGTACAGAGGTTACTTTAATAATTAATCGTGAAGGTTTTTCTCAACCTAAAGAATACAAACTTACTCGGGAGAAAATTGAAGTTAAAGATGTAACTTGGGAAATGAAGGATGATAATATTGCTTATATAAAAATCAGAAGCTTTGGCGAAAATAGCTCTTCAGAGTTTAAGGATATTGTTCCAGAAATTCTGACTAAAAACCCTAAGGGGATAATTGTAGATTTACGTGATAATCCAGGAGGATATCTTGATTCTTCAGTTGAAATATCGTCGAAGTTTATCCATAATGGAGTAATAGTTTTCGAACAAAATAAAAATGGTAATAAGAAACCATATAATGCAACCGGAGATTCCCAATTATCTGGATTTAAAATGATTGTTTTAGTTAATAAGGGTTCGGCTTCAGCTTCTGAAATAATGGCCGGAGCAATCAAGGACCACAATCGTGGGCAACTCGTTGGGGAGACAACTTATGGCAAGGGTTCAGTCCAAGAAGTAGAGGAGCTCAAAGGCGGATCTGACCTTCGGATAACAATTGCTCATTGGTTGACACCAGACGGTAATTCAATAGACGGAAAAGGAATAACCCCTGATATTGAAGTCAAGATGATTGAAAATGATTATAACGCTAATCGTGATCCGCAATTAGATAAAGCATTAGAATTATTAAAATAATTTTAGAAAAAGGATTTCATGCAGGTTATTCTGTTAAAAGATGTAGATAATTTAGGTAAAAAGGGTGAAGCCAAAGAAGTGTCTCCGGGCTATGGACGTAATTTCTTAATAAAACAAGGTTTAGCAGTTTTAGCCTCTCCTGGAAGACTCAAAGAAATAACTCAGAGACTTAAAGCTCAAGAAAAAAAGATGGAGGCATTAAAAAAAGAGTTTGGAGATATAAAAGAATTATTGGAAAATAAAACTTTTGAAATTGAAGTTAAAGGAGGCGAGAGGGGAAGGATGTTCGGGGCAGTTACCCATAAAGAGATAGCTGAGCTAATTAATAAAGAGACTGACTTAAAAATAAACAAGAAACAAATTGAAGAAAAACCAATTAAAGAACTTGGTAAGCATTTTATAAAAGTCAAACTAACTAAAGGAATAGAGGCTGAAATTAAATTAAAAGTAAAAGCTAGGAAGTAAATATGGCTAAAAAACAAACGAAATACATATTTGTGACTGGCGGAGTTTTGTCTGGGCTGGGCAAAGGAATTGTGGCGGCCTCATTAGGCAATATCCTAAAATCTCGCGGTTATAATGTAAATATTCAGAAATTTGATCAGTATATAAATGTAGATGCCGGAACCTTGAACCCCACTGAGCATGGTGAAGTTTTTGTAACTGATGATGGCGCTGAAACTGATTTAGACCTTGGTCATTATGAACGGTTTATTGATAAAAACTTGACCCAAAAATCGAGCGTTATGACTGGTAATATTTATAATAATGTGATTTCTGCTGAGAGGCGAGGTGAATATTTAGGCAAGACTGTCCAAATAATTCCTCATATTACCAATGAAGCAAAAAGACAAATTACTAAGAGCGCAAAATCAGCTAATGCTGATATTCAAATTGCTGAGATTGGCGGAACAGTGGGGGATTACGAAGGACTTTTTCTTTTAGAAGCAATTCGTCAATTAAGAATGGAAGTAGGGACCGAAAATGTTTTATATGTTCATGTTGTTTTCTTGCCATTTTTAGGAACATCCAAGGAAATCAAAAGTAAACCAGCTCAAAACAGCATTCGAGATCTAAGAGGCGTTGGTATTCAACCAGATGTTGTTGTTTGTCGTTCAGACCATTTAATACCAGAAGAATCTCTGGCTAAAATTTCTCTTTTTGGTAGCGTAGAAAGAAAAGCTATTGTTTCTTTGCAAACTGTTAAAATTTTCTATGAAGCGCCTTTAATTTTAGAACGCTTTGGTTTAGGAAATTACATAGCCAAAAAACTTGGCCTTGGCGCCAAAAAGCCAGATCATAGCAATTGGACGAATTTAGTCAGTAAAGTAAAGCTAATAAAAAAAGAAATGTCAATCGGTCTGGTCGGCAAGTATATGGCTCATGAAGATACTTATTTGTCGGTAACTGAAGCTATTAAAGCTGCTTGCTGGTATCATGGTTTTGAGGCAGATATTCATCGAGTTGACTCTGAATCATTAGAAGGCGGAAATTTAAAAGCTTTAAAAGACTTGGCTGGTATTATTGTACCAGGTGGTTTTGGCGAACGTGGAATTGAAGGGAAAATTGCAGCCGCCCGTTTTGCCCGTGAAAATAAAATTCCATATTTGGGACTCTGTTTGGGAATGCAAATTGCTGTGATTGAATTTGCCAGGTATGTATTGGGCACTAATCAAGTAAACAGCGCTGAATTTAGGCCTAATGTAAAAAACCCAGTAATTACCTTGATGTCTGAACAAAGAAAAGTGGTAAAAAAAGGTGGAACAATGCGTCTTGGCGCTTATCCATGTGTTTTAGATAAAAAATCAAAGGCTTATAAAGCCTATAAAACTCAAAAAATTTCCGAACGACACCGACATAGATTTGAGTTTAATAATAAATATAGAGAAAAACTCGAAAAATCAGGTTTGCGAATTGCTGGAACATCGCCGGATAATAAATTGGTCGAAATTATTGAAGTAGCTGATCATCCGTGGTTTGTAGCTTCGCAATTTCATCCAGAATTCAAATCCAGACCATTTCGTCCTCATCCACTTTTCAGAGATTTTGTTAAAGCATGTATTAAAACATCAGATAAAAAATAAAAATAAGTTTATTAAAAAAATAAGCTTCCAGATTATTAGGGCCGAACCCAAAATAGTTTGGAAGCTTTTAATTAGGATGCCAATAAAATAGTGCTTTTTTATACGGATTTTACTTTTTCTAGCTCTTGAAATATAGCTTGCAATACATCTTTTACTTTCCTTTCCAATAGAGAGAGCTTTTGGTATTCTTCGCGGCCTATGTCACAACCTATGTAACCTACGAGGTTTTTTACCTTTCGAAAGTATTCATGACAAGCATCATAGACTGCTTTGGAAACATCGTCCATGTCCCAAGGGAAAGGGCGTAGGTTGTTGATGCCACCATAGCCATTTAAAACAGTATCTTTTTCCCAAATTTCAAGATGCTGGAAACCATTGATGATCTCAATTAATTCCTCTAGGTCTGCACATGGTATTTGTGCGTTACAGTTACGGTTATAGCATTTTATTTTAGAAGGAACATACTCCGCAGCAATTTCTCCGCACTCCCAACATCTAAAAGGCATTGCTAACACCTCCAATTGTCAAAACTCCATCGCAATTTGCGATAGATATTCCATTATAATTCAGTTCAATATATTTTGTCAAATAAAAATACGGCCTTAGCCGCTTTCTATGCTATACTTATATAATAATTATTTCTTTTCTTTTTTAGTAATCGGTATGACGTTTACAATAGTTGTTTTTTTTAATTGTCTATCAAACTTTGAAATCATTTTCTTTTGGAATTGGACTGTACCATCAATTTTTGCAGAAATAGTGAAATCTTTACCAATTACAACATTTTTGCCAGGATAGTATTTTGTGCCTTTCTGGCGAATAATAATATTGCCAGATTTAATTATCTGTCCACCGAATAGTTTAACTCCCAGTCTTTTGGATTGAGAATCTCTACCTAATTTTGTTGATCCACCAGCTTTTTTGTGTGCCATAAAATTCTCCTATCTCTATTGTCTAATTATTACTATAATAGTATATGGGATAAAAAATAATCGGTCAAGAGAAATATGGAAATTATAAAAATTAATTCACGAAAGCCGAATATAAAAACAATAAAAAAAGCTGCCCGACTGATTAAAGATGGGGGAGTAGTGATTTACCCCACGGATACTTGTTATGGAGTTGGTGCTTCTGCTTTTGATAAGGAGGCAATCAGAAAAGTTTTTGAAATAAAGGGTCGAGATTTTAATAATCCAATATCTATAATTGTTAAAAGCTTAAGGGTTGCCAAGACCATTGCTAAGATCAATGAGATGCAGGAAAAATATTTTTTGAAAAAATTACCTGGCAGATTTACTTTAATTTTTAAAAAGAGAAAAATAGTCCCTGATGAGTTAACAGCAGGCCTTGATACTATTGGTATTCGTATGCCCAGTTATTCTGTTACCGAGTTACTTAGCCATGAGACAATAATTCCTTATACGACAACTTCAGCCAATATTTCTGGTCAATCTATTTGTTATTCGCTGAAGGATTTATTAAAACAATTTAGGGGCAGTGAATTAATTGACCTTATATTAGATGCAGGTGAATTGCCTAGAAATGAACTTTCGAAAATAATTGATTTGACCGAAAAAAAACCCAAAACTATAAAAAGACATAATTAATTATTATGACCAAGATTGTTTTAATTTCTTGTGTAAGTAAGAAAGAATCACATTTGTCGAAAGCTGAAGATTTATACAAAAGTCCTCTTTTTAGATATAGTCTTAAATATGCCAGAAATCTTAATCCATATAAAATTTATATTCTCTCAGCTAAACATGGTCTTTTAACCTTGAATTATAAAATAAAACCTTATAATGAAACTCTTAACGAAATGAAATTAGAACAAATAAAGAGGTGGTCGTTAGATGTACTGAAAAAGCTTAAAAAAGAAACTGACTTACAAAACGATGAATTTATTTTTTTGGCCGGAGAAAAGTATCGGAAATATCTTATTCCTCACATTGTTCATCATATAATCCCAATGAAAGGTTTAAGTATCGGTAAGCAATTAAAATTTTTAAAAGACAAGATTAAAAATGAGTCAGACATGCAATAGTATCCATAATTTATTTAATAATCTTAAAAGAATAAATTTTCCCTTTGATAATTCAGACATTCCAAAAAATGGAATTTATATTCTTTTTGAAAAAGGCGAACTTGCTCATAATCATGATCGAATTGTCCGTATTGGAACTCATACAGGAAGAGATCAATTACTTTCTCGGTTAAAACAGCATTTTATCAATGAAAATAAAGACAGGAGCATTTTCCGGAAAATATTGGACATTGTCTTTTAAATAAAAACAATGATGAATTTTTAAAACAATGGGAATTAGATTTAACTACAAAAAAAGCTAAAGAAAAATATTCCAATATAATTAATTTGGATAAACAAAAAAAGATTGAAAAAAGAGTTACTAAATATATTCAAAATAATTTTAGTTTTGTAGTAATAAAGATAAATTCTAAAGAGCAAAGACTGAAATTAGAATCAAAAATAATTTCTACCGTCTCTCTTTGTGATAAATGCAAGCCTTCTAAAAAATGGTTAGGCCAATTTTCTACAAAAGAAAAAATTCGCCAAAGTGGTTTATGGTTAGTTAATGAGCTATATAAAGAACCATTATCAAATGGAGATATTAAAGATTTAAAAAAATTAGCCTTGAAATAAAAGACTTTTTTAGGTAGAATGATTTTGTATCTAAAATGGAGATAAAAATTGGCTAAATTTATTATAAAAGGTGGGAAGCCATTAAAGGGCGAGATCAGCGTTTCTGGGGCCAAGAACGCTGCTTTACCGATTATTGCGGCGACTTTACTAACCAACGAAGAATGTACAATTACCAATGTGCCCGAAATTGGTGATGTGGAAGTGATGCTTAAAATTATGAAAAAATTAGGCGCTCAAATTGACTTTTCTAATCATACCTTAAAAATTTGCAACAAGAATGTTAAAAGTTGGAAACCTGATGTGTCTCTGGTTGGCCAAATGAGAGCTTCTGTTGTTTTAATTGGAGCACTCTTAGCACGTTTTGGTAAAGCAGAAGTTCATTACCCTGGAGGTTGTTTAATTGGTGCTAGACCAATAGATATACATATTGAGGCTTTGGCTAATTTGGGGGCGAAAATTAAAACTAAGGGTAAAAATTATAGTATCAGTTTAAAACCACCAAGAAATAAAGAAATCATTCTTAAGGGAGTTAGTGTAACAGCTACAGAAAACTTAATTTTGGCCTGCTCAAAATCACCATATACCAATGAAATCAGACTAGCAGCAGTTGAGCCGGAGGTTGAGGACTTAATTAGCTTCTTACAGAAAATAGGAGTGAGAATTAAAGGCAGAGGAACTCATAATTTATTGATTAAAGGCAAGCAGAAGTTAGGCCGAGCAAGCCATAAGATAATTCCTGATCGGATTGAAGCAGCTACCTTGATGATTCTTGCAGCTGTTACTAAAAGCCGATTGAAAATCAAAAACATAAACCCTGAGCACTTAGATGTTTTTATCGCTAAAATTCAAGAGGCTGGCGTTTCCTTGAAACAAGGAGATGATTATTTTATAATAGGACCTCCGCATAAACTGAAAGCGATTAATATTAAGACTGATGCTTATCCGGGATTTGCTACTGATTTTCAAGCACCAATGGCTGTGCTTTTAACACAAGCAGAAGGAATAAGTACAATCTTTGAAACAATTTTTGAAAATAGACTAGGTTATATAAAAGAATTGACCAAAATGGGTGCTCAAGCCAAACTCAAAGACCTTCATCGAGTAGAAATTATCGGACCGACTAAACTTGTTGGTACGCAAATAAATTCTTTGGATTTAAGAGCTGGTGCTACAGTAATTATTGCCGCTCTTTGTGCCGAGGGGATAAGTGAGATTTCTAATGTTGAAACCGTAGATAGGGGCTATGAAGAGTTTGATAAACGGCTGATTGCCCTTGGTGCAGATATAAAAAGGATTAATAATTCACAGGGTAAAGGAGAATAATGTTTGTTAAAAGAATAGGAATCGATTTAGGAACTGCTAATGTTTTAGTTTACGTGCCTAAAAAAGGTGTGATTATTAATGAGCCCTCAGTAGTGGCAGTTTCAATTGATGATAATAAATTAATGGCTGTTGGTAATGAAGCCAAAGAAATGCTTGGCCGAACGCCGGAAACAATTACTGCATCGAGACCGCTTAAAAATGGAGTAATTGCCGACTATAGAATTACCGAATCAATGCTTAGATATTTTATAAATAAGGCAGCCGGTGGTGTCCGACTATTTAGACCAGAAGTTATGGTATCAGTTCCGGCTGGTGTTACTTCAACTGAACAAAGAGCAGTAATTGATGCTACCATGCAAGCTGGAGCTAAGGCAGCTTATATTATAAAAGAGCCGGTTGCTGCTGCTATTGGGGCTGAAATCCCGATTGCTGCTGCTTCTGGCAATATGGTTGTTGATGTTGGCGGAGGCACATCTGAAGTAGCGGTTATCTCTTTGGGCGGTATTGTGGCTTGGGCCTCAGCCAGAGTTGGTGGAGATAAGATGGACCAGGCTATTTCTAATTATATTAGAAAGAAATACAATTTAGCAGTTGGAGATAGAACAGCCGAGGAAATAAAGATAAAGATAGGAACCGCGACCCCTTTGGCTCCCAATGAAGAGCTTTCTTTGGAAGTCCACGGTCGTGATATGATTACCGGAATGCCCAAATCGCTAACAATTACTTCTAATGAAGTGGCTGAAGCAGTGAAAAATGAACTTGATGAAATAATTACTGTTACCAAATCAGTTTTGGAACAAACTCCTCCAGAACTTTCAGCTGATATTATTGATCAAGGAATGATTTTGTCAGGCGGCGGAGCACTTCTTAGAAACCTTGATAAGCTTATTACTGAGGTAACTGGCGTGCCTTGCTATTTGGCTGAAGAACCTCTTTTGTGCGTGGTTCGCGGGACTGGTATTGCTTTGGAAAATTTAGATGAGTATAAAAAAAGCATTCTTTATACTAAATCGAAATGAACCAGAATAGAAAAGAATATAATACAATAACTATATTTAAAAGCATAAATATAATTGTTTATGCTTTTATTTTTATAATATTAGAAATTGCGATTGCTTCTCGGTTTACATATCCGCAACTAAAATATATTATTCCTTTTTTAATTTTGGGATTATTAATCTATCTTTTCAAAAAACCGTTTTGGGGACTCGTAACATTAGTCATTGTTTTACCTTTTCATGCTTTTTTGACAATGTATGCTCAATATCATTTTCTTCTTAATGGCCAGCAAGTTTTTTGGGTAGCTTTTTGGAAGGAAATGATAATAATATTGCTAGTGATTGTAATTTTGGTCAAATCTTTATGGCAGAGAAAATTACCTTTTAAAATCCTAATCCTAGATTGGTTTATATTGGCTTTATTTGGCCTGGGTATTTTGTCCATAATTTATGGTACTAAGAATCTAGGTCAGGCGATTTGGGGGCTTAGGACTGACTTTGAGTTTTTCATAACTTACTTTTTAGCTAGAAGTATTATTACTAATAAAAATCAATTAAAAATCATTTTAGCTTCGATTTTAGGGAGTGGAGTCATAGTTGCTCTTTTTGGCTTTATACAAGTTTATTTCTTGCCAGTAGATTACTTAATGCGTTTTGGTTATACTTGGTTGCCGTGGGTTCCTAATGGACCTTTGCAGGCTTATCAAGGGCTTGGTAATTTTGTAAGAATTATTTCTACTTTTTCTGGTGCTATACAACTTGGACCATATTTAGCTATTCTAATTTTATTATCATTAAGTTTGTTAGTTTTCATAGAATCAAAAATTATTAAGGTTTTCTTAGGATTGCTTTCAATTCTTTGTCTTTTTCCTTTGTATCATACGTTTACTCGTAGTGCCTGGTTGGGATTAACAATTAGTCTTTTTGTGCTGATATTAATACTTTTGCAAAAAAGCTTTAAAAAAATCAGTACTTATAGTAAAAGAATTATTAGCATTGTGTTAATAGTAGTTTTTTCGGCTGGTTTAATTCTTGGTGTTTCATTTTTGTTGAAATCGGCTGTTCCCGGAGGCACTACGTATTTTGATGAATTAGTTCTGCATAGAACTTCAACTCCCGAACACTTAGCAAGTATTACTGAAAGTTTAAAAACTATCAAAAATAATCCTTTTGGCTCAGGCTTGGGAACTAGCGGTTTGGTTACCTTACGCTTCGGTCATCGTTCCCTTTCAGAAAACTGGTATCTGCAAATTGCTTTGGAAATGGGAGTTTTGGGTTTAGCAGTTTTTATTGCCATAATGGTTGTTTTTATCCGTTCAATTTATAGACTGTATCGTGACAATAAAGATAATTTCATCAAAGGGGCCTCTTTAGGTATTCTTTTGTCTTTTATTTGTTTCTCAGCAGTTGGTTTATTCCTTCATGCTTGGGGAGATAATACTGTTGTGGCTCTGACTTTTTGGATTTTAGCCGGAGGACTGATTGAATACCAAGTTTTACAAAAATCAAATTAGCAAAAAATTTACCTTACTAAATCGGCTCCTGCAGTCGATTTTTTATTTAACAAAAATAAGGAAAATTTTGATTATATGATATAATTAATACAATTATTCTTTATTAATCATTATTTACTTATCATCATGAAAATAGCTTTAGTTCCAGATTATTTAGCTGAATATGGCGGAGCAGAGCGGACATTTGAGGTCTTTTGTCAAATGTTTCCCGATGCCTCTATTTTTACACTTGCTTATAATCCGTCAAAAATGCCAAAGAGTATTAAGAAAATGAATATTACTGTATCACCCTTGCAAAAGAAAGTGACTTATAGAATTGCCAGAAGTTTGGTTGGGCCAGAAGCTATTGTTCCTTATGCGCCAAAAGCTATTGAGCAGTTTGATCTTTCTGATTTTGATATTGTGATTTCTGCCGGCGCATTTGCCAAGGGCTTAATCACTAAGCCAGAAACTACCCATATTTTTTATTGTCACCGATTAATGCGCTTTTTATGGGAGAAGCATGAAGAAGCACTGGCTACCAGATCAAAATTATTAAGGCCTTATTTGAGACGCTTGGCTTATAAAATAAGGATTTGGGATTTCTTAGCGGCTGATAGGGTTGATTATTTTATTGCCAATTCCGGCTTTACCCAAAAACAAATTAAAAAATTTTATGGAAAAGACTCAGAAGTTATTTATCCGCCAGTTGATATATCTCAATTCAAGGTTGGTTCAGCTCGTGAAGATTATTATTTAATGGTTACGCGCATTGGTCCTTTTGACCAAGTTGAGCTGGCAGTACGTGCCTTTGATGAACTCGGTAAGCATTTATTAATAATCGGGGATGGGTCAGAGAAGAAAAAGCTGCAAGATCTAGCCAAACATAATATTGAATTTTTGGGATTCAAACCGCCAAAAGTTTTAGCTGAATATTATGCGGGAGCTTCGGCTTTTATTTCAGTCGGTGAGGAAAGTTTTGGTTTGACTGAAGTTGAGGCAATGGCCTCGGGCGCTCCTGTTATTGCTTACAAAGAAGGGGGAGTTGAGGAAACTGTTATCCCGGGCGTAACTGGCGAATTTTTTAAATATTTGACAGTCAGAGAACTGGTTAATGCTATTGAATTTTTTGAAAAAAATCGATCTCGCTATGACGCACAAAAGATTCGTGCCCATGCTGAACAATTTGATCAAAAACATTTTAAACAAAAGATCAAAAATTTTATTGAAAAAGTTACTAATAAAAAGGATTAATCATGGCTAGTCAATCAAATGGATCACAAAAACAAGCAATTCAGCCAAAAACTACACAACAATCACAACCTCAGCAAACTCAAACACAGCCAACGGCTCCCAAAAAGAAAAAGACTTGCTGGATAGTTGGATTAATTGCCTGCTGTAGCTGTTGTGCTATTATTCTTATAGTGATTATAATTATTTTAGGAGCTTTGGCGGCTACTGGAATTTCGGATGTTCCAATTTTATCGCCCATACTTTATAAAGAGCAACAGCCAATAAGAAGGGTAATTTACGATCAGAATACAATTAAAAACTTCAATCAACGCTTGGATAATTTACAGCAAAAAACTGCTACTACACAGAGCATTGTTATGACGGAATCAGAACTAACGGCTCTGCTAAATCAAGATTCCAGCGGGCAAAGCACGCAAAATATTCAAAATATTCAAGCCGTCATTACGCCTGACCTTATTGAATTATATATAAAATTTGCTCAACCTTCGAGATTAGTAATAACTGCTCAGGTTGTGCCTGAGGTTGAATCTGGTCAATTGAAGCTTAGATTCACACAAGCCAAAGTGGGCCCCTTTAATATTCCCGAATCACAGTTATCTGGCCTGAATAATATGCTTAAACAAAATACTAATAACTTTATAAGTCCAACCGATCAGATTACCAATATAATATTAAAAAACAAGGAAATGATTATTTATTTCAAATCAGTTCAATCCGCACCAGTAACATAAAATTTTATCCAGATCAATAAATCAGATTATGATCAATATAAGACGACATACGAACAAATACAAAAAAAGTTTTAAATATCAATAAAATAAAGTAAAATATAAATAACCCTATAAAAACCGAAGGGTAAAGGAGGAAAAATGACAGAAGAAAAAGAAAAAGAAGTAGGCAAAATTATTCACTACTACACCAAGCTGAAAGTGGTAATTTTCAAATTGAAAGATGGACTGACCAGTGACGATAAGATTCACATTAAGGGACATACTTCTGATTTTACACAAAAAGCTGCCTCCATGCAGGTTGAACACAAAAAGATCGAGAAGGCCAAAAAGGGCCAAATTATTGGTTTGAAGGTCAAGGAACATGCACGTGAAGGCGATGTAGTTTATAAAGTAGTCAAGGAATAGCAAATTTTATCTAAAGAGTAAAAAATTATACTCTTTTATCTATGATGGATTCCAAAGACTAAGTTTTAAAATTAGTTAGTTTTTATTATTAAAAAGAAACAATGAATAATAAAAGATGCACTATAAAGGTTTCTGGTGAGGTTCAAGGGGTGTTTTTTCGTCACAGTACTAAACTTAAAGCAGAAGAGCTTGGCCTTACTGGCATTGCTCGTAATGAGATTAATGGAGGGGTTCTAGTTGTTGTTGAAGGCGAAGTTGATAAAATTAATGAGCTGATCAAATGGGCCCGCGTTGGACCACCTGAAGCGGAAGTAGAAGATATTGATATTACCTGGCAAGAATATAAAGGTGAGTATAGTTATTTTAGGATTGAATAATAGTTCAAATAGAATGAATATTATCAATAAACACTTGACTGATTATAATAAATCTTTATAATAACAAAATGTCTTTCAATATTGATAGGAGGTGAATCAGAAGTTCGGTAGCATCGCTGATAGAGACGATCTTGAATGGAGGTTTTGCAATGGCGGGAGAGATTGAAATAATCTCTATGGTGAATGATGAGCTATCTCATCTTCCCGATCTGCGCTCTCACTTTGTGAGGACTATGGAAAAAATGGGAAAGTTCAGGGATTGTCCAGACGGTCAGTTCGAGCACAAGAAGAAGATTCTTGCGAAGGTCAACAAAAAAAGTATTCTGATCCTGCCATTAGGGTTTCTCTCAGATGAGCGGACAAAGCTTCTAGAATTCGTGATCAATTGTCCTCACCAGGGCCTTATCTGCATTCTGTCGGACTGCATCAGCGCCGTGCATGAAGGTATCATCAGTCGCCACTCCGGTCCTGTAAGTATACACAGTCGGGACTATGAAGGGGTAGCGCGTATCCAACGGAAAGTCCAGAACTATACGCAAGAACTAGCGAAAGTATAAGGAGGATATCTACAAGTAAATATAGAGATTCTGGACCGAGTTGGTCATGTTTATCACATCGAGAACATTACTAGCAAGGTCCTTTTTCTTAAAACAAAAGAACTCTTTTCAGAGTTCTTTTTATGTAAAATTAATAATTTTGAATAAGGGGGCAGCTAGAAGTTCCATTTTGAGATTTACTCAATTTGGTTTTTCTGAGTCACCCCAAGGCGGACACGTGATCGTTATGGATTTTAAGGACTGAGGATTTGCTTCTCTCTGTTCCTTTGAAGGAAGGCCACTTTGTTGGGGCGGGGCAATTGTATCGTAGAATCTGCGTGCATGATTAGCACTATAGAAAACAAGATGATTATTGCTCCAAGAAACGCAATTCCAGCCCTCACATCGTTGAATATGAGCCAACAATTTAGAATACTCCTGCTTTCACCCCCAGTGAGTCTTACGATTGGCACTATAAGTACCAAGCCACCGGTGATTAGTAGCCCTCTGTATAGCCATGATGCATGACCTCGAATACCACTCTGGCTTCGGTACATTGCCCTCATTATGATGAGCATCAGGCTTATGCCCAACAACAGACCCATGCCGAAAGCAAAACCCAAAGTCCAACCGGTCACTCCTGTCAAATTTCCCACTTTATTACTCCTTTCTATATCTGGGTGGAAAATACTGCTCATTCTATCATATCAATTATTTCAAGTCAAGACCTAATTTAAGGGTGGCGGAATTCTATTTATTTAGTTAAAATAGATAAAGCAAATAAAATTTACCCCGAGTAGAGTTAAAGGGAAAAGGAGCACTAATGCATTTTGATTTTTCATCACCGTTTTTTTCTTTAGCTATTATTTTAATTGCTTTATGGACAATTCCTTGGAAGGGCGTGGCATTATGGAAATCAGCTCAGAACAAACAATTAGGCTGGTTTATTGCCATGCTTATTCTGAATACCTTAGCCATCTTAGAAATTACTTACATTTTCTTTTTTGCAAAAAAGAAAAAAATTAAATAAGACAATATCATGAAAATTGCTTTAGTTAATGATAGTTTTTTGCGCGGTCGAGGAGCTGACCAGGTTGTTTTTGAATTAGCAAAAAGACTTGGAAGGATTCACCAAGTTGATGTAATAACCGCAGAATCAGATTTTCCGGAAAGTAATTTCAGAATAAAAAAAGTCAAAGCCAGACGTCTTTTGACCGGCACTTGGCGCGATTTTTTATTTTTCAAAACTGCCTGGGCTTTCCGAAAGGAAGCTTCTGGGTATGATATTATCAATCTTCACCATGCAACTTTAGCCCCTGCTTTTTGGCGGTTCAAAAATGTAGTCATAACTTATCATGGTTCGCCGTTTAATCTTTTGGGTGAGGGCGGATTCAGAAGTATGGCTCGGCGATTTATTAATAAAAGAGGCATATCTTTTGCTTGCAAAAATAAAAAAACAATTGCCATTTCTGAATATATAAAGAAAGAGCTGATTGCTAATAAAATTCATTCAGAAAAAATCAAAGTAATTTATGATGGAGTAGGCAACGAATTTAGGCCAACATATGAAGACTATAAGTTTATGTTTTTTGTTGGTCATCACGATAAACATAAAAGAATAGATCAGTTAATTGAGATAGCGTCAGATCTAAATTTTAAATTGAAAATTGCCGGTTCAGGTCTAGAAACAAAATATCTCAAGAAAAAAGCCAAAGATATACTTGCTCCAGTTGAATTTCTGGGCAAAGTTTCTGATGAAGACCTCTTAAGTTATTATCAAAAATGTTCATTTTTTGTATCAGCTTCGGCTTGGGAAGGATTTGGTCTAATATTTTTGGAAGCTGCTCGGTGCGCCAAACCATCAATAGCTTTTCGAGTCGGTTCAATTCCCGAACTGATCAATCATGAAAAAACGGGATTCTTGGCCAATAATAAACAAGAATTCAAAAGATATGTTAAGATATTAATAGATTATAGAGATTTGCGAAGGAAAATGGGCGAGGAAGCAATGGTTCAAAGCCAAAAATTTAATTGGGGAGCAAGTGTAAAAAAATATTTAGAAGTTTTTAGGGAAATTCAATGATTAAAGTTCGTTTTGCGCCGTCACCAACCGGCAAATTACATATTGGAACAACTAGGACAGCCCTTTTTAATTACCTTTTTGCAAAGATTAATAAAGGCAAATTTATTTTGCGTTTTGAAGACACAGATAAGGAAAGATCAACTAAAGAGGCAGAGAAGGACATTCTGGAAGCCTTAGAATGGTTGGGTTTGTCTTTTGATGAAGGGCCTTACCACCAAATGGAAAGATTACCAATTTATAAAAAATATGCCGAAAAATTATTAAAGGAAGGCAAAGCATATTATTGTTACTGCACAAAAGAAGAGTTAGAAAAAGAGAGAAAGGAAGCGGAGGTTAAAAAAATAGCTTATCATTATAGTGGCAGATGCTCTAGTTTGACTCCAGAGCAAATCAATGAATATAAAAAGCAGGGCCGAAAACCAGCTATTCGTTTTGAACTGCCGTCAGAGAAAGTCAAATTTAAAGATTTAATTAAAGGAGATATTGAATTTGATACCTCACTTTTCGGCGATCCAATAATCATGCGAGCTGATGGTATGCCGATTTATAATCTGGCCAATTTAGTTGATGATAAGGAAATGGGAGTAACCCATGTTATTCGCGGTGAAGATCTTTTGTCTTCAACTCCAATTCAAATTCTTTTGGGCCGGGCTTTAGGTTTTAAAGACTTATCTTATGCTCATATGTCTTTGACTCTAGCAAAAGATAAGACCAAACTATCCAAAAGACATGGAGCGGTAGCAGTAACCGATTATAAAAATATGGGATATCTGCCGGAAGCAATGATTAATTTTATTGTCCTTCTGGGTTGGCATCCAGGAGAAGGTGACACCAGGGAATTTTTTACATTACCAGAATTGGAAAAAGAATTTTCTTTGGAAAGGGTAGGAAAGAATGCAGCAATTTTTGATATTGAAAAATTAGACTGGTTTCAAGAACATTATATGAGAGAACTTGCTAATAAAAAAACCATAAAAGAGATTAAAAATTTTTTTGATATTGATATAGAAGAAAAAATATTAGAAAAAATATGGAAAGTTTATGTTGTTGATGGCAGAATAAGATTCTTTAACACTTTATACAAAGAGCATAAATATCTTTTTGAAGAGCCAAAATATAGACCAGAGCTTTTGGTTTTCAAAAAGAGCGATAAAGAAAAAACAGCTAAAGGCCTAGATTTCGCTTTAAATAATTTAGAAAATTTGAAGGACTGGAAAGATATTAAAAGCATAAAGAAAGCACTTCATGAAGTCGTGGACTCAAATTCAGATTTGAGTTTCGGTGATGTATTTTGGTCAGTAAGGGTGGCATTATCTGGCAAAGAAAAAAGCCCATCACCCGAAGAACTTTTATGGGTTTTAGGTAAAGAAGAGTCTGTAAAAAGAATAGATAAGGCAATGAAAAGTTTATAAAGTTTAATTTTAATTTTTTCACTTTTCATTTTGAATTTATTTCGTTCCGGGGTCGTCTAGCGGTAGGACGCCTGATTCTGGATCAGGTAACCTTGGTTCGAATCCAAGCCCCGGAGCCAATAGTATGGGTTCTGAGCGACCTATCCCCGTCATATTTTTCAAAATTAAAAGGAGTTAACACTCCTTTTTGTTATATTTTAGAAATAAACTTTTAGAGCTCTTAGATAAAGTTTTGCTTTTAGATGGCCTAATAATTCTCTTTTTTCTTCTCTTGTTCCATTCTTTAGTATATATTTCGCATAAGTCCTTATATCCATTTCGGCATGGCCTTCCATAATGCCTACCAAACCCTTATTTGCTTGAATTTTTGCTTCTCTTATTAACTTTTTTTTCAAAAATATACGAAATATCAGTGCTAATAATATTATCATTAAAGGTCCGCCAATAAATTCTGCTAATGTGAACTGCCAACCGAGCAGAATTGCTATGACAATACCAAGTTCAATAACCAGGTTTGTGGAAGCAAATTCAAAAACAATAGCTGCTAAGAAATCACCGCCTTTTCTGAATATAGAACGTGCGATTGCTACAGCAGCATATGAGCAGGATGAAGAAGCAGCCCCCAGGCCGGTGGCTATAGCTAAAGTTTTTGGTGAACTATCAGGCAAAAGTCTAGCCATTTCTCTTTTTGAAACAACAGCTTGAATGATTGCCGAAATTCCAAAGCCGAGTATAAGAGCCCAGAGTATTTCCCAAAACATGCTAAAAGAAATAGATAAAGCTTTTAATAAATTAGATAAAATCATAGGCAATTATATTATACTATATTTCTCACAATACCAGATTATATTATAATCTTATATAAATAGCACAAAAGGCCGTTTTTGTGATAAAATTTTAAGAGTTATTATTTTTTATGAAATTTTGACTATGGAAAAAATCACGACTGCAGATTTGCAAAGAATGATGCTCTTATCTTACGAAAGAATTGATCAAGACAAAGAAAAAATCAATAAAATTAATGTTTTTCCAGTTCCTGACCAAGATACAGGATCTAATTTGGCAATGACCTTACTTGGTGTTAAAGATGCAATCGAGAACAAAAGATACAAAGGTCTTGCTGAATTTTCTACAGATTTGCTTGATGGAATTATCGGATCAGCTCGGGGGAATGCTGGTGTAATTTATGCTGGTTTTTTAGCTGGATTCTTATCAGCCCTTCAGAACAAAAACCCAATTAATAGCCAAAGTATAGCTATAGCTACGCATGAAGGCGCAATAAAGGCCAGAAATTCTATTCATGAGCCCAAAGAGGGGACAATCCTTGATGTTATTGATGCCTCTGCAGAATCAATGGATAAGGAACATAAAAACGATAAAGACATTGCTTCGCTTTTCAAAAAGGCAGTCAAAGAAGCCAACCTTGCTCTTCTGGCCACCAGAGATAAAATGGAAATTTTAAAAAAAGCAAACGTGGTGGATGCTGGTGGACTTGGTTATTTGATAATATTAGAGAGCTATCTTGAGGCATTAGGTGGGACTACTCTTAAGAGATTCAATTCAAAAAAGTCTTCAGATCAAGTTCGAAAATTTGTTCAAAAAATTTCCTTTCGTTACGAAGTAATCTTCTTAATTAAAAATCCAAAAATAAGAAGCAATGCTCTTTGTAAAAAACTTCAAGAAATCGGCGACTCAATTGATATTTTAGCCATTAAAAATCAAATGAGGGTTCATATTCACACTGATGATACGAATAAAGTAAAGAAAATAGCAGCTGATGCCGGAGAAATCAAGAATTTTAGGATAGAAGATCTCGCGACAGAGGTAAAAGGAAAAATTTATGAAAAAGAAAGAAATATCGGAATTGTGATTGATGAGACTTCAGATATACCGGAAAAAATAATCGAAAAATATGCACTTGGTTTTGTGCCTTTTAACATTGAATGGCCGGAGGGCGAAAAACTGCCTGGAGAAAATATTTACCAAAAAATGCGCGAAGCTGAAAAAAGGAGGATCGATAAACTACCTAAGACATCCCAAGCACCCCCAAAAGAATTTTTTGAAGCTTATAAGAAAACAATAAATAATTTGTCAAAAAATTCAAAAGTTATTTCCATCGTTCTTTCTTCAAAAGTCTCTGGCGCTTATAATTCCGCTAGTCAGGCAGCCAAGATGATGGATAAGCCATCAAAGATTTTTGTACTGGATTCCCTCCAGGCAAGTTCAGGTTCAGCTATTATTGTTTTGAAAGCAATTGAGCTTAGGGAAGATAGAAAAAGTTTTAATGAAATAATAAAAGAATTAAAAGAACTGTCACCCAAGATCCAATTATTAGGAGCATTAGAAGATCCAAGATGGCTGGCAGCCGGCGGAAGGATAAGCACTTCACAGGCGGTTTGGGCAAAAAGAATTAGCAAGTTTGGAATAAGGGCCTTATTTGCCATTAAGGAAGGCAAAATTGAAAAAGGAGGAGTTGTTTTTGGAGCAAGTGATCTTGCCACAGCCCTTTATAAAAAGATAAAGGCGACTTCAGAAAAGTATAGAAGAAAGGGTAAAAAAATCAGGGTCGTTATCAACCATTGTGATAACCTAGGGCAAGCAGAAAAATTGAGAAAAATGCTAAAAAAAATTGATGCCGAGGTTCTTTATATAAATTTGGTCGGCCCAGTGATTGGAACACATATAGGACCAGGTTCTTTAATAGCTGCCTGGACTTTAATTGATTGAAATATATGAATAATTTATCTTAGTTTTCTGTTAAAGATTATTTATTAATAGTTGATAGGTTTTTTTGAATTTTATTATTGACAAGTCTTATATTTTTTAGTATAATATAGACAAATTAATAAAATTAATAAAAAAGGCTAAAAATGTTGATTCAAAAATATTTAGCTCAAATGTTTCAAGCAAATGCTTCGGACATTCATTTCAAGGTGGGTAAACCTCCAGCTATTAGGACCACTGAAGGTATTAAAGTTTTGGATGTATCACCATTATCCGACAAAGAAGTTTTAGAAATTTTAAAATCGATTTTGCCACAAAAATTATTAGACAAATTAATGAGCGAAAAAATTGATGTTGATTTTGCCTATCAAGACACAGAATATGGCCGATTCAGGGCTAATGCCTATTTTCAAAGAGGAAAGATTAGTATATCTATGAGAGCTTTGCCAGCCCAAGTTCCCGGATTTAAAGAGTTAGGTTTGCCGGATGTGGTCGAACAGTTAGCCCTAATGACCAGAGGTTTGGTCTTGGTCACTGGTCCAGCCGGTAGCGGCAAGACAACTACTTTAGCTTCAATTGTCGAATTTATTAATAATCATCTTCCTTGGCATATTATTACCATTGAAGATCCATTAGAAATTATTCACAAGGATAAAAAATCAGTAATAGAACAGCGGGAAGTAGGTGGAGATGTTCCTTCTTTTGGTTTAGCTTTAAAATTTGTTTTGAGGCAGGATCCAAACATGGTTTTGATTGGTGAAATGCGAGATCGGGAAACCATTGAGGCGGCTATCAGGCTTGCTGAATCTGGAACCTTAGTTTTTGGTACACTTCATACGCTCGATGTTAATGAAACTATTAGCCGAGTTGTCGATTTTTTCCCGGCTGAATTGCAGGATCAATTCCGTTTGTCTTTAGCCGCAACTTTGAGAGGAGTTATTTCGCAAAGGTTAATTACATCTTCGATTACCCATAAGAAGGTTTTAGCTACTGAGGTCATGATTGTTGATAAATTATTCCAGGATTTTATCAGGGATAAAAAAGATTATAAAATTCGGGAATCTATTGCTCAAAACACAACTCAAGGTATGCAGACTTTTGACCAGTGTCTGATGAAGCTTTTTGTTGATAAGGTCTTAAGTCTTGAAGATCTCGAATTAGCATCCTATAATTTCCACGATTTAAAAATCGAACTTCAGAAAAAAGGATTAATAAATTAATTAGAGATACTTTTTAGAAAAAAGCTTGTAAGGGAAGTTATATAAAATCTCTTGACAAGCTTTTTTTGAATATGTAAAATATGAAATGTAGGAAATATCATATTTAATTAGGGAGGTATAATATGATTCATATAAGATCCAAACACAGGATGTTTCACGGCGAGCCGCGATTTTGGGGAGCAACATCGGTTGGAGAAAGGGGACAAGTTGTGATCCCAGCCGGTGCCCGCAAGCTTTTGAAACTTAAAAAAGGAGACAAGCTTGTTGTTCTTTCCAAAGGGGATAAGCTTTTGGGTTTTTTGAAGGTAGATGAAATTACTGGATTTTTAAAGACTTGGTTGACCAAACTCGAAGAAATAAAGGAGAAATAAAAATGGATAATATGATCGAGGTAAAAAACTTAACCAAGAAATTTAAGAGTTTTGTAGCGGTTGATAATATCTCTTTTGATGTTAAAAAGGGAGAAATTTTTGGCTTTTTGGGCCCCAATGGCGCTGGTAAATCAACCACTATTCGGGTTTTAACTACTCTTTTAAGGCCAACTTATGGGACGGCTAAAGTAGGTGGGTTTGATATTAAAAAGCAGCAGGAAGAAGTTAGAGAGCGCATTGGTTTAGTAGCGGAAAAAATAATTCTTTACGATCGTTTAACAGCTAATGAGAATCTTAATTTTTTTGGCCGAATTAATCGTATGGCACCTGAGCTTATAAAAGAACGATCTAATAAATGGCTTAAAAGATTACATATGGAAGAATGGCGCAAAAGTTTAGTTGGCACCTATTCAACCGGCATGAAACAACGAATTAATATCGTTCGGGCTCTACTTACGGAACCAGAAGTTTTGTTTTTGGACGAGCCAACTTTAGGGCTTGATCCACAAACCACCCGTGTTATTAGAGATTTTTTGACAGAACTTAATAAGCAGGGTATTTCCATGATATTGTCTACCCATGATATGTTGGAGGCCGATTTTCTGGCTCACCGAGTAGCCATAATTGACCATGGACAGATTGCCGCTCTGGATACGGTTGAAAATTTAAAAAAAAGAGTCAAAGGTGTTGAGCAACCAACCTTAGAAGATGTTTTTTTGGAAATTACTGGTAAAGAAATTCGTGATATTGCTACTGGTCGAATGCCGCAAAGCGGTGGGCCAAGACCTGGCGGAGGCGTAGCAACTAATAGAGTGAGGTAGACCTATAATGCAAACTATCAAAGATACTTATCAAATTACTAAAAAAGATTTACTTGAATTTGTCAGAGATCGTTTAAGAATTATAACTTTTTTTGTAATGCCTATCTTCATGATGATTTTGGTTGGCTTTATTTTTCCTAGCCAAAATTCTCTAAAAAATATTCCAATTGGAATTGCAAATATGGATAAAGGTCAAATAGGCCAAAAATTAACCGAAGCAGTCCAGAATTTAAAAATTTCTAATAATAGCAATGCATTTGTCGTCAAAAACTATAATGACACTGAGGCAATTAAAGAAGGGATTAAAAAACAAGAAATTAGTGGGGTATATCTATCCCTTCAGATCTCTCATCTATGATTGGCAAAAATCAGCAAGCTCAGGTGACAATTGTTCAAGATCAAGCTAATCCACAAATTTCGGCCTTAACCACACAGGTGCTTTCGCAAATAATTGAAGGATTTGGCAAGGGAATTGGTATGCAGAAGTTAGGCTCAATTCTTGTTCAAAAAACTCAAGTTTCTAGTCCAAATCATCCAGCCCTATCACCGGCAGCTTTCATTACCCCGGTTATCGTTGCTTTACAAGGAATAATTCCAGGAAATCCAAACTATTTTGAATTTGTTGCTCCAGGTATTATAGCCATGATTGTTATGACTGCAGTTTTAACTGGCTTGGCCGCTTCTGTTTCTCGGGAAAAAGAACGAGGAACGCTTGACGGCATATTAATTGCACCAGTTAGCAGATTAGCTATTATTTTAGGTAAAGCTTTTGCTCAGACAATTAGAGGTTTAGTTCAAGGAGTAATTGTTTTACTCTTGGCAATTTTTCTATTTGGAGTTACCGTTCATGGAAGTATACTTTTAATTGCGGTTATAGTTTTGTTAGGCGTTTTTTCCTTTGTTGGGCTTGGTATTTTGGTTTCAGCCGTTGCTTCAGAACAAGAAACAGCGACCCAATTACTTTTTATGTTTCAATTTCCAATGCTCTTTTTATCCGGCGTATTTTTCCCAATCCAGCAGATGCCCAAAGCTATGCAGTATATTTCCTACGCATTACCTCTGACTTATGCTGTACAAGCTTTGAGAAAAGTAATGATTTTAGGTGCAGGACTCTTAGAAGTTAGAAATGAGCTAATAATTCTTTTGGTTTTTGGCGCAATTACATTAGTTGTTGCCGTACCCTTATTCAAAAGAATTATTACGAAATAATACTTGTTGAAATTTATTTAAGATAACTTATAATTAAAAACATGTCATATGGAAAATATCATTGAAGTTAAAAAACTAACCAAAAAATATAAAGATGTCACCGCTGTTGATGACATTTCTTTTGATGTCAAAAACAAGGAAATTTTTGGTATTTTGGGGCCGAATGGAGCTGGCAAGACTACCACTTTGGAAATGATTGAAGGTTTAAGACCAATTACTTCCGGTGATATCAAAGTCGATGGCCTTAATGTTAAAAAAGAGACAAAAAAGGTCAAAGAAATAATCGGAGTACAACTTCAGGCAACAGCATTTTTTGATTATTTGAATTTAAGTGAACTCCTAAAAACTTTTGGTGATTTTTATCATCGAAATATTAATCCAGATGAAATTTTGGAAGAAGTACAACTGGAAAATAAGAAAAAATCCTATGCCCGGCAATTATCCGGCGGACAAAAACAAAGGTTGTCAGTTGCCGCCGCTCTCGTCAACGACCCAAAAGTTTTATTTCTTGATGAGCCGACCACTGGTCTTGATCCACAGGCCCGTCACAATATTTGGGATTTAGTCAAAATGATTCACAAAAAAGGCAAGACAATAATTTTGACCACTCATTATATGGAAGAAGCTGAATATTTATGCGATCGGATTGCTATAATGAATAACGCTAAAATTATTGCCTTGGATACGCCATTGAATTTAATTAAGCAGTACGGCAAAACATCAACCATTGAATTCACCACCAGCCACAAAGTTCCAATTGCCGACATTGAAGCGTTTAAATCTGTCACTAAAGTTGAAAAGGTGGATCATACCTATATTTTACATTCATCTGATGTTGAGAAAACACTCCACAGCTTGGTTGAATATGACGAAGCGCACGGCGTCCATTTCTTAAATCTTCAAGTCAAACAATCGACCTTGGAAGATGTATTTCTTAACCTAACTGGAAGGACTTTAAGGGAATAATATGACGGCTATAAAATTTACACTCGCATCTATAAAAATGTTTTTCCGTAATAAGCAGGGTTTATTTTGGAGTCTGTTTTTACCAATATTAATTATGGTAATTTTTGGTTTAATGAATTTTGGCAATGCCGGTAAGTCAAATATGGCTATAGTTGATATGGCAAAAAACCAGCAGAGCAAAACTTTAATTTCTAACTTGCAAAAAGTAGATATAATCTCAGTTACGCAATATGATAATGAAAATGATGCTAAAGCAAAGCTCGAAAAAGGCGATCTGGATTTAGTCTTAGCGATTCCTAAAAACTTTTTATCAACTCCAACTATGCATGCAGCAACTCAGAATTTACAAGTCGCACCAGGCGCATCTTTACAGTCACTTTCTTCTCCGTCGCTGAAACCAATTGACATAACCCTTTATTATAATCAAGGTAGACAGCAGCAAGCTTTGGCTGGAACTACTGTTTTGAAAGAAACCTTTGATCAAATTAACCATCAAATCACTGGCACCCCTAATTTATTTGTTCTGGACCAAAAAGCAGTAAATTCCAGGAACTTGAATTATATTGACTTTTTGGTGCCGGGCATTATTGCTATGGCGATTATGCAGATGGGTGTTTTTTCAATCGTCTTTGTTATGGTTCAATATCGAAATAAGGGAATTATGAAGCGTTTGCTGGTTACTCCAATGAAACCAATTGAATTCATCTCCGGCCAGGTTTTGACCAGAATGGTAGTCTCTGTACTGCAAGTCACAGTAATTATATCCATGGCCGTCCTCATATTTCGTATACATATGATTGGTAGCTATTTACTGCTTCTATTCTTGGTATTCTTAGGCGGTCTTCTCTTTATCAGCATGGGTTTTACTATGTCATCTCTAGCTAAAACCGAAGAATCAGCAGCCCCCGTTGCCAACGTAATTATTTTTCCAATGCTTTTTTTATCCGGTATATTTTTTCCGTCTGAAGCTATGCCGGTCTGGTTACAACACATTGCCTATTACTTTCCTTTGAGATTTTTAGCTGATGCTATGAGGAGAGTAATGACTGAAGGTGCATCAGTGGTAGATATCAGAGTTGATATATACTGGTTAATAATCTGGGCGGCAATAATGATAATTCTGGCTATGCTATTCTTTAACTTTGGTCAGGAGGAATAGAAATGAATGTTATTGAAATAAAAAATATAGTCAAAAAATACAAAACAGGCGAAGAGTATACTGTCGCCTTAAACAGAATCAATATGACTGTTAAAAAGGGCGAATTCGTAGCCATTATGGGGCCATCTGGTTCGGGTAAGTCAACTTTGATGCATATTATTGGTCTACTTGATAAATCAAGTAGTGGCACTTATTTATTAGATGGCAGAGATGTTAGTAAAGTTGGTAAGAATCAACAGGCTGCCATTCGCAACCAAGAAATTGGTTTTGTTTTTCAACAATTTAATCTTTTGGCTAGAACAACTGTGCTGGATAATGTGCTTTTGCCGACGATTTACGGCAGTCTAGATAATAGTATTGATCGGGCGACTCAACTAATTAAAGAAGTTGGGTTAGGTGATCGTATTAGTAATAAAAGCAATCAACTATCTGGTGGACAGATTCAGCGAGTAGCCATTGCTAGGGCCTTGATGATGAAACCTGCTATAGTTTTAGCTGATGAACCGACCGGCAATATAGATACTAAAACATCAAATGAGGTTATGGCTATATTTAGGAAAATTAATCAGTCTGGTACGACAATTGTTTTAGTTACTCATGATTCAGAAATAGCTAAGTTTGCTAGTCGCATTATCGAATTACGAGATGGTCAGGTAGTTTCATCAAAAGGAGAAAGCAGATGAAATTTTATATGATTTTCAAGCAGTCAACCAAAGCAATTTTTACTAATAAAGGAAGAAGCTTTTTAACGATTCTGGGAATAATAATTGGAATCGGCTCAGTTATTACTTTAATCGCCTTGGGAGCTGGAGTTCAATCCAGTATTAGTCGCCAAATTTCTATGCTAGGCACTAATAACCTAAGTGTAAGGCCAGGTTCAGAAAGATTAGATAATAATTCTGGCAATAATCCTTTTAGCAATAATAAAAGCAATAGTTCTAGATCAGGGAGCGCTTCAAATAGAGGGATGAGTGGATCAAGCTCAACTTTGACAGTATCTGATCTAAGTTTATTAAGTGATAATTCTAAACATCCTCAGATAAAAGCGGTATCAGCCAATGTTTCCGGTTCAGCTATTTTTAATATTGATGGAGTAGACCAACGTTATGCGGTGTTAGGCACCTCGCCATCTTATTTTGATATTCTTAATCTTTCTTTAAATAAAGGTAGACTTTATAATTCAACCGATATTGACCAAAAAAACAAAGTGGTGGTTTTGGGCAGTCAGTTGGCAACCGATTTATATAAAACCAATAATCCGATTGGCAAAACATTAACCATTAGTACTGATGCCTATCAAGTTATTGGTGTTCTTAATCAAACCAATGAAAGTGGATTTAATAACCCCAATGCTCAAGCTTATATTCCGTATACAACAGCAATGAATACTTTCAAAATTAATAATTTGAGCAGTATTACTATTCAAGCTCAAAGTGAAGGCGTAGTCGACCAGGTTAAATCTGATATAGAAAAAACTCTTTTAGCTAATCATAATATTAAAGAAGCAAAGTTAGCTGATTTTGCTGTTTACTCCCCAAAAGATTTGCTTTCTACAGTCGAAAGTATTATGAGCCTTTTGACTTCGCTATTAGCTGGGATTGCGGCCATCTCTTTGCTTGTTGGTGGCATTGGCATCATGAATATAATGCTTGTATCTGTTACTGAGCGCACTCGAGAAATCGGCTTAAGAAAAGCAGTCGGGGCAAAGACCAGAGACATTTTAGTCCAGTTTATAATTGAATCTGTTCTTTTGACTCTTTCTGGTGGAATTTTAGGAATTGGTTTTGGCTTTTTAGCCAGTGTAATACTGGCCCGTTTTGTGGGATTTTCTCCAACTGTGACTTTAAGTGCCATAATATTAGCCGTTGGCGTATCCACGGCTGTAGGATTAATTTTTGGAATCTATCCAGCCGCCAAGGCGGCCAGACTCAATCCGATTGATGCCTTGCGATACGAATAATTATTTTCTTAATTTGACTCTAGATAAGGTATGCTACAATAAAAGCAACAAAGGAGATAATTATGAGGAAAATTATAATAATCATTCTTGTAGTTATAGTCTTGGGAGCTTTAATCTTCCTGGGCTTTTATTTTTATAACACTAATTACAATCAGTCCAAAGTAACTTCTTCTTCCACGCCAAAATCAAATATGCAGACGGCTAATGTTTCCATCACGAATTTTGCATTTAATCCAAACCAACTAATGGTAAAAGCTGGCACTGAAGTTACTTTTAATAATAATGATTCGGTTACCCACACCGTTACTTTCGATTCTTTTAACAGCGGCAATATTGCACCCGGAAGCTCTTATAACCACACTTTTTCTGACAAAGGTACATTCAATTACCATGGTTCAATTCATCCGAATATGACTGGGGCAATAACCGTACAATAGTTAGGCTCAATTTTATAGCCCTTTGCGTATTATAAAAAATGAAAAAGTAGCAAAAATGAAAAAAAGCTTACTAATTAAAAATTTGCTTACTGGCAAGCCAAAAAAATCAAAAGAATACATGATTGCTGAAGTTCCAGTTGGCGAGGGAAAGCTATTTAAAATCGGCTATGGTAAAGTGGCAATTTTCAAAGATGAGAATGGTCAGGTTTATACTTTTTCACCTATTTGCAAACATATGGGCTGTATTGTGGATTGGAATAGTGAGGATAAAACTTGGGATTGCCCCTGTCACGGGTCTAGGTATGATAGATACGGCAAAGTTATCCATGGTCCAACCAAGGCAGACTTAGATAAGAAAGAATTATAGACTTTATTAAAAAAGAAAGCTGACATAAAAAAGCTTTATGTCTTTTTAGGCTTCTTTTTTTACATTTTTATTATAAAATAAAGAAAAGGAATTATATGAAGATTTTTTTAATCGTTCTTGCAATAATTTTAGTTGTTTTAGTTTTGATTCTGGGTTTAAGTGGAGTTTTATTTAGGTTTGGCGCAAAAGTTTCAGATTCTCAAATGGCCAAAGCTAATGGTCAAGAACTACTGAGGGAAAAGCGACGAGTATTAGCAGTGGCTGCCCACCCAGATGATTTAGAATATTGGCCAAGTGGAACATTAGGGGAGTTGATTAAAAACGGTAGTGATGTCACAATAGTGATTTGTACCAAAAACCAGACTGAAGGTGATATCAGAAAAGAAGAACAGCTTAGAGCTGCAGATATTTTAGGTTATACCAAGGTCATTTTTTTGGATCTGCCGGATCGGTATCTACCAGGGCATGCAAATGAACTTCGGCAAAAACTTTCAGATGTATTCAAAGAGATAAAACCAGATACAGTCTTTACTTTTGATGCAGAAAAGGAAGGTCCAGTTTATCATCATCGCGACCATGAAGAAGCTGGAAAAATTACAGAGGAGGTTTCTAAGACCCAAAACATTAAGCATATTTATTTTTTTCACACTTCAGCTCCGGATACCTTGGTTGATATATCCGATATAATCAATAAAAAACTTGAAGCTCTGGATGCGCATGTCAGTCAATCTCATATTTTATTTGGATTTAACTTCCGAGATACCCAACTTAGACGAATGCTTAGGAGTTATGGTAAAATAATAGGTGTAGAGTATGCCGAGCCTTTTAGAAAAGGCTGGTAAATTCACCCCGTGAAATAGTTTCACGGGCTAAAGGAAGAAAATATGAGTATTTTTACTTTATTATCTTTATCGAGCGCTGTACTTATTTTTACTTTGGGCAACTTTATCTATTATCAGGATAGAAAAAGTTCCTTAAATAGAGTATATTTTCTGCTCTGCGTGGCCATTGCTGGCTGGGCCTTTTGTGAGTTTATGTATCGTCAGGCCGGAAGTCCGGATATTGCTTATTTATGGATAAAAGCCAATCAGTTCGCCTATTTCGTTCCACCCATTCTTCTTAATTTCACTCTGATTTTTACCGAAAAAACAAAGTGGCTCAAGAGTAAGTTGACCTACATACTAATCTATGCTCCAGCGCTAATTCTGGTTATTATTGATTTTTTTACTCATCAAATAACAATTACACCAGTCAAAGAATTCTGGGGCTATACTTATGGAGTTCCAAATTCTTTATTTTACAATCTTTTCCATATTTGGGGCCTCGGCATAGGAGTTTTGGTAGTTTATCTTATTTGGCGGTATCTCTTAACTACCACTAATAAAACCAAGAAAAAACAAATAAAATATTTTTTACTGGGTAGCATTATCCCAATCATAGCTGGTATCACCGAGGCATTATTAAGCGAGCTGAAATTTAGAGTTCCAGAGCTGACTATTATTTCTATGAATTGGTTAGTGATATTTATTAGCTACGCCATATGGAAATATAAGCTTTTTGTGTTGGATCCAACCACTGCATCAGAAAATATTGTTTCCACGATGAGCGATTCTTTGATTTTACTAGATCCAGCCGGTAAGATAGTCACTGTTAATCAAGCCACATTAAACTTATTTGGTTATTCCAAAGAGAAGCTTGTTGATAATCAGATAGAAATATTATTAGCCGAAAAGACTTTGGGGAATAAATTACTGCAGAAAATTATTGATAAAAAATCACTTAAAGATTACGAGCTTACTTTTAAAGACAAAGAAGACAAAGATATTATCGTTAGTCTTTCTGGCTCGCTTTTAAAGGATAAAACAGGAAAGATAGCTGGCTTTGTTTTGGTATCTCATGATATTACTGAACACAAAAAAGCTGAAGAAGAAATCAAGAAAAATGCTCAAGAATCGGAGCGAATGAATAAATTTATGGTTGGGAGAGAAATGAAGATTAAGGAATTGAAGAAGGAAAATGAGGAGCTAAAGGAAAAAATTTCCCAAGTATTTAAAGAGAAAAATCCAGAGGTTGTTTTTACTTTTGATATAGAAAAAGAGGGTTTAGTCTATCATCATCGCGATCACGAAACAGTCGGCAAAATTAGTTTAGAAGTTACCCAAAATATAAAACCCGCCCATATTTATTTTTATCACACCTCAGCACCCAATACACTGGTCAATATCACCGAAGTTATTAATAAGAAAATAGAAGCTATGAATGCTCATAAAAGTCAGTCTCATTCTTTTTTAGGATAAATTTGAGGAATAACCAACTTAAACGAATGTTAAAAACTTATGGTAATAAAACTGGTTTTGAATACACTGAACCTCTTAGAAAAGGATGGTGACAAAAAACTAAAATAAAGGCCGAGAGTTGAAGTTATAAAAATTAAATTAAGGGGGATTAAATGAATATTTTTGCTTTATTGACTTTATTAAATGCTATAATAATTTTTTCGGCTGGCAATTTTATTTTCTATCAGAACAAAAAAAATTCATTAAATAGAATATTCTTGGCTATCTGTATATTGGTCGCCTATTGGTCTTTTTGTCAATTTATGTATCTTCAAGCCGCAAACCCCCAGACTGCTTATTTTTGGACAAAGGTAAGTAGTGTATCAACTTTTCTGGTACCGCTTGGGGTACATTTTTTGTTGATTTTTACTGAAAAGTCCAATTTACTAAAGAATAAATTGATTTTTTTCTTACTCTACGCTTCAGCATTAATTTTTACTATTGTTGATTTGACTACTAATTTAATAACTGCTCAACCAGTCAAAGAAGCTTGGGGTTACTCTTATGGCATCCCTGATAACACATGGTTTTTAAATATTTTCAATGTCTGGGTTATGGTTTTGATAGCTTTAGGCGGTTTCTTAGTTTTGCAATATTTTTTTAAAAATCCTAATATAAAAAGGAAGCAACAAGCAAAATATATACTCATTGGCTTAATTGCACCAATGATAGCTATCTGTGTTGATGCAGTATTTGCGGTTCTAAAAATTAAAACTCCAGAGCTATCCACCCTTTCTATGAGCTGGCCGATCTTTTTTATAGGTTATGCAATATGGAAATATGAGCTTTTTATTATAACTCCCAAAACAGCAGCTGAAAATATTATTGCCACGATGACTGATTGTTTAATTTTATCAGATCAGCAGGGTAATATTGTGACTGTTAACCAGGCTGCTGTTAATTTATTAGGTTATTCACAAAGTGACCTTATTGGTAGATCAATAGAAATGGTTTTGAATGAGAAAATTCCTAAAGATAACTTGTTTAAAAAAGTGATCAAACAAAAAAAAATCAGAGATTATGAGATTAACTTCAAAGATAAAGAGGAAAAAAATATTCCCATAAGCCTAGCCAGTTCTGTTCTCCAAGATAAAGTGGGAGAAATAACCGGTATTATTTTTATAGCCAGAGATATTACTGAACGTAAAAAAATAGAAGAGAAAGCAAAGAGTAATATAGCCGAATTGCAAAAAATGAATAAATTTATGATTGGTCGTGAATTAAAACTATCAGAACTTAAGGCAAAAATTAAGAGCCTGGAGAAAAAAATGGGTCAATCGGAAAAATATGAGTAAAGTAAGTAAAGTAAAATTTAATAATGATTTAAAGGGAGCGATTTCCAAAGCTGTTTCGGAAATTGGCGGATTTGGGAAATTTGTCAAAGAAGGTGAGACTGTGTTCTTGAAGCCAAATTTTAATACAGCTGATCCGTTTCCGGCTTCTACCGATCCTGAATTCCTTAAGGCAGTTGTGAAATTAGTGCTGCAAGAAAATCCCAAAAAGGTCATTATCGGCGATTCTTGCACGATGTCTGAAAATACTCGGCAAGTTATGAATAAGCTTGGCATCTTTGAGCTGGAAAAAATGGACCAGAGAATTGAAGTTATACCTTTTGATGAACATGAGTGGCTCAAGAAAGAAATTCCCAAAGGCAAGTACTTAAAAAAAGTATCTATCCCCAAAATTCTGGATCAAGTTGATAAACTTATTCTTTTACCTTGTGTCAAAACCCACTTTATTGCCAAATTCACCGGCAGTTTGAAACTGCAAGTCGGCATTATGAAACCGTCGCAGAGGATGTTTCTGCATTTTATAAATGTTCAGGGTAAAATTGCGGATTTGAATACCATTGTTCATCCCGATTTAATAATTATGGATGCCCGGAAATGTTTTGTTACTCGTGGACCGTCAGAAGGCCTGGTCAAAGAGCCAAATCTGATTTTGGCATCAGAGAGCCGAGTTTCAACTGATATTGAAGGCGTAAAAATAATTCAGAGCTATCCGGAAAACTGCCTGAATATCAAACCCGAAGAATTACCGCAAATAAAAAGAGCTAAAGAACTTGGGATAAAATAAATAAAAAAGGAGAATAAAATGTCGAAAGAAAATTTTACAACCGAAGAAGCTAAACAAATTGGTGAACAACTAGGAATTGATTGGAGTAAGTTTGATGTTGAGCAATATAGGATGGGCATGGATGTGGAGTTGGAGCATGGTTTAATAGATTCGCACACCAATGTTACCAATGATGATCCATTGATGACCGGGAAAATTGCTTTAGCTCATTTGAATGAATTTCCTGACTACTACACCAGACTGGAAGAAATGGAAAAAGAAGCCGAAGCGAAATGGGAAGGAAAAGCCGACTAATGTCTCGGAAATTTGAACATATTTCAGTAATGCCCAAAGAAGTGGTTGATTTTTTAAATATTAAACCTTCTGGAACTTATATTGATGCTACATTGGGCGCAGGAGGGCATAGTAAGCAAATAGCGGGTCAATTGAGAGACCAAGGCCTGATTATTGGCATTGATAAGGATCCTGAGGCAATTAAGGCAGCTAAAGCTGGATTAGTTGAATATGGCACAAAAATTAAATATGTACATGACAATTTCAGCAATTTAGATCAAATTCTTGATGAACAAGGAGTAAGTAAAGTTGATGGAATTTTGGCTGACTTAGGTGTTTCCAGCTATCAACTGGATTCACTAGATAGGGGATTTAGCTTTCGTGTAAACGATGCCAAACTAGATATGCGAATGGATCCAAATCAGAGTTTGTCGGCTTATGAAGTAATTAACGAATATAGTGAGAATGAACTCCGCGATATTTTTTATAAACTTGGTGAGGAGCGATTTGCCAAGGGAGTGGCTCATAAAATTATTTTGTGGAGGAAAGAAAAACCGATTGAGAAAACAGGGGAGTTAGTTTTGGCTATAAAATCTGCCATGCCTCCAGCTTACCGTTATGGCCGAAAAGAGCATTTTGCCACCAAGGTGTTCCGGGCTATTCGTATGGAAGTGAATCAAGAACTTACAGCTCTGGAAGAACTAATTCCTAGAGCTATTAAACATCTAAATAAAGCTGGCAGGTTAGTAATTATTTCATTTCATTCTCTGGAAGACAGAATTGTCAAGCATAAATTTAGAGATTTAGCAAAAGAAGATATAGTGAAGATCTTAACTAAAAAACCTATTATTCCTACTAATACTGAAATAAAAGAAAATCCTCGGTCAGAAAGCGCCAAACTTAGAGCAATAGAAAGATTATGAAAAACAGCCACAAAACCGGCTGTTTTTTGGTGCCGCGGGAGGGAGTCGAACCCTCACGGATACAAGATCCACTGGTTTTTGAGACCAGCCTGTCTACCAGTTCCAGCACCGCGGCGAAAACTAATAATTATTGACAAATAGTTTATATTTTGATATAATTTAAACAAAATTATTATGGAACAGTTCAATTATACTAAAAATTATCAAAAATTAGAAGATCCTACAAGACTTCAAAAATCACCTTTGTGGATTCGGATTTTGAAAAGAATTTTGGAAATTATTATTGTGGCTGCGGTATCTCTTGCTTTAGCATATTTGATTGTTAATTGGCCAGCGCTTTTTAAAAAATTTGATTATTGGGATCACAATCGTAATCAATCAAATTCTAGTAATCCAACCGGTAAATTGCCAGAAATTCCTGATATTGAAAGAGAGGGTTCTTGGCTTATTATTCCCAAAATTCAGGTCGATGCGCCAATTATTTGGACTTCGACAGTTGATGAAAATGTAATACTTGCTGATTTGGATAATGGAGTAGTTCATTATGCCAATACTGCTATGCCAGGTGAGGAAGGAAATGTTGCCATTACCGGTCATAGTTCCAACTACTGGTGGAGTCAAGGAAAATATAATACAGTTTTTGCAACTTTGGATCAATTAGTGCCGGGAGACCAAGCGGCTATTTTAAAAGATGGAAAGAAATATGTTTATGAGGTATGGGGTTCAGAGGTGGTTGAACCAACAAGAGTTTCGGTTTTAGCTTCGATGCCCGAGCCAACACTTACTCTAATTACTTGTGTGCCTGTTGGTACAAACCTGAATCGTTTAGTTGTCCGGGCTCGCCAAATAGAACCAAAAATAAAAAAATCTCAAAAAAAGTCGAACAGACAATCTTTACCGGAGATAAAATCTTTGCCGGGAGTACGCTAGGATTTATGGATTTTTTAGATTAAGATTATAAAGACCGGGAACCGAATCTGTCCCCTTTTTATTTAAGAAAAATATAGTGATTGTTTGTCGGCTAGTAATTAGTGAAACATTTTGATTTTGAGCTGTGAATGAAGATATTTCGGTTAAGTTATCGCCTTTTTCTTCCTCAGCGACCTCCAGTTTATTGCCACCTAGAGTAAAAATAAGATGATAATCGTCTGGATACCAAGTCAAATTATCAATTGTTTCGCTATAACGATTGACTAGGCTAGTGTTTGCGGTGTTGCCCTTAATTTCTGTAAGCCAAATTTCATAATCGGAATAACTTAAAAATTTTTGGCCAGCGGAATCCCAGACTACATCTTTAATACCTTCGTTAAATTCTTCTAATTTTTGATTTTGAACTCTATAAATGATTCCTTTAGAATTTTCTTTAAGAATTATTTTTTGGCCGTCAGGCGAAGGTATTATTTGATAAGAGGTAGAAGGTATTTCTTTGATTAATTCCTGTGGATTATTAAAAGCCAAGTTTGCCTGCCATAAACTTAATGTTTTTTGTTGATTATTTCCTATATCGTTTTTTTGTAAATAAAAGATTTGATTATTTGCGAACTTAAAATTTAAAACATTGGCCTTCAAAAGGTTAAAAGCCATTGGATTATCACTAACATTAGCATTGTATAAGCTTTCGTTATAGATCAGAAATAAAATTTGATTATTGTTAGGCAACCAAGCTATTTGGTTCAAATTATCTAAGTCACTCGAAACTTCATTAATTGCGCCATTTTTGTCAAAATCAACAATAATAAACTTATTTTCAGGTGAACCTTGTTTTACCAGTATTTTACTACCGTTATTACTAGGATCGAATGATTCAATATTTGGAACTTTTGCTTCACCAACGACTTTTTTATTTGTGATATCAATTTTTTCTACTTTATTTTTTTCGTTGTTAACTCCGATGATGGCTGATTTATCAGGAGTAAGTATATATTCAGTTATATCGGCGAAATCTTTCTCTGGCTTTAAATTATTAGGAAATAAAACGATATAATCTTTATGAGTTATTTTTTGTGGTTCAATAGTTATAGTTTTTGACCAAGGAATAAATCCATCCTTTTTGATGGTGACCAGATAGTCATTAGGTAAAAGGCCTTTGACAGTTCCAGTGGTTTTGTTAATAAATGCTTTTTTATCATTGATAAAAATATCAAAGCCCGCCTCGTTAGTTTTTACCAGCAAAATACCAGTTTGTGAAATTTTATGATTTTGTAAATTAATCCTAAAGCCGAATGCCCAAAGGATAACAGTTGGTGTTACAATCAAAAATAGAATTACGGCTAAAATATAATAAATTATTCTTTTGATAGTTTTACGCTTTTTCGCTCCCATATGATGAATTATATAATTTTTTTGGTTGACTGAAAAGCTAATTGTTAATAAAATAAAATAGATAATAATTTGAAGGAGAAAAATTAATGGAAACTAAAACTAAAGTACAAAAGAAAAAGGATAATAACAAAATCCGAATTGTTTTTTTAATCGTAAGTTTAATTTTAATTGTTATATTAGTAGCAATAGGCGGTTTTCTTTTGTGGACGCAAAGTGCTTCGGGTTACCAGTATTTAACTAATAAATTAGTCAATAAGCCATCTAATTCTTGGCAGGTCAAAGCATACTATGGTCTTTATAAAAAATATCCGTATACTTCACAAATCAGCAATCAAGTTAATACTAATACAGTCTTTCAAGAACCCTCTTATAAATCAACTGATATTTATACTAATATTTCCTATCATACTGATAAGTCGCTTTATCATTCAGGGGAACAAATTCAATTAGCTCTGGATATTTCAAGTAAAAATAAAGTAGACGGCGCATCACTTTATATTTACGGCATAAAAAATAAACATAATGAGTACAGCGTGTCAAAGACCGAGACAATCAATTTAGCAAAAAACAAGACAAGCAGCTTTAATTATCCATTAAATTTGCCTTATTGTAATTCATGTTCCGGTGTCAAAGAAGGCGATTATAAGATTTATGTAAAAATTATTGATAATGAAAATTTAATTGGCAGTACCGAAATACCAGTAAGTTTAAGGCAATAATGGGTGTATCCTTAATTACAATTACAGCGGCAGCTTTAGCTGATTCATTTAATCCTTGCGGCATTGCAGCTTTAATTATTCTTTTATTTACCTTAGTTGAAACCAAAAAGAGTCATAAGATTTTGACCACTGGTTTTGCTTTTATCGCCGGGGTCTTTTTAGTTTATTTTTTATTTGGTTTAGGAGCTTTTCAGTTTTTAAAATTAAGCTTTTTAGCTCCTTATTTACATTGGACGGTTGGTCTTTTAGCTATTGTGATTGGCGTCAAAAGTATTTATGACTATTGGCAAAGACGTGATGAATGTCGGGTTTGTGAAGATGATTATACCTTTAAAGTACCTACTTGGGGTCGAGGATTTTTCGCTAAAGTAATTAGAAAAATGATTACCTTGCCGGGTGCTTTTATTTTAGGTGGTTTGGTTATTTTGATTGAAATTCCTTGTACTGGCGGGCCTTATTTTTTTGCCTTAGGTTACATAACTGAACAAGGAAGTAGATTATCTTTGATTCCAATTTTGTTATACTACAATTTTGTTACTTTTTTGCCTTTAATGATTTTAATAGTTCTCACTTATTTTGGTTTTTTGAGTATCGAACAGACTAAAAAATGGAAAGAGAAATATTTATTGCGCCTTCAGCTAATAGCTGGCATCGTTATGATAGGTTTGGGTCTATTAGTTATTTTAACCTAAAATTATAAAAATAGTTCCTTTTTTTATAAAGAGTGACTCTTTTTGAGACATTTTTTTATTTTCCACTTGACAGATGGTTTCTAGACTTTTATAATGTAATATCCTGATAAACAAGATTTTTTATAAGAACTGTTATTTTGATTTCTTAAAATTAATATAAAAATAAAAATAATAACTGAAAATCAAAAAAAGGTCTTGACAAATTTTTTCTGCCTGATATAATAGGCAGTTATTGTTCATTGAGAAAATTTAATTATTGGTGGGCCAATTCTGTTAGGAGACACCGCCCTTTCTCCTGGCAGACCTGGCTTATCAATAGTTTTCTGTGCTTTGCATCTTAGCTCGGTGTGCAAGCATAGTTTAGATATAAGTAATCCAGAATTTCATTTAGAATACTAGAAACACAAGGAAAGGAGGCGGTGATTATGCAGAAATGCAATCACTGCGGGTACAGTAGTAAAGAGAGTACTGGTCCGTTTTGCCCCGGATGCGGGAGCGAATACGGAACGGTCAGGGTTTTCCACGATCACGGCGGACGCGGTTGGATTTTCGGGCTGGCGGCATTCATTGCACTGTTGGCCCTAATCCTGATAATCGTTTTCTGCCTGGTACCGAAGGTGTACCATGTGGACGTCTACCACTGGTTCATGAACACCCTTAATATCGAGTGTGAACTAAAAAAGCCTTGTCATAAGGTAGAAAAACCTTGTAATGAGGTAGTGCAAGAGAAGCAACAGGCTGGAGTAGTTTATGCTGCGGAAAGACCGCCGCAACGGGAACAACAGCCGCAACCCCAGCCACAGCCGCAACCCCAGCCACAGCCGCAACCCCAGCCACAGCCGCAACCCCAGCCACAGCCGCAACCCCAGCCACAGCCGCAACCGTCACCGTGTGTAACTAACCCAAGTCCTGGAGGTCCAGGTACGACCGATGGTAATCCAGGATCAGTCCCTTCTTGGGAAAGCCCAACTGATTCCCAGACCCAGACACCCGCTACACCAGAAACCACTACCGGTGACATTGGAGAATAATAACCGAGCTAACAAGATGAAGAGGAAGGTGCATTAAGCAGCAAAAGTTCGTGAGTAAAATCACAACCAATACTGCTTATGCGCCCTCCCTTCATCGATCCTTTTTAAAAAATTATTCTGCCTTTACTTTCTTCTTCGCTAAAGCTATGAAGAATAAAAAAGCTACGGCGGACAGGCCTTTCAAATCAAAAAAAGGTCTTGACAAAGAAATCAAATAAGAGTACAATAGAAAGTTTTGATAATTTTTAATTGATAATTTCTAAATTAAATAAAGCTGGAAACTATTAATTAAAAGTTAAATAAAATAATAAATCCAAATTCCAAAATTCAAATTATTCCAAATAAATATTATAAATTAAAAATGGCGACTAGCCATAAGAGGAAAAAAATTATGAATATTTTCAAATTTGCAAAAACAATCTTAAAACCAAAATCAAAATCAAACGCATTATCATTAGACAAAGCTACTTGTGAAAGACTTAAGATTTATGAGAATCGTTTTTCTTCTCGTTTGAAGAAAGCAAGAACCGTAGCTATCATAGCTTTCATTGTTGTCTTTCTGGCGCAATTTTTGGCTCCAGTTTTGATGCCAGCGCAAAAAGCTATAGCTGGCGATACTAGCTCTAATGCCGTAATTTATGGTGGTGTTTCTAGTGTTGCAGAATTACAGCAAAAGATGGCCCAGGGAGCTGGTCCAAATCCAGCCGGAGGTGTTTATGCACCTTACCAATCACCAGACCATTTACAGCTATTATTCCATACTTTAGGCATCTGGGAGAATCAATTCGGTACTCTTCAAGATGGAACAGTTTATAAAGATGGTCGAGTTTTTGTTGGTAATACATTGGTAGGAACTAGTGCTATTTCCGCTGGTCGAGTTGACTTTGGCGGTACAGTTGATATAACTCACATGCCTGGTTATAACATTTATTGGCGACCAACTAGTGTTAGCTTTGCTTCTAATACTTTATCCGCTTTGGTTTTCAATAATGGTTCAGTGGTCTACGCTATTATTAAAGACTGTGGTAATCCGGTCAGAGCTAATCCCGTAGTCCAACCAGCTCCATCACAACCGGCTCCAGTCTGTGATTTGTCTGTAAGTAAAACAGTTAGTGCCGACGGAGTTAATTATGCTGACACAATTAGTTCTGAATCTGGTGCGTATGCTTTCTATAAGATCTACGTTAAAAATACTGGCA
>Ga0315274_10000084_pt1 | contig 131013 bp, 141 predicted proteins | sample YL17G02_20_MG_FD_203700 | JGI IMG/M metagenome (GOLD analysis project Ga0315274, IMG submission 203700) | Sediment microbial communities from Yellowstone Lake, YNP, Wyoming, USA - YL17G02_20 | ecosystem: Environmental > Aquatic > Freshwater > Lake > Sediment | place: USA: Wyoming | collected...
GTCGTGAGTGTGCCGCTCGATCTGATCTGGTCGCATCGGCAGCATCGGCTGCGTGCGGTCCAGGGCCTGGACCTGCGTCTTCTCGTCGACGCACAACACGACAGCGTTCTCGGGCGGGTCCACGTACAGCCCAACCACGTCGATGACCTTAGCGGCGAAGTGGGGGTCCGGCGACTGCGAGAATGTCCCGACACGATGAGGCTTCAAGCGGTTCTCCCGCAGAACGCGATGCACGGTGTTCCGTCCCACTCCGGTGGCCTCCGCCAGGCTGCGCACACTCCAGTGCGTTTCGCCAGGCGGGGTTGCCGTACACGCCGTCTCCACCACGCGCAGCCGATCGGCAGTCGTGTACAGCCGCGGGCGGCCTTCCCGCGGTCGATCCACGAGGCCGGCCAAGCGTTCCTCGGCAAAGCGCTGCCGCCACTGGCCGACCATGCGGCGCGTCAGATCCACCTCGTGCGCAATCGCCGTACTGGTCTTTCCTTCAGCGGCTAGGAGGATCGCCCGTGCCCGCTGGACCTTGCGGTACGGCTCCGTGCGGGACGCGGCCCACATCTCAAGCACCCCTCGCTCCTCAGGACTCAACGTCACTACCGCTGCCTGTCGTGGCATGCCACACCATACCACATCCCGCCCCGTCAGAACAGAGACTAAGGAGACGCGACACTAGGGGTTCCGATCGCAAAGGGAAGGCGGAACCCTTCCGGGTCCCGCCTTCGAGTGGTTGCGGCTTTCCGCGCTCCGCGTCGTGAGGAGGCTCTCACCACCCTTCCGGCCCTACGTACCCCCAACGTCCGTCGGGGTTTCGCTCCTCGGTCAGAGGTCCTCTCCCCGGGAGACCGCCGGGGTTCGCCGCCCAAGGGGTGGAGAGTCCAATCCTGGCTACGAGAGGGAGGCCGGGATGAGGGCATGGATCACCTGGGGGTTCGCGTTCCTGCTCGTCGGAGGCAGTTGCGTCGCCGCGTGGGGTAGTGAATGGGGGCCAGGGGAGGTCGTCCCCATCGACCTCCCCCTCCTCCTCGATGGGGTGGAGGATCCTCTCCCGACGATCGTCCGGGGAGAGGTGGTCCTCCCTGGAGACTGTGACTACTGCTACCTCCACCTCGTCCAGTACCGATTCGTCGTCCCGGCCGGAGCGGTGCGGCTCGTCCTCGAGCTGCGGAACGAAACGAATCCCACCGACGACCTCGACATGATCCTTCGACTGGGCCAGCCGATCACCGAGGACGAAGACGCCTACTACTTCACCTACCGGACGTACGAGGAGGGGGGGAGCGATCGCCTGGAGGTTGGAGACGAGGATGACTCCGACCCGCTCGTCCCAGGGGAGTACTACCTCGGCTTGGTCAGTCTGGCCGGGAGCGGCGACAGGTTCGAGATCCGCGGCGCGTGCTACGTCGAGGAGGTCCTCCCCGAGGAGGTCGCCCTCCAGCCGAACGTCCCCGTCCGTGGGACCCTCCCAGCCCAGGGGCTCTTCCCGGGGATCGAGGCCCAGTTCTACCTTTTCGTTCATGAAGGGGCCGAGGTTCTCGCCATCTCCGCCGTGGCACCGGGTGGCGAGGTCGACCTGCACGTCGGCCGCCGCCCGGTCTCGCGCTCGGCCAGCGGAAGGATCGAGGCCGACCTCTCTCTTCGGGCGTCCGGAGAAGATGAGGTCCTCTTCCTCTCCTCCCCCGCCCTGGGGAGGCACTGGATCGTCCTCGAGAACCCGACGGGCCTTCCGCAGTCGTTCAGCCTGACGGCAACGACCGTCCCGGTCATCCTCCCGATCGAAAGCGGCGGGACAATTACTGGGAGGATCGACCCAGACGAGGGGCTTCTCCCCTGGCTTGACGACCTCGTGGCGACGAGCGCAGGGACCCTGGGCCTCGTTCAGCACAGGATCGACGTCCCTGCGGGAGCGACCGGGCTTGCCATCACCCTTCGCGCCCTGGACGGGGCGCGTATCGGTCTTCGCATTCGCCAGGGGCAGCCGGTCGCCGTTCTGGACCGCATCGTCGAAGCCGACCTCTCCTCAGCCTTCGACGAAGAGCACGAGGTCGTGCTCCAAGGGGGTCTTCTCAGGCCAGGCCGGCCCCACTTCATCGCCGTCGAGGCCGTTTCGGGTCAAGTGCGCCGCTACGAGCTTCGCGTCGAGGTGATCGGGGCCGCGGGGAGAGAGAAGGCCGCTGCCGGAGCAGTCGGAAGGAGCCGCGTCCCGGCTTGCCCCGGGGCGAGCGCATCTCCACCGGCGCGGCGACTTCCAGGGGGGGACCTCGCTGCGGACTGAGCCTGCTTGCGATCCCGATGCGTGGGGATCGGGTATCATCGCCTCGTACCTCACGGCCGTTGCGGAGTTCAAAGGGGCAGGATCGTGATCGCGTACGTCGTGCGGCGCCTGATCGGCCTGGGCGTGTCCCTGTTTGTCGTCTCTCTCCTCGTCTTCCTCGCGATGCGCGTCCTTCCGGGGGATCCGGCGCAGGTGATGCTCGGGATGGAGGCCGAGCCGGAGACGCTCGCGCGGCTGCGTCAGGACCTAGGCCTCGACCGGCCCCTCCCGGTTCAGTATGCGGCCTGGGCACGCGGCCTCCTTACTGGGGACCTCGGGGAGTCCTTTCAGTACGGCGTTCCGATCGGAGGGCTCATCGCCTCCCGCCTCGCCGTCACCGTCCCCTTGGCCGGAATGGCGGTCTCGATCGCGGTCTTCCTCGGGATCCCCCTCGGTCTGTTCGCCGCGACGCGCCGGGGGCACCTCGGAGACTACGGGGTGATGCTCCTCTCCCAAGTCGGCCTCGCCGTTCCCGCTTTCTGGCTCGGGATCCTCCTCATCTTGCTCTTCGCGGTCCGCTTGGGCTGGTTCTCCTCCGGCGGGTTTGTCCCCTGGTCGGAGAGCGTCCTCGGCGCGACGCGCTCGCTCCTCCTCCCCGCTCTTGCCCTGGGGGCGATCCGCGCCGCGGTGGTCGCTCGCCTCTCGCGGTCGGCGATGCTGGACGTCCTCCATCAGGATTACCTGCGCACCGCCCGGGGGAAGGGGCTCTCCGAGCGCGCCGTCCTGTGGAAGCACGCGTTGCGCAACGCGCTCCTCCCGATCGTGACCTCCGTGGGGATGCAGTTTGCGGCCCTCCTCGCCGGGACGATCATCATCGAGAACGTCTTCTACCTCCCCGGCCTGGGCCGCTTCGCCTTCCAGGCGATCAGCCAGCGCGACCTCCCGGTCGTTCAGGACATCGTCCTTCTCATCGCCGCCCTGGTCGTCGGGGTGAACCTTCTTGTCGACCTCGGGTGCGCCCTCCTCGACCCGCGGGTCCGGCTGGAGTGAGATGGGAAAGCCGTCCTGCTCGACGCTGCGGGCAGCGCCACGGAGGATCGCCCCCCCCTGGCGGAGGGCGAACGTTGTCGTCGGCAGCGCCATCCTGACGATCGTCGTCGTGATGGCTCTCCTGAGCCTCGTCTGGACCCCGTACGACCCGATCGGGCAGGAGATCCCGGCAAGCCTAGAGGGCCCGAGCCTTCGTCATCTCCTGGGCACGGACCAGTACGGCCGGGATGTCCTCTCCCGAGTGATGGTTGGCGCCCAGATCACGCTCCTCGTCGGCCTCGTCGCCGTGGGAATCGGCTTCATCCTCGGGACAGCACTTGGGATCTGGGCAGGCCTGGGCGGATGGGCCGCGGATGAGGTCGCCATGCGCGGGATGGACGTCCTGTTCGCCTTCCCGGCCGTTCTCACCGCCCTCCTCCTCTGGGCGTCCCTGGGGAAGGGCGTGGTGACGAGCATGGTCGCCATCGGCATCGCCAGCGTTCCTCTCTTCGCGCGCCTTGCCCGGAGCGGGGTCGTTGTCGTGCGGGAGCTGGACTACGTCGTCGCCGCGCGCGCCATGGGCCTCGGTCGCGCCGCCGTCGCCCTCCGCCACATCCTTCCCAACGTCCTCTCTCCCCTCATCGTCCAGGCGACGATCGAGTTTGCGGTGGCGATCCTTGCCGAGGCTGGCCTCTCCTACCTCGGCCTGGGGACACAGCCCCCCTTCCCGAGTTGGGGGCGGATGCTGCGCGAGGCCCAGACCTTCCTTGGGATCGCCCCCCACTTGGCTCTCTTCCCTGGGCTCGCGATCTTTGTCACGGTCCTCGGGACGAACCTGCTTGGCGACGGCCTGCGCGACCTCCTCGACCCACGCCTCCCCAGCCGGCTTCCTCCTGGCCGGACCACCCGCCCCGGGGTATCCTAGCCGCACCAGGTGGGACAGAGAGGAGACGGCGGAGGTGGCGATAGGTTAGGACGCATTAGCAGTTCGTGTCAGTCTAGACACGGGCCGTCTGTTTCGTCTTTCCATTGGAAGGGGGATCCGATGTTGGTTCGTTCTTCGGTTTCGCTTCTCGTTGCCGCTGCGCTCTTGTTGGCGTGCGAAGCAGGTCTTGCCCAAGGCGCGGGAGGGACGCTGACCCTGGCCGTCCAGGCCGAGCCGAACGGCCTGTGCCTCATCACCACGCCGCTTGCCGTGAGTTACCAGCTCATGACGTACAACGTCTACGAGACTCTCCTCCGCTACACCACGGACGGGGACCTTGTCCCACTCCTTGCCGAGGGCTACGAGGTCGAGGAGGTGGAGGGAGGGGCGGAGTACACCTTCCATCTCCGCACAGGGGTCCTCTTCCACGACGGGACCCCGTTCGACGCCGCGGATGTTGTCTACACGTTCGACCGGCTGCTCTCTCCGGCCGTCGCCTCGCCGAACGCGTCCTCGTTCGACTTCCTGCGCGAGGTCGTCCAGGTCGACGAGAGGACGGTCCGTTTCCTGACGGATGGGAAGGGAGCACCCCTCGTGGGGTACCTCGCCTCGGCGAAGGGGGCGGGGATCCTCCCCGAGGGAGCAGACCTGGAGGCCCTGCGCACCCGTCCGGTCGGGACCGGGCCGTTCGCCTTCGATGAGTGGGTTCCGGGGGATCACCTGACTCTCGTCCGAAACCCAACCTACTGGCAGGCCGGCCTCCCCCGCCTCGACCGGGTGGTCGTCCGGTTCATCTCAGACGCCGCGGCCTCCCTCGCCGCTCTCCAGGCAGGGGACCTCGACCTTGTCGACCGGATGCTCGCCGAGAGCGCGCTCCAGCTCGAGGGAGACCCGCGGTTCAAAGTCGTGTCCGGGCCGATGAACCTCGCTCAGCTCTTGGCGATGAACACCGCCCGCCCGCCGTTCGACAACGTCCTCGTCCGTCGCGCCATCTCTTACGCGGTCGACCGCGCGGCGATCATCGCCGCGACCGACCTCAAGCCCGAGTGGGGGACCCCGATCGGGTCGCACACGTGCCCGCTCAACCCGTACTACGTCGACCTCACCGGGAGGTACCCGCACGATCCGGAGAGAGCGCGGGCCCTCCTCGCCCAGGCCGGTTACCCGAACGGGTTCAAGGCGACGATCGTCCTCCCGCAGCAGTACGAGATCCACGTCCGCGCCGGGGAGGTGATCGCCGACGAGCTGCGCCAGGTCGGGATCGACTGCACGCTGGAACTCGTCGACTTCAGCTCCGGGTGGCTGGCGCGTGTCTACAACCAGCGCGACTACGACATGACCGTGATTGGGCACGACCAGGGGATCGAACCGGCGGCGAACTTCAAGGGCTTCGAGCGCATCAAGGCGGACGGGACCTCGGACTACTACTGGCAGTACACGAGCCCGTTCCTGCGCGACCTCCTCGCCCGGGGGAAGGACACGTTCGACCTCGCCGAGCGCAGGGCGATCTACGCCATGGTCCAGACCCACATCGCCGACGAGGCCGTCTGCGCCTGGATCCAGGACCCGCACCTCCTCGAGGGGATGCGCGCCGGGGTGATGGGTTTTGCGGCGCTCCCGATCTACGTGATCGACCTTGTGGCGATCTGGATCGAGGACTAGGCCACCTCAACCCGGCCGTCGCTGCAGGAGGGGGTGACCCGGCGGCCTTCCCAATGAGGCGCCCGCCCGCTAGGATGTCCTAGGAGAAGAGCGGAGGGAGAGATGCTGTACGGAGAGAGAGTCAGGCTGCGCGGAATCGAGCGGGAGGACATTCCGACCTTCGTCCGCTGGTTCAACGACCCGGAGGTGCGTCAGTACCTCCTCATGTTCGCTCCGATGTCGCGGGCGAGCGAGGAGCAGTGGTTCGAGAGCCACCTCCAGCGGCGGGATGACTACATCTTCGGCGTTGAGGTGAAGACGGACGCAGGCTGGATCCACATTGGGAACGTCGGCCTGCACCAGATCAGCTGGACGCACCGCAGCGCCGTCTTCGGGATCGTCCTTGGCGAGAAGGAGTACTGGGGAAAGGGGTACGGGACGGACGTCGCGCGGACGATCCTGCGCTTCGCCTTCGGCGAGCTGAACCTGCATCGCGTCCAGCTCGAGGTCTTCGCCGAGAACGCGCGTGCCCAGCGCTGCTACGAGAAGACGGGATTCAAGAGGGAAGGGACGCGACGCCAGGCGATCTGGCGGGACGGGCACTACCAGGACGAGCACATCATGTCTATCCTCGTCGAGGAGTTTTGGGCCACCGAGCACAAGGCGGCCAAGGCACCAGCGAAGAAGGGGACGATCGCCTAGCGGGATCCGCGCGGGCGTCGTCCGTCCAGAAGGCCTTCCAGAAGCTTCCGCGCTGCGAAGAGGTCCGCGACCTCATGGAAGACGGCGCCTTGCGGGAAGCGGTACCTCGACCAGGGTTTGGGCGCGACGAGGACGATCTCCCGGATCCCTGCCCCGTGAGCGGCGGCGAGGTCGAGGAAGGAGTCCCCGATCGCGACCGCCTCGTCCGGCGAGAGGCCGAGGGCGTGGAGCGGGGAGAGGAGGGCTTCCGGGTCCGGCTTAAGCGCCCCGTCTTCGCGCGTGAAGACGCGGTCGAAGCGGCAGCCGATCCGGTCGAGGGTCGCCGAGGCACTCGCGCGGGAGTTGTTCGTCACGAGGGCCGTCGTGACTCCCCGGCCTCGCAGGAAGGCGAGAAGCTCGGCGGCCCCAGGCATCGCACAACCGGTCTCGACACCCAGGGCCTCGTAGCGCTCTAGGAGGGCCATCCCCCGCGCTCTCTCCTCCGGCGAGACGGAGGAGAGGTGGGAGATGATCGTCCGCGCCTCACTGGGGACCCCGATCGCCCGCCGGACCTGCATCCAGTCGACCGGGGACTCCCAGATCGTCCCGTCCATGTCGAAGAGCGCGGCCCGGATCGCCATGGCCGGATGATACCCCCTTCGGCTCCCTACCCCCCGCCGACCGGGGGGAAGAGGGCGACGCGGTCGCCGCCGGCGAGGGGGTGACTGGGCGGCTGGGAGCGCCCGTTCACGAGGAGGATCCGTGCCTCGCCTGCGGCCAGGCCGAACCGGGCGAGGAGGTCGGCGACCGTCGCCCCATCCGGAAGCGCGACGTGGACAGGCTCTCCCGGGACCGCCGTCCTTGCTCGGGCCCCGAAGGTCGCGTACAGGTGGGCCTCGACCTCGATCATCCCTCGTCCCCGTGCTGGGGAAAGTACCAGCGGTAGAGGAGGTTCATGTCCGGCGGGAAGAGGGCGAGGCGCTCCCCTCCCCGCACCTCCCGGCCGAGCGAGGATAGCGTCCCGTCCAGAAAGACGTTCCTCCCGACTTCCTCGCGCGGAATCCCGATCCGCGCCACAAGGGCCCCGATCGTCTCCCCCTTTGCCACAGGGACGAAGACAACCGAGTCCCCTGCCGGGTCGCGCTCCTGCGCGAACCGACGCAGCCTCCCGTACAGGTGAACCTCGACCAAGCGGGCCGCCTAGCCCCGATAGACCCGGTCGAGGGCCTTGTCCGGGACGTCCCACACGCCGTTGTGCGGCGGGAGCGGCTCGCGCTTCATGAACTCCGGGAGCCGGTCGTCGACCTCGCTGAACCCAGCCGCCTTGTTGAACGCGCGCTCGGTCTTCAGGATCTCCGCCCCCAGGCGGGCGATGTCGTCCGTCGTCCACGCCGTCCCCAGGACGCCGTTGCACTCCTCGACCACCCCGACGAGCCCCTCGGCGATGTCGAGGACGGCGAAGGCGATGAAGAGACAGTGCCCAGTTGCGTCCAGGAACGCCGTCGCTTGCTGGAAGCCTTGCGCGAGCTTCGCCTTGTCTGGGTCGAGTGGGTCGACCTTTCCCGAGACGCCGAGGACCTCTGGGCAGATCGTGTACCCCGCGGTGTGGTCGGCGCCCATCGTCGAGGTCGCGTAGGTGACCCCGATCCCCTTGATCGCCCGCGGCTCGTACGCCGGCATGTTCTGCCCCTTCACCCCAGGGACACGGACGACACCAAAGACGCGCCCGGTCGTTGCCGCCCCGCTCCCGAGGACCCGGCCGAGGGGGGTCTTCTTCCCGATCTCGGTGAGGAGCTCGATCGCCCTCTTCCCATCCCCGAACCGGCAGGCTCTTCCCTCCATCGCCACGCCGAGCGCGCCGCCCGTCTCGATCGTGTCCAGGCCGAGGCCGTTGCACAGGCGAATGAGCTCGGCGATCACGTCGAGGTCGTCGATCCCGCAGTTCGCGCCGAACGCCCAGTCCGACTCGTACTCGACGCACGAGACGTGCTCGGTCCCGTCCTTCTTGTGCCAGGTGTTCGAGCACTGGATGATGCACCCGGGCGAGCAGGGGTGGTTGTACAGCTCCTTCCCGGTCCGCTCCTTGTTCCCGGCGAAGATCGCCTCCCCGGAGATCTTCGTTGCCCCCTCGAACCGCCCCTCGCGGAAGTTGCGCGTCGGGAGGCCGCCCGTCTCGTTGATGATGTTCACGAGGACGGCGGTCCCGTACGTGTTCAGCGCGCCCTTGGGCTTCGTGATCGCGTGGGAGGTGAGAGCCGCGGCGACCTTCCTCCTTCCGCCCTCAAAGACGCCCTTGTCGGCGATCTCCACCCCCGGCGCGCCGGCGTCGTCGATCACGACCCCCTTCAGGCCCTTCGACCCCAGGACGGCCCCCAGGCCGCCGCGTCCGGCGTAGCGGCTCGGCCGGCCCTCGAGGTCGCTGAAGCAGACCCCGGCCGCCGACATCCGCGCCTCCCCAGCGATTCCGATCGCCATCGCTGCGACGTCCTTCCCTCCGCCCACCTCGCCGAGGAGCGAAGGGAAGGCGTCGTGGAGGTCCTTCCCGGTCCAGCGGTCGGCGGGGAGGAACGAGGCGCCATCCTTCGTCAGCTTGACGATCCAGAAGCGGTCCGCTTCCGCGGGCTGCCCCTCGACGACGATCGCCTTGATCCCGAGTCGCGCGAGCTTCGCGGCGAACGGCGTCCCGGCGTTCGCCTCTTTGATCGTCCCGGTGAGCGGCGACTTCCCTCCTACGGAGAGGCGCGACGAGGTCGGAGCGGCGGTTCCGGTGACGATCCCCGGCGCGAAGACGACCTTGTTCAGCGGTCCGAGGGGGTGGCAGGTCGGGGGGACCTCGTCGGCGACGAGAGTCGAGGTGAGCCACCGCCCGCCCATCGTCCGGTAGCGCGTCGGGACGTCGCCCCACCGCGCCGTTCGCTTCTCCATGTCGATTCGCAGGATCTTGTCCATCTCTCCTCCTTCCTCGGCGAGCCTAGCAGAGCCCGCGGGGCATGTCAATCGGAGGGTAGGGTGGATTGGGTCGTGAGGTCGACGCCCGAGCGGAGCCCGCGTTCCCACGTGTCGAACCGGCGCTCGACCGTCATCCCGGCCCTCTCGTACAGGCGGGTTGCCCCGGTCAGGCTCCTTGCGTCGACGTACAGGGCAGCCCGGCGCAGTCCACGCGCGTACAGCTCGGCGAAGGCGTGACGGAGGAGGGCGAGGCCGAGCCCGTGTCGCCGCCACGGCCTGCGGACGGCGAGGGTGTCGACGAAGGCCAGGGCGGGATCCGAGGCGCTCGGCTGGCAGAGGATGAGACCGGCGATCCGCTCCCCGTCCAGGGCGAGGAACCACAGGGACGGGTCGAAGCTCGAGGAGGTGTCCATCCAGCGACGCCACTGTTCGACCTTGAAGGCGAAGGGACGCTCGACGAACCCCCAGTGGTCTCGGAAGGCGTCCCCTTCAGCGGCGACCGTCGCCTCGAGGTCCTTCCCCGGGGCGAAGGGGCGGACGCGGATCCCCTCTGGAAGCGCGGGCGGAGGCGGGGGGCCGCCGAAGTCGACGGCCATCCGGAAGGAGTGACGGACCGCTACGAATTCCTCGGCGAGGAGAAGGGTCCGGCCGGCGCCGTCCTGTTCGAAGAGCGTCGCGCGGAGGACGACGCGGCTCCCCTCCGGGGCGAGGGGGACGGACGCGCTGGCGCGCGCCTCGCCCCAGCGGACGAGGGCGGTCCCGATCCCCTTGCCCATCGCTTCGGGGTGGACCCGGCCGGTGAGGGAGAGTCGGACGTGGGGCGGGGCAGTGTCCCAGACGTGCTCGTATCCGACGAGGCGTCCCGTGGGGTCAAGGACAACGCACGCGTCGCGGGCGAGATCGAACCCGAGCGTCGCCCAGTTCTCCCTCACCCCTCCTTCTGTGTGCTCGTCCTCTCCGCTGAAGCGGCGGTCGCAGGCGTTGAACAGGACCACGACCGCGGGGAGGTCCTCCCCAGTGGCGGGGCGGAGGAGGAAGCCCTTGGGAAGAGGAGCTGTCACGGAGTCCGTGCCGTCGCTGCCGCTGGCGAGCGGCTCGCATCCCGGCCCCTCCGTTCGTTCACCCAGATGAGGAGGACCAGGCCGACGACGAGGAAGGCGAGGATGGAGAGGACGGCGATCCGGTGGCCGTGCCGGCTGGCGAGCGTCGCCTCCGCTCCGCCTCGCTCGTAGACCCGCGCCATGCCGGCGGCCACGATCCCGAAGACCGTCGGGCCGATGAACGACGAGGTCCGGCCGGCGACGGAGAAGAATCCGTAGAACTCGCCGCTCCGTCCGGCGGGGGCGAGGAGGCCGATCATCGTCCGGCTGACGGACTGCACCCCGGTCAGGGCGAAGCCGGACAGGCCGCCGATGACGAAGAACATCGGGAGGGACTGGTTGAAGTAGAGCCAGGCCGTGGCCGCGACCATGAGGATGAGGGAGACAACGAGGGAGCGCTTGGCGCTCGTCCGATCGGCTACGCGGCCGAAGAGGTAGGCGCCCAGCACGCTCGTCGCCTGGACGAGGACCGAGAAGAGCGGGAGCTGCTTCGGGCTGAGCCCGTACAAGACGCCCCCGAGGATCGCGGCGAAGTTGAGGGTCATGATCACCCCATCGTTGTAGACGAGGAAGGCGAGGAGGAACTTGGCGAACTCCCGGAAGTGCCGAATCGCGCGGAGTGTCTTCCCGAGACGGCGCAGGGTGTGCCAGAGGAGGGTTTCACCCTTTGGAAGCTTCTGCGGCGTCCCCCGCTCGCGCAGCCAGAGGAAGGTCGGAAGGGAGAACAGGGCGAAGTAGGCGGCGGTGAGGAGGAAGGTCGCCCGGGTGACGAACTCCCCGCCGATCGCGTTCAGGAGCACCGTCACGATGAGGGCGATCAGGATCCCGCCGACCGAGCCGATCGCCCACCCCAGGCCCGAGACGCGTCCGATCTCCTTCTCGGTCGCGATCTCGGGAAGGAGGGCGTCGTAGAAGACCTGGGCGCTTCGGTAGCCGATCTCCGCGAGGATGAACAGGACCATGCCGAGGGCGATGTCGCCCTTGCCGACGAAGAAGAGAGCGGCGGTGAAGACGCAGGACATGGCCGTGAAGAAGCCGAGGAAGCGCTTCTTCGACGCGGTGAAGTCGGCAAGGGCCCCCAAGAGCGGAGAGAGGAGGGCGACGACGAGCATGGCGATCCCCAGGGCGAGGCCCCACAGCCACGATCCCCTCGCCCCGCCCACGATCACGTCCTGGAAGCGAACGGCGAAGACGGCGAGCAGGATGATCGAGGCGTAGGCAGAGTTCCCGAAGTCGTACAGGTACCACGCCACCCGTTCCCGCCTCGTCGAGGCGCCCGTGCTCGCATCCCTTCTCATGATGATCCCCTCCTCTCGAGAATGAAGAAGACGGTCCCACGATAGGGCAGGATGGCCTCGGCAGCAAGCGGCTACGTCTCCGGCGCGTCGTCCCAGGGGTAGTGCTCGACCCTCTTCGCCGCCTCGCGTAGAACCGGGTCGTCGGAGTAGTGGCCGCGGCGCTTCGGGGGGATGAGACGGGAGACGGCGCGCAGGATCTCGTCCCCGATTGCGTCGAGCGCCACGCGGTGGTCGTGCCCCTTCCCCGGAGCGGCGAACGGGCCGATGGGTCTCCCGATGCGGACGGTCACCTTGGCGCGGCGCAAGCGGCGCAGGCTCGGGAAGGCCTCGGTCAGACCGTCAAGCCCGACCGGGACGACGAGGGCCCCGGTCCTCGCGGCGAGGAAGGCCGCCCCGCCCCGCGGGGGACGGAGGACGCTCGCCCAGGAGCCACCTTCAGGGAAGATCCCGATCGCCCCGCCCTGTCGCAGGACGTCCTCCGCTGCGCGGAGGGCCTCCCTTGACGGTGTCCCGCGCTTGACGGCGTAGTAGCCCCAGAGCCGGGGGAGGAAGGTGACCAGACGCGGCGCAAACGGCATCCGCAGGCCGCCCACGAACTCGAGGGGCCGGGGGATCGCTCTTATGAGGGCGACCGGATCGATGAAGTTGAAGTGGTTTCCGGCGACGAGGAGAGGGCCGGTTCGGGGTACGTTCTCCCGCCCCTCGACCTTGAACCGCGTCAGCGTGGCAAGAGCGACGCGGATCAGCCCTCCCAAGATGAGCCGCACCACGCGTCGGCGTGGGTAGCGGACCCTCCTCTCGAGGTGACAACTCATGGGCCGTTGTTATCGGATCGCTCCGGCCCAGTCAACCGGCCTTCTGGGTGCGTCTGGCGGTGTCAACCACGGAGGCGCCTCGGGCCGAGGAGGTCGCGAGCGTACAGGAGCGGCCGGCACGCGACCTCGCGCCCGCGCCGTCCTCTCTCCCGCCCGGGGCTGGAGGGACGGCGCCCCGGTCAGCCTCGCTTGGATGTTCTTCCCCATCCGCCACGTCTCGGGTTCGTAGCCTAGGGACGTGTACAGGGCTCGCGCTGGACCGTTCTGCTCGGCCACGCTGAGGGCGATCCGCTTCAGCCCTCGCTCCTGCGCCCAGCGCTCCGCCTCGGCGAGGAGCAGTCGTCCCAGGCCCTGGCGTCGGTGGCGTGTAGCGACGTAGAGCTCAAGGATGAACGCCTGCCGGCGTCCGGTGAACTCCTCCCGCACTTCTGCCACCCAGACGTACCCGGCTCGCCAGCCGCGCCGGTCCCGGGCGACGAAGGCCTGGTTGGGGAGGCCGCCCGGCCCCTCGATCCCCGCCGTCTCCTCGGCGACCCGCTTCCGGACGGCAGCAGGGGCCAGTCCGCGGGAGCGGTTCGGGCCGAGGGTGAGGAACGCAGTCTCCACGAGGCGATCAAGCATCCAGCGCCGATCCGCCGGAGTCGCCGCCTCGATGCGAAACAGGGCCTTCTTGCCGGACATCCCGCCCCGGCTCAGTCGTCGAGGAGGCGCTTCTCCCCGCGGATCTCACGGAGGGGCGCGATGTCCTGGGTCACCTCGAGGCAGCCGAGGTACTCCCCGCCTGGCCCGCGAACGGCCACGTAGCGGATGTGGACGAACTTCCCGTGGAGGTCGATCCAGAACTGTTCCTGGTTGCGCTTTCCCGCGCGGAAGTCGTCGAGGATCCGCTGGACGACGTGGACACTCTTCGCTGGGTGGCAGTTCTGGACCTTCCGGCCGACGACGGCCTTCGTCCGCGCGAAGATCCGGCCGGGGGTGGGGTTGAAGTAGCGGACGGTGTCGTCCTTGTCGACGAAGGAGATGTCGACCGGGAGCGCGGCGAACACCGCCTCCAACTCGGCAACGGAGAAGCTCCCAGTCTCCAGGACGACCGTTCGATCCTCATGGCTTGGCATGTCGTCTCCCTTCAAGCTCCCAGAGCCCCCCGCTTACGGGGCGAGGGGGTGAACGCCGATCTCGCCGATCCCGACGGCGAGGGTGAGCTTCGCCGCTCCGCTCCCGAGGACGGCGCTCGCCGTCTTGCCGACGAACCCCTGTCGGATGAGCGTCATCCCAGGGAAGCCGGAGACGTCGACGTCGCCCAGCCCGACCGACGCGGCCACCGTCGCCGAGACGTTTCGCTCTAGCTCAACCGCGATCTCCCCCGTCCCGACGTGCACCATGAGCGCGGCACAGGCAATGCCCGTCAGGGTCACGGTCCCTGCGCCCACCTCGACCGCGAGCTCAGGGGCGACGACCCGGTCGATCTTCACCTCTCCTGCCCCCAGAGCGACGGTCACCGCGCTCGCGGTGTGGGAGGTCAGGGTGACGTTTCCCGCTCCCTGCTTGATCAGGAGGTCCGTCCCGGCCGGGACCTTGACGAAGTAGTCGACCTTCCCGCGGCCGCCGGTACGGAGACCGACGCTCTCTTCGCTCTCGGTGACTTCCACTTTGAGGCTGGTGAGGGCACTCCACCCGCGTGCCTTCCGAAGGGCGACCCAGTCCACCGCCCTGCGCGCCCCGGTCTGCGTCACGTCCACGGGGTAGGACGCGATGACGAGGTCTCCGGCCCGGTTCTCGATCACGAGGCTCGTCCGACTCCCAAGGTCGATCGACCCGCCGCTCGCCTCGCTCTCTCCCGCGGGCTCCTCGCCTGCTTCCCCGGAGATTCCCCCGAAGAGGACGGAGAACCCGACGAACGGGCCGGAGAAGTCGAGGGACGGGGCCGGGATCCCCAGGAGGTCGCCGAAGTCGACCCCGAAGACAGGGACGAGGTAGCCGATCCGCACCTCGAGCCCGAGCCAGCCCACGAGCTGCGCCTCCAGACTCACGTACGGCTGGACGAAGGCGAATCCCCGTCCGAGGACCCGCTCCACGGGCTCGATGATGATCCCTTGCGGGTACTGTGCAGTCGCTGCCCCCTCGGCCGGGGAACTCAGGGTCAGCACCGTCGCCCCGCCACCGAGGACGACCCCGGCCGTGAGGACAGAGCGGGCGTCCCCACCCAGGGCGTACCCCAGGTCGAACCCGCCCGCGCCGACGACGAGCGTGGCTTCCTTCATCTCGACGTCGGAGCCTGAGGCCGCGACGACACCGAACCCCATCCCGCCAAGGGAGAGACCGCCGATCGTCCCTCCACGCCCGCTTCCGCCGGCGCCGAGGAGGAAGTCCCCAAGCGGCGTCTGACCACTCTCCGACAGGAAGGCGTTCGCCCCCTCAAGGTCTGGCAGGAAGAGAGCGAACATCGGGCCGCCGAACCCGAAGAAGCGGGTCGGCGCCGTCCCTCCCTCTTCCGCGAGGACACTCGCGGTCGCGAAGAAGGCCACTACGATGAGACCGACGACCAAGAACCTCTGCATCGTCCCCTCCTAGGGCAGGCATCCGGAGGGCCCGCCCAGATCGAGGAGGATCGTATCCTCTCTCCGTCTCCGTGGGCAAACCGCCCGGCTCAGGAGGGCGCCCTCGTGTACCATCGTCAAGCGGCGGCGTTCGGGTGGCGTCCCGCCCTAGGAGGTGTCGAGAGATGCCGAGCGAGGCGAGAGAGGAGCGAAGGGCGCTCGAGCGGATCCGAAAGGCGTTGGAGAAGAAGCTCGGGCGGGCGCCGACGGAGGAGGAGGCAAAGGAGGAGCTCGGGAAGTGGAAGGCTTCCCAGTTCAGTGCCGATCGCACAGGGCCGCGCCCGCGCCTGACCAAGCGCAAGGAGACCCGGCGGTAGGCGACGGCAGCCTTCCTGACAGGGAAATCCCGTCAAGAAGGCCACTTCGCCCTTCTTGTCGGCACTTGACGGTGGGACTAGAATGGAGACCGTATGGCTGGGTTGGTGAAGAAGGTCCCTGATCTCCTGACCGCGTCGCGGGCGGTGATCGCTGTGGCGATCGCGACCCTCGGTTTCGTCGGGCCTCGGGCTTTGGAGGCGGTTGTCCTCTTGATCATCCTTGGCTGGACGACCGACATCCTCGACGGTCGCCTCGCGCGCCGGCTGAAGAAAGACCCCACCTGGATCGGGGAGAAGGAGTTCGCCTTCGACATGGTGATGGTCGTCGGGGGCCTGTGCTACCTCGTCATGGCCGGGTTCTTCCCGCCGGTCATCGCTGGGATCTACGTGGCCGTCGCCGCTCTCGTCATCGCCTTCTTCCGCTCCAAGTCGGTGACGATGTCCTTTGCCTTTCCCCTCGTGGCTCTCCCGCTTGTCGTCTCCTGGTTCAACGCCCCGCGGGCGGCACTGTGGTTCACGGCCTGGATCGCTGTCGCCGTGGTCCTGGACAGGAAACGGTTCAAGGGCGTCGTCCTCGAGTTCATCTCCAACTACCGCGCCATTCGGCGCTAGCGGCTAGAGCAGGCGGGGTCGCGCCACCTTCAGGTGCTCGTACGCGCGCTCTGTCGCGACCCTCCCCTGCGGCGTCCGCTTGATGAACCCCTCCTGGAGGAGGTAGGGCTCGACGACGTCGGTCAGGGTGTCCTTCTCCTCGGAGAGACAGGCGGCGAGGGTCTCCAGGCCGACCGGCCCGCCGTGGAACTTGACGAGGATCGCCTCGAGGACGTCTCGGTCGAGACGGTCGAGGCCGCAGGTGTCGATCTCGAGCATCGCCAGGGCGCGGCGCGCGGTCGCGAGGTCGATCCGCTTCTTCCCCTCCACCTGGGCGACGTCGCGCGTCCGGCGGAGGAGGCGATTGGCGATCCGCGGGGTCCCGCGGGCACGCACCGCCATTTCCAGGGCGCCGTCGTCCGTGACCTCGATCCCGAGGATCCGCCCGGAGCGGACGATGATCGCGCGCAGGTCCTCCGGGGCGTAGAAGGCGAGGCGGAACGAGACCTCGAATCGCTCGCGCAGCGGGGCGGAGAGGAGGCCGGCGCGGGTCGTCGCACCGATGAGGGTGAACGGCGGGAGGTCGATCCGAAGGGACTGCGCGTTCGGCCCCTCGCCGAGGATGATGTCGATCTTGTGGTCCTCCATCGCCGGGTAGAGGACCTCCTCAACGTTCCGGCGCAAGCGGTGAATCTCGTCGATGAACAGGACGTCGCGCGGGCGAAGGTTGGTCAGGATCGCTGCAACGTCCCCCGCCTTCTCGATCGCCGGGCCGGAGCTGACGCGGATGCTGACACCCATCTCCGCGGCGATGATGTGGGCGAGGGTCGTCTTGCCGAGGCCCGGTGGGCTGTACAGGAGGACATGGTCGAGCGGCTCGTCCCGCGCCTGCGCCGCGGCGAGGTAGACGCGGAGCTTCTCCTTAATCGATCCCTGGCCGATGAACTCGTCCAGGCCTGGCGGGCGGAGGGAGGCGAGGGGGAGGTCCTCCTCCTCGTCCTTCTGCGCGAGGTTCGCGATCCGCTCCGTGCGCATGGCCGGATTCTACCGGAGCGGAAACGCCCTCGGCAACCGGGCCGGTGTGGGCTCGGCGCAAGAGCGGAGCCCTTTCGGCTACCATCGCCCCGGCGAGGAGGTCGATTGAGCGGTAGCGTCGTCACCGTCGGGACCTTCGACGGGGTCCACCTTGGCCACCAGGCGGTCCTCCGGCGAGTGAGTGAGCTTGGACGGGAGAGGGCACTCGAGCCCGTTGCCTACACGTTCCCGATCCCGCCGCGCCTCGCCGGGGCGAGAGGAGAGGCGGATCTCCTCCTCCCGTTCGATGTGAAGCGAATTCTCCTCCTGCGCGAGGTCGACCGCGTCGAGGCGGCCTCGTTCGAGGAGGTGCGCGCCCTTCCGGCGGAGGGATTCGTGGAATCGGTCCTGATCCGGAGGCTCGACGCCCGCCTGGTCGTGGTCGGAGAGGGGTTCCGGTTCGGGCGGGGCAGGGAGGGCGATCTGCCGCTCCTTTGTCGTCTCGGGCAGGGATGGGGCCTCGATGTGGTCGCGGTCCCGCCCGTGCTCGTCGGAGGGGAGCCGGTGAGCAGCACGCGGATCCGCTCCCTCCTCCGCGCGGGGGACATCGAAGCGGCGTCCGCCCTCCTGGGGCGCCCCCCTCTCCTCCTCGGGGAGGTCGTCTCCGGGGACGGGATCGGCAGAATGCTTGGCTTCCCCACCGCGAACCTCGCCCTCGGCTCCTCCGTCCTCTGGCCGGCGGATGGGGTCTACCTGGCCCAGGTTTCTTGGAACGGCCGGGCGAGCCCAGGCCTCCTCTACCTTGGGACGCGGCCGACGCTCTCCGGAGCCGCCCGCCGCTGCGAAGTGCACCTCCTCGACGACCCTGCCGGAGACCTGATCGGGGCCGTCCTCGAAGTGCAGATCCTGTCGAGGATTCGGATTGACCGACGCTTCCCGTCCGTGGAGGCCCTGCGCGAGCAGATGGAACGCGACGCGGGTGAGGCGCGTGCCCGTCTCGGCAGGATGGAAGGCCGCCCCGCGCGCATCCTCGGTTGAAACGCGCGGGAACCTCGTTTACCATCCGCGCGCCATGATTGCGCTCGGACTGGAGACCTCCGAGGCTTGGGGCGGGGCCGCCCTGTGGGGAGAGGAAGGCCTCCTCGGCGAGGAGATGCTCCGAGAGCCGATGTGCCACGCAGAGGACCTCCTTTCGGGTGTTGAGCGCCTCCTCAAGGCCTGCGGGGTCAGGAAGGAGGACCTCGGACTGGTCAGCGTCAACGCCGGGCCGGGGTCGTTCACCGGTCTGCGGATTGGGCTCGCCACCGGCAAGGGGATCTGCCAAGCGCTCGGGATCCCGCTCGTGGGCGTGGACGGCACGGTCGCCTACCGGGCGCGGCTGGATGCGCCTCTGCGGGTGGGCGTCGTGATCGAGAACCGACGCGACCTCGTGTACGCGCGCTGGTTCTCGGGAACGAAGCCGATCCGCGGGACGGAGGTCCTCACCGCGGCTGAGCTCCTGGCGCGGGTCGCCGCGGAGCGAAAGGCGACCTCGTTTGTCGGGAGCGGTGCGGAGAGGCTACGCGCCGACCTCGAGCGGGTGAACGCGATGCGCGTCGCCCCAAGAGAGCTGAACTGCCCGTCTCCGGCGTGGATCGCCCGCCTGGGACGGGAAGGAGGAGCGCGGGACGAGCTCTACACGCTAGAGCCGACGTACGTGGAATCGATGATCGCCAGGGCGAAGCCCTAGCGGGAACGTGAGGTGAGCCAAGTGGCAAGAGTCTGCGACGTCTGTGGGAAGAAGCCGGTCAGCGGGAACGCCGTCAGTCACTCCCAACGGCACACGCACCGTCTCCGGCTCCCGAACATCCAACGGGTGCGGGCGTTCCTGAACGGGAAGACGGTTCGCATGAACGTCTGCACGCGGTGCATCAAGTCGGGCCGCGTCACCAAGGCCGCGTAGGGACCGAGCGCGGAGATGGCTGCGGAGATCGGGAGGGCCGTCTCGGGCGAAGTCCTGTCCGTCTCCCCGGAGGGGGTCCTGATCGCCCTTCCGGACGGGGCGACCGGCCTCATCCCGGCCTCGGAGGCCTCGCCGACGGGGATCGGGAGCGCGCGCTTTCGCGTCGGAGAGAGGATCCGTGTCAGGCTTCTTGGGCAAGGTGACGACGGGCGCTTCGACCTCTCCCTCCTCCCGCAGGAGGTGGAGCACTCCGACGCGTTCGACCAGGAATTCCACCGGCTGAACCACGTCCTGCGGGCTCGTTCCCCGCAACCGGGCGCGCAGCGCCTGCCGCGGGAGCGGATGGTGGAGGAGGAGACGAAGCACTGGTTGAAGCGGGTCGAGGCGGGATTCGCCCGCCTGCGCAAGCATCGCGTCGAGCGAGTGGCGCTGGGCGCCCAGGATGACGAGGACGGAGGAAGAGGTGCCCAAAGGGACCGCGGCCATCGATGAAGATCGCTGCAAGGGGTGTGGGTTGTGCATCGCGGCCTGCCCGCAGAAGGTCCTTGCCTTCTCCGGCCGGCTGAACAAGAGCGGGTACAACGTCGCCGAGCCCGTGAAGCCGGAGTCTTGCACCGGGTGCACCTTCTGCGCCATGACCTGCCCGGACGTAGCGATCGAGGTCTGGCGCGAGAGAGGGGGAGCGTGATGGGAGAGAGAGTCCTCCTGCGCGGGAACGAGGCGATCGCCGAGGCGGCGATCCGCGCCGGGTGCCAGTGCTACTTCGCCTACCCAATCACGCCGCAGGGGGAGCTCCTCGAGTACATGGCAAGACACATGCCGCGCCTCGGGAGAGCGTTCGTTCAGGCTGAGAGCGAGGTCGCGGCGATCAACATGGTGTTCGGGGCGGCTGCGGTCGGCGTGCGGACGATGACTTCGTCCTCCTCTCCGGGGATCAGCCTGAAGCAGGAGGGGATTTCCTACCTCGCTGGGTCGAACCTTCCCGCGGTCATTGTGAACGTCGTCCGCGGTGGACCGGGGCTCGGGAACATCGCCCCGGCGCAGTGCGACTACTTTCAGGCGACGAAGGGCGGCGGGCACGGGGATTACCACATGATCGTCCTTGCACCGTCGACCGTCGCGGAGGCCGGGGAGCTGACGATGCTCGCGTTCGACCTTGCCGACCGCTACCGCACGCCCGTGATGATCCTGGCCGACGGCTTGCTCGGCCAGATGATGGAGCCGGTCGAGCTTCCCGACCCGATTGACGCCGAGGACCTTCCGGCGAAGCCGTGGGCACTCACCGGGGCGAAGGGGCGGGCCCCCAACCTCATCCTCTCCTTTGACCTCGATCCGCAGAGGCTGAAGGCGATGAACCTGGCCCTTCAGGAACGCTACGCCGAGATCCGCCGCCACGAGGTGCGATGCGAGGAGACGGAGACAAGCGATGCGACGATCGTGATCGCCGCCCATGGGACGGTCGCGCGGATTGCGAAGAGCGTGATCAAGATGGCGCGGGCCGAGGGGATCCGGCTCGGCCTCTTCCGGCCGATCACCGTCTGGCCGTTCCCGTACGACGCCCTCCGCACCCTCGCCTCTCGGGTGAAGACCGTGCTCACGGTGGAGATGAGCGCCGGGCAGATGTGGGAGGACGTGCGGCTCGCCGTGGCGGAACGCGCGGCAACGCCATTCTACGGCGAGATGGGCGGGGTCGTCCCCACGCCGAGGGGGATCCTGCAGGAGGTGAAACGTCATGCCGGTTAGCGTCGAGAAAGGGAACATGGTCCAGACCTTCGCGCGCCCCGGGAGCATGACCGAGGCCCGGTCGACCTACTGCCCGGGGTGCGGGCACGGCATCCTGACGCGGATCATCGCGCAGACGATCGATGAGCTCGGGATCGCCGAGCGGACGATCGCCATCGCCCCCGTCGGATGCGCGGTTTTCGCTTACCGCTGGTACCGCTGCGACTCGATGCAGGTGGCGCACGGCCGCGCGTCGGCCGTCGCGACCGGAGCCAAGCGGGCCAACCCGAACCTCATCGTCTTCGCGTACCAGGGGGACGGCGACTTTGCCTCGATCGGGACCGCGGAGTCGATCCACGCCGCGAACCGGGGCGAGAACATCACCGTCATCTTCGTCAACAACCAGATCTACGGGATGACCGGCGGCGAGATGGCCCCGACGACCCTCGTCCAGCAGAAGACGACGACCACCCCGGAGGGGCGCGACCCGAGACTGACCGGCTACCCGATCCGTTTCTCGGAGATGATCGCCCAACTCGAGGCGCCCGTGTACGTCACCCGCCAGGCCCTGTACGACACGAAGCACGTCCTGGAGACGACCAAGGCGATCAAGAAGGCATTTGGGAACCAGGTTGAGGGGAGGGGGTACTCGCTCGTCGAGGTCCTGTCGACCTGTCCGACGAACTGGCGGATGACGCCCCTCGAGTCGAACCGGCACGTTTCCGAGGTGGTGACCAAGGTCTTCCCCCTCGGCGACCTCGTGGACAGGGGGTAGGGATGGAGCGCTCGGTCGTGATCGCCGGGTTCGGTGGGCAGGGCGTGATCCTTGCCGGGAAGATCCTCGCCCAGGCGGCGATGGACGAGGGGCTCGAGGTGACCTGGCTTCCCTCCTACGGGCCGGAGATGCGCGGCGGGACGGCGAACTGCACTGTTGTCCTCTCCGACGAGCCGGTCGGCTCCCCGATCGTGGACGAGCCGACCGCCCTCATCGCCCTGAACCTCCCCTCTCTCGACAAGTTCGAGAAGACGGTCGCGAAGGGAGGAGCGATCGTGACGAACCGGTCCCTCATCGACCGGGCCTTGTCGCGCCGCGACGTGGCCGAGAGCGGGGTCCGCATGAACGACCTCGCGGCGAAGGCCGGGAACCCGCGGACGATCAACATGGTCGCCCTCGGGGCCTATCTCAAGGCGACCGGGTTCCTCCCGCTCGAGACGATCAAGCGAGCCATGGCGCGGATGCTTGAGGCCGACGGGAAGGGGAAGCTCGTCGAAGCAAACGCGAAGGCGCTCGACGAGGGGTACCACGCCGCATAGGCGCGTCCCCGCGCTAGTCGAGGACGTCCGCGAGGTTGGCAAGCCAGGGGTCGACGGGCCGGCGGCAGCTCAAGGCCTCCTCCAGGGGGACCGGCTCGACCTTCAGCCCCTGGAGGGCCGTCATGACGTCGAACTTCCCCGCGAGGGCGAAGTCGACGGCCGCGATCCCGAAGCGAGTGGCGAGGATCCGATCGAAGGACGTGGGGCTCCCGCCCCGCTGGAGGTAGGCGAGGTTCGTCACGCGGACCGGGACGTCGAGCCGGGCAGAGAGCTCGTCGGCGAGGTACTGGCCGATCCCTCCCAGGCGGGCGTGGCCGAACGCATCGACCTTCGACTCGGCGAGCACCTGCCCTTCCAGCTCCGCCGGACGACACCCCTCGGCGATGATCACCGTACAGAAGGGACGCCCGCTTCCTTGGCGCTCTCGGATCCGCTTCTCGACCGCATCGACGGAGAAGACCTCCTCCGGGAGGAGAATGACGTCCGCCCCGCCCGCGACCCCGCCGAAGAGGCTTAGCCAACCCGAGTCACGGCCCATCACCTCGAGGATGAGGACGCGGCGATGGGAGAAGGCAGTCGTGTGGAGCCGATCGAGGGCCTCGGTGACGACCTCAAGCGCGCTCGCGAACCCGATCGAGTAGTCCGTCGTGGCGATGTCGTTGTCGATTGTCTGAGGAATCCCGACGACTTTCACCCCGCGTGAGGCCAGGCGGTGGGCGACCCCGAGCGTGTCGTCTCCTCCCATGGCGATGAGGAAGTCGACCCCGTGACGCTTCAGGGTGGCAAGAATCCGCTCCGCTCCGCCCTCGACCTTGAGCGGGTTCGTGCGCGAGGTGCCGATGATCGTCCCCCCAATCCGGTGGATCCCTTGGACGTCCTCGAGGCGGAGCGGGCGTGCCAGGTCTTCCAGGGGCCCCTTCCACCCCTCGAGGAAGGCCAAGACGGAGACCTCACGCTGCGCCCCGTAGCGGACGATCGCGCGGATGGCGGCGTTGATCCCCGGGGAATCCCCTCCCCCGCTCAGGATTCCTGCTCGTGGCATGGCTCCTCCTCTCGCCGGCCGCGGCGGCGGCCGGACCTCACTTATAGCCGGGGCCCCTCCTGAGAGCAAGCCGTTGCGGCGCGCCCCGACGAGCGGGTAGCATCCTCGCGCCGAAGGGGGGAGCCTGTCCCGCTACCTCGCCAGTCTGCGCGGCCTGTCCAGCAACGCGCGCCTGTACGTGGAGAGCACGGTCCTCGCCAGTCTCGGCTTCGGAGTGCAGTCCCTCCTGTTCAACCTCTTTCTGCTCCGCCTGGGGCACGATGAGGCGTTCATGGGGACCGTGACAAGCATCCCGTCGTTCGCCGCCGCCGCGACCGCCCCCCCTTCGGGGTCCTGCTGACGCGGATGGGGCACAAGCGGGGCATCGTGCTCGGTCAGGCGTTGCAGGGCGCCGCGCTCGTCCTCCAGGCTGCGTTCCCCACTCGGGTTGCCTTCCTTCTCGCGGGCGCCCTCCTCGGCCTGGGGGGCTGCCTGGCCTCGGTTGCATACGCGCCGTTCCTCACCGCGTCGAGCGAACCTCGGGAGAGGACGCACCTGTTCAGCCTTCAGTCTGCTGTGGGGACGCTGTCGGCCGTCGTCGCCAGCCTAATCGGCGGACCGCGGCCCGGCTTCTTCGCCTCGACGTTGGGACTCGATCTCTCCGGAAGAGAGGTCTACCGCGCCGCGATCGCGGCGGGGGCGGGGATCTTCGCTCTCTCCCTCCTGCCGCTCTTCGCCCTGCGCCCCTCCCCCGCGTTGAGCCCCGACCCGCGGCCCGTGTGGGGGCCGCAGGGGAATGGCGACGGACTGCGGCGCAGCTCGTCCTGATCCAGGCGGTCGTCGGCTTCGGGGCCGGCCTTCTCATCCCGTTCGTCGACGTTCTCTACAAGGTCCGATTCGGGCTGCCCGATCCTCTTCTGGGAGCCCTCTTCGCCGCGTCCTCCGTCGTCACAGCGCTGGGGACCCTCGTCGTCCCCGTCGTTGCACAGAGACTGGGGAAGGTGAGGGCAGCCGTCATCTCTCAGGCGCTATCCATCCCGTTTCTCCTCTTGATGGGGTTCTCCGCCCAGTTGGCTTGGTCGGCGGTCGGTTTCCTCGTCCGGACGGCCCTGATGAACATGGTGGCTCCAGCGTTGAGTGCCCTGTTCATGGAGCTCGTGCCCGAGCGGCGCCGCGCGCTGACGTCCGGCCTGGTCGTCCTCGGGTGGAACGTGGCCTGGGCCGTCAGCGCCTTCCTGTCTGGACGCCTTCAGGTGGCGGTGGGGTTCGCGACGATCTTCCTCATCACGGCCTCGTTCTACGCCCTGGTCCCGGCGCTGACTTACGGCTTCTTCCGTCACGCCCGGGAGGCGAGAGAGGAGGAGCGGGCGGCCTAGACGAAAGGAGGGGCGTCGTCTTCTTTCGTCCGCCCTCGCGGGAGGGAGCCCTGTGTCGGATGCGGGCCCCGGCACGATGGACCGGAAGTCGCTACCGGTCGCTCACGGTCCGGTACCGGCCGACCGAGCGATAGCGCTTGTAGCGGGCGGTGACGAGCTCCCCGACGGGGAGGAGGGACAGCTCTGCGAGGTGGCGAACGAGGCTCGCCTTGAGGGCGGCGGCGGTCGCCTCGAGGTCCTTGTGCGCGCCGCCGAGGGGCTCGGGGACGACCTCGTCGATCATCCCGAGCTCGAGGAGCCGGGGAGCGGTCAGCTTCAAGGCGGCGGCCGCGTCCTGGACGCGGTCCTTCTCCTTCCACAGGACCGCGGCCGCCCCCTCCGGGCTGATCACGGAGTAGATGGCGTTCTCGAGCATGACGACCCGATCGGCGACGCCGATCGCCAGGGCGCCGCCCGACCCACCCTCCCCGATCACGGCGGCGACGATCGGGACGCGCAACGTCGCCATGGCTACGAGGTTCTCCGCGATCGCTCCGCCGATGTTCCCGGCCTCCGACTCGAGGCCTGGGTACGCCCCGGGTGTGTCGATCAGGCTGACGATGGGAAAGGAGAAGCGCTCACCCAGAAGCATCGCCCGGCGCGCCTTCCGGTACCCTTGAGGACGCGGCATCCCGAAGAAGCGCTCCTTGTTCTCGTCTATCGTTCGCCCCTTCTGCTCGGCGAGGAGGACGACCGAGCGCCCGTCCAACCGGGCCAGGCCGGCGAGGAGGGCGCGGTCGTCGCCGACCAGGCGATCCCCGTGAAGCTCGTAGAAGTCAGTCAGCACCGGACCGACGTAGTCCAGGGCGTAGGGGCGCTTGGGGTGCCGTGCGACCCTGACCCGCTCCCAGTCAGACAGGTTGGCGTACGCCTGGGTCTTGAGGAGGTCGAGCTTCTCCTCGAGGCGGGCGATCTCGGCGGAGAGGTCCATCCCGTCGGCTCGGTTCAGATCCCGCAGCTCCTGGATCTTCGTCTCCAGCAGGTCGAGGGTCCTCTCGTCGCTCATTGGGTCTCCGCGAAGAAGGTGAGGAGCCTCCCGAGCTCCTCGCGCAGGTCCTCCCGGTTCACCACTCGGTCGATGAACCCGTGCTCCAGGGCAAAGGCGTCGGTCTGGTAGTTGGGAGGGAGGTCCTCGGCGATCGTGTTCTGGATGACGCGGCGCCCGGCGAAGCCGATTGTCGCCCCCTTCTCGGCGATGATCACATCCCCCAGACTCGCGATGGAGGCTTGGACCCCAGCGGTCGTGGGATGGGTCATCACGGAGACGAAGGGGACCCGCTCCTCCGCCAGGCGGGAGCGGACGGCGGCCGTCTTCGCCATCTGCAGGAGGGAGAAGAGCCCCTCCTGGATCCGCGCGCCGCCGGAGGAGGAGACGAGGACGAACGGGACGCGCCGGCGGATCGCCTCCTCCATTCCGTGGCAGATCTGCTCCCCCACGACCGAGCCCATGCTCCCGCCGATGAAGCGGAAGTCCATCACGGCGAGGATGACGGAGGTTCCGCCAATCGTGGCGGCCCCGACGACGATCGCGCTCGGGAGGCCCGTCTGCTCCTGCGCCTCCTCGATCCGGCGCGCGTAGGGCTTGGAGTCGTGGAAGGTCAGCGGATCGCCGTCCATGATCGGTTTGGAGACGTCCTTGAAGCTCCCCTCATCGACCAGAGACTCGATCCGCTCCTCGGACGAGAGGGAGAAGTAGTCGCCGCAGTGAGGGCAGATGTTGTTGTTCTCGCGGACGCGCCGCTTGAAGACGAGCTCGCCGCACGACTTGCAGCGCATCCAGAGCGCCTCCTCAGGCGCCTTGTCGAGGTTGACGCGGAGGTAGCGCTTGTCTCTGAAGATCGCCGTAAGACCGCCCTCCTAGTGGCCCCCGACCGGGCTGACTCGGGGCGCCTTCTCCGTCAAGCGAGCTGCTCGCAGGGCGTCGGGAACGACCGAACCCGTGGAGACGACCATGGCCAGGGCGTCCTCGACCGAGACGTCAACGTAGGCGAGCTTCCGCCTGGCGACAACCATCATTCGTCCACTGAACGGGTTGGGCGCGTTGGGGACATAGACGACGAGCCCCTCCTCTGCGCCGTCGGCGAGGGGGACAGCCTCTTCGCTCGCCACGAGTCCCAGGACGTGCGTTCCGGGCGACGGGTACTCGAACAGGACGACCTTCTGGAACGACGTCGTCGTCTCGCGCTCAAGGACAGCCTTGGTCAGCTGCCGCGTCGCCGCGTACAGCGTCCGCACCGCGGGGAAGAAGGCAAAGAACCTGTCCAGGTAGCGTTGCAGGAACCGCCCGAGGACGTTCCGGGCGAGGAACCCCACGAGAAAGACGACGGCGATCGTCAGGTAGATCCCGAGACCTGGGATCCACGTTCCAAGGACTCGCTCGACCAGCCTTCCGAACGGCGTCGACTTGCCCACCATCCCGTCGACCAGCAGATAGAGGAGCCAGAGGACGTACCCGGTGAGTCCGACAGGGACGATGACAACGAGCCCGCTCAAGAAGGTGCCCCGCGCCCTGCGCCACAGGCTCCTCGCGGGGCGCCCCTGCTGCGCGCACCTGTTCTCCACAAACGCGAATTATAGAGGATCAGGCGGCGGGGCGCATGGGACACGGGTCACGGCGCGAAGAAGGAGTCCTGGCCCCGTGCGCGCCGGGCGTTGCGCCCTTCGGGCCGGTTCGCTAGTATCAGGCCCATCTGCCACCGATCGATCGAGGAGGTCTCAACCGTGTCGGAACCGACCAAGTGGGTAGTGAAGGACCCGAAAAGGGAGAACGTCTACTGGCCCTCAGAGGCGATGAAGAAGCGGGCCTGGATCTCGGACGCCGGGATCTACGACAAGGCTCTTGCGGACCCCGTCGCCTTCTGGGCGAGACACGCCGAGGATCTCCACTGGTTCAGGAAGTGGGACAAGGCCTACGAATTCTCGCCGTACGCCTACAAGTGGTTCCCTGGCGGGAAGATGAACCTCTCCTACAATTCCCTGGACCGGCACGTGAAGGCCGGGCACGGCGATCGGGTCGCCCTGATCTGGGAGCCGGAGCCGGTGGGCGAGAAGGCGCAGAGGATCACCTACAAGGAGCTCCTTGGCCGGGTCTCGAGGTTCGCGAACGCCCTCAAGGCCCTTGGCGTCAAGAAGGGCGACCGGGTCGGGATCTACCTGCCGATGATTCCCGAGGCGGTCGTCGCCATGCAGGCGTGCGCCCGCATCGGAGCGCCGCACAGCGTCGTCTTCTCCGCGTTCAGCCCCGAGTCGCTGCGCGACCGCATGATCGACGCCGGAGCGAAGGTCCTCATCACCGCGGACGGCTACTGGCGGCGCGGCAAGGCCATTGAGCTCAAGAAGAGCGCCGACGTCGGGCTGGAGGGGACGAAGATCGAGAAGGTGGTCGTCGTCAAGCGCCTCGACGGGGCGTGTCCGATGAAGGCCGGCCGCGACGTCTGGTACCACGACCTTGTGGCGAAGGCGAGCGAAGAGTGCCCCGCCGAACCGCTGGACAGCGAGGACATCTCCTTCGTCCTCTACACCTCGGGGTCGACAGCGAAGCCGAAGGGGATCTTCCACACAACCGGTGGGTACGCGGTGCAGTCCTACTTGACGGCCAAGTGGAACTTCGACCTCCACGACGGAGACATCTACTGGTGCACGGCCGACGTGGGCTGGGTCACCGGCCACACCTACATCAACTACGGGACGCTGATGAACGGCGTCACGAGCGTGATGTACGAGGGGTCTCCCGACGCCCCGGACTACGGGCGGATGTGGGCGATCATCGAGAAGCACAAGATCACCCAGCTGTACACGGCGCCCACCGCGATCCGCATGTTCGTGAAGTGGGGGGACGAGTGGCCGGCGAAGCATGACCTCTCCTCTCTTCGCCTCCTCGGGACGGTCGGCGAGCCGATCAACCTCGATGCGTGGCTGTGGTACTTCGACAAGATCGGCGGCGGGCGCTGCCCGATCATCGACACGTGGTGGCAGACCGAGACCGGGGCGAACATGGTGAACAACCTCCCGGGGATCGGGCCGTACATCCCGACGGTCGCTGGCCGCGCGTTCCCAGGAATCAAGGGGGACATCCTGGACGCCGGCGGGACCCCGCTCGGGGTCGGCGAAGGGGGATACCTTGCTATCTATGAGCCCTTCCCGCCCGCCCTCACGCGGGGGATCTGGGGGGACATGGAGCGCTTCAAGACTCAGTACTTCGGAGACTACGGCCCGAAGCGCTACTACACGAGTGACGGCGCGCGGAAGGACGAGATGGGGAACTTCCGCATCACCGGGCGCGTCGATGACGTGATGAACGTGGCTGGGCACCGGCTGGCGACCGCGGAAGTGGAGAGCGCCCTCGCCCAGAACGAGAAGGTGAGCGAAGTGGCGGTCGTCTCTCGCCCGCACGACCTCAAAGGCGAGGTTCCGGTGGCGTTCGTCCTCTTGAAGGCGGGGATGGCTCCCTCCGACGAAACGCGCAAGGAGCTGATCAAGACCGTGGACCAGGTGATCGGCCCCACGGCTCGGCCCGAGGAGATCATCTTCGTGGAGGACGTGCCGAAGACCCGGAGCGGCAAGATCATGCGCCGCATCCTGAAGGCGCTCGTTCGCGGAGAGCCGATCGGGGACACGACGACCCTGATGAACCCCGACAGCGTGAACGCCCTGCAGAAGGCGGTCGGGCACAAGGGGTAGGTAGACTCGAGAAGGGGGGAGAGGAGAACCCTCTCCCTCCTTCGTCTTTGTCGGAGGAGGCTCGCTGTGAACGACTTCAGGGTCGCTGGGGTGGAGGCCGAGAGAGGGCGCTGGCTCTACGTGCTGGTTGGTTTCCTGATGAACCTCTGTCTGGGGGCGGTCTACGCGTACAGCGTCTTCCGCCAGCCGCTGCAGAACCTGTGGGGCATCAACGCGACGCAGGTCGGCCTCCCGTTCATGGTCTTCCTGGCCATGTTCGCGGTCGCCATGGCCCTCGCCGGCCCCTTGATCGAAAGGTGGGGCCCACGAAAGACGAGCCTTCTCGGCGGGGTCTTTGTCGGCGCGGGATGGATCCTGTCCGGCTTCTCTCCCAACATCTGGATCCTTACGGCGCTGTACGGTGGGATCGCCGGGGGTGGGGTCGGCATCCTGTACGGCTGTCCGATCGCCGTGTCGGCGAAGTGGTTCCCGGACCGGAAGGGGCTCGCCGTCGGGCTCACGGTGATGGGGTTTGGGATCTCCGCTCTTCTGATGGCGCCGGTGATCGGGGCCTTCATCCCGGATCCAGTGAACGCACCGGGGCAGGCGCTCCTTGCGTTCAAGGTCCTCGGGGTCGTCTTCTTCGCCCTCCTCTTCCTCCTCGCTCTTCCGCTGCGTTTTCCGCCTCAGGGATGGCTCCCGCGAGGGTGTGAGCCCGGCAAGGGCAAGGTGCCCCTTCGCGTTGGGGTCGACCTGGACCGCCGGCAGATGCTCCGCACGGGCCTCTTCTACGCCCTGTGGGGTTGCTTCACCATTGGGTGTCTCGCTGGCCTCTTGGCGATCGGGATCGCGAAGCCGTTCGGAACGGAGGTGGCGAGGCTCCAGGGGACGCTGGCCACGGTCTCCGTCTCCATCTTCGCCATCTTCAATGGCCTCGGGCGTCCGCTTTTCGGTTGGCTGACCGACCGCCTAACCCCGCGCTACGCGGCGGCACTTTCGTTCTTCCTGATCCTCGCCGCGGCCGCCCTCCTCTACTTCCTTGGAGAGGGGAGCGCGCCGATCTACCTCGTGGGGTTCAGCGTCCTGTGGATGAACCTCGGCGGCTGGCTCGCCATCGCCCCGACGGCGACGGCGACCTTCTTCGGGACGAAGCACTACGCCAAGAACTACGGGATCATCTTCAGCTCCTACGGCCTCGGGGCGATCCTGGGGACGCTCCTCTCCGGCCAGATCAAGGACCTGACCGGGAGCTACCTTGCGGTCTTCGTCCCGGTGATGGGGCTTGCCGCCTTCGGGGCCGTCCTGGCCTTCGCCGGCCTCCGGCCGCGAAGGGCCTAAGTCCCTCTCTCAGACTCTGGACGCGGGGCGGGGTCTCCCCGCCCCGTTCTCTTCGTGAGGTCGATCGAGAGCCTCGCCCAGGAACGGACCTTCGAGAGCCCCATCCCCTCCGCCAGGCGGACGAGGCCTTCCTCGTGGTCGGGCAGGAAGAGGGAGACCTCCTGCTTTCCCAGGCGGGAGGTCCAGGCGGTGGCTGCGGCGAGGACGGCGAGCAGGGCGCGGTCGGCCGGGTGGCGGAGGACCTCCACCCGCACTTCCCCGGCCTTCTCTCCGGCGAGGGCGCACAGAGAGGCGCGCAGGAGCGGGCCGTCGTCGTCCTCAGTCAGGATGGAGGCGGTCCGGAACCCGAGCAGCCGGGCGAGGAGGCGGCTCGAAGGGACTCGCTCCAACCTCTCCCAGGGGGAGATCTCCTCCTGGCGGATGCGTCGGACCCTCACCCCCGGCGTAGGCGGCAGGGGCGTCGGGAGGGGGAGACGATAGAGTGAGACCCGATCGTGAGGGACGAACCCCGCGCTACGGGCGAGGGCCTCCCCGCCCGCGGTCGGAGCCGCCACTCGCGCTCTGGGGCACCCGCGCGCATGGAGGCGGCCCACGATCTCTTCAACGAGGAGCAGGCCGACCTTCTGGTCGCGATGGCTCGGCCGGACGTAGACCCCGGTCAGCGAGGGGCACGCTCTCGGGCCGATGGCGGCGAGGCACCCCACGGGCTCGGGCCCGTCCCAGGCGAGGAGGACGACCGCCTCGTGCCCAGAGAGGCGCTGCGCGAGCCAGAGAGGGAGTCCCCAGGCCGAGAGGGCCATCCGGAGGAGTCGGATGACCTGGCGAGGGTCCGTCCCGCGCTCCGGAAGCTGGTCGGGGAAGCCCTCGAATAGGAGGGTAACGAAGACGGCGACGTCTCTGCGGCGCAGGGGTCTTGCCACGATTCCCATCGGCGCACTCTACCCATCGCGCGGCGGCCAGACAAGCGCATTGCCTCACCAGAAAAGTACTCGAAATGGGATCGTTGCCTCAGCTAAGGAAGGTACTCGAAACGGGAGGTGAGGCTAGGGTGTCTGTCGACGAAGCAGCGAGGAGACACCGATGGGCCTGACGATGAAGGAGAAGCAAGCGGTGACCCGCCAGCGGGCGCTTGAGTACAAGCGAGCGACGAAGAAACGGAAAGGCAGCATCCTCGATTCGTTGGTTCAACTGACCAGGTACAACCGTTCCTACGCGGCGCGGGCGTTGCGGCAGCGGGCACGAGGCGTCGTGCTCAGCCGCGGGGTCGTTGGCAGCGTTGAGGTGGCCTTGGTCGAGGACGAACGAACCAAGCGGAGGAAGAAGAGACGAAACCGGCAGAGGAGCTACGGTAAGGACGTCGTGGCCCCGTTGCGGAAGGTCTGGGTGATCTGTGACGGGATCTGCGGGAAGCGGCTCGCGCCCTACCTCGCAGAGATCGTCCCGACACTGGAACGGCTTGGCGAGTTGCCGCTCGACGAAGAGACAAGACGGAAGCTGATCGGGATCAGTCCGGCGACGATCGATCGGTTGCTCGCGCCAGTACGAAAACGTTACCCGCTGAGGTCTCGATCGCAGACCAAGCCGGGGACGCTGCTCAAACACCAGATCCCGATCCGGACGTTCAGTGACTGGGACGACCTACGTCCTGGATTCGTCGAGATCGACTTGGTGTCTCACGAAGGAGGCAACCCTCGCGGCGACTACGCCTACACCCTGGATGCGCGGATGTGTGTACCGGTTGGACGGAGGCGGAGGCGGTGCGGAACCGAGCCGAGCGGTGGGTCTTCGCCGGGTTGGAGAAGGCCCTGGCCAGGTTCCCGTTTGACATCCGTGGCATCGACTCCGACAACGGGAGCGAGTTCATCAACAACCACCTGCTGCGCTACTGCACCGAGGCCAAGATCACGTTCACGCGGAGCAGGCCGTACCGGAAGAACGACAATTGCTTCGTCGAACAGAAGAACTACTCGGTCGTGCGGCGTGCCGTCGGGTATCGCCGTCACGACACACCACCCGAACTGGAAGCCCTCAACGATCTCTACGCGCTGTTGAGGTGGTACACGAACTTCTTCCAGCCGGTGATGAAGTTGGTCGAGAAGACGCGGACCGGGAGCAAGATGCGGAAGAAGTACGACCGGGCGAGGACGCCGTACGGCCGGGTGCTGGAGTCGGCCTACGTCCCCGAACAGACAAAGGATGAACTCCGGCAGACGTACGCAGCGCTGAATCCGGTGAAGCTCGGCCGGGAGATCAGCCGCCTGCAGGACCGGCTGGACGCCGCCGCACGGTCGAAGATCCCTGTGCGACAAGACGCCAATTTGGGGTACATTCCTACGTGAGGCAACGATACAGCCTACGAGTACTTTCTTACGTGAGGCAACGGGGGCGTCCCCTAGCGCACGAGAGCGGTGACCATGACCCGGTACGTCGGCTCTTCATCCCAGGTCCTTGCGTAGAGAAGCTCAAGGGAGACGGGCCCGGACGGAGTCCCCTTGGCAGCGCGGGCGGAAGTCGAAGGTTCCAGGCAGGGGCTCGCCCTCGGCTGTCGGGACGAGGTCGGCGAGGAAACGCCCCTCGTCGAGAGGAGAGAGAACCGAAGTGTCCAGGTCAGGCCCCACCCGCCACGCGTAGGGCGTTCCCTGCTCAGACGACAGCTCGATGACCACCGTGCCCCCCACGCTGACCTCCACGCCCCGCCCCCTGCGGACGCCTCGAGGACGACGACCTCCCCAGAGCGAAGCAGGCTTGCGTCGGCGAGCTCGTAGCTCCTCGACTGGCGCGCAAGCTTCACCACCCCGACTCCCGGCGCATACCACCTGGACTCGGGCTCCTCAGATCCTCGCCGCTTCACGTCCACCTTCCAAGCTCGGAGGGCCCCCGCGCTCGTCACCCCGACGATCAAGTAGGCAAGGGACTTGTCGACGCGGACGTCCACCGAGTAGCCGGAGGCCCCAAACGACCCGACCTCTCGCAGCTTCAGGACCGACGCGAGATCGACTGCATAGGCCCCCGTCGTCCCTCCCCGCGCCGGGTGGACGCTCACAAGGTAGGTCCCGCTGGCCGGCGCGGTCCACGACCTCCTCGACTTCCCGGTCCGCGCCAGGGCCTCGTCCCAGAGGAGCGTCATCCCGTCGAGCCGGTACAGAGAGACAGCGACGTCAAGGTCGCTCCTGGAGACAAGGGAGAAGGTGTACTCCCCCTCCGCCGTCGCCGGGAAGGAGAAGGCGTCCACGTCCTCCGGGACCTCGATCCGTCCGCCCAGAACGCCGTTTCCGGAGAGGAGTGCCGTGGCGGAGGCGGCGTCCCCGCCGTGGTCGTCCCCGTAGCCCTCCTTCGCGACCGACAGCTCGTACCCTCCCGTCCCGTTCGTCAGGCTGTGGGCGGCGGCCACGGAGTACGTCCCGGAAAGGGGAGACTGAAAGACGATCCGCGACGCTCCCTCCGCGCCCGAGTCGTCGTCCTGAGCGACGAGGGTCTGCCCGTCCCTGTCGTACAGGGCAAGCACGGTGTTCATCCCGGCCGTGAGGTTCGACGTCTCGATGACGTAGACCCAGCCAGCCTCGGCCGCAAAGAGGAAGAAGTCGACGTCAGTGGGGGTCTCGATGAAGCCCGCGACGGGTGAGCCGTCCGAGGGAATCGCCGTGGCCGCCGCGGCAGTGTCGCCGTGGTCGTCGGTCTGGACCATCCCGATCGACAGGTCATAGCATCCCGTCCCGCTTGTCGCCTGAGCGTGGTGGACCATGACGAAGTACGTCCCACTCGTCGGAGCCGTCCACTCGATCCGCGACGCGCGGGAGCCACCCGAGTCGTTGTCCACGGCGAGGATCGTCTGCCCGTCGGCTCCGAAGAGGTACAGGATCGAGTCCATCTCCGGGGAAAGGTGGCTCGTCTGAAGGAGGAGCCTCCTTCCGCCGACCGCAGAGAAGAGGAAGAAGTCGACGTCCCCTGGCGTCTCGAGGCACCCCGCAATGAGGGCCCCGTCCGCCGGGACCGGCGTCGCGGCAAGCGGGGAGTTCCCGTGGCTGTCTTCGCCCATCCCCACCAGGCAAAGGGCTGCAACCAGTGCGACGCTCGCCAACCCGACCCGTCTGGGTAGCCTTGGCATCCTGCCTCCTTCCCTCCTCTCTGCACGAGAGCGCCTGTCCCGTTTCGAACCTGGGATAGCTACCTCCCAGAAGAGACGCAACGAATCACTGAAGGTCCGCCCCATCCTAGGGATTCGGAGGGGCCTCCTGAAGCCCCGCTGGCGAGCCCCGCGACGGGCCTCCCTCCCCTTGCGCGAAGCGGGTTGACAGGCCGCGCCCGGCCCAGCCATACATCCATGGCACCACGTCCTGGAGGTCACGCGTCCTCTTCCCGCCGTGGGAAGCCGGACCGACCGACTCACCCACCAGGCGCGAGAGCGGATCGCGGCCGGACTCGATGACCGGTTCGCAGGCAAGTCCCCAGCGAGTTCAGGAGGCCTGAGTCAAGACAGGCGGCTATACTCCTCCTGAACGGCCGGATCCGTGGCCCGGTCGACACGCTGAGAGGAGGTAACTGAAACGTGACTCAGAAGCTCCCGACCCTCCTGCTCCTCATCGTAGGTCTGTCTCTTCTCTCCGCTTCCGAGCGAGCGGTTGGGCCTTTCCTGCCGACGTCGAGTCTGGCGCCTCGAGCGGCTGCTGCAGGGGGCACCCTCACGAGCACGTCCCCCACCACGAGCCCACCCAACCTAATCGCAGCCCCTTCGTCTCTTCTCGCCGGGAGCGGGGGTGGGGTGATTGCGTTTGTCTCCGATCGCAGTGCCAGCCAAGACATCTACGTCATGAACGCAGACGGCAGCGACCGAAGGCCTTTGACGACCAGTCCGAACCAGGATGGGTGGCCCAACTGGTCGCCGGACGGCCGGCAGATGGCTTTCCAGTCTGATCGCAGCGGCGCGTTCAACGTCTACGTCATGGACACGCCTGGTGGGTCGCAGGCTGACGACAGCAAGGCGCGCCGATGACGAACAGCGTCGCAGGCGGAGGCAGCTGGGAGCCTGCCTGGTCGCCCGACGGCAGGCTCATCGCCTACTCCGCAGAGCAGGTCCGCGGCTCCGACCTTTTCGTCGTCAACCCCGATGGAACGGGGAGGCAGCGGCTGACCGAGAACCGGTTCATCGATGGGTGCCCCACGTGGTCGCCCGGCGGCGCGGAGATCGCCTTCTTCTCCGACCGCGACGGCAACTGGGAGATCTACGTCATGAACGCGGATGGAAGCGGCGTCCGGCGACTGACCGATCACGCCGCGAGGGACCATGCCCCGGCCTGGTCGCCCGACGGGGCGCGGATTGCCTTCGTCTTCGATCGCGACGGCAACGAGGAGATCTACGTCATGAACTCCGATGGGGCTGCCCCGCGGCGTCTGACGGAGAACACGGCCGAGGACGGGTCGCCCGCCTGGTCGCCGGACGGCAGGTGGCTTGCCTTCTCGTCCAACCGCGAAGGCAATCACGAGATCTACGTTATGGATGCCGATGGAGGCAACCAGCAGCGACTGACGAACAATGGCGGCGAGAACTGGGGACCTGTCTGGCGGCCTGAGCTGCCTTGATCCGACAGCGGGGCCGACGCCGCTGGCCGCGCCGCAGCGTCACCCTTCCCCGGCTTGATAGTCACCAAGGGAGAAGGCTTCGCAGGACGCCCCCTAGCTTGTGCTGGGGGGCGTCCTTTGGTAGGCTCATCCCTGCGCCCGGTCGGGCGACGTCAGCACAGGGTGGGAACGACATGCCGGAAGCGAACGACCTGATGGAGAAGGTGGTCTCTCTCTGCAAGAGGCGGGGGTTCATCTTCCAGTCGAGCGAGATCTACGGCGGGATTGGAGGCTTCTGGGACTACGGCCCCCTGGGCGTCGAGCTGAAGAGAAACGTCAAGGAAGCGTGGTGGCGAGACATGGTCACCGGCCACGACGACACGGCAACTCCTCCCGGCCTCCCTTCGTCGTACGCGATGGTCGGACTGGACGCGAGCATCGTCATGCACCCGCAGGTGTGGAAGGCGAGCGGGCACTTCGACCTCTTCCGCGACCAGCTCATCGACTGCCGGACGTGCAAGGCCCGCTTCCGTGCCGATCATCTCGCGTCGAGCCCGTGCCCGCAGAAGCCGAGCAAGCACCCGGGCGAGCATGCGGCGTGCGACCTCACGCCGCCTCGAGACTTCAACCTGATGTTCAAGACGTACGTCGGGGCCCTCGCCGACCCGGAGGCCGAGGCGTATCTACGTCCCGAGACCGCGCAGGGGATCTTCGTCAACTTCAAGAACGTCGTCTCCACCTCGCGCGTCAAGCTTCCGTTCGGAATTGCGCAGATCGGGAAGAGCTTCCGCAACGAGATCACCCCGCGCTACTTCACCTATCGCTCGCGGGAGTTCGAGCAGATGGAGATCGAGTTCTTCTGCCGCCCGACGGAGTCGCGCCGGTGGTACGAGTATTGGCGGGACCGCCGCCTCGCGTGGTACGCGTCCCTTGGTCTCGCGAGCGGCAAGCTTCGCCTGCGAGACCACGGACCCGAGGAACTGAGCCACTACAGCTGCGGCACGGCGGACATCGAGTACGCCTTCCCCTTCCTGCCAGAGGGGGAGTACGGCGAGCTGGAAGGGGTCGCCCACCGCGGCGACTTCGACCTGCGAAGCCACACGGAGGGGAAGCTCATCCGCGAGGGGGACGGCTTCGCCGTCGAGCTCGGCTCCGACGGAAAGCCGCGCCACCCGGGAAGCGGGAAGGACCTTGCGTACTTCGACGAGGAGACCCAGGAGCGCCTCGTGCCGCACGTGATCGAGCCCTCGGCGGGAGCGGACCGGGCAGCCCTCGCCTTCCTCTGCGAGGCGTACACCGAGGACGCCGTGCCGGACGAAAAGGGCGTCCCCCAGGCGCGCGTCGTCCTGAAGCTCCACCCGCGCCTCGCTCCGGTGAAAGCCGCCGTCTTCCCGCTCGTCAAGAAGGACGGGATGCCCGAGGTCGCGGCCGAGATCTACCGCAGTCTGAAGCGCCACTGGAACGTCTTCTACGACGAGAAGGGCTCGATCGGCCGCCGCTATCGCCGTCAGGACGAGTCCGGCACGCCTTTTTGCGTCACGGTCGACCAGGAGACCCTCTCCCAGCAGACGGTCACGATCCGCGACCGGGACACGACCGAGCAGATCCGCGTCCCGACGCAGGAGATCGAGGCCTTCGTCCGCGGGCGACTCGCTTCCCTCTAGTCGGCAATCGGCCCTCTCGTCTTCCCTGTCTCTTCCCTTCCTTGCCGTTCGCTTCCCTTGACAGAGGCTGGCGGCCCTGCTATACTGCCGCTAGCACTCGCATAGGCTGACTGCTAACACGAGGAGCAAAGGAGGTTACGATGATGATTAGGAGACTCCCGATGGTGCGACGGGCCCCCTTCTTGATGGAGACGGGGATCTCACAGCTCGTCGACGACTTCTTCCGCGACTTTGGCGACGTCGGACTGGACATCGCTCCGAGCTTCGGCCGGACGGACATCTACGAGAAGGACAAGCAGCTCGTCTTCGAGACGGAGCTCCCGGGGATGAGGAAGGACGAGGTCGAGATCCGGGTCGAGGACGGCAAGCTCCTCGTATCCGGGGAGATGAAGCGCGACGAGAAGGTCGACGAGGAGAACTACTTCCGCGTCGGCCGCAGCTACGGCCGATTCCAGCGGGTCTACCCGCTTCCGATGGACCACATCGAGCCGTCGCGGATCGGCGCCAAGCTCGAGGACGGGGTCCTTCGAGTGATGGTCCCGCTCAAGACGTCGATCAAGGAGAAGGAGAAGGCCATCGAGGTGAAGGTCGAGTAGGCGGAGGTCGCGGACGATCCGCGAGGACCGAGCCGCAACGGAGGCGCCCTTCGGCACCTCCGTCCCTCAGGGAGGAAGACGCCGATGCCGTTCTATCGCTATTCCTGCAGGAGCTGCAACACAGAGTTCAAGATCCTCCAGGGGCGCGACGAGGAGTCGAGAGCCGCTTGCCCCGGCTGTGGACGCGAGAGCCGCGAGCGCCTTCTCCCGCGCGTCGGGATCGTGTATAACGGAAGCGGGTTCTACAAGACCGAGTACCAGGCGCAGGGCAAGCCCGCAGCGGAGACCGCGGGTTCCACGTGCCCTGCGGAGAAGTAGGCACACTGCGAGAGGAGGGACGAGCATGGCGTTCGTGTCCAAGAAGGACCTGGTCGAGAAGCTGAAGCCCGTTCAGGCGCGGCTAGCGAGGCTTCAGGAGGAGTTGGAGGAACTGACCGACGACCTCGACCGCCTGGCCGAGGACTTCGAGGACGTCCTGAACAAGGCAGAGGACGAGTAGCCACCTCAAGCTGGTTGAGAGACGCCGCTCGCGCGGCGCGAGGGACTATCGGCGGCCGCTGGGCGGCCGTTTCCTTTGGAGGGAACGAATGAACCGACGGACGGAACCCGCACCGATCCGACGGAGAGCCGCTGGGGGAGCGGCCCTCCTCCTCGTCCTGTTCAGCCTGACGGCGTGGGGGCACAAGCCCCTCGCCATCCTTGGCGCACCCCATCCCGACGCCGCGAGCGCCCTCAAGGTTGAGGACCCCGGGGTGTCGCAGGTCGTCTACACAGAGCTGACGGCGACCGCGCCCACCCTGTGGCTCACCCTGGAAGGGAAACAGGGCGACCCTCTGTACCTGTCCCTTGGGTTGCCGGCGCTCGACCGCCTGCGGGACTTCCGCCCCTCGCTTGCCCTCATTGGTCCGGGCCTCCCTGCGGCGTCCGTCCCCTTCGCCGTCCCGGAGGGCCTCGGCGCCGCCATCCTCACACCCGACGGCCAGCCGACGTTCTTTCACGAGCCCTCCACCGGGACGGACTCGTGGATCCTCCTCGAGAAGGAAGTCTCTCTCCCAGCGAGCGGACGCTACTGGGTCGTCGCCTATTCCCCGACCGGGGAGCACGGGAAGCTCTGGGTCGCCGTCGGCGTGCGCGAAGCCTTCGGGCCAAAGGACTTCCTGACCCTGCCGGCCGTCGCGCGCGACGTCCGAGCCTTCCACGAGGTGGCGGGGCTGCCGCGCTGGCTCGAGGTCCTGCGACTGGCCGCCGTTTCCCTCTTCGTCCTCTCCACCTGGTGGTTCCTCGCACGGTAGGGCAGAAGCCGAACGCATCGGTCCCCCTCCACCGTGTCGCCGCGTTCGCCCTGGTCGCGCCGGCCTTCTTCGACCGTTCCCGCCAGCGGACGAGGCCGCCCTAGCGATTCACGGACCTCGCCTCGAGGCGGATCGCCCCGCTCGGACAGGTCGAGACGCACAGGCCGCAGCCGAAGCAGCGGGTGGCGTCGAACGTGGTGCCGCCTCCCCCAGCAGACCAGGCCTCGAACGGGCAGCGCTCGACGCATCTCCCACAACCTGAGCACTGGGACCCATCGAACCGCGCGATGAGGTCCGACTCGACGACGCCCGCGTGGTACCCACGCTCCCGAAGGCGGGTCAGGAACCAGCAGCAGCACGGGCAGCAGGAGCAGACGATGCTGACGGGATCCTCCCGGAACCGGTAGGCGAGGTGGACGAGCCCCGCCGCGTGGGACTGCCTGAGGAAGTCAAGAGCTTCGGAGAGTCGAATGGGACGTGCCTTCCCCCTTCCCACGTCCTCATCGGCTACGTCATCCAGGACCAGGCAGACGTCAAGCGGCCGGTCGCAGGCCCTCCGCTCGCGCCGACACCCGCACGAGGTGACAGCGATCTGCCGAGCCCTCGCAAGGAGCCCCTCCATCTCCGGTTGACTCAGGACGATCTCGCGCGGCTCAACCGAGGCGCGAACAGGGATCGTCCGCGCCACGAACCCATCCACCCCCTCGGGGATCCGTTCTCCTACCGTCGGCGTCACCACTCCCTTCACTCCCTGCGAGCGCAGCATAGTGTCCGGCCCCGCGCCTGTCCAGGACAGCGAGCCACGCCCTGCCCTTCTCCTCAGCCACTCTCGGCCGGACGCGGGCGAAAGGGGGACCTCTCCCGCCGGGTTCGTGACCAGAGACCTCTGCCCAGTATGGGCCTGCGACCATCTGTCGAGAAGGTCTGGTGTCCTATCAGGACGTGAGGAGTGCGGGACGCGTAGACGCCTCACCCGGACCCCCTCCGGTGTTCGCCCGTGGACCCCACGCACCGCACCAGCGGCCCTCCGCGCCGGTCCCAGGTGGGCTAGGCTCACGCCATGAAGAAGATAGCGCTCGTAGCGGTGATCCTCGTCGCGGTCGTTGTTGTGATCCTCGTCGCCACGCGCGGCCACCGGGACCGGGCGAGCGACGCGGTGGCCACCCCGGCGCAGCCTGCAGTGGTCGTGGTCCTTGACCCGGCCCACGGCGGGCGCGACCCGGGGACGAAGGCGGAAGGGGTGCAGGAGAAGGATCTCGTCCTCGCGATCGCAAACAGGGTCCTCGCGATCGCCGCGGTCGAGCGCCCGGACATCAAGGTCGTCCTGACGCGGGCCTCGGATGTCGAGGCCGCGTCGGAGGAGAGACTCCTCGTTGCCACCAGGGAGGGGGCGGGGATGTACCTGTCCCTCCACGTCAACGCCTTCGACAAGACCACAGTCTACGGGGCCGAAACCTGGGTCGATAGCTCCCGGACGGCGGCGGACCCGAGCTGGACCCTCGCCCGGTCGGTGCAGAAGGCGATCGTCGCCTCTGCCGGAGTTCGCGATCGCGGCGTGAAGTCGCAGGATCTCTACCTCCGCCGGCTGTCCATCCCTGCCGCCTCGACGCAGGTCGGGTTCCTCACGTCGCCAGAGGAGCGGGCGAAGCTCCTCGATCCGGCGTACCAAGACCTCCTCGCGCGGGGGATCCTCCAAGGAATCTCCGACTACGTCCTCGTCTCGGGGGCGGCGACTCCTGTCGCGGGGGGCCCTCTGCCGACCGTCCAGGCGGCCCCGGCCGGCGGGTCGGCGACCCGCCCGGTCGGATCGGGATCTTAGGAAGGTAGCGCGGGGAGAACCGCTACCGAAGGAGAGCGCGACGCCCGCCCGGGGCGACCCGAGGCGGGCCTTCTCTTTTCAGGTTCGCGCGGCACGCCCTCTTGTCTCGCCAGCTCCCTCGCCTGTATGATGGCGTTCCTATGGAAACGAAGAAGAACACGTGCGAGTGCGCCTGCGGTCAAGCGGGGTTGGCTGTAACCTGGAACAAGCTTCTGATCACGTCGATCGCGCAGTTCTCCCTCGCGATCGTCTGGCCGCTCATCTCGTACTTCGGCCTCAACGCCTGGATCAACCCGAGCTGGCCGATGGCCGTCATCGACTCGCTCACGATCCTTGCCCCGATGGTCGTCCTGCTCTGGACCTGGATCTCCTACTGGCAGTACGTCCGCTCCCTCGCTCGCAAGGAGGAGGCGACGAGCGAGGAGGCCACCAAGGCGGACGCCCCGATGATGCAGCGACTGGAGATGGAACTCGCCATGCTGCGCCTGCGCGTCATCCGCGGCCTGTGCATGACTTGGAGCTTCAACATCGTCCTCCTCGCTCTCGCCGTCCTCCTGCGGCTCGTCTTCGCCGAGGTCGGCCGCTAGCCAGAGCCGGAGCTTCCCAGGAGACGGTCGCGGGGCGCCGCACGGCGCCCCGCTTTTCCGTTCCACTCCCCGTCGGGCGACGCTCCTCGTCAGTTCCCTCCTGACGTCCCGCCGGGAGGCGTCGGCGCGGCCCCTCCCGGGGTGGGCTCGGTCAGGAACTTCCACGCGTCGAACATCGCCTCCGCGATCTCCAGGTAGGTGTCGTAGGTGTCGGCGGGCGACGTGTACGTGAACGAGGCGAACGCCCTCCCGTCGGGGTGCGGGAAAGCGACGTACCAGGCCTGGAACGATTCCCCGTCCCTCTCGAACTCGGCCGTGAACTCCGGGCCGACGAGCTTCGGCCCTCCGGCGAGGTCCCACGTCCACGGCTCGCCGTCGCGGATCCAGACGTCTGGGCTCTCCGAGACGAGCTGGCACTTGAGGTCCTTCACCACTTCCGACGCGTCGGAGAACGCCCCTCCCGCCTCGGTCGACAGGATCTTCCGCAGGGTGACCGTGGAGTAGTAGGCGTCGGTCCAGAAATCGCCGGAGAAGACCACGGTGTACGCGGAGGAGAAGTCGTAGATCCAGTCCTCCGGATAGCGGATCTCGTAGCCCAGCCCCGCGTCCTGGAAGACGCTCAACAGATCGACGTCCTGGGCGAGCCCCACCGTGCCGAGCGCGAGGGCGCCCACGATAGCCAACAAGACGACGCGCATCCTAGCCTCCTTCCCCTCTCGTCCGCGTCCGGTCGTCGCCGGAGCGTCCCCATCCCGTGTGAGGAGACCGCGGGCCTTCCAGCCAGCGGTCCCAGCCCGCCCCTGGCGCGCCTTTCAGCTTCTGGAGGGTCTCGACGAACTCCCGCGCCTCGCCGGAGGGTCGGCCGACCAGGTTGAGGCGGATCGGCTTCCGCCCTGCCAGCCGGACGACGAGCCCGTCCTCGGACAGGGACGCCTCGACTTCGCCGAGGTCGTGTTCGACGCCCAGGCCGGACTCGAGCAGGGCCCGGCTCACCACGTCGGGGAGGGGCCCCCCCATTCGCTTCGTGATCTGACGCGCGAGGACCCCGGCAAACCTGCCCTTCGCCTCGACCCGGCGCAGCTTCTCCTCGACGCGCTGCACCCTCTCCAGGGCGCCCTTGGACAGCTCGAAGACGAGCCGCCCGTCGCCCGTCAAGACGACGTCGAGCGCCCCATCCTCCGCCTCCAACCGCTGCGCCTCCCGCCTCCAGACGACCTCGTACAGGCGCTCGCGCCCGATCCCTTCGATCTCCCTCTCCCCGAGGTCCCGGTAGCGGACGCCCTCCGCGTTCGGCACGAGCTTCACGAGGGCCTGCACGACGACGACCTGGCAACCCTTCGCCAGGTCCGCGAGGCGCTTGGCCAGGTTGACCGTGTGGCCGAAGAGGTCGTCCTCCTCAGTCCGGAGCGCCTCGCCCCAGGTGAGGCCGATCCCAACGCAGAACGACTTCTCAGGCGCGGCCGCGTTGTGCCCGCGGAGGGCCTCCTGCATGGCCACGGAGCAGCGGACCGCGGGTTCGGGCTGGGAGAACGACGTCATCACCCCATCGCCGTAGGTCTTGACGACGCGCCCCTCGTGCCGGGCGACCTGCTCCTCGACGATCCCGAGAAAGGTCCGCGCGAGGCGATACGCCTCGCGGTCCCCCTTCTCTGCCGTGTACGACCTGAACCCCCGGATGTCACTGAACAGGACGGCAACCGGCGTCTCCTCGCCCACCTTTTCCTCCCCTTGCCGGTCCTCTACGGCGGACGGCGCAGGATCCTACCCCGAAACCGCGCGCCGGGCACAGACGAAAGGACCCAGCCCAGGGGAGCGCGCCGTGCCTCAGCCGAGCCGGCTGACGAGGCCGGTGCCGAGGTCGTAGTACGCCCCGACCACCTCGACCGCCTTCTTCTCGACGAGAGGGCGGAGGATCGGCTGAGAGGACCGCAGCTCGTCGGCCGTCCGCGTCACGTGCAGGCGGATGGCGTTCTCCACGAGGTCTCCCTGACGCCCCCTCGCCCCTTCGACCGACGGGCCGATCGCTCGGGCGAGCCAGGCGATCCCCCCTTCGGCGTGCCCCCCCTTGGCGGTCGCATCCACGGCTCCGCACCGGCGGTGCCCGAGGACGACGACGAGGGGGACGCGGAGGTTCTCCGCCGCGTACTCCAGGCTTCCCAGGGCGGCCAGGTCGAGGACGTGCCCAGCGGTCCGGACGACGAACAGGTCGCCCAAACCCTGATCGAACAGAACCTCCGGGGGAACGCGGGAATCCGAGCAGCCGAGGATCGCCGCGAAGGGCCGTTGGGCGGGCACGACCTCCGCGCGCCGGGCGACGGTCAGCCGGGGCCGGATCGGATGGCCGGATGCATAGCGACGGTTCCCGATGACCAGTTCCTCCCACGCCTGAGCACCGGACAGGGGCTGCACCATTCCTCCTTCAATCCCGCGGATGATGACTCATCTTATCCCCCTAGCCGCCGTTGACAAGAGGCACCGGCCCGAGCTTGCCCGCTGAACCCAGCCGTGCTACAACTGGCCACCTAGGAGGTGCACGATGAAAGCGCTTGTGGTCTACTACTCGCGGACAGGGAAGACGAAGCGCGTCGCCGAGGCGATCGCAAAGAACCTCGGCGCGGACCTGGAGGAGATCAGGGACACGAAGTCCCGCCGCGGCCTCTTCGGGTTCCTGCGCTCGGGTCGGGAAGGGATGCGGGAAGTCCCAGGGAAGATCGAGCAGCCGAAGCTCGATCCGAGCCGCTACGACCTCGTCGTCCTGGGGGCGCCCGTCTGGGGAAGCGCTCTGGCGAGCCCGCTGCGGGGCTACCTGGTCGGGCGCGCCAAGACCCTCCCCCAGAAGGTCGCCTTCTTCTGTACCCAGGGGGGCGAGGACCCCGGGAGGACGTTCGCCCAACTCGAGACCCTGTGCGGGAGGAAGCCTGTCGCAACCCTCAGCCTGCGCTCTGAGCACACCTCGGGCGACGCCTTGACCCAGGCGGTGAATCGCTTCGTCGGGGACGTCTCCCGCAGCTAGGGAGGACGCACCGCAGCCTCCGCCGGGCCGGTCCCCTACCCCAGGCCGGCCTGTTTCCTGTCATGCCCAAGACGAAGCCGAGTGAGCCAGACCAGCGTGCCGCCTGCGGGTCCGTCGACCCCGGGTGGCGGTGGGCGCTCCCCCTCGCCGGGGCGTGCGTCCTTTCCTACGCCGCCCAGGGAGGGCTCGGCCTCCTCGTCCAGCTCTACCTGAAGGGGCTCTCCGCCCCCACGCTCGTCATCAGCCTCGTGGAGAGCCTGGCTGCGCTGGGCGTCCTCCTGGGAAGCCTCCTCCTGGGTCCCCTTGCGCGCGTCCGCGCCCGCAAACCGCTCCTCTCGCTCGCCCTCGTCCTCACCGCGGCCGCGGTCGGAACGCTCGCCTTCCTCCTCCCACCGGCGGGCGTGCTGGCCAGCGTCTTCGCCCGCGTCTTCTTCCTCACCGGCTTCGCCGCCCTCTCCATGGCCCTCGTCTCGTCCGCCAGCGCGGCGAGGCAGCGAGGGAGGAACCTCTCCTACGTCACCTCCTCCCGATCTCTGGGGTACACGCTGGGTTCTCTTGCCGTCGGGTTCGTCCTCGAGGCGATCGGTTTCCGGTGGAGCTTCCTCGCTCTTGCCACGTTCCCCCTCCTCGCCCTCTTCGCCCTCGCCGCCCTGCCCCACGATCCCGGACCCGCCACCGCCCCCCGCGGATCAACGTGGAGTTGGCTCCAACAGAGCGGACTCGGCGACCTCTACCTCGGCACCGTCCTGCGCCAGGCGGCGACGTCGGGGTTCTTCTCCCTGCTCTACGTCTACATGGCGACCCTGGGGATCTCCGCCGGAGCGATGGGGGTCGTGAGTGCTCTCAACGCGGGGATCCAGGTCCCGGCCCTCATCCTCTTCGGCCGCCTCGCCGACCGAGTCGGACGCCAGAGGATCGTCCTCCTCGGATTCACCCTCTCCACCGCCGCCCCGTGCCTGTTCGCCCTCAGCCGGAGCGCGTGGGGGATGGCGGCCGGGTACCTCCTGAGCGGGATCGGGTTCAGCGCCCTGTACATCGGATCGACCGCCGAGATCGGGGACTGCGTGCCGGCGGGCACGCACGGAGCGATGCTTGGCTTGTACGAATCCACGCGCGGCCTGGGTGCCGTCCTCGGCCCCCTCGTCGCCGGGGCCGTGGCGCCGGTCATCGGCTACCGCGGGATGTTTGTAACGATGGCCGGGATCGCCGCCGTCGGCCTCCTCTTCGTCATCCTCCGCCAGCGCCGCCTGCGGAATGCCGAGCCCTCTTAGCGCGTGGCAGCCCCTCTGCCCGCGCCGCGAATCCCGCACCTCGCGGTCCGTGCCTCGTCGTCACCTCGTCGTCACCTCGGCTCCCCCTCCACGTTCGTGAGCCGGCGAAACATCTGATCGAAGATCTGCCGCATCCACTCGACAGCCTGCTTGGAGAACATCCCGGCAAGACCCGCGAAGGAGAGGATCCCGTACAGGTTCACGTCCGTCCCCTCCGCGCTCGCCGAGAAGGCCACCCCGCGCAGAACGAGCGTGAGGAGCGCCGCCACCGCCGCGCCGATGAACGGCCGCAGGACGTACCACCACACCCAGCCTGCCCCTAGGTCCCCCTTCCCCGCGAAGTAGGCGAACGAGGTCGCCATGTGGATCCCGGCCCCGAGTGCGCCAAGGAGGGCGACCAGGATGAAGAGCCGCGCCTCGGCGCCCATCGTTGCGGCGCCGCCGAAGAGCACGACCGTCGCCTCCCCCTCCGCCACCCCAGCCGGAAGGATCGCCGCCACGAGGTAGAGGAGCGCTCCCAAGAGCGCGACGCAGGATGCCCCCATGACGTTTCTGCCCCACCGCCCCATCTTCGCCGCCGGCTGCTCGTTCGCCATCGCCGCCTCCTCCCGCGAGGTTCTCCATCGCATCTAAGGTGTCGTCGCCTATCGTATCACACGCTGCGATGAGAAAGAGAACGGCTAGACGAGCCGAAGCGCCCCTGCTCCCGCGCCGAGGAGGACGACCGCCCAGGCAGGCGACCTCACGAGGAGGAGGAGAAGCGCCCCGAGAGACAGGACAGCCGTTCCGGCGTCCCAGGCCATCCCCAGGGCGATCCGGAGAGCCATGCCCAGCATGATTCCCACGACCGCGGCGGAGACCCCCGAGAGGGCCTCGCGCAGCCAGGCGTGTCGCCGCAGTCGGCGGAAGTGGGGAGCGATGACGGACATCAACCCGAACGCGGGGAGGAAGGCGCCGAGGGTCGCGGCGACCGCGCCGAGAGGACCGGCGAGGAGCCAGCCGATAAAGGTGGCCGAAGAGAGGACCGGCCCCGGCGTCATCTGACCGACGGCGATCGCGTCGGCAAGCTGACCCGAGGTGAGCCAGCCGCCGCCGACCAGGCCCCTCTCGACGAAGGCGAAGAGGACCATGCCGCTTCCGAAGAGAAGGGCGCCCACCTTGAGGAAGAAGAGCCCGACCGAGACGGGGGTGTGTGCGGTGGCCGGAGCCGTGTTCCCCGCCCCGACGAGAGCGAGGAAGGCGAGCGGGCCCGTTGCACGCGAGAGGAGGCCCGTGCGGGCAAGAGAGGCGAGTCCCGCGCCGAGGAGGATCCACGTCGCGTCCACCCCGGCGAGCTCCCCAGCCAGCGCCGCTGCTCCCCACAGAGCCCAGGTCCAATCCCGAAGCGCGGTGCGCCCCAGCCGCCAGGTCGCGGTCAGGATGATGGCCAGGGCCACGGGCTGGATGCCCAGGCGGAACACGGTCTGGACGCTCGGGAGCGATCCCGAGCGGAGGTAGATCCACGCCAGGAGCGCGGAGAGGAGCGAGGCCGGCAGGATGAACGCCGCACCCGCAAGGAGGAACCCCCACCAGCCTGCTCGGACGTAGCCGAGCTGGATTGCAAGCTCGGTCGCGTTCGGGCCGGGGATGAGGTTCGTGACAGCCACCATCTCCAGGAACTCGTCCCGCGCGATCCAGTTCCGCCGTCGGACCGCCTCGTGCTCCATGAGGGCGATGTGTCCCGCGGGCCCTCCGAAGCTCGTGAGGCCAAGGCGTCCCATGACCCCAAGGACCTCGAGGACGTTCCTTCTCTTCTCGACGCCGGCTCTCTCCGGAGACGGCCCTGGACTCTTCCTCTCTCCCACGCCCGCAAGGGTACCGCGCCGCGTCTCCGCGGAGAAAGCGCCGTGTCCTCCAAGGCTCGCCCTCGCCTCGACGACTCAGCCAGCCAGGACGTGCGCAACAAGACCTGCCCCCGTCACTCCCGTTCCTTCTTTGTCGCGCCCTGCAGACCTACGGGCTGCTCTCCAAGATCGTGGCATGGGCCCACGTGGCTGGGGAAGCGAAGGAGGCTGCGAACGGCCACGTGCTGCGGCGCTCCGTCTGGTCAAGGACGCAGAAGGCGATCCCGATCGAGCCCTCCACCGAGAGCTCCAGTTTCGCAAGCGGGATCCGGATCTCGAACTGGTTGATCGGCGCGGGGGCTTTCGAGGGTGAGAAGTTGGGGACGCCACTCCAGTCGCCGTGGTCGAGGGCACAGGCCGTGTAGACGTCGAACCGCCCCTTCGCTTCGCAGTCCGTGGCGGAGACGTGAAACCACCAGTCATCAGCGGCCCAGGCCGTACCGCGGTCGAGCGCGGCGTCGACGGCGATTTCGGGCATGACCAGCGCGCCCGCCGAGCTCTCTCCGTACACGAACGCGAAGTAGAGGAAGGCCGCGTCATGCTTGAAGAGCACCTGCACCTCAAGATCGTCTCTCACGCAGAATCGAATGCCGCTCGCGTCGCACCACTCCGCGAGCTCGACCCGCCCATCCAGGTTGGGCGCCGTCCCCGGCCGAACCAGAATCTGCTCCTCGGCGCCCCAGGCGCAAACGGCCAGTGCAAGCACAGCGACTACACCGACCAGAACCTCTCTCATCCTCCCTCCTCAGTCTGCTTCTGTCTTCGATAGAGCTCGTCCCGCGATGGTCCCAGTCTGGGCCACCCGGAGCGACCGCCCAGGCCCATCGCAAGTGGCCCTTCCGCCACGGACAGAATGCCTCGGTCTCCTCCTCCTGGCAAGGATCAAGGGTTGCGGTAGCCGCCCGACCATCCCGGTGCTATGTATGAGGAGCGCAGAGGCCCAAACGCGACGTCCTGGCCGGCCGCGAGGTGGCCCGCCCCTCTGAGCTCCAAGCCGATCTGCGGGTTCCCGAGAGACGCCCTGGAAGCGTCGCCGAGACTTGCCGCGCGGGGGAGCCCGGCAGATCATGGAAGGCGGACAAGGAGGACGACGGCATGACCAGAACAGGGAATCGAGGGAAGGCAGGGCCGGGGCGTGGAAGAGCTCTCGCGGCCGCGCTCGCGCTCGTAGCTATGGCCGGCATGAGCATCGGCGTGGGAGGCGCGGGCACGTGGCAAGCGCTCGGCCCCTTCGGAGGAGCGATCGCCGCGCTCGCCGTGAGCCCAGCGAACCCTAGCACACTCTACGTCGCGGCGTCCTCCGTCGGCGTCTTCAAGAGCACGGACGGCGGCACCAGCTGGACCAAGACGGACCTCACGACGGAGGGTCAGGTCGACGCGCTCGCCGTCGACCCGGGGAACGGCCAGAGGGTCTACGCCGGCTCGACGAGCGGGTTCTACGTGAGCGAGGATGGCGGCCTGACCTGGACGAGGCGCAACGACGGCCTTCGGGTGAGCTACGTCACTTCCCTGGCCCTCGATCCCCTGCATCCGGGCACCGTCTACGTCGGCGGCTGGGGCGGCGTGATGAAGACGGTCAGCGCAGGCAAGACCTGGCAAGACGCCTCGACAGGTCTCGGAGCGGACGCGTACGTCAGCGCACTCGCCCTCGATCCGGTTCACCCCAACACGCTGTACGCGGCCACAGGAGCAAGCGGCGTCTGGCGAAGTGGGGACGGCGGCGCGACCTGGACCAGCGCCTCCAAGGGGCTTCCCGAGCTGAATCTCCGAGACCTGGCGATCGACCCTAGAGAGCCCAAGACCCTCTACGCCGCGACGGATAGCCAGGGCATCTGGCGGAGCGACGACGGGGCCACCACGTGGGTCCGCGCCTGGAGCGACCCGGACGGCCAGACCTTCCGAATGGTCGTGGATCCCCGCGCGCCCGACACCGTCCTGGCCGCCACCCAGGGCGGGGCCATCCTCCGGAGCGCAGACCGCGGGATCACCTGGCAGGTCTGGGGAGATGGCCTCCCCGCCTACGAAACCCCGTATGCCCTGGCGATCCGCCCTGATGACGGCACGGCGTTTGCCGGCCTGTTCGCCGCCGGGGTCTACCGGAGGCGCCCCTCCGACGCCGGCTGGAGCCCGGCGAACGCCGGCCTCACCGGGTACGTCGTCAGCTCGCTCGTCATCGACGCCGCGACCCGCGTGCTTCGCGCCGGGGTCTCGACCTACGGCCCGAGCGTCCTCCGAAGCGACGACAACGGAGCGACTTGGCGCATAGCGAGGAGGGGGCTCTTCTACCCGCCGGTCTACGCGCTCGTGCAGGACCCGACAGACTCGAGGGTCCTCCTCTCCGGAAACGGCGGTTCCCTGTTCAAGAGCCTCGATGGCGGTGAGCAGTGGCTCCCTTCCGACACCGGCCTGAACCGCGGCGCGATCTCCGTCTATGCCCTCCTCTTCGACCCGAAGGACGCGCGAGTGATGTTCTGCGCCACGACGCAGGGCGTCTGGCGGTCGGGGGACGGCGGCGAGACCTGGGGGACGCAGGGGCTCGCGGGCACGGCCGTGCGGTCGCTCGCCTGGGAGACCAGCCCCACACCGCGCCTCCTTGCGGGGACCGAGGGGAACGGCGTCTACGCTTCGACGGATGGCGGGAAGACGTGGCCGTCTCTCGGCACCGGGCTCCCCCAGGGAGCTACGGTCAGCGCCGTCCTCGCAACGCAGGACGCCCTCTTCGCCGCATGCAAGGAGGCCGGCCTCTATCGTAGCGTCGACGACGGAAAGACCTGGCAACCAGCGGGGGCGGGATCCCCGTCCTCTCCTGCCTACAGCCTGCTCGCGCTGCCTGGGCAAGGCCTTTCGCCTCTGGTCGGGATCGAAGCCGGAGTCCTCGGGTTCGATCGCGCAAGCGGGAAATGGGTCGCTGTCGCGACTGCGCTGCCGAGCGGGACGAGGATCTACGCCCTTGCCTACGACGCAGCAACGGGCCGCCTCTACGCCGGGGGACTAGGCGGAGTCTTCGCTACAGAGATCGAGAAGTAAGGGCAAGTAGAGATCCTTCAGCGCCTCGCGCCAGCCGCATGATGTCGAGGCGACGCGAGACAAGGTGGCACCTGCGCAGCTCTGCCGCTGCATCGCAGGGCTTTGTCCCCTCCGGCCGCGGCCGACAACCGTGCTCCCCAAGCTAGGCCACCTACTCGACGAACCAGTCTGCGCCTGGGCGCACCAGGGCTTCCTCAAGCGGGATGCCGTCCGCACCCACGAGCACGGGCCGCGCAGCTTGTGCAGTCGACCCATCAGAACATCGATCCAAGTCCTCGTGAGTCCAGCAGTCTCCGGTCTACTCAGGACACTGAGCAATCCTACTCAGGTCGTTGAGTAGAACGACGGCCTCCCGAGAGGCGCCGGCACACGCCGGTCTCCCGCGAGGCACCGTGAGGTGTTCTCTGGGGTTGCCTCGCATCGCGCTCCCCGCTACGCTCGGCGGGAGGTGGCGATGAAGGACAACGCGAAGCTCCTTGCCGCGTGCGGGATCGACTGCACCACGTGCGACATCCGCCTCGCGCCAGGAGACTCGGTCATCCGCCAGGGGATCGTCGACTGGTTCCGGGAGAGCCTCCACCGCGAGGTCGCGCCAGACCAGATCCGATGCTCCTGGTGCAAGGGGGACCGGACAGCCCACTGGTCGGCCGACTGCTGGATCCTCCACTGCTGCGTCGACGAGCGCGGGCTTGAGTTCTGCAGCCAGTGCGCTGACTTCCCCTGCCCGCGCCTTGTCCAGTGGGCCAGCCAGGACGAAGGCTACGGACGCGCCCTCGAGCGCCTGAAGGGCATGGCGCGCGAGACGTAGGGCGCGCTCAGCTCCCCTTGACCGCCCAGGCAGGCGACGTGGCGAGACTCGGCGACGCTCGTCTGATGCGCCCTGTGGTGGACGGCGCGAACCGAAACGGAGTCGCACTCATCCGATGATCTCGTTCAGGCCTTCGACCAACCGGTCGAGGTCCTCGGCGGGGAGCCTGTCGATCAGTGCCTCGATCCGATCCGCGGAGAGCGTGCGGACCTGGCTCGTCTTGCCCCAAGACGACTTGGGGAGTTTCGCCGATTGGAGCTCCAAGGTCAGCGGGAACCCAGCCCTCTGCGGTTGGCTCGTCACGGCCATGGCGATGACCGTGCCCGACCGCTCGTTGAACACGTCGTGACTGAGGACGACTACAGGCCGTCTCCCTCCCTGTTCGCTGCCGGGAACCGGGTTCAGATCGGCCCAGCGAATCTCGCCTCGGCGGATCGATTTCATGCGTCGCCCTCTTCGACGAACTCAGCCTCCGCCAGCGCCTGCTCGGCGACCCGGTCCAGCTTCCCGCACTCCTGGGCGAGCCGCGTGCGCTCCAAGCGTGCCAGCTTCTCTTCGACGGCCTGCTGGATCGCGCCGCTCCGGCTCGGAAACACGCGACTTGCGACGAGTCGATCGAGCCGTTCGAGCGTCTCCTTCTGAAGGCTCACCGCGACCTTGGCTGTGCGCATCGTCCATCACCGGTATGACTGTAGGTCATACCTGGGTGCGCGTCAACCCCGCCTCGAGCCGCTCTTCGGCCTTCGCCCCTCCTGAGCAGCCGAGCCGGCCATGGCCAACCCCGGTCACAAGTCAGGCCGCAGAGCGAGCAGGCCAAGCAGGCTGGGTCCTGCAGGGAAGCGAGGGTTCGTGCCCAGGAGCGTGACCGGCCCCTGGTCAGGCCGCGCGGGAGCCCGCAAGCTCGCGGACGTCGAGCGGCTCGCCCTTCTTGGGATCGCGAACGAGTGAGAGCGCGCCGCGCGGGCACTTCGAGACACACACCCCGCACCCCATGCAGCGCGCCTCGTCGACGCGAACCGCCTTCTCCCCCATCTCAAGCGCCTGGAACGGACACGCCTGGACGCAGGCGGCGCACGCGACGCACAACGGAGCCTCGATGCGGCTCACGTAGCCGGACGACGCGAGCATCGGCACCCCGTGCTCGAACGCCTGCATCGCCCCGCAGCAACAGGAGCAGCAGTTGCAGATCGCGTAGAACCGGCCGAGCATCGCGTCCTTGAAGAACGCGTGGTGCACGTGGCCGCGCTCGTGCTCCGCCTGCAGGATCTCGACCGCCTCGCGTTGGGTGATCCAGCGAGACTGCGTCGGGTGGTGCTCGGCGATGAAGCTCGCGAACGGCTCTCCCACAATCAGGCACACGTCGAGCGGGAGGCATGGCTTCTCCCGTCCCGCCCGGCATGGGCACTCGAGCGCGACGAGGTGGTCGGGGTGCTTGAGCACGATGTCCCGCGCGATGGGATAGGGGATCACCTGCTCGAGGTTGCGCACGTCAAGAGGGAGGTTGAGGGTCACCAGCCGCACGGCCGCGTCGAGGGACATCACCTTCCCGTGGTAGCGGTCGGCGAAGGCGTTCCGCCCCGGATCCGCGTCGGCCTTCTTCCGGCTCGCCGCCCGCGCGGCGACGCGCACGATGGGGCGCAGGAGGAGCGGCACCGGCCGGGCACCCGTCGCCGTGCCGATGTAGCGGTACGGCCAGCGGCCGTAGACGTAGCCGTGGACGAAGTCGAGGAGCGAGTAGCCCGGCGTGCGCCGGCCCTCGCGAAAGAACGCCCGAGTCGAGGGCTGAAGAATCCGCCACCTACGTCTCTCTACCATCCCACGCCTCCTGACGGACGGTCCCATCCTACGGCATCTGTGAGCCGCCGGCCGAGTCCGCTCAGTCTCCGACAGCCATCGCCGCGCCGAACCGTCCACCGGACGCGAGCGAGTCAAGATGGACCAGGTCAGGCGATAGCGCACCCTTGCCGGCGGTGGTCTCCCTTTCGATGCGCCGCCTCTCGCGCTCGAGGGCAGGACGCGACCCCGCCGCGCGTAGCCGAGCGTTCTTGGCTGCATTCCTCCCCTGCGGAAGGGTCTTGCCGTAAGGTACAATGCGAGCCGCCTCCGAGGAAGCGCACTCGGATTCCCGATGCTGCACGCTCGAACGCGGTCCTGGGAGAGGAGGCGCGGTCGCCCGAAGCGCCCGGCCCTCGCGACGGATCGCGGGGACGAAGGAGTTGAGGAAGTGAAATCCCTACGGGCGGTGCTCCGCCACGTGAAGCGCTACAGGATCCCGCTCGCGCTCACGATGCTCAGCATGCTGGTCCTCGTGGCGATCCAGCTGGTCGTCCCCTGGCTCGTCAAGATGATGATCGCCGCCGTCACGGCCCCCGACGCCGACCCAGAGACCCTCTCCTTGCTCGCTCGGCTCGCCCTCGTCACCCTGGGCCTCTACGTCCTGCGGGCCGGCCTCCAGTTCGTCCGAAGCTACGCCGCCCACGTCGCCGGCTGGCACGTCGTCGCCGATGTTCGGAACGAGGTCTACCGCCATCTGCAACGCCTTTCGCTGCGCTTCTACGCCGACAAGCAGACCGGGCAGCTCATGTCCCGCACGGTGAACGACTCCGAGCTCCTCGAGCAGCTCGTTGCCCACGCCATTCCGGACCTCCTCGTCAACCTCTTCACCTTCGCCGGCGTCACCGCCGTCCTCGTCAGCATGAGCTGGCAGCTTGCCCTCCTCGCCATGCTCCCGATCCCCCTCGTGCTCCTTGCCCTGCGCGCCTTCAGCCGCTATGTCCGACCCGCCTTCCGCCGGCGCCAAGCCGAGCTCGGGGAGCTGAACGCGGCCCTGAACGACAACTTCTCCGGGATCCGCGAGATCCAGGCCTTCACGCGCGAAGACAGCGAGGGAGAGCGAATCTGGAAGCGGATCGCCCGCTATCGCGACTCCCTCCTCCACGCCCTGCGTTTGATGGCCGTCTTCCACCCGTCGATCGAGTTCGCGGCCTCCCTGGGGACGATCGTCCTCATCTACTTCGGCGGCAAGCTCGTCCTCGACAAGACCCTCCCCGTCGCCGACCTCGTCGCCTACTTCCTCTACCTCGAGCTTCTCTACCAGCCGGTGCGCGCGCTAGGGAACGTCTGGGAGTCAATCCAGCAGTCCCTAGCCGGGGCGGACCGGATCGCCGAGCTCCTGGAGCAGGAGCCCGACGTGGCCGAGTGCGCGGAGGCGATCGAGTTCCCCGGACGTGCTCAGGGAGCGATCCGCTTCCAGAACGTGACCTTCCGGTACAACGTCGGCGACACGGTACTCCAGAACGTCGACCTCGACGTGGCGCCAGGCTCGGTCGTCGCGCTCGTGGGACCAACCGGAGTCGGAAAGACCACGCTCTCGATGCTCGTCCCCCGGTTCTACGACGTGTGCGCGGGGGCGGTCACCCTCGACGGGTACGACGTCCGGAAGCTCACCCTCGAGAGCCTGCGTAGACAGATCAGCATCGTCCTCCAGGAGGTCTTCCTCTTCCACGGAACGGTGCGCGAGAACGTCCTCTTCGGCCGCCCCAGCGCGACGGAGGAGGAGATGATCGAAGCCGCGCGCGTCGCGAACGCGCATGACTTCATCAAAGAGCTCCCCGACGGGTACGACACCCTGATCGGCGAGCGGGGGGTCAAGCTCTCCGGGGGCCAGCGCCAGCGCCTGGCCATCGCGCGGGCAGTGCTGAAAGACGCCCCCATCCTGATCCTCGACGAGGCAACCTCCTCGGTCGACACCGAGACCGAGCTCCTGATCCAGCAGGCGCTCGAGCGGTTGATGGCCAACCGGACGACCGTCGTCATCGCGCATCGCCTCTCGACCGTCCGCAACGCGGACCAGATCGTCGTCCTGCAGGAGGCGCGGATCGTGCAGCAAGGGTCCCACGCCGAGCTGATGGCTCAGGATGGCCTCTACCGGCACCTCAACCGCGTCCAGATGCAGGAAGAGCTGTGGGGGGTTCCGCTCCAGGGCACGTGAGACCAGTCCCGGCTGTTCGAGCAACCAGCCCTGGTGCTCGACCCGTCAGAGCAAGATCTCCCCGACTTCGGACTCAGCCGCTCCGATGCCTAGCGCTTCAAATCCTCGAGGCGGACCCCGCGACCGTCCCGCAGACTGGCACGCGATGCCTCCACCCGAGCGAGGAAACGAGGGTCGTTCTCCAGCCGGTAGTCGAACCAGTCGTCCTCGCTCTCGAACCCAATGAGGATCCCAGCAGGCTTCCCGTGCCTCGTGATCAGGATGTCTTCCTTCTCAGCAAGGCGCAGATAGCGCGAGAGATCGTCTTGGACCCCGGACAGGGCTGCCTTCTTCATCCTTGCTCATCGGCCCTACGTGAGCCACGGCGTCCCTTGTGCTCAGTCGCGCGGTTCGCGGACCCCTCACGCAATGATCTCGTTCAGTCCCTCGACAAGGCGGCCGAGATCCTCGGCCGGCATGGTGGAGATCACGCCCTCGATGCGACTGGCGGAGAGCGTCCGCACCTGACTGATCTTCGCCCAGGAAGGCGTGGGCATCTCCGGCGCTCGCAGCTCGAGTGTGAGCGGAAAGCCGGCTTGCTGGGGTTGGCTCGTCACGGCCATGGCAATGACCGTGCCCGACCGTTCGTTGAACACGTCATGGCTCAGGATGACGACCGGCCGTCTCCCACCCTGCTTGCTGCCGCGAACGGGATTCAGATCGGCCCAGCGGATCTCGCCGCGGCGGATTCGCTTCATGCGCCGCGCTCCTCAACCATACCCTCTTCTGCCAGCGCCTGCTCAGCGCGCTTGTCGAGCTTCGCGCATTCCTCGGCCAGGCGCGTCTGCTCCATCCGCGCGAGCTTCTCTTCAACGGCTTCCTGAATAGCCCCGCTCCGGCTCCGAAAGACACGATTCGTCACCAGACGGTCGAGGCGCTCCAGTGTGGCTTTGTCCAGGCTCACGGCTACTTTCGAGGTTCTCGTGCCTCATCACCGGTATGACCATGTCTCATACCGGCGACTGAGTCAACTCCTCGAGCCAACGCCGCCCTGGCCCTGGGCAAGCCGCCCAACAGTATCCCCGGGTCCGGCGGTGGATGCGGGCCTTCGACCCAGGCAGACCTACCTCTGTGCGCTCAGGTACTCCTCCGCCTGCGCGCGGACCCAGGCTTCAAACTCGATCGTCGCTTCCTTGAGGTCCTTGACCTCTCCCTCGCTCACGGCTCCCGCTCGGTCGTACATGAGGGCGTTCCGCTTGCGGCGCGCGTGCTCGAACTGCGCGACGAGAGGGACGAGGCCGGTAGGGACGAGTCTCTCCACCTCCCGAAAGGTGGCCTCGTGGCGTCCGGCGGAGCCGACACGGAGATCGTTGAGCCGCAGGACGACGTTCGCGAGCTGAAGTGCCGCGTTGTAGGCGAAGGTGTACCGGCCGTCCGCGTAGAGACCCTCGACCTCGGCTTGCTCAAGATCGCGGGCGACGAGCTCGAGTAGGCGTCGGATCTCCTCTGGCGAAGTCCGCTGGCGCTTGAGCGGGTCGGAATCCACGTTAGCCCTCAAGTCCCTTCGCGGAGCCCACGAGGACGATCTTCGGCTCGCGCAGCAGGGTGGTCACGAAGTGGTCCTTGCGCGTCCGACGTGCGTGCCATTCCTCGCTCGCGAACACGGTCGCGTTGACCTCTCGCCCCAGCTCCTTCTCCAGCGCGGCGAGCTGTGCCGAGACTCGGCGCGGGGAGATCCCTCCTACGATCGCAAGGTCGACGTCGCTCTTCGCCGTCTCCTCGCCTTTGGCGACCGATCCGTAGATGAAGGCGACCTCGATCCCTCCAACCCGTCCCAGCAACGCCTGGAGGGCCGCCCCGAGCCCGACGGTCTTCATGAACATCGCCTTCAGCTCGGGCAGGACAGGAAACGTAGGGTTCAGCCGGAAGTAGACGGAGTTCCCCCTGCGCTCTCGCTCGAGGAGCCCTACTTCGACCAAGGCCTCCACGACCCGCTGCACCGAGCGCACGGCGAGCCCCGTCTTCTGAGCGATCTCGCGAAGGTAGTACTCGCTTCCCGCGTGCTGCAGGAAGAGCGAGAGGACTCCCACCCTCGCCTCCGATCCAAAGAGCGTCTCTAGGACGGGCTTCATTGTATGCCTAGCGTATACGATCGTATACTGTTTGTCTACACCCGCGCCGGCAACTCTTGCCTTCGGAGTGTCCTCAGGTCCTGGTGCCTGAAGGCACGAACGGAGTGTGGTCGACAGGCGCCCCGAACTCCTGTTCGGCGATCTGGAGCAGAAGCCTCCGATGACAAGGTTTGTCGTACGCTTCGTAGCAGATGAGGAAGATGTCGTGCGTCCTGGCGCGCTCCGCGAGGGCCTTGAGCCGGGCGATCGGATTGGGATTGGCGGCGATCTGCGCGCGGAACCTCTTCTCGTACCCGCACTTGTCCCACGCGAAGTGGAATGCCGTTTCGTAGCCCTGGCCGGGCTCAAAGCGCGCCTTCCACTCGTTGAACTCGTCAAGCAGCTCGTTGGAGGGCGCGATCTCATCGTTGCCCCGTCCCCGCATGACGAGCACGTACTCGGCACCCGCCGGGAGCCTGTCCTTCATGCTGAGATACGTTTGTCGCAGAGCCACGCCTTGCCCTCCCGCAGGAAGCAGACCACGGAGCCAGAAGGTAATGTGTCGACGGGCCGACCGGCAAGCCGTCAGAGCGGGGACACACACCTCACCACACGAGGCGAGACAGAATCGGGTGTGCGTCTCCCATTGCCTGGGCTTGGCGAGCGCACCCTTTCTGAGTACAATCGTACTCATCATGGGTGCGATGGTCCCGTCTTCGTCTCTCGGTGCGGTCTTGCTCGGCCGCACGCGCCTCGCCATCCTGGCGCTTCTTCTGGATCATCCCGAGCGCAGACTCTACCTGCGCCAGATCGTCCGGCTCACCGGAGCCGCCCAAGGCGGCGTCCAACGTGAACTGGGCTTCCTTGTCCGCGTAGGGATCCTCTCGAAGACCCGGGAAGGGAACCTCGCCTACTTCCAGGCCAACCGCACGGCCCCCGTCTTTGAGGAGCTGCGCGGGCTGGTGCGCAAGACGGCAGGCATTCCGGAACTCCTGCGCACGGCGCTGCTTCCACTCTCTCCTTCTATCGGACGAGCGTTCGTCTACGGCTCCGTGGCCCGCGGCGAGGAAGGGGCTTCAAGCGACATCGATCTCATGGTCATCGGCGACGTCTCCTTCTTCGACGTGGTCGCCGCAGTGTCGCCTCTACAAGAGACGCTCGGGCGCGAGGTCAACCCGACCGTCTTCGATTCCGCCGAGTACGCCAGAAGACTGAAGGCGAAGGATCCTTTCTTGACTCGCATCGAGAAGCAGCCGAGGATCGACCTCATCGGAGGGGATGATGTCGCTCGAAGCGTGGCGTGAGGCGGGACTGGCCGTCTCCCACGAGCCAACACCGGAAGAGACCGCGGACCTCTTGGCGGTGGCCGAGAACGATCTCCGCGACGCAGCCATCCACGAACTCAGCCCCGAGCGGAAGCTCGGATGCGCCTACGGCGCCATCCTCTCGGCAGGGCGGGCGGCCCTCCATGCGGCGGGCTATCGGGTTCCGAAGAACAACCCCAGCCATCATCACCACGTCATCCAGTCGCTGCGCTACACCGTGGGGCTGGCCCCCTCCGTCGTCCTGCAAGTCGAAGCCCTTCAGAAGAGGCGGAACACGGCGGACTACGTTCGTGTGGGCGGAGTGTCCGATGCCCTCGCCGCCGAGGCCCGCACCTTGGCGAGCGAGATCCTCAAGACCGTCCGCCAATGGCTCGTCAAGAACCACCCGCACTTGCTCGGCGCGTGACCTGCAGTCTTGCCCGAATGCGTTCGCAGCTACCTGGTCAGCATCAGGCGCGGCTCGCCGCCGCGGGCACGTGACGGGCACATGCTATCACACGAGGCGAGACGGAATAGGGTATGTGTCCCCCCGAACGCCTGGGAGTGTGCACCCGGCCAGCCGGGGACGTAGCCGACGTACAACCCTGTCTGAGCGTCCCTCTCGATCACCACGTTCCAGGAACGCATCTTCGCACCTCCGACGCGCATCATAGCACCATACCGGCGCCGGCGCCCTTTGGGAGTTCGAGGTCAGCCCTCATTCCAGAGAACCACGACCGCTTCTGTCCGCGGCTTCCGTGGTGCTGTGCCCAGCAGATGCTCTTCCTGTTCCCCGACCCTCAGAACTCCGCGATCTCGGAGGGCGCCAGGCCTTGGGCGGCGCGCCACACAATCGAGGTCCCCTTTGCGAGTCGGAACACAGAGAGCGTCTCGTACCCGAATTGCGCGACGACCGGCTTCAGGAACGTGAAGACCTCGTCGACGATTCGCTTCCTCACCGCGACGTCCGTCACCCGTTCCACCTCGCCGCGCACGCGCACCTGAACGTCATTCTTGGCGTCCCAGTACGCGAGCTCCACTGACGCGCCTGCCACGAGCTGCTGGTGGACGTCCTTGCTGACGCCGGTGCAGAAGGTCAGCCCGATCGGCTCGATCAGCGCCGTCTGCATCGCGCGCACGCGGGGCTTCCCACGTTCCACCGTGGCCATGAACGCCACAGGGTTCGCCTTCACGAACTCAAGAACCTGATCTCGCGTCATGGCGCCATCCTACGCGTCGCCTTCCGCCCGGACAACCCGCAGAGAATCCAAACCTCTCTTGGCCAGGAGCCCGGAGCCCCTTGGCCGGACGAGAGCTATCGGCGCACGGGAAGAGTCCCGACCCCGCGCCCCGAACCAGCACAACACGAGTCGGGGTAGAGTCGTTGGGAGTCGATGGAATCCAATGCTGGAAGGCAAACCCAGACCTCGCGCCCTCCGGAGGTTGTTGCATCGCAAGATCTGACCCTCCCGTACTCCCAAGCTCCGCCCCACGCTACCCGGGTCTCCACCACTCTGTCGATCTAGGCTGGAACGTGACACCCTCGCGGACTTCAGCCGTGAGATTCTCGTTGATCTCGACTCTGAGTTCGCCATCTGGGGTCTGTTCGCACTTTGCCAGAGAAGGAGCCCACTTCATCAGGGGGTATGCGCTGCCGGGAGGGGCGAGCTCATCACTGTCCGCAAGGAGGACACCGCGGAGGTACCGCACGAGCGGCCAGTTGCCCATTGGTTTTGCGTACGGAGGCCCGAGAAGTCTGGCACGCACGTCATCGGGGAGATGCAACATCGCCAGGATTGCTTCGCGTACGTACCTGCCCATTCTATCCCTCGTCTCTCCAGACAGTGCTCGCACCTCATCGAATCCTAGATATCCGTGCTCGAAGCCATCACTTGCTTTGCGTGCCTTGGCGTAGCAATCGGCATCACCCTGAAGGATGATCTCGCGGCGAATGAACGCATCCAGGTCGGCAATTCGGACTCCCATGGCAGTTGCCAGCTCCTCTGACGTGGCGATTCCCCGCCTCGCACACTCGTGGCGGATGGCCGCCTTGGTGAGCGCTTCAATGGCCATCCACAGATGAGCGATGCTCAGGCTTTGCCTTCCCTTGATCCATGAGGTGAGGGCGGTAGCGTACTGGCTAAGAGCGCGTCCGAGTCTCTCTGAATCGCTATGCTTTCCGACAGCATCTGCAAGGGCAGCCGCGGAAGCGCAGTGGATCAACCGTACGAAGAAGAGCTCCTTGGGTTCAGGCGGAACATACTGCTGGAAGTACTCGCGCTCTCGCTTTGCGCTCGTCGTCTCGAAGGCCACCTCGATTTGTGGGTCGCCGATCGCAGCATTTGTTGCCAGCGAGACTACTGGGAGAAGCGCCAGTGCTGCGTTTCCAAACGCGGGCATGGCCTCCTCCAACGTCGGAGCACCGCCTGTGACCTCAATCCACAGGTGCCCGGGGTAAGCCACACCTTCTCCATGCTGGACCCAGCGACTGCGGAGCACGAGATCTACTCTGCCCAACGAGCTAGGGAAACCGTTGATCGCCAGGCTATCCTGGGGCCCAAGGTACGCGGCCGACGGACCTCGAAGGACGACGACGAATCGACGTGCCTCAGAGTCGTGTCGCTTCATGCCTGACCTCCTGGACTGGAGTCGGACCGTGCGTGGTTGACATCAGCTGGCCTCGGAAGGCACGCTGGACGAGGCTCTTGAAGAGGGCATCGCAGCCCTCAATACTCGCCTCCAAGAGTCTGCCAGTGGCCATAGCTGTTCGGAAAAGACCGCTGAACTGTACCTGCATTGCGGCTGGAGGAACGGGCAACTCCAGTCGTGCGAGCCGTCCCTTGCTCACCAATCCCTTCATGCTGTCGGTGGATGCAGTCTGTATCAGACGCTTCGCGAGGAGGAGATCGAAGTAGAGGAACTCCGGCAGCACCATCGCACTCGGCTCAAGTGCGTTGATCTGCTGGTTGAAGGCGACCTCCCGGTCTGCCATGGCCACGTTGCCGATGCACGATCGGCTGCCCGCTATGCAGGTCATCAGGGTCGCACCTGGATGGGCAATCCTGCCAACCACCCTTCCCTCTTCTGACAGGCGCTCGCTTGCCAGCGTCACGTAATGATCCGGCGTGTTGATGTTGTCCGATTTGATCCATTCGGTCCCCGCACCGTAGTACTCGGGTTTGGTCCTTGATGGCGTATTCCCAGTCGTGATCGTGGCGATGTGCCCAAGAGGTTTCAGCGGCCATCCCTTCGGGTTGGTGACGGGGTCGCCGAACATGTCGAGGAAGGCGGAGCGGAGGAACTGATCGGCAAGGTCGAGGGTCTGCTGGCGCTTGCAGCGGACGGCGTCGGCTGTGTCGAGGATCGCGGCGATCCGTCGCTGTTCGGGGAGTGCGGGCAGCGGAATGCGAAGACGCTGAAGTTTCGCCTTGTTGAGTGTCCTGCCCATCACGGCGCGGTCTGTCCCCGCCTGGAGGTCCGCGGCTGCGAGAGCGCGAAGCAGATACTCGGGAGACAGCTTGCCCACATCGCGGATCGCGAGGGCCGCGATAGCTTCGTTCGTGTACAGAGGCACTGCAGCAATACCCAACTTGCCAATCGAGAGCTTGAAACTCAAGAGAACAGTCCCAGGTGGGACAAGACGACCACTCACGCCTTCGTCAACAGCCGTTGGCGTGATAGTCTCCTTGGTGTGCTGGAGGACTCTGCCTTGCCCCATGTCGGCGATCGACAGCCAGGCATATCCGTCACCCCAGTAACGGGGCACGTTCCGAGGGGGCGTCTTTCCTATGGTGATCTCACACAAGTCCGCGAGCGCTTTCGTCGGCCAGCGACTCATCAGAGCATCCTCTCCAGCTTATCGAGATCCTTGCGAATCTCGTCCTCCAGCCCGCGCAGCCGCTGCAGGATGACCTTTGGCGGGTCGTACTCGGCCTCTTCGTAGGCTGTCTCCTTGTAGCGATTGATCGACAGGTCGTAGCCGTTTTCGACGACCTCTTCGACCGGCACGTAGAAGGCCTTGGCCTTGCGGTCCGCGAAGTCCTGCAGGACCTCAACTCTCCCATGGCCCCACTCGTGCCACTTCGCGACGATGTCGGGGATGTCGTTCGCCTCGATCTTGTCGCGTTTGTCGTCGAGCGAGCGGCCGTCGGCGTCCATGTCGTAGAACCAGACGCGCTCGGTCTTCCCGCCCTTCACGAACACGATGACGGCCGTGCTGACGCCGGCGTACGGCCGGAACACGCCCGACGGCATCGACACAACGGCCTGCAGCTCGCACTCCTCGAGCAGCATCTTGCGCAACTGCTTGTGGGCGTTGCTCGATCCGAACAAGACGCCGTCCGGGACGATGACGCCGGCGCGGCCGCCGATGCGAAGCAGGTTGATCACGCGGTTGACGAACAGGAGTTCGGTCTTCGTCGTCTTGAGCGCGAGTTCCTCGTGGATGTCGCCCTTGTCGATGCTGCCCTTGAACGGCGGATTGGTGAGCACAACCTGGTACTCGTCCTTCTCGTCGAACCGCTTGGACAGCGTGTCGGCATACTTGAGGTTCGGGTGCTCGATCCCGTGCAGGAGCAGGTTCATCGCGCCGATGCGGACCATGGTCGTGTCGAAGTCGAAGCCGTAGAGCGTCTCCTCGCGCAAGAGGCGCTGGTGCTCGTGGTTCGTCAGGAGATCGCCGAGCAGGCCGCGTTCGAGGCCGTTCTCGTCGACTTCTCGGTGCTCGGGGCTCGTGAGCTCGGTGAGGATGTGCTGGTAGGCGCCGAGCAGGAAGCCGCCGGTCCCGCAGGCGGGGTCGCAGATGCGGTCGCCGAGCTTGGGATCGACGAGGGCGCAGATCATCTGGATGATGTGGCGCGGGGTGCGGAACTGGCCGTTCTTGCCGGCCGACGCGATCTCGGACAGGAGGTGCTCGTACAGGTCGCCTTGGGTGTCTTGGAACGTCTGGCCCTCGCTTTGCTCGCGGGCGATCTCGGCGTAGATCTCGTCAATGATTCCCACGGCTTCGACGAGGAGCGACGCCTTGGGGAGGATGAACACGGCGTCCTGCATCGCCTCGGCGAACGGGTTCCCGTCGCCGCCGAGCGCCTTGATGAACGGGAAGACGCGGTCGCGGACGTGGGCCAGCATCTGCTCTCCAGGGAGGTGACGGAAGTGGCTCCAGCGCAGCTCTCTCTTCGGGATCTCGCGGTTGTCGAGGCCGGTGAAGGTTCCGTCAAACAGCGAGGCGCGCTTCTGCCCGACGAACTGCGCCCGCTTCTGTCCTTCAAGATCGGTCGCGTCGAGCCGGCGCATGAACAGGAGGTAGCTGATCTGCTCGATGGCTGTCAGGGGGTTTGCGATCCCGCCCGACCAGAAGCGGTCCCACAGCGCATCGATTCGTGATCGGATCGTTGGTGAGAGCACGCTACCCTCCGTCCTTCGCTTCGAGCTTGCGCCACTTGGCTCCGCGGCCCTTCCCTTCCATGGCTACGAGGCCTTCCTCCCGCAACTGGTTCAGCACGACGCGGATCATCTCCCGGCTCACTCCGGGGCAGTCGCGCTCAAGATCCGAGATGGCGAACGGCGCGATCCTGCGCCGGACCGCTCCTCGGACAAGCTCCGTCTTCGATCCCCGGCCTGTCTGAAGCGTACCGACGCGGTCTTCGAACTCCTTGTACGCAGCGGTCAGGACGCCCCAGAAGTAGACGAGCCACGGGTAGGGATCGTGCCTCCCGTCGTGCCAGCCTTGCGAGCTCTTCTCGAGCGTCTCATAGTACGTCTCCTTCGATTCCTCGAAGACCCGCTCGAGGCTGATGTACCGCCCAACCTCATAGCCGGCGTGGTAGAGCGTGAGGAGCGTCAGGAGCCGCGAGCAGCGCCCGTTTCCGTCATTGAACGGATGGATGCACAGGAAGTCGAGCACGGTGAGCGGGATCACCACGAGCGGATCGCGATGGTCCTGCAGCAGGGCCGTGCCGTACCGTTCGACGAGCTTCGCCATGGCTTGAGGGGTCTCGGCGGCCGAGACGGGGCGAAACCGGACGCGCTCCGTGCCGTCGGGGTAGCGCTCGATGATGACGTTCTCGCCGTCCTTCCAGCGTCCACCCGTCACCGTCGTATAGCGGTTCACCATCGTGTGGCACTGGAGGATGGTGTTGAGGGCGACGGGCATGTGCGGGCCCTGCTCATGGATCAGCGCCAGCGCGTCTCGGTATCCGGCGATCTCCTCTTCCGATCGGTTGGCCGATGCGGTCTTCTTCAGGACAAGCGCTTCGATGCGGTCGCGATCGGCCGTGATCCCTTCGAGGCGGTTCGAGGACTCCACCGACTCGACCATGGCTGCTGCCCGCAACGTCTCGAGGAGCTGCGGGGTCTGCCTCATGTAGAGCTCCTGCTTTCCGCGGTACTCGCCGAGGGTTCTCATCGCGGCGGCCTGGGAAGCGGAGAACCTGAGCTGATCGAGGAAGGTACGCGCTAGTGACTGCATCCTGGTCTGCTCCAGATCGCGCAACGCACGCGTCTAATGTAATAACGCTGTCTGTTCATTACGCGATAAGTCTAGCACCAAGAATGCGCAATGTCAACCACCCCAATAGCACCTTTCCGCCGCAGTTACGCGTTTCGGGTATCGGCCTGTCTCCCCCGCGCCGTCTCTACCAGATCTCGAGCCAGGACCAGGATCTCCTCGATCTCGACGTCGTCGAACAGCCCCTGGATGCCGCTCGGATGGACTCGCGTGAACGGTTCGTCGACCAGGTCCTGCTTCTCCACGCGCCGCGTCTGCAGGATGAACGTCCGCAGGGTCTGAAGGAAGAGGATCTGGCGGCTCGTGAGATCCGTGTGGGCGGCGATGAACGCGTCGAACCGGGCGGTCACGGTCTCCTCCCACGACGCAACGCGCTCGAGTCCCAACACGTGGCGAATCAACGAGAGGAAGTGGGCCGTACGGTTGTCGTAGACCTGCTGCAGCCGCGCCTCGGTCACGTGCAGGTCGCTCGATTCCAGAAGCGCAGCCAAGTCGTGGATCTCGTCCTTCGTGAGTTCCGCGCCGTCGCGCACTCTCTGAAGGACCGGGTTCTCGTCGACGAGGTCGCGAACGAAGGCTTCAATGCGCTCACGGTACGCGGCGATGCTCAGCCGACCCAGGTCGCCGCCGAGGTCGATTCTCTCTTTGATGACGGTCAGGTCCCTGAGATCGAGCTTCATCAGGGCCGTTGTCTTGGGCGTCCGGTACGGCATGAGCGGCGCCAGGCGTTGGGTCATGCTGCGGAACGCGTCATCTGGGGGATCCACCCACCACTCGTCTCCGAGGACACTCTCGATCAGGTCCCGCTCGCGCGCGACGAGGTTCACGCTCGTCGGCAGTTCGTCGACCTGCGCGCGGAGGCTCTCACGGATCGCGTCCGAGCGCTCCCGCTCCCCCGCCAACCGCGCGGTCGCGTATTCGACGGCGTCGATCTCAAACCGCAGGCTCTTGAGGTCGTCGCCGGTTCGCGCGCGCAGGATGGGAGCAATCGCCGTTCGCAGAAAAGCGACCTTGTTGCCGTCGATGCGTCGCCAGAACTGGCTATCGCGCACGCGGGCCAGTTCCGCAGAAGCTTGCTGCACGACGAGATTCCGCTCGGGGAGCTTGGCGAGATCGCTCCGCAGGTCGTCGCAGGCGGCTTCGGCCACTGCGAGCTGCCCGACCGTAAGGGCAGCGTCGAGCTTGTCGAGCCGCGCGCGGAAGAGCCTCACGGGGGCCGCCACGAGGGTCTGCGGATCGCGACCCTCGGGGTGCATGTCGAAGTAGGCGAAGTTGCCCCAGCAGTCGATGATCAAGAAGCGGTCCTTCTCCGGGCACCACGGCTTCCGCTTCGGCGGTTCTTCGAGGACGCGGGTTCCGCGCCCGATCATCTGCCAGAACTTGACGCGCGAGTAGACGGGCTTGGCAAACACGAGGTTCACCACTTCGCGAATGTCGACGCCGGTGTCGAGCATGTCGACGGAGATCGCCACCCGCGGCATGTCTTCGAGCTTGAACTGGTCCAGGAGACCGCCCTTGTCGTGAACGCGCGAGTCTTCGGAGACGAGCACGCGGGCAAGACGCCCCTTGTGCTCGGGGTAGAAGCCGTCAAAGAGCCTCTGGAGCCTCCGGGCGTGGTCGATCGAGATGGCGAAGAGGATCGTCTTTCCCGGGAGCGTTCCCGACGGGTCCTTGATGGACTCCTCCATGAACTCGCGCACGACGAGGCCGTTCGTGCCTGAGTTCGTCACCTTGCGCTCAAGCTCGGTGCCGTCGAAGTCGATGGCTTCGAGGTCCTTGCCCTCGGCGATGAGGCGACGCTGCTCTGCAGGGGCAAGCGCGCCGCCGTGAATGCCCTCGAGCTGGAACTTCGACCGCACCTTGAGCACCTCGAAGTTGCAGAGGTAGGGTGGCACGTGGGCGATGGCCTCCTCGAACGAGTAGGCAAAGGTGGGATCGCCGTCAGCGCAATCGAACAGCTCGAACGTGTCGTGGTCGACGAAGTCGGTGGGGGTCGCCGTCAGTCCGATCTTGATAGCGGAGAAGTAGTCTAGAACGCTCTTGTAGACGTTGTACAGGCTGCGGTGGCTCTCGTCGGCAATGACGATGTCGAAGAAGAAGGGCGAGATGTAGGTCTCGGGCGCTCTGCTGCTCTCAATCAGGTTCAGCATCGTCGGGTACGTCGCGACGTAGACGCGTCGCTCTCTGGGGAAGCCGCGATCGCCCTTCTCGGGCCAACGCGGCTCAGACGGCAGGTACTCCTTGAACGCATCGAGCGCCTGTCGACGCAGCGGGATCCGGTCGACAAGGAAGAGAACGCGCTTCGCCCAGCCAGCGCGCTGGAGCACGTCAACCAGCGCAACGGCGGCGCGGGTCTTGCCGGTGCCGGTGGCCATCACCATCAGGAACTTCCGCCGCTTCTGCTCGATGCCTTCGAGGAGGGTGCGGATCCCCTGGATCTGGTAGTCGCGCCCGGCGATGTCGCGATTGATCAGCTCGACGGACAGAGCTCTTCGTTGCCGTCGGCGGAGCCTCATCCATTCAAGGTCGTCGCGCGTTGGGAACCCGACGACTTCCTCCGGCGGGTACAAGTCGGACTCCCAGAAGAAGTGGCGTCGCCCGTTCGTGTAGAGGACGAACGGCAGTTCGACGCCATGATGTCGTTCGAGGTGTTGGGCGTACTGTAGCGCCTGCTCCTGCCCAAGTTCGGCGTCACGCGATGTGCGCTTGGCCTCAATGACTGCGGCTGGCTTGCCGTGAAGGAGCAGACCATAGTCGGAGAAGCAGCTGTCCAACGATGGAGACTCCGCCGGACGCTCCGCAACCCTCGTATCACGCAGGAGGATCTCAAGCTCCTCAATGACCTGCCCTCGGTCCTTCACGTTCCAGCCTGCAAGGGCAAGCCGAGTGTCGATCAGTCGTGCGCGGGTTTGGGCTTCGGTCAGTTCCATCGTCGTGACCACTCGGACTGGTAGAGCTGCTCGTCGATCTTCTCGCGCGCTCTCTCCTCGGGCGTGGTCATGCGACGGGCTCCCGGACTTCGAAGCCGATGGGCTTGCGACCCTTCGTCTTGGGCGGACCCATGAGCTGGCGGATGGCGTCGAGGAGGCCAGCAATCGCCCGGTCGTGGCTCCCGACCCTTCGCTCCAGCTCGTCGAGCTTCGCGGCAAGCTCCCTAGTCGCGCTCAGGGCTTCCCTCAGCCTGACGAAGGCTCGGACAACAAAGACGCTCACCTCGACGGCACGCTCAGAGTTGAGGACGCTCGCGGCCATGATGGCACCGTGCTCGGTGAAGGCGAGTGGCTGGTAACGCCGTCCTCCTCGTCCGATGTTTGAGATCGCAGATTGCGATCTCAAAGAGTCCGCTTCCTCTCGAGTAAGCTGAAACATGAAGTCGGGCGGAAAGCGCGCTCCATTGCGTCTGACTTGCTCGTTCAACCTTCTCGTAGGCACGCCGTAGAGCGCAGCGAGGTCTGCATCAAGGATCACACGCTTCCCGCGCAGGGAGAGGATCGCATGGTCGATTCTCTCGACTGGAACGACCGAGAGAGAGGTGGTCGCGTTCTGCGACGACCCCCGATCCCGGAGCTTCTGCCGATCTTCCCCTTCCGCACGGATAGCTGAGGACATCCTGGTGGGTGAGTCTAGCATGCCCGGCGGGGATGACCAAGGGAGAAGCGTGCCATGTGGCGCGTAGCAGGTGGGAGAGAGGTTCGTAGTTCGAGGCACAGGGACGGGGCGAGCGACGGCCGAATCACCTGCTCGCCAACAGCTTCCGGACGGCTGTGCGAAGCGTCGGGAGGTCCTGCTGAACGACACTCCAGACGATGCGGTCGTCGATCGCCCGGTACCCGTGAACGAGGATGTTGCGGAAGGCAATGATCTGTTCGAGCTTCGGAATCCCCGCCGCGACTTCCGGCGCGGCCTGGCGGAGACGGTTGAGCGCCTCACCGATGATCTCGAACTCCCTTTCCACGGCCGCACTCAGCATCGGGTCGGAAGTGTAGCCTTCTAGCGACTTGCCCCTGGTGAAGGTCGCCAGGAGCTCAGCGGCCTGGCGGACATCCTCAAGGAAAGTGCGGGCCTCAGGCTGCATAGAGGGTGAGTCGGTCTTTGTCGATCGCTTCGCGGAAGTATCGGTTCCGAATCGCCGACGGCATGACGAGATCGACCGGACGGTCGAACAGCCGCTCGAGATCGAACAGGAGGCCGAAGTAGGCATCGGCGTACTCGGCGAGCTCGAGAGGCTGATACTCCACGAGGAAGTCCAGGTCTCGCGCGCCAGGAGCAAGACGGTCCGAACGCGCTGCAGAGCCGAAGAGCTCGAGGCGCTTCACACGGCGCCGAGCGCAGATCTCTCTCAGCTCGGCGAGCTTGTCTTCCACAATGGCATTCATGACCCGTCTCCTCGGAGGCATGATACCGGAAGGCCCTGCTCTTGAGAAGGACACGTCGACGGGACCGGGACGTGGCTCGTGGCGTGTGGCATGTGGCGTCTGGGAAGGGCGGTTCGGGGTTCGTGGTGCGGAGTTTGGAGTCCGGAGTTCGGAGCTGGGGCGCACGAGACTTGTCCGGCAGATGTTGACAGGGGCGTCACGGAGCTGTAACGTGAATGTGACAGGAGGGTCGATGAGCAGCACGACGATCCGGATCAGCGCGGAGGCAAAGGGAGTTCTCGACCGGCTCGCGGCGGAGACAGGCGATCGGCCCCAGGCGATCCTCGGCAAGGCTCTCGCGAGCTACGAGCGCGAGCTCTTCCTGAAGCGGGCGAACGCGGCCTTCGGGAAGCTCCGAGCCGACAAGCGCGAATGGGCGGCCGAGGTCCGAGAGCGAGCCCTTTGGGACCGCGCGTCTGCTCACGCGGAGGAGTAGCCGGTGCCTGAGCCCAAGCGAGGCGAGATCTGGCAGGTCGATCTCGGAAGAACGCGCGGCCACGAGCAAGCGGGCACACGGCCCGGCCTGGTGATCTCCGTCGACTCGTTCAACGCGGGGCCCGCTGGGCTCGTCGTGGTCCTGCCCTTGACGACGCGCGCCAAGGGGATCCCTTTCCACGTGGAGGTCAATCCTCCCGAGGGCGGGCTCGGCGAGAGGAGCTTCGTCAAGTGCGAGGACATCCGCTCGGCTTCGATGGACCGGCTCGTCGCGCCGGTCGGTGCCGTCAGTCAAGCAACGTTGGCGCAGGTTGAAGAGCGGCTGAGGATCCTCCTCGAGATGTGAGGCAGGATGGTGGCATGTGGCTTGCGGCATGGGCGAAGGCGGTGCGGGGTTCGTGGTGCGTGGTTCGGGAAGAAACCCGTGGGAACGAGTCCGTGGTTCGGGGTTCGGGAGGCGGCGCGGGACGCTGGTGAGGGCGCCGCACGTCAATGCAAGGAGAGGTAGTCGTCGAGGGTGAAACCTGCGTCTCTGAGAATCCTCAGTGCGAGCCCGCGCCCCATGTCACAGCCGGTGTGAACCGGCACCGTGACCGACTTCCTCGTTGCCTCGTTCCTGAGGGTGACGTGGCTTCCGGAACGACGATCCTCGGAGAACCCCTGACGCTGCAGGAAGGCAAGGAGCTCCCGCGCTGTGATCTGGGGAGCACGTATCATTCCGGAACGCCGACGCTGAGCTCCTCGACGTGCACCAGTCCATCGGCCTGCGGGATCTGCTCGTTGTGGGACAGGAGGGCTTGCACGTGGAGCTCAATCGCCTCGCGGATGTTGCGCCTTGCCTCTTCGAGCGTCTTCCCGTTGCTGAAGCACCCGGGCAGCGTGGGGCTGTACGCAAGGTAGCCGGGGTCTGCCTTCTCTTTCTCGACGACAACCTGGAAGGAGTAGAACCTCATCAACGCCTCCGCTGCACCTGATCCGAGTGGCGGGTCATTATAGCATTCCGCGACCTGCGCAGCTCTGCCCAGCGATTGAAGCAGGACCGGCAGTGGGGAAGCGCGGCTCCTCGGCGATCTAGCCGAACGGCTCGAAGCGGTCTTGGGTCGCCTTGCAGATCGGGCACACGCCAGGTGGGCCTTCACGGGCGCACAGGTAGCCGCAGACGCGGCAGCGCCAGACCGGGTTCCGCCCCTTGAGCGCTGAGCCTGGCGCGGCTTTCTTCTTACGCTCCTCCCGGAGCGGCCGGCGCTCGGGGATCGAGGAGAGGGCCTTCCGGCCCGAGAGGACGTCGTCCGAGACGTAGAGCCCGCAGAAGCAGCTCCCCCCGTCGAGGAGGTCTTGGTCGCGGTAGTCGCACGGGCAGACGATGTCGCGGTCCTCGTCCGCGTTCCCTGAGGCGAGGCGGCAGGGGCAGGCGCGGTAGCCGTGGCGCCCCTCGTTGGTGAGGAGCCCCTCGGCCAGGGCGCGCGTGAACTCGCGGTCCGGGTTGAGGTGATACCCCGCGGCCTCGGCGTCCCGCTCCAGACGCGCCTGAAGCGCCTCTACCGCGGAGCGAGACGGGGCGTCGCTGGCGCTCACTTGCCGAGCGCCCGTTTGATCTCGTCGGGTTTGAAGCCGACGATGCACTGGCTCCCGTCGATGACGAGCGTGGGGTAGCCCTCGCCCCGGCTGTGCCGGCGGACCTCGGCCATGGTCGCTTCGAGCTCCGCTCCGGTCAGGAGGTCGACGTAGGCGTACTCGAACGGGACGCCCAGCTCCTCGAGCAGGGCGCGCGTCTTCTTGCACCACACGCAGGTTGAGAGGCCGTAGAACGTGACCCGGGGCTGGCCCTTGTCTTCCGCCACACGTCCCTTCGCGTCCATTCCCTCCTCCTTCCCTGGCGCCGGCGGCATCGACGCTAGCGCCGTCTCACGTCGCGGCCAGGAGCACCCTTCATCCCGCCGGTTCCGGCTGCGGGCCGCCGTCGAGATGCTGGTCCGCGGCGCGGAGGACCTCGCGCGCGTCCTCGTAGTTCAAGGCCTTCTCCGCCGCCGCGAGGGAGAACCAACGCCACGCGACGTGCTCACGGGAGAGGACGACGCGATCGGTGAGGGCGCGGCCGAGAAAGCAGACCACCTGCTTCCTGATGAGCGTCCCACCGCGACGGAACCGGTACTCGTTGACGGCGCGGAAGTCCTCGATCCGCTCGATCTTGTCGATCCCCGTCTCCTCCTCGACCTCGCGCAGGGCGGTCTCGCCCTCGCGCTCCCCGGGCTCAATGCGGCCCTTCGGGAATCCCCAGTGGCCGCCGCTCCGGTGGCGAAGGAGGAGGTACTGGCGCGGGCCTCGAGCGGCCTCGGAGAAGAGGATGAACCCCGCCGAGTGCTCGTCTTCCTCCCGGTCAGTTGATGTCGATCTCGCGGTCGTCACGGTCGAAGAGGCGCGGGTGGAGCCCGAGGCTCCGCAGCTCGCGGAGGAGGACCTTGAACGACTCGGGCAGACCCGGCTTGGGGAACTCCTCCCCCTTCAGGATCGCCTTGTACAGGGAGATCCGGCCGCGGGTGTCATCCGACTTGAGCGTCAGCATCTCCTGGAGGAGGGCCGAGGCGCCGTAGGCCTCGAGGGCCCACACCTCCATCTCGCCCAGACGCTGTCCGCCAAACTGCGCCTTCCCCCCGAGCGGCTGCTGGGTGATCAGGGCGTACGGGCCGGTCGAGCGGGCGTGGATCTTCTCGTCGGCGATGTGCTCGAGCTTCAGGATGTACATGTAGCCGACGGTGATCGGCCGGACGAACGCCGCGCCGGTCCGGCCGTCGCGCAGGGTGACCTTGCCGTCGTGGTCGTCCCCGTCCGCGAGGCCGGCCTTCTCCCGTTCCTCGGAGAGCTCGTCCAGAATCTCATCCTCGCTCGCCCCGTCGAAGATCGGGGAGGCGACGAGCTCGCCCTTCAAGTGGGCGAGCCAGCCGAGGTTCGCCTCGAAGATCTGGCCGAGGTTCATCCGCGACGGAACGCCCATCGGGTTCAGGATGAGGTCGATCGGGGTCCCGTCGGGCAGGAAGGGCATCTCCTCAATCGGGAGGACGATGGAGATGACGCCCTTGTTCCCGTGCCGCCCGGCGAGCTTGTCTCCGACGGAGATCTTCTTGCGCTGGGCGACGAAGACCTTGACCAACTGGTTCACACCCGCGTCGAGCTCGTTCCCTTGGTCGCGGGAGAAGCGCTTCACCTTGATCACCTTCGCCGTCCCCGAGACGGGGGGCATGCGCAGGGAGGTGTTCTTCACGTTGCGGGCGCGCTCGCCGAAGATGGAGCGGAAGATCTTCTCCTCCGGCGTGGGCTCGGACTCCCCGCGCGGGGTGATCTTCCCCACCAGGATGTCGCCGGTGCGGACGACGGTCCCGACACGGACGACCCCGTTCTCGTCGAGGTTCTTCAGGTCCTCCTTGGAGATGTTCGGGATGTCGGCCGTGATCTCCTCCGGGCCGAGCTTCGTCTCCTCGGCCTTGACCTCGAACTCCTCGATGTGGAGCGAGTCGAGGAGGTCCTCCCTCACCAGGCGCTCGGAGACGACGATCGCGTCCTCGTAGTTGTACCCCTCGTACGGCATGATCCCGGCGAGGAGGTTCCGCCCCAGGGCGAGCTCGCCCTGGTCGCTCGACGGGCCGTCCGCGAGGACGTCCCCCTCCTTCACCTTGTCCCCGACCTTCACGACTGGGCGCTGGTGGAGGATCGTGTTCTGGTTCGAGCGCTCGAAGTTGACGAGCCGGTAGGTCTCCTTCTTCCGTCCCTGCTTCACCGTGACGTGCGTCGCGTCGACCTCGACGACCTCCCCGTCCGCCGGGGCGAGGAGGAGCATGCCAGAGTCCATCGCCGCCTGTCTCTCCAGGCCGGTCCCGACGAGGGGAACCTCCGGGCGAACGAGGGGGACGGACTGGCGCTGCATGTTCGCGCCCATCAGGGCGCGGTTCGAGTCGTCGTGCTCCAGGAACGGGATGAGGGCGGACGAGACGCCGACGAGGGCGCGCGGCGAAACCCCGATGAAGTCGATCTCGCCCGGCGGGACGAGCTTGACCTCCTCGCGGCCGGTGCGGACCTCAACGCGCTCGCCGAGGATCTTCCCGTCCTTGCTCACCGTGGCGGTCGCGGGGGCGATCTTGTAGCTCTCCTCGTCATCGGCCATCAGGTAGACGATCTCCTTGGTCACCTTCCCCTTGACCACCCGCCGGTACGGCGTGACGAGGAAGCCGTACTCGTTCACCTCGGCGTAGCAGGCGAGCGACGTAATCAGCCCAATGTTCTGCCCTTCCGGGGTCTCGATCGGGCAGATCCTGCCGTAGTGGGAGGGGTGGACGTCGCGGACCTCGATCTTCGCCCGGCGCTTGGTGAGCCCGCCGCCCAAGGCGTTCAGCCGCCGCTTGTGCGTCAACTCGGTGAGCGGGTTCGTCTGCTCCAGGAACTGCGAGAAGCGGCCGGTATAGAAGAGCTGGTTGATCGCCCCTTGGACAGTGCGCGTCGAGATGAGGCGGCGAATCGTGTCCTTCTCGTCCAGGGCGTACTTGGAGAGCTTGTCGCGCGCGATGCGCGCCATGCGGACAAGCCCGGTGCGCAGCGCGTTCTCAGCGAGTTCCCCCGGGAGTCGGACCCTCTTGTTCGCCAAGTGGTCCTTCTCGTCGAGGATGTTCGGGTTCCGCGGGACCTCGAGGAGAAGCTTGATCATCCGGACGATGTCCGCGAGGTACATCACGGGTCTGCCGAGCTCGAGGCCGAGCTTGCGGTTCACCTTGAACCGGCCGACCTCGGACAGGTGGTAGCTCTGGGGGTGGAAGTAGAGGGTCTGGACGTACTCTGCCATCTGCACCGGGGAGGCGCGGTCGGAAGGGCGAAGGCGGTGGTAGACGGCGCGAAGGGCCTCCTCCTTCGTCTGGATCGTGTCCTCGTCCAGGGTCTTCCGGATCACGCGGTCGACGAGCTTCACGGAGTGAGTCCCGGACTTGGAGAGGACGGAGAGGTGCGTCTTCTGCAGTTGCTCGCCCGCCGCGAGGAGGACCTTGTCCTTCTTCGTCACGTCCTCCGCGGCGCGGTAGCCGATGTACGGCTGGAGCGTCTCCGCCGAGACCGGGGAGACCTCGAAGCTGTAGTAGCGGCGGATCCGGTCCTCGTCGAACCCGAGCGCCTTCAAGAGGACCGTCGCCGGGACCTTGCCCTTGCGGTCGAGGTTCGCCTTGAGGGTCAGGCGGCGCGTGTCCAGCAGGACCTCGAGCCACGCCCCCAGTTCGGGCAGGATGTGCCCCTTGTACTGGGTCTTGTCCTCTTGCGTGAAGTAGACCCCCGGCGACCGGGTCAGCTCGTTCACGACGGCGTTCTCCGAGCCGTTGATGATGAACGTCCCGCGGCTCGTCATCACCGGGAAGTCCCCGATGTACAGCTCCGTGTCCTGGAGGAGTTTCCCTTCCTGGAGGAGGCGCGCCGTGACCCGCAGCGGCTGGGAGTAGGTGAGGTCGCGGTCCTTGCACTCGGTCTCGGAGTTCCTGGCCTCGCCCAGGTAGGGCTCGACGAACTCCAGCACCAGTCCGTCCTTGCCGCGCCCCTCGATGGGGGTCACGTCCTCGAACGCCCGCTTGATTCCGCGGTCGACGAACGTGGTGAACGACTCCCGCACGTCCTTCAACAGGTACGGCGGGCGGAGGATCTCCTGGATCCGCCCGTAGGACCTCCGCTCTCGCTGCGTCATGATCTCCCTCGTAAAGAGCGTTCTGCCCTAAGGTAGGTTCCTACCTTAAGGCAGACCGCAAAGAGAAGCCTGTACGGACAACCGGCGCGACCTTACTTCAGCTCGATCTCGGCGCCCGCGGCCTCGAGCTTCTCCTTGAGGCTCTGCGCCTCGTCCGGGCCAACGCCCTCCTTGATGACGGCGGGGAGGCTGTCCACGAGGGCCTTGCACTCCTGCAGCCCCTTCCCGGTGATCTCCTTGATCTCCTTGATGACCTGGATCTTCTTCTGGCCAGGGCTCGTCAGGACGACCTTGTAGGTCTCCGGAGCGGCCGCGCCACCCTCGGCGCCCGCCGCACCCGGGGCGGTGGCCACGGCGACCGGTGCCATCATGGCGGCGGAGACGCCGAACCGCTCCTCGATCATGCTGACCAGGTCGGCCAGGTCCTTCACGGTCATGTTCTCGATTTCCTGAAGGATCTCTTCCTTACCCATCTTCCTCGTCCTCCTTAGGTCTAGTTCTGCGCTTCTTTCGCCTTGCGGACCTCGTCCAGGCTGGTGGCGAGCTCCCGGATCTTCGCCTGAAGGACGAACGCCAGGGAGCGAACCGGGCCCGCGAGGACGAACGCCAGCTTCGCCAGGAGCTCCTCGCGTGACGGGAGCGTCGCGTAGCGCTGGACGTCCTTCTCCGGGACAACGGCCTTCTCGAAGACCCCGCCCTTTGGCATGTAGCGCGGCGCGTAGGTCCTCCGACACTCCTCGGTCAGCCTGAACGCAAGGGCCGGGTTGTCGTAGCCGATGGCCACGCCGATCGGGCCGGTGAACAGATCGGCGAGCTCCTCCAGGCCGGCCTCCTTCGCCGCGATGCGCGCCAGGGTGTCCTTGACGACGCAGTACTCAAGCCCCTGCTTGGTGAACTTCGCGCGCAGCGCAACCATCTCCACCGCGGTCAGGCCGCGGTAGTCGGCGAGGACCAGCGACGTGGCTCGGCCGAACTTCTCGGCGAGCTGGGCCACCTGCTCCTTCTTCGCTTCCGTGGGCATTGGTACGCTCCTAGTCGGCCTGCTCCGCGACAGCCGTAACCTCGTTCAGGTCGAGGACAATCCCAGGTCCCATCGTGGAGGAGATCGCCGCCTTCTTGATGTAGCGTCCCTTGACGCCCTCCTCGGGCTTGCGCTCCTGGATGCTCCGGATGAGGGCCACGAGGTTCTCCCTGAGCGCGGAGGCCTCGAACGACGCCTTGCCGAAGACGCTGTGGATGACGCCGAACCGGTCGGTCCGGAACTCCACCATCCCCTTCTTCAGGTCCTGGACAGCCTTCCCGATGGCTTTGGTCACGGTCCCCGTCTTCGGGCTCGGCATCAGGCCGCGCGGGCCGAGGACCTTCCCCAGCTTCCCGACGACGGCCATCATGTCGGGGGTGGCGACGATCTTGTCGAACTCCATCCAGCCGCCGAGGATCTGCTTCGCCAGGTCGTCGCCACCGACGTAGTCGGCGCCGGCCTGCTGCGCCTCGCTCGCGCTCTCCCCTCGGGCGAAAGCGAGGACGCGGACGGTCTTCCCAGTCCCATGGGGCAACGAGCAGGTCCCGCGGACGATCGTCTGGCTCGCCTTGATCCCCAGCGTGAACGACACCTCGGCGGTCTCATCGAAGCCGGCAGTCGCCGAGGCCTTCAGCTTCTCCACGGCCTCGTCGAGGGGGTACCCCTTGCGCTCGATGAGCGCCACGGCGGTCAGAAAACGTCTCGAGTGCTTCACGACTCGACCACCTCAACACCCATGTTCCTTGCGGTTCCCTTGATGATCTCGATGGCCGACTCGAGCTTGTACGTATTCAGATCAGGGAGCTTCCGCTCGGCGATCCGTCGGACCTGCTCGGCCGAGATCTTGGCGACCTTCGTCCGGTTCGGCTGCGCGGAGCCACATTTTATCCCCGCCGCCATCTTAATCAACTCCGCAGCCGGCGGCTGCTTGAGGATGAAGTCGAAGGAACGGTCGATGTACACCGAGATGACGACCGGGATCACCACGCCTGGGGTCTCGCCCTTCGTCGACTCGTTGAACCGCTTGCAGAAGTCCATAATGTTCAGCTTGTGCTCACCGAGGGCCGGGCCGACCGGCGGGGCCGGGGTCGCCTGCCCGGCGGGAATCTGGAGCGTGATCTTCGCAATCGCGTTCTTCGCCATGCTACCTCCTGCCCTCTCGCTACAGCTTCTCGATCCCGTCGAACCCGAGCCGCACCGGCGTCTCGCGGCCGAAGACCTTGACCATCACGGTCACCTCTTCGGCGTCCTTGTCGATCTCCTTGATCTCGCCCGTGAAGTCCGCGAACGGGCCGTCGACGATCTTCATCACCTCGCCGACCGTGAAGTCGACCTCGATCTTCGGCTCGGCACCCGCCGCGCCGCCCGCAGCGACCGGGATCTCGAGCAGGCCCGCCTTCCGCTTGATCAGCTTCATCTCCGGCCCCTCGATCGGGACCGGCTTGAAGTGCGAGCCGACGTAGCGGACGGCGCCCTTGATCCCGTCGATCAAGGCCATCATCTCATCGTCATCCAGGCCCATGCGAACGAAGACGTACCCCGGGAAGAGCCGACGCCGCTCGATCCGCTGGATCGTGGCGACGCGCTTGTCCTTGAACTCCTTCACCTTAAGGAGCCCTGAGGCTCGGCTCGGGATCGCGAGCTCCTCCTCGATGGTGTCCCCCTGGCGGAGCTGCATCCCCTTCTTGATCTTGCCGAGCGCCTTCTCGTTGACGACGCGGTGCTTCACCTTCCCGTCGGCGTACTCGAGGGTCAGCCGCCTCACCTTCTCGCGCAGCACGACGGTGCCCTTGCTCACGATCACGAACTTCTCGTCGCCGTCGGAGGTGAGGGGGATGCCGTTTCTGACCTTCTCCCCCACGCGGATGTCGCGCCGGATCCGCTTGTCGGCCGGAATCAGGTGCTCCTCTTCGTTGCGGTTGGTCAGCTCGACGATCACCTGCTGGAGAGGCTCGATGTCGAGGACCTTGGCGTCGCCGTCCATGTGGCGGGGCGGTTTGCGCGCGATCACGGCCCCACGCTGGATCCGCTCGTTCGGCTTGCCGACGAGGTCGTACTCGTACGGGATGCGGTACTCGACCCCCGCCCCGACCCGGCTGCGGGAGGTAATGACCTCCTCGACCGGCACGAGGAAGTACGTCTCCTCGCCCTCGGTGCGGAATGCCTCAAAGGCAGCCTGAAGGCTGCGCTTCCGCACGCGCTCGTTCAGGTCTTCCTTGACCTTCAGCTCCGAGCCGGCGTAGGTCTGGATGGCGTACCACTTCTTCATCCGCATAGCGTCTTCCTACCTACCGGGCGACCAGGAGTCGGATGATCGCCTGCACGATCGTGTCGACGCCCCACAGGTACACGGTGAGGACGACGACGAGGAGCAGGATCAGGGCGGTCAGGGAGATGACCTCGGCGCGCGTCGGCCAGGTGACCCGTGAGACCTCTCGGCGGACGCCACTCAGATAATTCGTGATCCTCTCGAACATCCAGCCTCTCCTTTTTTCCTCGATCATGCAGGCCCGGGAGGACTTGAACCCCCAACCTTCCGATTTGGAGTCGGATGCTCTGCCAGTTGAGCTACGGACCTATCGGCCTTCCGGGCTAGACCTCCTTGTGCGGGGTGTGCTGCCGGCACCACCGGCAGTACTTGCTGAACGTCAGCTTCTCGCGCGTGTTGTTCTTGTTCCGCTTCGTGTGGTAGTTACGGCGGGCGCAGGTCCCGCACGCAAGCGCCACATGGATGACCGTCTCGCCCTTCTTGGCCATGGCACCCTCTCAAAGGTTACGTACTACTTGATGACCTTCGTCACGACGCCGGCCCCCACCGTCCGCCCACCCTCACGGATGGCGAAACGGAGGCCCTCGTCCATGGCGATGTGCTGGAGCAGCTCGACCTGGATCTTCAAGTTGTCGCCCGGCATGACCATCTCCACGCCCTGCAGGAGGTGGATCGTCCCGGTCACGTCCGTCGTCCGGAAGAAGAACTGCGGCTTGTACCCGTCGAAGAACGGCTTCTGCCGCCCGCCTTCGTCCTTGGTCAGGACGTACACCTCGCCCTCGAACTGGGTGTGCGGGGTGATCGTCTTGGGAGCCGCCAGGACCTGGCCGCGCTCGATCTCGTCCTTCTCGACGCCGCGCAGGAGGATCCCGACATTGTCGCCGGCGATCGCGTAGTCCAGGGTCTTGTTGAACATCTCCAGGCTCGTGGCGACCGTCTTCCTGATCTGCTCCTGGATCCCGACGATCTCGATCTCCATCCCCGGCGTGATCTTGCCGCGGTCGACGCGCCCCGTGGCGACCGTCCCGCGCCCCTTGATGGAGAAGATGTCCTCGACCGGCATGAGGAACGGCTTGTCCTCCTCGCGTGCCGGGAGCGGAATGTAGGAATCGACCGCGTCCATGAGGTCGAAGACCGGCTTGGCGTCCGGGCTGTTCGCGTCGGTGGCGTGCATCGCCTTGATGGCCGAGCCGCGGATGACCGGCACCTCATCGCCCGGGAACTCGTACTTCTTCAGGAGGTCGCGGATCTCCATCTCGACCAGGTCGATCAGGTCCGGGTCGTCGACGAGGTCGACCTTGTTCATGAAGACGACGATCGCCGGGACGTTCACCTGGTGAGCAAGGAGGATGTGCTCGCGCGTCTGCGGCATCGGACCGTCGTAGGCGGAGACGACGAGGATCGCACCGTCCATCTGCGCGGCGCCCGTGATCATGTTCTTGATGTAGTCCGCGTGCCCCGGGCAGTCGATGTGCGCGTAGTGGCGGGTCGCCGTCTCGTACTCCACGTGGGCGACGTTGACCGTCAGGATCTTGGTCGGGTCGCGGCGGAAGAGCTTGGCGTCGGCCTTCGCAACCTGATCGTAGGACCGCTCCACCGCGAGGCCCTTCATCGCCAGGACCTTGGTGATCGCTGCGGTCAAGGTCGTCTTCCCGTGATCGATGTGTCCGATCGTCCCGATGTTCACGTGCGGCTTCGACCGCACGAATTGCTCTTTCGCCATCTCCTCCTACCTCCTTCAGCTTGGTCCGACCTCTCGTGGGGCTTTGGAATCGGTCCCGCCGCGCACAAGCCCGCGATCGGAATCGAACCGATGACCTCCCCCTTACCAAGGGGGTGCTCTACCGGCTGAGCTACACGGGCGTCCCGATCTCGGGCGTAAGTCTAACCGAACGATTCAACCCCTGCCATCTGGAGGGGGAGGGATTTGAACCCCCGTAGGCATACGCCAACGGATTTACAGTCCGCCCCGTTTGGCCACTTCGGTACCCCTCCGAAAAAGCAACCGGAGCCAGCGGCCAGAATCGAACTGGCGACCTACTGATTACAAGTCAGTTGCTCTGCCGATTGAGCTACGCTGGCAGGGAACCCGATTCGGAGCGATTCTACCGGAGCCCCGCGAGGCTGTCAAGCGAGGATGACGAGCGGCGTTCCCGATCTCTGCGAAGCTCCGCGTTCCTCCGATGTCATCGACCGGCCTCCTTCCCGAAAAAGGGGGAGTCAGTCGGTCATGAGCACGATGGATTTCGACCAGGCGGTCGCCCTGTTCACCACCTACTGCCGAGCCAAGGGGCTGGCTCAGAGGACACTGGAGACCTACTCAGCAAGCCTGAGAGGGTTGCGGCAGGTGCTGGCGACAAATGGCGGCAGTCCAGGAATCCCCGGGTCCGCCGAACTGCGTGCCTATCTCGCCTCGATGCGGGAACGTGGGCTCTCAGCGACCTCGATCGCCATTCACGCCCGCTCGATCCGTGCATTCTTCGGCTTCCTGGTGCGTGAGGGAGTGGTCGAGACAAGCCCGCTCCACCGGGAGGAGATGCCTCGCCTCCCCTCCGCCATGCCCAAGGTGCTTGACCGAGACCAGATGAGAAGGCTCATCGAGAGCAGCCCGCGAGCGTCGTGGACCGACAAGAGGAACCGCGCGATCCTACTCACGTTCCTCGACACGGGCTTGCGGCTGAGCGAACTCGTCCATCTGGAACTAGCGGATCTGGACGTCGGCCAGCGTGAGCTTCGGGTGCGGAACGGCAAGGGCAACCGGGACCGCCGAGTCTACGTCGGGTCCGGGCTGGCTCGGGCGGTACGCCTTTGGCTTGAGGCACGCGGACTAAAGGCAGGTGCCACCTGGCTGTTCACGACGCGGCAGGGCGAGCGACTCGATCTGAGGAACGTCGAGCGCATCATCGAGAGACTGGCTGGCGACGCTGGTCTTGACGAAGCACGCATCACGCCCCATCTCCTCCGCCACACCTTTGCCACCCACTACGTCATGAACGGCGGCGATCCGTTCTCCCTTCAACGCATCCTCGGCCACTCCGACATCAAGACAACGATGATCTACGTCAACCTGGCGGGGATTGGCTTGAGAGAGGCGCACGCGAAGGCGAGTCCGGTGGATAGAGTCCTCCAGGCTAGATAGCGAGGCTGCTAGCGCACCCACTCCACCGGAAAGGTGCGCTGGGGTGCGGAGCTGAGCGAGGTCGGGCGAGAAACCCTGCGCCGCCCCGAGGACGCTCACGGAGTGAATGAGAACATGCGCGGGTGGTGTTTCTGGAACGAGTGGACTTTGACCCGGACGGTGGAGGATCCCGCCAGTCCCGAGCCGAGCTCCGAGCGGCAAAGCCCCCGCTGATCGAGCTGCAGAACGCTCGGGCGGCGGCCCAGGCCGGTTCCTGATCGAAGTGAGGCGCGAGAGCTTGTGCGAGTACATCGCTCGGAGGAGCGAGGCGATGAGCGCTGACGGTCCAGAGGGCAGAATCGCGATCGACTGTGGGGCCTCTTGGATGCCCCACGATGGATGGACTGAACGGGGCTGCGCGGCCCCAGGATCACTCGGCGAGGGGTCCGGCTCCTCCTCACGTCCGAGAACGCGAAGTCTCGATGGCAGGACGATAGTCCGTCCCGCGCGTCGGTAAGGAGTCGCGCCCGGAGGTCGGGATCTGGGTCACCTCAAGGGAGTACCCGAAGCGACTAAGTGGTCGTGAGCCTGAATAGGAAAGTCAGATCCTTCCACGAAAAGCGGCGGCTCAGGGTCAGATTGAGGGTTGGTCAGGATTTCGGCAAGCGAGGCGGGAAGCCAGTTCCTTGATCGGGGTCCAGCAAGAGAAGGGTAGAATCCGCGCAACCGCGGATGTAGTCTACGTAGGGGGTCGTGCCGGAGAGCGCATTGGCCGCGTGTCTGGGCGAGACGACTCGGAGGCTATTGGTGTCCAGGCTGGGGGAGGGGATGGTGAAGAGGGCTATGCCGGCGCCAGCATTCAGCGCACGTTCGGCCGGTGAACGTCAGCCCGTCCCTGACCGGCCCCGCAAGGCCAGCGAGGAAACGCCTCAGCTCTGCGATCGTTACCGTGCTCAGCTCGGCTCCCTGCTCGCGTTGAGGGTCGAGATCCTCCCCAGGCATCGCCGTGAGACGGTGAAGCGCGTGGTTGGCCATGACGTGTGGAACGGCAAAAAGCGCCCCTCGACGGCGAGAGTCGTGACGGCAGTCGTCCTGATGGCCCTAGACCAGAGGGACCTGGCGCATGATCCAGATGGCTCTTTCGTGCTCAATGTGGCCCAGCTGGCGCGCGAGGTGGGCTATTCGAGGCCCACCGTGTACAAGGCTCTCCGCTGGCTTGTCTCCCCGGCCTATGATGGGGCGGCGAAGCTGTACCGAGTCGCCGAGTCCAGCACGGGGCCAAGGCGGCCCGGGTTATGGGCCTTGCGGCCCGATCTCTGGGTCGGCAAGAACGAGCATAACTACGGGCCTTCCGCTGCCAGTGTAAAGCCGTATAGAAACACGGAAGGTCAGAATCATGAACAAACGAGACGAGGCGCCCTCGTCAACGAGGTCAGTTCCAGGAATGTCTCTTGCGCTCCGCGGAAAGCAGATCCCTCGCAGCGGACCCGCTGGCTTGACTCTCCATACGTAGACCTGAACCGCCTTCCCTCGCATCAAGAGGTCCGTGGCCTAGCCGGAGTTATCCGGGACCTCCTGCCCGAGTGGGTTGCGACACCGCTCCTGAATGCGATCATCTGGCGATCGAAGCGCAGCGCGACGCTCGGTATCTGGTGGTCTGTCGTGAAGGCGGCGGCCGAGGGCAAGATTAGGACCAGCCCGACCACCGAGGTTGACCAGGTATGGCGTAGCCGTGGCGCCTTGCGCGCACTCGTCGGCGGGGATCCTGACTGGATCGCGATCCTCAACTCTGGCCCCCCGCGGACGCGCGAACTCGTGGAGCGGGAGCTGGCGAAGATCGAGCGGCGAATCGCGGGGGCCGAGGCGAAACTTGAGGAGATGATCGCTTCCGCCAAGAGGGGAGAGGAGTTCTGTGTTTGCTGCGGGAAACCTGTCCGGGTAGCAGGTCCCCCAAGCTACGAGCGCTGGCGGAGGGAGCTCCCCGACGCGTGGGTGTTCCTGCGCAGAGGAATCCCGCCGAAGACGCCGTTCCTGTACGACAACTACGTCACCAAGTTCATCGGGTCACCCGCGCGAGCGCATATGGGACCACATTTTTGCCACGCACGCTTGTACGTGACGCGTTACTTCCTGGAACGCGGGCGGGAGCGGTTGCGGCGAGAACTCGACGCACTTCTCAATTCCCCCACTGGAGAGGTCCCGCGCTCGCCTTGTAGCTTGCCACCTTCCGCCGCCGAAGCTCAAACAGCACGAGATGGAGCGGCCCCACCGCGAAACGAAGCACGGACCCTCTCGACCGGGGAACTCGCGGTGCTAAGGGCAATGCGCCGCTCGAATCTCCCTACTAGCGCGCGATCGATCGCAGTCCGCGCCAACCTGGACGAGGTCTGGACACATGAGGTCTATCTGCGATCACTTCGAGAGAGCGGACTGGTCGAAGTCACACCGCGCCGCCCCGGAAGGGCCTCCCGCTGGCAACTCACGGGAGTCGGAAGAGAGGCGGCCGGGGGCGATGATGCCGCGCCGTGCGCAGCGCTGGCAGACGGACCGCGAACGCCTGGGAGCAGGAGAAGGGTACAGAAGGAAGACAAGACTGCCCTAGTCGGGAGCGGGTGTGGGCGGGGATGACGGGGTGATCGAGAAGTGACAAAAGGCGACAAGAACGGACAGCAGCTTTCTCCGAAGCAGATTCTGGCTCTCCCCCTCGTGTTGGAGGGGAACACCGACGATCAGGTTGCGCAGGCCGTGGGAGTGAAGAGGCAGACGGTCAACGAGTGGCGGAATCGAGACCCGCGGTTTCGAGCAGAGGTGAACCGGCAGCAGAATGAGCTGTTCCGAGGAACGCGGGAGAGACTGGAACGGATGACCGAGAAAGCCACGCGGGTACTCGACCTGGAACTAGAAAGGGGGAGCGTAAAGGCGGCTATTGAGTTCCTGAAGCTGACGCGGGCGCTTGATGGCGTGAAGCTAGGCCAGGGCGGGCCGGAGACGCCGCGGGCTGTTCTTGAAGCGGATGCAGCGAGCGCGAGCTGCCGAGATCCGCTTTCTGCTCTTGAAGTGCTCGACTACGATTGGCAGAAGCGCCGGCAGGTCTTGCAGGAGTCGCTGGACGAATGGGGCCTGGACGGCGACGGAAGCTGAGCTATTCTCCAGAGCGGAGGCCAGATAGCCTCAGGCCTAGCGTGCAGGCACTTGCGCTGGGCGATCGACTGTAGGGCCTCTTCCTTGCCCTCCGACGGGCCGAGGGGAGAGAGAGGCTAGCAGCCTGTGTGGGAACCCCGGTCTCGCCTCCTGTCGAGCATCGGACTGTCGGTGAAACCGAAAGCCTTCGCGGCGGGGCGAGGAACAACCATCCCACCTGAACGAAGAACAGAACGGCCTTCCCTCGTCTTCTCGGCCGGGACAGGGCGATGGCTCGCTCTGCGCCCGTCCCGCTGTCTTGGACCCTCTGATGCCGCCCGGAGGAGTACTCACACAGGCTGCTAGCTCACAAAGTGAACCGTCCACCAAGGAGGGTCAGGGTCGCCACATGTCGATAGGAGCGGCCGAGTGCCCTCGCGCTGGCCGAGCTACTTAGATCGCCTCGGAGCCTGAGTCCACGTTTCGTTGACATCAGAAGTTTCGGTCTGCTACAGTGCGTTGACACCGGGTTTGATTCACCTGGAGGTGACGATGTCCATCTTGGCACTGTTGTCCTCCGTCCTAATGCTCACGGCCTGTCTACTCCCCTGGGCGCAGATAGGGACCTTGCTTGTAAACAAGGGTCTGAACAACCCTGATGGCGCCGCCGTCCTCGTTGCCGCGCTTGTCGGTGGAGCAGCGGCTCTTCACAACCTGGTGACGAAGAGGAATCGACTCGGTTGGCTCCTGCTCCTCGCCGGCGGCGTCGGGCTGGTGGTTGCCTTCGTGGACCTGCCAGAGATCGGCGCAAGGGTGAGGGCAGTAGAGGATGCAACTGGGGGTGCGAAAGGACTTGCCACAGTAGGTGCGGGCCTCTACGTTCTGCTGCTAGGGGCCGCAGGGATGGCCGCGGCCGGTCTTGGGACTTCCCTCACAAGCTGGGCAGCGCGGGCAGGCCGCGGATTGGAGGGGCAGCGACCCAGCCAGAGCAGCGAGAGGAAGGACTGCCCCTTCTGTGCTGAGGCAATCAAGCGCGACGCCCGTATCTGCCGCTACTGCGGTAGAGATCTCCCTGTTGTCCCCCCAAGAGAATCGGCTACTTCAGTGCCTGAGCGGGAGTGGGAACCAGACTACCTTACGCAACGCAAGGAGAGAGACAGAGAGCTGTTCGAGTCCGTCGTCACGAATACCGGCTTCTTCAATGAGTTCTCTCTCGCGCTTACCCACCTCGAACAGGGAGAACGTCCGTACATGTGGCTATCTGTAGAGATCGCTGGACTTCGCGAGTCTCGCGTCTTGGTCACGGACCGACGGATAGCCATCTTTCAAGTCAGGCTTCTCGGAGCACCGCGGCTCTCACTCGTAGGTGCCTACAATCTGCACGCTCTCTCCAGTACCTCTGTCACGACGAAGGTAGGTGACAAGCACACATCGTTGACAGTTGCCTTCGATGACCCCCCGCACTTCGCGGTGTCCTTGAGCGGGCTTTCAGCAGAACTTGCAGAGGAGGCTAAGAGGTTCTTCGCCCTTTCCCACGACGAGAGAGCCACCGTTGCAGAGCGACTGGCCCGCCCTATCCAGAACGGGTCAGGTTGAGTGCTGGGATCGGAGGGAGGGAGCCGCACTCTCCTTGGGTGTGATTTGCCCTCACAAGTCCGGGCTACTATGGTGGACCATCTCAAGTCGGGGAGTTAGGCGGTCTTTGACAGGCGGCGAAGCGCGGGAAGCTTGACTAGGACGGAGCGGCCAGAATCGAACTGGCGACCTACTGATTACAAGTCAGTTGCTCTGCCGATTGAGCTACGCTGGCAGGGAACCCGATTCGGAGCGATTCTACCGGAGCCCCGCGAGGCTGTCAAGCGAGGATGCGAAGCCACACCTGTCGCTCTCGCGGGCCGTCGAACTCGGCGAAGAAGATCCCCTGCCAGCGGCCGAGGCGGAGCCTACCGGTTTCGATCACGACGGAGGCGGACGTCCCGACGAGCGTTGCCTTGACGTGCGCGGGGGAGTTCCCCTCCCCATGCTCCCACGGCCGCTCCTCGGGAACAAGATCAGAGAGGAAGGAGAGGAGGTCCTTCGCGACCGCGGGGTCAGCGCGCTCGTTGATGAGGATGCCAGCGGTCGTGTGCGGGCAGTAGACGAGCACGATCCCCTCGCGGACGCCGGAGCGCGTAACGCCGTCCTGGACGAGCGCGGTGATCTCGACGATCTCGGCCGCCCTTTGGGTGGAGAGGGAGATCTCCTCCATCACGCGTCACCGAGCAGGACGGTCTCGATCTCGCTGCGCAGCCCCTCCTTGTCCTCGGTTCCCTGCACACGGAGGACGACCCAAGCGTGGGTTGCATCGGCCCTGTCCTGGGCGAGGCTGATCAGGCGGACGTTGCGGCGGTGGAGGACGTCGAGGACGCGGTAGAGGTCGTCGGAGTCGCGACGCAGGCGCACGGTGAACCGCGTCCCCTCGAGGCCGATCCCGAGGCCGCGCACGAGGGCGGCGAGAGCCTCGGCCTGGGTGACGACCCCGACGAGCTTCCCCTCCTCGACGACCGGCAGGAGGGCGAGCCGGTGGGCGACCAGGAGGAGGGCCGCCCTCTCCAGGGTGTCGTCGGGGGAGACGGTGAACCGCGCCGCGAAGGCCGCCTTCCCGACGGGGACGGTCCAGTCCGTCGTCTCCTTCAACGCCCCCCGGGTGATGAACCCCTCGAGGGTCCGGTCCTCGGCCGCGACCAGGAGGACACCGAATCCGTTCTCCTCCATGACCCGCTTCGCCTCGGACAGAGGGGCAAGAGCCGTCACCGTCACCGGGGCGGCCATGTGGTTCCGGACGTTCATTGCACTTCGGCTTGGGCCGCGGCGACGGCCTTCTCTTGCAGGTTCGCTGGGAGGATCTGGTAGCGGAGGAAGTGCATCTGGAACGTCGCCCGCCCCTGGGTGCGCGACTTCAGGTCGAGGGCGTAGCTTGAAAGCTCGGAGAGCGGGACCTCCGCCCGGAGGATCGTGACCCGCCCCAACGGCTCCATCCCCAGGATCCGGCCACGGCGGCCGTTCAGGTCGCTTACGATGTCGCCCGTGTAGTCATCCGGAGCGCGGACCTCCACGCTCATCACCGGTTCGAGGAGGCAGGGGTCGGCCTGCTCGAGGGCGAGGCGGAACGCGTTCCGCGCCGCCAGTTTGAACGCGAGTTCCGAGGAGTCGACCGGATGGAAGCCTCCGTCGAAGACGGCGACCAGGACGTCGGTCACCGGGTACTTGGCGAGGATCCCCTCGTCCAGGGCCTCGACGACGCCCTTCTCCACGCCGGGGATGTACTGCCCGGGGATCGAGGCGCCCTTGATCTCGTTCACGAACTTGAACGGCTCACCCGTCTTCAGCGGCTCGACGCGAAGGGTGACGTCCCCAAACTGCCCGCGCCCGCCGGTCTGCTTCTTGTGGCGGTACTGTGCGGTCGCCTTCTTGCGGATCGTCTCCTTGTACGGGGTCCGAGGACGCTGCGTGTCCAGGTTCACGTTGTACCGGTTCCGGAGGCGCTCGATGACCATGGACAGGTGGATGTCGCCCATCCCCCACAGGATCGTCTCCTTCGTGACGGGTTCCCGTTCCACTCGGACGGTCGCCTTGGTCGAGGTGATCTCTTTGAGGGCGGAGCTCATCTTCTCCACGTCGGCCTGCGTCCTGGGGACGATGGCGCGCGGGAAGACCGGCTTGGGGAACTCGGGCATCGGGAAGGGCGTGGCACCAGCCTCGCTCGCGAGGGTGGTGCGCAGGGAGATCCCCTCCAGCTTGCCGATGGCGACGACCTCCCCGGTCTCGGCCTGGGGGACCTTCTTCTGCTTCGTCCCCTCGAAGACGAACAGGTCGCGGATCTCGACCTTCGTCCCGGTCCCGGTATCGAAGCAGGTCATCCCCTCCTTCATCGTCCCCTGGATGACGCGCGCGTAGACGAGGCGTCCGAGGTACGGGTCGGTGGCGAGGTTGAACACGACCGCCGAGAGAGAGGCGCCCGGGTTCCCGGTCGGAGCCGGGGCGAGGGCGAGGATGGCCTCAAGGAGAAGGTCTGTTCCCTTCTCCTGGCTCGCGGAGCCGCAGTAGACCGGCGCGATTGCCCCGGCCGCGACGCCCTTCGCCAGGGCCAAGGCGAGCTCGGCCTGAGTGATCTCCTGTCCCTCCAGGTACTTCATCAGGAGCTCGTCGTCGAGGGAGGAGACCTCTTCGAGGAGGATCCCGCGCCACGTGGCGACGGCGTCCGCGACCTCGGAGGGGATCTCCTTCTTCGCCTTGTCGGCGAAGAGGACGGCCTGATTCCTGAGCAGGTCGACGATGCCAACGAACGTCTTGTCCTTGACGATCGGGACCTGGACCGGGACGAACTTGGCCTGGAGCCCGTCGCGCAGGGCGGAGACGGTCCTTTCGAAGCCCACGTTCTCCTTGTCCAGGTGATTCACGAAGACGAGGGCCGGTCGCTTCAGCGTCTGGATGAGCTCCCAGGCACGCTCGGTGACGACCTCCACCCCCTTCTCCCCGTTCACGACGAGGACGGAGAGATCGCTCACCGGGACAGCTTTGTGCATCTCCTCGACAAACTCGTCCCCGCCGGGGGTGTCGATGAGAGCGAGCCGCGCCCCCTTCACCTCGCACGCCCCTAACCCGATGTCGATCGAGTAGCCCCGATGCTTCTCCTCCTGAGAGGGGTCGAGGCTGATTGGGTCCTTGACGCCGCCCTTCTTGAGGAGCGAGGCGACGAGGGTGGTCTTGCCGGACGCGGCATGACCCACCATGCAGACGCTCCGCGCTTGTGACATCTGTCCCCCTTGCGCTGGCCTTACAGAGGAATCGCGGCAGTATACCCACCCCCAGGCAGGCGAACAACACGCGCCCATCGCGTGCTTCGGCCCAGCACGTCCCCGCGGGGCGAGATCCATTGCGTCCGCGAGAAGAGGGCCTTATCCTTGACTACGAGCCGCGAGAAGTGGCTCTCCATCTCTGGCGAGGAGGCAAGGTGGCGACGCAACTCCTGTTGGGCAACGAGGCGCTGGCCCAGGGCGCCCTCGACGCCGGCCTCTCCGGCGCCTACGGCTACCCCGGGACCCCCGCGACCGAGATCACGGAGTACGTGCAGCGAAGCGAGCAGGGGAAGGGCGGGCTCGTCCACTGCACCTGGTCGGCGAACGAGAAGACGGCCGTCGAAGAGGCCCTGGGGATGAGCTTCGCCGGCCGGCGGGCGATGGCGAGCATGAAGCACGTCGGCCTCAACGTCGCCGCCGATCCGTTCATCAACGCCGCCATCACCGGGACAAGCGGCGGGCTTCTCGTCAACGCCGCCGACGACCCGTCGATGCATTCCTCCCAGAACGAGCAGGATTCTCGCCTGTACGCCGAGCTGGCCCTCGTCCCGTGCCTGGAACCCTCGAACCAGCAGGAGGCGTACGCCGTCCCGGCGTACGGGTTTGACCTCTCGGAGCGCCACCGCGTCCCGATCCTCGTCCGCTTGGTGACGCGCCTCGCTCACTCCCGCGCGGTCGTCGCCCTCGGCCCGGCCCGACCCCAGAACCCGCTTTGCCTGCCGGACGACCCGGAGCGGTTCATCATCCTTCCCGCGACCGCCCGCCGGTCGTACGCCGCCCTGGCCTCGCGCCAGGAGGACTTCGTCCGCGAAAGCGAGAGGAGTCCGTTCAATGCCTACACAGAGGGGAAGGACAAGTCGCTGGGGATCCTCGCCTCCGGGATCGCGACGAACTACGTCCTGGAGGCGTTTGATGGCGCCTGCCCTCACCCTCTCCTCAAGATCGGACAGTACCCCCTCCCGCGCGCCCTGGTGAAGCGGCTCGTCGAGAGCTGCGGGACGATCCTCGTCGTCGAGGAGGGGTACCCGCACATCGAGGCGAAGCTGCGCGGCTACCCGGAGCGGGAGCGACCGCGGATCCTGGGCCGGCTCTCGGGCGAGCTGCCACGAACAGGGGAGCTTGCCCCCGAGCTCGTCGCCGCGGCCGCGGGCAGGAAGCGCGCATCGGGGTTGGCCGCCTCGACCGTCCCGGTCCCGCGCCCCCCGTCCCTCTGCCCGGGCTGCCCGCACGCCGACACCTTCCGCGCCCTCTCCGAGGCGATGAAGAGCTTCCCTGAGACGGGGCGCGTCTTCTCCGACATCGGCTGCTATACCCTGGGCGCGTACCCCCCCTTCTCCGCGATCGACACCTGCGTCGATATGGGGGCGTCGATCACGATGGCCAAGGGCGCGGCGGACGGCGGCCTTGCCCCGGTCGTCTCGGTGATCGGGGACTCGACCTTCGCCCACTCCGGGATGACCGGGCTCCTCGACTGCGTCCTCGAGAGGACGCCGATCACGATCCTCATCCTGGACAACCTCACCGTCGCCATGACCGGCGGGCAGGGGTCGAGCGCGACCGGTCGGCTGGAGGCGATCTGCACGGGACTCGGCGTTGAGTCGGAGCACCTGCGGGAGATCGTCCCCTTGCCGAAGGAGCACGCGAAGAACGTTGAGATCCTCAAGGCAGAGATCGGCTACGAGGGGGTCTCGGTCGTCATCGCGCGGCGAGAGTGCCTCCAGACGGCGCGTCGGCGTGCGAGCCGGAAGGAGCCCGCGTGAAGGTCGACGTCGTCCTTGCTGGCGTGGGCGGTCAGGGGCTCCTCTCCCTCGCCGCGGTGATCGGGGGAGCGGCGCTCGAGTGCGGCCTTCACCTGAAGCAGTCCGAGGTGCACGGCATGGCGCAGCGCGGCGGGGTTGTGTCGAGCCACCTCCGCCTCGGCGACCGGCCGATCCACTCCGACTTGATCCCGCGCGGCGCGGCCGACCTCGTCCTCTCCCTCGAACCGATGGAGGCCCTGCGCTACCTCCCTTTCCTCGCTTCGGAGGGGACGGTCGTCACGAGCACGACCCCGGTGAGAAACATCGACCCCTACCCGGATGAGGGAGAGATCCGTCGCGCGCTCGCGGACCTCCCGCGCGCCCTGCTCATCGACGCCGAGGGGATCGCGCAACGGGCGGGGTCGCCCCGGAGCGCGAACCTCGTCCTTCTCGGGGCCGCGGCGCCGTTCCTGCACCTGTCGGAGGAGGGATTGGAGCGGGCGATCGGTCGCGTCTTCGCCGGCAAGGGGGACGCGCTCGTCGAGGCGAACAGGAATGCGTTCCGGCTCGGCCTCGCCGAGGGGAGAAAGGGCGCAACGCGCTAGGCGCGCTTCCCTCCGTGTCGATAGGGACGCCGCTCGTTGTACGCCATCTTCGCCGCGACCGCGCCCTCGATGTCGAAACCGCTCCCGCCCGCGAAGTCGAGGAGGCGGATCACGACGTCGGCGAGCTCCTCCTCCATCTTGGAGAAGCCGGGGATCTGGTCGCTCGATGGGTTCCCGACCCGGTAGGCCTCCATCGCCTCGGCGACCTCGGTCACCATCAGCATCAGAGCTTCGCCGGTCGAACGCGGCGCCTCCCACCACCCGTGCTCGACCGCGGTCCGGTGAACCGCCTCCTGGATCTCTCTCAGCGTCATGTGGGGAAGCCTCCTCAGGGATGGGAATCGAGGACAGGATAGCCGTCCCGCGTCTTGGCGGCAAGACTAGCGCCGGACGCGAGGAGCGGCTAGCCTTCCGAGTGTAGAGAGAAGGAGGGGACCATGAGAAAGACTGCTCTGATCGTCTTCATCATCCTGGCCGGCCTCGCCGCAACGGGGATCTCGCTCGCCACCCGAGCGGCGGACGCGACCGCACCGCTTCGGATCGGGATCTTCGCCGACCTGCACGCCAACGACACGGACTCACCCGGGGAGAGGAAGGTGATGACGAACTACGCCGAGCGGCTCGGGGCGTTCGTCCAGGCGATGAACGCCTGGCCGGCCGACCTCGTGATCGACCTGGGAGACTTCGTCAACGGGAGGTTCGTCGTCGGGGCCGACCTCGGGGCGGCCGAGCGGATCCCAGGGATCCTGGCCACGGCGGAGGCGATCTACGCGCGGTTCGCCGGACCGCGCTACGACGTCCTGGGGAACCACGACGTGTACGACCTGTCGAAGGAGGAGTTCCTCGCCGGGACCGCGGCGGAGTGGACGTACGGGAGCTTCGATGCCGGAGCGTACCACCTCGTCATCCTAGACGCGCAGTTCAAGAAGAACGACGAGCCTATGGCCAAGATGGGGTGGGTCGTCCAAGGGAAGATCCCGCAGGCGGAACTCGATTGGCTCCGGACCGACCTCGCCGCGACGACGAAGCCGACGCTCGTCTTCGTTCACCAGCAGTTGAACGTCGCCTTCGACCTCCTCTCCGGCGGGCCGGAGATCTCGAACGCGACCGACGTGCGAGCGGTCCTCAAGGAGTCGGGGAAGGTGGTCGCCGTCCTCCAAGGCCACGATCACGAGGCCGCGCTGGCTCTAGTCGACGGGATTCGCTACCTCACCTTCGAAGCCCTGGTTGAGGAGGAGGGCAGGCCGCTCTCGTGGGCACGGATCACCCTCGACCCAGTCGCGCGGACGGTGACCGTCGACGGGGAGGGGGACCAGGCCGACTGGACGTTCGCCTACTAGGAGGAGGGGATGAGAAGGGAGGGATGGGCTCGGCTCCTCGCGGCGCTCGTCGCGCTCGTCGTCGCCGCTGGACTCCTCGCGGCGGCGGGGGAGGTGCGGATCGGCGTCGTGACTGACGTCCACTTCCACGACCGGGACTCCCCGGCCGAGGGGAAATGGATGGCCAAGAGCGCGGAGCGCCTGGGGGCCTTCGTCGACGCGATGAACGCCTGGCCGGCCGACCTCGTGATCGAGCTCGGAGACTTCGTGAACGGCTGGGTCGTCCTGGGAGTGGACCCGGGGGATCCGGGACGCATCCCAGGCATCCTTGAGAGCGCGGACAAGGTCCTCGCCGGGTTCTCCGGCCCGCGCTACCACGTGGTGGGGAACCACGACCTGTACAACCTGTCCAAGGGCGAGTACCGCGGGATCCTTGATCTGGAGCGCACCTACGCGAGCTTCGATGTCGGTGGGCTCCACGTGGTCCTCCTCGACGTGCAGTTCACGACGTCCGGGCAGGATCTGGCCTACACCTACACGGGCGTGAAGGGGTTCGTCCCCCAGGAGGAGCTCGACTGGCTCCGGGCCGACCTCGCCTCGACGACCTTCCCGACGATTGTCTGCGTCCACCAGCGCCTCGACTCGGAGCGAGAGGAGTGGCGCGACGTGACGAACGCCGACGCCGTGAGGGCCGTCTTGGCGACCTCTGGCGTCGTGGTCGCCGTCTTCCAGGGGCACGACCATGAGAACGGGCACACGAAGGAGGGCGGGATCCACTACCTCACCTTCGAGGCCCTCGTCGACCAGGGGACGCCCCCCTCCTGGGCCCGGGTGACCGTCGACCCCGACGCGCGGACGATCGTTGTCCGGGGAGGGGGGGATCAGGCCAACTGGGACCTCACCTACTAGGGCCCGACAAGGGCCAAGGAGGAGCGGATGATCGTCGACTTCGCAATCTCCCCGGTGGGGGTCGGAGAGAGCTTGAGCGCCTACGTCGCGGAGGCGTTCGCCGTGATCGACGCCTCCGGGCTACCCCACGAGCACCACGCGATGGGGACGAACCTCGAGGGGGACTGGGACGCGGTGATGGCGGTCGTCAAGGCCTGCCGAGACCGGATGCTCGACAGGGTAGGGCGGGTCTCGATCTCGCTCCGGATCGACGATCGAAAGGGTGCGACCGGGCGGCTTGAGACGAAGGCCCCCTCGGCCGAGGCTAAGATCCGCCGGACGTAGCCCTCGTCGACTCGATGTGCACGACGTCGCCGGCGACGTTGACCGCGTGGTCGCCGATCCGCTCCAGGTTGCGTAGGACCTCGACGAAGAGGATCCCGGCCGTCGGGTTGCACGCCCCCTCCTCCAGGCGCGCGATGTGGTGCTCCTTGTAGAGGGTCTCCAGCCGGTCGACCTCCTTCTCAAGCCGCAGCGCCTCCTCGACCGGGGCGCGGTCCTCGGTCTCCAGGGCCTCCAGCGCGAGGTGGTACAGCCGGCGGGCCTTGCCGAGCATGTCCGCAAGCTCGGCCTCGCCGGCGGCAGAGAAGGTGAACCCTTCTCTCCGCTGCGCCTCGGCGCGCTCGGCGATGTTCACCGCATGGTCGCCGACGCGCTCGATGTCTCCCGCCGCGTGTTGGAGCACGTGCCATCGCCGCGCCTCTTTCGCGGGAAGCTCGCTCGCGTCGATGCGGGAGAGGAAGTCGTCGATCGCACGACGGAGGGCGTCCACTTCCTCCTCCTTCTCGGCCACAGCCGCGAGCGTGGAGGAGCGCCCGCGGAGGATCCCGTCCTCGCAGATCTCGAGCATCTCCTCGGTCAGTCTCCCCATCCGCAGAAGCTCACTCTTCGCCTGCTGGACGGCGATCGACGGGGTGCGCAAGAGCTCCCGGCCGAGGAAACGCGGAGCGGTGTCCGCCCGCCGGTCCTTTCCGGGGACGATCCGCTGCACGGCCCACACGAGCACCCCGACGAGAGGGAGGAAGGCAAGGGTGCTCGCGACATTGAACACGCTGTGCGCGTTGGCGATCTGGCGCGGGAGGCTGGGCGAGGTCGTCGCGATGAACCGGGCGAAGAGCGGGACCAGAGGAAGGGCGGCCACGGCACCAACGACGTTCACCAGGATCTGCGTGAGGGAGAGCTGGCGCGAGGCGCGGCATGATCCCATCGAGGCGATGAGCCCGGTGAACGTGGTCCCCACGTTGGCGCCTAGGACAAGCGCGATCGCCGCGGGGAGGGTCAGGAGGCCGGCCGACCCCATCGCGATGACCATCGCCGTCGTCGCGGCCGAGCTGTGAATGAACGCCGTCACCGCCGCCCCGACCACCGCCCCCAGCCAGACGTTCGTCCCGCAGGAGGCGAGCAGGTTCAGCACCGTCGGCGAGTTGGCCACCCCGGCGACGCCCGACGTGAGGATGCTCATCCCCAGGAAGACGATCCCCGAGCCAAGGAAGACCTTGCCGACGTCTCCAACGCGGCGCGTCGGGAACAGGGTCCACAGGAGAGCCCCCACAGCGATGATCGGGAGGTAGTACAGGCCGATCTTGACGGCGATGAGCTGTGCGGTGAGGGTCGTCCCGATCTCGCCCCCCAGCATCACCCCGATCCCCTGCGAGAGCGTCAGGACCCCCGCGTTGAGGAGCCCGATCAGGAGCACCATCGTCATGCTCGAACTCTGCAGGATTCCCGCCGTGGCGGCCCCCACGAGGGCTCCCCGCCACGCCTTGCCGGTGAGGCGCTCGAGCAACACGCGCATCTGTTCCCCCGCTGCCTTCTTCAGGGCCTCGGACAGGACGCGGAGGCCGTAGAGGAAGAGGGCGAGACCCCCGGCAACCGAGAAGACGACGTTGACCGTAGAGATCAGAACCTCCTTGGCGAGCACACCCGACCGGCCGACCGACCTCGCGGAAGTGTACGCAACGTCGCGGGAACGGGGCAAGACGGCATCTGGTTGCCAGAACGCCCTCCTTGACGGATGATGCTCGGACCATGACCGCCGTGTGGCTGAACGGACTGCCCAAGTTTGACTTGCACGTCCACCTCGACGGGTCGCTCCGCCCGACGACGGTGCACGCCCTCTTGGCGCAGCTTGGAGCGAAGGAGCGCTCCGCCCTCCCAGAGGACCCCGAGCGGGCCGTTCTCCCCCCGGTCCCCTGCCCTCTTGAGACCTACCTCGAGGCGTTCCGGGTCACGGTCGCCCTTCTCCAGACGGCGGAGTCCCTGGAGCGAGTGGCGTTCGAGCTCGTCGAGGACGCGGCGCGAGAGAACGTCGTCTACATCGAGATGCGCTTCGCCCCGCTCCTCCACCTCGCGCGAGGCCTCTCGCCCGAGCGCGTGATGGAGGCCGTGCTCAAGGGGATGCGACGGGCGGAAGAACGCTACCCGATCCGGACCGGGCTCATTGTCTGCGGGCTGAAGCACGAGGAGTCCGCACGCGTCCAGGAGGCGGCCCGCCTCGCCGCGGCGTACGCCGACCAGGGCGCGGTCGCCTTCGACCTCGCCGGCCCCGAGCGCGGGTTTCCCCCCTCCCTCCACCGCCGAGCGACCGAGATAGCCCTTGACGCCGGCCTCCACCTGACCTTGCACGCGGGAGAGGGGTGCTGCCCAGAGCACATTCGGGACGCTCTCGACCTGGGGGCGGAGCGGATCGGGCACGGCGTCTACCTCTACCAGGACGAGGCGACCGAGCGCCGGGTCGCTGAAGAGGGCGTCCCGCTCGAGGTCTGCCCGACGAGCAACCTCCACATCTCCGGGTTCATGAGGACGCTCGCCGACCACCCGCTCCGGCGCTACCTCGAGCTTGGGATCCCGGTCACGCTCAACACCGACAACCGCCTCATGTCGCAGACCTCCTCGACCGAGGAGCTCCACCGGGTGATCGAGGCCTTCTCCCTCTCGAAGGAGACGGTGAAGCGGATTCTCCTCTCCAGTGCGGAGGCGGCCTTCGTTCCGGAGTCGGTCAAGGCGGGCCTGCGCGAGCGGGTGACGGCCGCGTTCTAGAAGAGAGGCAGGTCCTTCTCTTCCTCCGCGAAGGGGATCGTCACCTTCCCGAAGACCCCGTCGTAGCCGGGCTCGACCCGAACCTCCCCGCGCCTTGCCTTGCGGATCGCCTCGAGGACCCGCCCGGAGACCGCGGCGGCAAGGTCCTCGTCCGAGGCGTCGAGGAGGACGGAAAGCTCGCTCCCGAGGCGATGGATGAGCCGGTCGTACTCTTCGGCCACCCTCTTCGTCCCGGTCCCGACCCCGAGGGCCTGCGCGAGGACCTCCCCAAGCGGGACGAGGTGCCGGAAGGAGTCCACCGGTCCCCCCCCCTCTTCCCGGTCGGCGAGGTCCTCCACCCGGTGGAGGACGCCGAGGGTGAGGGGCTTCCCGCACTGGGGGCAGAGGTTCTCTCTCTCGCGCGACTCGGCCGGGGAAAAGACGATCCCACAAGACCGGTGTCCGTCGAAGTGGTACTTCCCCTCCTCGGGGAAGAACTCGATCGTCCCGAGGAGGCGCTCCGGGTCACGCGAGCGGAGGGCGGCGACGAGGGCAGGAAACGAGACCTCCGGGAGGTCGAACAGGGTCGCCTCGCGCGCGATCGTCCCGGGGGAGTGGGCGTCAGAGAAGGAGACGAGGGCGAGGCGGTCCAGGGAGGAAACCCGTCGGTTCATTGGCGGGTCGCTCGAGAGTCCGGTCTCGAGGGCGAAGATCCGCTCGCAGAGGTCGCCAAAGCACGCCTTCAGGGAGCCGAACCCGGATCGCGACCCGAAGACGGAGAACCAGGGCGTCCAGGCGTGGGCCGGGATGACGATCGCGTCGGGCTCCGCGCCCCAGACGGCAATGGCGAGGGTGCGGGCCGAGACGCCAAAGACCGGCCGTCCGTCCGCGTCGAGTCGACCGAGTCGAGCCAGCACGCGCCGGACCTTCTCTCCGGCCTCCAGGGAAGGGACGAGGAGAAGGAGGTGCACCCGCCTGCCTCGGCCGCCCTCGGTCCAGACCGCCGAGACCTCCCCCGTGAGGAGGAAGCGCGTCCCGCCGTGGGCGTAGACCCCTTCCCCGGCAGGGACGAGCCCGCGCTCGAGCTCGGCCGCCCACGCCGGGTGGGTGAAGTCCCCGGTCCCAAGGAGACCGACCCCCTTCAGCCGCGCCGCGCGGGCGAGAGACGGAAGATCGAGTCCCGGGCTCGTCCCCCGGCTGAAGCGCGAGTGGAGGTGGAGGTCAGCGACGACCCTCATCCACGGGCCAGGGCGGGATCGGCCCGCCGGGGCAGTCGGCAGAGAAGGACTGGACGGAGACCTTGGCGCTCGCGATCTGGGTCGAGGACTCACCGGCCTCGATCGTGAACCGGACCCGCTCCCCGGGCTCGACCTCCGTCACCTCGGACGTCCCCTCGGTCAGTCTCACGCCATCCGCGTTGTAGAACTTGGCCTTCACGACGACCGAGTGCAAGACCCCGCTCCACCGGTTCTGCACGTCCCCGGTCGCCCTGGCTGGGTAGCCAAGGGATACCTGGTAGGAGCCGATCGACGCCACTTCGATCGCCTCCACCTCCTGCGTTACCGTTCCCGTGACCCCGCGGTCGTCGGTGACGGTGAGAGTGACGGGGTAGGTCTTCTCCTCGGCGAAGCGGTGCGTGACGTAGCCGGAGTAGTCCTGGAGGACCGTCCCGTCCCCGAAGTCCCAGACAAAGAACGTGAGGTAGTGGTTGGGAACGGTCGAGGAAGTCGAGTTGAACTGGTACTCGAGGAGCCCATTCCACCCAATCGGGCAGGCGGAGAAGCCCGCGGCTGGGCGGACGACCGGCCCGAAGCAGCCGCCGACGAGGGCGGCGAGCGACGCGATGACAAGGACCATAACGATCTTCTTCATGGCGATCCCCCCTTGGTCAAGCATTCTAGTGCGTCCGCGGGGAGAGACAAGCAGGAGCGGAGCCGGAGGTCCCGGTTCCCCTCGCCCGCCGGCTTCTCGGATCGCGCGGTGCGCTGCTCAGGAGAAGAGGGAGAACCCCTCCCGCTCCCCCTTCTCGACCGCGTCCTCCCCGTCCCAGCCGAAGCGACCAAGGTCGATCCGCCCCTCGCGGCTCACCTCGACCCCTTCCTCGCGAAGAAGGTCGAGCTGCTCAGCGCCGAGGCTGGAGGTTCCCTTCGCGTTCACCACGCGCTGCCACGGGACGGGAGGGTCGACCCGGTCGTCGCGCAGCGCGGCAAGGGCCCAACCGACCTGGCGAGCTCCGCACGGCGGCCCGACCAGGCGCGCGACCGTGCCGTACGTCGCCACCCTCCCGCGCGGGATCCGGCGGACGACGTCGTAGACCTCTTCGTGGCTCGTTCCCATGGCCCCTCCCTACGAGGACCAGGGTACCGGCGAGGCTGGGGAGGGACAAGCGCGCAGGGTATCATCGCGCCGTGATCGTGCGATGTGCCTAGCGGCGCCGGCCAGAGTGGTCCGGATCGAGGGGAACGAGGCGACCGTCGACTACGACGGCGTGCAGGCGCGGGCGCGACTCGACGCCCTGCCTGAGACCGTGGTCGTTGGGGACTACCTCCTCGTCCACGCCGGGTTCGCCATCCGCCGCCTGTCCGTGGAAGACGCGCAGGAGACCCTCCGCCTGTTCGACGAGCTCTACGCCTCGCTTCGCCCCGGGCCGGCGACCGACGGCGAGGCCGGGGGGAGATGACCCGCCCGTTTCGCTTCTCGGACGCTGACCGCGCCCGGTCCCTCGCCGACGCGATCTTTCTCCTCGCCCCTCCGTCGCCAGTGAAGATCGTCCACGTCTGCGGGACGCACGAGGTCGCCATCACCCAGCACGGCCTGCGCCGCCTCCTCCCGGAGCGGGTGGAGGTCCTGGAGGGTCCGGGGTGCCCGGTCTGCGTGACCCCGACGCGCGACATCGACCGCGCGGTGAGGATGGCCGAGGCCGGGGCGGTCCTGTGCACGTTCGGGGACATGACCCGCGTCCCGGGGACGAGGCAGACACTCGAGGGGGCCCACTCGCGCGGGGCGGACGTGCGGACCGTCCTCTCGGCCGCGGACGCGGTCGGGATCGCCCGGAGGAGCGACCGCGAGGTCGTCTTCTTCGCCGTCGGCTTCGAGACGACCGCCCCGGCGACCGCCGCCGTTCTCCTCGACCGGCCCCCGGGGAATTTCTCGGCCCTCGTCTCCCACAAGCGGATCCCGCCGGCGATGGAGGCCCTCCTCGACCTCCCGGGGACGAGGATCGCGGGCTACCTCGCCCCAGGGCACGTGTCGACGATCATCGGCCTCCGCCCGTACGAGGAGGTCGTCGCCCGCCGGCCGGTCCCGATCGTCGTCGGAGGGTTCGAGCCCCTCGACGTCCTGTACGCGCTCGCCCTCCTCCTCCGTCAGGTTCGCGATGGCCGGGCGACGGTGGAGAACGCCTACCCGCGCGCGGTCGCTGCGGAGGGGAACCCCAAGGCCCAAGCCCTCCTCGACGAGGTGTTCGAGCCGGAGGACGCCCTGTGGCGCGGGATCGGGATGATCCCCGCCTCCGGCCTCCGCCTGTGCGACGCCTTCCGGCGCTTCGACGCGCGGGAGCGGTTCCCCGTGGAGGCGGAGGAGGGAGAAGACCTCATCCCTGGCTGCCGCTGCGCCGAGGTCCTCACCGCCCGCGCCGCCCCGGCGGACTGCCCGCTCTTCGCCTCCCGCTGCACCCCGCTCACCCCGGTCGGGCCGTGCATGGTCGGGGGAGAAGGGGCATGCTCGATCTGGTTCCGCTACGGGGGGAGGTCCCTCTAGTGCCGGAGGAACGGGACGAGCGGATCGGCCCCCTGCACGGGGCAGGCGGGGAGCTCGCGGGGAAGCTCCTCACGGAGCGCGTCCTCCCGCGCTTCTCCCGCCGCTCGGCCGGCCGGATCGGCCTCGACCGGATGGACGACGGGGCGACGCTCGACCTCCCCCCGGGCGAGGTCGTCGTGACGACGGACAGCCACGTCGTGAAGCCGATCCTCTTCCCGGGCGGGGATATCGGCCGGCTCGCTGCGGCCGGAACCCTGAACGACCTCGCCGTCATGGGGGCGCGGCCGGTGGCGATGACCCTCGGCCTCGTCCTCGAGGACGGGTTCCCGATCGACGTCCTGGAGCGCCTTCTCGACTCGCTCGCCGCGACCCTGGACGAGGTCGGCTGCCCCCTCGTCGCCGGGGACACCAAGGTGATGGGGAAGGGCGAGCTGGACGGGATCGTGATCAACACGACCGGAATTGGGGTCGCGGAGCGAGCGATCGGTGACGCGGATCTCTCCCTTGGGGACCGTATCCTCGTCACCGGGACGATCGGCGACCACGGGATGGCCCTCCTCGCCGCGCGGCCGGAGTACGGCCTCACGACGCGGCTCCGGAGCGACGTGGCCCCGATCTGGCCCTTGATCGAGCGTGCCCTCGCCGCGGGCGGGGTGAAGGCGATGAAGGACCCGACGCGGGGCGGTCTCGCCGCGGCCCTGAACGAGATGGCGAGGAAGTCCGGGACGACAATCGAGGTGTGCGAGGCGGCGATCCCGGTCCGCGACGAGGCGCACGCCCTGTCCGCGATGCTCGGGATCTCCCCCTACGAGGTGGCGAACGAGGGGAAAGCGGTCCTTGTCGTCTCGCCGGAGAAAGCGGAAGCCGTCCTCGCCGCCCTCCGCTCCCACCCCCTCGGTCGGGAGGCGGCCCTCGTCGGCAAGGTGACTGCGGAATACCCGAGGCGCGTCATCCTCGATACCGGGGTCGGAGGCAGGCGCTTCCTCGACATGCCGCTCGGGGACCCCGTCCCGAGGATCTGCTGACGGCGGGAGCCTGCGGCGCGTAGCTCGTAGCCTGTCGAGCTAGCGGGTGAGCCAGGCGCGGCGGTCGCGCACTCCCTCTCCCTTCGTCTGGCAGGTCGGGCAATAGTAGGTTCGCGTCTGGGCGTAGCGGATCTCGGCGATCGGCGTCCTGCACACAGGGCAGGGCTCGCCCTCCTTTCGGTGCACCCGCATGAAGTCGCGGACTGGGTCTTCGATAAGGTTCGTCCCTGCCCGGGCGCGGATCTCCTCGATCGCGCCGCGGAGGACGCCCTGGACCGCCTCGTAGAGGCGGGTGACCTCCTCCGGCGAAAGGGTGCTCGTGTAGCGGATCGGGGAGAGCCTCGCCGCGTACAGGATCTCGTCCGCGTACGCCGTCCCGATCCCGGCGATCGCCCGTTGGTCGGTGAGGAGCGTCTTCGCCTGCCGACGGACGCAACACAGGTCGGCGAGGCCCTCGACCGTGAACGCACCCGAGAGCGGTTCAACCCCTGCCTGAGCGATCCCCTTCACCTGCTCGGGGTCGCGCACGAGGTGGACCGAGGCGAGCTTGATCGACCCATTCTCGATCAGGCGCAGGTCCTCCCCATCGGAGAAGGAGAGGAAGAGACCGGTCGCCTTGGTCGGCTTCGTCCCCGACTTGCAGAGGACGAACCGGCCGGCAGTCATCAGGTGGACAACAGCGTGGAGGTCGGGCTCGAAAGTGAGCGTCAGGAGCTTCGCTCGGCGCGAGACCTTGCGGACCGAGCGACCGACGAGGGCCTCGAGGGGTGGGGCGATCGTCTTCAGGATCCCTGGCCGGAGGGCGCGCGCGGTGGCGATCTCTCGCCCGGCGACCCGCGCCGTCAGGGCCTCGACCAACACCTCCAGATCCGGCAGCTCTGGCATCCGGCCTCCTTGCGCGGATTATAGCCCGAGTCGAAGGGCTCCCCGCGAGGGAGGCGCGAGGGACGGCGTGACTCGCAGCGGGCGGTACAATCCCGGTTGTGAGGGAAGGCGTCGTCGTCGTTGCGAATGGAGCATCGGGGGGAACGGGAGACCTACCGGCCTGGGCACGCGCGGCGGACTACGTCATCGCCGCCGACGGGGGGTACGAGGTCGCGCGGCGGCTCGGCCTCTCGGTCGATCTCGTCGTCGGGGACTTCGACTCCCTCTCCGAGGAGGCGGGGCGGGAGATCGAGGAGAAGGGGATCGAGGTCGAGGTCCACCCGCGGGAGAAGGACGTCTCCGACCTCGAGCTCGCCCTCGACCGCGCCCTCGCCATGCACCCTAAGCGGATCGCCCTCCTTGGGGCGATCGGGGACCGGCTCGACCACTCCCTGGCAGGGGTCTTCCTCCTGGAGAAGGCGGCAGCCGCCGGGGTTCAGGCCGTCCTCCTCCACGGCCGCGAGCGGGCCTACCTCGTCCGAGACCGAGTCGAGATCGAGGAGGCGCGGATCGGGGACCTCGTTTCCCTTCTTCCTCTCTGCAGCGAGGCGCGTGGGGTGAGGACGGAGGGGCTCCGCTACCCACTCCGTGGTGAGATCCTCCACCGCGCTTCTTCGCGCGGGATCTCCAATGTCGTCCTCTCCCTCCCGGCACGGGTCGCCCTCGCAGAGGGCTCCCTCCTCGTCGTCCACCACGCCACGCCCTCCGTGTCCGTATAATCCCGACAAGCTCCGAGAAGGGAGGCCGCGCCCGGAGGGGCCGGCCCTCGCCTCGGGCGAGAGGAGGGCGAGATGAAGGGGAGAACCTGGTGGGCGGCGCTCGTTGCGGTGGCCGTCTCGGGAGGGTTCGGGTTGGGAGCGGAGACGCTCCTCGTCTACACCTACGACAGCTTCGCCTCGTGGGGCCCGGCGGCGGCACTTGAACAGGCCTTCGAGGCGGAGCACGACGTCGACGTGCAGTTCGTGGCGACGGGGGACTCGCGGGCCATGCTCGCCCGAATGATGGCCGAGAGGGACGCGGGCATCCGCACGGCCGACGTGTTCGTCGGCATCGAGGCGGCGGACGTCGCGCGGGTGCGAGACCTGTTCGTTCCCCTTTCGGCCGAGCGCCTCCCGTCCCTCGCCGCGATCCCGGAGGAGCTCCGGGTCGACGCCGGGCTCTCCCTCGTCCCGTACGAGCACGGCTGGGTGACGCTCGTCTACGACAGCGAGAAGGTCGCGGAGAAGGACCTCCCACGCACGTTCGACGACCTCCTCGACGCGCGGTTCCGGCGCTCGATCCTCCTCGAGGACCCACGCACGTCCTCACCAGGGCTCTCCTTCCTCCTGTGGACGATCGAGCAGTACGGCGACCCGGGGTACCTTGACTACTGGCGGGGGCTCCTCCCGAACACCCTGACGATCGTCCAAGGGTGGAGCGAGGCGTACTCGCTCTTCCTTGCCGGGGAGGCGCCGATTGTCCTTTCGTTCTCCACAGACACCGCCTACGGGGTGATCGAGAACGGAAGCTCCCGCTATCGCGTCCTGCTCCTGAACAACGGGGCATACCGCACGATCTACCTCGCCGGAGTCGTCCGCGGGACGGAGCACTCTGATCTCGCCCTGGCGTTCGTCGACCTTCTCCTCTCGCGCGAGGTCCAGGAGCGGATTCCAACAAGCGAGTGGATGTTCCCGGCGAACCCGGACGCCCTTCTCCCGATCCCGTTCTACCAGTTCGCTGTGGTGCCCCCGCGCTCGGTGATGCTCGACCCGGAGACGGTCGCGCAGGGCCTCGACCGCTGGCTCCGCGATTGGGCGCGGGTGGTCGTCTCCCCGTAGGCGGCCGACTGCGGCACCATCGCACTGCTGCAAGGAATCCCTTGCCGCTCGCCGTGCTGGGTGGCTAGGATCCGAGACAGCTTGAGCGGACCCAGGGAGGTGCGTCGCGGCAGGAACGGACAAGGACAGGATTGTCAAGATCATGAAGGAGACGGCCGGCAACGTGTGCCTGGCGACGTGTGACGGCGACACGCCCGCCGTCCGCTGGATGGCACCGATCGTCGAGGACGACCTCGCGATCTGGGTCACGACCAGGGCGTCCTCGAACAAGGTGAAGCAGATTCGCAAGAACCCGAAGGTCTGTCTCCTGTTCGCCGACCCGCCGAGCGGGGAGAGGGAGGCCTGCGTCCAAGGGAAGGCGGAACTCGTCCCCGATCTCGCCACCAGGAAGCGGGTCTGGGGCCTCGCCACGTTCAACCTCCTCGACCACTTCCCCGACGGACCGGAGTCTCCGGACTTCTGTGTGCTCAGAGTCTTACCGGAGGAGATCCGCTGGCGGGAGAGCTGGGCGAGCGACGAGAAGCTCTACAAGCCGGGGAGATGAGCTTCCGCCAGAGATCCGTAGGACCCCTCGACGAGTGCCGCCGTCCCCTCCGGCCAAGCGAAGAGGGGGCTCCCCTTCAAGGCAGCGAGGATGTCGGCGCGGAAGGCCGCCTTGTCGGGGCAGAGGTAGTACCGGTCGAGCGCAGCCCAAGCCTCCACCGTCCGCCCGGAGTACAGGTAGTCCAGCACGAGGGGCAGGACCGCGCACTTGGGCGTGCCGTCCCAACCCCAGTCCTCGGCCTCCCCACGTGCCGCTGCCTCGGCGAGGGCGGTGTGCGCCGCAATCTCGCCCTCATACGACGCTGGGAACTTGGCGCTTGCCGGGACGTAGCGCCCGTCGCCGTCGTAGCGGAGCACGACCTCCACGGCCGGGGACCCGGCGTACGGGCAGTAGCGGTAGGCGAAGGTGTCGTCGCAGGTCAGGAATTCGGGGACTCCGTCTCCGTCCAGGTCCTGGAAGGCGCCGGAGCAGTTCGACTCCGGCGTGACCTGGATCTCCCGCACCTCTTCTCCTAGGTCGTAGACGAAGGTCGCGAAGCAGCAGTGCGCCCCACCGGAGTAGCACTCGAAGATGAGGTCGGGGTTCCCCTCGCCCGTGACGTCGGTCCCGGAGAGGGCGTCGATCGCGAAGACCCAGTCAACAGTGATCCTCTCCGCGCCGGGACGGTCGAGCGTCAGGACACCGTGTCCGTACTCCCAGGTCGTCTCCGGGTCGAACGGGACCCAGAGCCGGGCCGTGTACGACCCGATGGCCACCTCCCGCTCAAGGACGAAGGAAGGGTAGGGCGGCGCCTGGTCCGCACTGAAGGCAGGGACCGCGACGAGAGCGAGCAGGACGACGAGATAGCAGCGGGTCTTCTTCATCGGGATGGCCTCCTTCTCTCCCCACCTTGATGGATTGGAGGGTGAGATCCCAAGGACCACGGGACCGACGGGAGCCCTCTCTCGTCCCACGACGCGATGGGCCGAGCGTCCTCGTTCTCCTTCACGGCATCCCTGCCTGCGTGCTATAATGCCCTCGCAATCTGAGGAGGGAGGCGGCCATGCGGAAACTGAGGTGGGTTGGTCTCGTTGTTCTGGTGGGATCGCTCTTCGCGCTCTCGGGGTGCCTGCTGGACCCCGACCCGGTGGCGAACTTCACCTGGAGTCCGCAGGAGCCCATTGCCCGTACCGACGTCCAGTTCACCGACGCGTCGACGGACAGTGCTGGGCTGCTTGGGGTCTTCGGGACAGCCGGGATCAAGACCCGCAACTGGGACTTCGACGACTCTGAGAACTCGACCAGCGAGAGCCCCAAGCACCGGTTCGACGTGGGGGGCGAGTACGAGGTCGCACTGACCGTTGAGGACGGAAGCGGAAACACCTCGACTGTGACGAAGTCGGTCTTTGTCTCCCCGAGCGTCGATGGGGTCTGGACGGGAACCATCCGCGACGCCAATGGAGTCCCGGTGAGTCTCGAACTGCGCCTCACCCACTCGCCGATGGGAATCAGTGGGATGGTCTCGGTGCCACAGGTGGTCGTCCTCCCGCAGCTGATCACGGGCGCGGCCTTTGACACGGCGACGCGGACGCTGACGTTCCAGATGGGCGGCACCTTCTGGCAGTTCAGGGGGACCCTCGGCCCGAACGAGACGACCCTCTCCGGCTTTTGGTTCAACGCCATTGGCATCCAGATCAACACCTGGGAGGTCACTCGCGCCGGAGCTTAGCACGGCCGTGTCCCAGAGCAGGCGCGACGCGGCGTAGGCACGCGGGAGACGTGGCGAGGAGGGGTGCGGAGCGCACTCCCGTTTCGTTGCTCGCGCTCCGAGACTACACCTTCCCCTCGACCGAAGCCTGCAGTCCGGGGAGCTTCTCAAGGTACAGGACCTCGTCCGCGTCGTTGTAGGCGAGGAGCTCGGCGTACCGCCCCCAGCGGACGATCGTCTCGAGCTGGCGCTCCGCCTCGGTGGGCGGGAACTCGAGCTCGAGGGCCGTCCGCACGACCTCCCCGCGCAGCTCCTGCTTCTCCGCGGCGCGGAGCATGCTGAGGAGCCACTTGAAGATCGGCAGCCTCCGGAGGCGGGAGGCGAAGATCTCCTTACGAGCCAGGATGTTCGCCTCGGCGAACGCCTCCCCGAGCGGCGTGATCCCGATGTTCCCCTGCGCCACGGTGACGAAGCCGAGCTGCTCCGCGGCCTCGGTCAGGCGAAGGAGCCGGTCGGAGTCCATCTGCAGGTCCTCCGCTACGCGGTACAGGTCGACCTTGTTCTCCGGGAGGGCGTCCAGGTGCTCCACGAGCCCGGCGAGCCCGTCGATCGTCACGTTCGGAAGCCCCCTCGTCGTCCCCGGCTCGCCCGGCGCCACGCCGAGCTCGATCGTCTCCGCCTCGGTCTGGCCGGCGAGAGCGGTGTAGACCCGGTCGACGACGTTGAGGAAGGCGTGGTCGTTCTTCTGTCTCGGGTGAGTGAGGTCCACCCTGAGCTCGGCGACCACGCGACCGGGGTCCTTGTCCATGATCACGATCCGGTCGGCCATGAACACCGCCTCCTCGATGGAGTGCGTCACCATGAGGATGGCACGCGTCGGGATGTTGTGGCTCGTCCACAGCTCGAGGAGTTCCCCGCGCAGGGCATCCGCGGAGAGGACGTCCAGGGCGGAGAAGGGCTCGTCGAGGCAGAGGAGCTCCGGCTCGACAACGACCGCCCGGGCGAATCCGACCTTCTGCCGCATCCCGCCGGAGAGCTCGCGCGGGTAGGCGGCCTCGAAACCGTCCAGGCCAACCCGGTCGAGGAGGTCGATCGCGCGCTTCGTCCGCTCCGCCGCCGGGACGCCACGCGCCTTGAGGGCCACCTCCACGTTCTCCGCCACGGTCAACCAGGGGAAGAGAGCGAAGGTCTGGAAGACGATTGTCGCGTGCGGGTTCACCCCGCGCAGGACCTCCCCGCGGTAGAGGACCCGCCCTCCGGTCGGATGCTGCAGGCCGGTGATGATCCGGAGGAGGGTACTCTTCCCGCACCCGGAGGGACCGAGAAGGGCGACGAACTCTCCCTCGCGGACGGACAGGTTCACGTCCTCCACCGCTGGGAAGCCGCGCTGATCCCGCCCGTACGTCTGGGTGATGTGCTCCAGTTCGACCAGGGTCCCGTTCGTCTCCATCTCCCTACTCCAGTCGGTACCTCTCCGCGCCGATCCGGTACAGCCTCCGCCAGACCCATCGGTTCACCATCGCCACGGTGACGATCATGCTCACCGTCGCCGCGAGGAGCAAGGGGTAGTTCCCCGCCGCGGTGGCGCGGCTGATCAACGAACCCACCCCGACCGTCCACAGTCTCTTGCCTCCGAAGTCGACGTACTCGGCGACGATGCTCGCGTTCCACGCCCCTCCCCCTGCCGCGATGGCCCCGGTGACGATGTACGGGAAGAGGGCTGGCAGGGTGAGGGTCCGCCAGCGCTGCCAACGGCGAAGCCCAAGGAGAGCGGCGGTGTACTTCAGGTCCTGAGGGATCGCGCTCGCGCCGGCGATGATGTTGAACAGGAGGTACCACTGGGTTCCCATCAGCATGAGGAGGACCGCAGCGAGGTTCAACCCGCCGGGGAGGCCGGTCAGGCCGAGGAGCAGGAGGGGGAAGAGGGCCGTGGCCGGGATGGACGCCGCGACCTGCACCACCGGCTGAAGCCACGCCGCGGTGCGGGGATTCGTTCCGATCAAGACGCCGACCGGGACAGTCCACGCCAGCGCGATCGCGAGGGCGGCCGCCACGCGGAGGAACGTCGCCCCGACGCCCATCGCCACCTCGGCCCACTGGGCGCCGGGGACGGCAGCGAGCATGCCCCCGGTGCGGACGGCCCCGTACAGGAGAGCCAGCGGGCCTGCCCCACCCAGGACGTAAAGAACGATGCGGCGGGAGGTCCTCCTCCGCGAAGGAGGGGCTTCCGTCACGGGGAAGCGGCGGAGCAAGGCTTGGTCGAGCCGCTCGGCCACCGGATGAAAGACCGCCTCCCGGACCCACGCCGCCAGGCGCGAGGCGCGCAGGGCGTCGAAGAACCATGATGTGGGCGCGCTCTCGCTCTCCACCATCTCCAGTTTGAAGTGGTCAGACCACGCGAGGAGGGGGCGCCAGACGAGCTGGTCGAGGATGACGATGACGGCAACGAGGGTCAGGAGCCCCCAGAGGATTCCCGAGAGGTCGCCGCGGTTCGCCGCCTCGCGCAGGTACGCCCCGAGACCTGGCAGGCGAAAGTCGCGATCCCCGACGGTGAAGATCTCGGCCGCCATGAGGAAGAACCATCCCCCGGCCCAGCTCATCATGCTGTTCCAGATGAGACTGATCGTGGCGAAGGGGAACTCCAGTGTCCTAAACTGCATCCAGCGGTTCATCCCGAATAGGGTGCTCGCCTCGCGCAGCTCCCTCGGGACCGTCGTGAGCGACTGGTACCAGGCGAAGGTGAGGTTCCAGGCCTGGCTGGTGAAGATCAGGATGACGCAGGCCAGCTCGGCGGCGATCCTCTGAGGAAGGACCGCACTCAGGGCTAGGAGGACGACGGGAAGGAAGGAGAGGATGGGAACGCTCTGCAGAACGTCGAGGAGAGGGAGGAGCACCTTCTCCGCCCGGCGGCTCTTGGCGGCGAAGGAGCCGTAGGCGAGGGTGAACACGAGGGACAGAAGGTATGCCGCGGCCATTCGGGTCACGGAGAAGACGGCGTAGAGGGGGAGCCTCTTCGGCGACGAGGAGATCGACGGACCGGCGATCGATTCCGGCGCCCCCAGGGCGAGCCGGACTCCAAGGTAGATGAGGACGGCGATCCCAGCGAGGATGACCAGGTCTCCCCAGCCGAGGATGCGCTCTGAGACCGGGCCAGACCTGAAGAGGCGGGAAAAGGGTTTCACGGGCGATCACCCCGCTCCGTTTGGATGGACTTCGCCGCGCGGCGGGGACAGACTACTCCTCGCGAGGGCGCATGACAAGGGAACCCGCGCTGGGTCAGACGCCGCACGCCTCCCGCAGCGCCTCCACGTAGCGGAGGGGGAGGCGAATCGCTCCTAGGGCCTCCTTCACAGAGCCCGGACCGTGGTCGTCCGACCCCCCCGTGAGGAGGAAGCCGTGTCGCTCGGCGTGCGAGAGGAGGAGCGCGGGGTCGAGGCGCAGGCGGGCTCGGGAGAGCTCGTAGGGGTAGAAGGCCTCGATCGCCTGCACCCCTGCAGAGTGAAGGAGGGAGAGAAAGCCGTTCCAGTCCTGGATGTCCATCAGGCAGGGGTGGGCGACCGAGGCGACGCCGCCCGCGGCGCCGATGGCCTCCGCGACGTCGCGGAAGCCGGGGTTGCGCAGGGGGACGTAGCACGGCTTCCCCCGCCCCAAGAATCGCTCGAACGCCTCGTCGGTCGAGCGGACGACGCGGCGCAGGACGAGGAGCTGGGCGAGGTGGGGTCGGCCAAGGCTCCCCGCAGCCAGGGAAGCGACGTCGTCAAACGTTAGTTCCAGCGAGAGCTCCTGGCGACAGCGCTCGACCATCTCGGCCATCCTCGCCAGGCGCCCCTCCTCCATGAACTCGAACAGGCGCGCAAGGCCGGGCGCGGTCGGGTCGACGAAGTAGCCGAGGAGCTCGCCGCGCACCCCCTCGAAGTCGGCCTTGATCTCGACCCCGGTGATCACCTCGGTCCGCCCGATCCGCTCGACCCGAAGGCGGAGGTCCGGGGAGATCCGGTCGTGGTCGGTGACGGCAATCGTGGAGAGAGAAGAGGCCGCGGCACGGCGGGCCAAGTCGGCAACCGTCTGCGTCCCGTCCGAGGCGACGGTGTGCAGGTGGAGGTCGGCGTACCCGACGGTCAACCGAACCTCCTCTCGATCGCGGCCACGATCCGCTCCGCGGCCCTGCCATCCCCGTACGGGTTCTCCGCGCGAGCCATGGCTTCGTGGGCCGCCCGGTCCCGCAGGAGGCGCTCCGCCTCGGCGACGATTCGTTCGGGGTCTGTCCCCACAAGGAGCGCCGCGCCGGTCTCGACGCCCTCCATGCGCTCGGTCTCCTCGCGCAGGACGAGGAGCGGGATGTGGAGCGCCGCCCCGACCTCCTGCAGGCCCCCGGAATCGGTGAGCAGGAGGGTCGACTGCGCGAGAAGGTGGACGAAGGAAGCGTAGTCGGGCGGAGGGAGGAGGGCGACCCTGTCCCTTCCGGCGAGCTCTCGCTCCATGGTCTCGCGCACGCGAGGGTTTGGGTGCACGGAGACGACGACGGTGACGTCCGAGTTGCGCTCGGCGAGCCTGCCGACGGCACGGCAGATCCTGGAGATCCCTTCGCCCTGGCTCTCCCGGCGATGGGCGGTGACGAGGACGACCCGCCCGGGAAAGGAGAAGGTCTCACGCGGGGGGATCCGCTCGCGGACGCAGAAGAGCGCGTCAATCTCCGTGTTCCCGGTGACGAGGACGTCCTCCTCCCGCGCTCCTTCCGCGAGGAGGGCCCGCCTCGCCCGCTCTGTGGGGGCAAAGAGGAGGGTAGCGATCCGGTCGATCAGGCGGCGGTTCATCTCCTCGGGGAACGGGGCGTACGGGTCGGAGGTGCGCAGGCCGGCCTCGACGTGGGCGACCGGCGTCCGCGTGTAGTAGGCGGCAAGGGCCCCGGCGAAGGCGCTGTGGGCATCCCCCTGGACAACGACCAGGTCCGGCCTCTCTGCAGCGAGGACGGGCTCCATCCGCTCGAGGATGGCCGTCGTGACGTGGAACAGGGTCTGGTTCGGGACCATCACGCCCAGATCGTGGTCGGGGGCGATCCCGAAGACAGCGAGCGCCTGATCAAGGAGGCCACGGTGCTGGGCGGTCGCGCAGACGACGGGCCGGATCCGAGCCGAGGCCCGGAGCGCGAAGAGGACCGGGGCGAGCTTGATCGCCTCCGGCCGCGTCCCAAGGACAAGCAGGGCCTTCAGCGCTCGCGCCGCAGCCACGCGATCACCTCGTCCAGCCCCTCCTCAAGCGCGACCTTGGCCGAGAAACCCAAGACCTCGCGCGCCTTCCCCACATCGAATCGGTGGACGGCGAAGTCGCCCACGCGGGCCGCGGCACGGAGCGGGGCGGCGCAGAAATCCGTCCGCCCGCCAAGGAGCGAGAAGAGCTCGTTGATCGAGGTGGAGCGCCCGGTCGCGACGTTGAACGCCCGGTCGTCCGGCGCCTCCGGCGCGGGAGGGGAGGAGAGGAGGAAGTCGGTGGCGAGGAGGTTCGCCTGCGCGACGTCCGACCAGGCGACGAAGTCCCGCCGCTGCTCTCCGTCGCCGTAGACTGTCGGAGCGCGCGAGGCGAGCATCGCCTCGGCGAACAGCACGACCACCCCGCTCTGGGCCTTCGTCGCCTGGCGTGGTCCGTAGACGTTTCCGTACCGGAGCGAGGCCACCTCGAGCCCCCGCGTCCGCGCGTAGGCGAAGAGGTAGTGCTCGACCGCCACCTTCGCCGTGCCGTACGGGGTCGTCGGGCGCTTCGGCCAGGTCTCGGCGGCCGGGGTCGGCATCTCCCCATAGATCATCCCGGCCGAGGAGGCGAACAGCACGCCACGGACCTCCGCGCGCACGGCCTCCTCAAGGAGGATGAGCGTCCCCACGACGTTCACGTCGGCGTCCCCGACCGGGTCCGCCAGCGAGCGTCGGATGTCCGCCTGGGCGGCGTGGTGGTTGACGAGCTCGGGCCGGAAGCGGGCGAAGGCCTCGGCCAAGGCCTTCCGGTCGCGGATGTCGGTCCGCACAAACTCGGCTCTCGGAGAGACGTTCCCCCTCCACCCGGTCGAGAGGTCGTCGACCACGAGGATCTCATGCCCGCAGCGGAGGTAGGTGTCAACGACGTGCGAGCCGATGAATCCCGCGCCTCCGGTGACGACGATCCTCATCGCGCGGCCCTCTCTGTGGCCTCGGCGACATGCTCCAGGAGAAGCACGTTCGTCAGCGGACCGACGCCGCCGGGGACGGGGCTCGCCGCGCCGGCGACCTCCGAGACGCTCGCCCAGTCGGCGTCCCCGACGATCTTCCCGTCCACCCTATTCGTCCCGACGTCCACGACGACCGCCCCCCGCCGGAGCATCTCCCCCGTCAGGAGGCCGGGCCGACCGACGGCAACGCAGATGAGGTCGGCCTCGCGGGTGATCGCCGCCAGGTCCGTCGTCCGCGAGTGACAGACGGTGACCGTCGCGTCCTCGGCAAGGAGGAGGAGGGCGAGAGGGCGACCGACGACGAGGCTCCGTCCGACGACGACCGCCCGGCGGCCCGCGATCCGGATTCCGTAGGAACGAAGCAGGGTCAGCACCGCCTCGGCGGTCGCGGGGAGGAAACCGCCCCCGCCAGCAAGGAGGCGACCGAGGGCGGCCGTCCCGGCCCCATCGACGTCCTTCTCGAGGGGGAGCGCGTCGCGGATCGCCTGCGCATCGACGCCATCGGGGAGCGGCGTCTCGACGAGGAGCGCGGGGGCGTCGGGATCGCAGGCGAGGTCGCGGACCATCCGCAGGAGGGTCTCCGTCGTCGGCGAGGTCAGGGAGACCCGCTCCACGGCAATCCCGACCGCCTTCCCCAGCCGCTCCTGCGCGCGGAGGTAGGCGACGGCAGAGGGGTCCTCGCTCGCCAGGATGACGGCCAGTCTAGGCCGAAGCCCCCTCGCCGCGAGGTCCCTCGCCCGTTGCGCCAGCCTCGCCTGGCGCTCCTCGGCAATCGGCCGCCCGCTCAGCACCTGCATACCGCCCAGACTCCTTCCAGATCCGATCCAGGATCCCGTTGATGAAGGACCGCGCGTTCTCGGTCCCGTACTTCTTCGCCAGCTCGACCGCCTCGTCCAGGGCGACCTGCGGCGGAACCTCTGGGAGGTAGAGGATCTCGAACGCTCCCAGGCGCAGGATGTTCCGGTCGATGAGGGCGAGCCGCTCGAAACGCCAGCCGACCGTTCTCTCCCCGATCAGGGCATCCAGCTCCGCCCGCCGGTCGAGGATCCCGAGGTAGACCCGCTCGACGTAGCTGCGCTGATCCCCGGTATCCACCTCGTCAAGCAGATCCGCAAGGGGCGTCTCGACGAACTCGCGTCGGTAGAGCACGGAGAGGACGAACTCGCGCGCTTCGCGGCGCTGCATCAGCGGCCGAGCGCCCGGTCGACCCACCTGCGCGCGACGCGGGCGATCGCCCAGCGGGACTCCACGGCGAACCCCACGAGGTAGCCGCCCGCGGCGCAGCCCACGATGATGAGGAGCGCCTCCCAGCCAAGGTAGTAGAGAAGGATCCCCGAGACGCCGCCCGCAACGAGCCCAAGCAGCCTAAAGCTCAGGATCCGCATCACTCCCTCCTCCCTTGCGAGGCCCCTCGCGAGCCCTGAAGCTGCCCACGAGCACCTTCACCTCCCCGACCTTGACGCCCGTCCGCTCGACGACGCGCTGGGCGAGGACCTCCTGGATCCTCCGTCCGACCTCGGCCACCTTCTGCTCCAGAGTGAGCCCCGTCTGGACGAGGATCGTGATCCCTCCGGCGGCCCGCCGGAGCCGGACGCGGAAGTGGTCGACGCCGACCTCCTCGCGCAGGACGCCACTCGCCAGCTCCTCCAGGGCATGGGGGGAGAGCTCGATGCGGCCCCGCGCCCCGTCCTGCGCGAAGCGCGCTGCGGCCGACCGTTTCCGGAGCAGCGCGCGCAGAAGGAGAAGCGCCGCCAGAAGAAGGACGACCGCGAGGAGGAAGAGGAACCATTCCCCGGGGATGGCATGCAGAACGTCTCCGAAGGCAGTCGTGGAGAAGGCACCCGCCCCCCCGAGGAGGGCAAGGACCGCCAGCACGACGGCCGCCAGGGAGAGGGAGCCGTAGAGGAGGGTGGCCAAGAGCCTCATCCGATCTCCTCCGGTGCGGGCTCCTCGCCTCGGACGAGGTGCTGGACCTCGACGTCCACCGCAGAGACGCGCAGGCCAGTCATGCGCTCGATTTCCATCTTCACCCGACGCTGCACCTGCACGGCGAGCGGACGGATGGGATGCCCGTACACGGCCGTGATCCGCACGGTCACCTTGACCTCCTCCCCCTCGACCTCGGTCTCGACGTGGCGGCGCAACCCCTCGCCCCGACGGAAGACGGGGTCTCCCGAGCGCAGGTTGGCGATCCCGGCGATCTCCGAGACCGCGATCCCGGCGATCGCCATGACCACCTCCCTGGAGATCCCGACTTGTCCCTTCTCCCCGCTGGTCATCACTGCCCCTGACCTGCCCTGCGCCCCAGGCCCGACGGCGGGACGACCTTCTTCACGTAGACGTCGACACCCGTCACCTTGACCCCGACGAGCGCCTCGATGTCCCGCTGGACGTTCACCTGAACCCCTTGCGCGACCTCATGAACCGGGTGTCCGTACTCAGCGGAGATCCTGAGCTCGATGCGGACCCCTTCATCGCCGAGATCGACCCGGATGTTGGGCGCGATCTCCTCTCCACCGAAGAGGCTCCTCAGGCCCCCGCTCGAACCCGCGGAACGGGCGATCCCGTCTACCTTCTCCGCGGCGATGCGCGCGACGGACGAGAGGACCTCCTCGAGGATCGTGATCCGGCCGTCCTCGTTGCCGACCTCGATCTTGCGCTCTGCCATCGCCCTCCGTTCCTACAGCCGTTCGACGTACTTCCCGGTGCGCGTGTCCACCTTGAGGAGATCGCCTTCCTTCACGAAGAGAGGGACCCGGACCTCCGCCCCGCTCTCCAGGGTCGCCGGCTTCTCCACGTTGGACACCGTGTCCCCCTTCACACCGGGCTCGGTCCGAGCCACGCGCAGCTCGACGAAGTTCGGAAGCTCAACCTTGACCAGTTTCCCGTTGTGGTAGGCGCCGGTGACCGTGATCCCCTCCGTCATGAAGTGCGCCTGCTCGCCGAGGGCGTCCTGCGGGACCGGGAACTGGTCGAAGCGCTCCACGTCCATGAACACGTAGCGGTCCCCTTCCCGGAACAGGTACTGGATCGGCCGCGAGTCGAGGAAGACGGATTCCGTGTTCTCCGCACCCTTGAACGTGGTCGAGACTACCTTCCCTGTCTGAAGGTGACGGAGCTTCGTCCGGGCGACCGGGCCCCCCCGCCCGCGCTTGGAGTGCTCGTACTCCACGATCTCGTACAGCTCTCCGTCGTAGAGGATGGCCATCCCACGGCGCATCTCGCTCACGGACAGGCTCATCGCTGCATCAACTCCCTTCTCGGCTAGAGCGATATTCTCCCCATCCGTGCGGCGGTTGCAAACGCCGAGGGTCCCTTGATTGCGGAGGCCGTCGGTGCTCGGCTCTCACCTGCGCCGCGTCCGGAGGCGGTCCATGACGATGTGAACCTGGTTGGGGAGGTACAGGCCAACCAGTACCGGGACCAGGACCGTCCAGCGCGGGACGCGGATCTCCTGGGTGAGGAGTCCGGCCCCCCAGAGAAGAAAGGCGAGGAGGGCACCGAGATACGCGATCCGCGTCAGCGGGCCGAGGAGGAGATGGTGCGACAGCCCCCGGTGGCGAAAGACGAGGGCATACGGGAACCAGAGGAACCGCCCTGCTCTCCAGCGCCTCGCCGGGCGGCTTCTCGCGAGGTCGAGGTCGGGGCTGAGGAGCACGCTAGAAAACAGGTACGAGACCGCGAAGGCGGCCGCTGCCCACGGCGCGATGTGCCCAGCACGGACAAGCAACAGGAGGGGGATCGCGTAGAATCCCAGGAGCCCGAGTTCGATCGCGAGGTGGGTCCGTCCGGAGGGCACGCGGGGACTATAGCCCCCCTGTCTGAACCAGGCAATGGGTCTCTTGGCTTGACGCCGAGGAGGGTGGCGGGTAGAATGCGCTGGCAAACCGCCGTAGAGAGTGCTAACGACAGGCGGAAGGAGGAGAGTGGAACATGAAGATCAAGCCGCTAGGAAGACGAGTCCTGGCAAGGAAGATCGAGGAGGAACAGCGGAAGACCTCCGGAGGGATCGTCCTCCCCGAGAGCGCCAAGAGCGACAAGGTCGTGCGCGCCAAGGTCGTCGCCGTGGGGACCGACGAGAAGCTCGAGTTGAAGAAGGGTGATGAGATCCTGGTCTCGGCGCCGAGCTTCGGAGGGCCCGTTGAGGTCGAGGTCGGGGGGGACAAGCTTCTCCTCGTTTTGGAGAAGGACGTCCTGGCCATCATCGAGAGCTAGTCGAAGGGGGAGAACACCATGGCGAAGGAAGTCATCTTCGGTGAGGAAGCCCGCCGCCGCATCAAGGCCGGGGTGGACAAACTGACGGACGCGGTGCGCGTCACCCTCGGCCCGCGGGGAAGGAACGTCATCCTGGAGAAGAAGTTTGGGCGCCCCGACGTCGTCGACGACGGCGTGACCATCGCGCAGGAGCAGGAGTACAGGGACCCGTTCGAGAACATGGGGGCACAGCTCGTCAAGGAGGTCGCCTCCAAGACGAACGACATCGCTGGCGATGGGACGACCACGGCGACGATCCTCGCCCACGCCATGATCGAAGAAGGGTTCAAGAACGTGGCTGCTGGGGCGAACCCCATCGAGCTCAAGCGCGGGATGGAGAAGGCGGTCGCTAAGATCGTCGAGGAACTGAAGAAGCAGAGCCGCGCCCTGAAGACGAAGGCCGAGACCGAACAGGTGGCGACGAACACCGCGCACGACTCTGCGATCGGGAAGATCATCGCCGACGCCATGGAGGCCGTGGGCGAGGACGGCGTGATCACGGTCGAGGACTCGGACACGATTGAGACGCACTACGAGGTCGTCGAGGGGATGCAGTTCGACCGGGAGTACATCTCCCCCTACTTCGTCACGGACCCGAAGAAGATGGAGGTCGTCCTCGAGAACCCCTACATCTTGGTGACCGACCTCGAGCTGAAGAGCGCGATCGACCTCGTTCCCCTCTTGGAGAAGATCGCCCAGAGCGGCAAGCCGATCCTGATCATCGCCAAGGACGTGACCGGCGAGGCGCTGACGACGCTCGTCTTGAACAAGCTGAAGGGGACGCTCTCCAGCTGCGCGGTCAAGGCGCCGGGGTTTGGCGACCGCCGCAAGGCGATGCTCGACGACATCGCGGTCCTCACCGGAGGCACCGTCGTGGCCGAGGACGCCGGGATGCAGATCAAGGACACCACCCTGGACATGCTCGGTCGGGCAGACCGGGTGAAGGTCGACCACGAGAATACGACGGTCATCGGCGGGAAGGGGTCGCAGGACGCGATCAAGGGACGGATCGAGCAGATCGAGGCCCAGATCGAGACGACGGAGTCCGACTACGACCGCGAGAAGCTGGAGGAGCGCAAGGCGAAGCTCGCCGGCGGCGTCGCGGTGATCAAGGTCGGCGCGGCGACAGAGACCGAGCTGGGCGAGAAGAAGCACCGGATGGAGGACGCCCTCGAGGCGACGAAGGCCGCCGTCGATGAGGGGATCCTCCCCGGCGGCGGGGTCTCGCTCCTCCGGGCCGTGAAGGCGGTTGACTCCGTCAAGCTCGAAGGGGACGAGGTGGTCGGGGCGAGGATCGTCAAGAAGGCGATCGAGGCACCCATCCGCCAGCTCGCCGACAACGCCGGGTACGAGGGAGCGGTCATCGTGGAGCACGTGAAGGGCGAGAAGGCGAACGTCGGGTTCGACGTCGTCAGCGGAGAGTACCGCGACATGTTCGAGGCCGGCATCGTCGATCCAGCCAAGGTGACACGGTCCGCTCTCCAGAACGCCGTCTCCATTGCCGGGATGCTCCTTACGACCGGCGCCCTGGTGGCGGAGATCAAGGAGAAGGAGGAGGCGCCGCGCATGCCGCAGTCTTCCATGGACTACTAGGAGCTTGCTCCCACCCCCTTCGCCGGACTATGATCCGGCGAAGGGGGTTTTCTCTTGCCAGAACGGAGAAAGATCGGCGTAGCGCTCGGCGGCGGCGGGGCGAGAGGCTTCGCCCACCTGGGGATCCTGATCGCCCTCGAGGAGAGGGGGATCCCCATCGACGCCATCGCCGGGACGAGCATGGGGGCAGCGGTGGGCGCAGCCAAGGCCCTGGGGATGGATCTCCAGAAGCTGGCGCGCCTCCTTGGCTGTCTTGACCTGAACTCCCTCCTCCAGGTCTCCGGAAGCACCATGCGCGAAGTGCAGCGGACCATCGGACGGGGCATGGTCGAATACATGCGCGGCACGGACTGGCGCGACGCGCCGACGGCCCCCGAGAAGCTTGCCCGCATGTTCGAGCTCTTCTCCCTCCTCACCGCGAAGAAGAGCTTCTCGGATACCGCTATCCCTCTTGCTGTCGTCACCGCCGACCTAGAGAGTGGTGAGGAAGTCGTTCTGCGCGAGGGGAAGCTGTACCAGGCCGTGACCGCGAGCGCGGCCGTGCCGGGTGTCTTCTACCCTGTCCGGCACCACGGGCGGTTCCTGATCGACGGCGGGGTGGTGAACAAGGTCCCCGCCGACGTCGCGATGGACCTTGGGGCAGAGGCCGTCATCGCGGTCGACACCGGGGCGCCCCTGACTCGACGCGTGGAGACGAGCCTGGACGCGCTCTTCCAAGCACAGAAGATCAGCTCGAAGACGCTGACCGACCTTCAGTTGGAGCGCGCGCGAGCGCGTCTTGGTGGCCGCTTCCTCCTCCTGCATCCCCAGGTGGAGTGGATCGGGATGCTCGGGTTCGAGCACCTCGCGGAGGCGGTCCAGGCGGGCAAGGAGGAGGCGAACGCCCACATGGAGGAGATCCTGCTCCTCTCCGAGAGCGGCGCCTCCTCCCCCTCCTCTAGCGCCCGCTCGCGAGGGTGAAGAGCTGACTCAGGCCCTCCCCGGTGAGTCCCTCGCCGTCGGTCGCCGTGACCTTCAGCTCGTAGTCGTCACCATCGGGGAGGCCGGCCGTCGACCAGGCGTATGACCCGCTGTTCGCCATCCCCTCCACGAGAGGCTCCCACGTCCTTCCCGCATCCCGCGACAGATAGAGATCGAGGCGGAGGCGGTCGGAGGGTCCGTTCGGGTCGCTCGCCGTCCAAGAGACGACGACGACGCCCGAAAGCCGCTCCCCCTCCTGACTTGGGGACAGGACTCGCACCACGGGGAGCGTCTCCCAGGCAAGCGTCGCGGAGTTCTTGGTCCGCGGCGTCCCACGGAGGGCGCCGCCGGCTGCGTCTTGGCCAGACGTCACCCGGCCGTCGTTCGTGCGCCAATTCCCGGGCGCGCCCGGACTAAGGGGGTCAATCCGCTCCATGGAGGCGTAGCTCGGCTCCTGATCGGCGGCACTCCCGGCGGGCCAGCCTACCTCCCCATCCACTGAGTCCACAAGCGCCCCCGTCGCGTCGAAGAGACGGAGAACCATCCCGCCGTTGGAGAGGCCACCCGCGTAGACCAGATCTGCGGGAGTGTCGGCGACGGTCGCGTCGTCGGACCGCTCAAGGAGAAGGTACCCCCCGGATGCGATCGTGGTCGTCCGCACCTCGCGCGTCGCCCCCGCGACGTCGCCAAGGTGGATGACGACCTCTCCGAACGTGAGGGTCCAGCCAGCAAGGTCCACGGAAGCCTCTGTCGGGTTGAAGAGCTCAATCCACTCGTCGCTCGCGCTCGCCGCCGTGCCCGCCCAGGCAAGCTCGTTGACCACAACGTTCCGCCCCAGGGCGACCGCCCCAGTGAGAAGGGCACCAACCAGGATACCCACGATCCACTGCTCGCGTCGCGTCATGACGCCTCCTTTCTAGGCTGTTACCGTGTACGACCCGCAACTACTATGTGCGCCAGGATAATATGTTGTGCGGTAGATGTCAACCTCCATCCCCCGGCACCCGATGTCGCGTAGCAGCAACGCGCCTTCTCCTGCGCGGAACCATGCGCTATACTCCCACGCATCAAGCGGAGGTGAAGTCTTGACACTACGAAAGACCACTACGGGTTGGCTCCTGTCCCTCGCCCTGGCCCTCACGGCCTGGGGTGCCCTCCCGGTCGTGCTGCAACCCAACGCGACGGCGTACTCCACTGCAGAACTCGCCGATCTCAACGCGGCGATCGGCTCTCTGCAGACGCTCCTTCCCGATCCCACCCTCGGGTCGCAGAAGAGCCTGGGGGAGTACCGCTGGACGACGAGCCTCGAGTTCGCCGCCTACACAGCGGGGATCCTGTCGGGACGCGGCTACGAAACGCGCCTTGTCGCCCAGGCTGGCTGGCCGGACGGGCGACACGTCTGGATCCTCGTAGGAGTGCCTCTTTCCTCGGGAAGGACAGCCTGGGTCCCCGTGGAAGCGACCCCTCGCGCCGGAGAGAGGCAGTACCGTCTCGGGTCGATCCCGCTGCACACCGGCGCCGGTGGGCAACCTGAGTTCGACGGAGCCTATGCACGCTTCACAGATGAGATCTCTCTCCCGACCAACTCCCTGCCGATCGCTCAGATTGGCTTCTCGCCCTCCAAGGGAGTGGCCAACGGGGCCATCACATTCCTCACGGCGGGGTCGCGCGATCCGGACGGAGAGATCGTCCGCTACACCTGGTTGTTCGGGGACGGCGGCACCGCCGAAGGGCAGACGGCCTCGCACGCCTACACTCAGGCCGGGAGCTACAAGGTCAGTCTGCGGGTGGCCGACAGCCGCGGAGCGACCGCGGTCATGGAGGTCCGGATCGAGGTTGCGGCCTCGAGTCAGGATCCGCCCCCTCCGACCCCGGCAACGCCTGGGGGGGGCTGTGGTTGCGGGAAATGAGTCCTCAGCACTGATAGTCAGGAGGGGTCCCTCCCAAGGTCTCCTGGGCTGGGCGTCCCCGGCGATTCTCTGTCTCCTTCTCCTCTCGGCCTGGACGACCCACGCGGAGGAGGTGTGGAAGGACCTGCGCTACGAGATCGCAATCGAAGTGGATCTCTCTAGCAGAACCCTCGCAGGAACGGAGGAGATCGCGTTCACGAACGGGACGGGCCAGGCATTGGAGGAGGTCTTCCTCCGCCTCTACCCGAACGCCTCCTCCCTGTACGGGGAAGGGGAGCTCCGCGCCACCAGCGTCACCGTGAACGGGGAGCCGGTGCCGGCGGAGCCCGTCGGCGACGGGACGATCCTGTGGATCCGACTCCCCCAACCCGTGCAGACGGGCGAGCAAGCCCTGGTAGGGGCCGCCTTCACCGGCCGACCGGCGCCCTGGGGGTCCTCGTCTGGCGCTTCACCGGTCGGCTACGGCACCTTCGCCAGTTCCCCGCAGGCGACGGTCCTGACCTCGTTCTTCCCGATGCTCGCCGCATACGACGAGGATGGATGGGACATCGCACCCGTCGCCAGTGTGGGCGACCCTATCACGAGCCAGGCCGCCTCTTTCCTCGTGCGCGTGAAGGTCCCGCTCGACGCCACCGTCCTCACCTCGGGGGAGCTTGTTCAGGAGGAAGTCGGACCGGCTGGCGCCACCCGCTCCTACGCTGGGGCTGGGTTGCGAGACTTCGCGGTCGTCATTGGGGGGACACGCCTCGAGAAGACAGCAAGGAGCGGAGACACTCTCGTGCGCGTGAGCTTCATCCCCGAGCATGCCCGAGCAGCCGGGATCACGCTCTCGCATGCCACGACCGCCCTTGCCGTCTACGGAGAGGCGTTCGGCCCCTGCGCCTACGCAGAACTCGACCTGGTCGAGGTCCCGCTCGACCGTGCGGCCGGCGTGGAGTTCCCGGGCCTCATTCTGATCGGCGAGGCCTACGCTGATAGCCCGGAGGACCTTTTCTTCGACATCATCGTCTCGCACGAGGTCGCGCATCAATGGTGGTACGCCGCGGTGGGCAACGACGTGGTCGAGGAACCCTGGCTCGACGAGGGGCTCGCCATGTTCTCCTCCCTCCTCTTCCTCGAGCGCACCCGCGGACCCGCCACGGCACGGCAGGTTCTTGACTCGTGGGAGAGAACCTACCTCTCCGCGCGGGGCCGACACGCCGACCTCTCGGTGGCCAGCCCGACCTACCAGTTCCCAGACTCCGATACCTACGCCGCGTTCGTGTACGATGGCGGAGCGTCGTTCTTCCAGGACGTGCGCGAGGCGACGGGAGAGACCGCCTTCTTCGATGCCCTTCGCGGCTACTACCGAGACGAAACGGGGAAGATCGCGACCCAGCGCAACCTCGTCCTCCGCCTAGAGACCGCCTGTTCCTGCAGCCTGTCGAGCCTCGTCTCTTCCTACCTGCGCCCGCGGTAGCACCGCCAGACGCCGGGGCGAAACCCGGCCTCTGGATTCGTGTATGTTCAGACGAAGCCTTCAAGGGAAAGGGGGACGCGGAACATGAACAGGCGAGCACGCAAGGGCGTCGTCGTGCTTCTCGTGAGCTTCTTGGTCATCGGCCTGGCCTGCGGAGCGAGCGACGGGGATCTCCTCGCAACCTACTACTACCTGACCCCGATCGGGGCGGTGACGGTCTCGGTCCCGACTCTGGTCCAGACGGCACGGGCGAACGGATTTGCCGTGGTGGTGCGGACGACGGGCGAGACGGCCACCTACCGCGGGGGTGAGCCGACGGGCGAGCCAGAGACCGCGCTGGTCAGCTCTGGCCCGCTCCTCTACGTCGACGGTGGGGGGGTCCTCCTCCGTGTGACGGGACAAGACCTGGACTACACCGTCCGGCCTGGAGACGAGGGCTACACTCTGGTCCTCCTCCCTCATCGCGATCTCCCCTTCGTCGAAACGTACGTCTCCGTCATCACCTCGTTGCAGGGGATGGGGATCGTCGGGAGCGCGGTCGACATGAGCGTCAGCGGGTACGAGATCCTGGGGAAGCCGCCCGCTCTCCCAGGCCTGCCGCTCGACTCCTCCCTGTACGCCCTCATGCTCGCTCCGGACTGGTTCGCCGCGGCACCGTCCCTCGGGCTGACCCGCGAAGGATTGCGCGTGGAGGTGGTTGCGGAGAAGCTCCCCGGCGGGGTGATCCCCGAGGGGTTCCGGGCTTACGTTGTGAGCGAAACGGAGCAACTGGCGAAGCTCCTGTGCCCGATCCACCTCCTCGTGGATCTGGCCCGCTCAGGCTCGATCGGCTACGTGCGCCCGCCGTATCGGCCTCAACCCGTGGCGCCGTAAGCGGGAGGGAAGATGAAAAGGACGCTGACGTTTGTTCTCCTATGCGGACTTCTGGCAGGGTGCGCCGCTGCGCAGTCCACCTTGAGCGTGGGAATCGAGGAGGGGACGCGCACCTCCTGGGACGCCGTCGTCCTGGACTACCAGACGGGCACCGGACGCTCGGTCACGCTGCAGGTCTACTCTGCGACGACCCTCTGGCAGCAATTCGCGGCCCAGGGTGTCTCCCGCAGCGGGAACCTGAACCTGGCCATGGTGCACAAAGACTGGGCGTCGACCTTGTCCCGCCTCATCCAGAACCTGGGAGCCTACGAGAGACCGCTCCTCGACGCCGGCGCCTCGATCACCTACCTCGGGAAACAGCCCGTCGGGGTCTGGATCCCGTTCGCCCCTGACTGGTTCCTTGCGGTCATCTCTTGGCCACAGGACCGACAGGCGGCGGCCGACTTCCTCGCCGCGACGGCGCGCGCCCAGAAGGCAACCGGGACGGCAACGGCGTCCCCCACGCAGACGATTGCCTCCTTCCGCACGACCAAGGTCGCCCGGACGGACCACAATCCGAGGCTCGACGGATCGCTGGAAGCCCTCCTTGGCGCGGTGGAGGCGACCGTGGGGACAATGGCCGCAAGCGCGATCGCTCAGCTCCCGGCGGCCGCGCAGATGGCCCTCACGGGGCTCGCTGGTCTGTACGGCGTCCCATTCAGCACGTCGACATCAACCGTGACCGTCGTCCTCGAGCCGACCGGCGGGAAGACGAGTTCAGCGAACGTCGCCGCCCTTTCCGCACTCGGTGTGAGCCAGTCGGCGATCGACACCTCGACCACCGCGATCAAGATCACTGTCCCGATCTCGCAGTTGAGGACGCTCGTGGCACAGCTTTCCGGGATCTCCTTCATCCGCCCACCGTACATGCCGTACCCGCTCGCGGTCACGGGCCAGGGAGTCGCCGCCATTGGGGCATCGGCTTTTCACGCCGCCGGGTACACTGGGAGCGGCGCGAAGGTGGCCGTGATCGACCTCGGCTTCGCCGGACTGTCCGCCGCGCAAGCGAGCGGGGACATGCCCTACTCCGCGATCATGCAAGACTTCACCGGAACCGGCATCTCCAGCGGGATCAGCCACGGGACAGCGGTAGCGGAGATCGCCTACGAGATCGCCCCCGCGGCCCAGCTCTACCTCATCAAGATCGGGGATGAGGTCGACCTGGACCAAGCGGTGACCTACTGCCTGTCCAACGGGATCGACATCATCAACCACTCCCTCGGCTGGTACAACACCAACTTCTACGACGGGACCGGGACGATCGCCGACATTGCCAAGAGGGCGATCGCCGGCGGCATCCTGTGGGTGAACGCTGCCGGGAACGAGGCGGAGAGCCACTGGGAGGGGACGTTCTCCGACGGGAACGCCGACACGTGGAACGACCAGTCGGTCAGCCTTTACGCGTCCTCCGGCTCCCAGGTCATCCTGTACATGACGTGGGACAACTGGCCGGCGGCGTCGAGCGACTACGACCTGTACCTCTACGACCCCTCTAACAGCCTGGTCGCCTCGTCGACGAAGAACCAGACCGGGACCGAGGAGCCAACGGAGTCGATCATGACCCCCGTCCCGACCACGGGGACGTACACCGTCCGCATCAAGGGGGCAGGCTCCAGGCGGCTTGAGCTCTACAGCCTCTACCACAACCTGTCCCCGGCCCTGGCGTCGAGCTCCCTCCTCGCCCCGGCGGACGTGGCCGAGGTTGTCGCCGTGGGCGCGATCGGCTACGCCCAGTACACGACTGGCCCGCAGGAGAGCTACAGCTCGCAGGGGCCAACGAACGACGGACGCACGAAGCCGGACCTGTGCACCCCGGACAACGTCTCCACGGGGACAAGCCCGTACACGACCTTCGCCGGAACCTCTGGGGCGGCCCCGCACGCGAGTGGCGCCGCAGCCCTCCTCCTCTCTCGCGAACCCACCCTGAGCGGGTCGGCCCTCCGTTCGCGCCTCCTTGCCCAGACCGTCCCCATGGGGAGCGCGAACGTCTACGGACAGGGGAGGCTCTTCCTCTCCCTTCCGGCGAACCAAGCACCGACTGCCTCGTTCACCTACTCCCCCCCCTCGCCCGCCGTAGGTCAGACCGTGACGTTCAACGGGAGCGGCTCGAGCGACCCGGATGGATCGATCGTCTCCTACTCCTGGGCGTTCGGGACCGGGGCGACCGGGAGCGGCGCCACGGCGACCTACGCCTACCCATCCGCCGCGACATACACCGTATCCCTGACCGTGACCGACAGCGGCGGCGCGTTGAACACCGCGACGCGGCAGGTCACCGTCTCTGCAGCTCCGCTGCCGGACCTCGTGGTCCAGAGCCTGACCCACTCCCCAGCGAATCCGGCCCTCGGGCAGGCGGTCTCCTTTAGCGTCGTCGTCCGGAACCAGGGAACGGCGGCAGCTGGCTCGTTCCGCGTCCGGCTCGCCGGAGCCTCCTCCTCGACGCAGGGGACGGTGGCGTCGCTCGCCGCTGGGGCGTCGACGACCCTCACCCTGTCGCTCGCCCTCTCCCAGGACACCGAGACCTTCACCGCCATCGCCGATGACCTCGGCCAGGTGATGGAGTCCAACGAGGGGAACAACACGGCTCAGGACGTTGTCCAGGCCGCGGCCCCGCAGGCCGTCGTCGCCGAGGCGAACGGCCCGTATTCCGGAAGCGTCGGCCAGGCGATCTCCTTCAGCGCCGCCGGGTCGAGCGGGCCCATTTCAAGCTACGCCTGGTCGTTCGGGGACGGGGGGACGGGGAGCGGGGCGAGCGCGACGCACGCCTACAGCGCCGCCGGGACGTACACCGCCACCCTCACCGTCTACGGGACGTCGGGCCAGCAGGCGTCGGACAGCGCTCAGGTCAGCGTCTCCGCAGCACCTAGACCAGACCTCGTCGTCCAGAGCCTGAACCACTCCCCAACGAACCCGACCCTCGGGCAGGCGGTCTCCTTCAGCGTCGTCGTTCGGAACCAGGGAACGGCGGCAGCCGGCTCGTTCCGCGTCCGGCTCGCCGGATCGTCCTCGTCAACTCAAGGGACGGTCTCGCAACTCGCAGCCGGGGCGTCGACGACCCTCACGCTCTCCCTCGCCCTCTCCCAGACTACCGAGACCTTCACCGCCACCGCCGATGACCTCGGCCAGGTGAGCGAGTCGAGCGAGGGGAACAACGCGGCTCAGGACGTCGTCCAGGCCGCGGCCCCACAGGCCGTCGTCGCCGAGGCGAACGGTCCGTACGCCGGGACGGTCGGCCAGGCGATCTCCTTCAGTGCCGCCGGGTCGAGCGGTCCGATCTCGAGCTACGCGTGGTCGTTCGGCGACGGGGGAACGGGGAGTGGGGCAAGCGTCGCGCACGCCTACGGTTCCCCTGGAACCTACACCGCCACCCTCACCGTCTACGGAAGCTCCGGACAGCAGGCCACCGACGCGGCGCAGGTGACGGTCTCTCCGGCCGCGCCGGCCCTGTCCATCTTGCTCTCCCTCGCCAAGGGGAGCTACCAAGTCGGCGAGTCCATCGTCGTCAACTACACGGTCAACCGACCGGCGTACGTCTACCTCTGCAACGTCGACTCCACCGGGACGGTGACCCTCATCTTCCCCAACTACCGCGAGCCGAACCCGTACGTCTCCGCCGGCTCCCACGCCGTTCCGGGGACGTCCTACTCTCTGCAGGTAAGCGGACCGACCGGAAGCGAGGTCCTGCTCGCCTTTGCCGCGACGGGGCCGATCTCGAGCTTCCCGACCTCCTTCGGGTCAAGCTTCCCCGTGCTGGGCACGAACTCGACCCAGTTCCGCAACGCCGTCCGTCAGACGATGCAGAGCCAGTTCCCATCCGGGAGCTGGGCGGAGGATACGCTCTCCTTCACGACGATCGGCGCCGCGAACCAGCCGCCCACGGCCTCGTTCACGTTCGCGCCGCTCGGCCCGTCCATCGGACAGGCGGTGACGTTCAGTGGAACTGGATCCGTCGACCCGGACGGCACCATTGTGACCTACGCCTGGGACTTCGGGGACGGGGCAAGCGGTTCGGGCCCGACGGTCACCCACGCCTATTCGGCCGGCATGTCGTATCCGGTCCGCCTGACCGTGACCGATAGCGGCGGGGCGAGCGCCACGACGACGCGGACGGTCTCCGTGTCGAGCGTCGTCCTGCCGCCTCTGCGGGCCTACTACGCGTTCAACGAGGCCTCGGGCGCAACGGCGCAGGACGGCTCCGGCAACGGAAACCACGGGACGATCTCAGGCGCCACGCGCACGACGAGCGACGACGGGAGCGGGGCCCTCTTGTTCAACGGGACGTCGAGCCAGGTGAAGGTCGCGAGTAGCCCAAGCCTTAGCCCGACGGATCAGTTGACCCTCGAAGCCTGGATCAGGCCCGACGACCTGACCGGCAAGCACGCCGTGGTCGAGAAGGGATATACCTCTGCCACCCCGCCCTACGTCCAGTACGCACTCTGGACCGAGGGGACCGAGGTGGCGTACTACCTCGCCCTGAACGGGACCCTCGTCAGCGCGCGGACGTCCGGCGCCGGGCTCCTCGTGGGTGCGTGGTACCACATCGCCGGGGTCTACGACGGATCGACGTTGGCCATCTACGTCAACCGCGCGTTGCGAGCGACGGCATCGGGCTCCGGGTCGATCAGCTCCTATGCCACGGAGCTCTACATCGGACGACACCGCAACATGACGGCCGAACGGTTCAAGGGGACGCTGGATGAGGTCAAGATCCATGCCCGCGCGGTCGACCCGGCGGAGTTCTACATCCCGCCGAACGCCGGCGTTGCCCCGGCGGCGAACCTTCCGCCGATTGCCAGCTTCACATGGACCCCGGCGGTCCCGCAGGTCGGGCAGCAGGTCCGTTTCATCTCGACCTCCAGAGACCCAGACGGGACGCTCATCTGGCACGACTGGAACTTCGGGGACGGGAGGAGGATTCTGGGCCCGAGAGCCGGAGAGAAACCTGGCTACACCGCCTCCGGGGTTTCACATACCTACACCGCTGCCGGGACGTACAACGTCACGTTGACCGTCACCGACGACGATGGCGCGATGGCCTCAACTACTCAGACGATCAGCATCCTCCAGCCCTGAGGACAAGTGACCACCTTCCGCAGGGCCCGGACCCTCTGGTGCAGGGAATGGTGATCTGGACGACAGTCAGTCTGGCGAAACGTTCTCACCTAGTGCCAGGAGCGTTGCGGTTGCTCTTGACTTGAGTGGCACATCTGGCCAGCATGATGCTGCTAGGGAGGGGGCGATGTTCGTCCGCACGAAGCATGTCTCGGGGCATGACTACGTCCAGCTCGTGGAAAGCCGCTGGGAAGACGGCCGCTCCCGCCAGCGCGTCGTCGCTACCCTGGGACGCCTGGACCAGCTGCAGGAGAAGGGCCAGGTCGAGGGCTGGCTGCGTTCCC
>Ga0315274_10000085_pt1 | contig 130081 bp, 129 predicted proteins | sample YL17G02_20_MG_FD_203700 | JGI IMG/M metagenome (GOLD analysis project Ga0315274, IMG submission 203700) | Sediment microbial communities from Yellowstone Lake, YNP, Wyoming, USA - YL17G02_20 | ecosystem: Environmental > Aquatic > Freshwater > Lake > Sediment | place: USA: Wyoming | collected...
GGCACAACTTGCGTCGTGCTCATCCTGACGATGGGCTCACGGTCCCATGCGCTGGCGCGGCAGGAACCGTTGCTATGGATGCCCCAGTGCGAGGCTGAACGGCGGTCCTGCAGGAACCCGACGACCTTCCCTGCGGTGATGAGCGGCCGGCGCTGGGCTTGTACACCTTCATCGTCATAACGGTACCAGCCGTAGCTCCCTCGAACAGTAGGATCGTCAACAACGTTCACGACCGGGCTGCCTATCTTCATGCCCATATCGTCGGCATTGAGGTAGGCTTCACCTGCCTGCGCGGCTTCCCTACCCAAGATGCGGTCGGCTTCCTGCGGGTGGCCGACGGACTCATGGGCAGCTATTCCGGTTATCTCGGGGCCGATGATTATGTCCGTCACGCCGTCAGCGGCACGCGGGGCTGTAAGTATCCTTGCTAACATACGAGCTTCATCAGTCAGCTGCTGCTCGAGCTTCCACTGCTTTACCAGCTCCCAGCCGCCGGTAGCTCCGAGCTCGCGCATGCGCTGCTCGGTGTCGCCGTCGCGCTCGGCTGTCAACAGGTAGGTGAAGCAGAGGCGCGGAATAATCGAGTGTATGCTGGTACCTTCGCTGTTGATCAGCCATTGCTCGCGGGTGCTATCATCAATCTGCAGCATCCTGGCGGGGAGCTTGACCTTGGTGGCAAGAAGGGCGCTGTCTATGTCCATGAGCAGGGCAAGCTTCTCGGAGCTGTCTATGTCGGCCGGCCTGACCTTGCAATCAGCAGAATAATCAGCGGTCTGTGCCTTCTGTGGTGCGAGCACGACCGGCTTGCGCAGGCCCTTTGAGGAAGCCTTAGCGGTCTTCAGGCTCTTGTCGACGGCAGCTTGCAACGAGTCCTGATCAAAACGGTTGGTGAAAGCGATGCCCATGCCGCCCTTGACCAACACGCGAATGGCAATACCTAGCGAACGGTCAAAACCGGCGGCATCCGGGTTGCCGTTCTTGAGTATGACGGAATTGCCTTCGGCCTTCTCTACCCTGACTTCGGCCCAGTCCGCTGTTGCAGCGAGCTTTAGCACCTTATTTGCGAGATCTAGCACGGGCCGTAGATGGTGAAAGAGAAAGAAAAAGGAATAGGTTGCTACTCTAGGTCGCTAAGGATGAGCGCAATGACCCCTTCGGGGATGCGGCGGGCGCTGGTCCTCATGCCTATGACCCACTTCACCCCGCGCTGGGCGCAGAGGTTGAGCAGCTTCTGGTCTATCTCGCCATCGAAGACGAGGGCTGCAGCAGGCAGCTCGCGGAGTGCACCGAACATCTCCCTTACGGGGAGCTTGCCGATGGTAGCTCCGGCCTCATCCAGCAGATAAGCTGCTCTTGTGCCGGTCAATTCCTGTAGCATGGACCGGAACTGCTCCGCACGCTCGGGCTCGAGTTCAGCACTCTTGCCGCGTGCCGGCTTTGCCTCTTCGACCTCCTCAACGGCCCGTTCGCGGGCCTCTTGGGCCTCGCGTATCTCACGGGCAGCTGCCGTCGGCTTTGCCTCAACAGCTGGCACGCGCTCGCGGAGGGCCTTGAACAGCTCCTTCTTGGTGAGCTCCTCGACCTCCTTGCCGGTCGGGGCGCGGGCCACGAAGTCTATGTCGGCAACTGCGGCGAGCTCCTTCAGTATCAGGTCTCCGCCGCGGTCGCCGTCCAGGAAGACGGTTGTCTCCTTCTCGCCGCTTATCTGGCCGATGAACGGCGGCACTGACGTGCCTTCAATGGCTACGCAGTTCTTTATGCCGTTCCTCAGCAGGTTCACGACATCAGCCCTGCCTTCCACGATTATCAGCGCCTCTCCGGTCGCTGCTTCAGGTCCTGCGGGCAGGCCGTGCCAATTGACCACTTCAGCTACTCTCACGGCTTCCTTTATTTGCTCAAGCACCTCGGTGGCTTCCGGTACGGTCTCTTCCATTTTCTGCAAGAGCTGCTTTGCCCTTTCCACCACGTACTTGCGCTTCTCGGTGCGCTCGTCCTCTATCTTCTCTATGTTCAATCTTGAGTTCGCGGGGCCGACGCGCTCTATTGTTTCAACAGCTGCCGCGACCAGAGCTGTCTCGGACGTGTCAAGGCTGCTCGGTATCATTATGGTGCCGGCAGCCTTTCCACCGCGTATCTGCAAATCGACATCTATCCTGCCTATGCGGCCGGTGCGCTGCAGTTCCCTCAGATCAAGGTCGACGCCGAGCAGACCTTCTGTTTGACCAAAAACCGCGCCTATGACGTCGGGTTTTTCGACCGTGCCGTCGCACTCGAAGTGCGCGTATATCGTATACTTGTTAGTGGCTTGCGCCAACTTTGGCATTATTATCATCTCCTTTTTTGTCAACTACCGAGAGAACCAGCGGCTTTTGGCCGTTACCTTCCGATGAAGCCCGAATACACGGGCATGATCATTACGTCCGGTCGTTCTCTCGGTCGTTACTGAGGAAGCTTGCCCTGCAGAGTTTTTAAAGGCACCGGGCAGTCGACCGTTTTCAGGCCCGAAGTGGCGCCGCGAACCAGTTTGCATGGCCCTGCGAGAGCGGAAAGTTCCTTGAGCAGCTGGCGATTTGCCCTATTGTTCTCGGCGGGCTCGGTCAACCAGACGTGTAGAACATCACCTTTGACTGCAAACCTAACTCCAGAAGCGGCGAGATGAACCTTTACCTTGAGAAGCACGGCGTCAGAGCTCGCTTGCTTCCTCGCGATCGGTGTCACAGACCCAGCGGTCATTGATCTTGTGCAGGCTCTCGGAGAAGTTGCCACAGAGCTCGCACTCGCCGGCTTCCGTTCCTTCAGGTTCGTTCTCCTGGCCCTGTTCGGCACCGAAGTGCTCACGTAATAGTTCCAGCAAGCCTGGGCTGACGCGCAATATGTCCCTGACAGAGATGAAACCCACTAACTTATTCAAAGACTTGACCGGCATGCGCTCGTAGCCGTACTTGCTCATCCTGTTCGCAGCTTCGACAATGTCCTCATCGGGGCTTACCGTGACAAGAGGGGAGGTCATTACATCCTTTACATGGACCTTCGAGGGCTGCTTGTCAGCTGCAGCTACCCTGTTGGTGATGTCCTCGCGGGTCATTATGCCAACGGGCTTGCCGCCCTGGACGATAACGATGGAGCCTATGTCCTCCTTCTTCATTATCTTTGCGGCGTCGGCCACGTTCATGTCGGGCGCAATCGTCACAACGCGTGCGGACATGACGTCCGAGACCTTCATTGGCATCGATGGCATAGGGTAGCTATCGGCGTACAGGGATAAAAAGGATTGCGTTCCTACAAACTCTATGAGAATAGAGAAGAAAACATGGCCGGAGTTCTTCCAGGCGATACTTGATGGCAGAAAGACATTCGAGCTGAGGCTGGCCGACTTCGAATGCAAGCCCGGTGACGTGCTAGTACTGAGGGAATGGGACCCGAAGACCAAGAGCTACACAGGAAGAACCGTTGAAAAGACGGCCACATATGTGGTGAAAACGAAGGAACTGAAGTTCTTCTCCAAGGAAGAGATCGAAAAGTACGGGTTACAGATAATAGCGCTCGGGTAACAGCGATAATTTCATCCATTTAAATGGTTTTCTTTACAAGCACCATTGGTGATAAGGTGGAAAATAAAGAAAGAATAGCTTCCGTTGAAGGCAGAACTGTAAGGACGGAAAATGGCAAAGAATACAACTTTCCTCTGAATGATCCGCTTCTCAAACACGCGAAACGCGGAGCATACATCGAGGTCGAGATGATCAACAGGGGTACCGACCTGTTCACTATCTATACTTCACGACGCCAGAAAGTGGCAGAAGGGAAAAGAACACCACTTAGCGAAATATCGTAGACCGGAAGGTGCTGCAAGCATGCCGAAAAACGCTGAATGCCGCGTACGAGGTACTTTCCCCACACGGATTCGACGTCCCCGACATGATAATAAAACCGCTCGAACGGCCAAGCAAAGCGGCAGGACCTGATGAAGACGCCACCAAGATCGAGGCATAAGCTTCTTAGACCGGCGAACGGCGATAAGGTTAAATAGACGGCTACGACAAATGGTGTATCTGATGTATATGGTTGACGAAGGGGCGCTAGCGAAGGACAGCGTGGCCAAAAGGATAGCCGGAGAGATAGTTCTCAGCACGGATGCGGGCAAGACCATCCAGAAATGGCGCAATGTGTTCAAGATACCGCAGAGAGCTTTAGCAGATGCGATGGGTGTGATGCCCAGTGTCATAAGCGACTACGAGAACAGCCGCAGGAAAAGCCCGGGAATCAAGGTCATCAAAAGGATAGTCGATGGCATGATAGCGCTGGACGACAAGGTGGGCGGCAAGGTCATCAGGGAGTTCAGCAACTTCCCGACAAAAGCTGTCCTTAGCGAGGCGGTCCTGGACATGAAGGAGTTCAGCTCGCCGGTCATACTGAAGGATTTCTGCAAGGCGATAGGTGCCAACCTGGTCACAGGCGACACCGCAGCGAAGCTCCAAGGGTACACTGTTGTAGATGCGCACAAAGCGATAGTGGAACTGCCTCCAATGGAGCTGGTCAAGCTTTACGGGCTCACTACTGAAAGGGCGTTGGTATTCACGGGGGCCCATAGGGGGCGCAGCAGCATGGTGGCACTGAAGGTGACCAACCTGCGGCCCGGCTTGGTGGTACTTCATGGATCCGGGCCCGAAGAGGTGGACGAATTAGCAAAAAGGATAGCCCAGACCGAAGGCATACCTTTAGCCACTAACAGGACCGGCAACGTAGAAGAGCTCCTTGTGTTGCTCAAAAAAACGTTCGGCGGGAAGTAAGCACACCCTTTTATTGCGTATGGAAGTTCGTCAGTTGGTTAGTTAGTTTAGTTAGTTAATAACATTGTTATTAGAAGAGAAGGTAGTCGAACCGAATTTTATCTAAGAGCTAAAACGATTATAGATGTGAAAAGAAGGGGTGGCGATTGCCGATAGAAACCGGTTTTAACGGTGTTATTAGAAGTGAAATGAACGTCACGAAGGGTAAAATGAAGTTCATATGAGCCGATCTTGTTCACGTGGTGAACGGAGGCGCAAAACCCGTCAACCCCTTCATTTCTATTGAAAACTGCGTGAACCCCTTTACTTCATTTGGAAGCGGGTGAACCCCTCCGTTTCACGTGTAGGAGGGCTTAAGTATGGTAACGTCCACCAGAAGGATTCCAACCAAACGAAATGGAGGTATGTTTATGGTACAACCGCTTCAGCAATTGTTCAGCAGCTACATGGCTGCCAAACCGATGTTCAAGGTGCAGGCCGCATTGACAATGGCATTCGAGCCTGGAATCATCCCGCACAGGGAAAAACAGATAGAGGATCTGGGCCGGGCACTTGCGCCGGCGCTCAAGGGATCCAAACCGTCCAACATATTCATCTATGGAAAGACCGGCACAGGCAAAAGCCTGGTAGCCAGCCATGTCACCAGCGAGCTGGCAAAGGCGGCCGAGCGCATGGGACAGAAGATCAAGGTCGTCTATATTAATTGCAAGATGAAGCGTGCGGCTGACACCGAATACAGGCTGCTGGCAAGCCTTGCAAAGGAGTTCGGCCGGGAAGTGCCGTTCACGGGCCTGCCAACGGACCAAGTGTACAAGGTGGTGTTCGAGGCCATCGATTCCACGGAGCAGGTGGTCATACTAGTGATAGACGAGATAGACGCCCTTGTACGCCGGACCGGGGATGAGATACTGTACAACCTGACGCGGGTCAACGGCGAACTGAAGAGGGCCAAGGTGACCGTGATAGGGATAACAAACGACCTGGGGTTCATAGACTCGCTTGATCCCAGAGTAAGGAGCAGCCTGGGCGAGGAGGAGTTCGTATACCCGCCGTACAATGCGCTACAATTGCAGGACATCCTCAGGCAGAGAGCGGATATGGCATTCGCTCCCGGTACGGTGGGAACAGGCGTCATAGAGAAGGCAGCTGCCCTTGCGGCCCAGGAGCACGGCGACGCAAGGAGGGCATTGGACCTGTTAAGAGTGGCAGGCGAGCTGGCGGAACGCAAAGGGGAGCTGGCTGTTGATCAGAGCCACGTGGACTCGGCTCAGGACAAGATAGATACGGACCGTGTGCTTGAGATAATCAGGATACAGCCGAAGCAGAGCCAGGCCGTGCTACAGGCGATAGTGGAGCTTTCATCAACACAGAGCAAAGATGCCCTCCGGCCGTCGTCAGATGAGCAGAACCGTCGTGTGAGCACAGGTGAGGTCTGGGACAAGTACAACAGGTTGTGTGCGGACAAGGGACTCAAGCCGCTGACGCAACGGCGTGTATCGGACCTGATAGGCGAGCTGGACATGTTCGGCATAATCCAGGCACGTGTGATAAGCCATGGGCGCGGCGGAAGGACAAGAGACATAGAGCTTGCGCTGAGTACCGGGCTCACGAGCAAAGTAAAGAGCTTGCTCTCACAGGTGTTCTAACATCATGATAACCCCGGCCATGTGCCGGGAGGGAGTTTATGTCCCTCGAGCGAGTGCAAGCGATGGGTATCCTAGTCGAGCCTGAAGCAGCCGTGCTTATTGAGAACGGCGGCGAAGCGGCCGTGAATAGGGTAGTTGACAAGCTGGCCGGCATGCCCGGCAAACCGCTGTCACTTGACAAGGCCATGGCAAGGAAGCTCCTGCTGCCGGATGCAAAGCGGGTGAAGCGGATAGAACAGAACAGCCAGCAGGGTATAGGAGACTTAGTGGCCGCGTGGGGCGAACGTTTCTCGATCATACAAAGGTTGCTCATGCGGAGACCAGAACTGAGCACAGCCGTAAGCATAGGCAGCGCGACAGGACAGTGTGCGGTCATCGGGCAGGTGCGCATGAACGGTGCCAAGACGGAGCTCGAGGACCCGACCGGTGCGGTGGAACTGATTTTGCCAGCACAGCCGGCCATATCACAGGACCAGGCAGTTGTCATGCCGGATGATGTCATAGGAGTAGTTGGCAGATGCGAGGCGGGCGTGCTGCGGGCCGATGGTATAATGTGGCCGGACCTGCCGCTGCGTGAGATGATTAAAGGACAGGGCAAAGTGATGGTCGGCAGCAATTCGCCGCCAGGCAACGGAGGCGGGCCGGTGCAAGATGCCGACTGGCGGATAGAACCGGCCGGAACGGAGTGGTGGGAAATAGGCACCATGCGGTTGCTCATACACCGGGCCGACTGGGCAGCGCTTGCGGAGAAACTGAAGGTGAAGGCAGATGACGTTCCGGTGGAGATGCTCAAGCGAAGGCACCTGTTCAGGCCGCCGTGTGATGCAATAGAGAACGCGCCCGACGTCCTTGTCGCCGTGGGGCTCGATTTGTCTGCAATAAGCTACAAGGGCACGCGTGTGGTGGGTTCGAAGGAAGGTGTGCTGATTGACCTGGAGGTTATACGATGAAACTGCAGATTCTTGACGTCGATTACACTCTGCTGAGCGGCCTTCCGTTATTGAGGTTGTTCGGCAAGACGCCGACGGGAGAAACGGTATGTGTGTTCTGGGACAAGTTCCGGCCGTACTTCTACGTTAACGCAAAACCCGAGCAGTATCCGTCTATATTGGCAGAGCTGAAGAAGCAGTGGCCAGAGCTGGAGGGGCAGGTAATCGAGAAGCTGCTGCCTGGCGGTTATTCAACAGCACAGACGAAGGTTCTGAAGGTGATTGGCAAGGACCCGAGCCGCGTGCCCGAGCAGAGGGAGGTCGTACAAAGACTAGGGGCGATACCGTACGAGGCCGATGTCCTGTTCAAGTACAGGTGGATGGTCGATTCAAAGCTCAAGGGCATGTGCTGGATCGAAGTCGAGGGTAACCAGGTGAGGACCGACACGGTGAAGTGCAAGGCGATACAGGCGACCAGCATCAGACCGATAGAGGCGATGGAGAACGCACCTTTCCGTTACCTTGCCCTGGACATAGAGACCGTGGCGGCCGGTGAAGGCCTGCCCGTGCCGAGCAAGGACCCTGTAGTCATGATAAGCCTGGCGTTCAGCCCCGCGTGGCGGGGCAAGACCAGCTTAGTACTCGTATCAAGACCGACCGCCGGTGAAGGCGTGGAAGGCTGCCCGGATGAGAAGGCCATGCTCAGGCGGCTGGGCGAGATAATCCAGGATTACGATCCCGATGCGCTGGACGGTTACAACATAGAGGGCTTCGACCTTCCGTACCTCCTTGAGAGGCTGGACAAGCTCCAGCTGCCCAGGGACCTTGGGCGGACGAACAAGCCCGTGTTCATCAAGGCGCTCGGGAAGGACAAGATCGCAAGCGTGACGGGGAGGCTGGTCATAGACCCGTTCGCGATACTGAAGCGCGACCCATGGCTGAAGTTCAAGCGCTACGACCTGAGGACCGTTGCTAAGGCGCTGCTCAATGCGGATAAGCTCGAGATGGGCGGCGTGCCGGAGATAAGCCGCCTATGGAAGAGTGGAAAGAGGGAGGACCTCCAGCGGCTGGTGGAATACAACAAGCGCGATTCCGAACTGGCACTGAGGCTTGTGCTGGAGAAGGGGCTGTTGGACAAGTTCATCGAGATAGCCAAGATATCGGGCCTGCTTTTGCAAGACACATTCGGCGGGCAGTCGCAGCGGCTCGAATGTGTCCTATTGCATGAGTTCAGGGACAGGGGGTTCATAGTGCCGTGCAAGCCGGCCGGTTTCGAGCTGCAGAAACGCAGGGACGAAAGGGAAACGCTCGGCCTGAAGGGCGCGCTGGTGCTTGAGCCGATAGTCGGATTGCATACGGGCGGTTGCACGCTGGTGCTGGACTTCGCCTCACTTTATCCGAGCATCATCCGTACGTTCAACATCTGCCCGACCACACTTGTCCGCGATTCCGGGGCCGGACAGTTATCAGATTCCGACGTTAACAAGGCGCCCAACGGTGCGGTATTCGTGAAGCCGGCAACAAGAGAGGGCGTCCTGCCGAAGATAGTAAGAGAACTGGTGGAGAACAGGGCGGCGGTGAAGCGTGCGGCAAAGAGCGAGGCCGACCCCGAGAGGAAAAGGGTGCTCAACGCAAAACAATTGGCTTTGAAGGACATGGCCAACTCGATGTACGGATACACAGGTTACATCCGTTCCAGGTTGTACGTGATGGACATCGCGAACGCGATCACCGCATACGGCAGGGAGAACATCCAGCTCACGCAGAAGCTGATAGAGCAGGGATTCCCGGCGGTCAGGGTGCTTTACGGCGACACAGATTCAGTTTTCATAAAAACAGATACAGCTGACCTCGACAGGGCGACCAGGCTGGGCGAGGAGGTGAGCGCATACGTCACGGCGCGCCTGCCCGGGCTGAAGTTCAGCTTCGAGAAGGTGTACAGGAGCTTCCTCATACTCACGAAGAAACGCTATGCCGGCTGGGCGTTCGAGAAGGCCTCCGACGGGAGCTGGAAGGACCGTCTCGAGATGAAAGGCATTGAGACCGTGAGAAGGGACTGGTGCGACCTCACAACGCAGACGATGAAGGAAGTGCTAGAGATAGTGCTGAAGGAGCAGGACATCAAGGCGGCGACGGTGCACGTGCGCGGTGTGGTCAAGGACCTCCAGGGCGGCAAAGTTCCGCTGGAAAAGCTTACCGTGGTAAAGGGCGTAACAAGGTCGATAGAGAGCTATGCGGGCATCCAGCCGCACGTCGAGCTGGCAAAGCGAATCAAGCTGCGGGACCCGACCCGCGGAAGCCTGGTTGGCGAGCGGCTCGGTTATGTCATAGTCAGAGGGAACGCCATGCTCTCCAAGAGGGCGGAGGAACCGCAATACGTGAAGGATAACGGGATGGAGATAGACTCGCAATATTATGTAGAAAGCCAGCTGCTGCCACCAGTTGAACGGATTTTTGAAGCATTGGGCATCAGCAGGATCGAGCTGCTGGAAGGGAGCAGGCAGATGAAATTGAACCTTGCCGGGCCTGCAGCCGGCGACGGCAACGCGAAGGTCTCATCACCAGAGACGACCATCCTGACGGGCTGGGAAGCGATAGCGTGCGGCAAGTGCAGCTGGTCGTTGTACAGGCCCCCTTTGGCCGGTGTTTGCCCGCGTTGCGGCAGCCAGCTGTATTTTCAGCAGGGCGGCAGCCTGGGCAAGTTCGTGAGACCGCAGCTCAAGGGTATTTGAGCTTTTCCAACAAAGCAGCAGGATGCGCAAACTGCTGACGGAGAACGGCAGCAAAATATTCGTCGAAGAAAGGGCCTACGGTGTCGGACCGGAGCTGTTGAGGGACGCGGCGGAACTGTTCGACCTCTACGCGCCTAAAGTAATGGCCGATGGCGCCGTCGTGCGGATGTTTTACACGAGCAGGGAGCATTACGCCACCGCGCGCAATGACATGAAGGCCGCAACAGGGATTGACATAGTGGATGTATTCCCCGAGGACATGCGCAGCCCCACGAGCACCGCAATTGGCGGCGAGAGCTTCATTGTCATGCCGGTCGAGCCAGGAACAAGCTACGAGGAACTGGGCGGCGCGCTGCTCCACGAGCTCTGCCACTGCGAGCTGACCCCGCCATACATGTCTACTGATACGGTGGTTGCCGCAGTTGAGATTGCCTGGGCGGAGTACACGGCCGACGGCCGCTCCCTTGAGGTGGACTCATTCGCCGTGGCCGCGGCCAACTGGTGCCTCCATACAAACCTATACCCTGGTATGAAGAGGATGGCCATAAAACACAGGGAGCGCGGGCAATTTGATGCAATCAACCTTGCCAAGAACGTCGGTATTTTCAGCGCCTGGTTGACGCGCGAATACCCATACAAGGAAACGCTTCTTCCGGTTTTCAGGCGCATCGTGGACGACTATGCGGCGTTCCATAAGGCCATACTGCGCCCACGCGAGCATGAAAAGCACCAAAACGCGGTCGAGGCTGCACTTTCGCTGCCATTTACACGGGAAACTTTCGCACGGATAATCGAGCCGGTTACCGAGCGGGGGGATATACGCAAGCGCGTGTGGGTCAAGTAGCGAGACCCGCGAAGAAAAGAATCGTTGGCAGGAGCAGACAACCCATCGCGTGGCTGCGCCTTATTCCGGTAAGGTTGGGGACAAGACCTATTGCCGCTGCTACTGCCATCACCAGCAGGCCGGAGATGCCGGTGAACAGGCCGACAAGCAGGATAAGGAACGCAATCACGACCGCGTTGAGACGCCTGTAGTCGATGCGGCGCAACAGTGGCATAATGGTGCGCGCAAGGCGGATGGTTATGTAAGCGCCCGCGCCGGCGGCGAAGACCACCACTGCAAGTATCATCCATAAAAGCGCCGGCGTCGGCGTGACAAGCTGCTCCACGGCTACGGATATGCCGCTGCGGGGGTTGCCGACCAGCCAGAGCGCGAGCATGGAATAGATGACGTCGGCCATCGCGACGCCACCGATGGCCAGCAGGAACGTCCGCTGCGCGGCCGGCCTATCATGGCTTCTTCCGACCGCTTCCTGCGCGAGCACGGCGGCCTGGCTGCTGCCGATGCCTGGGAGAAGGCCGACCAATACGCCCGACAACGCCCCGATTGTTATGCCGGTGGCTGCGCGGCCTGCGGGCATCGGATCGGACTCATAGCTTACGCTGGACGGTGGAACAACTCCGCTTCGCAAGCTGAGCAGCAGCATCGGCAGGCCGAACAGACCGGTGAGCAGCGGGAACAGCGCTCCATCGCCAAAGCCGTCAAGTGCGAGCAGACCAAGCAGGCCGGCCATGATGAACGTCAGTGCGGCCCAGAACTTGCCGCGCATACTTTGCTCAGTCAGTACCATGTACGCGACCACGGTGGTGAGAAGCACATGCAGCCAGGGACGGGTGAACGAATAGATAGCAGGGAAGGCAACCCACATGACTGGCAGAAGAACAAGTCCCAGAGCCGTCGCGCCGATCCCTCCCATGACGGTGAGCTTGATCGCTTCGTAGCCACGACCCGATAGCATCAAGCTGTGCCCAGGCAGGACGGACATGGCTTCGGCATCGTCCGGTGCGCCGAGAAGTATCGCAGGAATGAAGCTCACAAAGCTGTTTACTACCCCCGTAGTCACCAGTACGACCGCGGCGGTCAGCGGGTCGAACCAAGCGGCCACTGCAAGCATCAAAGGTATCATGGTGTTAGGGTGCAGGCCTGGCAGAAGACCGGCAATGGTACCTAATCCGATCCCGAGCAGGACGGCAAACAAGAGCTCAAGCACAAGAAGAGCTGGTTTTACCAGAACTTAATCGGCAGCTTTGTTCCGACGTCAGGTATTGATTGGTGCTCGTTCGTTCTCCTTCTCTATTATCTTCTCGGCCACGCGGGCGAAGGCAGGCCTGGTAATCCCTATGCCTATGAACACGCCGAGCATCGTTACTATGGCAAAGCCGCGCATCACGCCTATGCCAATGATGGCCAGCGGGAGCATAGCCGCAATGACCGTAGCGGCAGAGCCGAATATCATGAAGAAGGCGCGCTTGATGCGCTGGCGCAGCGTGTAGATCTGCGCCCCGGACAGCAGCTCGTCAACGAGCATTACCTGCGAGTCAACTGATGTCCCTACTGTAGCTATGATGCCGGCGATGGCAGCGAGGTCCAGCGTATAGCCTATCAGTGCAACCACCCCGAGGATGATGATGACCTCGCTTATGGAAGTGGCCATGACTGGAAGTGCAACCCGCCAGCGGCGGTACCTTATGAATATCAGCGCGCCGACCGCTATGATGGCCAGCAGGCCGGCCAAGGCCGAAGAGTAGATGAATCCCGAGCCCAATGTTGCAGAGATGCTGTCTATGCGCTCTATCTCGAGCGGAACAGGGAGCGCGCCGGATTGAAGTATCGATTGCAGCCGCAGCTTTTCCTTGAGGGCGTCCTCGCGGTCGGTACGGAAGCCGTTGATCACTGGTGAAGCAAGGGCGCGGCCGGCAAGGTCGCCGCTTATGCTCAGGTCTGTCACCGGTTTGTTATCTATGTAGAATATAATCCGGCTCTCCAGGTAACTCGAACCGGTCTTCGGGTCTACCACCGCCTGCAGACCGCGGGTCGCTGTTGCAAAATTGTCCGCGGCTTCCTGAGACGTAGTTATCTGAAATTGAAATTCCCAGCCGCCAGTCGTGCGCTGTATGCTCGAGGTGCAAACGCCGGGCTGCTCTGTCAGGCAGACCGATTTGACATCGGCGCCGGTATAGACCGTCGGGATCACGACCGCTGAATCGGACGTTACGTTCGCGACTTCCCAGTCCATGCCAGCCAGCTTGAAAGACGAGTTGATGGCATAGACCTTACCGTCGACGAAGAGCGCTGAACCGGTCGAGCTGATGCTCGCGTTGAACAGCGTCCCGGTGCCGTTGACAAGATGCAGCGTGCGCGGGATTTTGGCGGTGAAGGTGCCCTGCTTGGCCAGCAGGTCCTCGACTTCCTGAGGCGTGCCGCCGGCCATCTCTATCTGCACGTAGCGGTTGCCAGACAGATCGGTGACCGGCTGGAACTTGGATTCCCGCAAACCATAGATGTTGATACGGGTCTGAAGGGTGGCAATCGTCTGGTCGATGACCTCGGAAGACACGTTGGCGGTCGGTTTCAGCAGTACGCGGGTGCCGCCGATAAGGTCCAGGCCGAAACTTAGTCTGCCACTCGGCGCGGCGGCGACAGATATTCCAAGACCTGGTTTCTGTACATCGGCCAGCTCAAGCTGGCCGTTGCGTATGAAACGCAGCGTCCCGGTGAAGGTGTCGAAGGTGTAAACGTCATCAGGGTTGTTGATCGTTTTTTCGTTCATCCATTCGAGGCGGTCGCCCACGGCCAGTTTGCCGGCCAGCGGGCTGTCGGCAGCCACCGACCGTACTATTACGCCCTTTGAAGGTGTCGGAATGATGAGGATCAAGGAAGTCACCACCATTACCAGTAATAGGAGCACACGCCAGTCGCGCAACAATGCAGGGATCTTCACTTAACCAGCCCCTTGCTCTCGACCCACCAGATAAGCAGGCCGGTGTTGGTTATCCATGTGTTGAGCGCGTCGAACACCAGACCGATAAGCAGGACAGATGCAATCTGCGTCATCACCGAAGAACCGGACAGCACGAAGAGCGCGAGCAGCGCGACAGCGGTGCTGCCAATCATCGTCAGGCCAGTTTTCATCGCCCTTTTGGCCAGTGTCCTCGGATCGCCTTCGCTCTTCAAAACACGGGCGGTGAGAAGTATGTCGGTGTCAACGGAGTAACCTATCAGCAGTAGAAGGGCCGCGAAAGTCGCCAAAGACAACGGTATTCCGATGAACTGGCTGACCGCGAAGGCCTCGGTTATGTCCGCAAAAGCTGACAGGACGACGTAACCGCAGGGGGCCGGCATACGGAAAGTGATGAAAACGGCTATTGCCATGAAGATGAAAGCTGCGACCAGTGCAATTTCGGCCTGCTGGAGGAAGGACGACCCTAACGCCGGGCCCACTGTCTGGATGGACGCGTGCTCGGTGTTGTAGCCGGCTGCCGATAGAGCAGAAAGCAGACCGGTCGTGTTGACCTCGGTCGGCACATCGACGTAGATAGTCCAGCCCTGCAGGCTGCGGGCGCTGCGCACGTTCGGATGGTAGGACGCTATGGCAGATTCTATGGCCGCGGTGTTGGGTTCGCCGGCGGACGAAATGACAACCTGTGTTCCGCCGCGGAGGTCGACATCAAGCAGGATGTTGCCGGAGGTAAACGCCCAGCCAAGATAGGCAAGCGAAAGCAGCAATAGCACAGCTGGCAGAATCATAAGGCGGCGGCTGCCGAACAGGCCCTTGTGAGCTTCGTGTTGTTTGCTGGCTGGCGGCTGTCCCGGTTGACCGGTTATGTCAGGCATGCCAATCAACTGCGGTCAAGCTGCCGAACGTATATAAACCTTTAGGGGAAGTCGGGTTCGTGAAGATAGCCATCGTTGGTTGCGGTGCCGTAGGCGGCTGGCTGGCTTGGCAGCTGGCTCGGCGCGGCGAAGACGTAACTGTCATCGAAAGGAAGAAGCGGTTGGGCGGCAAGGCATGCAGTGGCCTAGTCAGCGAGCGCATATGGGACTTCCTGCCAAAGAACGAGAAACTGGTAGAAAACACAATAGAAGAGGTCGCAATACACTTCCCGCGCAAGACAGCGATTGCAAGATTCAAACCCCGGATGCTGGCATTTGATAGGCCAGCCTTTGATAACTATATCGCCAAGCTGGCTGCCGAGGCCGGGGCGGAACTGAGGTTGGGTAGCAACTTTGAGACTCTCCGGGAAGAGCGCGATGGAGTTGTTGTCACATCTGACCGCGGAGAAGAAAGATTTGACCGGGTGGTCGGTTGCGACGGCGCAGTGTCAAGGGTGCGCGCGGTCTGCACCAGCGAACAGCCGCGCTATCGTGCAGGTATACAATGTTTCCAGCAAGTGAAGGAAACGGGTGCTATCGCTGATGTATGGCCGACTCCCGGCGGTTTCTTCTGGAGAATACCGAAGGGCAATCAGCTTGAGTGGGGCTTGTTCGAGCGGCAGGAAAACGGGTGGAAGATGTGGAAAGCGTTCACGGCGGAGCACGGCTTGGGCAAGTTGCCCATCCAAGCGGCGGTCATCCCCGAAGGTGTCATCGTGACGGGTAGCAAAAATGTCGCGCTGTGCGGCGACGCCGCCGGCCTGACAAAACCTTGGAGCGGTGGAGGCATACTGTGGGGCATAACGTCCGCCAAGATGCTGCTAGAGAGCTGGCCACGTTTCGACAAGTATGAAAGCAGGATGCGGCGCCACTTCTCCTCAAAGATTGCGATCGGCAGGTTTGGCGCAAAGGCAGTGACATTCATGGGTTCTAGGGCGGCGTGGCTCATGCCGGTACAAATGAGCTTTGACAGCGACTGGCTGCTCTAGCCTTCGCGGCGGAGCTTCTTGATAAGCTTCAGGTCGCGCGGCGAGCTGATGTTGACCCAGTTGCCCGAGACGGGGTAACCGAGCAACCTTCCTTCGTGCGCCAGCTTCGGAAAGACGCGCTCCTGCAGGTTCCAGTTAACGCGGCCGTTCGGCACGAGCCCGAACAGGCCGGGCTCTGCACAGCCAATGAGCATGCTGCGCAGGTGGCTGCTTGGGCGACGCGGATGTTCCTCGTAGTTGGTGATGCGAGAGCCGTCCATCTCGACTACGGCAACAGGCCAGTTGAAGTTGGTTTTCTGGAAGACGGCCAGTGTTGCAGCGCTGTCGTGCTGGGCATGGAACTTTGCCAGCTCGCCGATATCAAAGTCGAACCAGTGGTCACAGGGCATGAAAAGGAACGTTGAGCTCAGGTAGGATTGCGCCAGTTGCAGCGTCTTTGCGGTGCCGAGTGCCGCGGTCTCCTCTATGTAGGAAATCTTGACGCCATGGCTAGAACCGTCGCCCAATTTCTGGAATATGGCCGATACAACAGGGTTTTGGCCGACTACAAGCACGTTTGTGAACCAGCGGCGGATTCGGTCAATGTTGTCCTCTATGAGAGTCTGACCACCCACGTCCAGCAGGGGCCGATACTGACCGGCCGTCACGAGCCGCTTGTGATTACCACCGGCAAGTATCACTGCGGTCCTGCGGTCCTTCAGAGAACGGCGCAGCAGCCACTCTATTGCTTGGGAAGTATTGCGTATTTGCAGGCCGTCGACCATGCTCTTGGCTTCGCGTAGCAGCTCCTTGTCAATCGTCAGGGAAACCTTGTTCTTCATTGAGCGGTGTATGAACGCAAGGTATATATCCCTATCGCATAAGGTAGGATAAAGGTAAGACATTTATAAGTGGGCTGTCTTTTCAGTTCGTGAAATTAGTCGTAGTCGGCTCGGGCTACGTCGGCCTGACCACGGGAATGTGCCTGTCGGATGCGTGGATACGCCGCACCGGGCGGCAACTCAAGCTGGTTTTCCTTGACGTTGTGAAGGAGAAGATAGATTCCATAAATGCCGGACGGTTGCCAATATTCGAGCAGGGACTGGGTGAGATATTTGCCGGCCTGAGGTCCAAGGGCGTCATAGAGGCCACGAGCGACTACAGGAATGCGGTGAGAGGTGCCGATTTCATCATACTGACCCTGCCTACACCCTCGCGCGTGGACGGGACCACAGATCTGAGTTACGTAGAGGGCGCAACCCGCACCATGGCAGCGGCGCTGAAGGAGACAAACACAAAGCCGGTACTCATCTATCGCAGTACCGTAATGCCAGGGACCACCGAGCGAATGCGCGAACTGATGAGAAAGGAGTTCGGGTTGGTTGCTGGGCGCGACTACTGGTTGTGCATGAACCCCGAGCACCTTTCAGAGGGAACCGCGGTGCGAGACTTCACCAAACCGGACAAGCTCATAATAGGGCAGAACGACCAGGAATCGGGGGAACGCCTGCTCAAGCTGTACGCAGAAGCGGGGATGCTGCCGACTGACGGGAAGACATTCAAGATGCCCCTGCGCGAGGCCGAGATGGAGAAGTACTTCTCAAACGCCTACCTTGCCACCAAGGTAAGTTTCTCGAACCAGATGGCAAACCTCTGTGATAAGTTCGATGTGAACTATGATACAGTCAGGGACGCCGCGTGTTCGGACAGCAGACTTGGGCCGAAGTTCACAGTGCCGGGCATCGGGTTCGGAGGTTCGTGCTTTACCAAGGACGTTAAGGCGCTCGTGAGCGGCGGGAACGGCGCTGGAGTGAGCACGGAGTTGCTGGAAAGCGTCCTCGCGGCCAACGACGCGCAGCCCACCAAGATGGCGGCACTTATTGACCGTTTGCACGCCGTGCGTGGAAAGAGGATCGGCGTGCTTGGTGTTACATTCAAAGGCGAGACCGACGACCTCAGGGCGACAATGGTGGCACCGTTGGTGGCCGAGCTACAGAGGCTTGGCGCGGAGGTCGCAATTGCCGACCCGTATGCAAAGAGCGAGGAAGTTACCAAACTGTTCGGCATTCCGCTACAGAACGAAGATGAACTGATAGCGCATGCAGACCTGTTAGTCATCGGTGCGGATCACAAACGGTACAAGGAGAGGACCTACAACAAACCCCTGTTCGATGCCAAACATTCGCTGCGCGGCGCGCGCAGCATAGGGGGCGTTGTCAATTGAAGGCAATAATTTTGGCTGCCGGTGACGGTACGCGGTTGCGGCCTCTTACATATACGACGGCCAAGCCGCTCATACACGTCGCTGGACGGCCGATGATAGAGTACGTGCTCGACAATCTTGCGACATGTCTCGACCTAACTGACGTTTACATAGCGGCACGGGCTTCCGAGCTGGCTGGGCAGGCAATCAAGCAATATTTCGAGAAGACGCAGGGCCGACCGTTCAACGTCCATGTTATCAATGTCCTGGGCCGCGAAACCGGAGGCGACCTGAAAGATACCGCTTACGAGGCGGGCATCGGCAGAGGAGAAACCTTCATTGTATGCTTCGGTGACAACATCACCAAGATAAACATGGAGGACATGTTGATGTACCACCATGCGCACAAGTCGATGGTGACGGTTGCGCTCTTCCCTGTGCCAGAAAATGACATAACACGGATGGGCATCGCGGACCTCGATGCCGGCGGTTACATACGGACCTTTGTGGAAAAACCAAAGACACTTGGGGAGGCACCATCAAACCTCGCTAATGCCGGTTACTACGTGATGCATGCTGACCTGTTGAACCTCATACCGTTCGGGCGGACCAAGACTGAATCGGTGCTGCTGCCTGAGCTTGCCAAGCGCGGGCAGGTGGCAGGCTACCGTTATGATCCGCCATTCTGGCTGGACGTCGGCACCATAGAAAGCCTGCTGACTGCAAATGCACTGCTGCTGAAGCGCGCGGGCATCGAGCCCAAGGAAATGGTCTCGCCGGAGGGGAAACGCTAATGAACATCAACGAGTTGGCCGTGAACCTGGAGAAGTTTAGGCCCCAACTTGCCGGGAGCAATGTACTTGTAACCGGCGGTGCGGGTTTTCTGGGAAGCTGGTTCTGTGATGTGCTGCACGTCATGGGTGCAAATACCGTATGCGTGGATAGCCTGGCTTCCGGCGATCGGTCAAACATATCGCATCTCATTGGCAAGAAAGATTTCACTTTCGTCAGCGCCGACCTGCTAGATTGGGAACCAGACCGCAAGTTCGATTACATAGTGCACATGGCAAGCATAGCCTCGCCACCATTGTACATGAAGCACCCGATTGCAACGCTGGACTGCAACATTCTCGGGACAAGGAAACTGCTTGAGTTGGCCAGGGAGCAGAAAGTCAAAGGCTTCCTTCTCATGAGCACCAGCGAGATCTATGGCAACCCTCCGGACGAACACGTGCCCACACCTGAGAGCTTTCATGGCGATGTCAATTCGTTCGGTCCACGGTCCATGTATGATGAAGGCAAGAGGGCGGCCGAGGCTTATTGTTATTCCTATTTTCGCGAGTACGGGGTGCCGGTCCGCGTGGCTAGGACGTTCAACACATACGGGCCGAGGCTCGATGCAAAGGAAGGTTCGCAATACGGCCGCGCGCTCGTGCGGTTCATCAACCAGGCGCTGACCGGCCAGCCGCTAACGGTCTACGGTGATGGCAGACAAACCAGGAGCTTCTGTTACATTTCCGACCAGATAGCCGGGCTGTTCCGGTTGCTGCTAACACCGGGAGTGGATGGCGAGGCTTTCAACATAGGGAACCCGCGGGAGCATACCATCACAGAGTTGGCGGAGCAGGTCGTAAGCATAACCGGCTCGCGCTCGCCGATAAAGATAGGAACACCACCGCATTATGACCTCAGGGATGACCCGCGCCGCAGGAACCCGGACATCAGCAAGGCCCGCAAACTGCTGGGGTGGGAGCCAACCGTGCCACTGGAGAGTGGCCTAAGGCTCATGGTGGATTGGATGAGGTCGCGGCCATGAGGGTACTCATTACCGGCGGCCTGGGGCTGATAGGCAGCGCGTGCTGCAACCACTTCGTGGACAAGGGCTGGGAAGTCGTAGTGGTGGACAACAACACGCGCCAGGCCATATTCGGGACGGACGCGAGCACGGCCGTGACCATGGGTGAGGAGGACGTGTTCGGCCGGAAGGACGTCGAAATAGTCGAATCGGACGTAAGGGACAAAGAGACGATGGCGGGAATAATCAAGCGCGTCGATGCCGTCGTCCACCTTGCGGCGCAGCCGTCCCATCCGCGCAGCTTGGAAATACCGATGGAGGACTTCCAGATCAATGCGTTCGGGACGCTACAGCTTCTGGAACTCACGAGGCAACTCAACCATGACATACCGTTCGCGTTCATGTCGAGCAACAAGGTGTACGGGGACTACCCGAACTATTTCAATTATAGGATAGTGGGCAGGCGTTACGAAAACACAGCCGTGGACAGTTTTGACGAGCAGTTGCCGATAGACAGGTGCGGGCACACGCCGTTCGGCGTTTCAAAAGTAGCGGCCGACCTTTACACGCAGGAATACGGCATCAATTATGGCATGAAGACCGCTACGTTCAGGGGCGGGTGCCTGACCGGCAAGAATTCGCGGGCGGTCGAGCTGCACGGTTACTTGCCATATATCGTAAAGTGCGCGCTGCTCGGGCAGCAGTACAACATATACGGCGGGGGATACCGCGTCAGGGACCAGATACACAGCTCGGACGTCGCCTCGGCGCTCTTCGAATTCGTTAGGAACCCGAAGTCGAACGCGCTCGGTCTTTACGGCCAGCCGTACAACATCGGCGGCGCGCGGCAAAACTCGATCTCGATATTCGAGACGATCGATGCGATAAAAGCAAAGACGGGAATAGATCTCAGGTGGGCAGAGGCGAAGGAAAGGGAATCGGATCACATCTGGTGGATATCCAACGTGTCCAAGCTCATGACGGACTATCCGAAGTGGAAGATAACAAAGAACCTAGATTACATTTTCAATGAGCTACTGCAATACTACATAACCAAACACAGGCTCGGCATAAAGCTGCAGAACAGCGGATACTTTTCAGCGCAGGCGGTAAAATGAAGATACTGATTACCGGGGGCGCAGGTTTCATAGGTAGCAGGACCGCAGTCGCGCTGTTGGACAGGGGCCACAAGGTGACCGTGCTGGACAACTTTGACGTCCAGTCGCATCCGACGGGTCCCAGGCAGCTCGATAAGAGGGCCGTCTTAGTGAACGGAGATGCAACTGACGGGCCATTGTTGGGCAAGCTCCTGGAGCAGACTGACGCGGTGCTGCATCTGGCCGGGGCGGTCGGTCTGGGCCAGTCGATGTACCAGCCCTGGCGGTTCATGTACATCAACAGTATGGGCGCAACCAACCTCTATCAAAGGCTCCTGGAGGGTCCGAAGCCCAGTAACGTCCGCAAGGTCGTGGTGGCGAGCAGCAAGGTAATCTATGGGGAAGGCAGCTATCGCTGCAAGACGCACGGCTTGGTATTCCCTCCGCTGCGCGGTCTTAATCAACTGGAAGCCAAGGACTGGGAGCTGCACTGCCCGGAGTGCGGCGAGCATACCGTTGCAGCGGCTACGCCAGAATGGAAGCCGCCTCAGACGCCCTCGGTGTACGCGCTGTCGAAGTATGACACGGAGCGGCTGGCGCTGATGTGCGGGGAATCCTTGAAAATACCTACCATCGCGCTGCGATACTTCACCGCTTTCGGGCCAGGCCAGAGCCTAAGCAACCCGTACACGGGTGTCTGCTCCATATTCATCAGCCGGGTCCGCAACGGCAGGCAACCGGTCATCTACGAGGATGGACGGCAGGTCAAGGACCTTACATACATCGATGACGTTGTGCAGGCAAACGTGCTGGCGCTGGAGAACGACGGGGCAACCGGGGCCTATAACATAGGCAGCGGCGTTCCGACTGCCATAGGTGACGTCGCAAAGCAGGTCTGCAAGCTGCTAGGCTCGGACATCGAACCGCTGTTCACAGGCGAGTACCGCCTTGGGGACACGCGCCACGATTATGCGGATATAACCAAGGCGAAACGCGAGCTAGGGTTCAGCCCGCGCTGGTCGTTCAGCGACGGTCTCAAGAAGCTCGTTGAATGGAGCCTGACACAGCCAGCCGAGGACAGGTTCGAGAAGGCTGAAGCGGAGAGGAAAGCGGCGTTGGGTGGATGATGTAAGCAGCGGACGCCGCTCGGGCCTGATTCGCTTTTAAAGTGCGCGGTGACATTCCGTTCTATGAAGTCACGGATACTGGCGATGGTGGTCGCACTCGGTCTGCTGGCGGCGCTGATAGTCGTGGCAGACCCGGGCAAGGTCGTCGACCTTCTGCTCAAGGTCGACCTGAAGTGGATCGCGTTAGGGCTGTGCCTTTGGCCGGTCGGCGTCGTGCTGCGGACAGAACGTTGGCGCTACCTGCTGCGAAAGGTCGGCGTGAACGTGCCGTTCATTGAAGCCGCAAAGATATACGTGGCGGGCTTGGCGATATCGAACATCACCCCGGCGAAGAGCGGCGACCCTCTGCGAAGCGTGCTGCTGAAAAAGGTGGCAGGTGACAGGGTCGGGACCACGTTGCCGGCACTTATCGTGGAGAGGGCCTTCGATATCGCTGCCATGGTGGTCATAGCCGGGATACCTCTTTTCACCGTGTTCGGCGTACGTATGCAGGGCCTCATGACATGGTTTGGTGCCGCCGTAGGGGTGTACGCCGCGGTCTTCGCCATAGCGGTGTACGTCCTGAGTTCCGAGGGTCGCACGCACACGGCAATCAACATGATATATCGCGGGTTGTCATGGTGGCCCCGTGTAAGAAAGCTCGAGCACAGGATGAGCGACTTTGCAGCAAGTCTGCACAGTTCGTTTAAGCTATACGGCAGCTGGAGCATAATGTGGCGGACTGCGGCGTTTTCACTGTGCATATGGACCTTTGAAGGGGCACTTTTCTGGCTGTCTTTCCAGGCGCTCGGCCTCGGGCAGGCTGCCCAGCTGCCAGTGGCAGTAATAGTGACAGTTTCGCTATCGACACTGATAGCGGTACTCACGTTCCTTCCGGGTGGCATAGGATCCAGCGAAGTGGTCGCGGTCGCGTTCTTGACCTCACTTTTTCCGCTGTCGGTGGCCGATGTCACAGCGGCGGCCCTGCTGAACCGTTTCATAGGCTTCTGGGTGTACATCGTGGTCGGGGCCGGCCTGCTAGCCACAATGCGCTACCGTTATTCTATCTGAGCCGTAAAAGTCCGGCCGCAGCTCCAGCCGCGAATGCAAGGTTGCGCATCAATGTTATGGGAACAGAGGCGAGTCCGGCAACAAACTCGCGGCGCGTGACAAAGGCGTAGAACGGTAAGTTTACTGCAATAGCGAGCAGCAGGCACGATACGCCAATCAGCGGTGACACAATGATGGCAGGAACTGCTGCAACTGTAAGCGCGGCCTGCGGGATGAGCAGCGGAGGCGTGTAGCTCTCGCCGCCGATCTTTGATGGATGCTTGCCGTAAAGGCGCACCCGCCAGTAGGCCCGCCAGAACTTCTGCCTGAGGTATGCATGAAACGATTCAGGGTGGCGGTGCGCAACAACGGCGTCCGGATTGAAGACCATGCGGTGCCCTGCTGCGGCTATGCGGAAGGAAAGGTCGGAATCCTCGCCCGAGGAGGTGGAGAAGCCGGTGTCGAAACCTCCGAAGTTCTCGAAAACGTCCTTCCTGTAGCCCGCATACGCGGTACCTATGAAATCTATTGAATCGAACTTGGCCATGCGCGCATGGCGGTGTGCGATCTCATAGCCCACGAACCTCGCTATCAGGTTGTTTGAGTTGAGCGTGCGATAGGTGCCCGAGACCCCTGCAACTCCAGGATTCGAGAACGGTTCGATCATGCGTTTTATCCAGTCGCTGTCAGGTATGCAGTCGGCATCGGTAAACAGGATAACGTCACCTTTCGCATGCGATGCACCAAGATTCCTGGCAGTGGCCGGCCCGGCATGCGGCTGAGGGATGAACCTAACGCCCTTGAATGTGGATACGACGTCCTTTGTGTTGTCAGTGGAGCCGTCATCAACGATGATTATCTCGTAGCCCTCTTTCGGATATTCCTGATCTAGCAGGGACCTTATGCAGCCGGCTATGACACCGGCAGAGTTGTATACAGGGATTATTACCGAAACAAACATGACATCACTCCTTCACGTCCGTCTGGCCGGACAGCTTCGATTTGACGATATGCTTCATCAGGACCTTGCCGCCCTTGATTATCCTTATCGCTTCTCCCGGGTCCGTGAGGGCCTGCTTGAAGACCTTGGAGAGGTAATTTTTGCCGGTGTAGAACTCGAGGCGCGCCTTGTTGCACCAGCGCAGCAGCTCATCGCTGCTTAGGCCCGGCCTGCTAATGGCAGTATTGTGAAGGCCGTCCGGTGTTATCCATCTGGACCAGTCTTCCGTCGTAAGATATCCCTTCTCCTTGGCCCAGCGGAACGCCTCTGTTCCCGGATAGACCATGAGCGGGTAGAACTGCGAAGTGTTCGGATTGAGTTCCTTGGCAAAATCTATGGTTGCCTGCATCGATTCCGGTGTGTCATCGGGAAGTCCAAGGATGAAGCAACCGTTCACGAACAGCCCCGCTTTCCTCGTATCCGCCATGAAATCAAGCTGCATCTGTCTGGTTGTTCCTTTCTTCACGCTGTTCAGGTTGTTTTGGGAGGAGCTCTCGAAGCCTACGCACATGAGCCTGCAGCCTGCGGACCTCATCAGTTCCATGGTTTCCAGCGAGGTGTTGACCCTAGCGTTGCAGGACCAATTCGTTTTCAATCCGCTGTCAAATATCGCCTTGCAGAGTTCCTTGGTTCTTGATTCGACCGCTGGGAACGTCTCGTCCTCGAACATCACCTCGTTCACAAACGGCAGCTCCTTCCGGATGAACGCGAGCTCCTCAAGCACGTTCTTCACGGAACGTGCGCGATAGGAGGCCTTCATCGGCGAGTTGCAGAAGGTGCAGTTGTAAGGGCAGCCGCGCGCCGTCAGTATTGAAACATAAGGCCATTTGATAGAAGCGTAGAAGTACTTCCGGATGAGCTTCTCGCCGAGGTGCCTCTTGTAGACCGAAGAAACGAAGGGAAGCTCGTCCAAGTTGGCTATGAACTTGCGCGGGGCGTTGTGGATAATCTTGCTTTTCGAGCGGAAGGACAGCCCTTCAACGGTGGCGAGGTCCTTGCCGCTTCTTATGGCCAGCGCGAGGTCCCTGGTCGTGTATTCGTATTCGCCCCTGCACACAGAATCTATTGTCGGCGAGAGTGCCATGGTCTCTTCGGTCAGTGCAGTGGGGTGCGTGCCAACCAGCGTTACGTGGGCTGAAGGCAATGCGGCCTTCAGTGCTTCGGCGACCTTCACATCATTGAAGATGCTGGGTGTGCTGGTATCGATTGCGATAAGCTGCGGATTGAACTCCCTAGCGATGGAAACGACATCTTCAGTATTCATCTCGGCGACCACGGCGTCCACGAGCTTTGCCTCTATTCCGGCCTTCTCTGCGGCGCCGGTCGCGTATGCGAGGAAGTATGGATAATACAGCGTGCCGCTCTTTGTGACGCAAGGCGAGCGGGATTGCCGGCTGTATTTGGGCAGGAACGGTGGGTTGAGGAACAGTGCACGCATCACTGAGGCCACGTGTGGAAGGCATAAAAAGGTTGTGAACGGAGCGGTTGTATGGTCGACGTATCGATAGTTGTTCCTGCGCACAACGAGGAAGGCAACCTACCAAAGCTGGTGCCGCGCCTGCGTGAACTGGCGGAAAAAGCGGGGGACGCCGAGATAATACTTGTAGATGACCACTCCACCGACCAGACCCCGCAGCAGGTCGATGATTACCAGAGGAAATTCGCCAACATCAGGGCAATACACCGCCGCGATGGCATACGGGGCATGGGCAACACGCTAAAGGAAGGGACCACGGCGGCACGCGGACAATTCGTAATATGGACGATGGCAGACCTCTCGGATGACTGGTCCAGCGTGCCACTGATGCTGGCCAAGCTCAGGAACGGAGCGGACATGGTCTTTGCCTCCCGTTACATGCCCGGAGGCAGCTCCGGGGACCTGCAGGCGTTCAAGCGGTTCGTCAGTTCTGGATTCACGTTCGCGAGCAGGCTTTTCTTCGGTGTTCCTGTGCATGACATAACCAACGCCTACAGGGGCTTCCGCAGGGAGGTCTATGAAAAGGTCAGGCCGGAAGCAGGGGACTTCGCAATCTCACCGGAGTTCGCACTAAAGGCGCAGCTGGCCGGATACAGGTTGGACGAGGTACCGACGACCTATGCCAAGCGCCAGAAAGGAGTCGCAAACTTCCGCATGTTCAAGATGGCCCGACGGTATTTCGGGATATTCCTCAAGGCGAACCTTGTCTGGCGTTTCACGGTACCTAGAGCCAAGTAGCGACGTCCCGCCTGATGAACTCGGTCAAACGCGACGACCCGGTCCCGATCTTGGGCGGCGGATGATGGATTGCCTGCCTCAGTGCGGGAAGGAGGTCGGCGATGTCGCGCACCACCAGGCAAAGCCCCCGTTTGGCCATGTAATCCGCAATCTCCAGCTGATGGTCATCGCAATGCTCGCCAAGCTTGGACATGCGCGGTACCATCACGAGCGGTTTCGAGTGGTCACGCGCCATTATGGCGTTCCCAAGGCCGGCATGGGAGACTATGACACTGCAGTTATCCAATATCCGTTCATACTCAGGTCCGTGCCAGAAGCGGGCCCAGCGGGTTATGTGGATGGGCTTATAGGGCGTAGCGCCTAGCTGCAGGACGACCTCTTCCTTCAGTTTTCCTTCCCCGACCAGGCGGTCAACAGCCTCTGCCAGCCGCGTGAAGGGGTGCGGATTGGCGCCCAAGCTGACGAATATCATACCAATGCTCCCTGATAGATGGCCCGTGGGAACCAGCGCAAGTGTTCCTCCCATTGCACGAAAAACCTGTCGGGATGGAGGCGGTAGATGATGCGGCCGGTGAGCGAAGGCTTGTGTATGCGGGCGAACGTCTCTATGTAGATTGTCCGTATGCCAAGAAGCCTGGCATAGGCAAAGGCGGGTATCACAAAGCTGGCGCCGGTCGAAATTATGACCTTGGGGCGCTCCTTCAACAGTATCCACAGGTCAATGAAGCAGTTCACTAGGAAGAGCAGCGGGTTGCGCTCGCTCTTAGGGACGAAATAGGTCTTCCGTCCCTCTATCTGCTGGGGAAGGTGGTCGCTGGCAAGGGTGACAAAGAACGATTCGCGGTCCGCAAGGCCGCGGTAAACCTCCTTGAGCTCGACCATATGGCCCCCATCCGAGCACATGAAACAGATTTTGCCTGGCACGTTGGTTGTCAACTGCGTGAAGGATATAAACCTTATTGAGCGGAGGAGTGTGGTATGGATCGCGCTGACATCCTGAAGACGTTGGTGAAAGGCAGGACGTTGGACATAGGCTGCAATGCAGGGGACATCCACAGCCTGCTGCCAAGTACGGAGCTGTACGGGGTGGACCTGATCATAGGAAACTACAGGAAAAACGTCGTCAAAGGGGATGCACAAGCGCTACCGTTCAAGCCTAACAGCTTTGATACCGTCGTGGCGGGGGAACTGATAGAACACCTGCCAGAACCCGAACATTTTGCGGCAGAATGCCTGCGAATACTGCGATCGGGCGGTCTGGCGGTCGTCAGCACGCCGAACAAAGATTCCCTGATTAATCGCCTGTTCGGGACATATTGGCACCGTGGCCATGACAGGAGCAGCCCACAGGTACACAAGAGCCTGTTCAACATCCCGGAGCTTGCCGGCCTTTTCACGCGGACCGGTTTCACAATAGACAGGATATTCTGCCTGCCCTACGATGACAGGAGGTCAGCCAAGCAGGCAGGATACAAGTGGAGAAAGATGCGGTCTGTCATTCATCGTGTGCTGCCACGTCACCTACAGGAAAACATGTTCGTGGTCGGGAGGAAGATGGTATGAAAGTAGCAATGGTACTGCGGAACTTCACCCGCCGCGGTTCTGCCCGCTATGCGACGGAGGTCAGCAGTTACATGGCAAAGCAGGGGCACGATGTGCACATCTTTTCAAACCAAAGTGACGCTATAGCCGGCCTCAAGCTTCACAAGCTCCCGGTACTGCCCGGCAACTTCTACCTCTCCGAGGCGTCGCTTATTGCTGCCGCCACGGCATTGGTGAGACGCGCCCGTTTCGATGTGGTCTACTCGCAGCCAGGTCGCTACTTCACACCGGACGTTGCTGGCGTGCACATACTTACGCGTCAATGGATGTCGTACGCACGTGAGCATGGAATGCCGATAGGAACCGGACAACGTGTACTTTCACGGATCGAGGCATGGAACTTACACCGCTGCAAGCGGGCCATCGCAATCTCGCAGAGAATAAAGGACGAACTAATCGAATGGTACGGCGTACCGGAAAGCAAGATTGCTGTCATCCATAACGGGGTCAACACGGAGGAGTTCAAGCCGAGAGGAGGCGAGGTCCGTGAACAGGTGCGCCGGCAATATGGCATCCCTGCCGATTGCAAGCTCCTGCTGTTCATCGGAAACCCGTTCTCGCGCAAGGGCTTAGGACATCTGATAGAGGCGATACCAAGACTTGACCGTAACGTGCACCTGCTGGTGTTCGGCCGGGACGATGCCACTCCTTACATGCGCCGCTGCCGTGAGCTTGCCATACATGACAGGGTCAAGTTCGTTACCGGTAGCCTGATAGATGATATAGCGGGTCTGTACGCGGCCGCGGATGCGTTCGTCTTCCCGACGCTCTACGAGCCCTTCGGTCTTGTCATAACCGAGGCGATGGCCTCGGGTTTGCCTGTAGTGACAAGTGCGCGGGCCGGTGCCGCCGAGCTAATAGAGGACGGGCGAGATGGCCTGTTGTTAAAGGACCCAACCAACCCTAACGAGATTGCAGAACGGCTTTCGGTCCTCATGGGCAGCGACCGCCTTATGCGGAGCATGGGCAGGGAGGCGAGGAAGAAGGCGAAACAACATTCGTGGGACAAGGCCGCTGCAAGATGGTTGAAGGTGTTCGAGGAGGCGGCAAGAGCATGACGGTACTCGTCACCGGTGCAGCGGGTTTCATCGGAGGTCATCTAGCGGAGAGACTGGTGGCAGATGGATACAAGGTGAGGTGCCTTGTCAAGCCGGACAGCGACAAGAAGCGGCTGGAACAGATGGGTGCCGAAGTCGTAGTTGGCGACCTGCGCGAGCCAGTCTCGCTGAGACGCGCGGTGAAAGGCATGGAAAAGGTCTATCACCTGGCTGCCCTTGCACGGCTCTATGCATGGCTGAAACCGGAAGACTACACGGTGATTAATTCTACGGGAACGCGAAACCTACTGGAAGCGGCCCATCTGGCAGGCGTCAAGAGGTTCGTGCACGTCAGCACGTTCGATGCGGTCGGGCCGTCGAGGGACGGCAAGCCGGTAACAGAGGAAATGCCGTGCCAGCCGGTCAACGATTATGGCCGCAGCAAGCTGGAGGGCGAACGTGCCGTAAGGGAGTACAATGCCAAAGGACTGCCTTGCGTGATAGTGCGCCCGCCGGCGGTCTACGGACCGCGCAGCACACTGCATTGCGCAAGGTTGTTCCGTCCGGTCAGCAAGGGATGGTACCCGCTCTTTGGCGATGGCAGCACCCTCATGGAGTTGAACTATGTCGGCAACCAGGTAGGAGGCATCATGCTGGCCGGGGAGAAGGACAGGGCAGTCGGCAACACCTACTTCATATCGGACGCGCGTTCCTACACTATAAACGAGGTCCTTCATGCGGTGTCCAAGGCGGTAGGCAGGGAAGATCTGCGGATAGTAAGAATACCGGCGACCGCCGGTCTGGTCATGGGTGCGGCGGTCGAAGCAGTAGGCAAAGTGGTACCCATCTGGCCGTTCCGCGTGCCGGAGACAGGACGCCCCGCGTTCTCGCGCAACACCGTGCGGTGGACTACCAACAGTACATGGTTCTGCAGTTGCGAGAAGGCCAAGCGCGAGCTGGGCTACAGGCCGCCATATTCGCTCGAGGAAGGCACCAAGCTGACGGCGGCGTGGTTGCGGGAAAATGGACATCTGGGGACCTAGATGCGTAAAGATGACAAGGCGTTCGTTGCGTTGCTGGTAGCGTTCATCATCGTTTCGGCGTATATGGCTGCGTCGACATCGCTCATCTCCGATGAAGGCACACACATGCTGCTGGCGGCGATGTACAAGGACATCGTCGGTCATGCCGTGCAGAGCGGGGACTTTTCTTTCAGTTCGGCGTACAAGCTCGGCATCGGTTGGCTTGCCCACTACCCGAAACTGCAGATAGCATATCCGCCCGTATACCATCTGACCACAGCGGCCGTGTTCACGGTGACAGGACTGAGCGAGGCAGCCGGCCGTGCAATAGCAATCCTGTATGCAGCTGGTGCCGTTACAATCCTTTACCTGCTGGTCTGTCGGCATTTCGGCCCGCGGACAGCACTGCTTGCGACATTCCTATTTGCATTCTCTACATTTACTCTGTTCTATGCTAGCCGGGCAATGCAGGACTCTGCAATGCTCTTCTGGTTGCTGGCATCGGTGGCGGTATTTGAGAAAGCAGTGCGGGACGGTGGAGTCAGACGAGCGGCAATGACGGGAGTGGTGACCGCGCTTGCCGCGCTAAGCAAGCAGCTTGCGGGGATAGTCGTCCTGCCCTACATCGGCTGGCTTCTCAAGGAGCGGAGATGGAAGGAGTCGGCGGCCTTGGCGGGCGGCTTTGCTCTGCTGATGGTGCCGTACCTGCTTGTGTTGAATGCGGTCGGTGGCTTCGAGATAAACAAACTGGTGGCAGTAGATTATGCCGCCCAACAGGGCGAACCGACAAGCCTCTTTGATCCAGCCTTCTGGACGTGGTACCTTGTAAAGCCGCTTGCGTGGTCGCCGCTGATGCCGCTGTTCATCGTCGGATTGGGTATCTATGCCTGGCAGAAACGGCCGCAGTGGAAGTATCTTCTGGGCGGCTTCCTCATGTTCTTCTTCCTCATCACGCTAATACCGAACAAGGAGTCGCGATTCATGCAACTTGCGCTGCTGCCGGCGTACGTCGCAACATCAAGTTTGCTCTCCAAGGTCAGCAGGTGGCGACTTATACTTCCGGCAGGTCTTGTCGCGGCATACTTGCTCACGTCATATCTTTTTATGGCGCCTACAGTTGTCAGCTATCCGGCTGCCGATGTTGCCAGGTTGGCCCTCGCGCAGGGCGGGAACATAGCGGTGCTGAGCGATGCCGACCCTCTGTTCTCTTCAGTTGTGATGTGGGAGGTTGCAAAGCTAGATGCCAACAGGAGCGTCGCGGTGTACAGGGGATGCACGTTCGACGGCCTTACAGAAGAACAGGCAGCGGAACGCCTCAAGGAAGCGGGAATAGGCAGTGCCATCTATGCGAGGTGGGGTGGACCCGGCCAGCTTGAGATTGTGCACAACAAGCTGGACCTCGTTGGCAGCCTGGAGGCAGGCGGCAAAGTTGCCGACGTCTACAAGGTGAAGTCACCATCAATGGCATCCTTGCAGGTGTGCAATTACGTCTGCCTGACCGGACAGAAAGTCTGTACAGGCTAAATCAGATTGAATATGACGTATTTGGCGTGAGAGCCGTTCTCAAGTTCGTGGCCGCGCTTCCTGCATACTTGCGTCTTCTCGTCGAACCATTGGAGTGACTGGCATTGTAGTTTTCCAGGCATTAGTATCACTTAGTGGACAAAAGCTTAAATGGGTTTCGGACGACCTTCTTGGAAAGGAACTTCAATAATGCCGGTATGCCCTTCTTGCTTTCAAGATAAGATGTGAGCAGCATCTGATACATGCGCAATCGCAGAAGGGATTTCTCGCCAGTATAGTAGGGTGCAAACGCATCCTGAAGCCAGTACGCATCGTCAACTATACCTCGCTGTTTGGCAATCTGGTAAAGCTCGGTATTCGGATATACGCGTGCCAATGCCGTCATCGTAAAGGTGAACGGGACATCCTTGAGGAACTTTATGGTCTCAAATATGGTCTGGCATGACTCGCCCGGATTGCCGACCATTAAGAAAAGGCCGCATCTCAACCTGGCTTCCCTGGTCATGACTAAAGCCGATCGTGCCTGTTCGAGTTCGATGTTCTTGCCGACCTGCTTGAGTATCTTGTCGCTGCCCGATTCCAAGCCGTACAATATCAGGCTGCAACCAGCTTTCTTCATAACGGCGAGCATCTCAGCATTCACGTGGTTGACGCGTGTCTCGCATACCCAATCCACGTCAAGTTTCCGTTTGATTATCTCTTCGCAAAGCTCCTGCGTACGTTTTTGGTTCACCGTGAACGTATCATCAAGAAAAGTTATGAACTTCGCACCTTTGCTTACTAGGACTTCCATTTCGTCGATGATATTTCTAACGCTCCGCTGCCGCCAGAACCTGCCCCAGAACGCTGAAGTGGAACAGAACTGGCAAGCATTGGTGCATCCCCGGCTAGTTATCATTGTGTGGTTGATTATCGGACCGCCGTATTTTTTGGTATAATAACCATCCTGGTCGTAACCTGGGATATTTATGTAGTCGTTGAAATCGAACGAAGAAATGTCCGGGAACTGTATCGAATCCAAGTCGGTTATCGGTTCCCTCCTTCCGGTCTTAATGATTCGTTGGTCTTTCTCGAATGCGAGACCCTTGATCTGCGTAGGGTCACCGTTTTCCTTGAGGCATTTCACCAGTTCAACAATTGTCCGTTCTCCCTCACCTATGACCACGAAATCAATCGGAAAATTAGAAAGCATCTGCTCGTACATGAATGATGCGTGCGGACCACCGGCGATGACCGTGATGGCCGGATTGATTTCTTTCGTCAGTTTGATGACTTCAAACGCCCCTTTCCTGCTGTCGGTGAAGCACGAAATTCCAACAATATCCGGTTCTTCCTTCCTTATCACATCATCGATCATGCGGAGCGTGTAACCACTCATATCTACAGCCTTCGACTCGAAACCTTCTTTCTTCAGGGCAGCGGAAAGGTATGCTATCCCTAATGGCGGCTGTGGCGCCCTGATGGTGAAAAGGGAGTTCTCATACAGCGGCGGGAAGATGAGAAGTGTTTTCATTTCTTCGCCTCATGTTCAATGATTGCCATGTTTATTCCTTCTTGGATTTCACACACAACGTGCGTGGGTTATATGCCACGCTGTCCGCAGGGATGTCCTTGTCAATGAACGAGCCGGCCCCTATCGGCGTGTTCCTGCCTATCCTTATCGGCCCTACTATAACTGAGTTGGCCCCTATCCGTACGTTGTCCTCAATGACGGGGTAGATGTTTTCACCTATCATGTCCTTGCCACCTATCGTGGTATTCTGGTAGATGTGGACGTTCTCGCCGAGCTTCACCCCAAGGCCGATGACGATGCCGAGTCCTCGGTGCTCCAAGCATGTTGAAGCGGGGAGCTTCGTGTTGATGTTGCAGCCGTTGACCAAGTGGTTAAAGAAGCGGATAAACCTGTTCTGGAACCGCGACAGGAAAACCGGATTCAAGAGCATTATCATTCCTTACCCTCCGTGGGCTCCCTTTCTTGATATTGATCATCATTTTTAATTGCCAGATTTATGGTGCCGCCGGCCAACGAGACAAAGGGTATCCGACCTTGCGAGCGTTGCTTGACAGCGAATCCTGCATCCTCAAGTGCGCGCCTTATTTCCACATTGGTGAAAACGTGCTGGTGCTCGCCGGTGTCGAAGCCGCATAACCGCCTGTATTTCACCGTGTCACCCTTTAGCTTTGCCAATCTTATCTTCCAATAGTCCATGTTCGGTGTCGTCAGGAACAGTCTGCCACCCTCCCTTAGTATGCGATTACACTCATGGAGGAAGGTTTCATGGTCATTCAGGTGTTCTATCAGTTCGATGGCTACCACCGTGTCGAAGCTTCCGTCGCTCCAGGGCAAGGGGCTGTTGCAGTCCACCTTCTTGATGCTCAAGCCAGCATCAGGAACAATGTCCGTCCTTATGCCGTCGAAAAGCGGGGTCTTCCCGCAACCGAGCTCGACTATCCGGCCGCGGCAGAACGACCTTGCAAGCGCTTCCACATTGCCGTATCCGGCCATCCCGTGCTTTTGGGCCAATTTCTGGTAATCCTCATTGCTGTAATCGAACAAAGGAACATACCTGTTTTATTCAAGTTTCATGATTTCGGCAAGCTTTTATACCTTCTGGAGGTCTGATGCAACAAAGTACCTGAGCTTCATAGAAGTTTAAAAGAGGAGCGGATATCAGTTGCTCGTGAACACTGAACTTGAGAAAGGCCTAACGACAGTTGCCAAAGGAGCGGGCATAATGGCGGTAGGAATGGCGTTTGGTCAAGGCGTAGGTTTCGTTACGCGGGTAGTGGCGGCCAGGTACCTTGGACCAGCGGATTTTGGTGTGCTTGCAATGGCGCTAAGCTTATTCGGGATAATCAGCATAGTTGCCGTCGGGGGCCTGCAAGGCGGAACCTATACTTTCGTATCGCTTTTCAACGGTCGGAAGGACTACCCCAAGATAAAAGGCACGCTCATCGCGGCGCTGGCGATGGCCGTCGTTTTTGGCAGCATAGTCGCTGCAGTGCTGTGGAGCATGAACAGCAGGCTAACCGGGTTCTTTCAAATGCCGTTGTTGGCAGCGGTCATGATACCTCTCATCCTTGCGCTGCCCGCGGCATCGGTCGCTACCGTCTGTGGCTCTGCCGCGGTAGGTTTCAAGGCGATAAAGTACAAGGTGGCGGCAGAATACCTGGTCAAACCTGGAGTGCGCCTTGCTATACTTGTGTCGGCCCTTTACACAGGCTTCGGGCTAATCGGGGCGGCTTGGGCCTATGCCTTGGGTTTCTGGGCATCTGCGGTCGTCGCACTGTATTGGCTCCAAAGGCGGGTGTTCAATATGTTCAACCCAGACGTCCGAGCCGAGCAGGTTTCCAGAGAGCTGTTCGGTTACTCCTGGCCTTTGATATTCTTCGCGTTGCTCTGGTCAACGGTGGGGGAGGTTGGTACACTTATGCTGGGGTTCTTACGGTCTGCGACTGAGACCGGTCTGTATACAGCGGCGCTCAATGCCGCGCAACTAATCATAATCGTGCCGACCGCGCTGGTGGCATTGCTGATGCCGGTTCTAGTTGACAACCTGTCCAACGGACGCAGGACTGAAGCTAGGCTGATATACCAGATTACTACAAAGTGGATATTGCTCGTGGTAACCCCTTTGGTCGGGTTGTTGATACTGGCCCCAGAGACCGTCCTTTCGAAGATATTCGGAGCGGAGTACACAACTGCGGCATCGGTGGTAACCATAATGGCGGCAGGTTACCTCGCATACAGCGTGCTCTATGCGCCAGCTTGCGAAATGCTCGCATTGCACAAACGCAGCAAGACCTTGTTAATCGTAGCAGCAATAGCAACCATCACCAACCTGCTGCTGGGTGCGGTCCTCATACCTTTCTATGGTATACTGGGGGCGGTCTTGGCTACAGCAGGAGCCTTCGCGATAAGCAGCGGGTTAGTCACAATTTTCGCTTGGAAAGTATCAGGTATGCACCAGTTCAGGGGAAGCCTGCTGAAGGTTGCAGTGGCCGGTCTCGTACCTTTGCTGGCGCTGTCGGTCTTGACACCCGTATATGGCCTCGATCATCTGCTGACGGTGGCAATCTTCATGGCGTCCTATCTGGCGCTGTTGGTGTTGTTCAGGACGATTGAAGTGGAAGATGTCCTGATTGTAAACAAAGTAGCGAGCAAAGTTGGTATTCATCTGCCTCGTCCAAGAGGTTTTTAACCTTAACCATGGGACTAAAGTTATGAAATTTTTAGTTACCGGATGCGCGGGATTCATAGGAAGTCACCTGACCGAAAGGTTGCTGGCTGAGGGGCACGAGGTCATAGGAGTCGATAACTTCGAGCCCTACTATCCGTTCGAGTTCAAGTGGCGCAACCTGCAGGACGCCCTCAAGAGCCCGTGCTTTACCTTTGAAAGCATGGATCTGCGCAACAGCAGACTGCTTGACGAGCTGTTTACGAAAAACAAGGTTGATACCATCGTACACCTCGCAGCCAAGGCCGGAGTGCGCCCTTCGATAGAGCATCCGCTTGAGTATGAGGAGTCCAACGTGGTCTGCACAATAAACATGCTGGAAGCGGCGGTCAAGCACGACGTTAACAAACTAATCTTCGGTTCATCTTCCTCTGTATACGGGCACACCAGCAAGGTGCCGTTCAGCGAGGATGACACTGCGGACCGGCCGCTTTCACCTTACGGAGCTTCAAAGCGGGCATGCGAGATATTCTGTTATACCTACGGGCAACTGTACGGCCTGCCGATAACCTGCCTGAGGTTCTTTTCAGTTTACGGGCCGCGGCAGAGACCGGACATGGCCATATACAAGTTCACACGGCTTATCGACAACGGCCAGGAGATCACAGTCTATGGCGACGGTAACACCAAGCGCGACTATACATATGTCGATGACATCGTTGCAGGAATATTGGCCGCTACTAGGTACCAGACGAAGTATGACATCTTCAACCTTGGAAACCACGATACAGTGGAACTCCGGCGGGTGATAGCCCTGCTGGAGGAGCAGCTGGGCAAGAAGGCCGCAACCCGCCACATGCCGATGCAGAAAGGTGAAGCGGACATAACCTATGCGGACGTCTCGAAAGCCAAGAGATTGCTAGGCTGGAGCCCATCAGTGCCGATAGAGGCGGGCCTGAAGCGGTTCGTGGAGTGGTATCTGACCAGCACGCGGACCAGGTGATGACGTGAAGGTCTGCATGGTAATTCCTGAATTTGTACCTTCCATGGGAAAGCCTCCGCTCTACATAGCGAAGAGGCTAATAAAAAATGGACATGAGGTAACGATACTAACATCTGATATGGATTTGGCGGATAGGAAGATTAGATATGAGGTAGAAGAACTCGACGGGTCCAAAACAATACGCATGCGTGGGTTTACCTTCGGCAAAGTCAATAATAAAAAAATAATCATTCCGAAGATTTTTTTTGAATTTCTTTCTATCATCTTTAGAAGAAAAGCGGATGTTGTATATGCTGATGGGCTGGGAAACCCATCTTGTTTTTTTGCAGCGTTAATAAGCAAGATTGGAGGCGTACCCATTGTATTACGAGCAGATTGGGGTGGCGCACCAATAATCGAAAAGGGATTAAAAGGTCTTTATGATAGATGCGTAAAACTTCCTACCCTAAGATGGTCTGATAAGATACTTGTTTTTTCTAAAAGACAAAAAGAAATGATGATAAACTATAGGATAGACGACAAAAAAATAGAGGTCGTGCCAAATGGCGTGGACTGTGATACGTTCTTTTTTGCAAGAAAAAGCGATTACCTTCATAAACGGCTTAATCTCGAAGAAAATATCAAAATAATTGCGACTGTGTGCAGATTAACACCAGGAAAGAATCCGGAGTTTGCCATAAGAACGCTAGCGAATGTAATCAAATCTTATAGTGATGTCGTGCTGGTCATAGTGGGTTATAAAGGAAACCTAGAATATTATGACCACCTAACAAGCACGATAAAGGAACTGGGACTTGAGAACAAGGCCTTTTTTCTCCTTGAGATAAATCACGAGGATATGCCACAAATCTATTCTTCGGCCGATATATTTTTCCTGACATCAAGACCGATAGAAGGTATGAATCTTTCAAGTATAGAGGCCATGTGCGCCGGTCTGCCAATAATCACCACAGAGGTCAGCGTCACGCCTGAAATCGTGGAGGAAGCAAAATGCGGGTATGTCATCAAAAGTGAAGATGATGCAGCTGAGAAAATAATGTGTCTACTTACACATGAAGAAGAAAGAAAAAAACTTGGCGAGAACGGCCGGGCATATGTAAAAAGTAATCTCTCTTGGGAAGTTCTGACGCCAAAAGTAGAAGAACTGATGCTAAATCTATTTTCTTCCAGAAAAAGTGAAATTTAGTTTCTGTACGAGAAACGCATCTACTGCCTTTCAAAAACAATTATCTTTCCTGAAAAGATATCTGTGTTCTTTAGTAATGGAGACAATATAATATCTATCGGGAACTCGAAAAGGATTTTAAGATAATGTTTTAACGAAGTCTTGCCATATGTTTTTATGGAACCAGCCGCTTCAGCTTTAGATCGCCTTACGAAAAAATTAAAAATCTTGTGGGCTGCTTCTGAGTTGACGTTCGATATGGATTTTAAGTTGAATCCTAAGGAAGACATTATCGAAGATATTTCTCGGATATCCTGCTGTATGAATTCGTCCATCAATATTATTTTTCCGTTCTGTTTTAAGGAATGTTCAACTTCAATCATCACCGCGTGGAGCCGCTCGTGGTTTCCATGTGGTATCACATTAAGCAGTAGCGCCGCATCAAAGAGATTAGTATCTGCCGCGATGTCGTACATATCTATCACGGCGAATCGTCTTCCTAATTTTTCTCGGTCAATCATTTTTATCAATTCACGACTGGAATCGAAACTGAATATATCGGTATATCCGAGCTTGAGCAGGCGGCGCGTCCAGCGTCCGTTTCCGCAGCCGACCTCTAATATTTTAGCATCCTTTGCGAGCTCATTAACGAATACAGGAAGAAGCTTATGCCTTTCTATAAAATCCCTGTATTTGGCGATAGGCTTGGATGTCATCATCACGGCTTGATGGCCGATTTTTCCAATTGCCCACGTATTCCAGCCGGTCATTTTTCTTACTCCTTTTTAATTATCATAACAGTATACATTGATTGATTTTTCCAAAGTTTTGGAATAGTATATTCGAATAGTTTTATCAAGTTTACAAGGATCATCATCACGACATGTTCGATTATTTTATTTCTTTTACTATTGTTATTGTATAGTTCAAACAATTTTTTATCCCTATCGAACGCATTTCCTTCGATTTTCCAACCTTTTCTTGTAACAAAATGACAAATGATTTTGAAAGGTAAAGTTACAGCCACTTTTCTGAGTAGAGGCAAATCAGTTCCACACCAGTATTCTATTCGGCCACCTGAGCGTTTAATTATTTTGAACCATTCTTCTCGCGGCATAGAGATAACGTCAGGTTCGCGTTTTCTTATTTTACTCGTGTCTTCAAGCAAAATTATATAACCATTCTTTTTTGTAACTCGAAATAGCTCTTTAAATGCCAAAATAAGATTCATTTTATCTGTAATGTGTTGGAGGCACGTTACGCTAAAAGCGTAGTCAAATGTCCCATCAACAAATTTAAGATTTCTTGCGTCCATGACGCTAAAATTTATTTTAGTTATCTTTTCTTTTTGGGCCGTCGTTTTTGCAAAAGCAATATTTTCTTTGCTGGTATCTATTCCGTAGACTTTGTTACAAAATTTAGCAAATCTGAATGTAAACCTTCCTATACCACACCCAATATCTAAAACTTTGTCACTCGGTTTAAGTTTTGATATATAAGGTCTAAGATAATGGGCATGCAAATTATCCGTATAAATGTTCCAAATAGGTCTATCCGGGCACCAAATTTTACTCAATGGATCCTGACCTAGGTGAGATTTTTCTGCCCAAAATTTTATCACTTCTTCTACAGAAAGTTTCGAAGTCTGATTTCTCAATTTTCTCCCCTGTTAAGTATATTATCTAATTGTTCTTTATAATATTTTATTTCATTTTTATTCATATTATGAGAAATCGGTAACGTTATAATTCGGTCGTGTAAATGCAAATAATTTTTACAGTTTTTTGTTACCAAATTATATAGTGGATGTAAATCAAACCTCTGTTGGTATAGCCCACCGTTTTCTGTAGTTAAATGCGTGGCATAAATATTTCTTTCTCTTAATCTTTTAATTACGTCAATGCAGTTCTTATCGGTTTCGAGCATAAATTTTGTGAATACCCGTTTAGAATTCTTTGTATCTTTTTGAAGCTTTATTCCAGCAAGGTTGCTAAACTCTTCAGTCAATAAAAGACCGTTTTGTATATAATGTTCCAGAATGTTGTGAAAGTTTCGCAATCTAAACATGGCTATAGATGATAATAATTTGCTCGGTTTGAATAAAAATGTTTCAAAATCGCTGCGATAGTTATCGTATTTTAGTGGCCTTAAATTTTTAAGGATTTTGAAGGGCAGCCTTTCAAAATCTCTTCCTAATATCGATATTGGCACGCATGATAGAAATTTGTTTTGATAATTTTTAATGTTTGAAATGACATTTTTCTCTTTGCTAGTGATCATACCCCCTCTAATACCAAAAGGGGGTTTTGAAAAACTGAAGCAAGATATGTCACCGAAAGTGCCTACATTTTTTCCTTCGTATTCCGCTCCGAACGCTTGTGCACAATCTTCGATTAATAGTAACTTATGATCTTCACATATTTCTTTTATCGCTTTCATTTCACACGGATTACCGGCAAGATGAATAACTTGCACGGCTTTGGTGTTTTTAGATATGGTTTCGTTTATAGCATCTGGGAGAATATTATAGGTTTCTGGATCTATATCAGCAAACTTCGGTTTCAATCCGCAATAGAGAATAGGAAAAATTGCAGCAGAACAAGTTAATGGCGTTGTTATTATTTCTCCTTTTTTCATCCTTAGGGATTTGTACACTAAATATAGGGCAGATCTGCCGGAGTAAGTAAAACAACAATAAGGTCTTATGTATTTGGTGAATTCATTTTCGACATCATCTTTTGAATATTCTAAATAATTTTTCATAATCAAAAAATAAGTGAGCAGTTTCGCTGGGATGGTATCATTGCTCATTTTTTACACCTTCCAATAATAACATATAATCCAGCAAAATTCTTTAATGCAATCTTTGAATATTTGGAATGTTCCAATCTTAAAGCAAGATTTAAAATACCGTTACGGATGGGGATAGGTAATCTTTTTACGATACATCCCAGGCGGAACGCTGGAATGATTCCGATGCCATATTCTTCAATGATGTCAAAATGTTTCTTGACGTCGTTCTTTATTGAATTTAATGAAAAATAATGTTGTGTAGGTCCTTCTTTTAACAAGAGCCTGACGGGGAGGCTCCTATACCAAAATACTAATACCATTATACCGCTTTTTTTCAGAACTCGATTGTATTCTCTTAATACGTTTGTTGTTTCATTTTGAGGAATGTGGTCCAAAGTGGAAAGGTCTAAAAGTATATCGAAAGAGTTGCTTTTCAGGGGTATCGTCCGTATATCCCCCTGTGCGATATGAATATTTTTTATTCTTGACTTTGCGCAGTGGCATACAATAGGTGAAATATCCAACCCGTAAAGATTGATATTTTTATAATTGTTGTATAAACCTAAAACATCTCTCTGGTAATCAATACCTTCGTTCCATAAATCGGTTTTTAATAAATTAATTTTATCCGAACAAACGTGATTTATTCCAATTTCTGTAACTTTTCTATATGATTTATTCATATAATATGAAAACCAATCAAGGGGGGTCGCACTTAGTGTTTTTTGAGCTTCCCTATTCCAGATTTCAATATCTTTGTTTTCCATAATGCTACATCCTGGTGCAGATACCACGGTAGATTCGTTGTTTCAACGATGACACGTGTTTGCTAATGCGTTAATGCTTAAAAGGCTTCTGTCTGTAGAGGAAGCATGGATTTGCCGAAATGCTCCGTGATCGTGCTGAACTGGAACGGAAAAGAACATTTGGATGAATGCTTCAGTTCGGTCCTTGCGTGCAACTATCCTCAGGAGAAGCTTGAGGTCATAATGGTGGACAACGCGTCCACTGACGGCTCGGTGGAGTTCGTCAAGGCAAACTTTCCAGCGGTTAGGGTGCTGGCGCTGGACAAGAACTACGGTTTCTCGGTGGGCAACAACAGAGGCGTGGAGATATCGACCGGGGATTACGTCCTGATACTTAACAACGACCTGAAGGTCGACAAGGACTGGTTGGTGGAGCTCATGAAAGTGATGCTGGCAGATGAGAGCATCGCGGTCTGCGGTTCAAAGGTGATGGACTACCGGAACCCAAAGATGATACAGTACGCCGGCGCCTATCTGGACATAACCGGCGCACCTTATCATGTCGGGTCAGGCGAAACCGACAGGGGGCAGTACGACCAGGTCAAGGAAGTGTTCTATGCGCTGGACTGCTCGGCCCTGTACAGGAGGTCGGCAATATCAAAACTGAAGTATTTCTACGACCCGACATTCTTCTTCAATTGCGAGGAGACGGACCTCTGCTGGAGGCTGAAGTATCTCGGGTACAAGGTGCTGTACGTACCGAAGTCCGTGGTGTTCCACAAGGGCGGTGCCTCTTCCTCCAAGGCAGCGACACTCATGACCTACTATCTGTACAGGAACAAGATATGGATGTTCAAGAAAAACCTGAGGCCGCCACTCCGGCAGATATTGCTTTCTCTAGTCATGGCAAGGACGTTCGCGGTAATACTTTACAGGATGCTCCTTGGCCAGTGGAAGTTCGGTTTCAAGGTGCTGAAGCATGCCTTTGACAAGGTCGAGCCGGGTGTGGACATGTCAAAGATATCGTTCCGCCAGCAGCTGGTGTACCTCTCGCCGCCGCTCCTCGGGAAGTACCTGCAGTACCTGACAAAGGTTGACACGTACGAGAGAAGGGCGGATCAGATCGCGAGGTCCGAGTTCTCGCCGGCCACGAACCGGTAGGTTGAAGGTGTGCAGCTCTCCTTCTGAGCTATCTTTGAGTTCGCCCCGATAAGGCTGTTGGTTATCCTTTTCCCGCAACTTATCCTGCAGTTCTTGAGTATCACCACGTTCTCCATCTCTCCGCCAAGTACCTCGGTACCGTCGCCTATTGAGGAGTAAGGCCCGATGAAGGCCCCCTTGTCGATGGTGCAGTTGTTGCCGATGATCACGGGGCCCTGTATATTGCAACCGGTCCTTATCACAGAGTTCTCACCTACGCTGACCTTGCCACGGACTGTGGCGCCCTCTTCGATGCGGCCCTTCATCTCGGGCTTAAGGTCGTCGAGAACCATCTGGTTCGCTTCGAGGATGTCCTCGGGTTTGCCAGTGTCCTTCCACCAGCCTTCGACCATGTCGTACTCGATGCGCTGGCCGTTTTCAAGCATCCATTGCATCGCGTCCGTTATCTCGAGCTCGTTGCGCCAGGACGGCTTGATCTTGTCTATCGCCTCGAAGATCCGCGGCGTGAAGCCGTAGATGCCGACTATGGAAAGGTTGGTCGGCGGGTTCTTGGGTTTCTCCATGAGCTTGATGGTGACCTTCTTCTGTTCGTCCACCAGGGCCAGGCCGTAACGTTCTGGATCCTTTACGCGGGTCAGTAGCAGCTTAGCAGAAGCGGTGGATGTCCGGAAGGAGTCGACGAACTTCTTGCTGCCACCGATGAGAAGGTTGTCGCCAAGGTACATGATGAACCTCTCATCCCCAAGGAAACCCTTGGCCATCTTCACAGCATGGGCAAGGCCGGAAGGCGCCGGCTGCTCTATGTATGTTATCTTCACGCCCCAGCGCGAGCCGTCGCCGACTGTGTCCTTGACGTGCTTGATCCTCTCGGGGGTGTGGCCGATGATGATGCCGATATCGGTTATGCCGGAATCCCGCAGGTCCTCGATGCAATAGAACAGTATGGGCTTGTTGGCAATCGGAATCAGCTGCTTTGCCTGGGTGTGCGTTATCGGCCAAAGCCTGGTCCCATGCCCGCCCGAAAGTATCAAACCCTTCATGTGGCTCGCCGACTGTAATGCATGAAGTTATTTAAACGCCTTTATCGACGTGAAGTCTAGATTCCCGGTACCCGTGCGGTTTAAATCGGTTCAGGTAGTTCGATACCTATGATACAGCTATTCAAGCCGTCGATAGGAAAGGAGGAAGCTGAGGCGGTCGGGAAGGTCATGGAGACGGGCTGGATAGGTCTTGGTCCGCGGACGGCCGAATTCGAGGAGAAGTTCTCCAAGTATGTTGGTGCAAAGAGGGCCGTTGGCCTGAACTCCGCAACGGCCGCACTCGACCTTGCGCTCAAGGCGTTCGGGATAAGCGGCGGAGAAGTGCTCGTGCCATCGATGACTTTCATCTCGACAGCGCATGCGGTGCTGTACAACAACGCAAAGCCCGTGTTCGTGGACGTGAACCTCGAAACGCTGTGCATGGACGTGGCCGACCTCAAGAGCAAGGTCACGGACAAGACAAAGGCCATAATCCCGGTCCACTATGCCGGCCACCCGTGTGACATGGATGAGATACACGAGCTCGCGCGAGCAAAGGGTCTAATAGTGATAGAGGACGCCGCGCAGGCTTCGGGGGCGGAATACCGCGGTCGCAAGATTGGTGGCATGAGCGACGCGACGTGCTTCAGCTTCGAGGCCAAGAAGAACATGACAACGGGCGACGGGGGGATGCTGACCACTAACAACAACGATATCGCTGACAAGGTCAAGCGGCTGCGATGGTTCGGGATAAACAAGGACACGTGGCAGAGGGCGCGGTCGGGCTACTCATGGTATTACGAGGTCGCCGAGCTCGGCCACAAGTCACACATGAACGACATACAGGCGGCAATAGGCCTGGTGCAGCTGGCCAAGCTCGATGCGCTGAACGCAAAGAGGAAGAGGCTGTTCGATTTCTACAACGAGAGCTTCAAGGACCTAAAAGGCATCGGGCTGCCGATGGAGAAACCATATGTAAAGAGCGCGCACTGGCACTACGTCATCAAGGTGCCGGACAGGGACAAGTTCATGGCATTCCTGCAGGCGAACGGTATAGAGACGGGCGTCCATTACATGCCGGTGCACATGCATCCGCTTTACAAGAACATGATAAGCAGCGGTGCGATACCCAAACCTAAGGTGCCGCTTACCGAAGCGATATGGACAAGCATGGTAACGCTGCCATCATACGCGGACATCACAGACGAAGGGATGCGGCAGGTAGCCGACGCAGTCAGGAAGTTCTTTGGAAAGTGAGAATATGGGAATATACGGCAAGATGAAGGGGCAAATAACCGACGCAATCCGGGCAAGGGGACTGGTAGCGAGCATAGTCGGTTTCGGTTATGTCGGGTTGTGCTTGGGCCTGCTGCTCGCAGAAAGAAAGGTGCGTGTCCATGGAATAGACGTGCGCAAGAGCGTCGTCGATATGACAAATCGTGGAGTATCGCATGTAGTAGAGCCCGAGATACCCGAAGCGCTGCAGCGGGCTGTTGCAGAAGGCCTGATAACTGCCACGACAGACTACTCCCCGATAAAGGACAGCGATGTAGTGCTGGTGACCGTCGGAACCCCGCTTGCAGACGACGGGACGCCACGCATGGATGACGTGAGGGACGCAGCGAAGCAGATAGGGAAGTTCCTGCAAAAGGGACAGATGATAATACTGAAGAGCACGGTCATGCCCGGCGTCACGGAAGAGGTGTTCCTGCCGGCCATAGAGCGCGAGTCGGGACTCAAGGCCGGGATCGATTTTGGATTGGCATTCTGCCCGGAGAGGCTTGCGGAGGGAAAGGCACTCAAGGAGATAAAGTTACTGCCGATAGTCGTCGGCGGAATAGATGCTGCGAGTTCGGCCTGCGCAGCCGCCTTCTGGGAGGCGCTCGGTCTTGAGACCATAACAGTGTCCAGCGCAAAGACGGCCGAGATGACAAAGCTTGCGGATAACCTGTGGATAGACCTTAACATAGCGCTCGCCAACGAACTGGCGATGCTGTGCGAGAAGGTCGGGGTTGACGTGCTCGAGGTGGTGCGCTCAGCCAATACGCTCCCCAAAGGGCAGAACAAGGTCAACATACTCATCCCAGGCTCGGGGGTAGGAGGGAGCTGCCTGGTCAAGGACCCTTGGTTCGTGCACAAACTGGCGAAAGGGTACGGGTTGGACATGATCATGCCGAGGGTATCAAGGGAGGTGAACGACCGCATGCCGGCGCACATGGTCAAACTGACCGAAGATGCGCTCAAGGCGGCAGGGAAGGAGCTGTCCGGTTCAAAGGTTGCCGTGCTCGGTTATGCGTTCAATTCGGCTACCAACGACACCCGTAGCACGCCGTCCAAGCCATACCTGGAAATGCTAAAGGGGCGGGCGGCAGGAATAAAGGTCTTCGACAAATGGGTGGACCAGAAGGAGATAGCCGGTATCGGCCTGCAGGCCGCGGCCACACTTGAAGAGGCAGTTAGCGGTGCCGATTGCATAGTCATCATCACGGGTCATCCTGAGTTCAGGCAGATGGATCTTGGCAAGGTAAAGCACCTCGCGGCGAAGGGTTGCGCGGTCGTAGATGGGCGGCACGTGATAGATCCTGCTGCTGCAATAGCGGCGGGTTTCATATACAGGGGAGTGGGGCGGGGGAGATGGGCGAAGTAATAGTAACCGGAGCCGGCGGCTTCGTTGGAAGCCATCTGGTAGACGCTCTGCTCAGGCAGGGCAAGACTGTGGTGGCGGTTGACATCAACAAGGAGCTGCCTGTAAACCTTGCTGCAGCCAGTGCAAATCCGAGGTTCACATACCGCGGTGTTGACATCACCGATGCCGCTGCGGCCCGCGGTCTCGTGACCGAGGACAGCGACATGATATACCACCTAGCTTCGGTGGTAGGCGTCAAGAACTACTGCACAAACCCGCTCCGTACCATAGACGTCAACGTCATAGGGACGCGGAACCTCATCGGGGAAGCCATGAAGCATGGGACAAAGTTCCTTTTCACCAGCACCAGCGAGGTGTTCGGAAAGAACCCGGTCGTGCCGTGGAGCGAGGATTCCGATAGAGTGCTTGGCGACCCGACCATAGCACGGTGGAGCTATGGCACCACCAAGGCGCTCTGCGAGCACATGATAAATGCTGTCAACAAGACACACGGGTTGCCGACGGTCATATTGAGGTACTTCAACATCTACGGTCCGCGACAGGCGCCCTATTTCATCATACCGGCGACCATACACCGTGCACTGAACAACACAAACCCTGTGGTCTATGATGGCGGGAAGCAGACCAGGTGCTTCACTTTCATCGGTGATGCCATCGAGGCCACGTTGCGGGCCGCAGAAAGCGGCAAGGCGCTGGGAGAAACGTTCAACATAGGCAGCGAAAAGGAGACCACCGTCCTTGATGCGGTGAACATGGTAATAGATGTTGCTGGCAAGAGCGGCACGCTGAAGCCGAAGTTCGTGGATACTCGGGAACTTTATGGCAGCAGCTATGAGGACCTCCTCAGGCGTGCACCGGACACTTCAAAGGCCAAGCACGTTCTGGATTGGCAGGCCACCACACCGCTGAGACAAGGGATAGAGCGGGTCGTGAGCTGGGCACGGTCGGACACAGCCTGGCTGAACGCGGCACTGCCCAAGGAGATTGGTTGAAATGACAATCGAGACGCCGATAGAGGGGCTCAAGATAAACATCAACAAGGTGGTAAAGGACAACCGTGGGTACCTTTGCGAGCTGGCGCCGCAGGGTCTCACCGGCCCGTTCTTCAAGGCAGGGGTCAAGAATGTCCACACATCCGTGGCGGTAGGCCGTGGGACGGTGCGCGGAGGTCACTATCATCACCGCAATACGGAGAACTTCTATACGCTGGCAGGTACAGCCTTGTGGATTTTCCATGACTACCGTGCCACTTCGCCAACGGCAGGGAAGACCTGGGGGGTGGTGCTCGGAGCGGAGGATACATGTATAAGGGACATGGATAGCCACCTGATAGCCAAGGGCGAGATGGCACAGGTGGTAGTTCCTGCGGGCATCTATCATGCTTTCTGTCCTGTGACCGACCAAACGGTCATAGTACTTGTGATGGCCTCGGAACAGCATGACAACAGCGATTATGTGAGGCCGGCGATATCCGAGGTGCCTGGGGCTGGCGAGATACTCGCCCGAGCTGGCCTAAAGCTGTAGCGGCTTTTAATGAATTTTTAAAGCTTACATGATCGGTTTAGATGTGGTAGAATGAAACTGGCCTTGGTGAACATCGATCCGAAGGGTCATGATCCGCCCCTGGGATTGGCGTATCTTGCCGCATATGTCAAGAAATATGGGGGTTACGAAAATATCGTAATCATTGATGAAATGAATCCTATCCAGGCGATAAGAAAGGAGAAACCGGACATAGTTGGGATGGGTTCGTACACTTATAATTTCAATTACGCAAAGAAGCTCGCGAAGGACATAAAGGAGGCTTTGGACATACCGGTGATAATAGGCGGATACCATATCACGGCGCTGCCCCAGCATATGGTCTCGTCCCCGTTTGATGTCGGCGTAATAGGAGAAGGCGAACAGACTTTACTCGAGCTCGTACAACTTTATGAGAAACGGGGCGATTTCGAACCTCATGACCTGGAAAAAATCAAAGGTATAGTTTACAACGCCAACGGGGTTGTGAAATTCACCAGGCCGCGGCCGCTCATCGAACCTTTGGATATCATACCATTCCCTGAGCGAGACCTTTTGGACATGGATTTCTATCTCACGTTGAGGAAAGCAAGTTTTGATAAGCTGGGCGTATACTCGCAGCTTATTACCTCGAGAGGCTGCCCGTACAAGTGCATCTTTTGCGCGCCCACGAACTTTTGGAGGAAATTAAGGTTTAATTCGGCCGAATACATGGTCAACGAAATAAGAATGCTCAAGGAGAGGTACAAAGTGGACGGGATTTTGATATGGGATGACTTGTTCATAGCGGACAGGAGACGTCTGGAAGAGGCTGTCAGGCTACTGAAGGCGGAGGGGTTGACAGATTTGGAGTTTTCGGTCTTCGGCAGGGCTAACCTCATGGACGACAGCGTGTGCCGGCTACTGAAGGAGATGAATGTCACATCCATAGACTTCGGGCTAGAGTCTGGTTCAGATAGGATTTTGAAGTACCTAAAAAAGGAGACCGTGACCGTGGAAAACAATAGGACTGCGCTGCGCCTGTGCAAGAGCTACGGGATGAGAACGTTGGGAACCTTCGTCATAGGTTCACCGGACGAAACCGAAGAGGACATACGCCAAACCTTTGAACTGTTCAACGATGAGAATTTAGATGAAAGGTTTATTTTTCAATTGACACCCTTGCCAGGGACCGAGCTGTGGGAGAATGCAAAGCGTGAAGGGATAGTTACGGACGATCCGGATTTCGATTACTCGAGATTTGTGCCCAAGTCGGGGCGCTTCAAGCCGGACATACTCCTCACCAAAAACATTGATAAGCGCGCTTTCGAAAACTGGTTCAGGGTTTTTCAGCAAGTCATGGACGAGAAAAACAGACGAATAAAAATTTCCACCATGAAGTTGAGGAACGTAAAGAGCTTGCTCTCGCCTCGGTTCCTCTCCAAAATCTACAGAAACAGGAAAGAGGTAATTATCTACATTAAAAAAGTCGTAGGCAAGTAGCTGGTCAGCGAACATGAATTTCTCATACGCGGCTTTCGAAAACCTTCAGCATGCCCCGTGCGGTTGATCCCCAAGTGTATCGTTCTGCTGTAGTCCGGGCGGCAGTACCGAGGTGTCTCGCAGCTGTCGGTTCGAGCGCTTCCCGAGCCACTTCGGCGATTTTTTGAGGGTTTTCGGGGTCCTCCAACAGCAGGCCGTCAATGCCGTCGGTTATCAGTTCAGTCGCACCGCAACGGTCCGTTCCGCTTACCACGGCCGGCAGGCCCGCAGCCATCGCTTCCAATACCACCAAGCCGAAGGGCTCGTAGAGCGTTGGCAGCAGGAAGATGTCGGCGGCGGCCATGTAACGTTCCACGTCCGGGGTTATGTCATGGAAAAGCAGGCGGTCGGCGACCCCCAGCTTGGCCGCCTGGTTTATGTATGTCTGACGCAGGCCGCCCGCAGAGCCCGCGTGTTCGCGGCCGACCACGAGCAGGCGGGCATCGGGTATGCGAGGCAATGCATCCACAGCTGCGACCAGGCCCTTGCGGTGGTACGGGTTGCCTACCATCAGGATGAGGGGCTCATCACCGATGCCGAGCTCGCGGCGGATTGGCTCGCGCCAGCGGATGCGATTGGCTGGCGAGAACTTCTGCAGGTCGACTCCGCTGCGTACTATGCTGATGCGCTCGTCGGGCACTCCATAGAAATGCTGAACTTCGCGCTTGATGAGGTCGGACATGACAATCAATGCGCGAGCACGCTTCACGTTGTGCCGCTCCAATGCTACAATTGCCCGTGACCAAAAGCTCGTTTGGCCGCTCCATTTGATCCAGCTAGAGTATACAAACTGCAAATAGCCGACGTTCGGAGTAAGATAGCGGGTGGGTTGGGCCATCGTCACATCAAAGCTGTCGCGCAGGTGTGCCAACGTGGCAGCGGCAGTGAAGCCAAGTTCCTGCAGCTTGAAGTTTGCGGTCGGGGCCGGCAGCTTGTGGATAATGACCCTTGGGTCGAGCGCATCCCAGCGGTTTGCGAGAAGATGGACCTCGTGGCCGGCGTCAAGGAAATGTGGCACTACCTCCCCGATGTAGCGGGAGGCGCGGTGTTGGCGGGCGTGCAGTATGGTCAGCGCTATTCGCATAAGCCAGCTGATTTCAGCAGCTTTAAATTCTTGATAGCCCGGCGGTTTCAGGCCGTCTTCCTGAAGCGGAAGTAGACCTCGTTGAAGCCGCCAAGCCAGCGGGCGATGAACATGTCACCAAGCGTCACGTTGGCGTTTGCCAGACGGTCACCGATAGCCGAAAGGAGACGGTTGCGCAGGCACCTGTTCCGTTCGTTACAGTCAATCCAGTGCAGCCGCACCGCCTCGCATGCCAAGTTCAGGCCCGAGTGCTGGACTGCACTGACTGCGAAGGCGGCCGAGAAGGTGCGCTTGTGCTCGATGTGACCCCATGCGGAGCGACCGGTGTAATGGGTGGTACGGATTTCCAAAAGGCCGCCGGGTTTCAACATGCGGACAGCTTCACGCAAGAAGGCCGGCGTATCTGGCACGTGTTCGATGAAATGGTTAGTGACAACACGGTCGAAGCTGCTATCCTTGAATGGCATGGTACGCGACAGGTCGGCCAGCACGTCGGCCTGGCTCTTTCTGCTCCAGTCAGTGCCTATGGCACCGGTAACCTTGCGGCTCCCGCAAGCTATGTCCAGTATACGCTCGGGCATAAGCGGCCTTCGTTAGTAAGACTTAAAAAGACGGCCGAACGGCGAGTACTCAAGCCTGATTGTGCACTGCCCGGCCGAGTCGATGCGTGCCTGCATGAAACCATGCGCATCCGGCCGCAGCTCAAGCGGTTTGCCGTTCAGATTGGCGGACCAGCCGACCGCCCAGCTTTCCTTGATTGTCATGTTACCAGGGCTGCAGTTTCCTTCTATTGTCATGGTGTCGGTTTGCCTGAGCACAGTTGCATCGAAAGGGATGCCGTCGAGTTCGATGTATGATGCGGGTTCGCGCAGGGCGAACAAGATGTAGTCATCGCTGGAGGCGGCCTGCACATAGTCCGATGAGCTGAAAATTCCAGTAAGGTTTGAGGAGCGGTCGACAAGAACGTAATTAACATAGCCGGCGCGCAGCAGCTGCGCGTACTCGGGGGAAGCACTAGGCTGCTGGATGGCGAGGTTGTAGGCTGTCTTGGCGGCAGACTCGGCCTGCGGGTACCAGCCGAGGACATAGTCGGCACCGGCTGCCGGCAGGAGGTAGGATTCCCAGGAGGCGCCAGCATCTGGGGCCAAGCTGTTGGCTGGAAGGAGGAGCACGCGGCCTTGTCCTGTTGGCAACGTTGGCAACTGTCGTGTGTCGACCGGCAGGGAGTGGACAACCGGTATCAGCAGCAACAGCAAAAGGATGATTGCGGCAGGCCTGCGCCAATCTTTTAGCGTATGCAGCCCGCGGGCGGCAAGTACCGCAAGAGGAATCGGGGCGAACAGCAGCGCACGGTTGTAGCTCATCACGCTGATGAGAACGCCTATAAGGGCCAGCATAAGCATCGCCTGCGCATTGGTGCGGTCGCGCGTGCGAAGCGCGAACAGCGATAGAAGCAGGACAGCTGATAGCGACAGCGCGACGACCGGCGGCGTCCACGGATAGTCAAGGAAGCGCAGGTAAGAGGCGCTGATCAGCTGTGCGGCGGCCAGCGGCGAGCTCACTTCCAGCAAGGTGGTCGTCGGATTGGATACGGCATTGAGGGCAAATATTGCTAGCCAGGGCGAAGCGATGAGAACGGCAAGCGGCAAGGAGCGCAGCATAGAAAGCTTCATCGGACGGCGGAGCATGAACACCAAGGAGAGCATGACTGCTAGCACGGCTGTCAGCAAGTGGGCAAGGATGGCCAAGCCGAGGAAGAGGCCAGCAAGTACCCACTCGTTCCTATCCGTTGAAGCACGCAGCGTGAACTTCAGGTAGAGCAGGGCAAAGGGCAGCGCCACGAGCGTGGGATGGCGGCCGTCATACAGGTAGTACGGATAGACGGGCAGGAAAGAGAACACCAGCAGGGCAGTTGCGGTGACGGCAGGCGGCAGCTTCCATTCGCGAAGCAGCAACAAAAAACAAAGCGGCGCCAGCAGCCAGAAGACGTCAATGACAAGCTTATAGGACAGCACGCGACCGAGCAATGGAGCAAGCATGCCGGCCTGCAGGTAGAACAGCGGCGAATAGCCTGCCAGAAAATCAAAGCCGCAGTACCATTCCGAGCTCCAGCCGGTAATGCCGTTCTGCTGTATGTGCCATACGCGGAACAGGTGTGAGGAAGTATCGGTGCCGCCCGGCAACGAGCTATCGAGGGGCAAAGCGGTGAGCAGCCGCACCACCAGTACGAGCAGGAGTGCAGCGAAAACGGGCCGGTTAGCTATCAGTCTTTCCAGCTTGTTCATGACCTCACATCAGGAACAGGGCAAATGTCAGAAGTGATACCAACAGTTGCGCGGATATGAGGATTGCAACCACTTGCTGCTCGGTGAAGCGGCCGGCGCGCATGACAAGGTGCGTCAGCGAGCATATCTTGCCGGGAGGGGCATGCAACGTCCCATCGGGTCCCAGCTGTCCGAAGCTCTCGGCCTTGAAACCGCTGCGGGCCTTCAGTATGGCTTCGATTATCCAAAGGGAGAACGCATAGAGCGCGAACTTCTCGATGTTACCCAGTATCGCTACAACGGCAACCGTGGCACCTATTGCATACAAAAGGCTGTCCCCGGGCATGATCCTTGCCGGGTACCAGTTCCAGTGCAGGAAGGCGAGCAGGGCGGCGGCGAATATCAACGCGATTGCAGCAGCAGGGAAGCTTCCCACGCTCAATGCGAACACCCCAAGCGTCGTGAGCAGCACGGCCCCCAGTCCCGCTTCCAGGCCGTTGAGTCCGGCAAGCATGTTGACGGCATTGGAAGCGCCAATCACGCCGATTGGTATAAGCACAAGCGGGTAGAGCAGACCTAGCTCCGCAGAACCGATGATGGGAATTGAAATAGAGGAATCCCCGGCCAGAATCACCATCAGAGGGAGCGCGGCCGGAAGGGTGAGAAGGGGTTTCTGCCATTGCTTGAAACCTATTCGTTTTATGTTGCCGAGGCGATCACGGATGCGCAGACGGGACAGGCCGCTAAGGTCATCGAATATCCCGATAAGGCTGACGATGAGTATGGTGGTGATTGCGGCGAAAAGCTCAACTAGGCCGTCGGACATGCCATAAAGGAACACGCGGATGCCTATCAGGGCAAATGCCCCAAGGAGGAAACCGCCAAGCACGGCCGGGCCGCCCATCTCGGCCACAGCGGGCCGTGAGCGTTTGTGTATGTCAGTACCGGTAAGGCCGAGCGCCTCAAGGAAGCGTATCCACTTTGGCGTCAGGAACATGGCGGCTGCAAAGGCTATCAGGACAGCGGCGGCGAGGGTTACAGACAATCAGAGCACCTCGTAGAGGATGATGCCGCTGGTACCGAAGCTGGCTGTATTGTCATAGACCTTCTTGAAGTGCGAAGAGGTCTCAAGGTAGTTCAGGAAGGCCGGCGTTACGGTCTCGCCAAGGGCCTGCTGGCTGACCGTGAACTGGGCGACCATCACATAGTTTGCCCCGTGCAGGCGCAGATGCTCCCATGCCGTATCGTTGTTTGACAGGGCGATGGCGGCGCCATCGGGCACCTCTGTGGGCGAGAAGCCGCGGCGGTCGCAGGCGTAGGTCATGTGGTGTTGGTATATCGTGAATATGAGAGCATCCGCTTGCGTATTGGCCTTTACCCATTCGCAGCCGGTCAGAAAGCCCGGTGCGAATGCCTTGACCTGCTGCATCGTGGCAAGCTTCGAGCTGACGCCTGGCCACAGCACAAGCAGGAGCGCTGCAATCAGTGCTACGCCCAGCCAAACATGCCAGCGTGCCAGGAACTTGTAGGCGGATGCGACGAACAGGCCACCGGTCGCGGCCACGGCAGGGAAGGCGAACAGGGTGAACCGGGGGACGTCCTCGGAGCGGCCACCCCAGACACCCTGCTGCACGGTCAACAGAATGAACAACAGCAGCCAAGGTACAATAAACAGCCATGTCTCGCGTGCGCGTGGCAGGGCAGCCAGACCGAAGAGCAGCAAGAGGAAGACCGAGAGCCCGAATGCAAATCCGAAATAGTTCAGCCAGCCGATGCTAAGGATACCGGCGCCAGTGCCGACTTGGGCAACGTTGGATGTGAAGGAATAGGCGGTACTTGGGAGCTCTGTCAGGGTACGTGAAAGACAGCCACTGAACGGCGGGATACACGGGGAGCTGAACAGTACAACGTTGCGCAACAGCCAGGGCGCTGTCACGACCAGGGCAACCGCTGCGACAAGCAGCAAAGGACGGAGAACCTTTTGCCGGTAGCGAACAGCTAGGATGACGGCCAGCAACGGCAGGACAAATACCCCGGTAATATCGGTCAGGGCAGCCAGTCCGGCAAAAAGCCCGGTTAACAACCAATGTTTTGTTGTACGACCTGTGGATGCGAACAGCACGGCCAATACGAACAACAGGGTGTTGAAGACCTCGACATAGTCAAGCACACCATAAGTCACGAAACCGGCGCTGCTGACGAGTATCAGCCCACCCGCCAATCCGGCAACCTGCCCTGCGGTACGCGCCAGCAGAAGGTAGAGCGCCAGCCCGGTGAGCGCCGCAAGCAGAGGGAGCGCCAGCTTGATGGCAAGTTCACCGCCAATCAACCACAGGCCCGAATTCAAAGTAATGTAGAGGGGTTGCCTGCCGTTCGGCTGCTGGTAGGCAGCGGTGCTGATGTAGGGATCCCAGACGGGATAGTCCCCCGTGGTTGCCATGTATCTTCCCATGGCGGCATAGAAGCCCTCGTCCCCGAATATCACGTTGCCGCCCAATGATACCGGCCAATAGGCCAGCACGGGCAGGAGTATGATGAGCGGAGCCAGCCGTTCGATGCGAAGGTTCATCGGCGCTAATAGCTGTGCTAGTTTTATAAGGCTATGCGAGCCGTGCCCGGCGGGCGGCTAAATTGTGATGCTCACGCCAGATCAGGCGGAACCCGGCGAGCTTCCCCCGCACGGTCGAGGTGAAAACAAAGCGATTGAACTCGCGGACGGACAGGCCAAAATACACCAATAGCTCGGTGGACTGCTGGACGATGAAGCGCAGCCAGCCCAACGGCCCACGCGGGAAGCCGTTGCTGAACACGAACCAGATGTGTTCCATGTTCCGGTAATAATAGTTGCGACGGTAGAACTTCGGGTCGGTCTTCGCCAACTTGTGGAAGACGCGGGCGCGCGGTTGATAGAGCAGCTTGAAACCAAGCTGCTTGACCCGCCAGCTACCGTCGGTGTCATCACGGAAAGGGTAGCCGAGCCCAAGGAATTCGTCGAAACCTCCTGCCTTTTCGAGAAGCTTGCGGCGGAATGACATGTTGCAGCCCTGCAGGTGGTCGACTTCCGTAAGGGCATCCAAGCCCGCGAAGCCGGTCACCTGGCCGGTCGCGGTCACTTTGCCGGCTCCGCGATAGTCAAGCAGCCAGGCCAGCAGCTTCAGCAGCGCGCCCTTCAGACCATGGGCACTTGCAAGCTCCTGTTCCATCAGCCCGGCGTCAGGCCGGATGTCAGAGGCCCCTCCAACGCCGCCGACGTCTTCCCCGTAGGTCTCCATCAGCGCACGCAACCAGCCATCATAAGCCACTATGTCGTCGTCACAGTAGACGACCACGTCCCCGCGGGAGTTGCGTATGCCAATGTTACGGGCATAAGGAAGGTTGGGCTTGTCCGGGGCACGGACATAGCGGACGCCAAGGGAATTGGCGAGCCCTTCGATGCGCGGGTCATCGCCGTTGTCCACCACAAGTATATCGAAACGCGGCCAGTCCTGTTTCTTGATAGAAACAACGGCCTCGCGAAGGTCGTCATGGCGGTTGCGCGTGCATATGATGACTGTTGCAGACAGCATGCTATCGACCGAGCCGGTAACGCAGACCTTCGATGATGATGAACAGCAGGACGCCGAATACCATCCTGATCCCGCGCGGGACGGCTGACCTGCGGTGGTAGTTGACAGAGACCGGGACTTGGAATATGCGCAGACCGTGGCGAACGGACTGGACCAGCACGTGGGTCTCGATGATGTAACCGCCGTGAAAATTACCGATCGCCTTCGCTGCGGGCAAGTTCATTGCTATGTAACCGCAGTTCGTATCGGCGAGGTTCGTTTTGAACAGCATGTTGAAAGCGTTACGCCATACCCAGTTGCCAAGGCGGTGGCGCAACGGGACCTTCGAAAAATCGCGCCGGCCCATGACAAGATCGGCCTTGCCAGCGAGCAGCGGCTCAAGCAGGCGCGGGGCCTCGGATGGCTGAAGCTGCATGTCGGCATCTATGATCACAAGGTAGCGCGCGCCGGGAAAAACACCCAGGACGGCGTCCATTCCCGTCTTCAGTGCTTCCCCCTTGCCCAGGTTGTGCGGATGCCTGAGCACCTTTGCCCCGGCCTGGCCGGCGAGCTCGGCGGTATCGTCACCGGAGCCGTCGTCGATTACCAAGACGTTGCTGATTATTTTCTTTGTGGCGGAGACCACGGCGGCTATGTTCGTTGCCTCATTGAAGGCCGGTATCAGTGCGACCACATCAGAAGTCGATTTCATAAATCTTGACCTGGTCATTGCGGAAGACCTGCTTGAACTTTGTAAGGCCCTGCCCTTCAAGGAAGAACATTTTGGTGAACATCGACTCGCGGAGGTGCTGCGGTATCACGACCGCGATATTCGCGGATGGCGGCAGCCATATTGACAGCGGGATGGTCTGGTTGGAGGCGCGAAGGTTCATCGCGTCGGCAGCGGCCTGGAGGTCGGAGGGCGAGTCGAAGCGGATCGACATCGGAGCCGTCGAGCCCTGTACGTATGCGATAAGTTCGTCTATTGCCGCCACCGTCCGTCCTTGGACGACAACAAAGAAGGGGCTGCCTTCGAGCGGCTGTACTAGCATCAGCTGATTCCCATAGGAGATAATGCTGAAGTTGCCGACCGTCTTGGAACTCTGGGCACTGAAGATGCTGTACAGCGGGCAGTTGCTGTCGCTGCGGGCGTCACAACCGGTTCCGAAGTACTGCAACCATTGGAACTTTGGTATGAGGTCATCCGAAGCTATCCAATAGACGCGGTCGCTGTCGCCCTTGTACTTTCGCAGGATGTCGGCCGCTTCCTGCTCGCTAGTAGTGTCAAATACCTTACCGAGGTCGGTTATCCTGTCGTTGATAGTGTAGAGGCACTCGTTGCCGCAATGGGCGCCGTCAGCTATGACGCGCCGCTCTGCGAGGCCGGTAATCATGTGACCGGGATCCCACCACGTCCCGACCACGCTGGTTTCCGGAGTAGTGCGAAGGAAGGCGTATGCGGCATCCCAGTTGGGGCTGTTGTCGGCTGCTAGTGTGGGGCCGTAAGACATGGCTATGGTCACTCCGATGAAAGCAAGGACCAGGCCTGTGCCTGCCACGCAGCTGCGGGCGAACGGTTCGCGCTTTGACCAGGAAAAGATGTAGCTGAATCCAACTCCGGCGGCCACCAGCAGCATGGCCGAGCTGAATTCGGTGAAGCGTATGCCGCGGGTCAATGCGAAGATGTTAAGTGCAACTATCGTAGCAAGGAAGGCCCCGGCCAGGCGGTCGCGACGAAGCGTACCAATCACACCGACGGCCGTGAATATGACGAGCAGGAGGAAGACTGCCTCATCCAACAGGGCCATGCCGCTAACGAGGCGGCCGAAAGCGGTCTGCCATGTGGCGATGCTTGCAAGGTCGACCAGCTGCAGCTCAGCGATGGAAATGTTGACTATCCATTGCTCGGCGGCCTGCGCGAACCCGAATAAACCGGCAAGGCTGTTCAATGGGGACGTCTGCAAGATGCTTCCAGCGATTAGAATGGAGACAAAGAGCACCGCCGGTACGGCCAGCATACTGAGAAATTCATTGCGGTCGATCCGTCTGCCGTCTTCGCGCTTTTTCCCAAAAGGCAGCGAAATGCAGAGCCATACGACCGGAACCGCTGCAAGCATGAGGGCCGTGAACCAATAGGTCGGCCACGCGAGCATGAACACGATGAAGCCGGCAGCCGCTGTTGCCACGGCGGCAGGCGTGCGGCGGCGCAATGCTTCCCAGCCCAACCACATCGTCAAAAGGATGAAAAAGATGGCGAACTGGTCGGTGTCGAAGCTGGCACCGAAGGTACGCACAAGTATCTGTGGAGCCGTTCCAACCAATGTAGCGGCCAGGAGGCCGCCATACTTGTCAGACAAGGCACGAGCGAGGAAGAATGCCGGGATGACTATGGCCGCACCATAGAAGGCGGAGGCCCAACCTGCGGCGGTCGTCAATGACCAGCCGAGATGGAGAAGCTGTGACAGCCACCAGACTGCCGTGGTTGTGTAGAATATGAGGGGTGGGTAATTGGCGACCGGCCGACCTGTGTAATAGCTGAGTTCGTCCCAGTCGGGTAACGTATGGAACGTGGCGAAGTATTCCGTGAAGCGCAGCTGGAATATCGGGTCGAAGCTAAGCAGCTTGTCGGGCTGCAGACCGACCGCACGTACCCAGAATGCCAGCAGAAAAACCGCGGCCAGTGCAACAGCTGTCATCACGGCCGGCAGACGCGGGCGCAAAGCTTCAAACTTAGGGAGAGACACCACTGAGCACCTCAAAACTAGAAGTAGATAGGAGCAAACCTTTTAAAGGGCCGGCGGAAGGAGCTACCACTCTTCCTCTTCTTCCTCTTCCTCGGTCTCCGCTTCCCCAGCGGCTTCGTTCAATGGCTCCTCTTCGGTCTCTTTCTCTTCCACCGCAGACTTCTTCTTGGCCATCAAATCACCTCAGCTGCTGTGTGCTAGAATAGGTATATAAAACTGATGGCACACCCGAGACGCACCATTTAAGCATTGCCCTAGTTAGTTCTGGCATGTCCAACGCGATGCTCGCGGCAGGCATCCTGCCAAAGGTGGTGGCAGGTCTTAGCAACTGGCCCATGTACTTCCTGGACTACTTCGGCCTTACCAGGCCCGGCCTAATTACGTACAAGCTGCGTAACGGCACACGACTGACCGCGCGTGCACAGACCGCCGACCGCTGGACAATCACCGAGATATGGATGCTAAAACGCTACGAGCCTTGGCCGGATACGATTTTGCCCGGCAGCACTGTCATAGACATCGGAGCGCACATAGGCATTTTCAGCATCCGGGCCGCTGAACGCTCCCCGAGTATCCGCGTGTATGCTTACGAGCCGCTGCCCGAGCACTGCGAAATGCTGGAGCACAACCTCAGACAGAACGGGCTGAACAACGTCCGGTTGTTCAGGGCGGCGGTGGACGGCAAACCGGGCGACGGCAAGCTGTTCCTTTCACCGGCAAAGAAAGAAACCGGGGCGCACTCCCTTGTCAACTTCAGCAACTCCCAGTATGTGCCCGTGAAGCGCGTGACGCTGCCCCAGGTATTCGAGGCCAACAACATAGAGAAATGCGACCTGTTGAAGATGGATTGCGAAGGGACTGAATACAGCATATTCGAGAATCTGCCGCCCGCCTACTTCAAACGCATAAACAAGATAGTTATGGAATGGCATGACGTTAAAGGGCACAACCCGCAGCAGATAGCTGCACTCCTGCAGCGGCACGGTTTCAGTACCGAGATAAAGGGCGAATACCTGTTCGCTAGGCGCCTGGCTGCCGCGGACATTTAAAGTTAACCACACAAAGCCGAGGCATGCTTTCGGTCATCGTACCGACGTACAATGAGGCAGCTAACATCGGTCAGCTGCTTGAACAGCTAGCTGCGGCCACTACCGGGTTAGATGCCGAAGTGGTGGTGGTCGACGACAATTCCCAGGACGGCACGGCGGCGCTGGCCGAAGCTTCCGATGCCATTTCTGTGCGCGTAGTGCGGCGGCCTGGCAAGCTCGGGCTTGCAAGTGCAGTGGTCGAAGGCGTGAAGCAGGCCCGCGGCGATATAATTGTCGTAATGGATGCCGACCTGTCACATCCGCCGGCAAAGGTTCGCGAGCTTGTAGCCGCGTTGGAAGGTTCGGACATAGTTGTTGGCAGCCGCTACGTAACAGGCGGCGGGATAACCAACTGGCCTTGGTCGCGCAGACTGGTGTCGAAAGGCGCGACGCTGGTGGCCCGCACCTGTTTCGGCCTGCCGGTGAGGGACCCTGTAAGCGGCTTTTTTGCGATGCGTAGAAAGGCATTCATGGACAAGCCGGTCGATGTTCGCGGCTACAAGATACTGCTGGACGTGCTGGTGAAGAACAAGGGCGCCAAGGTGGTCGAAGTACCGTTCGTCTTCACCAACCGTAAAGTGGGCAAGAGCAAGTTAAGCGTCAAGGAAATAACCAACTACGTAAAGGACGTGGTGAAGCTTTGGCGCACATAGATTATGAGGAGCGTGCGTGGAACAGCCCGCGCTGGGCGCAGCGCTGGTGGATACGCCGGCGCATCTCGGCAACGGCGGCGCTCGTTGGCGATGCAAAGAAGCTGTTGGATGTAGGTTGCGGGTCCGGTCTGCTGTTCCGCAATACCAAGTATGGGATGGCGGTGGGCGTGGATATGGACGGAGAAACTCTCAAGCTGAACAAGTCCAAGGCGTTCGTTCCAAGGACGTATTGGGTGAAGGGGCGGGCGGACCTGCTACCGTTCAAGGCAGGGGTTTTCGATTCTGCTGTGAGCACCGAGGTCATCGAGCACGTACAGCAGCCCAAGATGATGCTGCAGGAGATCAGGAGAGTGATGGAGAGAGGCGGGCATGCGGTAATCACCACCCCAAACTATCGCAGCCTATGGCCGGTCGTGGAACTAATCTGGAGCCGGTTCAGCGGAGTGCGCAATTATGGGCAAGAGCACGTCAGCCGCTTCAGTCCGGGGCGCCTGACGGGGCACCTGATGGAAGCCGGGTTCGCCACGGAGACGCAGACCACGTTGAACGGGCTTTTGCCCCTGCACAGGTCACTTACCTTGCCGGTAGAGCTGCTCAACCGCCCACTTGACAGGGCGGGCCTAGGCATGCTGTTGGTTTCCAAGGCTAAGGCAGTATAGCTTATCAAGTCTGCGGCTACAGCACAGGCATGCACAACCCGTTCAAGGGCTCGAGGATGCCCGAACACAAACAGCTTGTAGAACTCAGCCTAGCTGCGGCATCAAAGGCTATAGAGAAAGAGAAGTTCGAGGACACGACCGTCGAGAGGGCCAGGCAGAAGGAGGGAATGAGGATAAAGACGCTTGGCAGCAACCTGCATGACTCACTGAAGGACGGAGCACGGGGCTTCAGCGACGTAAGTCATGCACCAGAAGTCTACAAAGAACTCGTAGAAGCGCTCTATGGTTTGCGGACATTGACAGGCGCGCAGACCGCCGTGATACATGCAGCCAATCGCATCAAGCAGATGCAGATGTTCTACCTGAACAAGCTGGGTGCGGCAAGACACACGCAGGACATGCGGCGCATCCGGAAGGAGTATTTCGGGCGGGCGATAGGTGTTGTCAAGCAGAACAAGAAAGGCATAACGCTTCTTCACAACGCCGGCCAACTTTTGAGGAAGCTGCCCGACTTTGAGAGCGTCCCCACGGTAATAATTGCCGGACTGCCTAACGTGGGCAAGACGTCCCTGCTAAAAGCAATAACGGGCAGCGAGCCCGAGGTGGCGATATATCCTTTCACCACGCGCGGCCTGATGCTTGGCTACACGGAACTCGGACACAAGCGCATGCAGTTCATAGACACGCCGGGCCTTCTGGACAGGCCGTTGGCCAAGCGAAACCCGATAGAGCGGCAGGCAATAGTCGCCCTTCGTCTTCTCGCAGACCTGATAATCTATGTATGGGATCCGAGCGAGACCGCCGGTTACACATTGGAACAGCAAGCTAGCCAGCTGCAGGAAATACGCAAGAGCTTCAAGCGGCCTGTCATAGAGGTCGCCAACAAGTCGGACATCGTCGGCTCCAGGCCGGCACCAGAGGGCGTCCTTGCAGTTTCCTCGACCGAGGGAACTGGCATAGAACAACTGAAAGTCCTGATAAATGGCAAGCTAAAGGCCGAGCCGGTAGTCAAGCCTTCGTGACACTTATTTTGCCGGGTTGACCCTGTGCACCCTCGGTCCTGAACTTCACCGGAAGGAACCTCTCAACTGCTTGGATGTTATTCATGACGTGGTCAGTGAGCTCGGCCACATTTACTGAGCCTGAACCGGCCAGTGCCATGTATGGCAGCAGCATGTCAGATGCATGCCTGTCAACCGCGCCGCGTCTATAGTCGTCCAGAAGCTTCTGTGCGACCTCCTTTCCCACCTGCTCGGCGGCTTTGCCCAGCTCGCCAAGGTTGTCGGCACCGATCAAGGAGTTCGAACACTTTGCTACAAGCAGTATACCGGAACCAACTGACAGCGTTTCAACGTACCTGATCTCCACAGCCAGCTCGGTGCTCAGTTTTTCAGACAATGCACGTGCAGCGGCGTCCGCCTGCCGTTCGGCCACGTTCTGCTTCTGCAGATGGGCAGATGCGATGGATAGGACGCTGATTTCCTTCAGGCTGCCGTGCTCAATCAGTTCCATGGGCTTCAACTTCAGCGGCTTCACTTCAACAACGACTTCTGCGCCGCCCTTAGGGTACATGCCCTCCTTGGAAACCGTGATGACAGACTTCTCGCCGATGAGCGGGAAGAAGACCCGTGACAGATAATCGACAGGCGGTGCCCACTTACCCCAGGTGCCGCCGCCCTTGATGTCAATGGTGAAACCTTTCCTTGTCTTGGCGGTCGCCAGCATTATTGCTTGAAGAACCAGGCCAATCGAGCCGGCAGTGGATATTCTCACCTTGATGTCGTGCGGGTCGAGCTTTCCGGGTTCGAACGTAAGCGTTCTTGAGCCCAGCTCGAGGCCTACCATCTTGGCGTTGCACAGCTCACCGATGGAGTATATCCCTTCAAGGTGCTGGACCTTCAGGCCGGGTTCCGGGCGCGCGCCGCGGATGTTCGTAAGCCTGACAGGTTTGCCAGTAAGGCAGGACAGAGCTACAGCGGTCCTGACGAACTGTCCACCCGCCTGCGAGCCGTCCAGTTCGATCATAGAAACTTCTCGTAGACCTTCAGTGTCTGCTTGGCGACATTGGATATGTGGTACACGGAGTCGAGCTTAGCGCGTTTGCCAGATGCCCGTTCAATTGCTGCCGCCAGTGCACGCGGGTCACGCGGCGGCACTTTTATCGCGCCCTTGATGTCCCGCGGCCCAGGAATGTCTGTGATGATAGTCGGGGTGCCGACGGCCAGTGCTTCGAGGGCGCTTACACCGAAAGCCTCGCCGCGGCTTATTGATGACATCGCGAAGACGTCGCCTGCGGCATAGAAGTGCTTCTTGTCGCGGTCAGCCACCCAGCCTGCAAAGACGACGCGGTTTTCAAGCATGAGCTCTTTTGCCAGAGCGTGCAGCCTTCTCTCTTCGGGGCCGGTTCCACCGAGGAGCAATGTCCAATCTGCGTCCAGATGCTCGAGCGCCCTGATGAGGTACTCGTAACCCTTGTACGGAACCATCCTACCAACAGAGCAGACCACGCGCCTGCCATCAAGACTGAAGCGCTTCCTTATGATGCTGCCGTCGGCGCCCTTCAGTTCTGCAGGGTCTATTCCGAGCGGTATGATGGTCGTCTTTTTCAGGTGGTGCTTCAGCCAAGGTGAGCTGGAGGCATAGCTCCTGCTGTGGGCGATGATGGCGTCTGCAGAACCCAGCATCCGGTTGCCGAGCAACCGATAGTAGCCTGAAGCGAGCGCCTTGTCCATTGCCTTTTCGTCCGCGGCATCAGCGTGGTAGCTCAGGACACAAGGAACTCCGGCAGATTTGGCATAGGATACTGTCCGGTCGGCCACGAACGGGCTGGGATGCTGTGGGTGCCAGATATCGGGCTCAAGTTCACGAAGGGCGAGTGGCAATCCGCGCAGGGCGAGTGCGCGTGCGGGCAGCCACAGCTTGGGCAGGCGCAAGACGTCTATTCCAGCGATGCGCTCGTGCCTTGGCCGCATGTCTACACGGTTCTCGCCGATGTTGGACGTCACGAAAGTGACGCTGTGACCCGTTTTCACAAGCTCGCGGGCCAGGCCGCCGACGGCGCTCTCGATGCCGCCGCGGTGAGGCCAGAAGTAATGATAAGCCATGGCAATGTGCATGGGTGAAATTGCGACCGCGCGGCTTTAAAATAGGAGCTCAAAGCAGTACGGTCTCGCCGATTTCAGGGGCCACTGCGTTGACGCCGAAGCGGCCACGCAGCTCTGTTGCAAATCTTTCGCAGTTGTCGCCGTGCACGCAAATGACCTTCTCCGGCGAGAGCTGCTTTACAAGGTCAAAGAGTTCGGTCCTTCCAGCGTGCGCGCTGAAGTCGAGGTAGTTGATCTGCATCTTGACGGCCATGTCCACTTCTGCCGTCACGTAGCGGCCGGTGTCCTGCAGATACCTTCCTGCTGTACGAGGTGCCTGATAGCCTGTTAGGGTCAGGCTTGATTCCGGACGGGTGTAGAGGCGCTTCAGGTAGAACACAACAGGTCCGCCCTCGAGCATGCCACCGGTGGTGATGATGGTGCAGGGACTCTTGAGTGCGGCGGCCCGTTCTTCGTCGGTGTAAAGGGGGATTGCATGATCAACCGCTGCTTGGAGCGCCTTGGGGTCGCGCAGCAGCTCGGGGTAACGCAAAGCTATCTCGGTAGCCTCGCGCGCCATGCCGTCGATGTAGATTGGGAAGTTGGGCTTGGCGGAGTGGACGACCATGAGAATCTCCGCGGCGCGGCCGACTGCGAACACCGGAATGACAGCCGTGCCATCGTTGTCTATGGTGTTCTTCACTATCTGGATGAGCTTGTTCTCCGTCTGCTTGCGTTCTGTGTGCTCGCGGCTGGCATATGTGGATTCGGTCAACAGGATATCGATGCCCTTTACGCGCTTGAAGTTTGCAGCACGTAGCAGTCTCGTGTCCTCCATCTTGAAGTCGGAGGTGTAGAGTATCCTCTTCTTTCCGGTCTCGATTATGCTGTAGAAGCTGCCAGGGACGTGGCCGGCGTCATGGAACGAAACGGTGGCAGTTCTTGTATTTATCGTCTGCCCGAACGTGATGCGCTGGACGTTCTGTTCGACCTTCTCGGTCTCCCTTGCCGTGAAAATCATGGGTTTGCCTTTCAGCCTGGCCAGCTTCATGGTGTCCTTCCACAGCAGCCAAGCCTGGTCAAAACAGGCTGCAGTAGTATAGAGGGGGAAGGCGGCCCTGCGGTACAATGTAGGGACTGCACCGCTGTGGTCGAGGTGCGGGTGGTTCAGCATCATCACGTCGACGCGTTTGGCAGGCAAGGGGAGCTCGTTCTCCTCCGGATGGAAGCCGTAGTCCATCAGTATCCTTTCTTTACCGTTGTCAAGCATGAAGGCGCTACGCCCGACTTCGCGGGCCCCACCGAGGCATTCGAGTTTTAGCTGCGGCATAGACATCATTTAATTAGGCTCAGCTATGATTAGGACAGGCGATATAAATGGATACTGAGAGCCGTTTCGAGCTCATAACCAGGCCGCCGACCGAGGAGGTAATAACCCCGGAGGACCTGCGGCAGCTTCTGGAGACCAAGAACAAGCTGATGGCCTATGACGGTTTCGAGCCGTCGGGCCTGATGCACATAGGGACAGGTTTGACACGGGCCATCAAGGTGCAGGACATGCTCGATGCAAACGTAGGCTTCACGCTGCTTGTGGCCGATTGGTTCGCATGGCTGAACGGGAAGATGGGAGGCAATCTGGAGCTCATCAAGAAAGTGGGCGAGTACTTCGTGGAAGGCTGGAAGGCGTGCGGGGTCGACACCAAGAAGGTGAAAGTTGTCTGGACATCGGACATGGTAAAGGACCCGGAATACTGGAAGGGAGTGCTGGCAATGGCCAAGATGACGACCGTCCAAAGAGCCATCAGGGCCGGTACCATCATGGGAAGGAAGGAGGCGGATATGCAGTACACTGCGCAGCTCATCTATCCCATGATGCAGGGCTACGATCCGTTCTACCTCAAAGCAGACATACTGCAGCTTGGCATGGACCAGAGGAAGGCGACCATACTCAGCCGTGAACTTGCAGCAAAGGTTGACGGCAGCGTGCGCGTTCCGATCCATCATCACCTGCTGGCCGGCCTGCAGGGGCCCGGGAGGATGGGACCGGCGCACGAAGCTGCGCGAAGCCCGGAAGATCAAAGAGAGGCGGAGGCCGAGGCGAAGATGTCCAAGAGCAAGCCGAAGAGCGCCATCTTCATACACGACAGCCCGGCAGAGATAGAAGAGAAGCTCAAGGAGGCGTTCGCGCCGCCAAAGCAGGTTGAAGGCAATCCGCTGCTGGAGATATGCAAGTACATCGTGTTCAGGAAGATGAAGGAACTCGAGGTAGAGAGGCCCGCGAAGTTCGGCGGTACTATAAGTTTTGGCACCTATGCAGAGCTAGAAGCTGCTTATGTCAACGGCAAAATGCACCCATCAGACCTGAAGCCAGCCGTTGCCAGGGCGCTTGCTGATATCTTGGCGCCCGCAAGGCAGCACTTCGAAAAGAACAAAAAGGCCAGAGAACTGTATGAGGCCGTCAAGAAGGCGCAGGTGACAAGGTAATGCTGGACATAAAACTGATACGCGAGAACCCGGACATCGTCCGGAAGGATCTGAAGAAGCGCGGCGATGCCGAGAAGCAAAGGCTGCTAGAGGAACTGATTGAGAAGGACAAGAAGTCTCGGGCAGTAACGACCGAGCTGAACGAGCTAAGGGCAAAGAGGAACAAGCTTAGCGAAGAGATAGCCGCGCTCAAGAGAGCGGGCAAGGACGCAAAGACTAAGCTCAAAGAAGCAGGTGAGCTGCCGGAGCTGGTAAAGGCGAAGGAGGTCGAGCAGAGAGCCTCAGAGGAGAGGGTCAAGTGGCTGCTCATGAGGTTGCCAAACATCCTTCACGAGAGCGTGCCGGTCGGAAAGGATGACAGCGAGAACGTCGAGATAGGGAAGTGGGGCAAGATACCGAAGTTCAAGTTCGAACCTAAGGACCACATCGATCTGGGTGTACCGCTCGGGTTGTTCGACCTAGAGAGGGCGGCAAAGATATCCGGCGCGCGTTTCTACTTCCTGAAGAACGACCTTGTGACGTTGAACTTTGCGCTAATAGCCTATGGTCTAGATTTCATCAGGAAAAGGGGCTTCACGGTGCTGGAGCCGCCGTTCATGATAACAAGGAAGGCGTACGAGGGTGTTACGGACCTGGCCGACTTCGAGAGCGTAATCTACAAGATTGAGGGCGAGGACCTGCATCTTATAGCGACATCGGAGCACCCGATGATATCGATGCGGATGGACGAGACTCTGCTGAGGGACGAGCTGCCGATACCGGCGGCCGGTATCTCGCCGTGCTTCCGCAAGGAGGCCGGCGCGCACGGCAAGGATACGAAGGGCATATTCAGGGTGCACCAGTTCGACAAGGTCGAGCAGACGGTCGTATGCGCGCCAGAGGACAGCTGGAAGTGGTTCGAGGCGTTGGCAAAAAACAGCCACGACTTCTTCCAGAGCCTGGAGATACCATACCGCGTGGTAAACGTGTGCACCGGCGACATAGGAATAATAGCAGCAAAGAAGTTCGATTTCGAGGGTTGGTTCGCGAAGCAGGGCACTTACCGTGAACTTGGATCCTGCTCGAACGTGACCGATTACCAGGCGCGAAGGCTGAACATCAGGTTCAGGAACAAGGAAGGAGAGGCGCCAGCGGGCTTTGTTCACACGCTCAACAACACGCTGGTCGCATGCCAGAGGACGCTTGCGTGCATACTCGAGCTGAACCAGAGGGAGGACGGCAGCATAGCTGTTCCAAAAGTGCTGCAGAAGCATTCCGGCCTGAAGGAGATCGTTGCGCAAAAGGCAAAGAAGAAGTAGCCGTCGGTTTTAAATAGACCCCTATATTATTAGCGGCAACGGTGAACCAGTGACGTCAACCATTATCATAGCAGAGAAGCCTGATGCTGCTGCCCATATAGCAGAAGCATTGGCACAGGGACGCGCAAAGAAGAGGACAAGCGAGTTCGGTGCGGATTACTGGGAGTTCCAGCGCGACGGAAAGCAACATTTTGTGATAGCTGCTGTTGGTCACTTGTTCAACCTGAAGCAGGCCGGCGGCAAGGGGTGGAGCTACCCGGTGTTTGATGTCGAATGGGCGCCGAGCTGGCAGATACGGGCGAAAAGCAGCTTTTCTGAGAAGTATTTCAAGACCATCGAGAGCTTCAAGGGCAAGGGCAAGGATTTCATCATAGCGTGCGACTACGACAACGAGGGCAGCGTGATAGGTTACAACATACTCAAGTTCATCTTCGGAGCTGAAGACGCCAAGCGGATGAAGTTCAGTACGCTTACCAAGCCGGACCTGCAGAAGGCATACGACGAGGCAGAAGCACATCTTGACTGGCAGAACATAGAGTGCGGCCTGGCGAGGCACATCCTGGACTTCTACTACGGCATCAACTCGTCAAGGGCACTAACTCTAGCAATCAAGAAGTCCAGCCCGCGGTTCGCTCTGCTTTCCGCAGGAAGGGTGCAAGGACCCGTGCTAACGCTCCTGGCAGAGCGCGAGAAGGAGATCAAGGCGTTCAAGTCGACGCCGTTCTGGCAAATTCAAGCACACCTCCTACTCGAAGGAAGGGAACTCTTGGGAGAGCATGACATTGACAAGTTCTGGAAGCGCGGCGAGGCAGAAAAAGCGCTAAAAGGCAGCAAGGGCAAGGCGGTCGTCGAAGACGTTGAGAGGAAGGAGTACAAGCAGGCGCCACCTGTCCCGTTCAACATAACTTCCCTTCAAACTGAAGCATACAGGCTTTTCGGTTACAGCCCGCAGCAGACACTGAACATCGCGCAGGACCTCTACACCAAGGCGTTCATCAGCTATCCAAGGACAAGCTCAGAGAGACTGCCCCCGCAGATCGGCTATCGCGAGATACTCGATGCCATAGCGAAGCTGAAGAAGTACGCGCAGCTTGTGGCCAAGCTCACACAGCTCAAGGAGCTCAAGCCGACCGAGGGCAAGAGGACCGACCCGGCCCACGAGGCGATACACCCGACCGTCGAGCCTCCATCAGATCTCCAAAGGCTGACGGCACAGCAGCGCAACATCTACGACCTCGTAGTCAGGAGATATCTTGCATTGTTCGGCGAGCCGGCGACAAGGGAGAGCGCGAATGTCAGCCTGAAGATAGGCGACCAGCCGTTCAGCATAACAGGCAGGAGGACGCTCAAGCCAGGTTGGATGGAGTTCTACGGGCCGCTCGCGAAGTTCGAGGAGGTCACGCTGCCGGACATGAAGAAGGGCGACAAGCTCGATGTAAAGAAAGTGGACATGCTCGATAAGGAGACGCAGCCTCCGGCGCGGTGGAGCCAGGCGGCGATGATAAAGGAGATGGAGAAGCGCGGGCTAGGAACAAGGGCGACCCGTGCAGCCATATTGCAGACGCTCTATGACCGTTACTATGTCACCGACAAGTCCGTCAGGGTAACAGACCTCGGTATGGCCGTTGCTGAAGTACTCAAGAAGTACGTTCCCGATTTCGTGGATGAGCAGCTGACAAAGGACTTCGACAAGGACCTAGAGAAAATCCTGGAGAAGAAGGTGAAGAAGGAGAAGGTGCTGGAAGAGGCGAAGAAGGCACTTATCAAGATATCAGAGGAGTTCAAGGCGAACGAGGATAAAATTGGAAAAGAGCTGGGCAAGGCAGTTGTCAGCAGCCAGGAGGACCGCAATACCCTAGGTCCGTGCAAGAACTGTGGTGGAAAGCTCAAGGTACTGTTCAGCCCGTGGACGAAGAAGAGCTTCGTCGGGTGCAGCAGCTGGTCCCGCTGCAAGATATGCGGCTTCACACGAACAGCATGCAAGTGCGAGTGTCCCATCTGCCACAAGCCGAAGGGCAAGTGCGAGGACAAGTGGAAGGAGAAGGGATGGGTGCCGTCATGCCCGACCGGTTATCCATTACCACACGGTGCGAGCTTCCAGCGGCTGGACAAGCTGTGTGACAAATGCAACACGCCGATGATAAGGGTCATGCGCAAGGGCAAGCGGCCGTTCAACATGTGCCTCGACCCGACATGCGAGACGAAGAAGGACTGGGGCAAGCCGAAGGAAATGAAGGCCAAGAAGGCCGGTGCCAAGCTCAAGGAGCTGACCGGCAAGCAAAAGCTGAAGGCCATAGTCAAAGTGCGCGCGAAAGAAGCAAAAGCCAAGAAGTAAGTCAAATCAAGCGGTCGCACGCGGCGGTGCCTTTTCTACGATAACGTCATTCTCGTACCAATCATAACCGCGGTCCAAGTTCCATTTCCTCGGATTCTTAAGATATTCTTCGATAACGGCGTCATCTTCTTCGGACATGTACCCTTTTGTGACGGCCACCTTTCTAGTTTGCTTCAGGTCGGTTATCGCATAGAGTTCGCAGTTCCGTCCTTTCAGGAGGGCTTCACGTCCGCCTTGCAGCCTGTCGAATATCACAAACGTGACATTGCAGAACGCACGTTCAGCGCGCATGAAGTCTATGAAAGTGAATTTGCTTTTCCCGTCTGTTATCAAGTCTTCTACAAGCGCTGCCGGCGGGCTTATCTTGTTGGGGTTCCCAACGACCGCGGCTTTTCCACGCTCAACTTTCTTGCGTACATAGAAGTATGGGAGATTGACAAGTTGTGCCAGCCTCTCGCCAGGTGCCATGCCAGCGGTCTCGCCCCCGACTATCATGTTGATGTCGGAACAGACCTCATTATCAAGCATCTCGGCCATGAAAGATGCTGTTGCACCCTTATGCTTCGATTCGGTCACAAGGAACCGGTTATCTACGTATACAGGTGAATGATTTTTATTTGTAAGTTGCCGAGGTTTCTTGGCGTTCAATTCTACTGCACCAAGTTCGAGAAGTGTCAGCGCGGTATACTGGCTTGCAGAGTCAAGGAACGGGTTTAACGCCCTTCTGATGGCCATCATGCCATCGTACGATGAAATGAACTGTTGCAGTTTTGAGTCGACCTTTAGTCCGTTTTCGTCCTTTTCGGTCACTCTCAAGGCGGTGTGGTGGTGAAGATATGGGAACCATGCGCTGCCATCTTTATCGTATCTCTGACGGACAGGCGTGCCTGCGGACACGTATTTGTCGACATCGATGCCCGACAGCGCAGGATCCTGCTTAGCCAGTTCGCAGAACTGGTCCTTTACACCTTTCAGTCTTTCGGTTACTCCCATCATATCACTTCATATTACGCTTGCAATCTCGTCCAGTACACTTAGTGCGGCTTCCCGCATGTCCGGTGCATTGGTTATTGCCCTGCTCACTACAAGCACGTCTGCACCGGCCCTGATAGAGGCTGCGGCATCGGATATCCTCTTTTGGTCGGCACCGATACGGTCGCCGGCCTTGATGCCGGGCGTGAAGCGCTTTATATTTTTACTTATTTTACCGGACAGGTATTCAAGTTCCTGGCCGGAGCATACGATGCCGTCAAGTTCTGCGGTTTCAACGTTTTTGGCAAGCCTCAGGACGTAGTCCTGTACGGTTCCTGGTATTCCGAGTTCATCGTTCAGCGTATCCTGGCCTATGCTAGTTAACAGGGTGACACCAAGTATGGTCGGACGTTCGTACTCCGGATCTCCTCCATTTTCCGGGCTCGCGTTCCTTATTTCGTCGGTCCTTTTCACAAGGCGTTCCTTCGCCGCCTTCATCATCGCTATGCTGCCCTGAGCGTGGACGTTGACTATGTCGACTTTATACGTTATAGCACTATCAACATAGTTGGCAACCGTGTGCGGTATGTCGTGCCATTTAGGATCACGCCAGGCCTTGGCCCCGTATTCGTGAATCATTCTTATGATTCTTGCTCCAACTTCCTCATACAGGCTGTTCACCTTGTATATTTCGGCAAGGCCCTTCGTCGCGTCAAGTACCTTCTTTGCTTCGGGAAGTCCCGGAACGTCAAGAGGCACGCACAGTCGCGCCTTGGCCTTTAACTGTTGCTCGGAAAGTTCGAGAGACATAGGTCTCGTCTGATAATCGGAGAAAAAGGATTTATAGGAGCGCCGATACCTTTGCGGTTCGCTTAAATCCTTTCTGTTCCACTTGGCCTTTATGAAAGTCCGCATCGACCCGCATGTGCATTGCAGGGATGGATCGCAGAATTACAAGGAAACCATAGCTCACGTGCTCCAAATTGCTACGCAGCAAGGCGTGGACAAAGTGTTCGACATGCCGAACACCGACCCGCCGATATGCTACAGGAAGGACGTAGAAGAAAGGCTGAAGCTCGTCCCGAAGGACGAGGAAGGCCGGTACTTCCTGTACATGGGCGTGACGACGAACGAAGCTCAATTAAAAGAGGCGGTCAGATGCTATGACGTCTTCCCGGAGGTGGTCGGACTCAAGATGTTCGCGGGAAGCTCTACGGGCAACTTGCTCGTGGCGGAAGAGGAGGAACAGCGCGAGGTGTATTTGCGGCTCGCGGACATGAGTTACGTAGGAGTGCTGGCCGTGCACTGCGAGAAGGAAAGTGAAATGGACAACAGTGCATGGGATCCGGAAAATCCTATAAGTCACTGCAGAGCGAGGCCCAAGCGGGCGGAGATAGCTTCAGTGAACGACCAGATACGATTCGCTCTTGATGCCGAGTTCGAAGGCAACCTCCATATATGCCACGTTACGTGCGCGGAATCGGTTGACGCCGTCAATGCAGCCAAGAAAGAGAACCTGAGAATCACGTGCGGCGTCACGCCACACCATGCCAGATGGGACTCCGGCATGATGCATACAGTTCCGGCGAGTCTGGGTGTGATTTACAAGATGAATCCTCCGCTAAGGTGCAGGGAGGATGTGAAAAGGTTGCAGAAACGCATAGGTGGCGGAAAGGTGGACATTTTGGAGAGCGACCACGCGCCGCACGGCGAAGAGAAATTACATCCTAAGGACCCCAGCAAGCCTCCATCGGGTTATCCGTCGCTTCACGAGTATGCAAACACATTGAACATCCTGAGGGCCAACGGAATGACTGGAGAACTGATAGACGCCATGACATACTACAACATAAAGAAGGCGTTCAGCCCCAAGGTCGCATAGTGCAAGCTTAAGTGATTTTGTCTTCTAGCACCAGTATGCCATTGAGTAAGGAAAGAGTGGCAGGCTTGATAGGCCGCATATCCGAGAGGCCCGCGTTACTGCACGGTACTTCAGTCGAGGCAGTCCTAAAGATGTTCGAGACCGGAGTGCTGCCTTCGGGAAGGAAGTGTCATAACCTGCACGGTTACCTGTTCTTCGTGCCAATAGGATGCATCCACAAGTATGGGAACTTCTCGCAGGCGTTGGAAGAAGTGAAATCCTACGCAGAAGACAATGCGGAAGAAGTCTACATCGTTGAGCAGCTAAAGGCGGCCGGAATCTCTGAGGAACATGCGGCACACATGATGTGCAACTGGATATACGGTGAACGCTTCCGCGTACCGAAAGTCGAAAGGAAGAAGGCGGAGCGCATGTATGATGACGGGCTGCTTGAACGCGCGGCAAGGCGGAAGGGCGTAGTGCTGGAGGTCAGCACAGAAGTACTCGAACTTGATGCAGACGACGACCCGGACGATGAAGGACTGCGGTTGCGATGCCCGGGTGGACTTCCGGCAGAATATGTCAGGAAGATAGAGCCGCAGGGTGTAGAAGAAAACGAGCTTCTGTCGGCTTACTTGGTTAGAATATCCTGAACTTGACTTCCTTCAGACCTTCGTCTACTATCTGGAACTCGACCTGCCTGTCCTCGGGCAGGCTCCTTGCTCGAGCAATCCTCGCTATCCTGCAAGAAGTCCTTCCTGCATGCGAAAGCTCGATGATGTTCTTGGACCACCATTTGACAATGTTCTTGGCGCTGAGCTCTATCTTGCCCGTGTCAGGCTCGGAATAGACCTGGTTGGTTATCAGCACGGGGATGCCCTTCTCTCGGGCCAATTTGGAAAGGAGAGCCAACTGAGAGCCCAGCTCCCGGCTGATGCTATGGAAGTTATCGTCAGCTATGGTCACGCGCCATAAAGCAACTATGGAGTCGACGACGATTAGTCCGATTGGTTCCTTCTTGCAGACGGCCTCGAGCTTGTCGAACGTCGTCTTCTGTTCCGCCCATGTCTTGGGTTCGAGGAGTATTATCTTGTCGGTGTACTTCGTGGCGTTGCCTCGGGCCATCTGCGCAAGGCGCTCGACGGAGAAACTGCCCTCGGTATCGACATAGAGCACCTTCCTGCCGGCATTGATGCAAGAGATGACTGACGCGAGTGCGACGTTTGTCTTTCCTGTGGCAGCAGGGCCGTAGAAGTTGGTGATGCAGCCGGATTCGATGCCGCCGTCCAGCAGCTTGTCTATCGGAGGGGAGACAGGAAGGCGCACGCGCACACATGGCCGCAGAAAGCTTTAAATATTAGTTAGTGTGAATGGTAAGTAAACTTTTAGTGTGGACGGAGATACCAAATGGAGATTCGCATAGGGAAACAGGACGGGAAGACCGCGGTACTGATAAGCTTCGATACCGACGCGGAGAAGTTCGAGAGCGCTTATGAACGCAACAAGTTCTTCAACGAGCTGCATGGAAGAAAACAGGTAATCATAAAGGAGAACAAGCGCTACGAATATAGAAGGGAAGGACTGCTGGATGAGGTCCCTCACCTCAAAGTTGCAAATTCTGTCTTTATAATTATGCAGGAGCACATGAGAATGATGCAGGAGTTCTTCGGGGAGTGGGAGGACAAGGTGATGTTCAGGAGCTTCCCGGTGCTGCTGAGCCCGAGTGAGTTCAAGGAGATGGAGCAGAACAGCGAGGGCAGGGAGGTCGATATTGAATGATGTTCAGCGATGGTGGGACAAAGGAACCGAAGGGCGAAGTAAAGCTGAAGGTAGGAGAGCTCACAGGAAAAGAGGACTTCGGGCGCGGGATAGCACGCGTGGACAGCAACACCATGCGGACGCTGGGCATCAAGGAGGGCGAGGTCATCGAGATCCAGGGCAAGAGGGTCACAGCGGCTATTGCAATCAGGTCATACCCGGCGGACGTGGGCCTGAACGTCATACGCATAGATGGCCTGGTTAGGAAGAACGCGGGCACGAGCATGGGGGAAGCAGTTGTAGTAAGGAAGGCGGCGGTCAAGGAAGGAAAGAAAGTCACACTGGCACCAACAGAGAAGGGACTCATGCTGCATTGGAGTCCCAACCTGCTCAAACAGAACATCTTCATGCGACCAATGGTCAAGGGCGACATCATCATAGCCAACCCAGTGTTCAGGACGAGAGGGCGGGGCGGGGGCGACATCAATGACATCTTTGAACAAGTGTTCAGGATGAGCATGGGCATGGACGAGGTATTCCTTCCGACAATGGGGACCGAGATCAGGCTTGCGGTTGTAAAGACCAACCCGGCTGATGGCCCGGTGCAAATCTCCGAAGCAACGGAAATAGAGCTGCTGCCCGAGGCAGTTGAGGTCGAAGAGGCCAAGCTGCCGACCGTGACTTACGAGGATGTCGGAGGTCTACAACAGATAGTGCCGAAGATACGCGAGATGATTGAACTTCCTATGAGGCACCCCGAGATATTCGAGCGGCTTGGCGTTGAGCCACCCAAGGGTGTGCTTCTCTACGGACCGCCGGGCACAGGAAAGACGCTGCTGGCAAAAGCAGTAGCAAATGAAGCAGGTGCGCACTTCATCAGCCTTGCCGGTCCGGAGATAATGAGCAAGTGGTACGGGCAGAGCGAGGAGAACCTGCGCAAGGTATTCGATGATGCGGAGAAGAACGCGCCGTCAATAATCTTTATCGATGAGGTAGACGCCATAGCACCAAAGCGAGAGGAGGTAACGGGTGAAGTTGAGCGAAGGGTTGTCAGCCAGCTCCTTACGCTGATGGACGGTCTAAAAGCAAGGGGCAAGGTGATAGTGATAGCGGCGACCAACAGGCCGAATTCCATCGACCCGGCGCTGCGACGTGGCGGCCGATTTGACAGAGAAATAGAGATACCGGTGCCGGACAAGCGCGGGCGCAAGGAAATATTTCAGATACATACACGAAACATGCCGCTGGAAAAGGACGTTGACCTGGACAAGCTGTCCGAGGTCACCTACGGTTATGTCGGTGCAGACATCAGTGCGCTTGCAAAAGAGGCGGCAATGCACGCCATCAGGAGGGTATTGCCAGATCTCGGTGCGCTGAAGGAGGGAGAGGCCATACCAAAGGAGATACTGGAGAAGCTCATCGTAACGAAGGAGGACATGGAGTACGCGATGCGGCAGGTGCAGCCGAGCGCGATGAGGGAAGTCATGGTCGAGGTCCCGAAAGTCAAGTGGGAAGATGTTGCAGGGCTCGAGGATGTAAAGCAGGCACTCAAGGAGGCAGTGGAGTGGCCGCTGAAGAACCCCGAGAGCTTCAAGCGGCTCGGCATCAGGCCACCTCGCGGCATACTGCTCTATGGTCCGCCGGGCTGCGGCAAGACCTACATAGTGAAAGCGTTGGCCAGCGAGGCGAGCGCAAACTTCATCTCGGTAAAGGGTCCTGAGCTGCTGAGCAAGTGGGTCGGAGAGAGCGAGCAGCACCTTAGGGAGATATTCAGGCGTGCCAAGCAGGTGGCACCATGCATAGTGTTCTTCGATGAGATTGACGCTCTTGCACCGCGGCGGGGAAGCGACTCCGGTTCACATGTCACCGAGCAGGTCGTGAGCCAGCTGCTTACAGAGATGTCCGGCATAGAAGAGCTGGAAGGCGTCGTCGTAGTAGCCGCAACCAACAGGCCGGACATTGTCGACCCGGGGCTGCTGCGGCCAGGACGCTTTGACAGGTTGATATACGTGCCGGCACCGGACGAGACCACAAGGTTGGAGATATTGAAAGTACACACCCGCAGCATGCCGCTGAAGGGCGTGGAACTTGATACCGTAGCAAAGAAAACCGACGGCTATAGCGGCGCGGACCTTGAAGCGGTCGTCCGAGAGGCGGCGCTGGTCGCGCTCAGGCTGGACATGAATGTGAAGGAAGTATCCAAGAAGAACTTCGACGAGGCACTGAAGAAGATCAAGCCGAGCATAGCGGCGGACATGGTCACAAAGTACCAGAGGGCAGTTGAAGAGCTGAAGAAGGCCAAGCTCGAGGAAGAAGGCGCTCCTGCAACGCGTTACATCGGGTGAGTGCACGGTGCGCAGCATTCCACCTGCTGTTAAGAAACTATTAAGTCAACCGACGGCCTACGGCTTGCGGTCGGTTGATGATGCCGTTTTCTACCTGCTAATGGCCAACTGGTACGGCGTCGATATTGCGGCAATAACGCCCGACGAGATAATCAGCCGTTATCCGGTGGAAACCTTCAGAGAAGAGTTCGATTAGGTACGCTTGCGTGCGAGTTCTATGTCCTCGCGTTTGACGGTCTTGCGGCCCGCGTGGTTGGCGAACTTCACCGCATCCTTTGAGAGGGAAAGAGCGAAGTCGTGTACGACCTCGGATAATGCCCTGGCCGCGTCGTCGCTAACGCGTTCCGCACCTGCACTCTTCAGGATGTCGGCCATCGGTGCTGCTGCGACGACGCTTCGCTTGCGTGGCATGAGTTCTATTTGGGAAGTCTGTATATAAACGCTACCGTGTGATGACCACGGGCTTGTCGCCAACTATCACGGTGTGCTCTGTCTGAGCCACAGGTTTGCCTGAGACTTCTTTCAGCGTGTTGTATGCCCACAGTGAGCCGTCCTTCACCAAACGATTGAGCACAAGGTCTACGTTGCCGAACTTCTCCTGCGCCCAGCGCTTGGCGAAAGGCAGGTGGGACCAATCATTCTTCGCAGCAAACAATAGCTGCCTTGCAGTCGTATCACGCTGTGGGCGGTCGGCTATCCATCTGAAGATGGTCGGCGGCGGGCTGTCCTTTACCATGCCCTTGCCGGTGGTCACGAACGGTTCGATGCCATAGACCTCGTCTTCGCTGAGGACCTTTGGTGCGGATCCGCGTATGCAAGGGATGACGATGCCACCGTGCACCGTCCAGCGTTCGAGGGAATGGCCGGTGAGGTTTGCAACGGGCTTGAGCTTGAACTCCTTTGCCACATCCTCCATCGCTGCGCTCATATCTTCTATGACCGTGCCCGGCCTGAACATAGGTAATGCGATTGCGAGCATCTTCTCAGAACATTCTATTAGTCTGTCACGGCCGGCAGGCCTGATGGTGATTGCGGTATCAGCGATCCAGCCGTCGATATGCACACCGCAGTCGAGCTTCACGTAGTCGGTGGACTTTATTGTAAGAGTATCATCGAGCAGGGGCGCATAGTGTGCAGCGACATCGTTGATGTTGACGGTGGTCTGGAAGGCGAGCTTCCCACCGAGTTCGAGTATCCTCTTTTCAACGGCGTCGGCTATGTCGACCGCACGAGCGCCATCCTTGATGAGGCCTGCGCCGTAGTCGCGGGCAGCGCCGCATATCTTTCCTGCTTTCCTGTAGGCTTCCAAAGCTTCGGGTTCCATCACATCAGTTGCTCCTTCTTCACACCCAGCGCAGCCAGCACGCGCCAGCTTGGCGGGATTATCTGCTTCTCAATGTAATAGCCGAGGTCGATGTCCTTAAGTGTTGCGTCCTCGATGGGTTCGGCGCGACTGCTTATTGAACCCTTGCCTTTGGTTATCACGTAGATCATGACCGCGCCTTCGCCCACCGGACGGCCGCGGGCAATCATCTTTTTAGCTACAGCAACGTTCGGTGCCATGACCTTGTACTCAGACAACGGCTTGGAAAGTGATTCGTAGATTGCTAAGTCGCGCAGTACGGCCTTGCCTGCTTTCAGGTCGGTAACTGCCTTCTTTACCGTCTTGATAGCACCGTTGACGTCCTTCTTTGAAAGCACTAAGCGCAGCACTTCCTCCTGTGTTTTACGGGCAATCTCACACCAGTCGCCTCTTACTCTTTCAAGGCCGCGGATGGTGAGCTTGCCAGTACTGTCCATCAAAGCATAACGCTTCTTGGCCGCACCTCCAGCCTCAAGCGGTGTGAAGAGTCCTCGGGTATAGAAACCCTGCAGGTCCAGCTCAAGCATTCCGGGGAGCTTCTTGTTCGTTGCCTCAAGGAACTTCATCGTCCGCTTCTCCATGTCATCCTTGGACTTGAGTTTGATGAACATCGAATCGGTGTCACCATAGACAACCGTGAAGCCAGCGCCTTCGGCCCATTCCATGACCTGGCGTATCCAGCGCCTGCCAAAAGCTGCAGCAGACTCGGCGCACTCATAGCAATACCAAAGAGCGCCGAAGTAGCCCATCAGGCCGTACATCGCGTTGGTAACCGTCTTCACGCCGAACTGCTCGTTGTCGAGCTGCTTCCATGCAGGCGTGCCCGTTTTCAGCTTCTTCAGCCCGGCTTTGAGCTTCACCCGGCGTTCGATGAGTTCGGCGACGCGTGTGGCTACAAATCCCTGCGGTTTCTTGGCGAACCAGAACTTGCGGTCGGGCACCTGCCAACCCTGTTCTTTCTTGCCCAGCTGGAAGGTCTCGGGGCTGATGTTGAACGTGGCTATGATAGACGGGTAAAGGGAGCGGAAGTCCAGCACGGCCATGCCTTCGTGCAGGCCAGGCAACGGGTCGCGGACATAGCCGCCGACATATTGCGGCTTCCTTTGCCTGGCGAGTATCTCGTCGAACTTCGGCTGGTTGGGGTGTATGATACCTAGCTCACCGGCACGCCTTATCATGTACCATTCGGCGAGCTGCCCGTAGGTCATACGGCTGACATCATAGGGTGCTTGGCCTACGATGCGGGTCAGCGCTAGGATTTGCTGCAAGAGCAAGTCATTCAGCTTCACGCATAGTTCGCTGTCCTTGAGCGAATAGGCGGCAAGCTTGGCAAGGTCCTTCTTCTTGTGCCATGCCTCGAGCAGCTCCTCAAATTCCATGGGCAGCTTCCGGTCGCCCAACAGCTCGGCGCTTATCGCATCCAGTGTCATGACCTCGGTCTGGAGGTGAGGCGCAAGAATTGACAGCGCCCAACTGAACAGGTCCACATGGACGCGGCCGCGAAGTCTGGCTCTAGCCACTTTGACGCGGCGGGCGTAACGGGGGGCGGAACCATCGCGGCTCAGCGGCAGCCTTACCCTCAGGTCAGCCGCCCTTTGTAGTATGAGCTTGAAGTCGTGCTCATCGGTCATGAAGCCGACGAGCAGGTCGGGATCCTGCTCGTTGACGTGCTGGACAAAACGCTCCAACAGGGTCTTCTCGTCCTTGACCACCTCTACCCATGATTGAAAAGAATCGTGCTGCCATGTCAAAACCTTCTTGAAGCCGCGGCTGCCAGCCATGCTGAGCATGATTATCTTCTGCCTACCGGCTTCCTCGACGTTCTCTATGTCGAACGCGAGGACCTTAAGCGGAGGGTCTGCAGCAGAGGAAGTAGGCTTGACGGATTTTGCCCTGATCGTGCTTGCAACCTGCCATTCGCTGCTTTTCTGTTCCTTGCCTTCGACGTCAATCCAGCCGGCGGGTGTAAGACCCTTCTCTATCGGGTAGCGCTTTGCGTGGCTGACAGCGTATTCGTATTCTTCAACTACGATGCCTGGCCCGCCGCGCTCTGCTTCAAGGAGCTTGACAAGGTCCCGCACTTTCTGCAGGTCGCTCGAAACAGACGTTGATACCTTGACGACCTTCTGCTTCTCTGCTCCAACCTGCCGTGTAACGATCTCTGCACTAACGATGCTTAGCGCAGGGTGCTTCTTCTTCAGCTGTTCGATGGTCTGTTTCACCTTCGCTTCGGCGTCTGGCTTTGGCTGTATGTAGAAGTAGGGCACGAAGCTGTCGTCAATGATGGCGACCGTCCTGCCTGCCTTGTCCTTGCACCACAGCCTTACGACTGTCTTTCCGTTGTCCTCGTAGCTGTCTATGTCTAAGAGCCAGAGCCGCATTACTTCTCGCCCTTTGGTCGCTTCGTAAACTGGTGCTCGCGGAGCACCTTGCGGACTTCTATCACGAACTTGCGGACGTAGTCCTGGCTATAGAAGACCGTGCTCTCGGGCACTTCGGCCAAGCGGCCCTCACGTACGGCCTTCTGCATGGAAAGAAGTTTCTCCAGCAGGCCGGCATATGCGGGGTTGACGATGTTCGCCTCTACCAGATGCTTCTGGACGGCAGCCGGAATGTCGGCAGGTTCCTTCGGCAACTTGTCAAACGCCTTGAGTGCGACGACCCCGGCCTTGAGAGCAACCTCTGTCATCCTGTTTATCTGGGCGGCTTTGCGGTCGTTCTCGAGTTTGGCCAGCAGCTTCTCGAAGCGAGCAACGAACGCCTTTGTGCGTCCAACCCATTTGTCAAGTTCAGCACCGCTTATGCGCTTGATTTCGTCGTGCTCGACGGCCTTATGGAACTTTACTATCGCTTCCAACTCGTCGGCCCACTTCGATTCGAGGAGGCCGGCGTCCACAAGATGCGTACGCACGGCAACCGGAGAGCCGCGGATTCCAGGCGGTTCGAAGCCAAGGAACATGAGAATGGCTTGCGCGGTCTCGAGTTCGGCGTAGAACAGGTCCTCGAAGACGGCCATCGCCGGCAGACCTTCCACCCGACGGATGCGCTTAGGAACGGCGGCCATGCGGATATAGGCGGCCTCGGTGGTGGCAGGGAAGCGGCCGCGCTCGTAGAGCTTGCGAAGCGGGATGAAGAAACCCGTGTCGTAGAGTGCCCATCCCTCCCTGAGGACAGAGTAGGCAAGCGGGCTCTGGGTGCGGACCATGTCCCAGAACTCAGTCAACAGCCAGACCGGCTGGATTGAGATGCGTTTGTCAGTGGAGTGCGCAATCCTGTGGACTTCGTTGTCCATCTGGGCGCGCTGCGTGTCGCTTATCTTGACCGCGGTGTCATCGATGATCACAAGGCAGTCGATGTCGCTTGTGGCCTTGAACGTCTGCTCCTTGCGCGTTATGGAGCCCCAGGTAACCACGGCTTTGACCATCGGGCCGTACTTCCTGACGACAGCATCAGCAAAGCGTTTGGCCACTTCAAAGCGCTCTTTGCGGAGTTCCTCGTGCGTCCGTTTCGGCATGCCAATAGCTTTTATTTCGGCGCTTATAACTCCAGTTCATGTCCGCCTACTACACGCGAGGAGGCGACAAAGGTGAGACTTACGTCTGTGACAGGCAGCGGGCGAGCAAGGCGAGCCAGCGGGTAGCAGCTTACGGCGATGTCGATGAGCTGAACGCGGCCATAGGGTTGGCAAGGGCGGCCTGCAAGGACAAGGGGATTGACAGGATTCTGGAGAGGCTGCAACGAGAGCTGTTCGTGCTGGGGGCCGATTTGTCAGCGCCGGGCGGAAAAGTTCCGCGGATAACAGTGACGCATGTCAAAAGGCTCGAATCCGATGCTGATGTAATCGCCAAGGAGATAGGCGAGCTGAAGCACTTCATACTCCCGGCTGGTACAGAGCTGGCCACACGGTTGCATCTGGCAAGGGCCGTGTGCAGGCGGGCGGAACGCGGCATAGTGGCGCTTGCGGAGAAGGAGAAAATAGGGGACCAAGTTGTCCCATACATCAACAGGCTGAGCAGCCTGCTGTTCGTGCTCGCGCGGCTGGCTAATAAGCATGCAAAAGTAAAGGACGTGGAGTGGAATGCATGACAGTTGAAGTTTCAAACATCAGTTACGAGAAGCACTGGACAGCCCTGATGACCACCATTTATGCAGACATCGAAGAAGTAAATGAGCCGGATTATGATGATAAGGATGACTGGGGTAAACTGACGGAGGCGCAGAAGGACCTTTTGACATACGGTGACAGGACGTACGATGATTCATGGGACTATCTGACCGTGGATGAAATCGATTTTATATAGTTTTATATGACGGCTCTTGCAAGCAGTGGCATGCGCATGCTCGTGATAGGTGCTGCATTCATTGCACTGCTGGCCGTGGCTGTGCTGGCCCAGGCCGCTGACAACGCGTTCATCGGTGAATTTACAAGCATGGTCAACGCTAACATCGATGCGGCGCCGCAACAGCTAAAGGACATGATAAAGGACAGCGCCCTCAACGTCAAGATAGAGGGCAAGTCGGATTTCTACGTCGTGCTTACAGGTGTTAGGGTAACAGATGCACAGCTTGGCCAGAAGGAAGGCGTGCGGACAATCAGGGTGACGGCCGCCGCGTACGATGCGCTGGTGAGCGGGAAGTCGGACATATTGACACAGTTCAAGAACGGTGGCGTCAGCATAGGCGGCAGCAACATCATTGATACCATCGTTCTGGCGATAGGGCAGTTCCTGTTCAGGCTGTTCGGCTAGTTGCTCCAGAACTTCTTGGTGCGGATGAACTCGCGTTCTGCCTTGAGGATGTCCTTGTAGAGTTCATCATCAGAGCGGTGCATCCTGGCTAGAATCCGGGAGCAGGTCTGCGGGCCGATGCCGCGGCCTGCAAGCGTTATGGCGGCTTTCTTACCGTAGACTATCATCATGTCCGCGCTGCGCCTGATGCGTTCGAGCTTCTTCAGTTCTTCTGCAGTTAGGTCCTTGCCTTTCAGTCTCTTCTTGATGATGTCCTGTGCCTCGGTCATGTGCGGGTGGACGCATGCCAGGAGCTTGGAAGTGCACTTGGGACAGCGCGGCTCGGCGTCGACGTCCTTTACCGGCATGCTGACAGAGTAGTTGCCACAACTAACACAGACAAGGCGCTGACGCGTGTTCAGGAGGCGGTTCTTGAACACCTTGAGTATCTCGGCGTCAGGACGGTCCGGGCGGGCTATGTCGTGCAGCTCGTACTTCAATCCTGCCTCTCCGATCGGGCTGAGGCCCTGGCAGTCCACAATCTTCAGCTTGCCGGCCTTGATGTCCGCAAGTATCTTTTCTGCGGCCTCTGTGTCCAGCTTCTCGGTGAATATCTCGTTCAGCGTCTCGGTGACTATCGGACTGTTCTCATAGGCTTTGACAATCTTGTCCACGTTCACCCGGCTGTAGTCGGCGTCCTTCCTTATCGCGCCTATACGCTTCGCTATCTGGAGGAAACGATGCTTGAACAGGCTGCTGTTCGGCAGCGCGAGCTCGAGCACCGAGCGGATGTCCTCGGGTTTGTATCTCTCAAAGAGCGCGCGTATGTCCTTTGGTTGGACGGAACCGAAGATTATGCGATAGGGGTCTGATTTGCTTGCTATTGCCCGGCCTTGCTCAGCCGAAAGGAGGGCCGAAATGAAGCGGGCCAATGCTTCATTAGCCAGCGAGCCGAACTGGGCGTGTATCACCGTGTATTCGCCGAACGTCTCGATGACCAGATGCTTGTCATCTGGTACCGGCCACTTCGCGGCCTGTGATTTCACGTATGCTACCATACGTGAGGCGGCCTGCGGTGTCAACGGGTAGCGCGTTTTCAGTTCGTTAGCCAACTCCGAGGACGACTTGCCTTTCTTCAGGTCTTCAGCAAGCTCGCGGCGGATCCTTCCGACCTCCTGCGCGACCGACTGTGGGACAGGTATCAGTTCACCTTCCCACGCGGGGATGGCGCTATCTAGGCCGCTGGCAGGCTCTACATAGAGCTTGTCGTTCTCTATCTGGACAACGCGCCAGGGCCTTCCCTTTATGACGAAAGTGGAGCCGGCCTCGTTGTGCTCGGCGACGAACGCCTCGTCCAAAGATCCCACAGGAACGTTGGCCGTTATGTCGATGACGCGGTAGGTGTGCGAGTCCGGGATGGTGGACATGTTTCCGAAGTAATAGTCAAAGGCGCGGCGTTTCCTAGCCAGGCCATTGTCGGTGTAGAGCAAATGAATTGAAGCGAGGAACTGCACAATGTCGTAGAACTCCTTGGATGTCAGGTCGCGGTACGGTGAAGCCCTCTTGATGATCTTGTATGCCTGCTCTATGGGTATCCTGTAATCTGACATCGCAAGGCCCATGATCTGGTGGGCCAATACGTCAAGCGATTTGTGGTGTATGCGAGGTGGTTCAAGCTCGCCGGCCGCCGTTTTTCTTGCTATGACCGCGGCCTCGAACAGGTCGTCCGCGTCACCGGCAAGTATTATGCCCTTGCTGATCCTATCCAGCGAGTGGCCAGCGCGGCCCAGCCTCTGCGTGAACTGGCTGACCTCGCGCGGGGACATGTACTGGATGACCAGGTCAACAGAACCGATGTCGATGCCTAGTTGCAGGCTAGAAGTGCAGATGATGCCCTTCACTTTCTGGGCCTTGAACTCCTTCTCGGTGTTGATGCGCGTCTCCTTGGAAAGCGAGCCGTGGTGGACTTCTATAGGCAGGTCCTTGTCAAAGTTCTTCAGTCTGCTAGATAGAATCTCGGCGGCTTCGCGCGTGTTGGTGAACACCAGCGCGGCGGTGTGCTCCTTTATCAGGTCGTGGATGACCCTCAGACGGGCGGCAACAGTGTCGCCGATGAACAGTTTTTCGGCAAGCAGCTTGTCCTCCTGCTTGGGGACGGGGGCATCGACGATTATCTCGAGGTTCTTCTTTCCGGCGGCATCGATTATCTTGTGCGGTCGGCCGGCGAAGATGAAGTCGGCCACTGCTTCTGGGGAGCCAACTGTAGCCGATAAACATACAAGCTGGAAGTCGCCGCACAACTCGCGCAGCCTTTCCAGCGCAACGGTGAGCTGTACGCCGCGCTTGCTGTCGGCAAGTTCGTGAACTTCGTCGACAACGACCCATTTCACGTTCTTCAGCAGGGCTTTCATCCGTGCTCCAACAAGCATGGCCTGCATCTGCTCGGCAGTCGTGACCAGCAGGTCATCGGGATTTTCAAGCTGGAGCCTGCGTTCGTGCTGGGTGGTGTCGCCATGTCTTACTGATACGCCGAAGCCCAGTCGTGCGGACCACCAGGATATCCTGTCAAGCAAATCTCGGTTGAGCGACTTTAGAGGAGTTATGAAAAGCAGACTGATAGGTGGTGGTCTTTCCCTGATTATACGGTCAAATAGCGGCAAAAGAACCGCTTCTGTTTTGCCAGAACTGGTCGGGGCTATTAGTAGAACGCTTTGGCCTTTACTTATCTCGGGGATGGCCAGCTCTTGGATGGGGGTCGGTTTCAAGAACCGCTCTTTTATTGCGGCTTGAAGGTCTTTGCTTAGATTTTGGAACGTCAAATCATAACACCGTTATATCACAATTCGTAATTTTTTCCTTAGATAGAGCCATACCTACCCGCACTTTAAAAACCGTGCGGCTGTCGTATTCTCTACAGGATACATAAGGCTTTGAACACTCTTAACCGACTTATATTGTATATGAGAACGTATTCTATCCTTACTGATCGAGAGAAACTCTTTGTCTTCCAAAAAGCCATAGGTTTGATGAAAACACATGGAATCAGCTACAGATTGATTTCAAGAAGGTTGCAAAACGAAGACTCCGTTCTGGTACCAGAACCGACTATAGCGAACTGGATATATTATGACCGCGTTCCCGGAAAGCAAAAGGACGGGTGGTTTAAATCGAAATCTGTGCCAAGCGAAAAACTTTTGCGACAGCTATACTTGCATAAGTTAATAAGTCCCGATGAAATATGCAAAACGTTCGGGGTGACCGGTAACACCGTAAGGAAATGGTTGACCTTTTATGGGGTCAACCTAAGGGACCGGAAGAGGGCGATGAACACGCCGAGGACGAAGGAGCTCTTGCGTAATCACAGGCTGATTAAACCTCCAAAGACGTTCCGAAGCTTAACAACAGAAAAGGCCTATATCCTTGGTGTCCTGTGCGGTGATGGTCATATTAGTGCCAGGTTCGCACAGCTCGAAATAAGCAAGGAGGACAAAGAATTCATTCACTACTTCGTCGAATGCTTCAAGAAAGTTTATGGACTAAAGTTTAATTGCCACGATAGACCGAAAAGGAAAACGTTAGTAACCTACATATCACCAGAATTTATTTGCAAGGATTTGTTGAGTTATGGGAACTTTGGAGTTAGGAAATGGAAGGTACCGAACGCGATTATGGAATCTAGGAGAACAGAGGTTGTCACCTCTTTTTTGAGAGGTATCTATGATAGCGAGGGATGCGTTACGAATAAACACAATGCCATAATGTTCTCGGTTGTTAATAGACAGGGCGCGGCCGGCGTCGTGAAGTTATTGAACAGGATTGGGATAAAAACGACGTTTCATGACTATCTAAAGCCATACAAAACAAAAGCACGTCAGCCATACTTGGATAAAGTTTCAACAGTCGGTATATATGGAAAAGCAAACCTGATTCGATTCAGGGACCTTATAAACTTCACCATCAAGCGCAAGCGCGAAAGGTTGGGTATGGTAAAATGATAGCAGCTAGAAGTGCCCACATGGGCCGTGAAGTTAGGTTCGTACTCGATGAATTGGAGAAAAGGTATGGCGAGGCCATCGAGGCGCATCCAAACACGAACTCGCACGTGTTCGAGGTTCTGATAAGAACGATTCTCAGTGCGCGGACGCGGGAGGAGAACACGCAGAAGGCAAGCGAGCAGCTGTTTGCCAGGGCAAGAACCCCAAGAGCCATACTCAAGCTGAAGCAAAGCGAGCTAGAGCGGCTTGTCAGGCCGGCGGGCACCTACAGGTCGAAGGCCAGGAGCATCAGGGCGACGTGCAAGATGCTGATCGGTGAGTTCGGCGGCAAGGTGCCGGACACCATGGATGGTCTGCAGAGGCTGCCGGGTGTCGGGCCGAAGGTCGCGGCAATAGTGTTGAGCTATGGATTCGGGCAGTCAATCATCGCGGTGGATACGCACGTTTTCAGGATAAGCAAACGGCTGGGTATTGTTGACGAGGATGCCAAACCAGAGGAAGTCAGGAAGCAACTTGAGGCAAAGATGCCGCCGCCGCGGCGGTTCGTTGTCAACCTTGGCATGGTCAACTTTGGAAGAGAAGTGTGCAAGTCTGGCACGCCGCCATGTGTGAAAGCGAGGGAGAACTGCCCATTCTCTGAATTTTGCAAGGCATACCGCACAAAGCGTTTCTACATCAAGCCGTTCGGTGACAAGCTGAGCATCCGGCCAGCTAGATGAAAGGCAGCAGCGAAGTAATCTTGCCCCAAAGGCCGCCGAGGAAATCCGTCATTGCTTTGATAAGATCTATCCCACCGATCATGAATGCTCCGGTGGGGCCACTGCCAGCTTTGATAGGTGTTTGCGCAAGCTGTTCCGGCTCACTTTCAGGCTCGACCACGACAAGCGGTACTTCCGTGTCCCAGGTAAGATTTCCGTCAAATGCGCTGGCGCGCAGTTTGAACGTCCCGTTGACGTCGGGTTTGATATCGTTCAGCAAATCGATGAAATGTATGGAACTCGGCTCGAGCACTACGGTATAGGCGTTGGGTTCCCAGCCGCCTTCTGTTGCAAGGTTCTGACCAAAGAAGGCATAGCTCGAGACTTCCAGCTTTTTGGTAACAGAGAAGTTGTTGAATAACTTGATCTTCAGGGTAAAGGCCGAGTCTGCCTCGACCTCGCGAGGTGGGCCAACCAGTTCGATGACGATGTTGCCAGTAACTGCGATCTGGGAAGTCATGGAAACGTTTGTCAGGTTCGTCTGGCTTGTTTGCTGTGTGCCATGTTGCGTCTGCTGCCCGGCCTGCTGGTCGGTCGGAGGCGGCTGAGACTGGGATCCGTTTTGCTGCTGCGATAAGATGCTGTTTGTGGCGCCAGGGGTGCCGCTAATCACTGAACTAGGAAACCAGCCGCTTGCGTTGCGCTCCAACGAGTAGTTCTCGTCCGCGTCGTCGGAATAAGTGACATTGTCGGCGACGCTACCATCAGGGCTTTTCAGTGTAATGGTCTTGCCGGAATTGCTCAATCCTCCGCATATGCTGCCAGCATCAGTATGCAATGCAAGCGCACCTGCGTTTACATTAAAATTATCATAAACCAAAGTCCCACTAACGCCGTCAGTAATTATTGCATGTTGATTTGGCTGAAGCAGCATTCCATTATTCAACGAAACATTCCTGTCAGTATGATTAATGTAACCGGCCAGTAATTTGATGTTGCAAACGGTCCATGCGGACAGATCCACGCTTTCACTTGCGGGATTATACAGTTCAAGCCATTCGCAATAGTCATCATTGCATTGTGGGTTGTACATTATTTCATTGATTACGACAGCGCCAGCGAGGGCAGGCAAGAACAGCAGCAGGGACAGCACGATGACAGGGCGCACGCCAAGTGTGGAAAGGGCCAGAATAAAACTATAGCTGTAACCTTGTTAGGCTAATGTCGAAGAAGTGGCGCCCAGCTCATCACTCTTGAGCCGCTGAGCACGCTGAACATCACTGAACTTTCGTTGCTTGTTGTTGGAGAAGCCAAGTTGCTGCCGGTCTTTTAAACCGTTTGCGCTGGCACGATGTATATTCTGGGCAGCCAACTTCAGCGCCGTTTCTTCGCTTTCTTGGCAACTTTCTTAGCCGCTTTCTTCGCCTTCTTTGCAATAAGCTTTGCAGCCTTCTTCTCTGGCGGGGGCGGCGGAGCGAACTGCTTCAGAATCAACCCGTACTGCCATAGGACTGACATGGCCTTTGCCGCGCGCTCAGGCGTTGGATAGACGGGCACGCCAAAGCCCTCGAGACGGCGCACCAGCTTGTAAGTGTAATCCGAGCCTGCCATAACCGCTACAATCGGTTTGCCGTACATCTTGGCATCCCTTATGACATCAACGACGCTCTCCTCGAGCTGCGGCGTCTGGACGAGCGCTATGACGATTATTCCGGCGATTGCCGGATCCTTTCCTATCGCGGTCAGCGCGCCGGCATACCTTTCGGCGTTGGCGTCGCCGGTTAGGTCGACAGGGTTCTTTGCTATGGCATAGCTGGGCATGTGGGCCTGCAATGCTTTGGTTGTCGGTTTGTCCAGATCTGGAAGCTCCATACCGGCAAGGACGGCCGCATCAGCCGTCAGGATGCCGAAGCCGCCGCCATTGGTTATAATCGCGATCTTGTTGGAGCGCAGAGCTGGCTGCGTGGCCAGGGCCTTGCTGAAATCAAAAAGTTCCTCGGTGGTCTTTGCCTCGATAACGCCGGCCTGCCTGAAAGCGGCAGAATAAACTTCGGTCAGGCCCGCGAGCGCGCCCGTGTGAGAAAGAACAGCTTCACCACCTTTTGCGGTCTTGCCGGCCTTGAGGGTGACTATTGGCTTTGTCTTTACGATCTTCTTGCAGACCTCTATGAAGCGGTTGCCGTCGTGGAGCGTCTCTATGTAGGCGGCTATTGCCCTTGTGCCGAGGTCCTTTGCGAAGTATTCCAGCAGTTCGAGTTCGTTGATGTCAATTGCGTTACCATAGCTGACGAACTTGCTTATGCCGACACCCTCAAAGGCTATGTCATCAAGCATGGCAGAGCCGACAGCGCCGGACTGAGTGATGAAACTGATTGCGCCTTCTGGCGGGCGCTTCATCCTGTCTTTTGGAAGGAACAGCATGTCCAGCCCTTTAGCATACGTACCAAGGCAGTTGGGTCCAAGTAGCCTTATCCTGCCCTTCGCCAGCTTTTGGAGCTCCATTTCGCCTTCTTTGTTCCCAATCTCACCGAAACCAGCGCTGATTACGATTGCAGCCTGTATTTTCTTTTTGATACAGTCCTCGAGCACGATTTTGACATTTCCTGCTGGTACAGCTATGATTGCCAGGTCAATAGGTTCCTTGACATCGTTAACGTTCGTATAGACCGTTAAACCAGCTATTTCGGTCGCCTGAGGATTTATAGGGTAAATCAGTCCCTTAAAAGAGCTTTTGAGGCTTTCCAGCATGACGTATCCTATCTTGCCTGGGGTACGGCTGGCCCCTATGAGGGCAACCGACTGCGGAATGAAGAAGCGATCGAGCTCAGCCATCGCTAGCTAATCGCTTTCCGAGTTTATAAAATGTTCGTCATCCGCGCAGTGAATATAAATACTTTTCCACCACACAGTAACTACTATGGAAAAACGATTCGTTCTACGCGACCACTGGCATACGGATTATGTCAGTATGTTAGCGAACGGCAGCAGGCTGTCCGCCATCTATCATCCGACGGTAAAAGGGAATAGCCTTTTGATGCAATTCTCGCCACTGGTCGACTTCGAAAGTGCGAAAGAGAGGATTGATTACGTTGTCAAGTACGTGCAGGAGAGAACCCCTGGCTGGATATACGCTTATGAAATTGAACAGACGGCTGCTGCAAATGCGCGAGCCCACATCGAGGAGGAGCTCAGAAAGGAGCATCCAGAAGTCTCAGTTGCTGTCTTCGATATAGCGGCCGAAATGCTCACGAAGGATGTTCCTGAGGACAGCATAACTGGAGCGGAGGCTTTCTCGGCGGGGCAGGCGTGCTTTGCGCCCGGCGCAACGCCTGTGCAAGCGATAGTTGTAGGAGATGCCAAGACGGCCCTGTACAGCGCACGGCTGCCAGCGCCTGAGAGTTCAGAGACATACGTAGTTGCCAAATATCGCTTTCCAGAGCTGCTAGCGCCGATGGCAAGAACAGTAGCCGCGATGAGTCAAAAAGACTGATTTTAGGCCCGTTCAACCGAGCTTGTAGACCTCATCGCCGGCCCTGACGGGCTGCGCGGTCTTGAGGCCGATGCTCTGGCCGGAGTTGGCGGTGGTTATCCTGTCCTTCTCTATCTGCATGGATTCAATCACCATCTCGAAGCCGGGCGTCTTGCCGCCTATCCAGACCTTGTCGCCGACCTCGAGGGCCTTGGTAAGCTCAATCACTGCCACTCCGATCTTGTCGAAGTAGTGCGTGACCTTCCCTACGAGGACCTTCGGTGGCGCTGAAGCCTGTCCCTTCGGCTGTTCCTTTGGTGCTGGCATGGGACTGATTAGGGAAGCAAGGTGATAAAGCTATCACAGGTTTAGCTTGTACAACTTGTAATGGAACTTGTGCTCCTTCTCGTCGAGGTCCCGGCCGGCCTCGCGGTTCCGCTTTAAGGTATCACTACACATGCAGGTTGGATTGCAAAGTAGTACCACGAAACAGCGGCGATGAGGGCGCCAATCAGCAAGCCGATTAAAACGTACCTGTCCATCACGGTTTTGTACACGGGGGCTTTTGGCACTTTCTCACCTAGCAGATTATTCCGATGTGATAGCCGAAAAGGGATACCAGCATCTGATAAACGATCACATAGCTTACGAAAGCTCCAAAGGCGAACTTCAGGGTGTTTGAAGCAAGCTTGTTCATTCAACCGCTTCCTAGCTTCTTCATCGCGGCCTCAAGACGGTCGAGCCCTTCCTCGATGTGCGGCATGGCGGTCGCATAGCTGAGGCGCAAGTAGCCCTCGCCATACCTTCCAAAATCGGAGCCCGGAACTGTAACGACGTGCGCGGTCTTGAGAAGATGCTCCGCAAGCTTTGCCGAGGTCCAGCGCTTTGCAAGTGCGAACTTCGCGAAGATGTAGAACGCGCCCTTGGGCTCGCGGCAGGTGAAATCTGAAGAAAGCTGACAAACTCGCCGGTACATGTACTTGCGGCGTCTGTCAAACTCGCGGACGACCTTCTTGACCGAGGATTGAGGTCCGTTGAGCGCGGCAACGGCGGCCAGCTGATTAGAGGTGGAAGCAGCAAGGCTGGTGTAGAGGTGCAGCTTGCGCATCGCAGCAATAAGCTTGGGCGGACCGGCAGCCCAGCCGACGCGGAAGCCGGCCATGCCGTATGTTTTAGAAGCGGTCTGCAAGGTCAAGACCCTATCAGCAAGTCCGTTCAAGCTTGCCGGACTTATGTGCTTCGCGCCGGCGTAGACGAACTTTTCGTACGCCTCGTCGCTGATTATGAGCAAATCATTCTCAATGGCAATGTCTGCCAATGCTTCCAGGGTCTTCTTCGTGTAGACCGCGCCGGTCGGATTTGCCGGAGTGTTGATGATGATTGCCCGCGTGCGCCTGGGTTCCTTCACCTGTTTTTTCACGAGCTCAGGAATCAGTTGCCAGTTGTTGTCGGGGATGACAGGCAGACTGATTGCCGTCCCGTTGAGCAGCTCGACCGTCGGGATGTAAGCGACGAAGCTCGGGTCAGGGACGAGCACGGCTTCTCCCGGGTCGATGGTGGCCATTAGGCTGAGCAATATCCCTTCGGTGCTGCCATTTGTGACCATTATGTTCTCAGGACTGGCAGCGATGCGGTTCTCTCGCTTAAGTTTTTTGCTGACAGCCTCCAAAAGTTCCACCCTGCCCTCGCCGGGACTGTAGTGCGTGAAGCCCTTTGCCAAAGCAGTTTGCGCGGCCTTGATGACGTGGGGCGGCGGCTTGAAGTCGGGTTCGCCGGGGCCCAAACTAATGACCCTGCGGTCCCTTACAGCTATGCTGAGCATGCCACCGAGCTCGATGTCCGGCAGCTCTGCACTGCGTTCGCTTATGAGATGCCTCAATGCCATGGTGGAAGTTTACCGTGCCGGGATAAAAAGCAAAGTTAGTATCGCGCCGCGTGAGTGAACGCACAAAGTGGCACTTAAGAGCCTTTTCGTGCTAGCAATGCTCATGTCAGGACCGACCCTGCGACCACAGCCGTTCCCGCGAGAGCGCGAGCGGGAGCCAGAGCCAGGGGACGGCGTATTCTAGCCGCGCCATAACTGTTTGCAGACTTCTGCGAAACCGTAGAACATCGGGTTGGGGCGCAGGAAATTGCTAGTAAATTCCGGATGACTTTGTGTTGAGAGATAGAACGGATGGTCTTTCACGCTTGTCATCTCCACGAGCAACGTGCCGTCCAGGCTCCTGTGCATACCGGGGAATATCATCCCCTTCTCCTGGAGGATGGAATGGAAGGCAGGATTGACCTCGAAGCGGTGCCTGTGCCTCTCAAAGACAGTGAAGTCACCTTGGCGCAGCTGCCCGAGCCTCATGGGTTCGTACTTCTCCAGTTTGCTCAGCTCGTAGCCGTCCGGGCGGCCGACACGCTCATAGAGCCCCCTGACAAAGCTGCCGGGCTCTATCACGCAGGCGAAGTCGCCGAGCCTCTGGGTGCCTATGAAGCCGTGCAACTGACGTATCTTCTCCTGCTGCGGCAGCGTGCAGATGACGTGAGCTGATGGGTCGGGGCAGGCGCCGCCCTCATCCTGCTCCTGGCTGTGTGCATCCTTTATGCCACAAACATTGCGGGCAAACTCCACCACACCCATCTGCAGGCCCAGACACAGTCCAAGGTAAGGGATGCCGTTCTCGCGGACGAACTTTATGGCGGCTGCCTTGCCTTCGAGGCCGCGGCAGCCGTAGCCGCCTGGCACTATCACTCCGGCCACCTTCTTCAGTATTGATGGATCCTTCTCCACCACAACAGCATCCAGCCTCATTATCTCCGGCAAGAAGCCGAACTCGATGCAGGCGCGCTTCAACGCTTCCTCAACCGAGATGTAGGCGTCCTTGTGGATGCCTTTTCCCTCGGCAACATACTTGCCGACGTAAGCGATGGGTATGCGCTCGCTAGCCGAGTCGAGCTTCTTCAGGAATGCATCATAAGCGGTCCAGTCGCTGCCGTTCGCTGTCAGGCCAAGGTGAGTCATTATCTTCTGGCCGACGGCCTGATGCTCGAATATCTTGGGCAATTCATAGACAACTGAAGTCGATGGGTCCGCAAAGATGTGCTCCTTGTCTACGTTGCAATAAAGTGCAAGCTTCTCCTTGCGTTTCGAGTCAAGCATGAAGTCGCTGGCACATCTGACAATCAGGAAGTTCGCCCAGATGCCCATCTCGTTGAGAGCCCGTATCGCGTTCTGCGCGACCTTGGTCTTTGGTTCGCCGACTTCGTCGTTGTAGACCAGCGGGACAAGAACGGCAACAGCTGCGGCCTCCTTGTCCTTGTGTATCATCGATTGGATGGCGCGTGCCATGACGATGCTCTCGTCATCGCCTATCGTTCCGCCAACTTCTACTACGGCCACATCAGCGGAACCAGCGGCTTCCCTGATTGCCAGCTTGTGCTCGTCACGGATGTGCGGTATGACCTGGATGGACTTGCCCAAAAAAGCGCCGAGCTTCCCTTTCTCTATCGCTGCAGTGAACACCTTGCCTGAGGTTATGTTCTGGAGCTTCCTGCAGGGCGTGCCCAGGAAGCGTTCATAGTGGCCGAAGTCCTGGTCGATCTCGCCGCCATCCTCCGTTACGAAGACCTCGCCGTGCTCGTTGGGGTTCATGTCGCCGGCGCCCATGTTGAAGTACGGGTCCATCTTTATCGGTGCCACTCGCAGGCCGTAGCTGCCGAGAATGCGCGCTATTGAGGCGACCACGATTCCTTTTCCTAAGCCGGAATAGCCACCGCCGAGAACGAACAGGTATTTGGGCATGTTGTAGTTCGCTAGTTAAAGGATAAATCCTTTTCGTGGCCTGGGAAGCGGTTCACTCCTTTCTTGTAAAAGGCTCGTAGGCCGCGAGTATCTCGTCAACCAGCCCGGCGTCTTCCGGGTCGCAGATGAATTCAGGGGTTGAATTAAGAATCATGCTATTTTCATAGCGTGCAAATTCTGCCACCGGCCCGTTTTCAATCAGGACCTTCAGGTTGGGCCTATCGTCCTCGTTCTCAATCCTGCCATCGAAACACCGCCAGTTATCGTGCCCGAACGCCTTTACCAGTGCGCCGACGATGGCTTTGCTGCCCAGATTTCTTGCCGACCTTACAGTCAATTTTGTTACTTCGGTCTTCCTAGGTTTACCGGTGTGTGGCCAGTAGCGGACCTGCACGTGGCCGTTCCTTTCAAGCAGCGTCATGTTGACCATCTCTGCCCTCATGGCAGTGGTCGCATGCCGGTTCACGTGCTGTGCGGTGTCATCAATCTTCCTCCTGAGCTCCTTGGCGGTGGTGCCTAGGAACTTCGAGGCCAAACGGACATTGTTCTCATCATAATCATGCATGTCGAAATGACACAACGAACCTATCTTGAAGTCGTCTTCGTTCACGTTATTGAGGCCGCGGGTATTGAAATCCAGGTGCCGGCCCGTCTTCACAAGTATGCCGAGGCTCTGTTCCATGCTCGCATCTGAATAAAGCAGTCGGACGCAAAAATCGGTCAGCTTCATCTCCTTTATCGTGTAACGGATTCGGGCCCTCTCCCTCGGGCCGTTGCCGTTGTATATGCAGAATTCTCCTCGGGATTCTTGGGTGCCGAACCTTCCAATGGCTACATTCTGGATACCTTCGACGGCCGCAGCGACAGAATCGTAATGCTCCCCTTGCATGCCCACAGATGTTTGAAAAAGGATTTATACATCCGCGACGGTTCACCAGCCAATAAACAGCGACCATGTGCCCTTCAGGACAAGGGGTATCCACAACCAGGGCAGCTGCCAGAAGAACAGCAGCGTGAGGCCGGTAAGCAGGTCGGTGATGTCCATCCATATCCAAAGCGGGCTAATGCCGAAGATGACCGAGCCGACGATGCTCGAGATGCCCTTGATGAGATGGAATATGCCCAGAACGAAGGCGAGGTCTACAAAAACTGTTGGGTCGGTCACTAGCCAGGCTGCAAGCAGGTCGGCGATGCCAAGCAAGGCCACGACGACCATCAGCTCACCTCAGGCCTGTAGTTCAGTGGAGTCAGCTCCCAGTCCCACGGCTCTACACAGGGATACTCCTTCACGACAGCAAACTTGAACGGCAGCTTCTTTGCGAGCTTGCGTGCATCACTTGCTGAAAGCTCTATGCGATGCTTGTCAGTTTTCAGCGCGAACTTATCGCCCTTCAGGCCAACCTTATGCAACGTCTTGATGACTGCTTCCAGGTCGTCGGCCATAATCACTCCTTTGAGCAGGAAGCCTTCTCTAGTCACTGCCTCAAACGGCTTCTTGACGTTCTTCGCACGGTTGACGAGCCTGTTCCTGAGCTGATAGTCCATCTTGAGCCTCGCCGTGCAGAAGTGGACGGGCAGGTTTTGGCCTGCGGCGTATCTTAGGACCCTCATTGCCGTCTCGCGGCTGCCTTTGACGGCCGTCAGGGAGTCCTTTCTCGTGGCCATGCCTATCTTTTCCATCGGAGCGATGTTGCGCTCGCTGAACTCGAGCTCGTTCAGGTTCAAGAAGTGCGCACCCGCCTTTTCGAGGAAGTCGACCAAATCGCAGAGTTCCTTCTCCTTGCCCGGGATGCAGGGCACTTCCATTCCCACCTTCCAGCCTTCCAGTTTGAGCGCCTCCTTGACTGCTTCCTTGTTCTGGTGGATGCGGAGTTCGTCAAGGCCTGCGGCATGGAGCTTCCTCAACGCTTCAGCAGTGGCAAGCGTTCCATTGGTGTAAAGATGGATGTGAAACTGTTTCCCGAACTTTTTCTTCAGTAGCCGGATGTAGCTGACAACCCTGTCAATCTCTAGCAGTGGCTCGCCGCCCGTGATGCCTGCACCCTTCGCGCCGCACTTCTTTGCCTCATCGATGATGTCCTTGCCAGAAAGCACAAGTCGCTCGTTGGCCCATACTTCATCAGCCTGCCAGCGGCCCTTCGAGATGGTGCAGTAGTAGCAGTCCAGATTGCATTTGCCAGTTACGAACAGCACCAGCTTCCTTCCTTGGATGCAGAGCTGGCAGCCGCGCGGAAGCTTTCCAGCGGCAAGCGATTCTCCAGCGGTCTTCGCGACTTTCATGAACAGAGAGCGGTCGTGAATTTCTTAAAGGGCTACTTCACGATGCGGACGTCGGCTGCCCAGCAGCCTTCTGCCGTGGCAAAGAGCGGGTTGATGTCCATCTCCTTGACCTTTTCAGAAACGGCGAACCTGCTGACCTTTACCAGGACGTCGGCCAAAGCTTGAATGTTGACAGCGGGCTGGCCGCGTGCACCTGCAAGTATTTCGTAGCCCTTGAGTTCCCTTATCATGGCCATAGCGTCATCCATGCCCACCGGGGCTATCCTGAAGGCGACATCCTTCAGAAGTTCTACATAGATGCCGCCCAAGCCTATGCTCACTATATGACCAAATTGCGGGTCGGACTTTGCGCCGACTATGATTTCCAATCCAGCCAACTTTTTCTGGACAAGCACGCGGTCGGCGCCCTTGATCTTCATGAGCGCAGCAAAGGCCGCCTTTGCCTCATCCTCAGTCATGGCGGTCTTGATTCCACCAAGCTCGGTCTTGTGGATAATCATGGGGCCGGAAACTTTCAGGATGGCCGGTAATCCGACTTTCTTGAGGGCGAGTGCAAGGTCTGCTTCCCTCTTTACGAACATGAACGGTACAACGGGCACACGGGAGGCCTTGAGAAGCTCCCATGCGCGCTCGTCCAGCAGCTTTGGTGGCGCAAGCAGCTTAGGAACAGCGGCAGGCCTTGCGACCTTTACTGGCTTAGGTGCAGGCTTCGGTTGGGCCTTGGCTGCAGGGTGTTTTACAGGCTTATGAGCGGGTTTGGCTAGTTTTGGATGTTCTTTTGGCTTATGCACGGGTTTTATCTTCTTTCTGGTGAACAGTCCCATACCAATCGAGGCTAGATTGTCGCACCTACTTTATAACTCTTTGCCGGCCGACCCAGTGCAAGGCCCGACAGTCAGACATTTATCCCCAGCGGTGGATAGCTAAGTGATGCGCCTGCCCAAGATATTCGAGCAAAAGCCCAAGAAAGGAAGGGCCAAGGAAGCCGAAGAGCCGGAGCCCGATGAGCCAAGGATGCCGAAGACGCCGGAGCTGCCGCCGCATGATTTTGCGCTGCTTGGATTGAGATATGACAAGACGCAGACGCTCAGGAGAGGTGCAGGAAAGGCGCCGCCGATCCTGAGGAAGGTATTCCCGAAGCTTGAGACGTACATATTCGGCGTCGATCTTACAGCGAGCAGCCTTGACGACTTGGGTGATGTCACAACTTCAAGTGAAAAGGAGCTGCACCAGCAGACTGCTGTCAGATTAGCAAGTACCAAGAAGTTCCCGATAATCCTGGGTGGCGAGCATTCAGTTAGCTTGGCGGCAGTCAAGGCGCTCAAGCCGGACAAGGTGGTTATACTCGATGCGCACCCTGACTGTGAGGCTAGCGAAGGACATAATGGAGTCACAAGGAAGATAGCCGAGGTGGTCGGGCATGAGAACGTCATTCTTTTCGGTACAAGAGTAGCTTCAGCAGCGGAAGATGCATACCTGCGGTCCAGCGGCATACGGGTAATCCAGGACGTGCGCGACCTGAGGCGGCTGAGCGGGAAGATATACCTTTCTGTTGACCTGGACGTCCTTGACCCGAGCATAATGCCTTCCGTTGGCAATCCTGAGCCGATGGGCCTGGGCTTCGCTGAAGTTTCACAAGCTATCCAAGCGGTCGCACCCAACCTGATTGGCGTTGACTTCGTAGAATTCACTCCGATAGAGGACAGCAACTTCACCGGCATACACGCGCTGATAGCGGGCAAGCTGGTTTACAGCAGCATGGCCGCGATAGTCAGGGCGAAATCGCAGAAGTAGATGCGGGCAGCATAACGGTTTTAAACTGTAGTCTTCCAGAGGGTCGTATGAAAATCTCAATAATCGGCGGCGCCGGCAGGGTGGGCACGGCGATAGCATACGCCCTCCTGAACCTCAATTCCATGCGGTTGAAGGAGCTCGTTCTTGTGGACATAATGAAGGACGCGGTGCAAGGCGAGGCGCTGGATCTGGGCCACGCGGCAGTGGCTCTGTCGCCGGGCACGAAAGTAACCGGTACGGACGACTATTCCGCGATAAAGGGCAGCGACGCGGTCATTTTTGTTGCAGGCAAGGCGCGGAAGCCCGGAGAGACGCGGGAGATGCTTTTTGATTTCAACAGCAAGATAACGCGGATAGCCGCGGAGAAAATAAGGGAGTTCGCGCCAGCGGCAAAGGTCGTGGTTGTCACGAACCCGTCCACGCAGCTCGGCAAGGTGATGCAGGAGGCGACTGGCTTCCCGTCCGAGCAAATCATAGTGATGGACAACCAGCTGGATACGGCTAGGCTAAAGTACTACATAGCAAAGGAGACGGGCAAAAGCGTGACCGGGCTGAAATCAAAGACGGTCGGCGAGCACGGCGAGTCGATGGAGTTCCGCATAGAGGACCAGATGACGGACGGGCAAGCGGAAAAAGCCAGGCAGCTGACAAAGGATGCTGGCATGACGATAATCAAGCTGAAGGGCCACACATGTTGGGGCATCGCAGCTCAGGTTGCTGAAGAAGTAAAGAGGCTGGCCACTGTTGTCAGTGCGAAGCAGAAGTGACATGTTTTTAAGGTTTCGATTTAGATTGGCGTTATGCCCGCCTTGATAAATTTCAAGATTTGCGATAACTCTGAAGATTGCAACGGGATAGCAGTTTGCCCGATTGGAGCGTTCTATTGGGATAAAGAAAAGAAGACAATAGCAGTCGATAATTCAAAATGCATCAGCTGTGGCAAGTGTGAGGCGAGCTGTCCGGTCCATGCGATAAGGGTTGCTAGAAACGATGAAGAGTACAAGAAAATTAAAAAGGAAATTGACGATGACCCGAGAAAGGTCTCTGATCTATTCATCGACAGATATGGGGCAGTGCCGGTGCACCCCGCTTTCCTAATTTCAGAAAATGAGTTTGACGTTCAGATACTCAGGTCCACGAAACTGGCGGCAGTAGAGGTTTTCAATCGAAACTCGATAAAATGTTTGCTGCATTCCATTCCGGTAAAAGAACTGTTTCGAACTGTCAATCTAAAGTATAGAAAACTGAAAGTGGAAGACGACGCATTGCTGAAAAAGTATGACGTAAAGCAACTCCCGTCGCTGCTTTTCTTTAAAGACGGAAAGTTGATTGATAAAATTGAAGGTTATTTTGGCGACAAGAGCAAGACGGAACTCACCAACAAAGTCGCAGCCGTGCTGAAGAAGCTGGACTAGAGCTAACGCTAACAACAAACAAAGAAGAAATCTTTGCTCAGAACATGCTCGCCGGTGAAGCGACCTGTTCGTTTGGCATTTCCTCTGGGACGGGCGCAGTGATGTGCTTGATTATCACCACGTCTCCGACGCTGTCCACGTACTGGTAGGGTATTGCAATGCCCCTCTTGTTCCCGATGGCAGCGCTGAGGAAGGAGCCGCGGGTGACGTCGACCACGATGCTGTGTATGCGGAACTTGCCCAGGTTCAACCTTATGTCTGCAACGCGCCCCGCGTAGACGCCCTTGTTCGTGAAGACGTCCTTGCCGAACATCTCGCTAATCTGTTTAACTGATATACCCATGCGACCACCTCAAAAGTTTGTATCCAAGGTTGGTGGCTTTTGACATATAAGCTTGCGACGCACGGCGGCGTCTTTTAAAGTTGTCGGAGCGCTGAATATTGCTGCTGGGATAGCCAATCATTGGTGGCAAGTGCCGCGATGGGCGAAGCTAGGTACGGCGCAGGATTGCTAATCCTGTGGGTCGTAAGACCCTCGAGGGTTCAAAAAGTCCGATAGGATTGGAGATTCCCTCTCCCAGCGCCAATTAATTTAGCGGCTTCTCTTAGTCTCCGCTTTCTTTCAGGATGAAGAAATCCTATTCTTTCTTGAAAGGCCGGGATATGTCTGCTTGGAAGAGATAGTGCATTTACGTTCTTCCAACAATACAGCTTTGTTTCTATACCCAAACTTAACATTAAATTCCTCATTTGAGATAAGCCGCGCTCATTGATAGAATACACTCTAACTTGTTTTACATATACGCTCCCATCTCCATCATAATGTGCTCTGAGAAACGAGCTCTTGATGTCATCCGAGGAATTGAATAGTTCTTCGGGAACTTTCCATTTTCTTGAACCAAAGTCTGTATACGAAAGAAGGTCTCTAATCACCTTAGTGCGCCTAATGAATATTTTGCCACGCTCCCGTAATTTCGGTTTATATCCGTATACAGCTTGCATCAGATGCTGGAAACGATTTATCAAGACGCTGTCTTCGTTCGAAAATTCTATAACGTCTCTCGATCTTGTCCTCCTATAATGTTTATTTCGTTTTTTATGAAACTCTAAGCGGTCTTCGAATTGTTTGTAATGTGTGCCCTCAGAAGTCAAAAACCCTATGATTTCTGCTTTCTCTTTGCTTAGGCCGGTGGCATTTCTTGGAAGAGGATTAGCTCCGATGTTCTTGGGATGCCGAATATCTTGCGTATATCTGTTGACGGTCCTTTCAGATTTTCCTATTAATTTTGCTATTCTGTCAATTTGCAGTCCTCGTAATTTTAGCAGAACGGCCCTTTTTTGAACATCCATTAATGATTTTTGCATGACTTACATATATAACTATCCCCAGCGCCAAACGGGCTTATAAGAATGCATTACCGAATTTGTGCAGGTTAACATGCCTTCAAAGGAAGAGCTCATCCGCAGGAGGATCAAGCAGTTAGAGAAGCTCATAGGCCATAAGCTGCCCGAGTTTGAGCGCGAGCTGATACCGCACCCAGGCGAAGAACTAAAACCATTGGCGGCAAAGAAGCGGCGGGTGGCAAGGGAATGAAAATACTGAGCATATGCGGCAGCCCGCGCGCAGGGAACTCGGAAGCCATCATCCGCAGGCTGGATGAGCTCCTTAAGGCGAAGGGTGCCGAGAACGAAATAATCCTGCTGCGCAAGCAGAACATCCAGCCATGCGCCGGCTGCGTCGAGTACTGCAACAAGAGGCTGAAGTGCTGGAAGAAGGATGACATGCCCGGCCTCCTTGACAAGATGCTGGAGGCAGATGGTTACATCTTCATTTCCCCAAACTACTTCAAGATGCCGTCCGGGCTTTTCAAGAATTTCATCGACCGCTGCAGCGTCCTTTACACGGCGAAGGTCGACCTGTCAAAGAAGCGGGCCGTCGTGATAGCGACCGGTGCCGATGAAGTGAAGCACATCAACGTTTGCTTGAGGAACATCACGGACAACTTCTGCAAGGCACTCGGCATCAAGGTGGTGGCTGCAAAGAGCTTCCGTTCTAAGAGCGAGTTCGAAGGCGACCCAGCGACCTCGTTGAAGCAACTAAATCCAGGCTTAGACAAGGACCTTGAGCGCATGGTCGCCGTGCTGATGACGAGGCGCAAACGTTAGCGCTTTAAAGAGTGCCAGTAAGAATCGTTCGGGCCTATAGTCTATCGGTAACCGGCTTTCTTAGAAAGAAAGCAGGTATGCAAAGAAACGACAAAGGACGCGACCCTCACACGGTTGAGAGCCAGGTTCGATTCCTGGTGGGCCCACCATATGGTGGACTACAAGAAACTGGTAGAAGCGGCAATCAAGTCGATGGACAACGCGTTCAACATCGCTCCCGGCTCGCCTTATGTCTATGGTTCGGCTGTCCTGACAGACAAAGGTGAAATCTACAGCGCGAGCAACTACGGCTCGGACACGGCCTCGTTGACGCTGCATGCTGAACAAGCAGCACTAGCACATGCGGCGGCGCACGGCGCATTCAAGATAGTTGCCATCGCATGCGCCGGAAAGGAGGACCCGGAGGGGAAGAAGTTCATCCCGCCCTGCGGAATGTGCAAGCAACTGATATGGGAGAATTCGTTGAAGTCCGGCATCCCAGTAAAGGTCGTGATGGCGAACCTGAAGGGCGAGTACGTGGTCAAGGACATCAAGGAACTCGTCCCGTTCCCGTGGCCTGAACGTTCTTTTTAAGAGATAGACCAGAAGCATGCTTGCCCCCGTCGTCTAGTCCGGTCAAGGATAGAGGCCCTTCGAGCGCTGCTTGAAGGAAGCGAGCGAAAGCTGTGAGCGCAAGGTAAGCCTTTGACCAGGGTCCAAATCCCTGCGGGGGCACCAATTCAGTGCCTATTTCATCTTTTCTGAAAGCTTGCCTATCCAGACAGTTGCCAGCACCGCGATGACCGTCACGAGCAGGGCATATGCCCAGATGCCTGAGGCTGCCGCGAAGGCGAGCGGTCCGCCTTCAGCGAACAGGCTCTTTATCGCATCATTCCACGCAAGTGCTGCAATCAGCCCGAACGCGGCGGTCATCAGTGACGCCAGCTTGTCTACTACGTCTTTCTTCATGGCAAAAGATGCCAAAGGCGGTATTTAATGCAGGCCCCTTCAAACCTTTAAATAGCGGCCCGCAGCACTATTTTATGCGGGTTCCGCAGAACGGCTCAAAACAGCGGAATACGCAAGAATGGAGGCGATTGAATGGGCAAGTCGATGGTAGTGAAGAGCGCGATAAAGGGTGCCGCGAAGGGCATGCGCGTATCCGGCGATTTCTGGAAGGCCATGGATGCCATGGTCATGCGCAAGCTCGAGATGGCGACCAAGCGCGCCAAGGCGAACGGCCGCAAGACGATAAGGCCGGAAGACATCTGAAGTTTATTTCGTTGGGACGCTTTGTCCCACCACTTCTTTTTTAACTGTCATCACCTAGCTAACGATGCGGGGGTAGCCAAGTCTGGTCTAAGGCGCAGGACTCAAGCCAAACTCGCTTGAGTTTTGACGAATAGGCGCCGACGCGCTTATTCGATGAGAGAAATCCTGTCTCGTAGAGGGTTCACAGGTTCGAATCCTGTCCCCCGCACCATCTATTTATTCATTTAGCGGCAGCTAGGTGCATGGTAAAGGTACTGAAAGATTCCAAGGAACTGCCAAAGGGCGCACGGCCACTTGGTCCGCCCTACTGTGCTCATCATGAGTATTGGGATGACGGAGAAAGGGAGAAGGGCCTATATAATGATGCCGTTGAAAGGGCGCGAAGCATGGGCGCAGATGCCATAGTTGTCGGTGATGTTGCTTCTAATAGAGTAGCGCAGGATTGCGAACTGTTATCATTGCCTGTGCAAGCTTACAAATTCCCTGAAAAGAAGGTTTAGGCCGCGGTCTTCTTCCGCTTGGCGAGCCTGACGATGTAACCGGAGACCTTGTTGCGGGTGCGCTGCTCGTCGAGTATCTTCAGCTCGTCCAGGGATTTCTTATTCACATTGAAGTCGGGGCCGAACTTGTCCGGGTAGGCCTCAAGCAGGCGCCCTGACATGGCCTTGATGAAAGTCGTGCGTATCCGTCCCATAGGCTTTTAACAGCTCTGGCAGAGCATAAATAGGCAACCGATTGGCATGACGAACTACATCGCGGCAAACGCAGCTGGAGTGTGGGCCTTCGACGAGAAGGGCAAGCTCATAGCGTTCAAGCTCTTCCCGAAGAACGCCGAGACCATAGCGCAGAGGCTTGCGGCATGGGAACATGGTCAAGGATTTGCCGAACTTGAGCAGCTCTTGGCGGAGGTCGGCCAAGCGGAGACCAAACAGCCTAATCTAGCTACCAATTGGCTGCAGGAGCAGGGCAGGAAGCTTGCGCTGGAGAAAGGGTGGGTGAAGGACGATGCGGAGTTCAACAGGGCGATGGCTGCTGTAGGAGCGGCGAAGACCAAGGTCACGATAACCGTCAAGGAGCGCAGGGACAGGCTGATAGTCCAAGCCGTCAATGCATTGGGCGACATGGACAAGATAGTCAACGGCATGTCAGAAAGGCTGCGGGAGTGGTACGGTCTGCATTATCCCGAATGGAAGCCTGTGGACCACGAGAAGTACGCAAAACTTGTGGCAGAAGCTGGTGCCCGAGAAAAAATATCGGGCTTCAAGGGCAGCATGGGGATGAAGCTGGCCGATGAGGACGTTGCCGAGCTGCAGAGATTTGCTGTCCAACTCAAGCAGATGTACGAACTTAGGAAGGGGCTCGAGAACTACCTTGGCAAGGTGGTGCCGGAGGAGATGCCGAACACTTCTGCCTTGGTGGGGCCGGTCTTGGCAGCAAGGCTGCTTGCGCACGCTGGCACGCTAGAAAGACTGGCCAAGATGCCTTCTTCCACGATGCAGTTGCTGGGCGCGGAGAAGGCGCTGTTCCGTGCCCTCAAGGAAAGGAAGCAGCAGCATGGGCGCGGAGAACCGGCGAGGGTGCCCAAGTTCGGGGTCATATTCACGCATCCGGACATCAGCGGGGCGCCGCGAGAGCTGCAGGGCAAGATCGCAAGACTGCTTTCGGCAAAGCTGAGCGTCGCCGCGCGGACGGACTTCTATACCAAAGAGGATCATTCAAAGGAACTCGTAGACGATTACAAGAGGAAGCTGGCCGAGGCGAGGAAATGAAGATGCAGGTAATCAATCCTGCTACGGAGGAGCCGCTTGGAGAGTTTGATATTGCTGACAAGCCAGTTGTTGCGGTGGTCGTCAGTAGAGCACGCACCGCTTTCGTCGGGTGGAAAGGCAAGGACATCTCGGAGCGCGAAGCGATCATCAAGAAGTTTGGTGAGCTCTTGGCATCAAGAAAGAGCGAGGTAGCCCGGTTGATATCGCGCGAGATGGGCAAACCGATTGTTGAAGCCGAGGGTGAAGTAGATGGTGCTGTAGGTGAAGTCGGCTGGTTCCTTGCTGAAACGCGCAAAGCAATCGCAGACGAAGCTGTCGATGTTGGTACCGATAATGTTTCTGCCAGAGTAGCTTTCGAGCCCGTCGGTGTTGTCGGTCTGATTACACCTTGGAACTTTCCAATCGATACACCGCTTTGGAAGATTATACCAGCACTTCTGACGGGTAATGCGGTCGTTTTCAAGCCGTCTGAGCTGGCGACACTCTGTGGATTGAAGATTGGTGAGCTGCTGGCCGAAGCCGGCATCCCTGAAGGCGTGTTCAATGTTGTTACGGGTGACGGGTCAGCTGGCAGGGTTCTCATCGACTCAAAAATCGATATGATTTCTTTCACGGGCAGCAGTGCAGTTGGAAAAGAAGTCATGAGCAGAGCAGGAAAGGAGTTGAAAAAGACCGTATTGGAACTCGGCGGCAGCGACCCTTTTATCGTTTTTGAGGATGCGATATTCGAGCAAGCTGTTAGTGGGGCGGTGTTCGGTCGCTTTCTGAATTGCGGCCAGGTCTGCACGTCAGCCAAAAGGATATTTGTCCAACAGCGGCTCTATGACAGATTTGTTAACGCTTTTGTTGAGCGGGTAAAGGCGCTGAAGGTTGGTGAACCTCTTGATAGGACGACGGAGATCGGGCCGCTTGTAAGCAAAAAGCAACTCGAAACACTCGAACGGCAGTTCAAAGATGCTGTGGTAAAAGGTGCACGTGTGCTGTGCGGTGGCAAACGGCCTGAGCGCAAAGGCTTCTTCTTTGAACCGATTGTTCTCGTTGACGTCAAACCTGACATGGCCGTGTTAAAGGAGGAAGTATTCGGCCCGATAGCGTGTGTCATGCCATTCCGCACGATAGAGGAAGCGATAGGGTTGGCGAACAGGACCGACTACGGTCTTGGTGCATCCGTTTGGACACAGAGCAAGGCAGCCGCCGAGAGAGTAGCAAAGGCCGTGGAGAGCGGCATGGTCTGGGTGAATGATTTTGGTACTCCTTATCCACAGTGCCCGCAGGGCGGGGTCAAGGCTAGCGGCATCGGCCGTGAGCTGTCCAGATATGGCATCCGCGAGTTCTGCAACATGAAAACAATCGTCAAGTCTGCGGACAAGTCGGTCAGGAAGCCATGGTGGTTCCCGTATAGGTGAGCCCATGAAGGTCAGAGAGGTCAGCTGTAAATCGGCCCTCGTGAAGTCGGGCCTGCCCGGCGCCGATTATGTGATAAATCCGTACATCGGCTGCCAGCACGCCTGCGTCTATTGCTACAGCAGGTTCATGAAGCGCTTTACCGGCCATACCGAGCCATGGGGCCATTTCCTCGATGCCAAGGTAAACATTGCCGATGTCCTGAAGAAGGAGCTACCAAAGGCCAAGCGCGGTCTAGTGCTGCTGAGCAGCGTGACGGATCCCTACCTCCCAAGTGAGGCCTGTTACAAGCTCACTAGGCAGTGCCTGACCGAGTTGCTAGTCTATCAGTGGCCAACCGCCATACTGACCAAATCCGTACTGGTGCTCCGGGACATCGACCTGTTGAAACAGTTCAAGCGCATGGATGTTGGTCTGACAATCACTTCGACCTCCAATACCGTCAGCAAAGCTTTCGAGCCGATGGCCAGCCCCGCGATCACGCGTATCAGGGCACTGGCAAAGCTGCATCGTGCTGGGATACGGACCTACTGCTTTATCGGTCCAATCCTGCCCGAGCTCACCGACCTTGAAGGGATTTTTGCAGCCGTGCGGGGCTCCGCTGATGAAGTCTGGTGTGAGAGCCTGAACACAAGAGGCGGCAATTGGCCGGGAGTAAAGGCGGCGCTCGCTGCGCATTGGCCTGAGCTAGTGTCAAAATATGAAGAGATATTCTTTGTCAGCTCCAGTAAACGGCAGTATCTGCGCAACCTCGAAAAGGAAATTCGAGGCCTCTCCAAAAAGTACGATATTAAGTTAAGACTCTTCTTGGAGCATTGAGTGGTATGGCAATCAAGGAAAGGTTCCCTGGCGTGTTCGACGTGGACGGGAAGCTGGCGACCAAGGCAACGTTCAAGGACTACAGGCCGTTCGGCGAGATGGTCCAGGGCGAATATCGTCTGTGGGACCCTACGCGCAGCAAGCTCGGGGCTGCAATAGTCAAAGGGCTGAAACAGATGCCGATAAGGCCGGGCTGCAAGGTGCTCTATCTTGGATTAGCACATTGTTTCACTGCTAGTTTTGTTGCTGACATCGTGGGGAAGGAAGGCGTGGTGTATGGAGTGGAGATATCTGAAAGGCCGTTCACCGAGGCACTTCCCATTGCTGAGAAATATGGTAATATAGTTCCCATCAATGCTGATGCAAGGCTGCCTGAGAAGTACAACTGGATAGAGAAGGTGGATGTCGTTTATGTGGACGTAGCTGACACGCAGATGACCGAAGTCGCCATAAGGAACGCAAAGGCCTTCCTCAAGCCTGAAGGTTATGTGATGCTGGCCATCAAGGCACGGAGCATAGACGTGACGGAGAAGCCGCGGGTCATAGTTGACAGGGAAGTGGAGAAGTTCCGTGCAGAGGGATTCGAGGTCGTGCAGGTTATGATGTTGGACCCCCTCGAACGCGACCACGGGTTCGTGCTTGCGAGGATGAAATAGGGAAACATCGCTGTTCGTCGAACTTTTTCCAGAAAACTTATATGTCGGCTTGGGCTGCCTAGAACCAGACGCGACAAAAAGGAGGTGAAAAAATGGCGGGAACAGGAGCTATCTCGATCGGAGTTGCTTTTGTAGTTTTGGGCCTGTTGAACATGTTCAATGCGGGCGGCGCAGCCGACCTGAACTGGATCATCTCAGGCGTAGTGGCTTTCCTGGCCGGCTGGTTCGGCAGGAACATGATGAAATAAGTCGATGCCCAATTTTCTTTTTCTTATCATTTTTCCGTTCTGTTCAGCGGAGCAGCTGCTGAAGGCGGCGCTTGAACTTCTCGAAGTCAGAAACCCATGCGCCTGCTGCAACGGGATGGCCGCCGCCCTGGCCGATGCCCTCGCAGGCTGCCTTGAACGCCTTGCCGATGTCGTACTTTTTGCTCCTACCAGAAACTCCCCAGCCGTGGCCCTTGCGGGAGTAGATGATGATGGTCCTGCGCGGGTACATGTCGAACAGCTTTGTCGAGAGGATGGAGGATATGCTGAATCTGCTCCTCACTTCGAAGAACGTCACATCACCGGTCGCGCCGACCTCGTAGAGGGCCACCTGTTTGTCAATCTCCTTGTCGAAGGCGGTCTTGAGCTTCAGGTAGCGCGGCTCGGTCAGGAACTGCTTGAATGAAGGGCATTCGCTCAGGTAGTTTGCCAGCTTTGCGAGGGCCGCGTTGTCTTTTGAGGCGACAACAGAGTTGATCAAGTCCACGGCGGTGCGCTCGTCGTCCGAGCCATCTATCTCATGGTCGCCGGCCTGTCCTATGAGTGAAAGCCACTCCACGCCCTTAAGACCGGCCTTCTTCACGATGTCAAACGCAATGTGCGAGGAGCAGTAGTAGATGCCAGGGTCGGCCATGCGCGGGTTGACGTAGATGAACCCGAGCTTGTTGAGGTCGTTGACAACAGGGTGGTGGTCTATCGACATGACAGGCCGTCCCATCACTTGGACGAGCCAGTCCGGTGTGCCATCAATAGGAAAGTCGGTGAATATCCATGCGTCGAGCTTCTGGTTGCAGAACATTGCGAACTGCTCCTTGTCGAGCGCGCCGGTGAAGAGCTTTGTCTTGAGGCCGCGTGACTTCAAGAAGGCAGCAAGGAGCGCGCCGGAGCAGGTGCCATCCGCATCGCCGTCGAAGAATATGCCCACTTCCCCTTTGACTGACTTGAGGAACTTCACTGCGGCGGCCAGGTTGGGTAACTTGAACTTACTCGTTCTTATCGCCGCCTAACAGCAGCAACTGGAACGGGAGTTGGGACGACGAGGGGTGGATATGGCTCTCCGTCTCGGCATCGAGAACGTCGGCCTTGAACACGAGCATAGCTTCGAGCGTGCGGGGGTTCGCGCCAGCCTGGCCGACATCACCGCCGTGCGAAGCCACTATGTGCACGACCTCCTCGGGGAAGCCGCGAGCATAGAGTTCGGCCGCACCCAGGTCGGCGTGGTCCATGTTGATGCCGGTGAAGCCCCAGCCCTTTCCCTCCTTCTTGATTATCCAGACCTTCGCGATGTCGTGAAGCAGGGCGCCGGCTATTATGTGGTCCATGTTGACCTTGACGCCATAGACGGAGACGAAGTGCTCGGCCATCGAGAGCGCGAGCTTTGTCATGGAAACGGTATGGTCTAGCTCACCCCCGTCGTAGCCGTGGTGGGCACCTACGGCCCATGCCGGAATCTTGTCGAAGGGCGCTGTCGGGTAGACCAACTCGGGGTCGGAGAGCGATGGCTCCTTCAACATCTTGATGACCTTCTCGCGGAGCTTCTTGTCCTTGATCTGGTTTGCCAGATCCAGCGCGTCCTTCATGGAATACTTTGCCATCATGATGCGACTCCGAACTCATAGGCGCGGCCGTCGAGTTCGACCTTGCCCGCGGTCCCCTTGACAGGGCCGAAGGCAACCCGGCTGCCGCACTCCCTCTCGATTAGTTTCTGGTACTTCTTAAACATCGGGTCGGGCAGCGTCAGTTTGACAACTTGGCCGACCTTCAGCCCCATGCCCTTGCGTGTTTCCTGAACGGCGCGTACGAGCTCCCTTACCAGCCATTCCTGCTTCAGCTGCGGCGTGACCTTGGTGTCAAGCAGAACTTGGCCGCCCTTGAATGCAATGGCTCCGGCTGCCGCCGTTTCAGTGAAAACAACATCTTCACTTGTCAGCATGAAGTCGCCGAGCTTAGCCTTCCCTTTCGTGAGCTGTGTCCTAAGCTTTGTAGCATCTGCCTTTTCAAGTAGCTTGGCGAGTTCCTGTACGCGCGGGCCGTACTTCTTTCCGGCCGGCGCCCAGTTCGGCTTTGCCGTCACCTTTATTGCGGCCGCGCCGACCTTGACCTTCTGGATGTTGACCATCGATTCTATGACAGGTGCCAGCTTTCGTGCCGCCGACAGCGCTTCCTTGGTACCAGTGACAGTAAGCGCCGGGAGAGCATAGCGGAGCTTGACGTCAGAGACCTGGCGGGCCGAATTAGCAGCTTCGACTATCTGCTTTGCGATATCCATCTGGAATTCCAGCCTGTCATCGAGCCACTTCCCGTCCGGTTTCGGCCAGTCGGTCAGATGGATTGATTCTATCTTTTCCCGCTTCGCGAAAATCTCGCCCCAGAGCTTGTCGCTGATGAACGGGGATATCGGTGCGAGAAGCCGGAGGAAGCGATTGAGCGTGTAATCTAGAGCGTAGAACGCAGCGGCCTGTTCTGATTTAGCAGAGCCGGGCTTCATGCGGTCCTTGGCAAGCTTGAGCCACCACCTGCTCAGGTCGTCGGTCAAGAAAGAAACCAAAGCGCGGCCGGCCAAGTGCAGCTCGAACTTCTCCAGGTGATCGGTAACACGCTTCACCAGGCCGTTGGTCCGCGCCAACAGCCACATGTCCTCGGGAGCGGAAAGCTTGGGTGCGGCCTTGCCCGGTTTCCATTTTGTAGCAGTTGAATACTCGTTGAAATAGGCGGCGGCGTTCCATAGGATGTTCAATGCCCTCCGTATGTCCTCGGCCGTCTTGAAGCTGAACTTCTGGGTCTCCCAAGGAGCCACTTCCCAAGCATAGTACAACCTCAAGATGTCTGCACCGAGCTTCTGCAACGCATCATTCGCCCAGACGACATTGCCAAGGCTCTTGGACATCTTCTCGCCCTTCTCATCAAGCACCCAGCCCATCATGCCGACGGAACGGTAGGGGCTGTTGCCAAAGGCGGACGTTCCCATGAACATCAGCGAGTAGAACCAGCCGCGTATCTGGTCCTGGCTCTCGCATATCAGATCAACGGGCCAGAGGTTCTCGAACAGTTCCTTGTTCCTGTACGGATAGCCCAGGCTCGCCCAGGGTGCTATGCCTGAGTCGAACCAAACGGTGGCAATGTCAGGTATCCTCCTCATCTCGGTGTCGCAGTCACAACGCAACTTGATGTTGTCGACCACGTGCCTGTGGAGGTCGAGCTCCTTTGGCAGCGGCTTGGTCGACCTTTCCCTAAGCTCCTGGACAGAACCGATGACCGTTTTCTTGCCGCAGCCCTGGCAGACCCAGATGGGCAGCGGGATGCCCCAGTAGCGCTGCTGGCTGATGTTCCAATCAATAGAATCAACGAGCCAGTTGTGGAAGCGTCCGCTTGCAAAAGCAGGCAGCCACTTCACCTTTTCATTTTCTTCTATCATCTGGTCCTTGATTGCATCCACTTTGAAGAACCATTGCCTGCTGTTCCTGAAAATGAGGGGCGTCTTGCAACGCCAGCAGACCGGATAGCTGTGGGTTATGATGGAATGATAGAGCAAAGTGCCATTAGCCTCGAGCTCCTTTATGACCTTGTCAGAAGCTTCCTTGACCGGTGTGCCTGCCCATTTCCCGGCTTCGGCGGTGAGCTTGCCGTGCTCGTCCACAGGGCTGACCACGGGCAGGCCATAGTGCTTGCCGACTTCCCAGTCGCTGGCGCCGTGACCTGGTGCGGTGTGAACCAAACCAGAACCTTCATCTGTCGTGACGAACTCAGAAAACTCTTCTTCCTCCCACTTGTTCGCCGTGGTACCGACGTTGAGGCGGTGCTTCTTGTACTTCTTGTATTTCTGCGTGGTCACGGACATGATTATCCGGTGGGCGCTGTCGGGCAGGCCGCGCTGCGCGGGAACGTCCAGCACCGGCTCATAGCGGGTGCCATCAAGCTCAGAACCCTTGAACTTCTCAATAACCTGGTACTTCAGGCCTGCGAGCTCTTCCAGCACGGCCTTGGCGCGCTCTTCCGCAATGATGAGTGTCTCATCACCAACTTTGGCCCTGATGTAAACCTTCTCTGGGTGGACGGCTATCGCCACGTTGCCAAAGAGCGTCCAGGGCGTGGTGGTGTAGACGATAAGGTACGTCTTTTCCTCGCCGGCCAACGGGAACTTGATGTAGATGCCCGGATCCTGCAGGTCACGGTAGCTGTCGGTCACTTCATAGCCGCTCAGGGAGGTCTCGCAGCGGTAGCACCAGAATATGGGCCTGTCGCCTTCGGCCAGCTGACCCTTATCATGGAGCCGTTTGATGGTCCACCAGCCGCTCTCTATGTAAGAGGGCATGTAGGTGATGTAGGGAGAGAACCAGCCGCGCAGAGCGCCTATCTGCTTGTAGTAGGCCATCCAGCTGGACTCGTGGCCCTTAACCTTAGCATAACAAGCGGCGATGAACTTGTCCACGCCCATCCGGTCGATCTCCTGCTTGGTCTTGAACCCGAGTTCGGCCTCGACCTTGGTCTCTACGGGCAGGCCGTGCGTATCGAAGCCGGGCTGCAACCAGACGTCGAAGCCCTGCATCATCTTCAGGCGGGACAGTATGTCCTTGGCGACCGTTGTCTTAGCTGTCCCGACGTGCGGCAGGTCGTTGATGTAGGGAGGGCCGTCAAGAAGGTAGAACTTCCTTGCCTTGGCCCTGGCAATCTTGAGCTTGCCGATGATGTTCTGGGCTTCCCAGAAGGCCCGCACCTCCTCCTCGATAGCGAGCGGATTATAGAGCTTGTCATCGGGCATAGAATCGAACAGGGATTTGTGGCAGAGCTTATATAGTTAGAGTTTGGAAGTTTGGATATGACCGATTGCGAGGTCTGCGGGCGATCAGGCGCAAGTTTGCATGTCAACATAGAGGGCAGCGAACTGACCGTGTGCAAGCTGTGCGCGAGCCTGGGAAAGGTGATGTCACCTGAAATACCGGTCGTCAGGCCGAGCCTGCTGAAGAAGCCGTTTCGCCTGCCCGAAGAGATGCAGCTGACCCCACGGGCTGATCTCCCTGGACTTGTAAGAAAAGGAAGGGAAAAGCTGGGGCTTACGCAGGAAGAGCTTAGCAAGAAGCTCAAGCTTCCAAGCAATACCATAAGGCGCATAGAGGGCGGATGGCAACCGCCTCTTGACGTGATGAAGAGGTTGGAGGGCGTGGCCAAGGTCTCGCTTGTCGAGGGCACCGGCTCAACGCAGGAGCTGAGGAAGAAGCTCGAGAAGAAGGCGCTGACCATCGGCGACGTCGTTGACGTGCGGACCTAGCGTTTAGTCGATTGCCGAACCTGGGCGAAGGCTTATAACCATGTGCGCTGCTGTTTGGGCATATGATAGACAAGGCTTCGCTCGCAGAGCTGGCGCAGGAGCTTGTTAGAGCCAATAGCAGCAACCCGCCGGGAAACGAGGCAGGCGTGGTCGAGATACTTGAGCGCAGGATGAAGGCAGCCGGATTACAGACGGAGAAGGTCGAGGTTGCCGCCGGCCGACCAAATCTTATTGCAACTTGGAAGGGCAAGGGGAACAAGACTCTCATACTTCACGGTCACACCGATACAGTGCCCGCCGCTTCAGAGGGCTGGAAGCACCCGCCGTTCGGCGGTGCAATCGAAGGAAGCAGGCTATACGGCCGCGGTGCGGCGGACATGAAGGGCGGACTGGCTGCACTTGTCGCTTCGATAGAGAGCCTGCGGAAGGAGGGCTGGCAACCGAAGGGGAACTTAGTATTCTTGGCTGCTGCGAACGAGGAGATGGGCGACAAGGAGAAGATAGGCATGAGGCTCGTTGCTCCATTGATTGCCAACAGGCACGGCGGCGAGAGGCTCGTGGTCATGGGCGATACCAGCGGCCTGAATATCACCGTCGCGGAGAAGGGCGTGCTTTGGATAGAAGCGACGGCCAAGGGCAAGGAGGCGCACGGCAGCACGCCATGGAAAGGCATCAACGCAATAGAGAAGCTGGGCAAGTTCCTCGTCGCATTGAGGGACCTGGAGCTGCCCGTCCAGCATCCATTGCTTGGCAAGAGCACCGTTTCAATCAATACCATCAGCGGTGGCTACAAGACCAACATCGTGCCTGGCAGCGCCAAGGCGAGCGTGGACATCAGGATAGTGCCGGGCGAGAGCAAGGAGAAGGTGTTTGAGGCAATGAACAAGCTGCTCGCGCAACTCAAACAGAAAGACCCTGAAATCGACATCGATATCAAGGAGATAATGTATGAGCCGCCCGCAGAGCTTGAAGGTAAGAGCGCGCTGCCGCAGTTGCAGGCTGCCATAAAGGACGTAACCGGCCACGAGGCCAAGGTAAGGGGCGAGCACGGAAGCTCGGGCAGCGGGATGTTCCAGCGTGCGGGCATACCGGCGCTGGTGTTCGGTCCCGGCCTGGATGAGAACGCGCACATACGCGACGAGTTTGTTGAAGTAGAGCAGCTCGCACAGGCGGCGGCCATCTATGCGGGCTTCGCCAAGCGCTGGCTGGGCTGATTTTAAAAAGGTCGGAGAGCAAGTCTTGTTGTGATAGAGATGGCAGGGGAATACCTTCACGCAGAAGGAGACTTTAACTAGCCCTGCCGCTAATTCTGCACGCATGAGCTACCAACCGGCAAAAGGCACGCGGGACCTGCTGCCAGAGGAGATGAGGAAGTGGCAGTGGGTGATAGACCGCATAAGGGAGGTCTATGAGAGGTACGGTTTTGCTCCCTTGGAGACGCCTGCGTTCGAGAGCTTCGAGCTCCTTTCTGCCAAAGGCGGCTTGGGCGAGGCTGTCAGGGAAGAGATATACAACTTCAAGGACAAGGGCGGGCGCGAACTTGGATTGAGGTTCGACTTTACTGTTCCTCTCGCAAGAGTTTTAGCTAATAATCCGAACCTGCCGAGGCCGTTCAAGCGCTACCAGATAGGAAAGGTCTGGCGCTACGACAACCCGCAGGCCTTGCGCTATCGCGAGTTCTGGCAGGCGGATGCCGATACCATAGGTTCGCAGAGCATGATGGCGGATGCAGAGTGCATCGCTGTTGCAGTTGATTGCCTGAAGGCGATAGGCTTCAAGGAGTTCAACATCAGGGTCAACAACCGCAAGCTGATAGAAGGCATCATGGAAAAAGTGGGCGTACCCAAGGAAAAGGTTGCCGACGCGTTCAGGAGCATCGACAAGATGGACAAGATAGGCGAGAGCGGTGTCGAACGTGAGCTGGACGGCAAGGGGATTGATGCCAAGAAAGTCCTTGCTGCGGTCAGGCTGGAAGGAAAGAACGAGGAGCTATTGCAAAAAGTGGAGGAAAAGTTCGGTGCCAGCGATGGACTAAACGAGCTGAAGGAACTCCTCAAGCTGGCAAAGCAGATGGGAATGGAGAAGTGGATAAAGATCGACCTTAGCCTGGTACGCGGGCTCGACTACTACACAGGGCCGGTGTTCGAAGTGGCATTGGGCGGTGGAGTGAGTGCGGGCGGCGGAGGGCGTTACGACAAGCTGATCAAGGTCATGGGCGGGCCCGACTTGCCAGCCACTGGCATATCGCTCGGACTTAGCAGGGTCATTGCGATAGCGGATGAGAAAGGATTGCTGAAGGCGGACCCACCTGTGCGCGTCTTCGTTGCCGCGGTAAACGACTGGGTGCGCCCGGATGCGCTGAAGATAGTGCAAAGCGTGCGGAACGACGGGATAGCAGCTGAAACGGACATAGCTGGCAGGAAGCTGGCCAAGCAGATGGAGTGGGCCGGTGCAGCGGGCTTCCCGTTCGTTGCAATCGTGGGGCCAGAGGAGCTGAAGAAAGGAAGCGTGAAGCTACGGGACATGAAAACGGGCAAGGAGAAGCTAGTAAAGACCGAAAAGCTGGGCCAAGAGATAGCAAAGGCTGCGAAGAAGTAGCCGATTCTCGATATCAGCTGCCGTTGAAGGTGCCGTCGTCGAGCACGAAGCCGCATTTGGCGCAAAACTGCTCGCTCAGGTTGCGTGCGAACTTCTGCGAGCCGCACTCGGGGCAGAGGTGAGGCATGAATGAGCTTCGGGAAGGCCAGTTAAAAGGATTCTGCATCTGGAAACTAGTTGACGTAGTGTCGAGCACGCACGGCAACGAGTGAATTTAAAAAGGGTAGGAATAAATACTGCTTAGTACGTTTCGGAAGCGCTGGTTCTGAGGCGGAAATAGAGAAATAGCTCTCGCTATGCGAGAGAAAAGGAGGAATATACATGAAGAGAAGGATGCAGAAACCGAAAGAGACGGACATAAAGCTCGAAAAGGTGGTGCCGGACACTTCGGCAATCATACGTGGCCTGGTCGGAAGGCTTGCCGAGCAGGGCAAGCTTGATGGAGCAACTATCATAATCCCTGAGATAGTGATGGGAGAGCTGCAGGCGCAAGCCAGCCGCGGGAGAGAAACAGGCTTCGAGGGGCTCGAAGAGATAAAGAAGCTGCGGGAGATTGCCGAGGCGCACAAGATAACGCTAAAGCTGGCCGGCGAACGGCCGAGCTATGAGGACATACAGCTGGCCAAGACTGGCAGGCTGGATGCGCTGATACAGGACTGGGCAAAGAGGGAGAAGGCCGTCCTGCTGACTACTGATCTTCCTCAAGCATTGGTGGCAGAGGCACAGGGCATAGCCGTGAAGTACTATGAGGCGTACGAGAAGGCGAAGACAACCAAGCTGGAGGCCTTCCTGACTCCTGAAACGATGAGCGTGCACCTCAAGGAAGGCGTGAAGCCCATGGCAAAGCGCGGCAAACCGGGTGCATTCAAGCTGGTCGAGATCAGGGCAGAACCAATGAGCACGGAAGAGATGGAAGCCATCCAGACAGAAGTGCTTGAAGCGTCGCGCTACGAGGAACAGGCCTACATGGAGATTGGCGAGCACGGTGCCAACGTAGTCCAATTAAGGAACATGCGGATAGCGATAGCCAGGCCGCCATTTTCTGATGGGTTGGAGATAACAGCGGTCAGGCCTATAACCAAACTTCGTTTGGAAGATTACAGGCTCAGCGACAAGCTGAAGGACAGGTTGACAGGCAAGGCGGAGGGAGTACTGATAGCCGGGCCGCCGGGCTCTGGCAAGTCGACATTTGCCGCCTCTTTGGCCGAGTTCTACTTCGGCACAGGCAAAATAGTGAAAACGATGGAACAGCCGAGGGACCTGCAGGTACCTCCTGAAATAACGCAGTATGCGCCGCTCGATGGTTCTTTTGTTAAAACGGCGGACATCCTGCTGCTGGTGCGGCCTGATTACACCATCTTCGATGAAGTGAGAAAGACGAAGGACTTCGAGATATTCGCTGACATGCGGCTGGCGGGCGTAGGCATGGTTGGTGTTGTGCATGCTTCGGACCCTGTGGACGCGGTGCAGCGCTTCATCGGAAGGGTTGAGCTGGGCATCATACCGCACATAGTAGATACAATAATCTTCATCGATGCCGGCCGGGTCGAGAAGGTCTACGATTTGGGGCTTATTGTCAGAGTGCCCACGGGTATGACGGAGGCTGATCTGGCGCGGCCGCTGGTCGAGGTGCGAGATTTTGAAACAGGCAAGCTGGAATACGAGATATACACCTACGGCGACCAGACAGTTGTTATTCCAGTCAGTGGAGCTGAAAAGAAGCCTGCGGCACAGCGACTGGCTGCCGAAAGAGTGCGCGAGGAGATACGGAAGTGGGATTCGCGCGCAGAGGTCGAGTTCCAGAGCAACGACAAGGTGCTGGTCAAAGTAGCAAATGACGTGATACCAAGGCTGATAGGCAAGGAAGGGCGCACCATCAAGGCGCTGGAGGAAAAGCTCGGCGTCAGCATAGAGGTTGCCCCTACTGTTGCTGCACTGGGCAAGGAGGTAAAAGTGGAGGTCGGCGAAAAGGGCAACGCTGTAGCTCTATACTTCGACAAGCGGTTCGTCGGCAAGACAGCAAACATCCACGTGGAGAGCGACTACCTGTTCACCGCAACGATAGGGAGGAAGGGCGACATCCGTGTGGCAAAGGACAGTGACATAGGCACCGCGCTGGTCAGGGCAGCCGCATCAAGGAAGGCCATCAGGGCGTTCATCTGATCAGGCAAGGATTGCAACAAGCGCCGGGGCAACTAAAGTGAAGAGCATCACATTGAACAGTATGTCGGTAAGGGCGAACGGGACATGGCGGACCAGACCGCCCGGTGTGAACAGCAGGGTAAAGCCCAGGTTGATGCCGTTCAATAGCAGCACAAGGTAGATGCCCAGCGAAGTTATTGGTTGTGAAGACCACATGCCTGCTAGCAGACCGATGAGGACGTAGGTGGGCACTATACAGAAGTAGAACAGCCCGAAGGAGTAGCCGCCACCAATCAGGTGAAAAAGTATCGACACGAGGCCAACGACCATGCCGGCCTCAGGACCGTAGAGATAACCTGACAATATTGTCAGGAAGGTCGCCAGTTCGAGTCCCAGCATGCGCAGGTGGAATGTGCGTACGAGCATGGTCAGGATGAATGCCATTACCACCAAAGCGGCCATGACGAAAAGCTTGGTTACGAGCATCGCCGCTGCTAGGATTATTGCAAGGGCAAGGGCGCCGCGCAAGCCCACCTTACGGCTGATGCGTGCGAGCGTGCGCTGGAGTGGCATATGGCGCCCGGAAAGGGATTCGAACCCCTGATCTTCGGTTTAGGAAACCGCTGCTCTATCCAGGCTGAGCTATCCGGGCAACAGAAGTGGGGCCCGAGACCTTTAAAAAAGGTTTTAAGCTGGGAAGGAGAAGGCTTTGCACATGCCCGCGATAAAGAGGAAGCTGCCTTCGTTGTTGGTCTGGTTCGTCTTACTGGCCGCCCTTGCTTATGCCGCGGGTCAGTTTATCGACATGGAGAAGTTCGTCAAGGCCGATGTCGTCAGGGTGGACGGTAGCACTATAATATTGGGGGTGGGCTGCAGGGCAATCGTGGCAGACACCACCGAGGAGAGGGCCGAGAGCATAGCGCTGGGGCTGGCAGGCAAGATAGATGAGAGGCCGAACACGCATGACACCTTCGTGGATGCGCTGAGGACGTTCAACATAACGGTCGATAGTGTGTCGCTGGCCAGGTATGACGGGAGATTCTATTATTCAGACCTCGTGCTCAAAGGCCCAAACAAGGTCCTCAAGCTGGATACGCGTCCGAGCGACGCGATAGCGATAGCCGTGCGGGCAGGTGCACCCCTGTACATAAATAAGACGCTCCTTGCCGAGCAAGGAAAGGACATCTGCTGAACCAAAACGCACCTTTTTATCCCTAAATTATGTATAAGCGCTTAGGTGTTGACATGCGGCGGTTAGCAATTGGCCTAGGTCTGCTCGTCCTTATGGCGGTCGCGGCGATTGCGGCCAGCAGCGCGGGCGGGGAGTTCTCGGTCACGCCGGACAGCCAGCTGGTCAACTGGACAAGCGGCTATTCGGCCAATATTACCATAAGCAACCTGAGCGCCACGCAGAATGTAAGTTTCTACGTCTACAACCTGACGAGTCCAGTCATAAACGGGCAGGGCACAGGGGCACCGTTCGTGGTCCTGCCAAGCAACAGCAGCTGGCTGAACGGCAGCAGCACATATGTCACACTAGTTTTCAGCACGGCAGGGCTTGCTGCCGGTAGATACACCGGCAACGTTAACATCAGCAACGCTACCAACGCGACGGAAAGCGCGGCCGCCGGAATAACTCTCGATGTCCCGCTGAACGTAAACAGCGCGGGACAAGGGAGCGTAAGCGGCAATGTGACCGCCAGCACATATGACATGCACTACGTCAACATGACAGCGGTCTCCGCTTATGGGCTGCGGGTCAACCTAACAGGTGCTACAGCACTGCCAATCAACCTGACCATAAAGGACGGAAGCGGCACTGTTCTGAGGACAGCAAGCTTCAATGCCAGCAACAGCACGCAGCTGGATTACACGTCGGCCAGGACCGGCTATTGGTTGCTGAACTGGACGGGCAATGCGACATTCAGTGCCAGCGTTGAGCTGCTTGAGCCCAGCCTGCTGGGCAACGGCGCGCTTGGCGCAATGACTGTCACGAACAAGACCAACCGCGGCTACAACACCACGCTCACGACATACTTCTGGCTGAACAACAGCGCGGATTATGATGTCAACATCAGTTCGATAACCAACAGCAGCCTGCTCAACCTCACTGGCGACCCGAGCAAGAGCATGCAGATATCGACTTACAACATAAGTGCTCCGTGGAACCTCAGCGCCAACAACGGCACGTTAGTGGCGGTGAACATCACCATCAATACGCTGAACAACAGCAATTCGGAGGGGAACTATGTCGGATGGCTGACTTTCGGCAGCGACAGGGGCTACCCGAACAGCACCCTTAATGTCAGCCTTGCGGTCAATATGACCGGCGCGCTGGATGTTTCAGGAGTTACGTTTGCCAACGAGAGCGGAGGTTCCTTCATCATCCCGAGCAGCAGGTTGAACATAACGGTGCTGCCGAAGTGGCAGAACGGTACGGCCATAACCAATCTGATGGCAAGCAACTTCGGGGCGTGGATATACCACCAGAACTACAGTAGCCTGACCAGCTCGGCGCGCAACCTTTCGTTTACCATCAATGGCGCGACTTGGAACAATTCACACTACATTATCAACGCTTCCATTCCTAGCACCGCCATCGGTGGCAACTATACGCTTTACGTCCAAGCGGCAGAGAACAACAGCCTGAACAGCGGAACGGTTGCCACGGCAGCGAACGTGTTGACGGTCAACGATAGCGCGCTCAAGCTAAGCATAGAGAATGATGCGGGCACGGATATCAGCGGTTCGACTTCGGTCTCCCTCAGCGGAGGCGACACGTGGAAGGTGCGCGGGCGCGTGACCAACTACGGGACAAAGGCAGCATCCGCCGTGGGTGTCAGTCGCAGTCTCAGCGGAAGTTGCGTAGCCTTCACTTCTGGAGCAGGATCGCCGGTCGGAATAGGTGACATGACCCCCGGAGGCACCAACACCACAGCGAACGTCGCGGCCGATTACTGGACGTTCACCGCGCCAAACGCCAGCAACAGCTGCACATTGAACATCACTGCTGCCGCCAGCGGGACGGCCTGGGACAGGTCATACATAACAATATCGTTCAGCGTCAGCGTCAGCGGAGGAAGTGGCAGCTCCGGCGGAAACTCCGGCGGCCAAACCGGTAGCAGCAGCAACACGACCAATACCACTGGCAGCAGCACCGAAATGACGATACTCGACTGGCCGAAGGAGACATACGTCATGCAGGGCAGCAGCCAGAACGTCAATGTGCGCGTAAAGAACAGCGGAACCACCCAGCTCGATGACGTCACGGTTGCTGTGGAGTCAATAGCCAGCAGCTGGTGGAGCTCGACTGACAAGCGCGCCCTGCCAAAGGGTACTTACAGCGACTGGGCGGTTGCATTCATTGTGCCTGCCAGCGCAGGGGTTTCTAATTATAGCATGACGTTCGTCGCCAACAACGCAAAGACCACCGCGCGTGCAACCGGGCTGTTGGTAGTGACACCAGGTCCGGCCATGCAGGAGGAGATCAAGCGTAACATCACCAACATGACAACGGCCCTTGATGACTTCCAGAAGGAACTCGATAAGATGAAGGCCGCTGGCAAGGACGTTGCCCAAGCCAACTCAACGCTGGCGGCGGCGTTCGAGCTCCTGAAGCAGGCCAACGGATCTGCTGCAAGTTCCAGTTGGTTGGCGGCGTTCAACCAGTTGGCCGGTGCGCGGGCGAAATTCGCGGAGGCTCAGGCCAAGCTGAGCGGCGGCTCAAAGGCTACAGCATCAGCCGTGCTGCCGGGTGCTTTCGACCTTAGCACAGCAGGGCTGCTTGTCGGTGTATTCCTTTCGGGTGTCGGCCTTGCAGGGACAGCGGTTTGGATAGCGATTGAGAAGGGCATCCTAAAGTTGAGCAAAGGGGTGCTGCCCAAGGTAAGGGCACCAGCCCAGTCACAGCCGGTCAGAGCGCAAGCTCCTGCGGCACAGAAGGACGGGTTCGTCAAAAGATTGCTCGAGCGGCTGCAGCGGCGCAAGAAAACGACCGCCTACCACTGGCGGCCGGGTGCATAATTCGCCACTGCAAAACCACAACGGGCCTATTTCATCATTCCTTCGGTTCGACCAGCTCGACGCCCGGATACAGCTCCCGGGACGGGTTGGCAGTGAAGTGCTTCTCGCGGACCAGTTTGCAGATGGTGGAAAGCTGCTCGAGGGACTGTTCCGAAGCAAGGCCACTTTCGGCCACCATCTTTGCCAGTTTCTCGATTTCAGCGGTGATTTTTGCGTCTTTGGTGAGTAGCTTGATCCGCCAGCCGCGAAGCTCCCTCCGGTATTGTGAAACCGCGGCCTGCGTAACACCCAGTTTTGCTGCCGCCTGCTGCTGATTGAGGCCCTGCTTGGCCAGTTCCTTGGCCAGCAGTGCACGAAGGCCAGGCAGGATGTCGGCGACCACTACCTCGGAGAAGTGTTTCAGCATGCGCAACATATAACGACGTTATATATAAGCTTTAAATCGTATGGGAGACAGTAAAAGTATACAATCGTTAAGTTAACTATAGTGAATAACATGCAGTTACAGCCGCAGGAGATCGAGGTCTGGTACCTGTTGCCGGCAATCCGGCGCGAGCTTTGCCGCGAACTGGTTGCGAGAGGGCTGAGCCAGAGGGAAACCGCCAAGCTGCTGGGCCTTACAGAAGCGTCGGTAAGCCATTATTTCAACAGCCGCAGGGCCGCGAAGGTAAAGCTCAGTGCTACATTCACATCAAGGATACGTGAAGTTTCAAAACAGGTCGCGATGAAGAAGCTGACCGCTTATGTGGCGATACAGCTGCTTGCAGCGGAGTTCAAGCGCAAGGGCGGGCTCTGCTACATCCACAGGAGCATGGAAAAGGTCCCTGCAGGTTGTTCGCGGCGGCTCGGTGAGGTGTGCTGCGAATGATTTACATGGACCATGCAGCGACCACGCCGGTACGCAAGGAAGTGGTCGCCGCGATGGCACCGTTCTGGACCGACATTTTCGGCAATCCTGGCAGCCTGCACAGCAAGGGTCTTGAAGCACATGAGGCGCTGGACTCCGCACGCGATCGCGTCGCCGCAGTAATCGGGGCAAATGCGATGGAGATAATTTTCACTGGCGGAGGCACCGAGAGCTGCAACCTTGCCATAAAGGGTTTCGCGCGTGCGAACAAGACGAAAGGCCGGCACATCGTAACTCAGCTTACCGAGCATCACGCCGTCCTGGACAGCTGCATTGCGCTAGAAAAGGAAGGATTCGACATCACCTACCTGCCGGTAGACCGCCACGGCCTTGTCAGTCCCGAAAGGCTGAAGGCGGCCATCCGCTCGGATACGATACTTGTCACGATAATGTATGCGAACAACGAGATAGGGACGGTGCAGCCGATAGCCGAGCTGTCGCGGATAGCGCACGAAAGAGGCGTTGCTTTCCACACGGATGCCTGCCAGGCAGGCGGCCAACTGGATGTCAACGTACAGCGGCTCGGCGTCGACATGATGACGCTCAACGGCAGCAAGATATACGGACCGAAGGGCGTCGGTATGCTGTACCTGAAGAGGGGCATCAAGCTCGAGCCTGTCATTCATGGCGGCGGTCAGGAGGGAGGACTCAGGAGCGGCACGGAGAACGTTCCGGGGATAATCGGCTTTGCAAAAGCGCTGGAGCTCGCGCAGGCAGAGCGCGATGTCGAGAGCAAGAGGCTGACCGGCCTGAGAGACAGGCTAATCGAAGGGATAATCGAGCGGGTGCCAAAGTCGTTCCTGAACGGTCACCCGACCCAACGATTGTCCAATAACGTCAACGTCTCAATCCTCGACATAGAGGGCGAGGCAATGATACTTCATCTGAACGATGCCGGCATCTGTGCGAGCACCGGGAGCGCCTGCACGAGCAGGAGTCTGGAGCCATCGCACGTGATAAGGGCGATAGGACTTCCTTACGAGGCCGCGCATGGCAGCCTGCGCTTTACGCTAGGAAAAGAAAACACACAGGCTGACGTCGACCGAATCCTTGAAGTGCTGCCACCGATAGTGACAAAGCTTCGTGAACTCTCCCCGGTAAGGCTGAGCATGGAGAGCGTGCTCGCTGCCAGGAGGAAGTGACATGGAAACACATCCCGATGTTAAGGTCAAGGTCGATGCAACGAAGAGGGAGCAATGGTTCTACACAGATGTGGTCAGGGACCATTTCTTCAACCCGCGGAACTTCCTGAAGAAGGGCGAGCCGGACTTCAAGGCGGACGGCATGGGGATGGTAGGCAGCCCGGCGTGCGGCGATACGATGAAGATGTGGATCAAGGTGAATGGTGACAGGATAGTGGAATGCAGGTGGTCGACGTTCGGATGCGCATCAGCAATAGCGAGCACGTCGATGCTATCTGTGATGATAACGGAGAGCGGAGGAATGAAGATCGATGATGCGCTCAAGGTCAAACCGCAGGACATAGTGAACAGGTTGCTCGACCTGCCGGTGCGCAAGTTCCATTGCAGCGTGCTGGGCGACAAGGCGTTGCGGGCGGCCGTAAACGACCATTTCAGGCGGACCGGTCAGAACGGCCGCATGGTGACCGAAGGGGCAAGAGTGATAGACAAGGTGCTGAGCATAACCGACAAGGACATAGAGGAGGCCGTGCTCGAAGGCGCAGTCACGCTGGCCGATGTGCAGAAGAAGACCAAGGTCGGCACAGGCGACCCGGCCTGCATACCGGAAGTCGAACAGCTCATAAGGTTCTACAGGGAGAAGTACTTCGGGCGAGACTCATGAAAGCACCGACAAGAAAACAGATAGAGAAGGCGATAGACGAGCTTAGGGAGACGTTCCGGGCCGATGGCGGTGACATCGAGCTGGTTGGCTACAAGGACGGCGTCGTCACAGTGAGGCTGGTTGGTGCGTGCGCGAGCTGTCCAATGGCGAGCCTTTCCCTAGCCTTTGGTGTAGAGAAGCAGCTAAAGGAACGCTTCCCTGCTATCAAGAGAGTCGAGCCCGCACCGCTGTGAACGCGTATTTATGCTTTGTTGCCCTATGGGCGGCGTGAGAAAGGCAGTTGCGCTGTTCGTGGTAATTGCAATATCTGTCGCAGGATTCATGCTGTTCAACATCACCACGGGAAGGGCAACTTCGCCGCCCGTTACGGTAACGGTGATACTCAGCGGGTGCGATGAATGCTGGAAGGTCGACGACTTCCTGGCAAACATGAAGAAGGATAACGTGATGATAGAGCAGACGTTGTTCCTTGAGCCCAACAGCAGTGAGGCGCTGCAGCTCATAGCAAAGTACAACATAACAAAACTACCGACGGTTATCTTCTCCTCAAAGTTAGCAGACTACGCGAATGTAGTTCCGAGGTGGATGGTCATCGGAAGCAAGGAGCAGGACGGCAGCTTCGTGCTGCGCATCCCCAATACACCGTATGTCGAGATGCCGTCAGGCCGCGTGCGTGGCGTCATAGAAATGATAGAGCTTGTTGATGCCACGTGCACGGGTTGCCACGACACCAGTCTGCAGAAGACTGCAATGGAACAGCAGTTCGGGGCGATTTTCGGCAAAGTTACGCGGTATGACGTGTCAAGCCCCGAGGGCAGACAGCTGATTGCAAAGTACAACATCACAGCCGTGCCAACAGTGCTGCTCTCCCCTGAGGCGGAGGTGAACGGCATGCTAACGTCAGTGTGGATTCAGTTAGGCACCTTCGAAAGCGACGGTTGGATGGTGTTCAGGAACTTGCAGACAATCAGCGGTGCAACCTGGAAGGACCTGACAACAAACGAAACGCACTTCTCTACTGCTTGACCTTCAGCGCCTTCTTCAGCTCTTCTACATCGAAGCCAGTTATGACCTTGTCATTGACCAAGATGACTGGGATGCCCTGCTGGCCGGACTTCTTTATCATCTCCTCGCCGGCCTTAGGATCCTTTTCCACGTCCTTCATCTCAAAAGCTATCTTGTGCTCGCGCAGCCAGTCCATCGCGCGGTGGCACCACGGACACCATTCAGCGGTGTAGACGACGACCTTCGGTTTTGTTGCAGGCATGAATGGTATGGTGGAGAGCCGGTTAATAATGCTTTCACTCGTAGCGCAAGGCATCGACGGGGTTCATCTTGGCGGCCTGACGCGCGGGGAAGGTACCGGATGCCATGCCGATGAAAAAGGAGAACCCGAGCGCCATTGCGACGAGCTCTGGCGTGACAGAGGCCTTCAGCGCTTCAAATCCCGCGTACGCGGCGCCGTACTCGACGCCCAATGACATCAGTATCCCGAGCAGGCAGCCTATGGCCCCGCCGACCAACCCAAGTAGGCCGGATTCCACTAGGAAAATGAGCTGAATGTCCTCGTTCGTAGCGCCGATGGCCTTCATTATGCCTATCTGGCGCGTGCGCTCCTGGACCGAAGTGTACATGGTATTCATTATGCCCACACCGCCAACCAGCAGCGATATGGCCGCTATTCCGACAAGAACTACCTGTATTATGCCGAGCACGCTCTGCACGGTCTCCGCCAGCTGAGCGGAGGTCATTACGGAAAAGTTCTTGGAGCCGCGCCTGTCCTCAAGCTCGTTTTCTATGTCCTTAGCCACCTCCTCAGGGTCGGAGCCGCTCTTCACCTTCACCATCATCATCGTGATTTCGTCAGGCTCGTTGAAAATTTCACGCGCGGTGTCCATGTTGATGTAAATCTGGCTGTCATCTGTGGGATTGCCTACCTTGCTCAGGCGGCCGCGCACCTTGAATTCCTGGCCGTTTATTTCCAGTTTGTCCCCTATCCGTACATCCTTCTTGAAGAAATCGTCAATTATGTTGTAGCCGACAACAACCCCGTACTTGTCGTTCGCGCCAGTAATGCGGCCTTCGATGATCTTTACTCCTCCCATATCGAGCAAGACCTGCTCCACCTTGTCGGGCGGCATGCCCATCACGTAGGTGTACTTTTCCTCGCCTTGGAATACCACTTTGGCGGTCCGCATCAGGACCGGATTAACGACGTCAACGCCGCGTACGCCTTCCACAGCCTTAAGGTCGCCCTCATTGAGCGGTTCGGAACCGTATCCCCCACCTGTCAGCTGGCCCGGCATTATCGTTATCGTGTCAGTCCCCATCATGGCGAACTGCGCCGAAACAGCATCCTTCAGGCCCTGACTTACCGACAGCAGCGCGACCACGGCGGCTATGCCTATGAATATGCCGAGTATGGTGAGCCAGCTGCGGCGCTGACGATGCCTAACGGTAGAGAACGCGAATAGCATGTACTCCTTTAGCATTATCATCATTGACCCCTCTTGTCCGCGGGCCAGAGATGCTCTTTGGCTTCGATGTGGTCATGTGCTATCCGGCCGTCATGGATGTGCACCAGTGTCTCGGCATAACCAGCGATGTTAGGGTCGTGCGTGACAACTATGATTGTCTTGTTCTCCTTGGCGTGGAAATCCGCAAGGAACGACATTATCTGCTTCCCTGTGGCCGAGTCGAGGTTGCCAGTGGGCTCGTCGGCCAGTATGACGTCGGGATCGTTGGCGAATGCGCGGGCTATTGCCACTCTTTGCTGCTCGCCGCCGGACATCTCGGCAGGCCTGTGGTTGAGCCTCTTCTCGAGGCCGAGGGAGGAAAGCAGGGACCTTGCGCGCGCCAAGCGCGCCTTTTCCGGCACCCCTTGGAATATCATCGGAAGGGCAACGTTCTCGGCGGCGGTCAGGGTCGGGATAAGGTTGAACTGCTGGAACACGAACCCTACCTTCTTTCCTCTGAGCTTTGCCAGCTCGTTCTCGGAGAACTTGGAGAGATCCTTTCCTTCAAAGAATATCTTGCCGCTCGTAGGGACGTCCAGCGCGCCGAGCGTGTTCATCAACGTGGACTTTCCTGAACCGCTCGGGCCCATTATGGCCACGAACTCCGCCTGGTAAACGTCCATGCTCACGCCGCGCAGGGCATTCACCGGGATCTTGCCCATCATGTACTTTTTCTCGACGTTCTCCAGCCTGATGAGGACCTTTTCATGCGGGTGCTTATGATGGGCGTGCTGGGGCATGCCCTCACTTCTTCTTTCTTATCTTGAACCACCAATAGGCGCCGCCGGCCAAGACGAGCAGGATGATGATGGGGGAAACATCTATTGGCGTGGACATTGGCGAGAGCTCGAGCTGCCTCGTCTCGGTGTGAGGCGCGCCGAACTTGTCCTTCCACGAGAGCTCTATGCTCAGTTTGTAAGGTCCGGTGGCGCCTGCCAGCATCTGTTCTACATCAATAGTCTCGGTGTCATCAGGGTCGAGTGTGCCTACGTACACTTCCTTGGTCCCAAATTTCGAGGAGGCCTTGACCGTCAGGAAGTCCGCAGGAGCGTTGCCGTTGTTCGAGATCGAAACAGAAGCGGTCCCTTTCCTGCCGAAGTAGAAGTCCTTCATGCTGTCGAGCGTGATGATGAACTGGGCCTGCCCGCCGATGGTCAGGCCAATCGACTTGGTCGCTGTGGTGAGGTTGCTCTTCGTCTCATCGTAATAGGAGAGCGTGAATGGGATTGAGTAGATACCGGATTCTGCCTTGGGATTTATGGTGAGCGGGAAGTCCAGGCGCCTGCTCTCACTTGCGCCGAGCTCCTGTATGACCGTTTCGCCGGACGAGCCGGTCGAGATGAAGTTCGTACCCTGGCCCATCGAAACCTTAAGCTCTTCGGCGGGCCCTTGCCCGGAATTGAACATGTAGAATGAAAGCGTTGTGGCGGCGCCAGGTTCCGGCAGATTGCTGAAAGAGACGTTCTCTATCTCAAGGATAGGCGGGCGACGGATCTTTATGGGGATGTTCACGACGGTGTCCTGCGCCTGGCTCGAGACAAAATAGGTCACCTTTACGGTGAGATAGGAGTTCGTAGAAATCGCATCGGGCGATACCTTAACGTTGA